>JAESFW010000033.1_pt1 | contig 384435 bp, 351 predicted proteins | sample 9269481 | NCBI WGS metagenome assembly JAESFW01 (sample SAMN14515350, study PRJNA621654) | algae metagenome | isolation source: Lyngbya sp. HA4199-MV5 and co-occurring heterotrophs from soil with... | place: USA: Ahupuaa O Kahana State Park, Hawaii | collected 2009-07-21 | reverse complement strand
AGCGGGTCGGTGATCGCGATGCCCGTGAGCGTCACGTTGCCCGTGTTGGTCACCAGGAAGCTGTAGGCGATCGTGCTGCCCGCCGTGCTGCCCGTCGGCGCGCCGGCCGTCTTCTCGATCGTCAGCGCAGGCGCCGGGGCGACGACGATGGTCGCGATGGCGGTATCGCAGGTCGGCGGCGCCGTGGCAGGGCTGGTGCAGATCTGGTACGGATAGCCGTAGCTGCCTGCGGTGGTGTTCGGCGCCACGCTGATGGTGCCGTCGGCATTCATCGCGATGCTGCCGGCCGACGGAGTCGGCGCGGTGCCGGGCGTCAACGTGACGTTGGTGCCGATGACGGCGGCTACATTATTGGTGGTGTCGTTGACGATGACGCTCGCGGTGGTACCGCCCGTGGCGGCCACGTTGTAACTGTCGTCGAGCGCGTCGATGACCGGCTGCACGGGCGTCTGGATCGAGCTCGTGCAGCGGGTATTGGCCGGACACGTCGGATCGCCGCCACCGGTCACGGTGGCGGTGTTCGTCAGGCCGGGGGCCGGCGACGGTGCGGTCGGTGTCACCGGAATCACGAAACCGGCGCTGGCGCCGGCGGCCAGACCCGTCCCCACCGTACAGGTGACGGTCTGTCCGGACGCGCTGCAGCCCGAGGGCAGTGTGCCGAGGGCCAGGCCGGTCGGAATCGTGTCGGTGATGGTCGCCGGAGCCGTGGTGGCCGCGGTCCCGGTGTTCTGGACCGACAATGTGTAGCTGGCCGCCACCCCCACCGTGAAGCTGGCGGCGCTTGCCGTCTTCGTCATCTGCAGCCGGGGCGCCACCACGCCGACCGTGACGCTCGACGTGTTGTTGTCGGTGTCCGTATCCACCACGTTCGCCGGCAGCGTGACGGTGGCGGTGTTGGTGACCTGGGTCTGCGCGAATACCGGTGCCGCGAACGCGCCATGGAGAGCCAGCGCCCCGAGAACGAGGACGGAACGGCTCTCGCTGGCCAAACGACGGAATTGAGTCGAGACGTACACGGTGGTCCCTTGCGCTGGATCGGGAGTGAGGCCAGCCGGGACTGCCTCCCCCAAGGCTGTCTTGAAAGTCGCACTGCCCGTCAGCCGGCCGATGTCGGCCTGCCTGAACGGGCACACGTCACAAATCGCGCTTCGTTCCCTGAAGCGGACATTTCACACAAAAACGAGACGCCTATTACACATTTACTTTAATTTAACGTCAACTCGTTGGCGTCAATAGATAAACGCGTGAACTTCATCACAGAAGATCGCGGCATTGACGCCAGAATCCCGCCGATCCCGACAGATGGCCTGTGTCGACAGACCGGCGGCGGCCTGTATCACGCACAACAAAGCTCGCCCCACCGGTCCGGATCAGGACAGGCAGGGGCGGAAAAGGCGGAAATTGCCGGCCTGGCCGGCGGGAATCAGTCGCTCTGCAGTTCGGCGACGAAGTCGTAGGCGTCGCCGCGGTAATACGACCGGGTGGATTCCACGACCCGGCCATCCTCAAGGAACGCCCGGCGCTCGACCAGCAGGCCGGGCGCCCCGACCGGCAGCTCCAGATGGCGGGCCGCTTCTTCGTCCAAGGCCACGGCGCGAAGACGCTGCAGGGCGCGACGCGGGCGGTGCCCGTGCGCATCCAGCGCCTCGTACAAAGAAGTGGTCACGCTCTCCGGGTCCGGCAGCAGGGCATAGGGCACGAGCGTGCGCTCGATGGCGATCGGGGCGCCGTCCACGTGGCGGAGCCGGTACATGCGCACCACGCCACTGCCCGGTGACAGGTTCAGGGCCATCGATTCTTCCGGGGTCACTTCCCCGACCGAGCGCTCCAGGAACTTCACCTGCGGGTTGAGGCCACGCTCGCGCAGGTCGTCGGTGAAGCTGGTCAGGCGCGAGAACTGGCGAAGGATGCGCTCGGCGACGAACGTGCCGGCACCCTGACGCTGCACGAGCAGACCACTTTCGATCAACCCGGCCAACGCTTTGCGGATGGTCACCCGGGACAGATCCAGCAGCTGGGCCAGGTCGCGCTCGCTCGGCAGCGCCTGTCCGGGTCGCAACACACCGGCATCCATCAGGTTCTGCAGCGCGCGACGCAGGCGCAGGTAAGCCACGGCCCGGGTGGATTCCCCGGTCTGCAGCCGCTGGTATTCCTCGAGCAGGTTCGTTTGCATACGAATCAAGATACCAGTGAGGTACCAATGCCGCAACAATCCGCCCACAGCACCACACCTGTTGGCATCGCTTGGTAACGCGGTGGTATTGTTGGCCTCCTCACTCCCGCTGCACCGAGACGCCCGTGACCGCGAAGACCCTGCCTGTCGACACCTTCGATCTCGTCATCTTCGGCGGCACCGGCGACCTGGCGTTGCGCAAGCTGCTGCCGGGCCTGCTGCGGCGCTACGCCGACGGCCAGATTCCCGAGGACAGCCGCATCATCGGCGTGGCCCGCGACAAGCAGGGCGACGCCGAATACCAGGCCAAGGTCGGCGACGCGCTGGCCCGCATCGCCGCCAGCGACGAAACCCTGAAAGCCAAGCTGCCGGCGTTCCTGCAGAAGCTCGGCTACCTGGCGCTGGACGCCACCAAGGACGAAGGCTGGGACGAGTTCGCCGGCCGCCTGCAGACGACCGGCGACCGCATCCGCGTGTTCTACCTGTCCACCAGTCCCACCCTGTTCGTCGCCATCTGCGACCGCCTGCGCGCGCACGGCCTGAACACCGGCAACGCGCGCGTGGTGATCGAGAAGCCGATCGGCCACGACTCGGCCAGCGCGGCGGTCATCAACGACGCCGTCGGCAGCGCCTTCGCGGAACGCCAGATCTTCCGCATCGACCACTACCTGGGCAAAGAGACCGTCCAGAACCTGCTGGCCCTTCGGTTCGCCAACATCCTGTTCGAGCCGCTGTGGAACGCCAGCCGCATCGACCACGTGCAGATCACCGTGGCCGAAACCGTCGGCCTGGAGAAGCGGGCCGGCTACTACGACACCTCCGGCGCCCTGCGCGACATGGTGCAGAACCACCTGCTGCAGCTGCTGTGCATGGTGGCGATGGAACCGCCGGCGGCGCTGCAGGCCGATGCCGTACGCGACGAGAAGCTCAAGGTGCTGCGCTCGCTCAAGCCGATCCGTGGCGAAGACGTCGCCCACCTGTCCGTGCGTGGCCAGTACCGCGCCGGCGCCAGCAGCGGCGCCGCCGTGCCGGGCTATCTGGACGAACTGGGCAAGCCCGATTCGCGCACCGAAACCTTCGTGGCGCTGAAGGCTGAAGTCGACAACTGGCGCTGGGCCGGGGTGCCGTTCTACCTGCGCACCGGCAAGCGGCTGGCCGAGCGCGTGTCGGAGATCGTCATCGCCTTCAAGCAGATCCCGCACTCCATCTTCGAGGACAGCGCCGGGCCGGTGATGGGCAACAAGCTGGTGCTGCGCCTGCAGCCGGACGAGGGCGTGAAGCTGTGGATCATGATCAAGGATCCCGGCCCGGGCGGCCTGCGCCTGCAGCACGTGCCGCTGGACATGAGCTTCGCGGAGGCCTTCGGCGTGCACCAGCCGGAAGCCTACGAGCGCCTGCTGATGGACGTGGTGCGCGGCAACCAGACGCTCTTCATGCGCCGCGACGAAGTCGAAGCCGCGTGGGCGTGGATCGACCCGATCCTCGCCGCCTGGGAGACCCAGCGCGATGCGCCCAAGCCGTACACCGCCGGCTCGTGGGGCCCGAGTGCCGCCGTGGCGCTGGTCGAACGCGACGGCCGCACCTGGCACGAAGACACCGTGTGACGCCGCCGGCCCCGCATCCGCGGGGCCCGATTCCGGCCGCCGGCCGGCCTGCCTTCCCCCGGGAAGCCCCCACTCCCGAGTCCCGCAATGCCCCCCACCGATCTCTCGCTGCAGATCCAGCTGCACCCGTTCCCGGACGGAGACGCCGTCGCCTCCGCGCTGGCCCAGGCCGTGGCCGACGACCTGCGCGCCGCACTCGCGACGCGCGGGCAGGCCAGCATCGCACTGTCGGGCGGCACCACGCCGCGTCGCTTCCTGCAGGCCCTGTCGCGCCAGCCGCTGGACTGGGCGAACGTCACCGTCACCCTGGTCGACGAACGCTGGGTCCCGGACGACCACGAACGCTCCAACGCGCGCCTGGTGAAGCAGCATCTGCTGCAGCATGAAGCCGCCGCTGCCCGCTTCGTCCCCCTGCACCGCGCCACCGACACGCCCGAGGCCGCGCTGGCCGAGGTCGGCGCCGCGCTGCCGGCCTCACTGGACGTGGTGGTGCTGGGCATGGGCGGCGACGGGCATACCGCCTCGTTCTTCCCGGGCGGCGACCGGCTGGCCGACGCCATGGACCCCGCCGCCACCGTCCCCGTACTGCCGATGCGCGCACCCGGCGCAGGCGAACCGCGGATCACCCTGACCCTGCCGATGCTGCGCGATGCCGGCCGCCTGTACCTGCATATCGAAGGCGGCGAAAAGCGGCAGGTACTGCAGCAGGCGCTGTCAGGGCATGGCATCGGCGCGGGCTATCCCATCCGCGGGCTGCTGCAGGGCCTGCGCGCGCCCTTGCAGGTCTATCTGGCCCAGTGACCGGGCCGTGCCGGTGTTGAGGCAAAGACGGCCGCACTGCTTATAATGCGCCCTTGCCCGCGGCGCCCCGGCGCCCGGTCCCGCCTGGATCGCGCAGCGCGTTGTCCGTCGGCCCTCGTTTTCGTAGCCATGCGCGGCCCCGCGGCCGTGCTGCCAAAGGTGGAAAGTGCGTAACTACGACCTGGAATTCCTCAAGCATTTCTCGATGGTGATCGGCTTCCTGATGCTGGTCACCGCCGGCCTGATCGTCGGTGCGTACTTCCTGCACGACAGCCTGCCGCCGGAAGTGAATCCGAAGGCCGCCCAGATCACCGAGGCGCGCATCGCGCCGGCCGGTGCCGTCTACGCCGGCGAAACCGGTGCCGCTGCGCAGGCGGCCGCCGCCGCTGCCGCCGCCGCGGCCGCTTCGTCCCAGGTCGCCTACGGCGGCACGCTGGACGGTGGCGAGATCTACAAGAACCTCTGCGGCGCCTGCCACACCAACGGCGTCGGCAAGGCCCCGATGCTGACCGCCGCCGGCATGGGCGCGCGCGCCGCCAAGGGCGTGGACACGCTGTACAAGCACGCCATCGAAGGCTTCACCGGTCCGGACGGCGGCATCATGCCCCCGAAGGGCGGCAACCCGGCGCTCACCGACGAGCAGGTGCAGGTGACGGTCGACTGGATGCTGGCCAACAGCAAGTAAGGCGCGAGCCTTCGACGAAACGCCGCCTTCGGGCGGCGTTTTTGTTTGGGCTGGCGAGCACTGGATGGATGCCCTCGCCCCGCGCGCGGGGCGAGGGGGAACACGCGGGCACCGCATCGTCCGTCACCCGATCCGTTTACCCTTGCTACCTCGCTTTTCCGGTTGCCTCCCGATGACGTCTCCCCGTTCGCTGCTCATCCTCGCCCTGCTTGCCTCGTTGACGCTGCCCGCCTGCGCGGCGATACCCAGGCAGTCCGTCATCCCCATTGGCCAGGTCCAGGGCGAAGGCGCGCGCAGCGCGCTCGACGGGCAGACCGTCACGGTCGAAGGCATCGTCAGCGGCGCATTTCTTGAGGGCCTCGGCGGCTTCTTCGTGCAGGACAGCGGCGACGGCAACCCGAAGACCTCCGACGCGCTGTTCGTTGCCGTCGAAGAGGGAGCGTCCGTGCCGACCCTTGCGGCGGGCGATCGTGTTCGCGTCCGGGGCATCGTCGGCGAGCGCAAGGCCGGCGGCGACGACACGCTCACCGCCCTGCATGCGCCGGTGATCCAGCCGCGTGGCAGGGGCAGCATCACGCCGACGGTGCTGACCGCGCAGCCTGCGGACTGGGAGCCGTACGAAAGCATGCAGGTCCGCATCGACGCGCCGCTGACGCTCAGCGGCACGCACACGCTGGAGCGCTTCGGCGAACTGATCGCCAGCTTCGATGGCCGCCTCTGGCAGCCGAGCGAACTCGCCGCGCCCGGCAGCACGGACGCCGAACGCCTGGCCGACGACAACGCACGCCGCACCCTGCTGCTCGACGACGGCAGCACGCAGCGCGATCCCGCCACCGTCTGGTACATCAGGGATGGCCTGCCGCTGCGTACCGGCACCGTGCTGACCGGCGTGGAAGGCATCGTCGAACAGCGTCTCGGCAGCTGGCGCCTGCAACTCACCGCCGCGCCCACCATCGCCGCGCCACCGCGCCCGGCCGCGCCGCAGGTTGCCGGCAACGTGCGCGTTGCCGCCTTCAACCTGGAAAACCTGTTCAACGGCGACGGCCAGGGCGGCGGCTTCCCCACCGAACGGGGTGCCAAGACGCCCGACCAGCTGAAGGCGCAGATGGCCAAGCTCACCGCCACCATCCGCGGCCTCGATCCCGACATCGCCGCGCTGATGGAGCTGGAGAACGACGGCTACGGTCCCGACTCCAGCCTGGCCCAGCTGGTCGCCGCTCTGAATGCCGGTGGTGGCGCGTGGCGTTTCGTCGATGCGAAGCAAGGTCCCGGCCCGGACAGCATCCGCGTCGGCATCATCTATCGCAGCGACAAGGTGAGGCCCACCGGCAAGCCGGCCACGCTGGAGGAAGGTCCGTTCGGCGAACGCAGCCGCAGCCCGCTGGCGCAGGCGTTCGTGCGCGGTAGCGGCAAACCCTTCGTCATGGTCGCCAATCACCTGAAGTCGAAGGGCTGCTCGGAAGCCACCGGTCTGGATGCCGACCAGAAGGACGGCGCCGGCTGCTGGAATGCGCTGCGGCTGGAGTCGGCCAAGCGCCTTGACGCATGGCTGAAGAGCGACCCCACCCGCACGCGCAGCGATCGCGTGGTGATGCTGGGCGATTTCAACGCCTATGCGATGGAAGATCCGATGCGCTGGCTGCGCCTGGACGCCGGCTGGGTGGATGCGTTCACCCATGCCGGCGTCGACCGCCCCTACAGCTACGTCTACAACGGCCTGACCGGCCGCCTCGATCACGCCCTGCTCAGCCCCTCGCTGGCGAAGCAGCTGCGCGGTGCGGCCGAATGGCACATCAACGCCGACGAGCAGGATGCGCAGGGCTATGCCGAAGGCGATGCGTCCACGCCCTACCGCAGTTCCGACCACGATCCGCTGCTGCTGGGATTCGATCTGTAGGCGGGACGGCCGCCGGCCACTTTCCTGTGGGAGCGACGTCAGTCGCGATGAACCACCGCGGAGATGTCTTCGCGACTCACGTCGCTCCCACAAGATGGCGAAGGTGGGCCAAGGCCCACCCTACGCGTGCACTAGCGTTCGACCTTCTCCACCAGCGCCTGCAGCTTCTGCACGGTCGCCCAGTTGCGCGTCGTTGCGGCCTTTCCCGCCTTGCCGAGCAGCGCCTCGGCTGCCCTGCTTTCCAGGATGCCGCTGGCGCAGTGCAGGTACGCCGCCTGCGTGCCGACATGGAACTGTTCCGGCGCCACGACGTGTGCCCCGATCGCCGACATCGCGGCGAGAACGTTGGCGTCCGCCACGAACGCCACCAGCAGGCGCGAGGCATCCTCAACCGTGTTCGCGAACGGATTTTCCCTGGCGATCAGCGCCAGCTCGCTGGCCGACACCACGATGACGGGCACCTCGACGCCGAGCCGGGTGGCGATGGCGGCCGAAATGTCGGCGGCGAGCCTCTTTGCAGCACCTCTGCCGACCTTGAAGACCACGTTGCCGCTGTTCAGCAGCGTGGCGACATCCGTGTAGCCGAGACCTTCCAGCAGCGCGCGCAGATCCGCCATCGCAATGCGCTTGGCTTTGCCGACGTTGATGCCGCGGAGCAGGGCGACGTAGGTGGTCATGGCGATGTCGGGTCAGGAAAGCGTGGAGAGGCCGAAGCGTTCAGGCGTCATCGCGGCGATCATCGGCGATGCCGCCCAGACACCACGAGGCGAGACCGGCAATCCCCACGCCAATCGCCCAGCCCACGTGCAGATCGAGATGCCAGTGCAGCTGCGACAGGATCAGCGAGGCCACGAAGGCGAGTCCACCGATGATGCTCCAGGGACCGATCGCAGTATTGCCCGCCCGGTAGAATCGCCCATCGTCGCGGTTGATCGAGGCGCGAAGGTTCGACAGCCTTCCCATGCCGCTCACTCGCGTGCAGGCACGACGGGGGCGAACCGGCGCATGCTGCGTCCGTCCACCACGACGTCCTCGCAGAACATCGCATACGGCCGTACCCACAACCCGCCTTCGCCATACAGCGCGCGATACACCACCACCGGCTCCAGCGTCTCGGAGTGCCGCGCCACCGCGACGACTTCGTAGTCGTTGCCCTTGTAGTGGCGATAGAGGCCGGTGGCGAGTTCGGGAAGTGCGGGGAGTGTGGCCATGGTGATCTCGTCGATCCGTAGGGTGGGCCTTGGCCCACCGGTGCGGGCATTGTCCACGAACGGATCGTAGGACGGAGGACCGCAGGATGGGTTGAGCGAAGCGATACCCTTCATGCGAGCCTCAGATGTGCGGCGTTGGGTATCGCTGCGCTCGACCCACCCTCCTCAAGCGATGTTCTGGCCCCTCAATACCCCGCGGCCTGCCCATCCTTGCGGCTCTCGCTAGCGCCGTAGTACACGCCGGTGTCCGGGTCGCGCTTGATCGCCTGGTAGCCGCCGTACGGGCCGAGCGCCCATTCGACGTGGTGGCCCTTGTCCATCAGCGCGCGCACGGTTTCGTAGGGGAAGCCGGACTCCAGCTGCACCACGCCGCCGTCGGTCATCGCCTTGGCGCTGCCGACCGGGTCGGTGGAGCCGTCGTGCTGCACGCGTGGGGCGTCGCCGGCTTCCTGCAGGGTCATGCCGAAGTCGACCAGGTTCATCACGATCTGCACGTGGCCTTGCGGCTGCATCGCGCCGCCCATTACGCCGAAGCTGACCCACGGCTTGCCGTCCTTGGTGAGGAAGGCCGGGATGATGGTCTGGAACGGACGCTTGCCCGGCGCGTAGCAGTTGGGATGCGGCGTGGCGCCCTCGCAGCCGTTCAGCACGAACATCTCGCCGCGGTCCTGCAGGATGAAGCCCAGGCCGGTCGGCGCCATGCCGCTGCCCATGCCGCGGTAGTTGGACTGGATCAGCGAGACCATCATGCCGTCCCTGTCGCCGACGGTCAGGTAGATGGTGTCGCCTTCTTCCAGTTCCTTCGGCGTACCCGGCTGGACTTCGCGCAACACCTTGTCGGGCGAAATGAGTTTCGCGCGGTCGCGTGCGTACGGCTTGGAGATCAGGCGCGCGACCGGCGCGGGCTGGAACGCGGGATCGGCGTACCAGCGCGCGCGGTCGGCGAAGGCCAGCTTCTTGGCTTCCACCAGCAGGTGCACATGCTCGGGACTGCCGAAGGGAATCCGGCTGAAGTCGTAGCCTTCCAGCACGTTGAGCATTTGCAGCGCGGCGATGCCCTGCCCGTTCGGCGGCAGTTCCCACACGTCGACGCCGCGGTAGTTGGTGCTGACCGGTTCGACCCACTCGCCCTGGTGCGCCGCCATGTCCTCGTACGACAGGAAGCCGCCGTTGGCCTTGAAGTACGTGTCGATGGTGCGCGCGATGTCGCCCTTGTAGAACGCGTCGCGACCGCCGTCGGCGATCTTCTGCAGCGTGTCCGCCAGATAGGGGTTCTTCCACATCTCGCCGGTGCGGGGTGCGCGACCCTCGATGGTGAACTGCTCGGTGAAGCCGGGGAACTTCGACAGGCGCGGGACCGAGCGCTCCCAGTAGTAGGCGATGGTCTGGTGGACCGGATGGCCTTCGCGCGCGTAGCGGATGGTCGGTGCCAGCACATCACGCATCGGCAGCTTGCCGAAGCGTCCGTGCAGCGCGAACCAGCCGTCGACCGCGCCGGGCACGCTGACCGGCAATGGGCCATGCGCCGGGATGTCGGTGATGCCCTGTTGCTTGAAATAGTCGAGCGTCAGCGATTTCGGCGACCGGCCGGAGCCGTTGTAGCCGTGCAGCTTCTTCGTCTTCGGATCCCACACGATGGCGAACAGGTCGCCGCCGATGCCGTTGCCGGTGGGCTCCATCAGGCCGAGCGCGGCGTTGGCGGCGATGGCCGCATCCATCGCGGTGCCGCCCCGCTTCATCACGTCCAGCGCGATCTGCGTGGCCAGCGGATGCGAGGTGGCGGCCATCGCGTGCGGCGCGATGACATCGGACCGGGTGGCGAAGGCGCGACCGGTGATGCGGTCGGCGGCGGACGCGGGAACACCGGCGGCGGCGGTCAGCGCCGTGGCCAGGCACAGCGAAGCAAGAGTGCGCATCGTGGACAGGCAATGGCGCGCGGTGCGCGCCTTCACCCGCCGATAGTACGCGCTACGGCCAGACCGGCGGATTGGCCTGCCAGGCGCCCAGCACTTCGGCCAGCGTGTCGCGGTCTTCCTGGCGCCATTCGGGCAGCAGCGTGGCGTAGTTGCGCGCGTCGGTCCACAGCAGCGGCTCGGTGCGCACGGCGGCACCGTACCACTGCACCGCTTCGTCCCGGCGACCCAGCTTCCACAGCGCCAGCGCGAAGGTCGGCGGCATCCACGACGCCCCGCCCACCGCCCCGATCAGGGGCGTCCACTGCTGCAGCGCGGCTTCGTGTTCGCCCAGGCGGTAGAGGTCCCAGCCGTAGTTCCAGCTGATCGAGCGCCACTGGGTGCCGCCGGTCTGGGCGCTGCCGAGTGCCTGCTGGTAGAGCTGGCGGCCCAGGTCGACGCGGCCATCGTTCAGCGCGATGTGCGCCAGTTGCGCGGTGGCCTCGATGGTCTTGCGGCCGCGTTCGCGCGCCTTCACCAGCTGGTCGACGAGGGCATCGCCTTCGACCCCGGTCACGGCGATCACGGGCGCCGCCGCGCGGTCCTCGTCGAAATAGAATTCCTTCGGCTTAGGCACCGTCTGCGCCTGCGCGGAAAACACCACGGATGCCAGCACGGCGGCCAGCAACATGCACTTACCGGATTTCACGTACGTCCCCCAGACACCCCATAACCCCCGGCGTTCATCCTAACCGCTGCAACGCACAACGGCGGAGTGATGGCGGTCACAGAAAAGGCCGCTGTTACAATGCGCGCCTTCACGCCCGAGGGGTTTTCGGGCCACGCCAGCCGCCTTGGGCCCGCCATGACCAGCACCGCCGAACTCACCTCGCCTTCGTCCGCCAATCTGCCGCAGCTCGGGGTGATCGACAGCGATTACACGCTGGAACACAAGTACACGCGCACCGACGGGCGCATCTATCTCAGCGGTGTGCAGGCGCTGGTGCGGTTGCCGCTGATGCAGCGGCTGCGCGACCAGGCCGCCGGTCTCAACACCGCCGGCTTCATCAGCGGCTACCGCGGCTCGCCGCTGGGTGGCTTCGATCTGGAGCTGTGGCGCGCGCGCAAGCATCTCGAGTCCGCCGGCGTGAAGTTCACCCCGGGCCTCAACGAGGACCTCGGCGCCACCATGGTGTGGGGCACCCAGCAGACCAACCTGTTCCCCGGCGCCAAGGTCGATGGCGTGTATGCCATGTGGTACGGCAAGGGTCCCGGCGTGGACCGCTGCGGCGACGTGTTCAAGCACGGCAACGCGGCCGGCACCTCGAAGTTCGGTGGCGTGCTGGCGCTGGCGGCCGACGACCACAACTGCCGCAGCTCGACGCTGCCGCATGGCTCGGAAGACGAATTCGTCAGCGCGATGATGCCGGTGCTGAACCCGGCCGGCGTGCAGGACATCCTCGACCTGGGCCTGGTGGGCTGGGCGATGAGCCGTTACACCGGCCGCTGGATCGGCTTCAAGACGATTGCCGAGACGGTGGAATCGTCGGCGTCCGTGCAGGTGGATCCGTTCGCGCGGCAGATCGTGATGCCGGAAGACTTCGCCATGCCCGCCGGCGGCCTCAACATCCGCTGGCCGAATCCGCCGCTCGACCAGGAGATGCGCCTGCACAAGTACGCGGTGGCGGCGGCGCAGGCGTTCGCGCGGGCGAACAAGGTCGACCGCATCGTGCTGGACTCGCCGCGCGCGCGCCTGGGCATCGTCACCACCGGCAAGAGCTACCTGGACGTGCTGCAGGCGCTGGAATACCTCGGCCTGGACGAGCAGGCCTGCGCCGACATCGGCATCCGCGTCTACAAGGTGGGCATGACCTGGCCGCTGGAACCGGTGGGCATCACCGAATTCGCCAAGGGACTGGAAGACATCGTCGTGGTGGAGGAGAAGCGCGCCTTCATCGAGCGGCAGATGAAGGAGTATTTCTACAACTGGCCAGCCAGTGCGGGCACGCGTCCGTCCATCGTCGGCAAGTACGACGAAGGCGGCGAGTGGATCCTGCCGTCCACCGGCGAACTCACCCCGGCCACCATCGCCGGCGTGATCGGCCGCCGTATCCAGCGCTTCTTCACGACCGAATCCATCGAACAGCGCCTGCGCTGGATGGAGGAGAAGGAAGCCGAGATGGCGCTGCCGCGCGCCAACTTCCCGCGCGTGCCGCACTACTGCAGCGGCTGCCCGCACAACACTTCGACGGTGGTGCCGGAAGGCTCGCGCGCGCTCGGCGGCATCGGCTGCCACTACATGGTCACGTGGATGGACCGTGACACCGACACCTTCACCCACATGGGCGGCGAAGGCGTGACGTGGTCGGGGCAGGCACCGTTCACCGAGACCGAGCACGTCTTCCAGAACCTCGGCGACGGCACGTTCTTCCACTCCGGCTCGCTGGCGGTGCGCCAGTCGGTGGCCACCGGGGTGAACATCACCTACAAGATCCTCTACAACGACGCGGTGGCGATGACCGGCGGCCAGCCGGTGGACGGCACGCTGTCGGTGCCGCAGATCGCCCACATGATGCGCGCCGAAGGCGTGGACACCATCGTCGTGGTCAGCGACGAGATCGGCAAGTGGAGCAAGCGCGAGATCTTCCCCTCGGGCGTGGAGTTCTTCGACCGCCGGGAACTGGACGACGTGCAGCGCCGCCTGCGCGAGGTGAAGGGCGTCTCCATCCTGATCTACGACCAGGTCTGCGCCACCGAGAAGCGCCGCCGCCGCAAGCGCGGCAAGCTGCCGGACCCGGCCAAGCGCACGATGGTCAACACGCTGGTCTGCGAAGGCTGCGGCGACTGCGGCGTGAAGAGCTTCTGCGTCTCGGTGCTGCCGAAGGAGACCGAGTTCGGCCGCAAGCGCGAGATCGACCAGTCGAACTGCAACAAGGACTTCCGCTGCGTCGACGGCTTCTGCCCCAGCTTCGTCACCGTGCACGGCGGCACGCCGCGCAAGGGCAAGAAGGCGAACGCGGCGGACCTGCTCGCGTCGCTGCCGGCGCCGACGTTCAAGTCGGACCTCGGCCAGCCCTGGAACATCCTGATCACCGGCGTCGGCGGCACCGGCGTGGTGACCATCGGCGCGCTGCTCGGCATGGCCGGCCACCTGGAAGGCAAGGGCGCCAGCGTGCTCGACCAGACCGGCCTGGCGCAGAAGGGCGGCGCGGTGACCACGCACATCCGCATCGCGCGCACGCCGGAAGACATCCACGCCGTGCGCATCGCCGCCGGCGAGGCCGACCTGGTGCTGGGCTGCGACATGGTGGTGGTCAACGACTACTGGGTACTGTCGAAGGTGCGCGGCGAGCGCTCGCAGGTGGTGCTGAACACCTACGAGGCGATGCCGGGCACGTTCACCACGCACCCGGACATGCAGTTCCCCGCCACCGACATCATCGCCGGCGTGAAGGTCGCCCTCGGCGGCCGTGATCCGATGCTGGTCGACGCCACGCAGATCGCGACCGCGCTGATCGGCGACGCCATCGGCAGCAACCTCTTCATGCTGGGCTACGCGTGGCAGCAGGGGCTGGTGCCGATCTCGTTCGACGCCATCATGCGCGCGGTCGAGCTCAACGGCGCGGCGATCGAGATGAACAAGACCGCGTTCGCCTGGGGTCGACTGGCGGTGGTGAATCCGCAGGCCGTGCAGGAAGCCGCCGGCCTGATCCGCAACACCCAGACCGAGAGCGAACGCACGCCGGGCACGCTGCAGATCCTGCCGCCGGGCGAGTGGGAGAGCACGGAGTGGGGCGCGAATACCGCGCCGCGCAACCCGGGCAACGAGAGCGAGCTGCGCGGACTGCCCGACAACGGCGCGGGCAGCGGCGATACCGTCGCCTTCCTGCCGCTGGACGACCTGCGCCTGTCGCGCTCGCTGGACGAACTGGTCGCGCGCCGCTCGGCCTTCCTGACCGAGTACCAGGACGCCGCCTATGCGCGCCGCTACACCGACCTGGTGGCGAAGGTGCGCGCGGCCGAGAACATCAAGGCGCCCGGCTCGACCGCGCTGACCGAGGCGGTGGCCCGCTACTTCTTCAAGCTGATGGCGTACAAGGACGAGTACGAAGTGGCGCGCCTCTATACCAGCGGGGACTTCCAGCGCCGGCTGCAGCAGCAGTTCGACGGCGACTACGAGGTGCACTTCCACCTCGCGCCGCCGCTGTTCGCCAAGAAGGACGCGCACGGCCGCCTGATGAAGAAGGAATACGGCCCGTGGATGTTCAAGGCCTTCGGCCTGCTGGCGAAGCTGCGCTTCCTGCGCGGCGGTACGTTCGACGTGTTCGGCTATACCGAGGAGCGCAAGGGCGAGCGCCAGCTGATCGCCGACTACGCGAAGACCGTGGACGAACTGCTGGGCGCGCTGGATGCGGATCGCCTGGGGCTGGCGGTGGAGATCGCCAGCATTCCCGAACACATCCGCGGCTACGGTCACGTCAAGGAGAAGCACCTGCACGCGGCCAAGGCGCGCGAGGCGGAACTGCTGGGCCTGTGGCGCAATCCGAAGTCGCTGCATATCGTGCAGGCCGCGTAAGAACAGAACCCCGCTCCGGCGGGGTTTTCTTCGTGTGGCATGCGCCATGCGCACGATGTTCAGACACTGGAGGTCCGTGGGAGCGACGCAAGTCGCGAACGCGAGCCTGGAGCAATCTTTCGACACGGATCAGAGCGGATAAACGCCGATGAACAAGACTCTACGGTCGACCCGGATTCCGTAGCGTGCGCCATGCGCACGACCTCATGATCCTCCCGACAGCGCCGCGTCGTGCGCAGGGCGCACGCTACGCTGTCAGCTGCACACACGACTCCTCGCCATCCCCGAAATCACGGTGGGAGCGACATCAGTCGCGAGCGCTGTCCTGGGAAAACGTTCGACTCGGATCAGAGCGGAAGATGCGGATGCATCACGTGGTGCATTCTTCTCGATCCGCTGTTCTCGCTCTGATTCGTGTCGAATGAATGCTTTCGATCCGCGGTCGCGACTCACGTCGCTCCTACACGTATGTCCGTCGTCGCCAGACCAGGCAGCGGTTGTTGGCCGGCATGGGGTTGTCTTCGACCAGTGCCAATCCGATGCCGCGCGCCAGCGTATCGACGGCCTTGAAGTCGCGGATGCCCGAGGCGGGATCGCGGTCCTTCAGCCATTGCTCGAAGGCGCGGTTGCTGTCGCTGGTGAATTCGCCGCCATAGTTGAAAGGGCCGTAGACGATCAGCAGACCGTTCGCTTCCAGCACCTTGCTGACGCCGGCGAAGAACGACTCGACCTGCGGCCAGCCCATGATGTGCAGGCTGTTGGCGGTGAAGATCGCGTCGAAGCCGGCGTCGGGCCACGGCCCGTCGACGTCCAGTTCGAAGGCCGCTGGCGTGTTCGGCAACGCCGCGTCGTCCAACCATGCGCCGATGCCCGCCAGGTTGTCCGCGCGATCACTGCTCTGCCACACCAGCCACGGCATGGCCGCCGCGAAGTGCGCCGCATGCTGGCCGGTGCCGCTGCCGATCTCGAGCACGCGACGGGTGCCGGCAAGATGGCGCTGCAGAACCTCCAGGATCGGGCCCCGGTTGCGCTCGCACGACGGCGCAAAGGGTTTGGTCACGAGGCGTAGCGTGCGCCATGCGCACGACCTCGTATCGCCCGAAAGACCATGACGCCGTGCGCGCAGCGCACGCTACGCAGCCCGCACATAGAACCGCTTCGCACCGCCCTCGCCCGCCCGTTCCTCGACGACGAAGTGGCGCGGATGCGCCTTCAGCAGGTCGCTGAGTTTCTTGTGGCCGTACAGGCGGGTGTCGAAGTCCGGACGCACCTTGCTGAGGTAGCTGCCGACGCTGCCGAGGAAGGCCCACCCCTGGTCGTCGCTGGCCTCCTCGATGGCCTGTCGGATCAATCTCAGCGGCAGCGATTCGTTCCGGGCCGGCTCGGCCGCGGGTGCCGCCGTCGGCTCTGCCTGCGCGGCCGGCTTGTTCGCGGTCGGCTTGGCGGACTTCTTCGCCGGCTTCATGGGCTTCGCCGGCGGCGGGGCCGCCGGCGCGGGCGCCTCGCTGCGCAGCACCTCGACGTAGATGAACTTGTCGCAGGCCTGCACGAAGGCGTCCGGCGTCTTGCGCTCGCCGAACCCGTACACGGTCAGCCCCTCTTCGCGCAGGCGCTGCGCCAGCCGGGTGAAGTCGCTGTCGCTGGAGACCAGGCAGACGCCGTCGAAGCGGCGCGTGTACATCAGGTCCATCGCATCGATGATCAGCGAGCTGTCGGTCGCGTTCTTGCCGCTGGTGTAGGCGAACTGCTGCACCGGGTTGATCGAGTGCTTCAGCAGCGCCTGCTTCCACTGCGTCATGCGGGTGCTGGTGAAATCGCCGTAGATGCGCTTGACGCTGGCCACGCCGTACTTGGCGGTTTCCGCCAGCAGGCCCTCGATCACGGCGGGCTGCGCGTTGTCGGCGTCGATCAGCACCGCCAGTCGCGGCTGCTCTTCGTCGTTCTCGGACCGTCCGAGCGGGCGGGACTTCATGGGCGCGATTCCTGTGCGGGATGCGGCGCATTGTGCACCACGTCGCCGTGGCATGACCGGCGTCACTTGACGCTGCGGCGCGCGCCGACGACAGTCCGGGGGCTTCCGTTTCCGGACCCGATCCATGCAACGACGCGACTTCCTCGCCCTCGGCGGCCTTTCCGTGGCAGGCCTCCTGTTGCCCGGCACGCGCGTCATCGCCGCCGAGGCCCTGCTGGAACCGGGCGACGTGGCGAAGAAGAAGCGCCTGGCCGACGCCGCGCTGGCGGCGGCGACCGCGGCGGGCGCGACCTACTGCGACGTGCGCATCGGCCGCTACCTGCGGCAATCGCTGATCACCCGCGAGGACAAGGTGCAGAACGTGGTGAACAGCGAATCTTCCGGCGTCGGCGTGCGCGTGATCGCGCAGGGCGCGTGGGGCTTCGCGGCGACCCACGACCAGACCGCCGACGGCGTGGCCGCGGCGGCACGGCAGGCGGTGGCGATCGCGCGCGCCAACGCGCGCATCCAGGGCAAGCCGGTACAGCTCGCACCGCTGGCAGGCGTCGGCGAGGTCGCGTGGAAGACGCCGATCGTCAAGAACGCCATGGCGGTGCCGGTGAAGGAGAAGGTGGAACTGCTGCTCGGTGCCAACGCCACCGCGCTGGCGGCCGGTGCCAGCTTCGCGGCCTCGCGCATGTTCGTCATCAACGAGCAGAAGTACTTCGCCAGCACCGACGGTTCGTACATCGACCAGGACGTCCACCGCATCTGGGTGCCCTTCACGGTGACCGTGGTCGACACGGCGACGGGGAGGTTCAAGACGCGCGACGGGCTGTCCGCGCCGATGGGCATGGGCTACGAATACCTGGACGCCAATCCCGCCGACAAGGTCGCGCTGCCCGGCGGCGTGGTGGCGTACGGTGCGTCCTACGACCTGCGCGAGGACATCGTGGCCGCGGCCAGGCAGGCACGCGCCAAGCTGACCGCGCCGTCGGTCAAACCCGGCAAGTACGACCTGGTGCTTGACCCCTCCAACCTGTTCCTGACCATCCACGAGAACGTGGGCCATCCGCTGGAACTGGACCGCGTGCTCGGCTACGAGGCCAACTACGCCGGCACCAGCTTCGCCACGCTCGACAAGCGCGAGCAGCGCTTCCAGTGGGGCAGCCCGATCGTCAACTTCACCGCCGACAAGACCGAACCGCGCAGCCTGGGCGCGGTGGGCTACGACGACGAAGGCGTGAAGACGCGCCGCTGGGACCTGGTGAAGGATGGCGTGCTGGTCAACTACCAGGCCACGCGCGACGAGGTGCATATCCTCGGCGAGGACGCGTCGCACGGCTGCAGCTACGCGGACTCGTGGAGCAGCGTGCAGTTCCAGCGCATGGCCAACGTGTCGCTGGCGCCGGGCAAGACGCCGCTCACGGTCGCCGAGATGGTGAAGGACGTGGAGAACGGCCTCTACATCCATGGCCGCGGTTCCTATTCCATCGACCAGCAGCGCTACAACGCCCAGTTCGGCGGCCAGCTGTATTTCGAGATCAGGAACGGCGAAGTCACCCGCCAGGTCGAGGACGCCGCGTACCAGATCCGCACCCCGGAATTCTGGAACGCCTGCACCGCGATCTGCGACGCCCGCGACTTCCGTCTCGGCGGCTCCTTCTTCGACGGCAAGGGACAGCCCAGCCAGGTGTCGGCGGTCTCGCACGGCTCGGCGACCACGCGCTTCAACGGCATCAACATCATCAATACCGCGCGCAGTCTGGGGTGAAGAGCCGGGAATGGGGATTCGGGAGTGGAGATTCGCAGGAGCGCCACCGCGGTCGGCCCCGGATCGCGCACGCTGTTGCCAATCCCGAATCCCGAATCCCCAATCCCGTCGCTCTATGCCTAAAGTCATTTGACGCTGTCGGCACGCGGGGCAAGAATCGGGAGTGACCTGCGCGGGGATGGCGTGGGCCGCAGCGTTACCGTCGCAGCCCCGCCTGCTCCGCAGGCCCAACCGGTGGAGAACAGCCTTGCAACGTCGTGACTTCCTGGCCCTGACCGGCCTGACCGTGGGCGGCCTGATGGTGCCGTCCTACTTCGGCAAGGCGATCGCCGCCGAGCAACTCCAGTCCACCCTCGATGTCGCGCTGAAGAAGCGCCTGGCCGACGCCGCGCTGGCCGCGGCCAAGCAGGCCGGTGCGACCTACTGCGACGTGCGCATCGGCCGCTACCTGCGCCAGTTCGTGATCACCCGCGAGGACAAGGTGCAGAACGTGGTGAACACCGAGTCCACCGGCGCCGGCATCCGCGTGATCGCCAACGGCGCCTGGGGCTTCGCCGCCACCAACACGCTGACCGCCGAGGGCGTGGCCGCCGCCGCGCGCCAGGCCGCCGCCATCGCCGCCGCCAACAGCAAGACGCAGACCGCGCCGGTGCAGCTGGCCAAGGCGCCGGGCTTCGGCGAGGTGTCGTGGAAGACGCCGATCAGGAAGAACGCGATGGAGGTGCCGATCAAGGACAAGGTCGACCTGCTGCTGGGCGTCAACGCCGCCGCGATCAACGCCGGCGCCGACTTCGTCAACTCCATGATGTTCGTGGTCAACGAGCAGAAGTACTTCGCCAGCACCGACGGCTCCTACATCGACCAGGACGTGCACCGCCTCTGGGTACCGATGACGGTCACCGCGATCGACAAGGCCACGGGCAAGTTCCGCACCCGCGACGGCCTGTCCTCGCCGGTCGGCATGGGCTACGAATACCTGGACGGCGATGCGTCGCAGAAGTACACCACGCCGAACGGCGTGATCAACTACGGCCTGTCCTACGACATGCAGGAGGACGCCATCGCGTCCGCCAGGCAGGCCCGCGCCAAGCTGACCGCGGCGTCGGTCAAGCCCGGCAAGTACGACCTGGTGCTGGATCCCTCGCACACCTGGCTGACCATCCACGAGAACGTCGGCCATCCGCTGGAACTGGACCGCGTGCTGGGCTACGAGGCCAACTACGCCGGCACCAGCTTCGCCACCCTGGACAAGCGCAACGAGGCGTTCCAGTACGGCAGCGGCATCGTCAACCTGTTCGCCGACAAGGTGCAGACCGGCAGCCTGGGCGCGGTCGGCTACGACGACGAAGGCGTCAAGACCAAGCGCTGGGACCTGGTGAAGGAAGGCAAGCTGGTCGACTACCAGACCATCCGCGACCAGGCCCACATCCTGGGCAAGGACGAATCCGACGGCTGCTGCTACGCCGACTCGTGGAGCAGCGTGCAGTTCCAGCGCATGGCCAACGTGTCGCTGGCGCCGGGCAAGACCAAGTTGTCGGTCGCCGACATGATCAAGGACGTCGAGAACGGCATCTACATCATCGGCGACGGGTCGTTCTCGATCGACCAGCAGCGCTACAACGCGCAGTTCGGCGGCCAGCTGTTCTACGAGATCAAGAACGGCAGGATCACCCAGCAGATCGAGGACGTGGCCTACCAGATCCGCACGCCGGAGTTCTGGAACGCCTGCGTGGCGATATGCGACGAGAGCGACTACCGCCTGGGTGGTTCGTTCTTCGACGGCAAGGGCCAGCCCGGCCAGGTGTCCGCGGTCTCGCACGGGTCGTCCACCGCGCGCTTCAACGGCATGAACGTCATCAACACCGCCCGCAGCCTGGGATGACACCTGGAGAGCCGGGCTTGCCCGGCTGCGTCAGACGTAGGTCCTGCCACACAACGAAGAGCAGCGGAGCGAGCTCCGCTCTACAAGGAAAAACTCCATGAGCATCCTCACCGAAGCGCAGGCCAAGGCCATCCTGGACAAGGTCCTGGCGCTGTCCAAGGCCGACGAGTGCACCGCGTCCCTCACCGGCTCCGTCGACGGCAACATCCGGTTCGCGCTGAACAACGTCTCCACCAGCGGCATCGTCAGCAACACCGACCTGGCCGTGCAGGTCGCGTTCGGCAAGCGCACCGGCGTGGCGACGATCAACGAGTTCGACGACGCCGCGCTGGAGCGCGTGGTCCGCCGCGCCGAAGACCTCGCCCGGCTGGCGCCGGAGAACCCCGAGTTCATGCCGGCCGTCGAGAAGCAGACCTACAAGCCCTCGCCCACCTTCAGCGAATCCACTGCCGCCATCACGCCGGAGTTCCGCGCGCAGGTCGCGGCCGATTCCATCGCGCCGTGCAAGGCCGAGAAGCTGATCGCCGCCGGCTTCCTGGAAGACGGCCAGAGTTTCGTCGCCTTCGCCAACAGCAAGGGCAACTTCGGCTACCAGAAGGCGACCGCGTTCAACTACACCTGCACGGTGCGCACCGAGGACGGCCGCGGTTCCGGCTGGGTCGGCCGCAACCTGAAGGATGCGAACGCCTTCAAGGCCGACAGCGACATCCGCACCGCCATGCGCAAGGCCAGCGAGTCGGCCGACGCCAAGGCGCTGGAACCGGGCAAGTACACGGTCATCCTGGAGCCCGCCGCGGCCGCCGGCCTGATCTCCTTCATGATGAACTTCTTCGACGCGCGCCAGGCCGACGAAGGCCGCAGCTTCCTGTCCAAGAAGGGCGGCGGCAACAAGCTGGGCGAACAGGTCTACGACCCGCGCGTCAACATCAGCGCCGACCCGTGGCACCCCGGTGCCGAGGTGATGCCGTGGGACAGCGAGGGCCTGCCGCGCGAGAAGATGGCCATCGTCGAGAACGGCAAGGTGGTCAACCTGCAGTACTCGCGCTTCTGGGCGCAGAAGCAGGGCAAGCGCGCGATCGGTTCTCCGGGCAACCTGCTGGTCGCCGGTGGCACCAAGTCCACCGCCGAACTGGTCGCCGGCACGCAGAAGGGCATCCTGGTCACGCGCACCTGGTACATCCGCATGGTCGATCCGCAGACCGTGCTGCTGACCGGCCTGACCCGCGACGGCACGTTCTACATCGAGAACGGCCAGATCAAGCATCCGGTGAAGAACTTCCGCTTCAACGAGTCGCCGGTGATCATGCTCAACAACATCGAGGAACTGGGCAGGCCGGTGCGCGTGGCCGGCGACGAGTCCAGCTTCGTGATGATGATCCCGCCGATGAAGCTGCGCGATTTCACCTTCACCTCGTTGTCCGACGCGGTGTAACGGTGCTGCCCCTCCCCCGCTTGCGGGGGAGGGCTGGGGTGGGGACCCGACGAAGCCGCCTGCGCATCCGCGCCACGGATCGCACCGACGCCCGCTCCTTCTCTCGACGCCTTTCGATGAAACCCCTTCTGCCCTCACCCCCATCCCAGCCTTCCCCCGCATGCGGAGGAAGAGGCGGTTCACCGTGGGGATGACGCGCAGCGAGTTCCTGCGACTCATGGCCGGCGGCCTCGCGGGCGCGCTGCTGGCCGGCGCTACCCGCGGTGCGCATGCGGCGGGCAACTACGACTTCTGGTTCACCCGCCTGAAGTACGACTCGGGTGATTGGGACGTGGATGCGCGCATGCCGTCCAACCTGATCACCTCGCTGATCGACTACACCAGCCTGCGCGTGGACCCGAAGGAACACGTGCTGGCGCTGTCCGACCCGCGCATGCTGGCCGCGCCGTTCTGCTACCTGGCCGGGCACAAGCTGGTCGACTTCAATCCGGCCGAGAAGCGCAACTTCGAGCGCTACGTGCGCAACGGCGGCTTCGTCTTCGTCGACGACTGCAACCACGACATCGACGGGCTGTTCGCCAAGTCGTTCGAGGCGCAGATGGCGGCGATCTTCGGCGCGAAGGCGATGAAGAAGCTGCCCAACACGCACGCGATCTATTCCTCGTTCTTCAAGTTCGACGGTCCACCGGCCACCAGCTTCGAGCTCAACGGATGGGGCGACGACCTGGTGCACGAGTACCTGCAGGGCATCGAGATCAACGGCCGCCTCGGCGTGCTGTACAGCAACAAGGACTACGGCTGCGAGTGGGACTACGACTGGCGCAACAAGCGATTCCTGGCCGAGGACAATACGAAGTTCGGCGTCAACCTCGTGATCTATGCGTTGACGACATGAACCCGTTCGCCTGCCGCACGCTCTCCAACGTCATCCCAGCGAACGCTGGGATCCATTTTCGCTTTCTCGCGGACCGCACACGAACCATCAAAGATGCAAAAGCAACGTCAAACTGGATCCCAGCGTTCGCTGGGATGACGGTACGTCCTATTGCAACCCGCTGCATTGAAAGCAGTAAGGAAACCCCATGACCACCTCCCTCACCGAATCCGACCTCCAGCAGCAACTCGCGAAGCTGGGCGAACTCCGCGCCGCCATCGCCCAGGCCATCGTCGGCCAGCAGGACGTGGTGGAGCAGCTGCTGATCGGCCTGCTCGCGGGCGGGCACTGCCTGCTCGAAGGCGTGCCCGGCCTCGGCAAGACGCTGCTGGTGCGCTCGCTGGGCGAGGCGCTGCACCTGCAGTTCCGCCGCGTGCAGTTCACGCCGGACCTGATGCCCAGCGACATCCTCGGCACCGAACTGCTGGAGGAAGATCACGGTACCGGCCATCGCCATTTCCGTTTCCAGCCCGGCCCGATCTTCACCAATCTCCTGCTCGCTGACGAACTGAACCGCACGCCGCCGAAGACGCAGGCGGCGCTGCTGGAAGCGATGCAGGAACGCACGGTCAGCTACGCCGGCACCACGCATGCGCTGCCCTCGCCGTTCTTCGTGCTGGCCACGCAGAATCCGCTGGAACAGGCCGGCACGTATCCGTTGCCGGAAGCGCAGCTGGACCGCTTCCTGCTGCACGTCCGCGTCGACTACCCGACCGAACAGGAAGAGCACGACATCCTGGCGCAGACCACCGGCCGTGCCGGCGGCGCGGTGCCGCGGGTGATGGAAGGCGAGGCCGTGCTGGCGCTGCAGCGACACGTGCGCGATGTGCACGTCAGCGAGGACCTGCTGCGCTGGATCACGAAACTGGTGCGGGCGAGCCGTCCCGGCGACGGCGTGCCCGACGAGATCCGCAAGTACGTGCGCTGGGGCGCGGGTCCGCGCGCCGGCCAGTCGCTGGTGCTCGCGGCGAAGGCGCGCGCCCTGTTGCACGGCCGCCTGGCCGCCACGCGCGAGGACATCGTGGCACTGGCGAAGCCGGTGATGCGCCACCGCCTGCTGCTGTCGTTCGCGGCGGAGGCGGAGCAGGTCAGCGCCGACGACGTGATCGCCGCGCTGCTGCGCGGCGTGCCGCTCGCCGCCTGATCGACGCTCCATGGCGCACGACCTGATCCCCGCCGACGTCCGCAGCCGGTTGAAGGACCTGCGGCTGACCGCGCGCCGTGCCATCGGCGCGCAGGGGATCGGCGTGCACCACAGCCGCAGCCGCGGTGCCGGACTGGAGTTCGCGCAGTACCGTGCCTACGAGCCGGGCGACGAACTGCGGCAGATCGACTGGAAGCTGTACGCGCGCTCGGACCGTTTCTTCGTACGCGAAGCCGAGCGCGAGAGCCCGCTGACGGTGTGGATCGTGCTCGACGCCACCGCCTCGATGAACCAGCGCGATGGTGAACGCGGCACGCGCTTCGATGCCGCGCGCCGACTCACCGCCTGCATCGCGGAGCTGGCGTTGCGCCAGGGCGACCGCTTCGGCCTGCTGATGCTGCACGGTGACGGCGTGCGCCTGGTCTCGCCGGGCAACGGCGCACGCCAGCGCGACCAGCTGCTGCTGGCACTGCATGGACTGACGGCCGGCGGCACGTTTCCTGCGGCCGAAAAACTTTCCCCGGTCTGGGAACGCATCGGTGCCGGCGATCTGGTGATGGCACTGAGCGATGGCTTCGACGAGGCGATGGTCGCGCTGATGGAACGGCTGGCCGCCGCGCGGCGCGAAGTGCTGGCGATCCAGTTGCTGACGACGGACGAGCGCGACTTCCCATTCACCGGCGGCCATCGCTTCCGCGATCCGGAAACTGGCGAGGAACTGCTGGGCGATGCCGCCGCGCTGCGTGCGGATTACCTGCAGCGCTTCGCCGAAGCGCAGCGCCTGCTCGACGCGCGCCTCGACGCCAGCGGCATCCGACACGCGCGCTACTACACCGACCAGCCGCTGGACCTGCCGCTGCGGCGGCTGTTCGGCGCCCGCGACGCGGCGGAGTACGCATGAGCCTGGCGTTGCTGCTGCCTGCCGGCCTGGCCGCGCTCGCTGCGCTGCTGCTGCCGCTGCTGCTGCATCTGGCGCGTCGCCACGAACAGACGCCGACCGACTTCGCCGCGCTGCGCTGGCTGCGGCAGAAACCCAAGCCGCGCCACCGCATCCGCTTCGACGAATGGCCGCTGCTGTTGCTGCGCCTGCTGCTGCTCGCGTTGCTGGCGCTGTGGCTGGCGCGGCCGGTGCTGTCGGGCATGGACGACGCACGTCCGTGGATCGTCGCCGTGCCCGGCGTGGATGCGACAGCGATACGCACGCAAGCAGGCGATGCGCAGGCGCGTCTGCACTGGCTGGCGCCCGGCTTTCCGTCGCTGGACGACGCCGCGCCCGCAGGCACACCCGCCGTGGCCAGCCTGCTGCGCCAGCTGGATGCCGAACTGCCGGCGGGCACGCCGCTGACCGTCGTCGTGCCGGCGACGCTGCAAGGCGCGGACGCGGAGCGCCCCGTACTGTCGCGCGCAGTGACGTGGAACGTCGTCGAAGGCGCAATGCCGGCGCCACCCGCACCCGCGTCGGCGCCGCCCACCCTGGCCGTGCGCCACGCGGCAGGCAACGACACGGGACTGCGCTATCTGCGCGCCGCTGCGCTGGCCTGGCAACCCGCGTCCTCGACATCGCCGACGTTGCAGGTCGGCGCGGCTGACGAAGCACTGCCGGGCACCACGATGCCGCTGGTCTGGCTGGTGCCCGGCCCGGTGCCCGCAGCCGTCGTGCAGTGGATCGCGTCCGGCGGCACGGCGCTGCTGGCGAACGACAGCACGCTCGACGGTTTCGCTGCCGATGCAACGCCATGGCGCGATGCCGATGGCGTCCCGCTGGTCGAAGCGGCCACGCGCGGCAACGGCCGCGTGCTGCGATTCACCCGGCCGCTGCGGCCAGATGCGATGCCGGAACTGGTCGAGGCCGACTTTCCGCAGCGCCTGCGTGCATTGTTCGATACGCCCGTTGCGTCTCCCAGCCGCGTGCTGGCGAGCGACTATGCGCCGGTCACCGGCGGCGCGACGTATCCCGTCGCACCGCGCGACCTGCAGCCCTGGCTGGCGCTGCTGATCGCGCTGCTGGTGCTGGTCGAACGATGGATGGCGACGCGACGCACGCGGAGCGTGGCGCCATGACGTGGTCGGCGACCGACCGTCTCTTGCAGGTGCGTCGGCACGCGTTGCTCGGCCAGCTGCTGCTGGGTGCGGCGATCCCGGTCGCCGTGGGTGCGGTGCTGTGGCGGATGGCATCGCCCGCGGTCGCCGTCGTCATCGCCGTCACCGGCATCGCGCTGCTGGCGTTCCTCGCCTGGCGGCGGACCGCCGTGTTCGACACACCGTGGCTGGTCCGTCAGCTCGATGCGCGACGCGCCGATCTGGACGACAGCGCCGATCTGCTGCTGACGCCGCCCGCCGCACTGACGCCGCTGCAGCAGTTGCAGCAGACGCGCGTGCGTGAGCGCCTGCGCGCACAGCCGGCGCCGGACCTGCGCTCGCCGTGGCCATGGGCACGGATCGGCGCGCTGTGGCTGGCCGCCGCCGTCGTGATGGCGGCGACCGCACTGTGGTCTCCAGGCCGCGATGATGCAGGCCCACTCGCCGCTTCGGACGAACCCGCACCGGCCGCACCCGGCATTCCTCATCTCGTCGCCCAGCGCCTGCACGTGGCGCCGCCGGCCTACACCGGCATCGCCGCCCATGCGGAACCGACACTCGATGCGAAGGCGCCGGTCGGCTCGCGACTGACCTGGACCTTGCGCTTCGAGCCGCAGCCGACCGCGGCGACGCTGGTCTTCCACGACGGGCAACGGACCGCACTGACGCGCGACGGCGACACGTGGCGCGCGACGCATCTGCTGGCGAAGTCGACGCTGTACCGCGTGGTCGCTGCCGGCACGGACGGCCAGCCGCCGACGAAGCTGCGCCGGCTGGATGCCATCCCCGACCGCACGCCGGAGGTGAAGGTGCTGGCACCGGACCGCGGCCTCAGCCTGGTGACGGTCGGGCAGGCGCGATGGCCGCTCGCCTTCGAGGCCCGCGACGACTACGGCATCGCCCCGACCGCCACGCTGAAACTGACGCTGGCGCAGGGCAGCGGCGAGAACATCGCGTTCAAGGAACAGGTAATGACACTGCGCGGCAGCGGTCCGGCGACGGCGCGCCGCTTCAGCGCCTCGCTCGACCTGAAGGCGCTGGGCATGGCCGTCGGCGACGACCTGATCGCGCAGCTCACCGTGCAGGACACGCGCTCGCCGTCGCCGCAGCGCGCGCAGAGTCCCGGTCTGATCCTGCGCTGGCCGGCGGACCTGGGCCAGGAAAGCACCGGCCTGGAAGGGCTGGTGAAGAAGGTGATGCCGGCGTACTTCCGCAGCCAGCGCCAGATCATCATCGACGCCGAAGCGCTGCAGAAGCAGAAGCGCAGCCTGGCGGCCGACACCTTCGTCACCCGTTCCGACGCGATCGGCGTGGACCAGCGCATCCTGCGCCTGCGCTACGGCCAGTTCCTCGGCGAGGAAGCCGAAGGCGAGCCGCAACCGCCGCCGACCAACGACGCCGAGGACGGACACACCGACGACGATGGTCACGACCACACCGGCGACACCGCGCACGCCGAGGACGGACACGACCACGGCGGAGCGACCAGCGCGACCGGCGCCAGCTTCGGCCGCGAAGCCGACGTGCTGGAAGCCTACGGCCACACGCATGACCATGCCGAAGCGGCGACGCTGCTCGATCCGGAGACGCGCGCGACGTTGAAGAAGGCGCTGGACCAGATGTGGCAGTCGGAGCTGCACCTGCGCCAGGGTCATCCGGACCGCGCGCTGCCGTTCGCGTACAAGGCGCTGGAGTACATCAAGCAGGTGCAGCAGGCCACGCGCATCTACCTGGCGCGGGTGGGGCCGGAACTGCCGCCGATCGACGAGACGCGCCGGCTCGGCGGCGACCGCACCGGCATCGCGCCGCGTCCGCTGGGCGCGTTGGCGCGCGCGCAGGACGATGAGGCGCCGGCACCGGCGCGTGCCTGGTACGCGCTGGCGAGCGACGGCGTGCCGGCCGACGTGGCGGAACTCGATGCGCTGCAGGCCTGGCTGCGCGGCAACGAAGCGCGCGTGCCGGATGCGCTGGACCTGTTCGCCGCCATCGACGAAGTGCGCGGCGATCCGGCGTGCGCGCCGTGTCGCCAGCGCCTGCGCGCGCTGCTGTGGTCGGCCTCTGCGCAGCCGCCGGCGCAGGTACCGCGTCGCGGCGCGGCGGATGAGGCGGGTCGGCGCTACCTGGACGCATTGCGGCAGGAGCCTGCGCGATGAACCTGGCCGCGTCGTTGGCCGTGCTGCTGGCGCTCGCCGTGGCGATGGCGTGGCTGCGCCTCGCGTTGTGGCGTCGCAGGACACCGCATGACCGCAGGGGTTCGCCGACGCGCTTCGTCTTGTTGTGCGCGCTGCAACCGGTGGTCGCGGTGCTGCTCTATCTCACCCTCCTGCCGCCGCGCCAGACCGCGACCACCGGCACGCTGGTGGTGATGACCGCGCAGGCGGACCGCGTAGCGCTGCCCGCGACGCTGCAAGGCCAACCGCGCGTCGCGTTGCCGGAAGCACCGGCCGGCATCGATGCCGAACGCGTGCCGGATCTCGGGACCGCATTGCGCCGTCATCCGGACGTCCATGCGCTGCACATCGTCGGCGCCGGCCTGGAAGCGCGTGACCGCGACGCCGTCGGCGATCACGCACTCGCATTCTCCGCATCGGCGCTGCCGCGCGGCATCGTGCAGCTTTCTCCCATCGCCCCCGTGGCGACGGGCGCCCCCTTCCCCGTCAGCGGCCGCGTGCATGGCGTCCCGCAGGCGACGGTGGTCCTGCGTGATCCGGCAGGCCAGCGCATCGATGCGACGACGGTCGATGCGCAGGGCGGTTTCCGCCTCGACGGACTGGGCCGTCTGCCCGGGCCGGCGTCGTTCCGCGTCGAAGTGCTGGATGCGCAGCGGTCGGTGGTCGATGCCGCCACCGTGCCGGTGTGGACGCAGCCCGCGCCGGCGCCCCGGGTCTGGGCCCTGGCCGGCGCGCCGAATGCGGAATGGAAGTACCTGCGCCGCTGGGCCGCTGACGCGGGGATGCCGCTGCATCTGCAGATCAGCCTGGGCGGCGGCCTGCAGCTGGGCGACGCGCCGCTGCCGATGACGGCCGACACGCTGCGCCGCTTCGACCTGGTGCTGCTGGATGCGCGCAGCGCCGCCGCGCTCGGCGACGGACAACGCGCAGCCCTCGTGGCGGCGGTCCGTGACGGCCTCGGTGTGCTGGTGCGCACCGATGGCGCGCTGGCACCGGGCGTGCAGCGCATGCTCGGCCTGGCGCTCGCCGGCAGCGACGAAGCCGAGCTCCAGCTACCGCGTCCCGCACCCGACGACGATGCCTGGCGCGCGCGCCGCGGCGCCGGCACGGCGGACGCACCGGTCGATGCGGAGGCGGTTCCGGCCGGCCTGCCGACACTGACGCGGCGAGCGCTGCGCACGGCGTCGCCGGACGCGATCCCGCTGCTGCGCGCGGCCGACGGCACGGCCATCGCGTGGTGGCGGGCAGAGGGACGCGGGCGGATCGGCGCGTGGACGCCGACCGACACCTACGCGCTGGTGCTGGCCGGCCATGGCGATACGCATGCCGCGCTGTGGGCGCAGGCGCTGGGCACGCTCGCGCGGACGGGCACGGAGAGGGCGCTGGCGACGCCGGACGACGCACGCGTGTCGCAACGCGTGGCGCTGTGCGGCCTCGCCGACGACGCCCAGGTCACCGCGCCGGACGGCACCGTCACCCGCGTGCAGCGCGATGCCGCCACCGGCGCCGCCCGCTGCGGCGGCTTCTGGCCGCGCACGGCGGGATGGCACCGGCTGGCAACGGGCACGACGACGGCGCCGTTCTTCGTCCGCGCGACGGACGATGCACCGCACCTGCACGCGACCGTGGTGCGCGAACAGACCCGGCGGCTGGCATCGCGATCTCCCACCGCCGCCGCGTCCGCAACGGAAGGCACCCGCGGGCCGGCGTGGCCGTGGTTCCTCGGCTGGCTGTTCGCCGCCGCCCTGCTCTGGTGGCTGGAGCGACGGCGGCCCGTGGCGACCTGAGCAGACCCGGGTTTCCGGCCCGTTCGTGGTGAGCCCGTCGAACCACAGGCCTTGCGATGCCGAGGCAGACCAGGGCAGCCCCGTTGTTCCGCGAAGCATGTGGCTCGACAGGCTCACCACGAGCGGCATCGAGGCGGCCGCGCCTGATCGACGGAACCTGCCGCACCCTGCTTAACGACTAGCGAATGTCCGGTGCGTAATCTCTCCTTCAGACCCATCCTCCGGAGCTCCGCATGATCCGAACGGCGATCCCCGCCCTGCTGCTGACCCTGTCGCTGGCCGCGTGCACCGCACCCGATGCCGACGAACAGACCGCCGCCGCCGAGCAGTCCCAGGCCGCCGCCAGCGAAGCCGCGACACCCGCGCCCGCACAACCGGCACCCACGGAACTCGCCGGCACCTGCGACGACACCCAGGCGCAGTGGATCATCGGCAAGACGCCGACCGACCAGGAGATCGAACAGGCCAAGACCGACAGCAAGTCCGAGGCCGTGCGCGCCCTCAAGCCGGGCGATGCCGCGACGATGGACTTCAATCCGAACCGCCTGAACATCATCCTCGATGACAAGGGCGCCGCGACCTCGGTCAACTGCGGCTGACCTCGCCCGCGTTGCCGGGCAGCCCTGCGCCGTCCGTCTTGCACGGACGGCGTTTTCCTTACTCTGGCCGCGCCTTACCTGGCAAAGCCGGGTTCTTCCCTGCGGCGCGATTCGTCAACGGAGCCAGCGCCGGGCGCATCGTGCGATGGCGCGATTCCTTGCTGCGCGAGCAGGCGCTACTGCCCGTTCTTCAGCCACGCATGCGCATCGGGCGAAGCATGCAGGCGCTCCATCGCAGCCCGGCAGGCGTCCGCATCACCCCTCGATGCCGCGTCGAGCATGCGTGTCAGCGCCTCGCGGCCGGCTCCGCTGAACAGCGTAGGGCCGGTCGCCGGGAACGTGGCCCCATGCGGCGGTGCTTCGCGGCTTGCCAGCGGCGGCTCGGGAGGCAAGGCACGCTCGCCGAAGATGGGCAGCGGCTGCCGCTCGCCCTGCTCCTGCCGACGCACCGCTTCCTCGAACACGCCCACGATGCGGCTCATGTCGTGGCGGTCCAGCGCATCCACGCCGTGCTGGCTGCCATGCGCGACCGGTCCCACCAGGTTGCCCAACCTCCCAAGCCCGCTCGCCTTGATCGCCTGGCCGGCCAGCGGTGTCTCGCTCAGACCACCTCCGACCAAGCCGGCGACATAGCGCGCGTGCGATCCGAAACCTTCTCGCCCCTCCAGGCTGGATATCGACTGCGATGCACCGATATGCGGCCCGGTCTGGTGCGAGACCACGCTGTTGTTGACCTTGTAGTTGAGGAAGCCGCCATCGAACGCATCCGCCCGGAAGTCCGGTGCCTGCACGGGTGTCATCCGGTGCTCGCCAAGCCACTGCCGATACCCGTCCGACGCCACGATGTTCGCGGCCCCGGGTGCGTCGAAGGTGCGTCCACCCCAGCCGAAGGTATGGCTGAGCACCTGCGCATGCGCACCGCCTGCCGAGTGGCCGGTCACCTCGATCCGGTAGTCATGGCGGCCGTAGGTGTCGTGCACGCGCTTGGCAAAGTCGAGCGCCTGCCGGAACTGCGGGTCCCACGCATCGCCGGGCAGCAACGCCTCCTGCACCCGGGCCATCTGCGCCCGTGTGCGGTCGGTGGCCGGCGCAGGCGCGCCCATCAGATCGAGCAGTTCGCCATCGCGCGCCACCGCGATGTTCGGACCCTTCCAGTCCAGCGGATCGTCGCTCCCGCGGACGGCGATGACGATGCGCTTCTCGGCTTGGTTGGCGAAGGCGTGGATGACGAGGCCGGTTCTGGCGTGGTCGTCGTACGACACGCGCTCCCACATTGCTTCTCCGAGATCTTCCGCGAAAAGGTGTGGCCAATCTGGATTGACCTGCGGGTTTCGGTTGTGGATCTCGTTCTGATCCAGATAGCTGACTCGACTGAAGCGGGCCAGCTGGAGCTCTTTCTCGTGATCCACGCCACGTGACCATTCGGCGGGCGGATCCGGAATCGTGTGTTCGCTCATTCTCGACGTCCCTGTTGGTGTATCGCGGTCTAGTCTTGGCGTTCGTCATGATCCAGGTCGTACAGCTCGATCCGGACACGGCGGGTACTGTTCTGGAGCAGATGCGTGGTCTTGTACTCGGGAAACTCGTTGCAGATGAACACCGTGCCTCGGGCTGGGAGCGGTGGTGGCTTGACACGCTTGCACCGTACTTCTACGGGAATGGTGTCGTCGGAATTGGAAAGACGCCTGCTGCGTTCCTCCGAGCACCGTGGATTGCCAGGCTGGCAGCGCGGCGCGTTCTCATCCCGGCCACGAGCATCGCCGACCACCAGTCGCATGCCCTCCACGAACGTGTCGCCCTCGCGGGCATCCGTCGGCTCCACCATGATCATCGCGTTGCCCCGGATGTTCCATGCACACCGCCCCGACAGGTAGCGGTCCACCACCAGATCGGCTTCCCACGTATCTCCCCTGCGGACCGGGTAGATGTCATAGGCGAACGTCTTCGCGCCTCCGCCTTCCCAGAACCCCGCATGGTTCCAGCAATCGCCTTCGCGGTTGGTGGAGGCGAAGGCGACGCGGAAGCGGAAGTCGAGCGTCTCCGGCGCGCGGCCATGCAGTCGGACGACGTGCATCGGGTTCGGGTTCAACGGTGGATCGGATTGCTCCACCTTCGAGGGCGTGACGATGCGGCCCACGGGCCCTGGCGTCTGGCAGGCCGCCAGCAGTGGCAGCATGAGCAGGGCCAGCGTCGCCGTCCCGACGGTGCCGAGCAAGTGCGCAATGCGTCCGGACATGGTCCAACCTCCGTGTCAGATATCCGCCGGGCATACCGGCCGGTGACCTTATTACCGCATCGGCCCGCCATTTGCGTGAACACGCGGGCCGGCCGCCCGTTCTTCCATTCCGCCGGTCCATCGCATGGCGAAATTGGCCGCTTGATCTGCCATCGCTGACACGTGCGTGGTGCCCGTCCACATCGCGAGTAAAACGCAACGAAACGGCCAGAAAAAAGTTGCTCTTGCAACCAACGCAGTGGCTACTAATAGGTGTTGTTGCGGCATCGCAACAACTGTGATTTAGTCGGGTTTCCGGTGACATTTCGAAGTGCCGCTGCGTGGGCAGGGCACGGTGTCGCCGTCACTCCGGTTTGAGGCGACACATGGCCCCTCGCAATCGCCAAGGCGGCTTTGAACAGGGTCTCTACGACCCGAACGACGAGCGCGATGCCTGTGGCTTCGGCATGATCGCGCAACTCGACGACCAGCCTTCGCGTGCGCTGGTCGATACGGCCATCGCCGCGCTGTCGCGCATGACCCATCGCGGTGGCGTGGCCGCCGACGGTCTCACCGGTGACGGCTGCGGCCTGCTGATCCGCAAACCCGACGCCTTCCTGCGTGCGCTCGCCGGCGAGGCGAACATCGCCGTCGGCGCGCGCTTCGCATCCGGCCTGGTGTTCCTGCCGCACGACGAGGCGCGCGCGGCGCAGTGCCGCGCCACGCTGGAAGCCGAACTGTTCCGCACCGGCGTCGCGGTGAAGGGCTGGCGCGTGCCGCCGACCAACGACGCGGTGTGCGGCCAGCTCGCCAAGGACACCCTGCCGCGCATCGAGCAGCTTTTCGTCGAAGCCGACGAAGGCCAGAAGGACGAAGCCTTCGCACTGGCGCTGTTCCTCGCGCGCCGCCGCGCCGAACAGCAGCTGCGCACCACCGAACCGGATTTCTACGTGGTCACGCTGTCGCCGCATGCGATCGGCTACAAGGGCATGGTGCTGCCGGACAAGCTGGCGACGTTCTATCCCGATCTGCAGCGCGCGGAACTGTCCAGCAGCGCCGTGGTGTTCCACCAGCGCTTCTCCACCAACACGCTGCCACGCTGGCCGCTGGCGCATCCGTTCCGCCTGCTGGCGCACAACGGCGAGATCAATACCATCGAGGGCAACCGCCGCTGGGCGCAGGCGCGCAGCAAGGTGTGGAAGACGCCGTGGTTCGACATCGGCGAATTCGACCCGGTCATCTCGATGCACGGGTCCGATTCGCAGAGCCTGGACAACATGCTGGAACTGCTGGTCGCCGGCGGCATGGAGCTGATCCAGGCGCTGCGCATCCTGGTGCCGCCGGCCACGCAGTCGCTGGAGTTCAAGGACGCCGACCTGGCCGCGTTCTACGAGTTCTACGGCCTGAACACCGAACCGTGGGACGGTCCCGCCGGCATCGTCTCGATGGACGCGCGCTACGCCGCGTGCACGCTGGACCGCAACGGCCTGCGCCCCGCGCGCTGGATGCTGACCAGCGACCGCCACTTCATCGTCGCCAGCGAGGCCGGCGTGTGGGAAGTGCCGGCCGAACGCGTCACCCGCAAGGGCAAGCTGGGGCCGGGCGAGATGATGGCCATCGACCTGCGCCGCGGCGACCTGCTCGACAGCGAAGCGGTGGACCGCATCAACCGCGGCCGCGCCCCGTACAAGCAGTGGCTGCACCAGGGCGTGACCTACCTGCAGACCGAACTGATCGATCCGTCGCTGGTCGAGGAACCGTTCGACGAGAAGACGCTGCGCAGTTACCACAAGCTGTTCCAGCTGACCTCGGAGGAAGTCGAGGGCGTGCTGCGCCCGCTGGCGGAAACCGAGCAGGAAGCCACCGGCTCGATGGGCGACGACACGCCGATGGCCGTGCTGAGCCGGCAGACGCGGCCGCTGTACGACTACTTCCGCCAGGCGTTCGCGCAGGTCACCAACCCGCCGATCGATCCGCTGCGCGAAGACTGCGTGATGTCGCTAACCACGCAGCTGGGACGCGAGACCAACATCTTCCACGCCGGCGCGGAGACGGTGAACCACGTCATCCTCAATTCGCCGGTGCTGAGCCAGCGCAAGCTGCGGCAGTTGCTGAAGATGCCGCAGTACGTCGAGAAGAATCGCCTGATCGACCTGTCGTACGCGCCCGACGAAGGCCTCAAGGCCGGCCTGGAGCGGATATGCCGCGAAGCCGAGCAGGCCGCGCGCGATGGCGACGTCATGCTGCTGTTATCGGACCGCTACCCGCAGCCGGGCCGGCCGATGGCGCATGCGCTGCTGGCTACGGGCGCGGTGCACCACCACCTCTGCCGCGTGGGTCTGCGCTGCGACGTCAACCTGATCGTCGAGACCGGCACCGCGCGCGATCCGCACCACATGGCCTGCCTGATCGGCGTGGGCGCCACCGCGGTGTATCCGTACCTGGCCTACCAGACGCTGTTCGACCTGGGCCGGCGCGGCATCCTGCAGATCAAGAAGGGTGGCGAGCAGACGCAGATCGGCCGCAGCTACCGCAAGGGCATCTACAAGGGCCTGTCGAAGATCATCTCGAAGATGGGCATCTGCACCATCAGCAGCTACCGCGGTGCGCAGCTGTTCGAGATCGTCGGCCTGGATCCGGACGTGGTGGACCTGTGCTTCGCCGAAACGCCTGCGCGCATCGGCGGTGTCGGCTTCGAGCGGCTCGACCTGGAAGCACGCCAGCTCGACGCGCGCGCGTGGAACGACCGCGAATCGCCGGAGGTCGGCGGCCTGCTGAAGTACGTGCACGGCGGCGAGTACCACATGTACAACCCGGACGTGGTGATGACGCTGCAGCGCGCGACGCGCACCGGCGACGCCCGCGACTGGCAGGCCTATGCGGACGCCGTGAACTCGCGCCCGCCGTCGGCGCTGCGCGATCTGCTGCAGCTGAAGAAGGCCGAGGTGCCGACGCCGATCGACGAGGTGGCCGACGCCACCGACCTGCTGCGCCGCTTCGATACCGCGGCGATCTCGCTCGGCGCGCTGTCGCCCGAAGCGCACGAGGCGCTCGCCATCGCGATGAACCGCCTTGGTGGACGCAGCAACTCCGGTGAGGGCGGCGAGGACCCCGCACGCTACGGCACCGAGAAGCGCAGCAAGATCAAGCAGGTCGCGTCCGGCCGCTTCGGCGTGACCCCGGAATACCTGGTCAATGCCGAGGTGCTGCAGATCAAGGTCGCGCAGGGCGCCAAGCCCGGCGAAGGCGGCCAGCTTCCCGGCCACAAGGTCAACGAGCTGATCGCGCGCCTGCGCTATGCCAAGCCCGGCATCGGCCTGATCTCGCCGCCGCCGCACCACGACATCTATTCGATCGAAGACCTCGCCCAGCTGATCTACGACCTCAAGCAGGTCAACCCGAACGCGCTGGTCTCGGTGAAGCTGGTCAGCCATGCGGGCGTGGGCACCATCGCCGCCGGCGTGGTGAAGGCGGGCGCCGATCTGATCACCATTTCCGGCCACGACGGCGGCACCGGCGCCAGCCCGGTCAGTTCGATCCGCTACGCCGGCGTGCCGTGGGAACTCGGCGTGGCCGAAGCGCATCACGCGCTGGTCGTGAACCAGCTGCGCGACCGCACCGTGCTGCAGACCGACGGCGGCCTGAAGACCGGCCTGGACGTGGTCAAGGCCGCCCTGCTCGGCGCGGACAGCTTCGGCTTCGGCACCGGCCCGATGATCGTGCTCGGCTGCAAGTACCTGCGCATCTGCCACCTCAACAACTGCGCGACCGGCGTGGCCACGCAGGACGAGCGCCTGCGCACGCAATACTTCACCGGCCTGCCCGAGCGCGTGGAGAACTTCTTCCGCCTGTTGTCCGAGGAAGTGCGGCAGTGGCTGTCGTACCTGGGCGCGCGATCGCTGGACGAGATCGTCGGCCGCACCGACCTGCTGCAGCAGATCGACGTATCGCCGCGCGAAGGCGTCAACATCGACCTGTCGCGCCTGCTGAAGGGCGCGAAGGTCGACAGCGGCGGCTGCGCGGCGCAGCGCCTGTACGAATCGCCGGACAGCCTGGCCACGCAGCTCGACGGTCTGCTCGCCGAGCCGATCCGCAAGAAGACCGGTGGCGACCATCGCTTCCTGATCCACAACACCGACCGCAGCATCGGCACCCGCCTGTCCGGCGCCATCGCGCGCCAGCACGGCAACCAGGGCATGGCCGATGCGCCGCTCAACCTGCGCTTCCGCGGCGCCGCCGGGCAGAGCTTCGGCGCGTTCAACGCCGGCGGCCTGCAGATGGAGCTGGAAGGCGAAGCCAACGACTACGTGGGCAAGGGCATGGCCGGCGGCCGGCTGGTGGTGCGTCCGCCGCGCGGCGCGCGCTTCGAGGCCCGCAACACGCCGATCATCGGCAACACCTGCCTGTACGGCGCGACCGGCGGCGAACTGTTCGCGGCGGGACGTGCGGGCGAGCGCTTCGGCGTGCGCAACTCGGGCGCGCTGGCGGTGATCGAAGGCGCCGGCGACCACTGCTGCGAGTACATGACCGACGGCATCGTGCTGGTGCTGGGCAAGGTGGGCCTGAACTTCGGCGCCGGCTTCACCGGTGGCCTCGCCTACGTGCTCGACCTGGACCGCGATTTCGTCGACCGCTACAACCACGAACTGATCGACATCCACCGCATCAGCCCGGAAGGCTTCGAGAGCCATCGCCAGCACCTGCACACGCTGATCAGCCGCCATCGCGAACTGACCGGCAGCATCTGGGCACAGCAGATCCTCGACGAGTTCCGCGACTACGTGGGCAAGTTCTGGCTGGTGAAGCCGAAGGCGGCGAGCATCGATTCGCTCAACGAGACCCTGAGGCGGGCGGCATGAGTGCGCTCGGCCTTTCTCCTCCCCCCTCGCGGGGGAGGATGCCCGCAGGGCAGGAGAGGGGGCGCGAGCGCAGCGACGCGTGCCGTTGCTTCCGTGCACTCGATGCGATGGCGTGGCGCTTCGCCGCAACCGGCTCCGGCTCACCTTCTCCCGGCCTTCGGCCACCCTCTCCCATCAAGGGAGAGGGGAATCAGGTACTGTCCTCATGAGCAAGAAGCAGGTATTCCAGTTCCTCGACCTGCCGCGGACGATGCCGCAGCGCATTCCGCTGGAACTGCGCACGTCCGGCGACTGGGGCGAGCTGTACGGCAGGTTCGGTAAGGAGGAGGCGCAGTACCAGGCCGGCCGTTGCCTGGACTGCGGCAATCCCTACTGCAGCTGGAAGTGCCCGGTGCACAACGCCATCCCGCAGTGGCTGCAGCTGCTGCAGGAGAACCGCATCGAGGAAGCGGCGGAACTGTGCCATTCCACCAATCCGCTGCCGGAAGTCTGCGGACGTGTCTGCCCGCAGGACCGCCTGTGCGAAGGCAGCTGCACGCTGGAGGAATTCGGCGCGGTCACCATCGGTGCGGCGGAGAAGTACATCGTCGACACCGCGCTGGCCAACGGCTGGCGGCCGGACCTGCGCGACGTGCAGCCGACCGGCAAGCGCGTGGCGGTGATCGGCGCGGGGCCTGCGGGCCTGGGGTGCGCGGACCGTCTGGCGCGCGCCGGCATCCAGGCGGTGGTCTACGACCGCTATGAACAGATCGGCGGCCTGCTGCAGTTCGGCATTCCCAGCTTCAAGCTCGACAAGCGCGTCATCGCCACGCGCCGCGAGGTACTGGAAGGCATGGGCGTGGAGTTCCGCCTGGGCGTGGACGTCGGTCGCGATGTCGCCCTGTCGCAGTTGCTGGACGACTACGACGCTGTTTTCCTCGGCACCGGCGCCTACCGCTACACCGATGGCGGCCTGCCCGGACAGGACCTGGACGGCGTGCTGCCGGCCCTGCCCTTCCTGGTGCAGAACGGCCGCATCGTCGGCGGCAGCGATCCATGGGGCCGCCCGATCGCCGGCTGGGAAGACAAGCTGGCGCTGCCCGACCTGCATGGCAAGCGCGTGGTGGTGCTGGGCGGCGGCGATACCGGCATGGACTGCGTGCGCAGCGCCATCCGGCTTGGCGCGGCGAAGGTCACCTGCGCCTATCGCCGCGACGAGGCCAACATGCCCGGGTCCGCGCGCGAGGTGGCGAATGCGCGCGAGGAAGGCGTGCGCTTCCTGTTCAACCGCCAGCCGCTGGCCATCGTCGCCGGCGAGGATGGACGCGTGGCCGGCGTGCAGGTGGTGGAAACGACGCTCGGCGAACCGGACGAGCGCGGTCGCCGGAGTGCGGTGCCCATCGACGGCAGCGAATCGGTGCTGGACGCGGACGTGGTGATCATCGCTTTCGGGTTCTCGCCCAGCGTGCCCGCGTGGCTGGCCGAGCTGGGCGTGGAAGGCACGCCGAACGGCCGCATCGTGGTCGGCGGCGGCGACCGCCTGGCGTTCCAGACCACGCATCCGAAGCTGTTCGCCGGTGGCGATGCGGTGCGTGGTGCGGATCTGGTGGTCACGGCGGTCGCCGAGGGACGCGATGCCGCGGGCAGCATTGCGACGTTGCTGCTGACGTAGGGTGGGCTCCGGCCCACCGTGTCGCGGCGTCGCGGACCGTCCCGACACGCTTCGTGGCAACGACGGCGGGCCAAGGCCCGCCCTACGCTAGACTCGCGGCTCTTCCTCTCTTCTCGATCGACATGCGCCTGGGCCTGGCCGCCAACCGCCTGCACCACCACACCGAGGATGCCGCGCTGTTCCGCTGGCTGCGTGCCAGCGAACCCGGTATCCGCGAGCTGGGCCTGGGACTGCACGTGGTAGGCCGCACGCACGATGCGATCGCCGCCGCCGGCATGCTGCGCGGCTACGAGGGCCTGAAGCGCTATCCGTACGGCCGCGATGGCGGCCTGATGAAGCTGGTGGCGGAAGTCGTCGGCCTGGAAGGCGCGGAACGCAGCCTCGACGGTGCGATCTACCTGATCGATCCGGTCGATCCCTCCTCGATCTTCCCCGAAGCGACTGCGCTGAAGCGCCAGTGCGTGATCCACGGCAAGCCGTTCCTGTCGACGGTGGCCTCGGCGCGCGACTGGATCGAGATGGAACGCATCCATGCCGGCTTCGCGCCGGACCGCGGTGCGGACCGGTTCCATGCGCTGGAATCACAGACATTGGCCCTGATCGCGCACGACGCCATGAAGCCGCAGATGCTGGCGTTCGCCGATGCGCACTTCGATGTGCTCTCCCGCTTCGCGCACCGCATGGCCACCGGCACCACCGGCCAGCGTCTCAACGAACTGGCCTGGAGCCGGGGCTGGCCGCAGGACACGCCGTGGGTGGAGCGCTTCCAGAGCGGCCCGCTCGGCGGCGACGCGCAGATCGCCGACCGCGTGCTGGAGCATCGATGCCAGCGGGTGATCTTCTTCGAGGACCCGCACGTCGCGCGCCAGCACGAAGCCGACATCCAGCTGCTGGAGCGCGCGGTGACCACGGTCACCGACGACGCGGTGTGCACCACCTCGCTGGCGGTGGCGAAGCGTTGGTGCGAGGCGGTGACGAAGCGTGCGCTTCTTGTAGGAGCGACGTGAGTCGCGACCGCGCACCCTCATCTCCTGTAGCGCCATCGGGAAACCGGTGACAAGGTGAATCCATTCTCGCGGTCGCGACTCACGTCGCTCCTACAGGAACGGCAGAACGCATGAACACCCCACCCCGCCACCTGCTGAAAGACCTCTCCCTCTCCGCCATCGCGGCCGGCTTTGTCACCGTGCTGGTCGGCTTCGCCAGTTCGGCGGTGATCGTGTTCCAGGCCGCGCAGTCGCTGGGCGCATCGCCGGCGGAGATCAGCTCGTGGATGTGGGCGCTCGGGCTGGGCATGGGCCTGACCTGCATCGCGCTGTCGCTGCGCTACCGCATGCCGGTGGTGACGGCGTGGTCCACGCCTGGCGCCGCCATGCTGATCAGCAGCGCCGCCGGCTTGCCGCTGTCCGATGCGATCGGTGCGTTCCTGCTGTCGGCGCTGCTGATAGCGGTCTGCGGCTTTTCCGGCTTCTTCGAGCGGATGATCAGCCGCATCCCGGTGTCGCTGGCGTCGGGCATGCTGGCGGGCGTGCTGCTGCGTTTCGGCATCGATGCTTTCGCGGCGATGAAGACACAGCTGGGCATGGTGCTGACGATGTTCGCCGTCTACCTGCTCGCGCGTCGCCTGCTGCCGCGCTACGCGGTGATCCTGACGCTGCTGGTGGGCATCGCGTTCGCCGCCGGCCTCGGACTTCTGCACGTGGACGGGCTGTCGCTGCAGCTGGCGACGCCGATCTTCACCGCGCCGACGTTCTCGTTCGCCGCCGTCGTCGGCATCGCATTGCCGCTCTTCATCGTGACGATGGCCTCGCAGAACGTGCCGGGCGTGGCGGTGATCCGTGCGTCGGGGTATCCGATCCCGATCTCGCCGGTCGTCGGCTGGATCGGCGTCGCCAACCTGCTGCTCGCGCCGTTCGGTGCGTTCGCGCTGAACCTCGCCGCGATCACCGCCGCCATCTGCATGGGCCGGGAAGCGCATGAGGATGCGTCGCGCCGCTACGTCGCCGCCATCGCCGCCGGCGTGTTCTATGTGGTGGTCGGCCTGTTCGGTGCGACGGTGGCGGCGCTGTTCGCCGCGTTCCCGAAGGAACTGATCCTGGCCATCGCCGGCATCGCCCTGCTCGGCACGATCGGCAACAGTCTCGCGGCGGCGCTGCGCGAAGAGGGCGATCGCGAGCCGGCGTTGGTGACGTTCCTGGTGACGGCGTCCGGGCTGTCACTGGCGGGTATCGGTGCGGCGTTCTGGGGTCTGGTCGCCGGCGTGGTCACGCTGTTGGTGCTGCGGCGTCGCTGAGCCGCGTTTGCGTTCGGCTCATGCAGGTGAAAGCGGCGTGGAGCATTCAGTTCCAGCGGACCGGATTCACCGGCGGCTGATGCGGAGAGGGGCACGATCTGCGCTCCATCCTTGCAGGAGATTCCCATGCAGACCATCCGCCTTCGCCATCGCCTGTTGACCCTGGCCACGCTCGCCGCCCTGTCGGGCGCCGCGTTCGCCCAGGCGCCCGCGCCCACCGCCGGCAAGGACGCGTTGAAGGAACCGCAGGTGCGCGCGCTGCTGACGGAGAAGGGGTATACCAACATCGACGACCTCGATTTCGAGGACGGTATGTGGGAGACCGACGCCACCAGCGCCAACGGCGACCGTGTGGATGTGCGCATCAATCCCGCCAGCGGTGACGTCATCGCCGAGAAGCTGGTGTCCAGCCTGAGCGAGAACGACGTCAAGGCCAAGCTGGCCGCCGCCGGTTACTCCAAGATCCACGACGTCGATTTCGATGACGGCGTGTGGAAGGCCGAGGCCGAACGCGCCGATGGCAACGATGTGGAGATCCACCTGGCCGCCAACACCGGCGAGATCATCCACGTCGAGAACGATTGATCCCGCTCGCCTGCCGCACGACGTAGAAGGCCGCCCATCGGGCGGCCTTCTACGTTCTGCACGGATCCGTCAGCGTGGCGAAACGGCGGGCGGCCTCGCGAACCGCCATCCCACCAGCATGCCGGCCAGCAGCAGGAGAGCGGCGAGGAACCACGGCGCGCCGGGCAGGTGCGCGGGCGCATCCCTTCCGATGAACACGGCGAACGTGCCGGCGAACAGCAACGGCCCGATGATGCCCGCCAGGCTCGCAAGCCCCATCAGCGCACCCTGCATGCGACCCTGTTCGCGCTCGTCGACTTCGCGGGTGATCAGCGCCTGCGTGGCCGGCGTGGCCAGCGCCCACAGCGCGCTGATCGGCAGTCCGACCAGGAACGCCGCACCCACCGGTGCCCAGCCGTAGACCACGAAACCGAGCGCACCGCAGGCCAACCCGAGCAGCAGGGTGCGACGCTCGCCGAGCGCCCTGACCACGCGTCCGACCAGCAGCGCATTGACGATCACGCTCAGCACGCCCACCGCCGCCAGTACCCAGCCCACTTCCTTCGGCCCCCACTGGAAGCGGTAGCCCGCGAACAGCACGAACACGCTGGGGTAGACGAAATGCGCCAGGTTGGCGATGAACACCACCACGACCAGCCCCAGCACCTGCGGGTAGCGTTTCAGCAACACCAGCGAACCGAACGGATTGGCGTGCTTCCAGTCGATGCGGCGGCTCCGCTTCTCCGGTGCCAGCGATTCCGGCAGCACGAACCAGCCGTAGAGGAAGTTGAGCAGGGCCAGCGCGGCCGAGAACCAGAACGGCAGCCGCAGATCGATCTCGCCCAGCGCGCCGCCGATCAATGGCCCGATCACGAAGCCCACGCCGAACGCCGCGCCGATCATGCCGAACGCCTGCGCGCGCTTCTCCGGTGGCGTGACGTCGGCGATGTACGCATTGGCCGTGGTGAAGCTGGCCGAAAACATGCCAGAGAACACCCGCGCGAGCAGCAGCAGCGGCAGCGTACCGGCCACCGCCATCAGCACGAAGTCCGCGCCCAGGCCCAGGCAGGAGAACAGGATCACCGGCCTGCGCCCGTAGCGGTCCGACAGTGCGCCCTGGACCGGCGAGCTGATGAACTGGATGGCATAGAAGACCGTGCCGAACACGCCCACCCACAGCGCCGCGCGGGCCGCATCGCCGCCGGTGAACTGCTTCACCAGGTCCGGCAGCACCGGAATGATCACGCCGAACGACAGGATGTCGATCAGCACCGTAATGAAGATGAAGATCAGGGCGGCACGACGGCCGGCGTGGGCAGGAGCTTCGGCGTTCACGGACGGCACCGTCGGAAGGTGCGCAAGTGTAGGGCATGCCAACCGCGGTGGTGGAGTCTCGTTGTGGGAGCGACGTCAGTCGCGATCGCAGACCATGGCGGTCCATGATGTTCGATGTTCGCGGTCTGGACGCACTTCCGCACCCTTGGCACCGTGTACGGTGGTACGCGTGCGATCGCGACTCACGTCGCTCCCACAGGTCGGTTCTACAGGACGGCCGCCGAGATCACGTGGCTCAGCCGGTGGCGCTGCCCCGGTTCCAGTTCGATGGCGTCGTTGCCCGCATTGGCCGCTTCCAGGCAGACGAAGCTGCGCCAGCCATCGTCCGGCATGTCGGCAATGGCACGTGCGCCGGCGTCGCCCGGGTTCCACACCACCAGCGAGCGGCTGCCGAAGGTATCCAGCCGGATACGGCGGCCCCCGGCGGGATCGAGCAGGTCGAAGCGGTGCCCGGTGCAGGCATAGAGTCGGTCGCTGCGGCCGGGATCGCGCGGCTCGTGCAGCGACCAGTCGCCCATCTGCACATGCGTGGCCCCGTCGTACTTGTCGTCGTAACGCAGGCCATCGAGTCCGGTGACCGTCGCCTGCATCGCATCGGCCACCCGAACGTAGGTATGCAGCGCCTGCGTCAGCCGATACGGCGCATCGCCGCGATGCAGGGTGTCGATGCTCTGCCGCAGCTCGCGCCCGATATGCACCGACATCTGCAGTTCCAGCGGCACGCCGTCGCGCAGCGGCAGCGCGAGCTTCAGCACGACGGCGCCGTCGGCCTCGCGCTTCACCTCGGTCAGCGACCAGTGCGAGATGCGCGCATGGCCGTGCTGGATCGCATCGTCCGGCTGTCCCTGCCTGCCGAAGTACGGCCAGCAGACCGGCACGCCGCCGCGGATCGCCTTCGGTGGCAACGCGGTCGTCGGCGACAGCCACAGCAGGTCGTCGAAGCCGGTCGGTACGAACGACAGCACCTGCGCGCCGTGCAAGCTGATACGCGCGACGGACAATGGCGTCTCCACGCGCACCACGTCGTCGATGTCCCGCCAGCGTTCGCGGGTCACACCTTCGGGCAGGACCGTCATGGCCGGGACGTCTCCGGCAACGCCACCGGCGGACCCTCCGCCTTCAGGGCGGCGAGGATCTTCGCCCCGGCCCGGCCATCGGCCGGCTGCAGCCCCAGGCGCTGCTGTTCGATGACGATGGCGCGCCGCGTCTGCGTACCGATCATGCCGTCCACCGCGCCGATGGCATGCCCGCGCGCGAGCAGCAGGGTCTGCAGCTCGCGGCGCTGCGGGCGACCGATGCCGGGGTCGTCGGTCGGCCAGGCGGCGACCAGCCCGGCGCCGCCACGCAGGCGATCCGCCAGCAGCGCGATGGCCAGCGCATAGCTTTCCGCCGCGTTGTAGGAGTAGATCGCGTCGTAGTTCTTGAACACGATGAAGGCGGGCCCTGCAGCGCCGGTCGGCACCAGCACGGCGGCGTTGCGGTCATCCGCCGGCAACGGTTGGCCGTCGATGCGGGTCACGCCTTGCGTCACCCACTTCGTCAGCGGCTTGCGATTGGTCCGGCCAGCCTGGGCGAGGTCGAAGCCGGACGGCAGCGTCACTTCGTAGCCCCACGGCTCGCCCGTGCGCCAGCCGGACGTCACCAGGTAGTTCGCGGTCGAGGCCAGCGCGTCGGGAATGCTGTCGATCAGGTTGCGCCGGCCATCGCCATCGAAATCGACCGCGATGCGCTGGTAGGTGCTGGGCATGAACTGGGTGTGGCCGAACGCGCCGGCCCAGGACCCGTTCAAGCCCTCCACGCGCACGTCGCCGGCCTGCAGCAGTTCCAGCGTGGTCAGGAACTCGCCACGGAAGAACGCCTGCCGCCGGCCGAAGCACGACAGCGTGGACAGCGACACCAGCAGCGGCCGCTTGCCGGACACGCGCCCGTAGTCGCTCTCCACGCCCCAGACCGCGACGACGGTGGCCGGATCCACGCCGTACGCCTGCGACACGCGGCCCAACAGTTCGGCATGCGTGGTCAGCATGGTCTGCCCGTCGCTCACGCGCTGGTCATCCACAAGCGCGGCCAGATAGTCCCACAGCGGTGTGGTGAACTCGGGCTGCGCGTCCAGCAGGTCCAGCACGCTCATGTCGGCGGCGAGGCCGTTCGTGTAGGTGTCGAACGTGGCCGTCGTGATGCCCTGCTTCTCGGCGACGGCGCGCAGGCTGGTCATGCAGGCGGTGAAGACGGGGTCGGCCGCAACCGGTGAAGCGACAACGGGCGGCGCGGTCGATGGAGCCTGTGCTGCCGCAGGAATCGCGGCCATCAGGGTCAGCCAGAGAACGGATGCGCGCAGGATCATGGTGGCCTCCCTGGCCTTCGGGGGAGGGCTCACTTTGCCTCGTGGGACGGATGAAGCCAAGTCGCAGCAGGTGGCGCCACATGGTTGCGGATCGCGTGCAGCAACCAGGACATTCAATCGGTCCTGCACGATGACGGCGCGAACAGCACGCCCGCGGGCCATGTCAACTTGACGCCGTTGCCGCTTGATGAAAGCTGCTGCACCCAGCAGTAGAAGGGTTCAAGCCCGATTTCCTGCCTGCGCTCATCCAGCTTAGCGGGCGTCACGATGTCGTAGAACTCGATGACACCCTGCGGACTCCGGAAGTACTGCATGCCATACACCTGCGGCTGATCCGTCAGGCGCCGGTTCCTGTCCACCAGTGACGCCAGTTGCCTGGCGTCGGCCTCACCTGCAAGCACGGCCTGCTTCATGTGCTGGGCCGCCATCGCCTGATGCTGCGGATCCATGTCGGCGTGCTGGCTCAACAGCCATGCGGCCTTCGCTGCGTCTTCCCCCACCGTCGAGCGCTTGGGCCACCCGCACTCGGCGAGGATGCTCCGCATGAACTTCGTATTGTCGGCATCGACCCTCAACACCTTGTCCAACGCCTCCCCTGACTCCGGCGATGCCGCCAGCTCATTGCGCGCGGACTGATCCGCATCTCGGCGCTGCAGCAGTTCACTTCGCAACGTCGCCTCCGCGCATTCGGCCGGCCTCCTGTCGGCTGCGAACGCGAACATCGGAATCGCCAGCAGCAGACAGGCCGTTGCCAGAAGTCCTTTTCTTACCGTCATCTTCGTCACCTTCCCTGGACCCGGATTCGATACTCCACCACCTCCACCGGCGGCACCGTCTCCCACGGCCGCCGATAGACCATCCGCACCGTCGCCTCGCCCGGCTGCTCCGCGCGGAACCACCAGCGCGCGAGCGCCGGCCTGCCGGGCATCGGCGGCTGCGTATCCATGGGTGGCGGCGTGGCGGGACCGGTGGTCCGGGCCAGCACGGGTGCCCCGTCCGAGGTGAACTCCCACTCATAGCCAGTACTGGCATTGGCCATCTGCGCGATCTCCAGCACCTGGCCCACCCGCATCGACACCGGCCCCTCGCCCTGCGGACGGACCAGCCCGTCGTCCGGCAAGGTCGCCGGGGGCGGCGCGCTGCCGATGGCAGGATCGCTGGCGCAGGCGCACAGCAATACGCACAGGCCGGGCAGCAGCAGTGATCGCATGGTCGCGTCCTCCCTGGAGACGCCGCCGTTATACACCCCGGCTTTAGGCCCCGTCCGTAAAATGGCGGCATGAACAACACCCCCCAGGATTCCTCGCTGGGTCGCGAGGTCGCGTATCCCGCGCACTACGACCCGACCCTGCTGTTCCCGATCCCGCGCCAGGGCGCGCGCGACGAGATCGGCATTGCCGCCGATGCGCTGCCTTTCATCGGCCACGACCGCTGGCATGCGTACGAACTCAGCTGGCTGGATGCCCGCGGCAAGCCGCGCGTGGCGACCGCGACGCTGACCGTGCCCTGCACCTCGCCCTGCCTGATCGAATCCAAGTCGCTCAAGCTCTACCTCAACTCCCTCAACAGCACGCGCTTCAACAGCGATGCCGCCGTACTCGAACGCATCGTGACCGACCTGTCGGCACGCGCCGGCGCGGATGTGCAGGTGGTGTTCGGCCTGCCGCCGATGACGGACGCGACGGAAGGCGAATCGATCGACGGGCTGGATGTCGAGATTGACCACTACGGTCCGCCGCGCGCCGAGTTCCTCGCGGCGGATCCGGAAGCACAGGTGGAGGAGACGCTGTCGTCCGACCTGTTGAAGTCGAACTGCCCGGTCACCGGCCAGCCGGACTGGGCGACCGTGGTGATCCATTACCGTGGACCGCGCATCGACCGCGTGGAGCTGCTGCGCTACCTGGTGAGCTTCCGCGACCACGCCGAGTTCCACGAGCAGTGCGTCGAACGGATCTTTCACGATCTGCGCGCGCACTGCCGTCCGGCCTCGCTGTCCGTCGAGGCGCGCTACACGCGCCGCGGCGGCCTGGACATCAATCCGTGGCGCGCAACCGCCGGCATGAATGTCCCGCTCATGAAGCGCGATCTGCGTCAGTAAAGTTACTCAGGTAACAATAGAAGCGTTTTCACGCACGCGCTATGGATTCTTAACAGGGCGCGTGCAAGGCTGATCGCATCCCAAAGGCCCGCCAGGAAGGGTGGATGCAATGAGCACAGAAAAGAAGGCGGATTTCTCCGGTGTGACCGCCAAGGTGGATTCGACTGAGCAACTCGTCGAGAAAGCCGATTTCTCCGGCGTCACCGCCCGAGTGGACAGCACCGAGGAACTTATCGGCGAGCGGACCTACACCATCGAGAAGGGCGACACGCTCTCCAAGATCGCGAAGGACCATCTCGGCAACGCGAATGCGTGGAAGCAGATCTTCGAGGCCAACCGCGACACCATCGACGATCCGGACCGCATTTTCCCGGGGCAGGTCATCAAGCTGCCGCCCAAGCCCGCCGACGCCTGATCGCCCCTCCACTTCATCCACAAGGATCGAACCCATGAAGCACAACCGCATGTCCTATGCCTTGGCCGCCGCACTGGTCGGCACCGTCGCCCTGGTCGGCTGCAAGAAGAAGGAAGAACCCGTCGTCGCGCCGCCGACTGCCGTCGAACCCGCGCCGGCTCCCGCCGAGCCCGCTCCCGCCCCGATGCCGGTCAGCGCCACCAGCGTCACCGTCGGCAACACGGCCGCCGCGGACAAGTCGGTCGCCGCGGTCGGCATGTTCGGCGTGAAGGACAAGATCATCGTGTCGGTCAAGACCGACGCCACCACGCCGGCCGACGCCACCATCGAGGCCAAGCTGACCTTCCAGGACGGCCAAGAAGCCGGCAAGCAGTCCGCGACCGTCAAGGCCGAGGATGCGGGCACCACCAATATCGAGTTCACCAACGCCAATGCCTGGCCTGCCGGCAAGTACAAGGTCGACGTCACCTTGAACGGTCAGCCGGTCGGCATGACGCAGGAAATCGAAGTCAGGTAATTCCCCATCAGCAGGCTCTCTCCCACTGGTGTGGGGCAAGCTCGGGCGTGGAGCGATCCACGCCCGCTTTTTTTGCCCGCGTGCAGGCGGCGACCCGCCTGTCCCGAGGACATGGCCTGCGCCGTCCGTACCCCCTCGTTTTGCCCTGCGTGCGATGGCGCGCGACAATGGCGCGCTGAATTCCCCGTCGCCCCTTGTCGAGAGTCCTGATCCCCATGTCGGATACGCCCCGCATCATCTACACACTCACCGATGAAGCCCCGTTCCTCGCCACCCAGTCGCTGCTGCCGATCGTGGAAGCGTTCACCGCGCCGGCCGGTATCGCCGTGGAGACCCGCGACATCTCGCTGGCCGGCCGCATCCTGTCGCAGTTTCCCGAGTACCTGAGCGACGCGCAGAAGATCAGCGACGACCTGGCCGAGCTGGGCCAGCTGGCGACGCAGCCGGAAGCCAACATCATCAAGCTGCCCAACATCAGCGCCTCGGTGCCGCAGCTGAAGGCCGCGATCAAGGAACTGCAGTCCCAGGGCTACCCGCTGCCGGACTACCCCGACGAACCGAAGGACGAGAAGGAAAAGGACGCCAAGGCGCGCTACGACAGGGTCAAGGGCAGCGCGGTGAATCCGGTGCTGCGCGAAGGCAACTCCGACCGCCGCGCGCCGCTGTCGGTCAAGAACTTCGCGCGCAAGCACCCGCATCGCATGGGTGCGTGGAGCAGCGATTCGAAGTCGCACGTGGCGCACATGGCATCCGGCGATTTCTTCGGCAGCGAGCAGTCGGCCACGCTGGCCAGCGATGGCGCGCTGAAGATCGAACTGGTCGCCGCCGACGGCACGGTCACCGTGCTGAAGGACAAGGTGAAGGTGAAGGCCGGCGAGATCGTCGATGCCGCCTCGATGAGCCGCAAGGCGCTGGCCGCGTTCGTCGCTGCCGAGATCGCCGATGCCAAGGCCCAGGGCGTGCTGTTCTCGCTGCACCTCAAGGCCACGATGATGAAGGTCTCCGACCCCATCATGTTCGGCGTGGTCGTCAACGAGTTCTACAAGACCGCGCTGGCGAAGCACGCCGTCGTGCTGGAGCAGGTCGGCTTCGATGCGAACAACGGCATCGGCGATCTGTACGCGCGCCTGGGCGCGCTGCCGGCCGAGCAGCAGGAGGCGATCAAGGCCGACCTGCAGGCCGTCTATGCCGACAGCGCCGCGCTGGCGATGGTGAACTCCGACAAGGGCATCACCAACCTGCACGTGCCCAGCGACGTGATCGTCGACGCCTCCATGCCGGCGATGATCCGCGACTCCGGCAAGATGTGGAACGCCGACGGCAAGCTGCAGGACACCAAGGCGGTCATTCCCGACCGCTGCTATGCCGGCATCTACCAGGCGGTGATCGACGACTGCAAGGCCAACGGTGCGTTCGACCCGGCCACGATGGGCAGCGTGCCCAACGTCGGCCTGATGGCGCAGAAGGCCGAGGAGTACGGCAGCCACGACAAGACGTTCCAGATCCCGGTCGACGGCACCGTGCGCGTCACCGACGACGCCGGCACGGCCGTGTTCGAGATGAAGGTCGAGGCCGGCGACATCTGGCGCATGTGCCAGACCAAGGACGCGCCGATCCAGGATTGGGTGAAGCTGGCCGTCGGCCGCGCGCGCCTGAGCAAGACGCCGGCGATCTTCTGGCTGGACAAGGACCGCGCGCACGATGCGCAGGTGATCGCCAAGGTCGAGCGCTACCTCAAGGACTACACCACCGACAATCTCGACATCCGCATCCTGCCGCCGGTCGAGGCCATGAAGGTGTCGCTGGAACGCATCCGCAAGGGCGAGGACACCATCTCGGTGACCGGCAACGTGCTGCGCGATTACCTGACCGACCTGTTCCCGATCATGGAGCTGGGCACCAGCGCGAAGATGCTGTCGATCGTGCCGCTGATGGCCGGTGGCGGCCTGTTCGAGACCGGCGCCGGCGGCTCCGCACCCAAGCACGTGCAGCAGTTCGTGGAAGAGGGCTATCTGCGCTGGGATTCGCTGGGCGAGTTCCTCGCGCTCGCGGCCTCGCTGGAGCACCTCGGCCAGCGTTACCTCAACACGCCGGCGAAGGTGCTGGCCAATGCGCTGGACGTGGCCAACGGCCGCATCCTCGACGAAAACCGCTCGCCCGCGCGCAAGGTCGGCGAACTCGACAACCGCGGCAGCCACTTCTACCTAGCCCTGTACTGGGCGCAGGCGCTGGCCGCGCAGGACGAGAATGCGGAGCTGAAGGCGAAGTTCGCGCCTCTGGCGAAAGCCCTGGCCGACAACGAAGCCGTCATCCTCGGCGAATTGAACGGCGCGCAGGGCAAGGCGCTCGACATCGGCGGGTACTACCATCCGGACCTGGCGAAGACCGCGGCCGCGATGCGGCCGAGCAAGACGTTCAACGACGCACTGGCGACGCTGTTGGCCTGACGCGGATCGCTTCGCTGCCGCCTCCAACGCCCGGCCCCGTGCCGGGCGTTGTGTTTTCGGCGACCCTCGTGCCTGCTGCCGCTATCCGGTACCTCCCGCCATGACCGACGCCGCCGATATCCTGTTGTTCTCCTACGGCACCCTGCAGCTGGAAAGCGTGCAGCGCGCCTCGTTCGGCCGCCGGCTCGATGGCGAACCGGATGCGATGACCGGCTATGCGCGGACGATGGTGGAAATCACCGACCCCGACGTGCTCGCCGCCAGTGGCGAACGTTTCCACCCGATCGTCAGCCCCAGCGACGATCCGTTCGACGAAGTGGCGGGCACCGTGTTCCGGATCACCGCCGACGAACTTGCCGCAGCCGATCGCTATGAAGTCGCGGACTATGCGCGCATCCAGGTGCGCCTGACCTCCGGACGCGACGCCTGGGTCTACGTGAGGGCCTGAGTGCAGCGAGGAAGCCGGCGTGGGAGCGACGTCAGTCGCGATTGGGCACCGCGGCGCTTCATCGCGACTGACGTCGCTCCCACAGGATGACCTCCGTGTCTTGAAGTCGCTCAACGGAACAAGGACAGCGACGTCATCGCGCGCAGCCAGCGTTCGCCCAGCCGCTGCACCGCGCGCTGGTGCCGGGCCTTGCCCGCCGCGTCATGGGCATGGTGGCGGCGCTCTTCCTGTCTGGGCGCCGGGTCATCGATGGAATGCGCGACATGCCCCTGCAAGAACAACATGCCCTGGCTCATGCCGCCCAGCTGCTGCCACCACGGCTTCTTCGTTTCCGATTGCATGCGACCGCTCCGTGACGCCGGTGCTCCGGCTTGAAGGATGGCCAAGGTAGGCGCATGATCGGCGCCGAAAAAGCGAAAGCTCCGCAAGCCAGCCTTGAGATGGATTCAAGATGAGCCGACTGCCGCTGGACCAGGTGGATGCCTTCGTCACCGCCGCCCGCCTGCGCAACCTGACCCGGGCGGCCGAGGCCATGCACCTCACCGTCAGTGCGCTGAGTCACCGCATGCGGCTGCTCGAACAGCGGCTGGGCCACAAGCTGCTGGCGCGTGGGCCGCGCGGCGTCGAACTGACGCCGGACGGGCAGCGGCTGTTCGACGCGATCTCCGGCCCGCTCGACACCATCGACCACGCCCTGCGGCGCGCCACGCTGCGCAACGACCACACCGTCACGCTCAGCCTCATCCCGTCGATGGCCACGGCCTGGCTGGTGCCGCGGCTGCCCGCCTTCCTCGCCGCGCATCCGGAGCTCGGCCTCAACCTGCAGTCGAGCACGCATGTGGTCGACTTCGAGCGCGAGCCGGTGGACCTGGCGCTGCGCCTGGGCGGCGGCCGCTGGGCGAACGTGCACGCCGAGTTCCTTTTCCACGAATGGATCACGCCGGTCGCCAGTCCCGCGCTAGTGAAACGGCACGGCAAACCGGCGCCGGACCAGATGGCGAAGCTGCCGCTGCTCGGGGACCCGGCCAACCGCTGGAAGGACTGGTTCGAGCATTTCGGCGGCCAGCCGCCGGCGCGTTACGTGGCGCAGTTCGACGACACCGAGACGCTGCACCAGGCCGCGGCGCAGGGCGTGGGCGTGGCGCTGGCGCGCTGGACGCTGGCCGAGCCGCTGGTGAAGGCCGGCCGGCTGGTGACCCTGACGAGGAAGCGGCTGCAGGCCGACTTCGCGCACTACCTGGTGTATCCCGAACGCAGCGTGTCGCATCCGGGTTTCCGCAAGGTACGCAGCTGGTTGCTGGAACAGGCCGGCGTGGTGGTGGAGCGATGACTCCAGCGCGCGCCGGCTAACATCGGCCGCATGGTCCACGACGATGCCCTCGCCCGCCTGATCCACGACGCGTTCGCGGACTACCACGCGCGTTTCGCGGCGATCACCCGCCGCGCCAAGCGCCGCTTCGAGACGATGGACTGGGCCGGCGCGCGCGCCGATGCCGTCGAACGCATCGCGCTGTACGACCAGTGCATCGCCGAATGCGCGCTGCGCCTGCAGGCGGTGTTGCCGGGCCGGGCCCATGATCGCGAGCCGTGGATCACCGCTCGCGCCGCGTTCGAGCGGCTGATCGCCGGGCAGATCGATCGCGAGCTGTACAAGACGTTCTACAACACGCTCTGCCGCCGCTTCCTGCGCATCCGCGGCGTGGATCCGGCGCTGGAGTTCGTCGCGCTGGACGTGGAACCGACCGATGCGATCACCCATCCGGTCGCGCGCCACAGCTATGCCGTCTCCGAACAGCGTCCGACGGATACGTTCGCGCGCGTGCTCGGCGATTACGGGTTCGACGTCCCATACGCGCATCGCACCCGCTGCGCCGCGGCGATCGCGGTGCGTCTGCAGGACGACCTGGCGCACTGGGGCGCGAATCCGGTCCGCGGCATCGAACTGCTGGACACCGTGTTCTATCGCGAACGCCGCGCCTACCTGGTCGGGCGCGTATTCGGCGAGCACCGGTTCTCGCCCTGCGTCATCGCCCTGGTCAACGATGGCGGGCAGTTGAAGGCGGAAGCCGCGCTCACCCATCGCGGCGACGTGGCGCACCTGTTCGGCACCTCGCGCAGCTACTTCCATGCCGACCTGGCGACGGTGGGCGATGCGGTGGTGTTCCTGCGTTCGCTGCTGCCGGGCAAGCCGATCGACGAGATCTACACCGTGCTCGGCCGTGCCAAGCAGGGCAAGACCGAGCGCTACCGCACCTTCTTCCACCACTTCGCCGCGCATCCGGACGAACGGCTGGTGCATGCCGAGGGCACGCCCGGCATGGTGATGGCGGTGTTCACCCTGCCCAGCTATCCGCTGGTGTTCAAGGTGATCCGCGACCGCTTCGCCTACCCCAAGGCGATGAGCCGGCAGGACGTGGAGGACAAGTACGACCTGGTCTTCCATCTGGACCGCGTCGGCCGGCTGCTGGATACGCAGGCGTTCCGCTTCCTGCGCTTCCCGCGCGCGCGCTTCTCGCCGGCGCTGCTGCAGGAGCTGCGCGAGAGTTGCGGTCAGAGCCTCAGCGAGGACGGCGACGACCTGGTGATCCACCTCTGCTATGTGCAGCGCCGGCTGAGGCCGCTGAACCTGTACCTGCGCGAGCAGAAGGCCGACGCCGCGCGCACCGCCGCGCTCGACTACGGGCAGGCGATCAAGGACATGGCGCGCAACAACATCTTCCCCGGCGACATGCTGCTGAAGAACTTCGGCGTATCGCGGCATGGACGCGTGGTGTTCTACGACTACGACGAGCTGCGGCTGGTCGCCGACTGCCGGTTCCGCGACTGGCCGCAGCCGACGACCTACGAGGAACAGATCGCGGATGGCCCGTGGTTCCATGTCGATGCCGGCGACGTCTTCCCCGAACGCTTCCCGCAGTTCCTCGGGCTGCCCGACGCACAGGCGAAGGCGCTGAAGGCCGCGCATGGCGACCTCTTCAGGCCCGCCTGGTGGCGCGACCTTCAGTCGCGCCTCACCGCGGGCGACTATCCGGATACTCCGCCTTACCCGGACACGCTCAAGCTGGCGTGACGGCGCGCATGCCCCTGCGACAGGCCGCGCGTTACCCTAGCCGCCACGTGGAGACCGCCTTCCCGCCATGAGCACCTACCGCCTCGACTCGATCTTCCGCCCGCGCGCCGTCGCCGTGGTCGGCAGCCAGTCGCGTCCGCGTTCGGTGGGACGCGCGGTGGTGGAGAACCTGCGGGCCGCCGGCTTCGATGGCCGGATCGGATTGGTCAACAAGCACCCGACGCCGATGGACGGCGTCACCATCGCACGCCACCTGCGCGACCTGCCGTGGACGCCCGACCTGGTGGTGATCGCCACGCCCGCGGCCACGGTTCCGTCGCTGGCCGCCGAAGCCGCGGAGAAGGGCGCCGCGGCCGTCGTGGTGTTGACCGCCGCGATGGGCAACGGGCCGGGCTCGCCTGCCGCGCAGCTGGAAATCCTGACGCGCGAGAAGGGCCTGCGCGTGCTGGGTCCGAACTGCCTGGGCGTGATCGCGCCGCATGCGCGCCTCAACGCCAGCCTGGCGAGCCGCTTCCCGAAAGCGGGCGACCTGGCGCTGATCTCGCAGTCGGGCGCGATTTCCGGCGGCCTCGTCGAATGGAGCATGAGCCAGCCGGTCGGCTTCTCCGCCGTGGTGTCGCTGGGCGATGCACTGGACGTCGACTTCGCCGACCTGCTGGACTACTTCGCCACCGACCATCGTACGCGCGCGATCCTGCTGTACGTGGAAGCCATCCGCGATGCGCGCAAATTCATGTCGGCCGCGCGCGCGGCTGCGCGCACCAAGCCCGTCGTCGTGGTGAAGTCCGGCCATGGCCTGCCGGTGCGGGTCACGCCGGCCGGCAGCACGCACACACAGAACCTGGCCAAGCCGAACGCCGTCTACGGCGCCGCGTTCCGGCGCGCCGGCCTGCTGCGCGTGCGCTCGCTGCACGAGCTGTTCGCGGCGGCGCGCACCCTGGGCCAGGTGCGTCCGTTCCAGGGGCGACGACTCGCCATCCTCACCAACGGCGGCGGCGTGGGTGCGCTGTCGGTCGACCATCTGTACGAACAGGGCGGCACGCTGGCGACGCTGTCGGAGGCCACGCGCGACACCCTGGACCGCCTGCTGCCGGTGGGGTGGTCGCGGACCAATCCGGTCGACCTGCTGACCGACATCGACGCCGACCGCTACGCCGCGACGATCGAAGCCCTGCTCGCCGATCCGGAGAACGATGCGCTGCTCGCGGTCAACGTGCCGACGGTGTTGTCGTCGTCGTCGGAAGCGGCACATGCGGTCACCCGTGTGCTGTCGCAGCGCCCCGCGCATGGCGCGCGCAAGCCCGTGTTCACCGTCTGGCTGGGCAACGACCCGCAGGCCGAAGCGCTGCTCGATGCCGCGCAGATCCCGCGCTATCCGAACGAGTCGGACGCGGTGGCCGGCTTCATGCACCTGGTCCGCCATCGCGAGGTGCAGGCCGCGCTGATGGAGACGCCGCCCAGCCTTCCGGAGGATTTCAGCCCCGATGTCGGCAAGGCCCGCGCGCTGGTCGATGCGGCGCTGGACGCCGGCCACGCATGGCTGGATCCACTGGCCACCACGCAGCTGCTCGCCGCCTACGGCATTCCGATGGCGCCGGTCTGGCGCGCGGTCGATCCCGACGATGCCGCACGCATCGCCGCGCCGCTGCTGGCCGACGGCATGACGGTGGCGGTGAAGATCCTGTCGCCCGACATCCCGCACAAGTCGGACGTGGATGGCGTACGCCTCAACCTGCCGCACGCGAATGCCGTACGCGAGGCGGCGGCCGGCATCCTGCAGCGCGCGCGCGAACGCCGCCCGGATGCCCGCATCGAAGGCGTGATGGTGCAACCGACGCTGCTGCGGCCGAAGGCGCGCGAACTGATCGCCGGCATCGCCGACGATCCGGTGTTCGGCCCGGTCATCGCATTCGGCCGGGGCGGTACGGCGGTGGAAGTCATCAACGACCAGGCCGTCGCCCTGCCGCCGCTGGACCTGCGGCTGGCGCACGAGCTGATCGCACGCACGCGCGTCTCGCGCGTGCTGAAGGCCTACCGCGACGTGCCGGCCGCCGACGAGCGCGCGGTCGCACTGGTGCTGGTGAAGCTGGCGCAACTGGCCGCCGATATCCCGGAGATCCAGCAGCTCGACATCAATCCGCTGCTGGCCGACCGTGACGGCGTGGTCGCCGTCGATGCACGCATCGCCGTGGCGCGCGGTCGCGCATTGCACAAGGGCCGCGGCCATCCGCGCTTCGCGATCTTCCCGTATCCGACCGAATGGGAACGGACCATCGAACTCGCCGACGGTCAATCCGCGCTGGTGCGACCGGTGCGGCCGGAAGACGACGCGATGTTCCGCGCGTTCTTCACCCACGTGACCGACGACGACCTGCGCCTGCGCTTCTTCCAGTCGGTGCGCCATTTCAGCCACGAGTTCATCGCCCGCCTCACCCAGCTCGACTACGCGCGTTCGATCGCCCTGGTCGCCGTGCATCCGGACACGCACGAAATGCTCGGCGCCGTGCGCCTGCATGCCGACGCCAACTACGAGACGGGCGAGTACGGCATCCTGGTGCGCTCGGACCTCAAGGGGCACGGCATCGGCTGGAAGCTGATGCGGATCATGATCGAGTACGCGCAGTGGCAGGGCCTGAAGACCATCGAAGGCCAGGTACTGCGCGAGAACCGCACCATGCTGGCGATGTGCGAGAGCCTCGGCTTCCGCGTGAAGCTGGATCCCGACGATCCCACGCTGATGCATGTCAGCCTGCCGGTGCCGAGCAAGGCATGACGCGTCGTGCCGCGCTCATTGGTGCATCGATGGCGCTGCTGGCGCTGGCCCTCGCCGTAATCGCATGGCAGCGCACGCGTCCCGAATCGCTTGCCTCACCCGCTCACGCACCGGCTGCGCACATACCGGTGGCGGCGACGCTGCTGCAGACAGCGCATTACCGCGTGCACAGCACCGCCACCCCGGCGCAGACGCAACAGGTGGCCGACGCGGTCGAGGGCCTCCATGCAGCCTACATGGCGCTGTTCGCCGACCAGGTCCGCCCTTCGGGCCGACCGCTCACGCTGGTGCTGTACGCCGATCGCGAAGAGTTCCAGCGCAACAACCGCAGCCGGCCGTGGGCCGAGGCGTACTACCTGCGGCCGGCCTGCTACGCCTACTACGGCGGCGGAAGGCAGAATCCGTATCACTGGATGCTGCACGAGGCGGTGCACCAGTTGAACACCGAGGTCGCCGGCTGGCGACTGCCCGCATGGGCCAACGAGGGTGTCGCCGGCTACCTGGGCGCGAGCTGGCTCCAGGATGGCGTGCTGACGCCGGGGCGCAGCGATCCCGACACTTATCCGATCTGGTGGTTGTCACGGATGAAGCTGACGGGCAGCCTGCACACAGACATCGCTGAGGCTCGCTTCATCCCGTTGCGCGACCTGCTGGAAGGCCGGGGGCCCGGCATCGACCGGCACGTCAATCTCTACTACCTGCACTATTGGGGCCTGACCCACTTCCTGTTCCACTACGAGAACGGCAGGCATGCAGCCGCCTACAAGCAGTTGCTTTCCCGTGGCGCATCGACACCCGACTTCGAACGCCTGATCGGACCGCTGGGCGATGTCGAGCAAGCGTGGTACGCGTACATGCTGGACGCCATCGCGACGATGCAGAAGTACGAAGCCGAGAACGGCATCGAGCGCTGACAGGAACCGGGTTGCCGATCTTTGCACCCAGCCGTCGTCATTTCCACGGAGGCGACACCCCCGTACCTTTGCTTTCGCGCGTTCGTGTCGCTGGATCCCCGCCTGCGCGGGGATGCCGATCTGCAGTTTCACCGCCACCTCGCGGACGCTCTCCCCGCGCGGCAGTCCGATCAATGCGCGCGGCGCATTCTCCCGACCCTGCACGAGGCTCTCGCATCAGCGGACCTCTCGCCCGCAAGACAGCCGCCCATCTCGGGCACGAACTGCGGATACCGCTTCTCCGTCATTCCCGCGAAGGCGGGAACCCAGCGACTTTCGTGAAACTAGAGGCACTGGATCCCCGCCTTCGCGTGCATGACGCTCTACAGCTTCACCACCACCTTGCCGAAGTTCTCCCCGCGCAACAGCCCGATCAGCGCGTGCGGTGCGTTCTCCAGGCCTTCCACGAGGTCCTCGCGGTAGCGGATCTTGCCCTCGGACAGCCACGCTCCCATCTCGCACAGGAACTGCGGGTACAGCGCGATGAAATCGTGCTGGATGAACCCGCGCACGGTGAGGTGGCGGGTCAGGATCTGGCTCATCAGCCACGGCATGCGGTCGGGTCCGGGCGGCAACGCGGTGTCGTTGTAGTGCGCGACCAGTCCGCAGACCGGGATGCGGGCGAAATCGTTGAGCAGCGGTACCACGGCGTCGAACACGGCGCCGCCGACGTTCTCGAAGTAGACGTCGATGCCGTCCGGGCACGCGGCCCGCAACTGCGCGGCGAAGTCCGGCGCGCGATGGTCCAGCGCCATGTCGAAGCCCAGTTCGTCGCGCAGATAGGCGCGCTTGGCGTCACCGCCGGCGATGCCGACCGTACGCGCGCCCTGCAGCTTCGCGATCTGGCCGACGGTGGCGCCGACCGGTCCGCTGGCGGCGGCGACCACCACCGTCTCGCCGGGCTGCGGCTTGCCGATTTCGTGCAGCCCGACGTAGGCGGTGAAGCCCGGCATGCCGTAGACGCCGAGCGCAGTGGTCAGTGGCGCGACCGACCCATCCAGCCTGCGCTTCAGCAGGCGGCCGTCGGCGATGGCGTGGGTCTGCCAGCCGCCATGCGCCAGCACGAGATCGCCGGCCTTCAGGTCTGGATGCCGCGAGTGGATCACTTCCGACACCGTGCCGCCGTCCATCACCTCGCCGATCTCCACCGGCTTGGCGTACGAACGCCCTGCGTTCATGCGGCCGCGCATGTACGGATCCAGCGACAGATAGCGGTTGCGCAGCAGCACCTGGCCCTCCGCGGGTTCGGGCACGGGCGCGTGTTCCAGGCGGAAGTCGTCGGCCGTCGGCTCGCCCTGCGGGCGTGCGGCCAGCACGATGCGCGTGTTGCGTTCTCCATCAGGGTGGACCATGTCGCGGCTCCGGTGTCGACGATTGCGCTGCAGTCTAGCGACCGCACGTGCGGATGCGATGAAGCGTGCCGCGTGCGCGGTGATCGCCATGCCCCCTGAACATGCTGCGTGCTAGGCTCCGCCCACCTTTCTGGAGGGCTGACGCATGACGATCCGCATTGTTCCGCTGTCCCTGGCGCTGGTGGCTGCATTCGCTGCCTCCACGCCTTCGTTCGCCGCCTCGCCTGCCAAACCGGCCGGCACCGCGCACGCACTGACCGCGGCTGACGCCGCCGCACTGGACGCCACCCTGAAGGGCGACTGGCGCGATCCCAAGAACGTGGCGCGCGACGCTTACCGCCACCCGAAGGAAACGCTGTCGTTCTTCGGCGTGACGCCGACGCAGACCGTCGTGGAGATCACGCCCGGCGGCGGCTGGTATGCGGAAGTGCTGGCGCCGTACCTGAAGAACGGCGGACGGTACGTGGCCGCGGTGGTGGATCCGGCGTCCGCCCCGGAGAAGAGCCGTGGCTATTACCAGCGCAGCGTGGACGGCCTGCAGAAGAAGTTCACCGACGCGCCGGCGCAGTTCGACAAGGCGGCGACGGTGAAGTACGACCCCGCCGCGCCGGTGTTCGGCGCCGCAGGGTCTGCGGATGTCGTGCTGACCTTCCGCAACGTGCACAACTGGCGCAGCGCCAACCAGGCGGAGGGCATGTTCAAGGGTTTCTTCGAGGTGCTGAAGCCGGGTGGGGTGCTGGGCGTGGTGGAACACCGCGCGAACCGGGACGTGCCGGCCGACGACAAGAGCGGCTACGTCAGCGAGGCGCAGGTGATCGCGCTGGCGGAAGCGGCCGGCTTCCGCCTCGACGCGAAGAGCGAGGTCAACGCCAACCCGAAGGACACCAAGGACCATCCGAACGGCGTGTGGACGCTGCCGCCGTCCAACAACCATCCCGAAGCCGACCGCGCGAAGTACCAGGCCATCGGCGAGAGCGACCGCATGACGCTGCGGTTCGTGAAACCGCGTTGAGTCCCGGCAGGTGCGGCCCCGGTCGGGCCGCACCTGCGATCACCCGTTGTCCAGCAGGTTTGGCAGCGCGCGCGCCGCGACGTCGGCGGCATCGCTGACCAGCGCGAAGCTGGTGTCGCGGTGCGACCAGTACTGCGCCAGCAGATCGCCGTCGCGGCGCTGCCCCTCGCCCGCCAGCCGGCCACGCGGCCGCAGATAGAAGCCCACCCGTGCGCCCGAGCCGTCCTGGTAGACCAGCATGGCGGCGGCGCCCTGTTCGGTGGACAGCAGGCGGCCCCCCATCCACCGGTAACCGGCCTGGCTGAGATCGGGCACCCGTCCGGCCTCGCCGAAGTGGCGCAGCAGCCAGCGTTGCAGGTCGTCCGCGCGGGCCGGGTCGAATTCCATCGGCGGCGCATCGGCCTCGGCGAACTGGCGGTACGCGGCCACCGCGTCCGCCATGGGCAGGGCCGACGGCGCCGGGCGCAGGTCGCGCATCTGCCAGCCGGCACCGCCGCCGATGACGAAGGCCAATACCCAGGAGGCGGCGATGCCCAGGCGCCTGCGGCGTCGCGCCCGCAGGCCGCGCCGTATCAGCGCGGGCATCAGCGCCGCATTCGCCGGCCAGCGCTCGGGGTTCGCCGACAGCGCGCGCAGGCGTTCGGCATCCCGCTTCCAGGCATCCACCTCGGCGGCGCGTCCGGGATGTGCGTCGAGCCAGGCGACGATGGCCGCGCGGCGTGCGGGATCGAGGCGGCCGTCCACGTACGCGTGCAGTTCGTCGTCCGTCGGTGCGTCGTGCAGGGGCTTGATGTTCATCGCAAGGCCTTCAGGGCAGACGTGGGCGGCGTTTCCTCCTGCATCGCGCGCAGCGCCTGGCGCGCGCGCGACAGGCGCGACATCACCGTGCCCACCGGGATGCCCAGCGCCTCGGCGGCCTCGCGGTAGGCCAGTCCCTCCACGCTGACCAGCATCAGCAACGCGCGCTGCTCGGTCGTCAGGCCGCCGAAGCCGGCCAGCGAGGTGCGCGCGTCGAACACCTGCTCGGGGGTGGGCGGCGAGGCGTCGTCCTCGGCCGAGAACAGCCGCGCGATGCGCTTCCATCGCGCCGCACGCCGACGCTCGTCGACGAAGATGCGGTACAGCACCGAGAACAGCCAGGTCTGCAGGGCCGCCGGATCGCGCAGGTCGGCGCCGCGCGTCAATGCACGCTCCAGCGCCGCCTGCACCAGATCGTCGGCCGCCGCGGCGTCGGACGCCAGCGAGCGCGCGAACCGGCGCAGGCGCGGAATCAGCGCGTGCAGGGTCTCGTCATCCAGGCGGGGCGGTCGGGCGGGCATGGGCCGGTCGTTGCGGTAACAGGGGTAGGACGTACCACGCATCCGATTATTCCCGTTCCCGGTACGCTCTGGCGGGATACGCCCAACCCGGGGAATAAAGCCGGCGCCCGCGCGTCCCACCCGCATCCCACGCCACAGGAACGCCCATGCCACCCCTCGCCGACGATCCCTCCTCGCCCGCGCCGCCGCCCCGCCCCTGGCGCGCCTGGGCCGTCATCGCCGGCCTGGTCCTGGCCCTGTCGCTGGCCTTCGCCTGGGTGGCGGGCTGGATCGGTCCGTCCGCCCGCCTCACCGCGCCGCGGCTGGTGGACGACATCGAGAACGGCAAACCCTATCCGGGGTTCCGGCGTGCGCACAGCAGGGGCGTCTGCGTCGCCGGTCATTTCGTGCCCACTGCGCAGGCCGCCGCGCTGTCGCGGGCCCGCGTCTTCGACCAGCCCCGCACGCCGGTGAGCGGGCGCCTGTCGATCGGCGGCGCCGATCCGTTCGGTGCCGAGGCGCAGGCGCGCGTGCGCAGCCTGGCGCTGGCACTGCGCACCGACGACGGACAGGAATGGCGAATGGCGATGAACAGCTTCCCGTTCTTCGCCGTCGCCACGACGGCGGGCTTCCGTGCGCAGATGCTGGCGTCGCGACCCGACCCGGCCACCGGCAAGCCCGACCCGGCGAAGATGGCGGCGTTCCTGGCGCAGTATCCGGAAGCCGCGCGCTTCCAGGCCTGGGCGAAGTCCGCGCCCTGGTCGGACAGCTGGGCGAATACCGAGTACAACGGCGTGAATGCCTTCCGCTTCATCGACGCGCAGGGCCGCTCGCGGTTCGTGCGGTGGTCGATGCGGCCCCAAGCGCCGTTCCAGCCGCTGGCCGACACAACGCGCCAGCAGGCCGAGGCGGACTACCTGCAGGGCGAGCTGCAGGCCAGGCTCGCGCGGGGCCCAGTGCGCTGGGACCTGGTGGTGACCGAGGCGGCCGAGGGCGATCCGGTCGACGATCCTTCGCAGCCATGGCCGGCGTCGCGTCCGCAACATGTCGTCGGCACGCTGGTGCTGGACCGCAGCGAGCCGCAGGACGCCGGTGCCTGCCGGGACGTCAACTATGACCCGACGGTCGTGCCGGACGGCATCGCCCTGTCGGGCGATCCGATCCTGGCCGCGCGCGCGGCGGCCTACAGCGTGTCGTTCAACCGGCGCGAACGCGAAACCGCCCGCGGCCAGATCGCGACACCGACGGACACGAAGACGACGGAGGCGACGCGATGAACCGGCACGGTCATTTCGACGCGTTCGCGCGCGCGCTGCACTGGAGCATGGCGGTGCTGATCCTGGCCATGCTGTTCATAGGCGTGGGCATGGTCGCGTCGCTGGAACTGCGGCCGCTGCTGATCGACCTGCACCGCCCGCTGGGCATGGCGCTGCTGGTGCTGGCGGCGATCCGCATGCTGCACCGCTGGCGTCATCCGCCGCCGCCGCTGCCGGCCTCGCTCTCCCGCGCGCAGGCGTTCGCCGCGAAGGCGTCGCATGTGGCGTTGTACGCCGCGATGCTGGCGATGCCGTTGCTCGGCTGGGCAATGCTGTCGGCAGGCGGCTACCCGGTGCGCATGACGGCGTCGTTCTCGCTGCCACCGATCCTGCCGCACGATCCTGTGCTGTACAGCCTGCTGCGGCAGGCACACGGCTGGGTGGGCTATGCGCTGTTCGCGCTGATCCTGCTGCACGTGGCGGCGGCGCTGCACCATGCCTGGGTGCGCCGCGATGGCGTGTTCGAGGCGATGGCGCGCGGAAGGACCCGTGCAGCCGCATCGCCCGACACCCCGCCGCCGACACCCGCAACCTGAAGGCTTTACGCGACACGGCATTGGCGTTGCAATGCGTGTCGTCTTCGACTGCCGGACTGCCGCGCGTGCTGATCGCGTTCAACAAGCCCTTCAACGTGCTCTGCCAGTTCACCGACCGCAGCGATCCGCCAAGGCGGACGCTGGCGGAATTCGGTCTGCCGCCCCGCGTGTATGCGGCGGGGCGACTGGACTACGACAGCGAAGGCCTGCTGCTGCTGACGGACGACGGCGCGCTGGCGCATCGGCTGACCGATCCGCGCCACAAGCAGCCGAAGACCTACTGGGTGCAGGTGGAAGGCACGCCGACGGAAGAGCACCTGGAGGCGCTGCGGCGCGGCGTGGCATTGAACGATGGGCCGACGCGGCCGGCACAGGTCGAACGGCTCGATCCGGTGCCCGCCTTGTGGCCACGCGACCCGCCCGTACGCTCCCGCAAGACCGTGCCGGACGCGTGGCTGTCGGTGACGATCACCGAAGGCCGCAACCGTCAGGTCCGGCGCATGACCGCCGCCGTCGGGTTGCCCACCCTGCGGCTGGTGCGTGCCGCCATGGGCCACACGCGGCTGGGCGACCTGGCGCCCGGTACCTGGCGCCCGCTTTGACGCAGGCCGCGCGGATGGCGACGGATCAGCTCTCGGTGGAACGGGCGGTGCTGCGCGGCTTGCGCGGCGTACCGGTCTTGCGTGCGGTGGACGTCCTGGACGTGCCGTTGACCTTGCGCGCCTCGACGCGACGGGACTTCCCTTCGATCGGGCCCGTGGCCTGCTCCTGCTTGCGCTTGCGGTAGGCCACCAGCGCCAGCAGACCGACACCGATGCCGGTGGCGACAGCGACGGCCGGATTGCGGCGCACGAAGCCCACGGCGAGCCGGCCGCCGGTCTTGGCGACGCCCAGCGCGGCACCGGTCTGCAGCAGCTTGTCCGCGCTCGGCACGGCATGCTTGAGGCTGGTGCCCGCCTGGCTGGCCAGCTCGAGGGCGCGGTCGGTGATGGTGGTCAGCTTGCTCATGTTCATTGCCCCTAGGGTCTGTTGACCGGGACAGTGTCCCCGTCGCGGTGTTTACGTCGCGTCATTCCGTGCCACGGTTGCCCACCGAATGCTGAACGGCGATCATGGCGCATGATCCATGTGCTGCCGAACATCCTCAACGCGGGCGAGCTGGCGACGGTGCGTGAGCTCATCCCGCAGGTGCGGTTTGCCGATGGCCGCATCACCAACCAGGCGTCCACGGTAAAGCGCAACCTGCAGGCGCCGGTCGACGATCCCGCGAACGCGCGCATCGCCGAGATCGCCCGCAACGCGCTGATGCGCCATGCCGATGTGCGCCTGTTCGGACAGCCACGACAGATGGCGCGCACGACCGTGGTCCGTTACGAGCCGGGCATGACGTACGGATGGCACGTGGACGAGGCGTTGTTCCCGTCCACGCCGCCGATGCGCAGCGACCTGTCGTGCACGGTCTTCCTGAATCCCCCGTCCGAGTACCAGGGCGGCGAACTGACCATCCAGCTCGGTTCGCAGGAACTGAGCTACAAGCTGCAGGCCGGCGATGCACTGCTGTATCCGTCGACGACGGTACACCAGGTCGCACCGGTGACGCAGGGTATCCGCATCGCGGCGATCACCTGGCTGCAGAGCTGGGTGGCGGACGTATCGCGCCGCGAGCTGCTGGCGCAGATCGAGGAAGCGCGTTCGCTGGCCGATCCCGCCAACGCACGCCAGCGGGTGCTGCTGGAATCGCTAAGGACCAACCTGTTCCGCATGTGGGCCGATACCTGACGCGCGCGACACGCCTCAGGCCAGCGACGGATGCCGTTGCTGCAACGTGCTGACGAAGGCTTCCGCGTCGACGATGGCCTCCCGGTGCAGGCCAAGCGAGCGCTCCAGGTCGTGGCGCCGATCCTCCACGCTGTAGCCGTGCTGCGGGGCCTTGGAATAGCGTGCCCACGCGGATGACGTCTTCGCCGCACCGATCCAGGCGGCATCCCAGCCGAGATGTCCGGCAATCGCCTCCAGCGTGGACTCCGGGGTTTCCAGCAGTCGCTCGAAATCCACGTGCAGCACGCGATCGCCCTCCGGACCCGCCTGCAAGGCCTTGCGGCGCGCATGCTCGGCCAACCACACCATGGCGCACTGCTGCGACAGCGTCAGGCGATGGAGCTGCAATGCCGCATCGTCCCCGACACGCTCGCGCAGCCACGCCAGCCGTGCGGGCGCGGTGGTGAGCGCGTCGCGCACGGAGTCAGGCGATTTCAGCACCGTGGCCAGATAGGGCCGCAGCGGCATGTCCATGAAGATCGCGCGGGCGCCAGGAAACGCGGCCAGCAACGGCGACACCAGGCTGTTGCAGCTGCTGGTCGCCTTGATGATGCAATGCCGGTCCGGTGCGAGCGGTCGCGCCAGCCGGCCCACGGTGTCGTGCAGCAACGCCTGCCATTCGTCGCGGGAAAAGCGGCCTTCCGGCAGGCCGGCATCGCGTTGATGCTCCGCCAGTCCCCGCAACGTCAGCGGTTCCCGCAACACCTGGGTCTGCGGATGTTCGGCCAGCAACCGACTGAGCAGCGTGGAGCCGCAATGGCCGATGTGGAACAGGAAATGGCATCCGGGCGGCGCGCCGGTCAGCGGCGGCAGCGCGTCCAGTGGCACCCAGCCACCCTGGGGCTTGTCGGCCAACGCCCGCTCATCCAGGAAGGCGGCCCGCGCACGTTGCGTGCGGTCGAGCCGCACGAACAGCATCCGCCTGCCGACGGCGTCCAGCCGGAACGGCATGAAGGCGGCGTCGTGCAGCATCGGGACGGGAGCGGTCATGGCGACAGGCAAGGGTGAAGACGGAAGAGTCTAAGCGTTTCGGCCGACGCGGCCACGCGCAAAGAAGACACGCATCGGCATGCGGTGCCCGCCGCCGAGGGGAAACCGCCGCGAACGTAATGGGTGCGCCGCCGCCGCGGCAGGCGATAACGACGCGCTACGTACCGCGCGGCTTCGCCCGATGGGTCGCCTGGGCGCTCCACGGGTCGTCGGGCCACGGATGCTTCGGATACCGCCCCTTCATCTCCTTCTTTACCTCGGCGTAGGTCGAGTTCCAGAAGTTGCGCAGGTCCGAGGTCACCTGCAACGGTTTGCCGCCGGGCGACAGCAGGTGCAGCAGCACCGGCACGCGACCGTCGGCCACGCGCGGTGTGTCGGCCAGGCCGAACAGCTCCTGCAGCTTCACCGCCAGCACCGGCGGTTGGCCGTGCGTGTATTCGATGCGGCGCTCCATCCCGGACGGCACGCTGATACGCACCGGCGCCAGCTGATCGATGCGCTGCCGGAGCGACCACTCCATGCCCGACTTCAGCGCGTTGGCCAGCTCGTCCTCCTCCAGCGCATCGAGCCGTGTCTTGCCGGCGAAGGCCGGCTTCAGCCAGTCGTCGAGCGTGGCGATCAGCGCGTCGTCGGACAGGTCGGGCAGGCCGAGATCCGGCATCCACTCGCGCAGGCAGCGCACGCGTTCGCGCCATTGCTGCAGCGACTCGGGCCACGACAGCGCGTCCAGGCCGAGATCGCGCACCGCGTCGGTCAACGCGGCGGCGGCGAGCGCGGGATCGACGCGGCCGGCAGGGCGCGCGTCGAAGACGATCTGGTCGAAGCGCGATTCGCGTTGCGCGGACAACGCGCGGCGCGAGGCATCCCAGCGCACCGTGTCTTCGGTGACGAAGCGGTCGGCGAAGTCGCGGCGCAGGCGCTGCTCGTCCACCGGCGCTCCCCGCTGCACCAGGGCGTCGCGGTTCTCGTGCCGCAGTTCGCTGACGACGATCCAGGGTTCGCCCACCAGCGCGCTGTCGTCGAACAGCCGCGCACTGCGCCCGTTCGCGAGCAGGTAGCGGCGTGCGTCCTGCGGATGCCGGAAGCCGATGCGGTCCGGAAACGCATGCATCAGCACGTCGCCCAGGCGATGCGCTTCAACGGACGATGGCGGTGCTGCATGCTCACGCACGCGGCGGCGCCACTGCTTCGCGGCGGCGTCGATCGCGGCCAGGCCGGACCGGTTCACGTCCTGTGGCGCGCGGCCGCTGCGGAACGCCGCCAGCGCACGCCAGCGCGCAGCCAGCGCATCGCCGCCCATCCGCAGCGGATCGCGCGCTTCGACCAGCGCGGCAAGATCGCAGGCGAGCGCGCGGTCCTCGCCCTCGCCTGCCGACAGCAGCATCGCCGCGAGCCGCGGATGCGTGCCGAGCGCGAGCATGCGCTTGCCCAGCGGCGTGATGGCATTCGTCGACGTCAGTGCGCCGAGGCGGCGCAGCAGATCGCGGGCCGCATTCATGGCGCCCGGCGGCGGCGCATCGACGAAACGCAGATCGTCGCTGCCCCACGCGGCCAGTTCCAATGCCAGCGCACCGAGCTCGACCAGCGCGATCTCCGGCCGCCGCTGCGGGTCCAGGCGCTGCGATTGCGGCCACAGGCGGTAGGCCCAGCCGTCGGCGACACGGCCGGCACGACCGGCGCGCTGGTCGGCGGAGGCCTGCGAGATGGTCGTCACTTCCAGTCGGGAGAAACCGCTGTTCGGATCGTAGGACGGCTCGCGCGCCTGTCCGCTGTCGACCACCACGCGCACGCCGGGCAGCGTCACCGACGATTCGGCCACGTTGGTCGCCAGCACCACGCGGCGGCGACCCTGCGGATCGGGCTGCAGCGCTTCGGACTGCTTTTCCACCGGCAGGTCGCCGTGCAGGGCCAGGACGATGAAATCGTCTTTCCCTTCTCCTCTCGGGAGGAGGTGCCCGGAAAGCGCGCCCCGGACCTGATCCGGGGGCGGATGAGGGGCGAGCGCAGCGTTGCTGCCGGAACCATCGCGTCCTTCGTTGCCCCTCTCCCCAACCCCTCTCCCGGCGGGAGAGGGGCTCAACAGTGCCTCCACGCGCGCGATCTCGCGCTGGCCGGGGAGGAACACCAGCACGTCGCCGGGATGCGACTGGACCGCCTGTTCGATGGCGCGGCGCACTTGGGATTCCTGCGATTCGTCTCGACGTGCGGGGACGTGCGACACCTGCACCGGGAAGCTGCGGCCCTCGCTGCTCAACCGTGGCGCATCGAGGAAGCGCGCCAGCTTCTCGCCGTCGAGCGTGGCGGACATCACGACGATGCGCAGGTCCTCGCGTACCTGCGCCTGCACGTCCAGCGCGAGCGCCAGGCCGAGGTCGCCGGCGAGGTGGCGTTCGTGGAACTCGTCGAACAGGATCGCGCCGACGCTCTCCAGCATCGGATCGTCCTGGATCATCCGGGTCAGGATGCCTTCGGTGACCACCTCGATCCGCGTGTCGGGTCCGACCTTGTTCTCGAAACGGATGCGGTAACCGACCGTGCCGCCCACCGCTTCGCCCCGCTGTTTCGCCATGAAGCCGGCCGCTGCGCGTGCGGCCACGCGGCGCGGCTCCAGCATCACGATCTTGCGGCCCTGCAGCCACGGCGCATCGAGCAGCGCCAGCGGCACCTGCGTGGTCTTGCCCGCACCGGGCGGCGCTTCCAGCACCAGGCGCGGATGCCCGGACAGGCTGCGGGCGATGTCCGGCAACAGCGGCGTGATGGGGAACGTGGGGGATGGCATGCGGTGCAAAGGATAAGCCCTTCCTGGTCGAACTCATGCACACGGATGTGGGAGCGACGTGAGTCGCGATGAACTACCGCGGAGGCCACTTCGCGACTTACGTCGCTCCCACATCGCACATCGCAGAACCCAGCGCTTACACCGGCTAAAATGCCACGATGGATCTCATCGACATCGGCGCCAACCTCACCCACGAAAGTTTCGACCACGACCGCAACGCGGTGCTGCAGCGCGCGCGCGAGGCCGGTGTGGTGCAGCAGGTGGTCACCGGCGCCAGCCGCGAACATTCGCCGACCGCGCTGCGCCTGGCGCAGGCGCATCCGGGCGAGCTGTTCGCCACCGCCGGCGTGCACCCGCACCACGCCACCGAGTACACCGACGAGTGCGATGCCGAGATGCGCGCGCTGCATGCGCACCCGGAAGTCGTGGCGGTGGGCGAATGCGGACTGGATTACTTCCGCGACTTCTCGCCGCGGCCGGCGCAGCGCAGGGCGTTCGAGCGGCAGCTGCAGATCGCGGTGGACACCGGCAAGCCGCTGTTCCTGCACCAGCGCGACGCGCACGACGACTTCGTGGCGATGATGAAGAACTTCGACGGCCAGCTCGGCCCTGCGGTGGTGCACTGCTTCACCGGCACGAAGAAGGAACTGTTCGACTGCCTGGACCAGGACTGGCACATCGGCATCACCGGCTGGCTGTGCGACGAGCGCCGCGGTCTGCACCTGCGCGAGCTGGTGAAGCACATCCCGGCGAACCGGCTGATGATCGAGACCGACGCGCCCTACCTGCTGCCGCGCACCGTGAAGCCGCAGCCCACGCACCGCCGCAACGAGCCGATGTACCTGGCCCACATCGTGGCCGAACTGGCGCGCGACCGCGGCGAGGACATCGAGGTCACCGCCGCCGCGACGACGGCGACGGCGCGCGCGTTCTTCCGGTTGCCGGAAACCACGCGCGGCTGAGTCACGCGCGGGGCGGACGACCTTCGCCGGCCTGCCAGAGCGCGTCCAGCCCGTACCGGTAGTTCGGATGACGGGGGCGCCAGTGCAGGGCCTCATAAGTCCCGCTGGCGTCGATGCGCTTGCAGCTGCCGTAGAAGCGCCGCTGCGCGGGCGACGCCTGCACCGGGTCGTAGGGGCGGGCGGGAGGCAGCGGCAGCCCGCTGAGCACGGCAGCATGGGCCAGCACGTCCTGCGGGGCGGCCGGCAGCGTGTCGGCCAGCAGGTAGATCGCGTCGGCGGTGCGCGTGCGGTGCAGCGACGCGACCACCGCATCGCAGGCATCGTCCACGTGGATGCGGTTGAACACCAGGCCCGGTTTCACCACGTGGCGCGCCGTGCCGTCGGCCAGCGACCGCAGCGCATTGCGGCCGGGTCCGTAGAGGCCGGCCAGACGGAACACGCCGCAGGCGACGCCGCGACGCTGCGCCAGCGCCTGCCATTGCGCCTCGGCCCGCCGGCGCGCCTCTGCCGTCGGATCGGTTCCGTCGGCAGGGGACGTCTCATCCACCACGCCTCCCTGACGGTCGGCGTAGACGCCGGTGGAAGAAAGGTAGCCGAGCCAGCGCAGGCGGGGGTTGTCCGCCAGGGCCGCGGCGGCGGTACGCAGCGACGGATCGCCTTCCGCATCCGGTGGTATCGAGCCGAGCACGGCGTCGGCTTGCGCGAGCGCCGCCTGCAGGCGCGCATCGAGCGGCGCGTCGGCGATGAAGGGCAACCGCGAGGCCGCGTCCGCCGCCGTCCGCGAGGTACCGATGCATTCCACCCCATGTGCGCGCAGGCGATCGGCCAGACGGGTACCGGTATAGCCCATGCCCAGCACGACCAGCCGCCGCAGCCACGGCGGAGGCGCGGGCGCCGTCATGGGGTGCGCAGTCGCTCGTAGGCCTGCAGGTGCACCCAGGCGGTGTGCAGGCGGGGAACGGCGATGCCGTGCAGGCCCGCGCGATGGACCATGTCGCCGACGATGTGCGCCGCTTCGACGCGTTGGCCGGCTTCCAGGTCGCGCAGAATCGAAGCCTTCATCGGCGAGCCGGCGGCGGTCAGGATGTCGCGTGCGGTCGCCTGCGCCGTTGCCGGCACCGGCTGTCCGGACGCGGCGGCCACGGCCAGGCATTCGTCATGCAGCGCGATCATGACATCCGCACCCCCCTCGCCCGCGACGATGGTGCCGATCGGCGCGCGCATCAGGCAGGTGCCGGCGGCGAGGGCGGTGAGGAAGGTGTACTTGATCCACTGCGCCTGCGCGATGTCCGCCGTGTGCGCGTGATCGACGCCCGCCCGTGCGCAGGCGTCGGCAAGCGCGTGCAGGCGCGGATCGGGCGCCTGGCCGGCGCGCTCACCGAAGGTCATCGACGCCGGTGTGCCCAGGTGCAGGATCTCGCCCTGCTGGCCGAGCGTCGCGCTGATGAAGCACAGACCGCCGAGCACATGGTCGGATCCGAAACGCGCGTCCAGCGCATCGTAGTGGCGCAGCCCGTTGAGCAGCGGCAGCACGCGCGCACCGGTGTGGACAGCCGGTGCGATGGCGTCCATCGCACTGTCCAGGTCGTAGGCCTTGCAGCTCAGCAGCACCAGGTCGAACGGGGCGGCCTCCGCCAGCGTATCCGCCGTCAGCAGTTGCGCGGACACATCAGCGTCGCCGAGCGGACTGCGGATGCGCAGGCCGCGTTCGCGCAGCAGCGCCGCGCGCGCCGGGCGCACCAGGAAGCTGACGTCGATCCCCGCCTGCGCCAGCCGGCCACCGAAGTACCCGCCGGTGCCACCGGCGCCGAGCACGAGCAGCCGCATCAGCTGCGCAGTCCCACGCCCTTCCTCAACAGCCACAGGCCCAGCGCGGCCAGGCCGACCACGAAGGCCAGCATCAGCGCATACGCGATCCACAGCGGCACGTCGCTGGTGCCGAGCAGGCCGTAGCGGAACGCGTTGACCATGTAGAAGATCGGGTTGGCGTGGGTCAGCGCTTCCGCCCACGGCGGCAGCAGCTTGACCGAGTAGAACACGCCGCCCAGGTAGGTCAGCGGGGTGAGGATGAAGGTCGGCACGATGGCGATGTCGTCGAACTTCTTGGCGTACGCGGCGTTGACGAAGCCCGCCAGCGAGAAGATCGTCGCGCCCAGCAGCACGGTGCTGATCGTCACCAGCGGGTGCGGCACGCGCACCTTGGTGAAGAACATGGCGATCACCAGCACGATGGCGCCCACCATCAGCCCGCGCAGCACGGCGCCGGCCACGTAGCCGAGCAGGATCACCCAGTTCGGCATCGGGCTGACCAGCAGCTCCTCGACGTGGCGGCCGAACTTGGCGCCGAAGAAGCTGGAGCTGATGTTGCCGTAGCTGTTCTGGATGATGCTCATCATCACCAGGCCCGGCACGATGAACTCCATGTAGCTGTAGCCGCCCATGTCGCCGATGCGGCTGCCGATCAGGCCGCCGAAGATCAGGAAATACAGCGTCATGGTGATGGCCGGCGGTACCAGGGTCTGGCCCCAGATGCGCAGGATGCGGGCGACTTCGCGGCGGACGATGGTGCCCAGCGCCACCAGGTTCTTGCGGAACGGCGTGCTGGCGGCGGAGTGCAGGTCGGTCGTGCTCATGCGGCCTGCTCCCGCTTGGCGGCGGCTTCGTCGCCGGTCAGGCGCACGAACAGCTCCTCCAGCCGGTTGCTCTTGGTACGCATGGAGCGCACGCGGATGCCCGCATCGCCCAGGGCGGTGAAGACGCGGTTGAGGTCCATCGCGCGCGGCATGTCCAGGTCCAGGGTATGGCTGTCGCTGGCGGACAGGGTGGTGCCTTCGATCACCGGCAGCTGCGCGGGCAGCTCGCCGTCGATGTCGAACAGGAAGCCTTCGACATCCAGTTTGGCCAGCAGCGCCCGCATCGGGCCCTGCTCGACGATGACGCCGCGGTCGATGATGGCGAGGTTGCGGCAGAGGCTCTCGGCCTCTTCCAGGTAGTGCGTGGTCAGGATGATGGTGGTGCCGGCTTCGTTGATGTCCTTCAGCGTCTTCCACATGCCGCGGCGGATCTCGATGTCCACGCCGGCGGTGGGTTCGTCGAGGATCAGCAGCTTCGGCCGGGTCATCATGGCGCGGGCGATCATCAGCCGGCGCTTCATGCCGCCGGACAGCGTGCGGCTCATGACGTTGGCCTTCTCCCACAGCTGCGCGCGCCTGAGTTCCTCTTCGGCCCGCACCAGCGCCTCGGCGCGCGGGATGCCGTAGAAGCCCGCGTAGTTCACGCAGATGTCGAGCGGCTTCTCGAACATGTTGAAGTTGATCTCCTGCGGCACCAGGCCCAGCAGGCGCATCGCACCGTCGCGGTCGCGGTCGATGTCCACGCCGAACACGCTTACCTGGCCGCCGCTCTTGTTGACCAGCGAACTGACCACGCCGATCAGCGTGGACTTGCCGGCGCCGTTGGGCCCGAGCAGGGCGAAGAAATCGCCGGGCTCGACCTGCAGCGACACGCCCTTGAGGGCCTGCACGCCGGTGTCGTAGACCTTGCGCAGGTCGGAGATGGCCAGCGCGGGCGCCGCCGCGGAAGCCGTTGTCGCAGACGCCATGGGGTACCTTGTGGCGCCACGACGGCGCCCGGGGAATCGAACGCTTATTATAGGCGTCCCGCCGGGGCCGCCCCGGGCCACACAGTGTTCCAGCCGCCTTGGCGATCGCGCATTTCCCGTTGAAACTCGTCGGACGCCGCATGCTGGCGCCCAGCGTGGGCCACTACTGCTTCGTCCGCGACGACGGGCTGCCGCTGGATTTCATCCCCGGGCAGTTCATCCAAGTGCACTTCCACTACGCCGACGGCACCGCCACCAAGCGCAGCTATTCGCTGGCGACCCTCCACGACCATGCGATGGGGCCGGGCGAAGCGGTCGAGATCGCGGTCAGTTACGTGCCGGGCGGTGCGGCGACCGCCCTGTTCGAGGGCCTGCCGGAAGGCGGGCGCGTGGAAGCCAGCGGCCCGTTCGGTCGTTTCTGCCTGATGCCCGGCGACCGCAATGCGCGCTACCTGCTGATCGCCACGGGCACGGGCGTGACGCCCTACCGCTCGATGCTGCCGCAGCTGGCCGCGCTGATGGCCGAACGCGGCGTCGAGGTCGTGCTGCTGCAGGGCGCGCGCACGCCGACGGAACTGCTGTACGGCGACGACTTCCGTGCCTTCGCCGACGCACACCCCGGCTTCCGCTACGTGCCCTGCCTGTCGCGCGAGCGGCCGGCCGATCCGCACCCCGACGTGCGCCAGGGCTATGTGCAGCAGCACCTGGCCGAGTTCGCGCCGGATGCCGCGCGCGACATCGCCTACCTGTGCGGCAATCCGGACATGGTGGATGCCTGCTTCGAGGCGCTGAAGGGACACGGCCTGCCGGTGCCCCAGATCCGCCGCGAGAAGTACGTCTCCAGCAAGTAGCGCCACGTCCGTGCCGGCCGGTACGGGCTGCGGCCGGTGCATGCGTCTACACTGGGGCAGGGGGAACGCATCGCGATGCCGGATCACACCTTCGATGTCGCCTCGCTGTATCCGCGCGATGCCGCCGGCCCCGCGGCATCGCGCTGGCGCGGGTGGGGATCGATGCTGGTCGGCATGGGCGTCGGCGCCATCGTGGGTGCCGCGCTTGCACTCGCCGGGGTCACCCTGGGCCGTCAAGTCGCGGCGCTGGACTGGCTCATCGCTGGCCTGCTGCTGGGGTTGTGGCCGAACGTCGTGCTGCACGAAGCCGGGCATCTGCTGGCCGGCATGATGGCGGGCATGCGGCCCATCGCGCTGGGCATCGGTCCGTTCCGCTACGAGCGCACGCTGGCCGGATGGCGCGGTTATCGCGGCAGCGCACTGCAGGGGATCGCCGGCTTTGCGGCGTTGCTGCCGCACGGCACGACCGGCGGGACACGCGGTGCTCAGGCGATGATGCTGGCAGGCGGCCCGATGGCGAACCTGCTTACCGCCGCCGTGTGCCTCGTCGCCGCTTCCCTGCTCGATGGCTCCCCGCGGATTGAGGGCCTGTTGATGGGCGTTGGCGGCGGCGCGCTGGTACTGGGCGCCGCCAACCTGTTTCCGTTCACGGTCGCGGCGGGATGGCGTTCGGATGGACGCAATCTGCTGGACCTGGCTCGTCGCGCGCCCGATGCCGATCTTTATCTCGCCCTGCAGCGTGTCGTCGGCCTGAGCCTGGCAGGTCAGCGACCGCGCGACTGGCCCGCGAGCGCACTGCCCGCCGCCACGCCTGATCTTCCACCCATGATGCTCGCGTTCTCCGTCCACATGCTGTGCCTGTCGCACACGATGGATCGAGGCGATGCCGAGGCCGCTTCCGCGCACGCACGTTGGCTGGCCCACCACTGGACGGCGGCACCTCCGGGCCAGCGACCCGCGATTGCCACGCAGATGGGCGGCTACGCGGCGATCATCGCCCGCGACGGCGCCCTGCTGTCGGCCTGGCGCCCGCTGTGCGAAGGCGGCCTGCTCGATCTTTCGCCCTATCGCGCGTGGCTGGATGCCGAACTGGCACTGCTGCAGGACGACCCCGCCCTCCCGCAACGGGTCACGCAGGCGCGCGCGCTGCTTCCCCGTGTGCACGACGCCGGCAGTGCGCGGGTACTCGAGGACCATATCGACCGCTTGCTGCAGCGGCAGTGCACGTCCTCGCACTGATTGCCGGCTCTCCGGTCACATCCGTCCCGCCGCAGCGTCATGGCATGCTGGGACCCGCCTCCAACGGAACTGATACATGGCACTTCTTCATCGATCACTCGCACTCGCCCTGGGTGCCACACTGCTGGCCGGCTGCAGCGGCAGCGCGACCGGCCCCGACCAGCAGGCCGTGCGCCACTACGGCGACATCGCGTTCACGCCCTGCACCCTGACCGCACCGCATCTGACCACCACGGTAGAGGCGCAATGCGCCACCTACGAGGTGGCCGAGGATCCGGCGAAGCCGGAGGGCCGCAAGGTGGCATTGAACATCGCGTGGCTGCCGGCCACCAACGAAGGCGCCGCGACGGACGACCCGGTGTTTTTCCTGGCCGGTGGCCCGGGGCAGTCCGCCGTGCAGGTCTGGCCGAGCATCGATGCGGCCTTCCGCGACGTGCGCAAGTCGCGGCACATCGTGCTGGTCGACCAGCGCGGTACCGGCAAGTCGAATCCGCTGGCCTGCAAGGACGGCGAGGGCCGCAACGCCTACACCGATCCGGACGACATGAGCGAAGCGGCGGCGGCCGCCTTCGCCCGCGACTGCGCGGCGTCGCTGCAGGCCGATCCGCGCTTCTACACCACCACCGACGCCGTCCGCGACCTGGACAGCGTGCGCAAGGCGCTGGGTGCGGCGAAGATCAACCTGGTCGGCGGCTCGTACGGCACGCGCGTGGCGCAGCAGTACGCGATGCGCCACCCCGACCGCACGCGCAGTGTGGTGATCGATGGCGTGGTGCCGAACGAGCTGGTGCTGGGCAGCGAGCACGCCCGCAACCTGGACGCGGCGCTGGCGCTGCAGTTCCAGCGCTGCCAGGCCACGCCGACCTGCAGGCAGCGTTTCGGCGACGACCTGCGCGGCCAGTTGCGCACCTTGATGACGCGGTTGGCCGCGGCACCGGTGAGCACCGAGTACCGCGATCCGTCGACCGGCGAGCTGGTCACCGGCGAGGTCACCGCCGCGACGGTCGCGGGCATCACCCGCATGTATTCGTACGTGCCGCAGGGCGCCGCCCTGCTGCCGCTGGTATTGAACGAAGCGCAACAGGGCCGCTACGGCTCGCTGATGTCGCTGTCGAAGCTGCTGGAAAGCCAGGTCGGCGACCAGTTCATGCATGGCATGCAGCTGTCGGTGATCTGCGCCGAGGACGCGGACCTGCTGAAGGCCGATCCCGCCGACGCCGACACCGTGCTGGGCAGCCTGCTCGGCGATACGCTGAAGACGCAATGCACGGCGTGGCCCACCGGCAAGCGGCCGGCCGACTTCCACACCGCGTGGACCTCCGACATCCCCACGCTGATCACCTCGGGCGAACTGGACCCGGTCACCCCGCCGCGCTACGGCGAGCAGGTGCTGCGCACGTTGTCGAACGCCCGCCACCTGACGCTGAAGGGCCAGGGCCACGGCACGTTCGCCGTCGGCTGCATGCCCAAGCTGCTGGGCCGCTTCCTGGAGACCGCCAACGCCAAGGACCTGGACGCCACGTGCCTGGACAGTCTCGACTACGTGCCGCCCTTCACCAGCTTCAACGGCTGGGAGCCGTGAGCCGCGCCCCCGCGCGCCCGCCCTCTTCAATGGACATGACCGAATGATCATCGCCAACGACCTGCACAAGTCCTTCAAGACCAAGACCGGCACGGTCACCGCCGTGGACGGCGTCAGCTTCACCGCCCACGACGGCCAGATCACCGGCCTGCTCGGCCCCAACGGCGCCGGCAAGACCACCACCATGCGCATGCTGTATACGCTGATGACGCCCGACCGCGGCGAAGTGCGCGTGGACGGCCTGGATACCGCGCGCGAACCCGTCGCGGTGCGCCGCGCGCTGGGCGTGCTGCCCGACGCGCGCGGCGTCTACAAGCGCCTGACCGCGCGCGAGAACATCGCGTACTTCGGCGAGCTGCACGGGCTGTCGTCGAAGCAGATCGCGGAGCGCACGAAGGCGTTGTCCGAGGCGCTGGACATGGGCGACATCCTCGACCGCCAGACCGAGGGCTTCAGCCAGGGCCAGCGCACCAAGACCGCGATCGCGCGCGCGCTGGTGCACGACCCGCGCAACGTCATCCTCGACGAACCCACCAACGGCCTGGACGTGATGACGACGCGTGCGATGCGCGGCTTCCTGCGCCAGCTGCGCGACGAGGGCCGCTGCGTGATCTTCTCCAGCCACATCATGCAGGAGGTGGCCGCGCTCTGCGACCGCATCGTCATCATCGCCAAGGGCACGGTAGTGGCCGCCGGCACGGCGGACGAACTGCGGGCGCAGGCGGGTGAGGACAACCTGGAGGACGCCTTCGTCAAGGTGATCGGGTCGGAGGAGGGCCTGCTGGCATGAACATGTTCCGTACCGTCTTTACCGTGATGCGCAAGGAACTGCGTGACCTCTCGCGCGACCGCCGCACGCTCGCGCTCGCCCTGTTCCTCGGCCCGCTGCTGTATCCCGCGCTGATGCTGGGCATGGGCTACCTGACCGAGAACCGCATCCGCACCCAGGTCGACAAGACGCTGGAAATCCCGATGGTGGGCGCCGAACATGCGCCGAATCTGGTGAAGTTCCTCGCCACCAACGGCATCACCGCCGGCAAGGCACCGGACAACCTGGATACGGCGATCCGCACGCAGGAGATCGATGTCGCGCTGCGCATCAGCCCCGACTACGCGGACGACTGGCGCAACGGCCGGCCGGCGCTGGTGGAGATCATCCGCGACAGCACGCGCCGCGATGCGGACATTCCGACCCAGCGCGTCAATGCCGCACTCTCCGCGTACAGCCAGCAGGTCGGCGCGCTGCGCCTGCTCGCACGTGGCGTGGATGCCTCGGTCGCGCGGCCGGTCAGCGTCGGCATGCAGGACCTGGCTACGCCTGAAGCCAAGCAGGGCATGCTGCTGTCGGTGCTGCTGCCGTACCTGCTGATCCTCACCTCGTTCATCGGCGGTGCCTACCTGATCCTCGATGCCACCGCCGGCGAGCGCGAACGGCAATCGCTGGAACCGCTGCTGGCCACTCCGGCGCCGCGCAGCGCGGTGGTCAGCGGCAAGATCGCCGCGGCCTGCGTGATCGGCCTGACCACGCTGCTGCTCACGCTGCTGGCGTTCAAGTTCAGCGCGCAGTTCGCCGGCACGCTGGGACGGCAGTTGAACGTGTCGTTCCTGTCGATGGGCAAGATGCTGCTGATCCTGCTGCCGATGCTGTTCATCGGCACCTCGCTGCTGACCTACCTCGCGGCTTCGGCCAAGAGCATGAAGGAAGCACAGAGCCACATGACGTGGCTGATGCTGCTGCCGATGATCCCGACCTTCGCGCTGATGGCCAACCCGCTGAAGAGCCAGCCGTGGCAGTTCGCCGTGCCGTTCCTTGCGCAGAACCAGCTGCTGCTGAAAGTGATCCGCAACGAGTACATCGGCCCGCAGACGTGGGGCATCTACATCGCCGCAGCGTTCGGCGTGGCGGCGCTGCTGTGGTACGCGGCCGTGCGCCGCTACCACCAGGAGAAGCTGGCCATCGCCGGCTGACACGATCGATACGCCGGCACGAGAACGGCCACCTCGGGGTGGCCGTTTTTTCTTCGAGCTCAGAAGCGGTACTCGTCGCCGAGACGTCAGCGTCTGCGCGGTAACATCGGCATTGAACAGGTCGCCCGTGTTGTCGTCGTAGTTCAGGCCCAGCGCGTTGTGGTGGTCGACGTCGTAGCCCGCACCCATGCCCAGCCAAGGCCTGGTGGAACGCGGCGGCACAGAAGGCGGCGTCCCGACTTCGCTCGAGCGCCGACCCACTTCGGTTGAGCGAGACCGACGCGCAAACGAAAACGCCGGCACGGGGCCGGCGTTTCGTCTCACGCGGAGGGAGCGGCGGTCAGCCCGGGCTGAAACCGATCGTGCGGCGCGTGGTGACCGGTGCATCGACCGGCTCGAAGCGCCAGCGGCGCACGGCGTTGAGCGCCTCGCGGTCGAATACGCGCGCCGGCGTGGCACGCACCACGCGCGCATTGGTCACCGAGCCGTCGGTGCCGACGGTGATCTCCACCAGCACTTCGCCGCTGGTGCCCGAACGCAGGGCTTCCGGCGGATAACGCGGTGCCGGCGTGCTGACCGCGCGCAGCGACTGCGCCGGAGCGGCGGCAGGCGCGGCGGCACGGGCCGCGGCGGCCTGGCGGTTGGCCGCCTCGCGCTGGGCGGCCGCCTGACGCTCGCTTTCCTGCCGGGCCGCTTCCGCACGCGCGGCTTCCTGCTGCTGCGCGAGCTGCTGCGCGGCGGCGGCCTCGGCGGCGCGCTGCTGTTCCGCCTGCTGGGCCAGGCGCTGCTGTTCCCTGAGGCGGGCGTCCTCTTCGGCCTTGGTCTTGGCGGCCTCGTCGGTGACGGCGCGCTGGGCGACGGCCTGCTGCGCGGCGGCGATGTTCTGCTGCAGGCGCGGCAGCGCGGGCGCCTTCGGATCCGCCTTCTCGATGATCGCGGTCAGGCGCTGGGCTTCGGTGAACTCCTCGCGCGCGATGCTCTGTTCGGCGGCGATCAGGGTGTACGGCATCAGGTCGGTCAGCGCGCTGGTCACGCCGGGGTCGTTCGGCAGCTTGTCGCGCAGTGCGAGGTAGTACTCCATCGCGTTGTCGCCGCCGGGCGCGTAGATGCGGTTCTCGCGCAGTGCCTTGGTCGCGGCATCGCGGAGCGTGTCGGCATCCATCGCCTGGACCTCGGCGGACACGGCCGGCGGCGGCGGTGCGGCGGGCGTGGCGGCCGGTGTCGCGGCGGGCGCGGCGGCGTCGTCCTGCTTGGAACACGCCGCCAGCGCGACGATGAGCAGCAGCGGTGCGGCGTAGCGCAGGCGCCCGGTGGTCTGGATCAAGGACATCGTTTCAACTCCCCCAAGTACGTTTCTAATGGTGTCGACACGGCCGGCACTGCGCGCAGGCACGCAGGACCGGAGGTCGCGAATCGGCACGGGCCCGCGCTCGACCGGGCCCGTACGGGCCGGCGTGGCGCGATGCCTTCCGGGTACCCCTACCCGGACGCCAGAGTACGTCGGCGCATCGGAAGCAACACTTGATGTTCGTCACACTTTTGGCGGGCTACCGCCACGCGTCGTCATTTGCCGATGCAGAACGTCGAAAAGATGTGCCCCAGCATGTCGTCGGCGCTGAGGCGGCCGGTGATGTCGCCCAGGGCATCGTGGGCCAGCCGCAGCTCCTCCGCCGCCAGTTCCAGCCGCTCGTGCTGAAGCTGATCGGACGCGGAGCCGGCGTGAGCGGCCGCGCGATGCAATGCCTCCACATGACGCGCCCGTGCCGAGAACTCGCCATCGCCGCCATCGCTGGCCGGTCCGCCGGCGAGCGCACGCAGGCGCACGTGCAGCCGGTCGAGACCGATGCCGTGCGCGGCGGATACGAACACGCGATCGCCGTCATCCGGCGGCACGCTGGCCAGCAGGTCGGCCTTGTTGTGGATCCACAGCACCGTGGCGACGCCGTCGATGCTGTCGGCGATCGCCGCACGGCCGGCGTCCGGATCGCGCGCATCGATCACCGCAAGCGCCACGTCGGCGCGCGCGAGTTCCGCACGTGCGCGGCGCATGCCTTCGCGCTCGATCGCGTCGCCGCCGTCGCGCAGTCCGGCGGTGTCGACCAGGTGCAGTTCGAGCCCATCGAGGCGGATGGTCTCGCGCAGGGTGTCGCGGGTGGTGCCGGCCACGTCGGTGACGATGGCGCGGTCGCTGCCGGCCAGCGCGTTGAGCAGCGAGCTCTTGCCGGCGTTCGGCGGGCCGACGATCACCGCATGCACGCCGTCGCGCAGCTTGCGCCCGCGTTCGGCATCGACGATCAGCGCGTCCAGCTGTTGCCATGCTTCGGCCAGGCGCAGGCGGACCTGTTCGCCGCCGAGCGTGTCGAGCGATTCGTCGGCGAAGTCGATCGCGGCCTCGATGTGGACGCGCAGCGCCAGCAACGACTGGCCGATGTCGTCGACGCGCCGCGAGAAGACGCCATCCAGCGAACGCCGGGCCGCGCGCGCGGCACGCGCATCGGCAGCGGCGATCAGGTCGGCGATGGCTTCGGCCTGGGCGAGATCGAGCCTGGCGTTGAGGAAGGCGCGCTCGGAGAACTCGCCGGGGCGCGCCATCCGCGCGCCGAGCGCACAGGCGCGCGCGACCAGCTGCTGCAGGACGACCGGACTGCCGTGCGCCTGCAGTTCCACCACGTCTTCGCCGGTGAAACTCGCAGGGCCAGGAAACGACAGCGCGATACCGTCGTCGAGCGTGCCGCCATCGGCATCGCGGAACCGCACGTGATGGGCGCGGCGCGGCGACAGCGCGCGCGCGCAGATCGTCTTCGCGATGGTCTGCGCCGCCGGTCCCGACAGCCGCACGATGCCGACGCCACCGGCGCCGGGAGCCGTGGCGATGGCGACGATGGTGTCCTGGGCTGGCGGCATGGAAATGGGTTCGCGAAGGAGCGTTCAGGGTAGCGGAAACACGAAGCCCGCCGGAGGGCGGGCTTCGTGGTCTCGCGGGAGGCGCGGATTACTTCGCGACCGCGGTCTTCGGCGGCGTGGCGGATTCGCCGTGGCGCTTGGTCATCCACCACTGCTGCAGCAGACCCAGCGCGCCGTTGGTGACCCAGTACAGCACCAGGCCCGACGGGAAGAACGCCATCATCACGCCGAACACCAGCGGCATGAACTGCATCATCTTCTGCTGCATCGGGTCCATGCCCGGCGCCGGCGTCAGCTTCTGCGTCAGCCACATCACCAGCATGTTGAGCACCGGCAGGATGAAGTACGGATCGCGCGCGGTCAGGTCCTGGATCCAGGCGAACCACGGCGCCTGGCGCAGCTCGACCGATTCCACCAGCACCCAGTACAGCGCCAGGAACACCGGCATCTGCACGAGGATCGGCAGGCAGCCGCCCATCGGATTGATCTTCTCCTTCTTATACAGCTCCATCATGGCGACCTGGAACTTCTGCTTGTCGTCGCCGTAGCGTTCCTTCAGCTGCTGGATGCGCGGCTGGAACTTGCGCATCTTGGCGAAGCTCTTGTACTGCGCCGCCGACAGCGGATACAGCGCCAGCTTCACCAGGATCACCAGGCCGATGATCGACCAGCCCCAGTTGCCGAGGAAGCCGTGCAGGAAGTTCAACACCCAGAACAGGCCCTGGCCGAGCAGCGCGAGGATCGAGAACTGGCTGTAGTCGACCACGCGGTCGATGCCCGGCGCGTTGATCGCATGGATCTTGTCCACCAGCTTCGGGCCCACCCACAGGCGCGCGGTGGTGGTGGCCTGCTGGCCGGGACCGACGTTCACGCCCGGGCCCATCTCGCGGATCAGCGCGCGCGCGCCGTTATCCGGGGTGTCGAGCGAGATGGTGGTGGTGTCATCCGCCTGCGGGATCCACGCGCTGAAGAAGTGGTGCTGCGGGATGGCGATCCAGCCGCCTTTCACCTGCGCGTTGACGCGGCCGTCTTCCAGATAGTCCTCGTCGAACTTGCGACGCTGGTAGCTGCCGTCCCACCAGGTGGCGCCGTTGAAGCTGAAGGATTCCGGGTTGGTCATGCCGCTCTTGACCACCGGCGGCGTGCGCAGCAGCTGGCGATAGACCGTGCCCTGCCACGTGCCCGCACCGGCGTTGACGACCTGGTCGCGGACCTCGATCTCGTAGCTGGCCCGCTTGAACGTGTAAGTGCGACGGATGGTGACGCCGTCCGGACCCTGCCACACGAAGGGCACGCTGACGCTGTCGGCGCCCTTGGCCAGCGCGACGGCGCCGGTGCCGTTCTCCGGCACGAAGGCATGGTGATCGGGGGCTTTCGAGCCGCTGCTCACCCAACCGCTTTCGGCGGCATAGAAGTGCTGAGGTTCCTGGCTGAAGAGGCGGACCGGGCCGCTGCCCGGCGTCTTGCTCTGCGGGTAGTGCAGCAGATCGGCTTCCAGCACGCTGCCGCCGTCCAGCACCAGGCGCAGCACATCGGTCTGCACCGTGACCCGCGGTGCGGCCGCACCCTTGGCGGTGGCGGTCGGCATGGGCGCGACGGTCGGTGCGCTGGGCACGGTGCCGGAGGCCGTGGCGCCCGGCGCGATCGCGGTGGGCACGGTGCTGCCGGGCGCGGTCGCCGTCTGCGCGGCAACAACGGGAACGGCAGGCGCTGCCTTGTCCTTGCTCCATTCCAGCCATAGCAGGGTCGCCACCATCAGCCAGGCGAAGATCAGGAATACACGGGTCTGGTTCATCAGGCAGGCAGTCTCAACCGGCGTCGGAAACCGGTTTGGTCGGAGAAGAAGGAGTGGGAGGCGGCGCGGGGGAATTCAAGCCCGGCGGCATTGTGCCGCCCGCTGCCGGTGCCGGCAATGCGCCGGCGCGCACCAGCACGCGCTCGAAGGTCGCGCGCAGCTGGTTGGGATCGGCTTTCGCCGCAGCCGGACGCGCCACCACGACATAGTCGCCACCCGGAAGCGAATCGCGCAGGCGCCGGAAGTGTTCGCGCAGCTGGCGCTTGATGCGGTTGCGACCCACGGCCCGCGTGTCCACCTTGCGGGACACGGCAAGGCCCAGGCGCGCTGCGCCTTCGCCCGGCAACCAGTGCAGGCTCATCAGCGGATCGGAGGTGCGGCGGGCCTGTTCAAACACGCGCGCATACTCGGCGCTTGCGCGTACCCGCGCGCTGCGCGGGAAAGTCGTGCTCATTTCAGCAAGAAGCCCGCTCGTGAACGGGCGGGCTCCTTGTGATGCAGGGAACGCATGGAAGCATGGCCGCAGAGCGGCCAGGCCATCAGGCGGTCAGGCGCTTGCGGCCCTTGGCGCGGCGACGGGCCAGGATCTTGCGGCCATCGGCCGTGGCCATGCGGGCACGGAAGCCATGGTCGCGCTTGCGCTTGAGGTTGCTGGGTTGGTAAGTGCGCTTGGTGGCCATGGGGCCCTCGTGCGTGTTCGGGTGGAAAGAACCGGAAATTCTATAGTAACCGCCGGCTTACGGTCAACTCCCTCCGTGCTTTCGATGTGCTCCCGGCCCCGCGCCTCCGTGCCTGCGGCCGTTCGTCCTTTCATCCACATGTTATGCACAGGAGCGTTGGCGGGTCCCGGTGCCGGTGGTAGTCTGGCCGACCCCATGGATTCCGCCCCGCGCTGCCCCCGGCAACGCGGGAAGGCGTATTCCGCCCCCTACTCGCGAGTTGTTGCACCTGATGGATGCCTGGCCCCGTTGCCTCGAACGCCTGGAAGCCGAACTGCCGGCCGAGGATGTCCACACCTGGCTGAAGCCCCTGCAGGCCGAGCAGCGCAGCAACGCCATGGTCCTGTACGCACCCAACGCCTTCATCGTGGAACAGGTGCGCGAACGCTATCTCGGTCGCATCCGCGAGCTGCTGGACTACTTCGCCGGCCATGACGACGTGTCGCTGGAAATCGGTTCGCGCAGCCGCGTGGCGGAGGCGCCCGCCGCGTCCTCGCCCGGCGGCCTCCAGGCGGCCGCGCCGGCGGAACCGTTCGCCGGCAACATGGACCTGCACTACACCTTCGACAACTTCGTCGAAGGACGCAGCAACCAGCTCGGTCGCGCCGCCGCCTGGCAGGCCGCACAGAAGCCCGGCGACCGTGCGCACAACCCGCTGCTGCTGTACGGCGGCACGGGCCTGGGCAAGACCCACCTGATGTTCGCCGCCGGCAACGAGATGCGCCGGCAGAATCCGAACGCGCGCGTGCTGTACCTGCGCAGCGAGCAGTTCTTCAGCGCCATGACCAAGGCGCTGATCGAAAAGTCGATGGACCAGTTCAAGCGCCGCTTCCAGCAGGTCGACGCGCTGCTGATCGACGACATCCAGTTCTTCGCCGGCAAGGACCGCACGCAGGAAGAGTTCTTCCACACCTTCAATGCGCTGTTCGACGGACGCCAGCAGATCATCCTGACCTGCGACCGCTATCCGCGCGAAGTGGAAGGCCTGGAACCGCGCCTGAAGTCGCGGCTGGCCTGGGGCCTGAGCGTGGCCATCGACCCGCCGGATTTCGAGACCCGCGCCGCCATCGTATTGGCCAAGGCGCACGAGCGTGGCGCGCAGATCCCCGACGACGTGGCCTTCCTGCTGGCCAAGAAGATGCGCAGCAACGTGCGCGACCTGGAAGGCGCGCTCAACACGCTGGCCGCTCGCGCCAACTTCACCGGCCGCGCCATCACCACCGAGTTCGCGCAGGAAACCCTGCGCGACCTGCTGCGCGCGCAGCAGCAGGCCATCAGCATCCCCAATATCCAGAAGACCGTGGCAGACTACTACGGTCTGCAAATCAAGGACCTGCTGTCCAAGCGACGCACGCGCTCGCTCGCGCGCCCGCGACAGGTGGCGATGGCCTTGGCCAAGGAACTGACCGAACACAGCCTGCCGGAAATCGGCGACGCGTTCGCCGGTCGCGACCACACGACCGTGCTGCACGCCTGTCGACAGATCCGCACCCTGATGGAAGCGGATGGCAAGCTGCGCGAGGACTGGGACAAGCTGATCCGGAAACTCAGCGAATAAGCCGACGGGCCGTGTGGGGCCACGCTATCCGCGAGTCACGGGACGGTGCTTCACGCTGGAAATCAGGATCAGGTAATCGTGCGGTCCGGGCGGGTTGTCGGCGCCCGTTTTTGCGGGGCTCGTTTGCAGCGTTCAAGGGGTTAGCGCGTGATCGCGGCGCCCTCTCATGTCGCCAGCGGGACCGCGCTGCCCAGCCCGGTGCGCACTGTAGACAGGCGGTTGGGGAAGGGCAACGCATAACGTCGTGGGCAACCGGGCGCACGATCTGTGGATAAGATGTGCGCGTTTTGGAGCCTGAAAGTTGTCCACAGGTTCCGGCACAGCTCCAACCGACCCTGTCCACCGGGTTGGAAAGCCAGAAAAAACAACAGATTCAAATGGTTAGGTGGCTTTTCCCGGCTTTTCGTGCGTACCACCACCACCAGCTTTTAAGCTTTTAGTCTTGAAAATCCAAAGCGAAGGGGCTCCAACACTCATGCGTTTCAGTCTGCAGCGCGAAGCATTCCTCAAGCCCTTGGCCCAGGTGGTCAATGTGGTCGAACGCCGGCAGACGTTGCCGGTCCTGGCGAATTTCCTGGTTCAGGTGCAGAACGGGCAACTGTCGTTGACCGGCACGGACCTGGAAGTCGAGATGATTTCCCGCAGCGCGGTCGACGACGCGCAGGACGGCGAAACCACGATTCCGGCCCGCAAGCTGTTCGACATCATTCGCGCCCTGCCCGACGGCAGCAAGGTCACCGTCAGCCAGACCGGCGACAAGGTCACGGTGCAGGCCGGGCGCAGCCGCTTCACCCTCGCCACCCTGCCCGCCAACGACTTCCCGTCGGTGGACGAGGTCGAGGCCACCGAGCGGATCGAAGTGCCGGAGGCCACGCTGAAGGAGCTGATCGAACGGACTTCGTTCGCCATGGCCCAGCAGGACGTGCGCTACTACCTCAACGGCCTGCTGTTCGACCTGAGCGAGCGGACCCTGCGCTGCGTGGCGACCGACGGCCATCGCCTGGCCATGTGCGAGTCGCAGCTGGAAGGCGCACCGGTCGGCAAGCGCCAGATCATCGTGCCGCGCAAGGGCGTGACCGAACTGCAGCGCCTGCTGGAAGGCGGCGATCGCACGCTGGAACTGGAAGTCGGCCGCAGCCACATCCGGGTGAAGCGCGACGATGTGACCTTCACGTCCAAGCTGATCGATGGCCGCTTCCCGGATTACGCCGCGGTGATTCCCATCGGCGCCGATCGCGAGGTCCAGCTGGATCGCGAGGTGCTGCGTGCCGCCCTGCAGCGTGCCGCGATCCTGTCGAACGAGAAGTACCGCGGCGTCCGCGTCGAGGTGTCGCCGGGCCAGCTGAAGATCAGCGCCCACAACCCCGAGCAGGAAGAGGCCCAGGAGGAGATCGAGGCCGATACCAAGGTCGACGGTCTGGCGATCGGCTTCAACGTCAATTACCTGCTGGATGCATTGTCCGCCTTGCGCGATGAGCACATCGTCCTGCAGCTGCGTGACGCCAATTCGTCCGCCCTGGTCCGCGAGGCCAGCAGCGAGAAGTCCCGCCACGTGGTGATGCCGCTGCGTCTCTGACGTTTCGGTTCCACGTGGAACACTGACATCGCCCGGCCCCGTGCCGGGCGATGTCGTTTGGGAGCCAATCTCATCGGAGCAGCCCCGCCATCGCACGCTTGACGCCGGGGAGCGGGCGCGGGACCGCCGATCCTGCACGCTACAATCGCGTCATGCCTCCCCTTTTCTCACGATCGGTTCGTTGTCGGCGTCCAGTCGCGGACCGCCCGATCATCCTCGAGGCCCGGGAGCAGCAGTGCAGGTAACCCGACTCGAGGCCCGCGGCCTCAGGGGCTTCGAACAGGTGACGCTGGCCCCGGAGCCCGGCCTCAACCTGATCACGGGCGACAACGGTGCCGGCAAGACCAGCCTGCTGGAGGCGCTGCACCTGATGGCATACGGCCGCAGTTTCCGGGGGCGGGTGCGGGATGGCCTGGTGCGGACCCGTTCCGATGCGGTGGAGGTGTTCGTCGAATGGCGCGAAACAGCCCAGTCCCGCACGCGCCGCGCGGGACTCCGCCATACCGGACAGACCTGGGCCGGTCGGCTGGACGGTGAGAATGTCGCCCAGTTGGGGGATCTCTGTGCCGCGCTCGCCGTGGTCAGCTTCGAGCCAGGCAGCCACGCCCTGGTCACCGGTGGTGGCGAGCCGCGCCGCCGGTTCATGGACTGGGGTCTGTTCCACGTGGAACAGGGACGCGAAGCCGGATTCCTGTCACTCTGGCGTCGCTACGCCCGCGCACTCAAGCAACGCAACGCCCTGCTGAAAGCAGGCGTGGGCGGAGCGCAGCTGGATGCCTGGGACCACGAGCTGGCGGAGGCGGGAGAACCCCTCACCGATCACCGCCAACGGTACCTCGATGCCCTCCAGCAGGATCTGGCAGAGGTCGTGGGTGAGTTGGCCCCGTCGCTGGGCGCCGCGACCCTGTGTTTCCAGCCCGGTTGGCGCCGACAGGAGCTGCCGCTGGGCGATGCGCTGTTGCTTGCTCGCGAGCGGGACCGCGCGGCCGGCTACACCACCGTGGGTCCGCACCGTGCGGACTGGCGGATCGACTACGGCCGCTTCCCCGACCGGGAAGCGCTCTCCAGGGGGCAGGCCAAACTCACGGCCCTGTCCTGCCTGCTGGCGCAGGCGCAGGACTTCGCCCGTCGGCGCGGCGAATGGCCGGTCGTGGCCCTGGACGATCTGGCGTCGGAACTGGACCGTCACCATCAGCGACGCCTACTGGACCGCCTGCTCGCCAGTGGCGCGCAGGTCTTCATCACGGGCACGGAACTTCCCCTGGGCCTGATGGAAGGCGTCCATCCAGCTACCCGGTTCCACGTGGAACACGGTGCCGTCCACGCCGCGCCGATGCCCTGAGCCGGGGCTAAGTGCGCACCGGTGCTATAATTCCGCTCTGATCCCCTGACCCGCGCATGGCGCCCACCGACCCGGTGGCGCGGCGCCGGCCTTGCAGCCGACACGAAGCGAATGACCGACGAAACGACCTCTTCTGCACCGAACGGCAACACGTACGACGCCAACAGCATCACCGCACTGGAAGGTCTGGAAGCGGTCCGCAAGCGCCCCGGCATGTACATCGGCGACGTGCATGACGGCACGGGCCTGCACCACATGGTGTTCGAAGTCGTCGACAACTCCATCGACGAGGCGCTGGCCGGCCACGCCGACCATGTCGCCGTCACGATCCATGCCGATGGCTCGGTGTCGGTCTCCGACAACGGGCGCGGCATTCCGGTCGGCAAGCATGCGCAGATGAGCGCCAAGCTGGGACGTGAGGTATCGGCGGCCGAAGTCGTGATGACCGTGCTTCATGCCGGCGGCAAGTTCGACGACAACAGCTACAAGGTCTCCGGCGGTCTCCACGGCGTCGGCGTCAGCGTGGTCAACGCGCTGTCGGAGAAGCTGCAGCTGGACATCTTCCAGGGCGGGTCCCACTACCGTCAGGAATACAGCAACGGCGCCGCCCTGAGCCCCCTGGCGCAGGTCGAAAGCACCACCAGGCGAGGCACCACGCTGCGCTTCTGGCCGTCGGTGACCGCCTTCCACGGCAATGTGGAGTTCCACTACGACATCCTGGCCCGTCGCCTGCGTGAACTCTCGTTCCTCAACTCCGGCGTCAAGATCGTGCTGGTCGACGAGCGCGGCGAAGGGCGCCACGACGACTTCCACTACGAAGGCGGCATCCGCAGCTTCGTGGAGCATCTGGCGCACCTGAAGACGCCGCTGCATCCGCACGTGATCGCAGTCAGTGGCGAGCAGAACGGCATCACGGTCGAAGTCGCCCTGCAGTGGACCGACGCGTACCAGGAAACGATGTTCTGCTTCACCAACAACATCCCGCAGAAGGATGGCGGTACCCACCTGATCGGTTTCCGCGCGGCGCTGACGCGCACGCTGACCAACTACATCGAACAGAACGGCATCGCCAAGCAGGCCAAGGTCAACCTGTCCGGCGACGACATGCGCGAAGGCATGATCGCCGTGCTGTCGGTCAAGGTGCCGGACCCGAGCTTTTCGTCGCAGACCAAGGAAAAACTGGTCAGTTCCGACGTCAGGCCGGTCGTTGAGAGCACGTTCGGTGCACGTTTGGAGGAGTTCCTGCAGGAACACCCCCATGAAGCCCGTGCCATCGCCGGCAAGATCGTCGACGCCGCCCGCGCCCGCGAGGCCGCCCGCAAGGCCCGCGACCTGACCCGCCGCAAGGGCGCGCTGGATATCGCCGGCCTGCCCGGCAAGCTCGCCGACTGCCAGGAGAAGGATCCTGCGTTGTCCGAACTCTTCATCGTCGAGGGCGATTCGGCAGGCGGTTCCGCCAAGCAGGGCCGCAACCGCAAGAACCAGGCGGTGCTGCCGCTGAGGGGAAAAATCCTCAACGTGGAACGCGCGCGCTTCGACCGCATGCTCGCCTCGGCGGAAGTCGGCACGCTCATCACTGCGCTCGGCACCGGCATCGGCAAGGACGAATACAACCCGGACAAGCTGCGCTACCACCGCATCATCATCATGACCGACGCCGACGTGGACGGCTCGCACATCCGCACGCTGCTGCTGACGTTCTTCTACCGGCAGATGCCGGAGCTGATCGAGCGCGGCCACGTCTACATCGGGCTGCCGCCGCTGTACAAGCTCAAGCAGGGCAAGCAGGAGCTGTACCTGAAGGACGACGCGGCGCTCAACGTCTACCTGGCCAACAACGCCGTGGAAGGCGCGTCGCTGATTCCCGCCGAAGGCGAGCCGCCGATTTCCGGCGAAGCGCTCGAGAAGCTGCTGCTGGTGTTCTCCGGTGCGCGCGATGCGATCGCCCGCAACGCCCACCGCTACGATCCGGTGCTGCTGGAGTCGCTGATCGATTTCACCCCGCTGGATGCGGAACACCTGCAGCAGAACATCGACGAGCGCCATGAACTTGCCGCGCTGGAAGCCAAACTCAACCGCGGCAGCATCGGCAGTGCGCGTTATGCGCTGACGTTGCAGACGGCGACCGAACAGCGCCCGGCGGCGTTGCTGTCCACGCGCCGGCACATGGGCGAGGAACTCGTGCAGGTGCTGTCGCTGTCGGCCTTCGAGACCGGCGAACTGCGTCCGCTGCGGGAGGCCGCCGCGCTGTTGCATGGCCTGGTGCGCGAGGGCGCGCAGGTCATCCGTGGCAACAAGGCGCAGCCGGTGGCGACCTTCGCCGAGGCGCAGGCCTGGTTGCTGGAAGAAGCCAAGAAGGGCCGCAGCATCCAGCGCTTCAAGGGCCTGGGCGAAATGAATCCCGAACAGCTGTGGGACACCACGGTCAATCCGGACACGCGCCGCCTGCTGCAGGTACGGATCGAAGACGCGGTCGCCGCGGACCAGATCTTCAGCACGTTGATGGGTGACGTGGTGGAGCCGCGTCGCGAGTTCATCGAGGACAATGCGCTGAAGGTGTCCAACCTCGACGTCTGACGCTGCGCGCATGAGCCAGCCGCATCTCTCGTCCGAGGCGACGGATCCTGCGTCGGCCGCGCTGCCGTTGCGCCGCGTGCTGCCGGCCTTCGCGGTCGATGTGGCGCTCGCTGCGACGCTGTCATTTTCGACATTGATGCTCGGCCTGTTCGGATGGGCCGTGTGGCGGGGCATCCAGCTTGCGCAACAGCACGGCGGTGCACCGGATGCGCACGCCTTGCAGGCACAGATCGGCACGCCGCCGGTTCTCTTCCTCATCGTTACGACGCTGGTCAGCACGGGCGGAACGGCGCTCCTCCTGTACGTCTGGCGTCGCCGCGCCACCGCCGCAGAACGACGTGAGTCCACCCGGCGACTGGGCAAGCCAAGCACCTGGGGCTGGGCGTTGGCGGCGGGAGGCGTGACGTTTCTTTTCAGTTCGCTGATGAGCGCCGGTGGGCGCGCGCTCGGGCTGGATCTCCAACCCAGCAACCTGGATCTGATCCGGGAAGGATTCGCCCGCTTCCCGGTGTTCCTGACGCTGTTCGCGGTGGTGCTGGCGCCGCTGTACGAGGAGCTCCTGTTCCGGCGCGTCCTGTTCGGGCGCCTGTGGCGGGCCGGGTGGCCGGTGCTGGGCTTGGTGCTCAGCAGCGTGGTCTTCGCGCTGGTCCATGAGCTTCCCGGGCTCAACGGCAAGCCTGCGGACAGCACCTTGTTCCTGATCCTGGTGTACGCCGGGATGGGGGCGATCTTCGCTTGGGTATACCGCCGGACCGGCACCCTGTGGGCACCGATCGCGGCGCACATCCTGAACAATGCGATAGCGCTGGCTGTCCTGCAGATTTACGGCGACGCGCCGGCCTAAATGTGATTGACGAAAGTTTAAGACGCGCTTGCCCAGACTCGGGCGTCACGCAACACCGAAGGGGGCACGCATGAAACTCCGGATCCTGGGAACCGCCATGGTGCTGGGCCTCACGGCCTGTGCCACGACCACCTCACCCACCGGGCGCACGCAGATCGTCGGCGGTGTCTCGCAAGCGCAGCTGGACCAGCTGGGTGCGCAGGCGTTCGCCGAGACCAAGGCCAAGGAAACCCTCAACCGCGATGCGCGTCAGAACGCCTATGTCACGTGCGTGGTCAACGCGCTGGTGCGCCAGTTGCCGCCCGCGCAGCGCAGCGTGGCCTGGGAAACGGCGGTCTTCACCGACAAGGAACCCAACGCGTTCGCGCTGCCCGGTGGCAAGGTGGGCGTCAACACCGGCATATTCACCGTCGCGAAGAACCAGGATCAGCTGGCGGCCGTCCTGGGGCACGAAATCGGCCACGTGATCGCGCGGCACCACGAGGAGCGCATCACCCGTCAGATGGGCGCCCAGACGGGCGTTGGCGTCGTCAGTGCATTGCTGGGTGCGCGCTATGGGCAAGGCGCGGCCAACACCGCGAGCCAGATCGGCGGCATGACCGCCCAGACGATGTTCCTGCTGCCGGGTTCGCGGGAACAGGAAAGCGAAGCCGATGTGGTCGGCCAGCGCCTGATGGCGCAGGCCGGCTTCGATCCGCGCCAGGCCGTCGGCCTGTGGCAGAACATGATGGCGGCCAGCGGCGGGCGTTCGCCGCAGTGGTTGTCCACCCATCCCGATCCCGCCAACCGCATCCGCGAACTCGACCGCGATGCGCCTTCCCTCGTCCCCACTTATGAGGCGGCCAGGAAGGCCGGAAACGTGCCGAAATGCGGCTGACACACGCTCCGGTATTGCTGCTGCGCAACACCTGAAACGGTATCCGCCCTCCCCCGGTTTCTGATAGTTTTGCCGGCCGCGCACGCAGACGGCACGGACCACTCCACCGCTGCATGGCCCCACGAGGTTCAGACATGAAGCAACGCACGTCCAAGAAAACCCTTCTCAGCCTGATGCTGCTGGCCGCCTTCGGTGGCGCGGTGGTGGCCGATGCCGTGGCGTACGACGCCCGCTCGGCGGATCGCGGTGGCCGCAAGAACAGCAGCAAGCCCGAAGTCCGCTATCCCGACGCGACCCGCGAGGAACCCAAGGCCAAGGGCTCCAGCAAGATGCAGGGCAAGCTGAGCAAGCTGTTCAAGGCCTACGAAAAGGAAGACAACTTCGCCGAGACGCTGACGCTGGCCAAGGAAATGCTGGCCGAACCCAACGCCAACGAGTACGACAAGGCGATGGCCGCGCAGCTGGGTGCGCAGGCTGCGTACAACCTCGACGACATGGCGACCGCCAAGCAGCTCCTGCAGCAGGCCGTCGACCTGAACGCACTGGACAACAACGGTCACTACCAGTCGCTGCTGATGCTCGCGCAGCTGCAGCTGCAGGACGATGAGTTCGAACCCGGCATGGCCAATCTCGATCGCTACCTGGCCGAGACCAAGTCCAACCGTCCGGAAGACCTCATCCAGAAGGGCCAGGCGCTCTACCAGATGGAGAAGTACGCCGACGCCATTCCGGTGCTGGAAAAGGCCATCGCCGCCACGCCGGAACCCAAGGACAGCTGGTACAGCCTGTTGCTGGCCTCGCTGGTCGGTGCCGACCGTCCGGCCGATGCGGTGAAGATCGCCGAGCAGATGGCCGCCAAGGCGCCCACGGACAAGAAGGCCCAGCTCAACCTGGTGGCGACCTACCAGCAGGCCGACCAGTTCGACAAGGCGGCCGCGGCACTCGAGAAGATGCGCGCCGCCGGTCAGCTCACCGAAGAGAAGGAATACCGCCAGCTCTACGTGACCTACGCCAACATGGACGGCCGCGAGAAGGACGTCATCTCGGTCGTCAACGAAGGCCTGCAGAAGGGCGTGCTGAAGCCGGACTACCAGACCCAGCTGGCGCTGGCGCAGGCGTACTACTACTCCGAGCAGATCCCCCAGGCCATCGAGGCCTGGCAGAAGGCCGCCCCGCTGGCGCCCAACGGCGACACGTACCTCAACCTGGCGCGCGTGCTCTGGCAGGAAGACCGCATCCCCGAAGCCAAGGTCGCGGCACGGGCTGCGCTGGACAAGGGATTGAAGAAGCCGGAAGACGCGAAGAAGATCATTGCGCTGCCATAACGGGATCGACTGACACCGAAGGCCATTAATCCATACGGATGATGGCACCGGGGCGTCGGATTGGTATAAGCTGGGGGTTCCGCCGGTGAAAACCACCTGCAGGGCCCAGAATCAACGAGGCGCCTCGGTGCCCGTATCAACCTTGAGTTAATTGGCGCATGGCTGAACAACTGGTCATCAACAGGTACCGGGAACAGGAAGAGGACAACAGCCTCAACTGGCCGCGTATCATCGGTATTGCCTTCGTGATCGCGTTGCACGCAGCGGCCCTGCTTGCGCTGTTGATCCCGGCGGTCGCTCCGCCGGCGGAAAAGGAACAGGAGCGCCGCACCTCGGTCGTCATCGTCGACGCGCCGCCGCCGCCGCCTCCCCCGCCGCCGCCGCCGCCGCCGCAGGATACGCCGCCGCCGCCGGTCAAGAATCTGGCGCCGCCGAAGACCACCCCGCTGCCGCCGCCACCGGAAGCGCCGCCGGTCGATATCGCCGAGCCACGTCCGACCGACATCGTGACTCCCCCGTCGCCGCCGGCCCCGCCGGCGCCGACGCCGGACATCGGGGCCAGCGTCGACATCTCGTCGAAGAACATGAACCCGCCGCGCTATCCGCCCGCCGCCGCGCGTGCCGGTATCGAAGGCACGGTCATCCTGATCATCGACGTGGATGCCAACGGCAACGTGACCAACGTCTCGGTCGAAAAATCCAGTCGCAACCGCGATCTCGATCGCGCCGCGATGGAGGCGGCACGCAAGTGGCGCTTCAATGCGTCCGTCGTCAATGGCCAGAAGGCCGCCGGCCGCGTCCGCGTGCCCGTGGACTTCAACATGGGCGGCTGATGCCGACAGGCATCGACAAAGTTCAACGTAACCCGCAACACTCTCAATCAACACTTATATAAAGGTAAGCGTCATGCTGCAGGAAACCCTTTTCGCCGCCGCCGCCGGGGGCAACAACGCCGCGAATGCCCTGTCGCAGATGGGCTTCGAGCACATGATGAGCGAGATGATCAACAAGCCCGGCGAGTTCATCGTCTCCTGGGTCGTGTTGCTCACCCTCGTCATCATGTCGGCGATGTCCTGGTACTGGACCGTCATCAACGTGCTCCGCAGCACCCGCCTGAAGGGCCAGGCCGACCGCGTCACCAGCTCGTTCTGGGAAACCCCGAACGCGCAGGACGCCATCCGCCTGATGGAAGAACAGCCGAAGAACGAGCCGTTCTCCAAGATCGCCCTCGACGCCGCCCAGGCCGCCGCCCACCACCAGCGTTCGGAAGGTTCGGGTGAGACGCTCAGCCGCTCCGAGTTCGTCGACCGCGCCCTGCGCCAGGCCGTGACCCGTGAGAGCACCAACCTGCAGGGCGGCATGACGCTGCTGGCCACCGTCGGTGCGACCGCGCCGTTCGTGGGTCTGCTGGGTACGGTGTGGGGCATCTACGGCGCCCTGATCCGCATCGGTGCGACCGGCCAGGCCTCGATCGACGCCGTCGCCGGCCCGGTGGGTGAAGCGCTGATCATGACCGCCATCGGTCTGTTCGTCGCCATCCCGGCCGTGTTCGCCTACAACTTCTTCAGCAAGACGAACGCCGCGGTCATCGCCAAGTTCGACACGTTCGCGCACGACCTGCACGACTTCTTCGCCACCGGCTCGCGCGTTCGCTGAGCCGGCGGTACAAGCAGTCAACGCAACGTTCTAGACGGAGCCCGTCATGGCTTTCAGTAGTGGTAATAGCGGTGGCCCGATGGCCGAGATCAACGTCACGCCCCTCGTGGACGTGATGTTGGTGCTGCTGATCATCTTCATCATCACGGCGCCGCTGATGTCGCACAAGGTGAAGATCGACCTGCCCGAAACCCCCCAGATCGCGAAGGACGAGCAGGACGGTCCGAAGACCCCGCCGATCACCATCTCCGTGAAGGAGAATGGCGACCTGTACTGGGGCGACGAGCCGGTCAGCAAGGAAATCCTCGAGTCGCGCCTGTCCAGCGCCGCCCAGCTGCAGCCGCAGCCGAAGCTCAACCTGCGTGGCGACAAGACGACCAAGATGGGCGTCATCGCCGACGTCACCAAGATCGCGCAGGGTCAGGGCATGCTGGATATCGGCTACGTGGCCACGAAAGAGAAGGGGCAGTAAGCCATGGCATTCAGCAGTGGTGGTAGCAAGGGCCCCATGGCCGACATCAATGTCACGCCCCTCGTGGACGTGATGCTGGTGCTCCTGATCATCTTCATCGTCACCGCCCCGATCATGACGTACCCGATCGAAGTGGCCCTGCCGCAGCGTGTGATCAACCCGCCGCCGCAGATCAAGGAACCGCCGCCGCCGATCGACCTGCGGATCAATGCGGATGGCACGGTCTACTGGAACAACAGTCCGGTGAACGTGGCGGATCTGCAGACCCGCATGGAGAACGAAGTCCAGCGTGATCCGACCAACCAGCCCGAGCTGCGCATCGAAGCCAACTCGGAAGCGCACTACGAGGTGATGGCCAAGGTCCTGGCCGCCGCCAAGAATGCGCAGATGCTGAAGATCGGTTTCGTGCAGTAGCACCGACGCGCAATGCAGCTTTCGACGCCGCCCTTCGGGGCGGCGTTTTTGTATGCGCCAGGCGACTCCCCTTGCGGCGCCCCGGGCACGGGCGTAGCGTCGGGCCTACGGTCCCGACAGAAGGAGGTGTGCCATGGCGTTTTCCGCTCCCGCAAGCCGTTCCGAACTGGCCGAGATCAACATCACGCCGCTGGTGGACGTGATGCTGGTCCTGCTGGTGATCTTCATGGTCACTGCGCCCATGCTGTCGCGGCCGATCGAGGCGATGCTTCCGCAGGCCACGCCGCCGGTGACGCGGGCCGAACCTCCCAACGATCTGGTGCTCAAGGTCGGCATGGCGGGCCATTACACGCTGGACGACCGGCCGGTCACCCTGGCGGAACTGCGGGCGCGGCTGGAGGATGCCCGCATCGCCGAGCCGCGCACCGTGCTGCAGGTGGAAGCGGCCGATGACGCCGACTACCAGCAACTGGTCAGCGCGCTGGCGCAGGCCGAGGCCAGCGGGATCGCCAACATCGCGATGCGGAACTGACCGGCGTCGGCAACGCCGGAGCGGTGCTCAGTCCCGGCTGGCGGCGGCGGCGTCCAGGAGGTCGAGGTAACGGCGTACCGTCGCCTCCAACCCGGCGTACAGCGCTTCGCCGATCAGGGCGTGGCCGATGGAGACTTCCAGCACGTCCGGTACTGCGGCGAGGAAACGACCCAGGTTGTCCTGGCTGAGATCGTGCCCGGCGTTGACGCCCAGGCCCAGGGCCCGCGCCTGGCGCGCGGTGCCGATGCACCGCTCCAGCGCTCCGGCGGGCTCGCCGCGTGCGGCTGCCTCGGCGAACGGCCCGGTGTAGATCTCGATCCGGTCCGCCCCGAGCTGCGCCGCCTGCTCCAGCCCTTCGCAGCCGGCGTCGACGAACAGGCTGACCCGGCACCCCATGGCCTTGAGCCCGGCCACCAGCGGACGCAGGCGCTCGCCGTCGCGGGCGAAGTCGAAGCCGTGGTCGGAGGTGATCTGGCCGTCGCCGTCGGGCACCAGGGTCGCCTGTGCGGGGCGCACCTCGTCGCACAGCGCCAGGAAGCCCGGATATCCGGCTCTCGGTGGCGCGAACGGATTGCCTTCGACGTTCAGTTCCACGCCCTGCATGCGGGTCAGCTGCGCCAGCGCGCGGACATCGTCGGGGCGGATATGGCGCTGGTCGGGCCGCGGGTGCACGGTGATGCCATGCGCGCCGGCCGCCAAGCAGGTGCGTGCGGCGCGGACCACGTCGGGTTCGCTGCCACCACGGGAATTGCGGAGTACCGCGATCTTGTTGACGTTGACGCTGAGCAGGGTCACGGCGCCGGCGGCTCCGTCGGCGGCGGTGCATTGCGCCGCGCCTCGGCCAGTTCACGCAGGCGCCGCAGCTCGACGGGATCGATCATCATCGAGGGATCGCGGCTGGTTTCGCCCAGGCGGCGGGCGTGACGCCCCAGGATCCACGCCACGAACAGGCCCAGCGACACCAGCATCAGCACGACCATCAGCGGCATCGACGTCGTGCGCACGGCCATGAACATGCAGCCGATGGCCATCAACAGGAAAAGCCAGTGCATACCCACCCCCGCGTCTCGGTGGCCGCATCTTACCGCTTCCCTCCCCGCTCAAAAACGGGCGTGCTTCACAGCAGTGGCGACATCAGCCGGGCCAGCGCCTCGGGCAGGCGGTGCCGCCAGAGCGCACGGTCGCGCTGCAGCCGGACCGGTTCGCTCGCGGCGATCTCGCCTTCCATCCATTGCGCCAGCGTGCCGGCCACGCCGGCATCGCGGAACATCATGGAGATCTCGAAGTTCAGGCGGAAGCTGCGATGGTCGAAGTTGGCGCTGCCGACGATCGCCAGCGCGTCGTCGCACAGCAGCGCCTTGCTGTGCATCATCCGCGGCCCGTACTCGTAGACCTTCACGCCGGCCGCCAGCAGCTCGTCGAAGTAGGAGCGCGCCGCCAGCGTGGCCAACCGCGAGTCGCTGACCTTCGGCACCACCAGCCGCACGTCGAGTCCCCCCAGCGCGGCCGATGTCAGCGCCATGCGCGCGGCCTCACCGGGCACGAAGTACGGCGTCACCAGCCAGACACGCCGCTTCGCTTCGTGGATCGCGGCGACCTTGGCGCGATGGATCGGCTCCCAGGCCGAATCCGGTCCCGATACCAGCGCCTGTACCGCAATGCCGCCGCGCACGTTCGCGTCGCTCGCGCTCCACAGGCGCGTGCCCTGGAAGTCCTTGCGCTGTTGCCCGGTCGCGTACACCCAGTCTTCGACGAAGACCTGCTGGATGCTGCGGACGATCTCGCCCTCCAGCCGCAGGTGCAGGTCGCGGAAGGCGTCATCGCACAACGATTCGTCCTCGTCGTCGGTGACGTTGATGCCGCCGGTGAAGGCGACGCGTCCGTCCACCACCACGATCTTGCGGTGCGTGCGCAGGTTCAGCCAGGGACGGGTGAACGGGCGGAAGCGCGTGGGATGGAACCAGGCGTGTTCGCCACCCGCGTCGATCAGCGCCCGCAGCGCGCGGCTCTTCAGGCGGTTCGAGCCCACGGCGTCCAGCAACAACCGTACCTTCACGCCTTCGCGTGCCTTCACCGTGAGCGCGTTGAGGATGCGCTGTCCGGTGCGGTCGCCGTTGAAGATGTAGTACTCCAGGTGGATGTGGTTCTCGGCCTGTGCGATCGCATCGAGGATGGCCTGATAGGTGGCGCAGCCATCGACCAGTTGCTGGACCGACGTAGCGGTCGCGGGCGGCAGGCCGGTCGTCTTCTGCGCCAGCATCGGCAGCTCGGCGCTGTTGCCGTCGCTGGACGCGAACACCTCGTAACTCTCCACGCCCTCGCGTGAGCGCGTGCGACGCAACTGGTGGCGCTTGATGCGCTGCGGGCCGAGCAGGAAGTAGATCAGGTAGCCCACATAGGGCAGCAGCGCCAGCGACAGCAGCCAGCTGAGCGTCGCGACCGGCTCCCGCTTCTGCAGCACGATCCACGCACACAACGGCACCAGGTACAGCAGCCAGGCCAGGGTCACCCAGGCCGCGAGATGGGGCAGGGAGGAAAAGTAGTCGCCCAAGGCGCCGAGCATGTCGTGCATGGGAGGATTCTATGCGGTGTCGCGCCACCTGCGACGGCCTGCGCGTATCTTCCGGACATGACGAAAAAGGACCGACCCCGCATCAAGGGACGCGGCTCCACCGGCTACCTGCCGGGCCGGTTCGCCGTGACCACGCCGGAGGCGACCGACGATGGCTGGCACGACGCCGATACCGAGGGCGACCTCGCGTCGGCGCCGCAGACCCGGGTGATCGAGGAGGTCGCGCGCAGCGTCATCACCCGCAACCAGTCGCCGGACATTCCGTTCGACCAGTCGCTGAACCCCTACCGGGGCTGCGAGCATGGGTGCTCGTACTGCTTCGCGCGTCCGTCGCATGCCTATCTCGACCTGTCGCCCGGGCTGGACTTCGAAACGAAGATCTTCGCCAAGACCAACGCGCCGGAGGTGCTGCGGCGCGAACTGGCGAAACCCGGCTATCGCGCCAGTCCGATCTCGCTGGGCATCAACACCGATGCCTACCAGCCGGCCGAACGCCGGTTGCAGCTGACCCGACGCATCATCGAAGTGCTGGCGGAAACCCGGCATCCGTTCTCGCTGATCACCAAGAACGCGCTGGTCGAGCGCGACCTGGACCTGCTGGCGCCGATGGCGCGGGAACGGCTGGTCCACGTGTACTTCTCCATCACCACGCTGGACAACACGCTGTCGTCGCGGCTGGAGCCGCGTGCGTCCGCGCCGCATGCCCGGCTGCGCGCGGTGCAGCGACTCAGCGAGGCGGGCGTGCCGGTCGGGGTGATGTTCGCGCCGGTGATTCCCTGGGTGAACGATCATGAGCTGGAAGCCTCCCTCGAGGCGGCACGCGAGGCAGGCGCGACCGCCGCCGGCTACGTGCTGCTGCGCCTGCCGCATGAAGTCGCGCCGCTGTTCCGCGACTGGCTGCAGACCCACGTGCCGGATCGCGCGGCGCACGTGATGAGCACGGTCCAGCAGCTGCGTGGTGGCAAGGATTACGACAGCCGCTTCGGCACGCGGCTGCGCGGCGAGGGCGTGTATGCGGACCTGCTGGCGCGGCGCTTCGCGCTGGCGCTCAAGCGATCCGGCTTCGCAGGGCGCCGCCATCCGCCGCTCGATGTCTCGCGCTTCGTGCCGCCGCGCGCGCCGTCGCCGCAGGGCGAGCTGTTCTGACGCGCGTGCGGCGCGTGAGCCGCCGCCGCGAACCCGCTTCAGCCGCTGCCGTACAGCCGTTCCGCGCGCTGGAACAAGACCCAGCTGGTGGCGATGTACTTGGCGCCGCCGAGCGGCCGGTTGCCGCGGTGGGTGTGGGTGAAGGCGGTCGGCGCGATCAGCAGGCTGCCGGTGCGCGGCACGATCCTGCGCTGCTGGTGGAAGAACTCGGTTTCGCCGGCCTCGAAGCCATCGTTGAGGTAGATCGTCCACAGCACATGGCGATGCAGGGTTTCGGCATCGGCCGCCTTGGGAAACAGTTCGCAGTGCCAGTAGGGATAGCCGCCTTCGCCGGCGGCATAGCGCTGCAGGTTGATCTTGCCGGGCACGAAGACCTTCATCACCAGCTTCATCAGCGCGGCATCGTCCATGCCGGCGATGTCGTCGTGGCGCAGGCGGCGCAGCGTGCCGGTTTCGTCCGGCTGCTGCAGCATCAGCGGCGCGATCAGGCTGAAAGGATAGGTGCGGAGGTACTGCTGCAGGCCGGCCAGTACGGCCAGGTTGAGGCGCTGTTCCACGTCGCGCCAGTCGGCCACCCCGCTGATGCCGATGTCGCGGCTGTGCTTGAGCTCCGGATAGAGGCCGCCGCCGACGCGACCTGGCTGGTCCTGGCCGCTAGCGTCGAAGCGCGCCACGATGGCGCGGCAGGTGTCCGCGTCCAGCGCGTCGGGGTAGACCTCGATGAAGTCGGCGGCGGACGGAATAGGCGTCATGACCCGATTCTAGCCGCCGTGCGGCCGGTCAGGCCGCGGCCATGTCGTGCGCGCGGTGATAGCTCACGGCTGCCTCGACTTCCTTCTTCGAACCGAGGAACACCGGCACGCGCTGGTGCAGCTGGGTGGGGCGCAGCGACAGGATGTCCTCGCGGCCGGTGCTGGCGGCGCCGCCGGCCTGTTCCACCAGCAGGCCCATGGGGTTGGCTTCGTACATCAGGCGCAGCTTGCCGGCCTTGCCCGGGTCCTTGCGGTCCCACGGGTAGATGAAGATGCCGCCGCGCGTCAGGATGCGGTGCACGTCGGCCACCATGCTGGCGATCCATCGCATGTTGAAGTCCTTGCCGCGCGGGCCCTCCTTGCCGGCGAGCAGGTCGGTGACGTAGCCCTGCATCGGCGCTTCCCAATGGCGCTGGTTGGACATGTTGATGGCGAACTCCTTCGTTTCCTCCGGAATCCGCATGTCGCGCTGGGTCAGCACGAAGGCGCCCTGCTCGCGGTCCAGGGTGAACGCATGCGTGCCGTTGCCGGTGGTCAGCACCAGCATCGTGCTGGGTCCGTAGATGCAGTAGCCGGCGGCCACCTGCTCGCGGCCCGGCTGCAGGAAGTGCTCGTCGCCCGGCGTCGTCACGCCGTCCGGGCAGCGCAGCACCGAGAAGATGGTGCCCACGGAGACGTTGACGTCGATGTTCGAGCTGCCGTCCAGCGGATCGAACAGCAGCAGGAAGCCGCCGCGCGGGTAGGCGTCCGGGATGGGCTGGCTGTGGTCCATTTCCTCCGACGCGCACGCGGCCAGGTGGCCGCCCCAGGCGTTGGCTTCCAGCAGGATGTCGTTGCTCAGCACGTCCAGCTTCTTCTGCGCCTCGCCCTGCACGTTGCCGGTGCCGGCGTCGCCCAGCACGCCGCCCAGCGCGCCCTTGCTGACCGCGATGGAGATGCTGGTGCAGGCGCGGGCCACCACGGCGATGAGCTGCCGCAGGTCGGCGCTGATGTGGCCGGCGCGCTGCTCTTCGATCAGATAGCGGCTCAGCGAGACGGCGGACGGAGCGGAAGCGGGCATGATGGGGTCCACGGTGAAGGTGCGCGCATTGTCCGGGATGACGAGACCAATGCAAGACCATTCGCTATGCTCGCGTGCCTGACGAGGAACGGTGGAATGGACGAAGCGACCCCGCAGACCTGGCTGGCCCTGTCCTCCGCGCTCGGCCTGGGCCTGCTGATCGGGCTGGTCCGCGAGCGCAGCCCGGGCCGCGCGCACGGCATCGCCGGGCTGAGGACGCACGCGCTGGTGGCGCTGGCGGCGGCGGTCGCCATGTCGCTGGGCCTGCCCGTGCTGCTGGTGGCGCTGGCGGTGACCGGCGTGCTGGCGGCGATGGGGTACCGGGCGACGCGCCAGGACGACCCCGGCCTGACCAGCGAGGTGACGCTGGTGGTGACGTTCCTGCTGGGCGCCATGGCAATGCGCACGCCGGCGCTGGCGACCGCGCTGGCGGTGGTCGTTGCGGTGCTGCTGTACGCCAAGCAGCCGCTGCACGAACTTACGCGGGAGACCTTCAGCGAGCGCGAGGTCTTCGACGGTCTACTGCTGCTGGCCTCGGCGCTGGTGATCCTGCCGATCCTGCCGGACCGGCCCATCGGTCCGTTCGAGGCGATCAACCTGGCGACGATCTGGAAGCTGGTCGTGCTGGTCATGGCGGTCAGCGCGCTGGGCCACATCGTCCTGCGCGTGGTCGGCAACCGCTGGGGGCTGGCGGCCGCCGGCTTCTTCGCCGGGTACGTGTCCTCGACCGCGGCGACCATCGGGTTCGGTCAGCGGGCGAAGGAAACCCCGTCGCTGCTGCGTTCCGCGGTGGCCGCGGCGCTGCTGTCCAACCTCGCCTCGCTGACCCTGTGCGTGCCCATCCTGTGGGCGGTGTCGCCGCCGCTGGTGCGCGACCTGCTGCCGGAACTCGGTGCGATCGCTGCCGTGCTGCTGGCGGGTGGACTGTTCGGCCTGCATCGCGGCGAAGACGATGCGGTGAAGCCGCCGACCTCGGAAAGCCGCATGTTCCGTTTCGGCCAGGCGCTGGGTTTCGCGCTGCTGGTCGCGGCGCTGACGTTCGTCGCGGCGGCACTGGCGGCGTGGATCGGTCCCCGCGGTGCGATGGCCGCTGCCGCGATGTCGGCATTGGCGGAACTGCACGCGGCGGTGGCGACGCTGGCCAACCAGTTCTCGCGCGGCGGGCTGGAAGCGGCCGAGGCGCGCTGGTGGATGCTGGCGTTGCTCGCCGCCAGCCTGACCGCGAAGTCGGTGATCGCCTGGGTCAGTGGTGGTGCGGCCTATGGGCTGCGCGTGTCGGCGGGGTTGATGGCGGCGTTGGTGGCGGGCGCGGCGATGGTGTGGGTGTTCTGACCTGGCGCGTCTGTAGGAGCGACGTGAGTCGCGACCGCGGAACCAACCTGCCTTGACGCCCGATGCCTCGCGCAGATGAATCGATCACGTGGTACGGGCTCCGACCAGGCGAGGCGTCCGGTCGCGACTCACGTCGCTCCTACAAACGCGCACAGGCTCAGATGATCCGCAGGGTGATCGCCTTCAGTACGGCGCGGGTACGGTCGCGGGTGCCGAGCTTGTCGAGGATGGTGGAGACGTAGTTCTTCACCGTGCCTTCGGCCAGGAACAGCGTGCGCGCGATCTCCTTGTTGGAATAGCCGCCGGCGAGCAGGCGCAGGATGGCGACCTCGCGCTCGCTGAAGGTATCCGTCGGCGGCGCTTCGTCGTGGAAACGGTAGCGCGCGCGTACCGGATCCGTGCTGACCGGTTGCAGCAGCGTGTCGCCGCCGGCGACCCGCCGGATGGCGTCGTGCAGGTCTTCCGGCGCGGCGTCCTTCAGCAGGAAACCCTGCGCACCCGCCTCGGTGGCGCGCAGCAACAGGTCGCTGTCGTCGAACGTGGTCAGCAGCAGCACCGGCGTGCGGTCGCCGCGTTCGCGCAGCCTGATCAATGCATCGATGCCGTCCACGCCCGGCATGCGGATGTCGCTCAGCACCACGTCGACCGGTTGCGTTTGCAGCTTCTCCAGCAGATCGGCGCCGTCGTTCGCCTCGAACACCACCTCCACCTGCTGGGCCTTCAACAGCGCCCGCAGGCCCGCGCGGACCAGTGCCTGGTCATCCGCCAGGGCAACACGTACCGTCATGCCGGCAGCCTCACGTCCACGAACAGGCCGCCGCCCGCGGTGCTGCCCAGCTGCATGTCGCCGCCGAGTGCGGCGACGCGCTCGCGGATGCCCGACAGGCCGTTGCCTTCGTGTATGCGGCCCTTGAGCCTGCCGTCGTCTTCTATGTGCAGGTGCATCCCGGCGTCCTCGTTTTTCAGCGACACCGTCAGCGTGTCCGCATTCGCATGGCGTGCAGCGTTGGTGAGGCATTCCTGCACGATGCGCAGCAGCGATTCGGCGATGGCGGGGTCGGAAATCCGCACGCCGTCGGCGATCCGCAGATCCAGCACAGGCCTGGGCAGCGGCGCCGCCAGCGCCCGGATCGCGGTCTGCAGGTCCAGCCCGCGCGAGTCGCGCATCGCCTGCACCACGTTGCGGATGTCGTCCAGCAGCTCGGTGGAAAGCTGCTGCGCGATGCGCACTTCCTCGCGTCCCGCCAACGCCGGGTCGCCGGCCAGCGCACGCAGGTTGATCTTCATCGCGGTGAGCTTGTGGCCCGCGACATCGTGCAGTTCGCGCGCCACGCGCAGCCGTTCGGCATCGCGCGCGCTGTCGGCCAGCAGGGCGCGCGTGGCCAGCAGGTCCGCATTGACGCGGGCCAGCGCGTCGCGGGACTCCTCGGCGCGGCGGGCGTAATGCACGCACAGGCCGGCCAGCGCCTGGAAGCCCATGTTGATGAGCGTCACCGTCAGCGGTGCGCCGAAGTCGTGCTTCGCCATGAGCAGATAGAACGCCACGTTCAACACCAGCGTCGCGCCGATCACCCCGCGTGGCGCCAGCAGGTTCACCGCGCACGCCACCCAGATGACCAGCAACACCTGGGCCGTGCCGATGCGCGGCGTCAGCGCGGCCAGGGACAGCGCCAGCAGCGCCATCACGCACAACGAGGCCAGCTTGGCGGGGCGCCATGCTTCCGGTCCGGTGGCGAGGAACAGGAACGCGGCGGCGTAGCCCGCCCACGCCGCCACGCCGAGCGGAAGGACGTCGGCGGGCATGAAGCGCAGTCCCAGGGCGACGGCCGCGAGCGTGAACACGCCGGCGAGCGTCATGGGTTCGCGAAGTCGGGTCAGGGCCATCCGCATGCGCCCATGCTGTCGCGCGGACGCGGCCGAGGCAATGGTCCGGGCGAAAGTGGTGACTTCCGGCAGGTCGCCTGGGCCTAGAACGCGTCGCCGGGGATACGCACCGTGCCTTCCATCAACACGCGCGCGCTGCGGCTCATCACCGCCTTCGTCACCACCCACCTGCCGTCGACCTGTTTGACGTCCGCACCGACGCGCAGGGTGCCGGACGGATGCCCGAACACCAGCACCTCGCGCGTGCCGCCACCGGCCGCGACATTGACCACGGTGCCCGGCACGGCGGCGGCGGTCGCGATGGCCACCGATGCCGTGCCCATCATCGCGTGGTGCAGCTTGCCCATCGACATCGCGCGTGCCAGCAGGTCGATGTCGCCTGCCTTCACAGGCTTGCCGCTCGACGACACGTAATCCTTCGGTGGTGCAATGAACGCGACCTTCGGCGTCAGCGGACGCTTCGCCGCGGCCTCCACGCTGTCGACGAGCCCCATCCGTATCGCGCCGTGCGTGCGGATCGCCTCGAGCTTCGCCAGTGCGGCCTTGTCCTCGTTGATCGCGCCCTGCAGCTCGGTGCCGTCGTAACCCAGCGCCGCCGCGTCGACGAACACCATCGGCACGCCGGCGTTGATCATCGTCGCCTTGAACACGCCCATGCCGGGCACCTCGAGGTCGTCGACGAGATTCCCGGTGGGAAACATCGCGCCACCGCCGTCGCCATCGCCCTCGTCGGCGGGATCGATGAACTCCAGCTGCACTTCTGCGGCAGGGAAGGTCACGCCATCCAGTTCGAAGTCGCCGGTTTCCTGGACCTCGCCACCGGTCACCGGCACATGGGCGACGATGGTCTTGCCGATATTGGCCTGCCAGATGCGCACCGTCACCATGCCGTTCTCGGGGATGCGTGCCCTGTCGATGAAGCCGTTGGCGATGGCGAACGGCCCGACCGCCGACGACAGGTTGCCGCAGTTGCCGCTCCAGTCGATGAAGGCCTGGTCGATCGGCACCTGGCCATAGAGGTAGTCCACGTCGTGTCCCGGCTGCGAGCTCGGCGAAATGATGACGACCTTGCTGGTGCTCGACGTCGCCCCGCCCATGCCATCGGTGTGCTTGCCGTATGGATCGGGCGAACCGATCACGCGGCACAGCAGCGCATCGCGCGCCCGTCCCGGCACCTGCGCGCGTTTGGGCAGGTCCTGCAGGCGGAAGAACACGCCCTTCGACGTGCCGCCGCGCAGGTAGGTGGCGGGAATGCGGATCTGGGGGACGTGGGACATATCGGGAACTCAGTCAGTTGGGCTGTTCACCCCTCTCCCCTTGCGGGAGAGGGGTCGGGGGAGAGGGCGCTCCTTCGCGCAGCGCCTTCCAAATGGATTCGAGCACGGCATCGGTGCGCAGGAGTATGTCGTCGTTCCAGAACCGAAGGACGCGGAATCCCTGCTGTATCAGCCAGGCATCGCGTGTCGTGTCATGGGAAGACTGAACGTGTTGTCCGCCGTCGGCCTCGACGATCACTCGTGCTCCGAAATGCACGAAATCGACGATGTAAGGACCGATCGGCTGCTGCCGGCGGAACTTCTGCCCATCGAGTCGATGCGCTCGCAGATGCTTCCAGAGCCGATGCTCGGCGTCTGTCATGTTGCGGCGAAGTTGCTTGGCGAACGTCCTTGATTCCATGGTGCCCCCTCTCCCCAACCCCTCTTCCGCGAGGGGAGAGGGGCTCGCAATGTCCGTATGCATGGAAAGGAGCATAGACATCATCACGTGCCGTCGGGAATCTCCGGCTCCACCAGCTTCGCCAGCAGTTCCAGCGATTCCTGCCAGCCCTGGTAGCAGAAGTCGACCGGGATCGCGGCGGGAATGCCTTCCTGTACGACGTTCAGTTCGGTGCCGACGACGCTCTGCTTCAGCATCACCGTGACCTGCATCTGGCCCGGAAGGCCGGGATTGTCGAACTGGTCGGTGTAGCGCAGCAGCTCGTTCTCGACCAGTTCCACGTAGGTGCCGCCGAACGAGTGGCTGGACCCGGTTGCGAAATTAGTGAACGACATCGTGTAGCCGCCGCCCACGCGCGCATCCATCGAATGGACCTTGCCGGTGAAGCCGTGCGGCGGCAGCCACTTCACCATCGCGTCCGGATCGAGGAAGGCGCGGTAGACGCGCGACGGCGGCGCGCGCAGCACGCGGTGCAGGCGGACGGTACCGGGGGTGGCGTTGTCGGACATGGTCGGTTTCCTGTGCGGTGGGTGTGCCGATGCGACGAACGGGTCAGGCCGCTTTCGACGCGTCCAGGAAATCCTGCGCGAACCGCTGCAGCACTCCGCCCGCCTCGTAGATCGACACTTCCTCGTCCGAGTCCAGCCGGCAGGTTACCGGCACCTGCACGGTCTCGCCGTTCGCGCGGTGGATCACCAGCGTCAGGTCGGCGCGCGGCTTGCGCACACCCACCACGTCGAAGGTCTCGGTGCCATCGATGCCGTAGGTCTTGCGCGTCTCGCCGGCCTTGAACTCCAGCGGCAGCACGCCCATGCCGATCAGGTTGGTGCGGTGGATGCGCTCGAAGCCTTCCGCCACGATCGCTTCCACGCCGGCCAGCCGCACGCCCTTCGCCGCCCAGTCGCGCGAACTGCCCTGCCCGTAGTCGGCGCCGGCGATGATGACCAGCGGCTGCTTGCGGTCCATGTAGGTCTCGATGGCTTCCCACATGCGCACCACCTGCCCGTCCGGTTCGATCCGTGCCAGCGAGCCCTTCTTCACTTCGCCATCGACCACCGCCATCTCGTTGACGAGCTGCGGATTCGCGAAGGTCGCACGCTGCGCGGTCAGATGGTCACCGCGGTGCGTGGCATAGGAATTGAAGTCCTCTTCCGGCAGGCCCATCTTCGCCAGATACTCGCCCGCCGCACTCGACGCGAGGATCGCGTTGGACGGCGACAGGTGGTCCGTGGTGATGTTGTCGCCCAGCACCGCCAGCGGCCGCATGCCGCGCAGCGTGCGTTCGCCCGCCAGCGCGCCTTCCCAGTACGGCGGACGGCGGATGTAGGTGCTCTGCGGACGCCAGGCGTACAACGGGTCCACGCGGCCGCCGTGCTCGACGCGCACGTTGAACATCGGCTCGTAGACCTTGCGGAACTGCGCCGGCTTGACGCTGGCCTTGACGATGGCGTCGATCTCCTCGTCGCTCGGCCAGATATCCTTGAGCGTGACGGGGGTGCCGTCGGCATCGAGGCCCAGCGCGTCCTTCTCGATGTCGAAGCGCACGGTGCCGGCGATCGCATAGGCGATCACCAGCGGCGGCGATGCCAGGAAGGCCTGCTTCGCATACGGATGGATGCGGCCGTCGAAGTTGCGGTTGCCCGACAGCACGGCGGTCGCGTACAGGTCGCGGTCGATGATCTCCTGCTGGATCTTCGGATCCAGCCCACCGCTCATGCCGTTGCAGGTGGTGCAGGCGAAGGCGACGATGCCGAAGCCCAGCTTCTCCAGCTCGGGCAGCAGGCCGGATTCTTCCAGATACAGCTGCACGGCTTTGGAACCCGGCGCCAGCGACGACTTCACCCAGGGCTTGCGCACCAGCCCCTTCGCGTTGGCGTTGCGTGCGAGCAGCGCGGCGGCGATGACGTTGCGCGGATTGCTGGTGTTGGTGCACGAGGTGATGGCGGCGATGATCACCGCGCCGTCCGGCATCAGGCCCTGCGCTTCCTCCGCCCGGCCCGAGGCCAGCTTGGTCTCGTCGGCGATGCCGTGCTCGGCCAGCGCGCTGGTCGGCAGGCGCTTGTGCGGATTCGACGGGCCGGCCATGTTGCGCACGACGGTGGACAGGTCGAAGTGCAGGGTGCGTTCGTACTGTGCGGTCTGCAGGTCATCGGCCCACAGGCCGGCGGTCTTCGCATAGGTTTCGACCAGCGCGACCTGTTCGTCGCTGCGGCCGGTCAGGCGCAGGTAGTCCAGCGTGTTGTCGTCGATGAAGAACATCGCCGCGGTGGCGCCGTACTCCGGCGCCATGTTGGAGATCGTCGCGCGGTCGCCGATGGTCAGTGCCGCCGCCCCTTCGCCGCGGAATTCGAGATAGGCGCCGACCACCTTCGACTGGCGCAGGAACTCGGTCAGCGCCAGCACCACGTCGGTGGCGGTGATGCCGGGCTGCGGCCGGCCGCTGAGTTCGACGCCGACGATGTCCGGCGTGCGCATCCACGACGCGCGGCCGAGCATCACGTTCTCCGCTTCCAGCCCGCCCACGCCGACGGCGATGACGCCCAGCGCGTCCACATGCGGCGTGTGGCTGTCGGTGCCCACGCAGGTGTCGGGGAAGGCCACGCCGTCCTGGACGTACACGACCGGCGACATCTTCTCCAGGTTGATCTGGTGCATGATCCCGTTGCCCGGCGGAATCACGTCGACGTTCTTGAACGCCTGCTTGGTCCAGTCGATGAAATGGAACCGGTCCTCGTTGCGGCGGTCCTCGATGGCGCGGTTCTTCGCGAACGCGTCCGGGTCGTAGCCGCCGCACTCCACGGCCAGCGAGTGGTCGACGATCAGCTGTACCGGCACCACCGGGTTCACCTGCGCCGGATCGCCGCCCTGGTCGGCGATGGCATCGCGCAGGCCGGCCAGATCCACCAGAGCGGTCTGGCCGAGGATGTCGTGGCAGACCACGCGCGCCGGAAACCACGGGAAGTCCAGGTCGCGCCGGCGCTCGACCAGCTGGCGCAGGTAATCGTCGCGGCGCGCCGGATCGGCACGGCGGACGATGTTCTCGGCGTGGACACGCGCCGTGTACGGCAGCGTGGCCCAGGCGCCGGCCTGGACGGCGTCGACCGCGGCGCGCGCGTCGTAGTAGTCGAGCTTCGTGCCCGGGAGCGGAATGCGGTAGTCGGTATTCATGGCGTGCCGTCAGCGGTGAACAGGTCGCGCGGCCCGATGCGCGCGATGACGGCCATTATGCGCGCCGCATGCGCGCCCGCCCGCCCGCGTGCCGGACATGGCCGCGTATTTCCCCGACCGGTTGACGGTCTTCGTCAACATGCGCGCCTGCCGCGACGCGCACGGCGCGCCATACGCGCCGCTAGGGCGACCCGAGCCGGATGCGGGCTTCGCGCAACACCGTCGCACCCTCGGCGGCGGCGACGCTTCGTGCATCGGTGCCCGGCACCGCCCGCGCCGTGGCCCCGCGGATCCCCTGTCTGTCGAGCGCGGCGACGACGCTTTCGGCGCGTGCGAGCGCCAGGGTGGCGTCGTTGCCGGCGTATCCGTCGACGGACAACTGGTTCACGCCCCAGCGCCGGAGTGCCCACGCGATCGCCTCCACCTGTGCGGTGCCCGCCGCATCCAGCGCCGACTGGTCGTCGCCGAAGGCCACCGGCGGCAGCGCCTGCAGCGCCGGCACCACCTGCACCTGCAGGGCGCCGGGGTCGTCGGTCGCCAGCGCCTGTTCCAGGCGCCGAGCCTCGACGATATCGAGTCCTGCCGTGCCGTTGAGCTGCCAGCGCGCCCGTTGCCCGCCTTCCAGGATTTCCAGCTGCCCGAAATGCGCCAGCACGCGCTGATGCATCGCTTCGCTCGCGCGGGTGCCGGCACTGCGCTGGGCCGCATCGCGCTCGGCCACGCTCTGCAGGCGCATCACGCTTTCGCGCAGCTGGGCGAGCGATGCCTGCTCGTTCGCCAGCGCCGTCTCGTCGGCGGTCAGCAGTTCGCGCAGGGACACCTCGACCGGCTTGGCGAGGACGGATTCGAGCTTGCGTTCGAGTTGCCGGTCCAGCTGCGGCAGGTGCTGCGGCAGGAGCATCACCGCGTCGACGCGGAGCACGTCGTCGTTGCGTTCCACGCGCAATGTGGTGAGCTGTCCGCCGTGGTCGCGGGCGGCTTCGTCCATGGCGTTGCGGATGGTGCGGTCGGCCACACCGCGCGCCGCGATGTCGCGCAGCGCCAGTCCCAGCGGGATCGACAGCAGCAGGAAGGTCCCCACGATCATGGCGGCCTGCCATGCGGTCTGCTTGGGTGAATCGGCCCCCCCGAAGTTGTACCAGCGCGCCATGATGGTGACCGACAGCGCGATCGCCAGCAGGTTGGTCATGAACAGGAACAGCGCGCCACCGGCGATGCTGGCGTTGAGGGTGGCGATGCCGAAGCCGACCACGGCCAGCGGGGGCATCAGCGCAGTCGCGATGGCGACGCCGACGATGGTCTCGCCCTTGCGGGTGATGGTGGCGTAGGCGCCGGCCAATCCGGAAAACACCGCGACGAGCAGGTCGAACAGGGTCGGCTCGGTGCGTGCCAGGATTTCCGGCGTGGCTTCCTGCAGCGGTGAGACCAGCACGATCGCGGTCGCGGTGATCAGGGCGACCGCGGTTCCCACCGCGAGCGTCTTCAGCGACTCGCGCAGGCTGCGGAAATCGAACGTGGCCAGCGACATGCCCAGTTCGACGATCGGCCCCATCAGCGGGGAGATCAGCATCGCGCCGATGATGACGGCCACCGAGTTCTGCAGCAGACCCAGCGTGGCGATGCCGCAGGCCATGACGGTCATGAAGGCATAGCGCGGGCCTAGCTGCCCCCCTTCGTCGACGTTGCGCAGCACCGCGACCCGGTCGACCTGCAGGTGTTCGCGTCGCCACTGGCGCAGCCAGCGCCACAATGCTTCGGCAGAGGCCATCACGAGAACTCCGTCACAGAATCGGCGCGCATCATACCAACGGCGGCCCGCCGCGAAGGTCGCGGAGAGCGGGTCGCTCAGCTCACTCGAAGACGAGGCGGCCCTTCATCATGTTCCAGTGGCCCGGGAACGAGCAGAAGAAGGTGTAGTCGCCGCCCTTGCGCAGGCGCGACGTCGGGAACACCACCTCGGTCGTCTGTCCGCCGCCGATCACCGGCGTATGCGCGATCACGCGGGCGTCGTTGCGCGGCACGTAGGCGTCGGCCAGTTTCATGCGGCCGCCTGCCAGCCCGACTTCGCGGTGGTGGCGTGTTTCGGTCAGCACCCAGTTGTGCCCCATCGCCTGTGCCGGCATGCGGCCGGTGTGCTTCAGCACGACCCGCAGCTGTGCGCAGTCGCCGGGGACGCGCATGGTCTTCAGGTCGAAGCTCATCATGTCCGTGGCCTGGATCGTCACCACGCAGTTGCGGGCGAGAGCCGAAAAGGAGAGCAGCGGGAGCGCCAGCAGGGCGAGCAGGGAGAGCAATCTGGGCATCGGAGCACGCACGATGAAGGGGACGGCGGATTGTAGAGCCGACCTTGCCCGGCTGCCCTTCCGTCCCGGGCCATGAGGGTGAATGCCTTCCGCAATCGATCAAGTTCGACGCAGCGGGCAGAAGCAGCGGAGCAAGCTCCGTTCCACGACGGCACACCCGTCAGACGTCGCCGCCGTCCGCCCAGCCTTCGCCGGTGCCACGCGTGTAGACCGTGTCGCCCTCGCGTACATCGCCGGCGGGGACTGCGTCCTGTTTTTCCAGCCGCGCATAGATCGGGGTGAAATCCGGCGCGGTCGCGTTCATCAGCTGCTCGAAGCTGTCGATCACGAAGTAGGTCTTCTGGAACGTGTCGATGCGGTAGCGCGTGCGCATGATGCGCTCCAGGTCGAAGCCGATGCGGTTGGGCGCGTCCGATTCCAGCGAGTACAGCGACTCGCCCTTCGACGACACGATGCCGGCGCCGTAGATGCGCAGGCCATCCTTCGTATCGATCAGGCCGAACTCCACCGTGTACCAGTACAGGCGCGTCAGGTGCTGCAGCGCATCCGGGCCGATCCCGTGCGCCTTCACGCCGCCCTTGCCGTAGGCCTCCATGTAGTCGGCGAACACCGGGTTCATCAGCAGCGGCACATGGCCGAACAGGTCGTGGAACAGGTCCGGTTCGGCGATGTAGTCGATCTGGTCCGGGCGGCGGATCCACCAGGTCACCGGGAAGCGGCGGTTGGCGAGGTGGTCGAAGAACTCCAGCTCCGGCAGCAGGCCCTCCACGCCGACCAGCGTCCAGCCGGTGGTGGCGCGCAGTATCTCGTTCAGCGCGTCGAAGCGCGGGATGCGGTCCGGCGTCATGCCCATTGCGTCCTGCGCCTGCAGGAACTCGTCGCAGGCGCGGCCGACCAGCAGCGCGCGCTGGCGTTCGTAGAGGGCGCCCCAGGTCGCATGGTCGTCCGCCGGGTAGTCGGCCGGCTGGTCGACGATGGCGGTGGTGTAGACCGGCACGTAGCCCTTGTCGGTCTGCTGGTGCTCGACGCGGCGCGGTTCGTTCATGACGGTTCCCCCGGTGGCGGACTGGTGAAAGACGATCCTAGCGCCCCCGCCGCGCAACAGGCTTGCAAAGTTGCGACTGTTCCTGTCATCCGCGCAATGATCGTGCATGAACAGGGTATCCTGCGCAGCATATGGCCGAAGCGACCCCCCTCGACCGCACCGACCTGCGCCTGCTGGCCCTGCTGCAGCGCGATGGCCGCGCCACCAATGCCGACATCGCCGCCCAGGTGAACCTGTCGCCGTCGGCCTGCCTGCGCCGCATCCAGCGGCTGGAGGCGACCGGCGTGATCGCAGGCTATGCGGCGCGCGTCGATCCCCAGGCCATCGGCATGGGCCTGCAGGCCTTCGTCCGCGTGCAGCTTGAGAAGCACGACCCGGCCAGCGTCCAGCATTTCGGCGACAGCGTGCGGGCGTGGGACGAGGTGGTGGCCTGCTATGCGCTGACGGGCGACATGGACTACCTGCTGCACGTGGTGGTGCAGGACCTGGAGCACTTCTCGCGCTTCCTGCTCGACAACCTGCTCAACGCCAGCGGCGTGGCCGATGTGAATTCCAGCTTCGTGCTGCGCGCGGTGAAGACCGACGCCGGACTGCCGCTGCCGAAGGCCTGACGAGGACATCGCCTGTCCGCATCGCGTGCTACAACGCGCCCGCCCCTTTCAGAGGAACTGCCATGTACGGACTGATCGGCAAGATGCGCGCCACGCCGGGTCAGCGCGACGCGCTGCTCGCGATCCTGCTCGACGGCACCGGCGCCATGCCCGGCTGCCTGAGCTACGTCATCGCGCAGGATCCCGCCGACGCCGATGCGATCTGGATCACCGAAGTCTGGACCGATGCCGCCAGCCACCAGGCCTCGCTCTCGCTGCCGGCCGTGCAGCAGGCCATCGCGAAGGCGCGCCCGCTGATCGCCGGCTTCGACCGCCATGTCGAGACGGTGCCGGTGGGTGGGCATGGGTTGCCGTCCAGGCGGTGATCGCACGCGGCATTGATGTGGGGGCGACGTCGCTCCCACGCCTGTGTTTCCCGCGCTTGCGTCTCTTTCGTCCTAGACTGCGCCATGGATCTTTTCAGCACCTCCTGGCAACGCGCATGGAGCGGCATCGGCGCGGCGGGCGAGGGCGGCGCGCTGTTCGCGCAGTTGATGGCCGCGTACGCCGAGCCGCAGCGGCATTACCACACGCAGCAGCATCTCGGTGAATGCCTCTCGGCGTTCGATGACACGCGCGCGCTGGCCGGGCATCCGGATGAAGTCGAACTCGCCCTCTGGTTCCACGACGCGATCTACGACGTCAAGGGTCACCAGAACGAGCAGCGAAGCGCCGACTGGGCACGCGATGCCTTGCGCGATGCGGGCGTGTCGACCGACGCGGCGCAGCGCGTACACGACCTGATCATGGCGACGCGGCATACCGCGGTGCCGTCCGGCCGGGACGAACAGCTGCTGGTCGACATCGACCTGTCGATCCTTGGCGCGGAACGCGCCCGCTTCGACGAGTACGAGCAGCAGATCCGCAAGGAATACGCCTACGTGCCCGGCTTCCTGTTCCGGCGCAAGCGGCGCGAAATCCTGAAGGGCTTCCTGGATCGGTCGGCGATCTACAGCACGCCGCACTTCCACGACATGCTGGAGGCGAGGGCACGCGACAACCTGCGCCGCGTGACCGAAGCGTAGAACCGACGTGGCCTGCTCCACACGGCGTCAGGCATCGCGGGGCGTGGGGTGCAGAAGCGGCGGAGCAGGCTCCGCTCTACTGTTTTACGGGCTGGCCGGCGGCATCGCACTTCACGTCGCGGCCGAACAGCTTGCCGAGACGCGAGGGTTCTTCCAGGCAGCGCGGGTCCGGCTTCGGCGGTGCGTGCCTGGCGGCATGCGCGGCGGTGCGCGTGCGCTGCAGTTCGGCGAGCTTGGCCTTGATCTGCGGCATCGCCGCCAGCGCGGCGCGTTCGCCTTCGAGGATGGCGGTGTTCTTCTGCTCGAAGTCGGCCGGGCCGATGTCGTTGACCTTCGGGCGGATGACGATGTCGGCGCGCGCCAGTTCCTGTTCGCCCAGGCGCTGTCCCATGATGCCGATGGACTGGTTGACGATGCCCAGCATGCTGCCGGGCTTGGTGCCGGGCGCCTTGGTGGAGATGTCCACGGCGATGACGAAGTCCGCGCCCAGCTGGCGCGCTGCGTCGACCGGCACCGGACTGACCACGCCGCCGTCCACGTAGCTGGCCTTGCCGATCACCACCGGTTCGAACACGCCGGGAATGCTGCTGGACGCGCGCACGGCCTGGCCGGTGTTGCCGCGGACGAACACCGTGCGCTCGCCGTTCTCCAGCTGCGTGGAGACGGCGGCGAACGGCTTCTTCAGTTGCTGGATGGTGCGCTTGCCGACCAGGTCGTTGACGTAGTCCTGCAGCTTCTGGCCCTGCACCAGGCCGCCGGAGAACAGGCGGACGTCGCGGATCTTCGCTTCGTCCAGTGCGAAGGCGGTCTTCTGCATCTGGAACGGGTCCATGCCGCTGGCGTACAGAGCGCCGACCACGCTGCCGGCGCTGGTGCCGGAGACGACCTGCGGCTCGATGCCGTTGGCTTCCAGCATCTTGATCACGCCGATGTGCGCGAAGCCCTTGGCCGCGCCGCCACCCAGTGCGATGCCGACCTTCGGTTTCGGCGCGGGCGGCACCGTCGCGACGGGCACCGGCGGGGGCGTCGGCTTGACGTTGTCGCCCCCGCAGGCGGCCAGCAGCACCGCGCAGCAGGCGAACAGGAAGGGGCGCGAACGGCGGATCAGGCGCATGGGGCGGGGCAGGGTGGGACGACAGCGGCGCAGCATACAGGGCGCGGTCGCAACGAAGGCCAACCGTGGACGGTGCCTGCCGCGTATCGATGGCCGCCCCGGCAAGCCCCGATTGGCCCTGCCGAACATACCGGAGGAACGCCGCGGGTACGGAAATCCGGTGCCAGTCGGGCATCCGGCGCGACGTGCGCCGGAAGCGGGACTTCCGGCCATTGCCCGCCCTGTTGCTGTAATGCAACATTCGCGTGCTAGCGCCGCCCGGCGCCCGACTCCCACCCACTCGGAAAGCCACCACCATGTCCCCAGTCCGCCCGGCCGCCGTCCGGCCGCATCGCCTCGCCTTCGCCATCGCCGCGCTGCTGCCCTTCGGCACCGCCCTCGCCCAGGACGCCACCCCGGCCGACAAGGACGCCGCCACGCTCGACACCGTGCAGGTCACCGCGCAGCGCAAGGTCGAGAACATCCAGGATGTGCCGGTGTCCATCTCCAGCGTCAGCGCCGAGAAGCTGGACGTGCTGGGCTCCGGCGGCAACGACGTGCGCTTCCTGTCCGGCCGCGTGCCGAGCCTGAACATCGAATCCTCCTATGGCCGCGCCTTCCCGCGCTTCTACATCCGCGGCCTGGGCAACACCGACTTCGACCTCAACGCCTCGCAGCCGGTCTCGCTGATCTATGACGAAGTCGTGCAGGAGAGCCCGCTGCTGAAGGGCTTCCCGGTGTTCGACCTGGAGCGCATCGAAGTGCTGCGCGGCCCGCAGGGCACGCTGTTCGGCCGCAACACGCCGGCCGGCGTGGTGAAGTTCGAGTCGGCCAAGCCGACCCGCGAACTGAGCGGCTACGCCCAGCTCGCCTACGGCACCGACAGCATGTGGAACTTCGAGGGCGCCGTCGGCGGTCCGCTGAGCGAGCGCTGGTCGGCCCGCGTGTCGGCGCTGTACCAGCGCAAGGACGACTGGGTGGACAACACCTACGCCGCCGGCACCAGCGACGGCTTCGAGGGGTACGACGAGTCCGCCGCCCGCGTGCAGTTCCTGTACGAAGGCGAGGGCTTCGAAGCGCTGTTCAACCTGCACAAGCGCCACCTCAACGGCACCGCGCGCCTGTTCCGCGCCAACATCATCGAGCCGGGCAGCAACGACTTCGTGCCGGGCTTCGACAAGGACAAGGTGTCGGTCGACGGCCAGAACTTCTCGTGGCTGGACACCTGGGGCGGCAGCGCGCGCCTGCGCTGGGACTTCGGCGACCTGAGCCTGTACTCGATCACCGGTTACGAGACGGCCGAATCGCTCAACCGCGGCGATATCGACGGCGGTTACGGTGCGGTATTCCTGCCGGATTCCGGGCCGGGCGTGATCCCGTTCGCCTCTGAATCGGCCGACGGCCTGCCCGATCACAAGCAGGTCACCCAGGAGTTCCGCCTGGAATCCGACTACGCCGGCAAGTTCAACTGGCAGGCGGGCGTCTTCTACTTCAGGGAAGACATCACCATCGACAGCTTCAACTACGACTCGCTGGCGCCGGGCAATCCGCGCGCTGGCTACGCCGTGCAGGAGCAGGAGAACACCGCGTGGGCCGCATTCGCCTCCGGTGAGTACGACGTGACCGAACAGCTCAAGCTGCGCGGCGGCGTGCGCTACACGCAGGACAAGAAGGACTTCAGCGCCAGCGTGCTGGAAGCCGCGCCGTTCGGTGCGCCGGTCGGCGGCCCGTACCGCGTCAGTACCGACGTCAACGACGTCAGCTGGGACCTGAGCGCGGTCTATGCCCTCAACGACGACGTCAATGTCTACGGCCGCGTGGCCAAGGGTTTCCGCGCGCCGTCCATCCAGGGCCGCCTGCTGTTCGCGGCTGCAGGCGCGCCCAACGGCGGCGTGTCCACGGCCGACTCGGAAGAGGTGATCTCCTACGAAGTGGGCGTCAAGGCCGACCTGTGGGACAAGCGCGCGCGCGTCGGCTTCAACGTGTTCCGCTACAACGTCGACGACCAGCAGATCATCGCCGTCGGCGGCGGGTCCAACATCGCCACCCTGCTCAACGCCGACAAGAGCGTGGGCCAAGGCTTCGAGCTGGACCTGGAGGCCTACCTGACCGACAGCCTGCTGGTCACGCTGGGCAGCAGCTACAACGACACCGAAATCCAGGACGCCAACCTCACCGTGCCCGGCTGCGGCGGTGGCTGCACCGTGACCGATCCGCTCACGCCGACGGGCTACGCGATCGACGGCAACCCGCTGCCGCAGGCGCCGAAGTGGGTGCACAACCTGACCGCGCGCTACGGCATCGGCATGGGCGACGGCGCCGAGCTGTACATCTACACCGACTGGGCCTACCGCAGCGAAGTGAACTTCTTCCTGTACGAGTCGCTGGAGTTCCGCGGCAAGTCGTCGCTGGAAGGCGGCCTGCGTATCGGCTATGCATGGAACTACGGCGACTACGAAGTGGCCCTGTTCGGCCGCAACATCACCGACCAGACCCGCATCGTCGGCGGCATCGACTTCAACAACCTGACCGGCTTCATCAACGAGCCGCGCACGGTAGGCGTGGAGTTCAGCGCGAAGTTCTGATCCGCACAGAAGCCCGATCGACACACGGGCGCCGCAGGGCGCCCGTGTTGCATGTAGCGTGCGCTGCGCGTACGACCTCATGATCCCCGGTCAACACCGCAGTCGTGCGCATGGCGCACGAGCCGTGCCTCGTGGGAGCGACGTGAGTCGCGAAAGGGCGCGATCCCTCATTCGCAAGAAGAAAAGGCAGACCTGTACGGCCTGCCTTTTCCTTGTGCCTCATCGACAGCAGACCTCCTTCGCGACTCACGTCGCTCCCACAGGAGGCATCAGGATGACGGCGGCTCCCGCGGCGGGCTTTCGACCGCCGGATGGCGGGTAAAACGCAGCACCACGCCACGCTGTTCTTCTTCCGGATGCTCCGGCCGTACCCACAGCAGCGGCACGTCGCGCGGCGCGGGCAGTTCGAGTTCGTCATCGCCGCGCGCGGCTTCCTCTTCCTCGATCTCCCAGCTGTACTTCTTGCGCGGCAGTTCGGGATCGAGACGGCGGAACAGGAAGGCGGCAATCAATCCCGCCACCGCGCCGCCCAGATGCGCCTGCCACGACACGCCGGCTTCGCGCGGCAGGATGGTCAGCACCATGCCGCCGTAGAACAGGAACGCGATCATGCCGGCGGCGATCGCGGCGCGGTCGCGGCGCAGCAGGCCGAGCATGAAGATCATGAACATCAGGCCGTGGGTCAGGCCGCTGGCGCCCAGCGTGTGCGTGCCGGGATCGGCCAGCAGCCACGGGCCCAGGCCGGAACCCAGCCAGACCAGCGGGATGGCCCACAACGTCGCGCGCGGATAGACCGCGCCCGCCAGCGTGCCGAGGATCAGCAGCGCAGATGCATTCGCGGCGATGTGCTCCAGCGAGCCGTGCAGCAGCGGCGCCGTCAGGATGCCGAGCAGGCCGTCCATCGACAGCGGCGTGATGGTGAATGCCCGCACGTCGAAGCTGTTCTGCGCCGAATACACCACCGCCAGCACCAGCACGAAGGCCAGGCTCAGGTTGAGTGCGCGCAGGATGCGCCTGCGGTCGTAGCGCTGCTGGGTCTCCGGATCGAACGCCGGGTCGTCGGGATGCAGGTCCATGGTCCAGTTCTGGCGGCGTGCCGTGCGATTGCAAGTCCGCCGTGCGATGGACAGACCATCCCGCAGGCGGGATGGTCTGCCGGTATCGCGTCAGGCGGCCGGACCGGCCTTCTGCGGCCTCGCCAGGCTCAGCACCACGGTCACGGCCAGGATCATGGCCACCGTGCCCAGCGACCACAGCACCGGGATCTTGTACAGGTCCACCAGCAGCATCTTGCTGCCGATGAAGGCCAGCACCACCGCCAGGCCGTACGGCAGCAGGTGGAAGCGGTCGGCCATGCCCGCCAGCAGGAAGAACATGGCGCGCAGGCCCAGCACGGCGAACACGTTGGAGGTGAGCACGATGAACGGGTCCGAGGTGATCGCGAAGATCGCCGGGATGCTGTCCACCGCGAAGATCACGTCGGTCACCGCGATCATCACCAGCACCACGAACAGCGGCGTGTACCGGCGGCGCTTGCCGCGACCCAGCCACAGGGCGGAACCGCGGTAGCGGTTGATCAGCGGCAGATGGCCGGTGATCCAGCGCAGCACGGGGTTCGTCTCGAGGTCGGGCTCCTTGCCGGCGGCGAACCACATCTTGATGCCGGTCAGCAGCAGGAAGGCGCCGAACAGGTACAGCAGCCAGTGGAACTTCGCCAGCAGCGCCGCGCCCACGAAGATCAGGATCGCGCGCAGCACGATCGCGCCCAGGATGCCGATCACCAGCACGCGCTGCCGCTGTTCCTCGGGCACGGCGAAGTAGGTGAACAGCATCAGGAACACGAAGATGTTGTCGACCGCCAGCGCCTTCTCGACCAGATAGCCGGTCAGGAACTCCAGGCCGATCCGGTTGGCCTCGACCGTGCCGCTGGTCTCGTTGAGGTACCACCAGAGCGCACCGTTGAAGAGCATGGCCAGGGCGACCCAGCCGATGCTCCACCAGGCGGCTTCCTTGAACGTCACCTTGTGTGCCCCGCCGTGGCGCATCAGCACCAGATCGACCAGCAGCGCGACCACTACCAGGCCGCCGAAGCCGGCCCACAACCAGACGTTGCCTATCGTTTCCATCGGAGTTCCCGAAATGAGTGGAGGACGGCCGCGGGCGCGGGCATCTCGGAACCGGGAAACGGGGGGATCCGGGGTATGCCTTCGCCATCGCGGCGAAGGTCTCGCTCACAGCCCGGTGGGCTGCCGTGGGACCGGAGCATCGCTGCTCGAAATGACGGCCTTCACGTCGGGAGCTACTCCCCTTCTGCCGCGGATTCTCCGGGCAGCGCCCGGCCGGGTCAACCGGGCAGGTAAAATGCCGTTCATGAACACGCCCAACCCGACCGTACGCCTGAAGAACGCCTGGCGTTCCAGCCACCCGTGGATCTTCCAGAAGCTGGTCGAGAAGCCCGCCGCCAAACCCAAGCCGGGCACGGTGGTCGAGGTCGTCGGCGTGGACGGCGAGTGGATAGGCCGCGGCTTCTACAACGGCCATTCGCGCATCGCCGTGCGCATCCTGGAGACCCACCCCGATATTCCGGTGGACGCCGGCTGGTTCTCGCGCAGGATCGCCGACGCCGTGTCGCTGCGCCGCGACGTGCTGAAACTGGACGCCGTCAGCGACGCCTGGCGTGTCGTGCATGCCGAAGGCGACGGCCTGTCCGGCCTGGTCGTGGACCGCTACGGCGACCTGATCGTGGTCGAGTTCTTCGCCGCCGGCATGTTCCGCCACCGCGAATGGATCTACCAGGCGCTGCGCGAGCAGTTCCCCGGCTGCCGCTTCCACAGCTTCGCCGACGAGCACGTGCAGAAGCAGGAGAGCTTCGAGTTCCACGGCAACACCACCACCGAAGCGGCCGTCATCACCGAGTACGGCGTGAAGTTCCGTGCCGATCCGGCCGGGGCGCACAAGACCGGGTTCTTCGCCGACCAGCGCGAGAACCGCCAGTGGCTCAGCCAGCAGGTCGAAGGCAAGACCGTGCTGGACCTGTGCTGCAACACCGGCGGCTTCGCGGTGTACGCCGCGGCGCGCGGTGCGTCCGAGGTCATCGGCGTGGACATCGACCAGGACGTCATCCAGATCGCCAAGGGCAACGCCAAGCTCAACAACGCGCGGCCGAAGTTCGTGCAGGCCGACATCTTCCCGTACCTGCGCGACGCGGCGAACCGCGGCGAGCAGTACGACGTGGTGATCCTCGATCCGGCCAAGATGACGCGCGACCGCGAACAGGTGATCGCCGCGCTGAAGAAGTACCTCGACATGAACAAGCTGGCGCTGGGCGTGGTGAAGCCCGGTGGCCTGTTCGCCACGTTCTCGTGCACCGGCCTCGTGAGCGAGGAGCAGTTCCTCGACATGCTGCGCCGCGCCGCCTACTTCTCCGGTCGCACCATCCAGATCCTCAAGGTCGCCGGCGCCGGTCCCGACCATCCCTTCATGGCGCACGTGCAGGAATCGCGCTACCTGAAGGCGGTGTTCTGCCGCGTGCTGGACTGAGTATGGACGCACGCGGCGTGTGGATCGTCCCGGTCCTGCTCGCCGCGCTGCTGGCCGGCTGCGCGTCCACGCCGGCCGCGCCCTGGCAATCGCTCGTCGACGCATCGCAATGGCGCAGTGTCGGCGACGCCACGCTGGATCCACGCTGGCAGGTCCGCGACGGCGAACTCGTGCTCACTGAAGCCGGTGGCGGCGACATCCTCAGCGTCGGCACCTACGGCGACTTCGAACTGGAATGGGAATGGCGCCTGCCGGCCGGCGGCAACAGCGGGCTGTTCTATCGCGCGGTCGATGCGATGCCGGTATGGGCGCGCGCCGTGGAGTACCAGTTGCTCGATGACCGCGGGGCCGAAGACCGCTTCGTGCCCAGCCATCGCGCCGGCGCCGTCTACGATCTGGTGGTGCCGGCACGCGATGTGCTGCGGCCGATCGACCGGTACAACCACGCGCGCATCGTCGCCTGCGGTCCGCGCGTGGAGCATTGGCTCAATGGCGAGCGCGTCGCGGTGTACGACGCGGACAGCGAGGACTGGAAGCGGCGCGTGGCCGCCAGCAAGTTCGCCGGACAGGCGGAGTTCGCGAAGGCACGCCGCGGGCATCTCGCGCTGCAGGACCATGGCAATGCCGTGCATATCCGTGGCATGCGCATCCGCGCGCTGGGTCCCGATTGCAAGCCAACTTCACTGTAGGAGCGACGTCAGTCGCGACCGCGCACTGACAGGTATGGATGGCGCCGGATGATGCATTCGACGCCCATCGTCTGTTTGATGAGATGCCTGCTGTCAGACCGTGCGGTCGCGACTGACGTCGCTCCTACAGTGGCCGGCCAGACCGGCCGGGAGCTCACCCCTCCGGCGACAACTCGATGCAGTCGAACCGCACGTCCGGATCCACGTCGGCGTCGTAGTCCACGTCGCTGCGCTCGAAGCCGAACAGCTTCAGGAACTCGTGCTTGTAGTTGGCGTAGTCGGTCAGCTGGAACAGGTTCTCGGTGGTCACCTGTGGCCACAGTGCCTTCGCCTTCTCCTGCACCTCGGGCTTCAGTTCCCAGTCGTCCAGGCGCAGGCGGTTCTCGTCGTCGGTCTCGGCCGGCGCGCCGTCCGCGCGGTACATGCGGTCGCGGAACAGGCGGTCGAGCTGCTCGATGGTGCCCTCGTGCAGGCCCAGTTCCTTCATCACCTTGAAGACGATGCTGATGTACAGCGGCATCACCGGGATCGCCGAGCTGGCCTGCGTCACCACCGACTTCAGCACGGCGACATTGGCGGTGCCGCCGGTCTTCTTCAGGCGCGCATCCAGCCGTTGCGCGGTCTGGTCCAGGTCGACCTTCGCACGGCCCAGCGCACCGTGCCAGTAGATCGGCCAGGTGATGTCGGTGCCGATGTAGCTGAAGGCCACCGTGCGCGCGCCGTCGGCCAGCACGCCGGCCTTCTCCAGCGCATCGATCCACAGTTCCCAGTCCTGGCCGCCCATCACCGTCACCGTGTCCTCGATCTCCTGCTCGGTGGCCGGTTCGATGGTCGCGTGGGTGATGACGTCCTTGTTGGTGTCGACTGCGGTCGAGGTGTACGGCGCGCCGATCGGCTTCAGCGCCGAGCGCTTCACTTCGCCGGTGGACGGCAGCTTGCGCACCGGCGAAGCCAGCGAGTACACGACCAGGTCGACCTGGCCACCCATTTCCGTCCTGATCAGCTCGATGACCTTGGCGCGCGCCTCGTCGGAGAACGCATCGCCGTTGATCGAGCGGCTGTACAGGCCGGCGTCCTTCGCGAACTTGTCGAACGCGGCCGAGTTGTACCAGCCGGCGGTGCCGGCCTTCTTCTCGCTGCCGGGCTTCTCGAAGAACACGCCCAGCGTGTCCGCACCGAACCCGAACGCCGCGCTGATACGCGCGGCCAGGCCGTAGCCGCTGGACGCGCCGATCACCAACACCTTCTTCGGCCCGTCGCTGCGCACGCCCTGCGCGCGCGTCGCGGCGATCTGGTCACGCACGTTGAGCTCGCAGCCGAGCGGATGGGTGGTGGTGCAGATGAAGCCGCGGACTTTGGGATGGATGATCAACGTGGTAACCCGGGGGATGGAATGCCTGCGCGGCATCTTAGTGCCGCCGGCGCCGGGAATGAAGCGTCCGCAATGCAGACGCAGGCGTATGGACGCTGCGTGCGCTGCACGCACGACTCGGGATCTTCACTCGATCCGGGTCGTGCGCATGGCGCACGCTACGCGGTCATGCGCTGTCCTTGGCGAGCATGCTGTTGCGCCGGCTGTAGGCCAGGTAGACGACGATGCCGACCACGTTCCAGATGAGGAACCACAGCTGCGTGCGATGCGGCAGGCTCCAGAACAGGTACAGGCAGCCGAGGATCGCGACCGGGCCCACCACCCACGCCAGCGGCGTGCGGAACACGCGCGGGCGGTTCGGTTCGCGCGTGCGCAGCACCAGCAGGCACACGCCGACCGCGACGAACGCGGCGAGCGTGCCGGCATTGGCGAGCGCGGCGATTTCGTCCAGCCGCGCAACGCCGGCCAGCGCCGCGACCAATACCGCGGTGAACACCGTGATCGCCACCGGCGTGCCGGTGCGCGGATTGACCTTCGACAGACTGCGCGGCAGCAGGCCGTCGCGCGACATCACGAAGAAGATGCGGCTCTGGCCGTAGAAGAACGCCAGCAGCACGGTCGGCAGCGCGACGATCGCCACGATGCCGATCACCAGCGCGGCGGTGCCGTGGCCGAGTTCGCGCATGATCAGCGCTAGCGGCTCGGCGCTCTGGCCGAACACCGTGTAGCTCAGCGCGCCGACCGCGGCGACGGCCACCAGCAGGTAGATCAGCGTGCAGCCGACCATCGAGCCGATGATGCCGATGGACAGGTCGCGGCCGGGGTTCTTGGTTTCCTCGGCTGCGGTGGAGATCGCATCGAAGCCGTAGAACGCGAAGAAGATGATCGCCGCCGCCGCCATCACGCCCCGCTCCACGCCGTCGGGCCCGATCGACTTCGGGAAGCCGTACGGCATGAACGGCTGCAGGTTGTCCGGATTGAACGCCGGCAGCGCGACGGCGATGAACACCGCCAGCGCGATCAGCTTGAACACCACCAGGATGGCGTTGAGCGTGGCGCTCTCGCGCGTGCCTGCGATCAGCAGGCCGGCGACGGCGAAGGTGATGACGATGGCCGGCAGGTTGATCACGCCGCCGGCGTGCGGGCCGGCCGACAGTGCGGCGGGCAGGGTGACGTTCCAGCCGAAGTTCTGCTGCACCCATTCGAGGAAGCCGACGAAGTAGCCGGACCAGCCCACCGCCACCGTGCTGACCACCAGCGAATACTCCAGGATCAGGCTCCAGCCGACGATCCAGGCAATGGATTCGCCCAGCACGCCGTAGCTGTACGTATAGGCGCTGCCGGCGGCCGGCATCATCGTCGACAGCTCGGCATAGGCCAGCGCCGCGCAGGCGCAGACCACGCCGGCGACGACGAACGAGATCAGCACGGCGGGTCCGGCCTTCTCGGCCCCCACGCCGATCAGCGTGTAGATGCCCGTGCCGACGATGGCCCCGATGCCCAGGGCGACCAGGTGAGGCCAGCTCAGCGTGGGCACCAGGCGCCGGCCCTCTTCGTGCTCGGTGATCCGGTCGATGGATTTGCGCCGTAGCCAGGTCATGGAAACTCCTCGGGATGCGTCAACGGGACAGCGCGCGGGCGATGCGCCTGCGCAGTCGAAAGGGAAATGAGGCGCGGCATGCCGCCCGCGACCGCCCGCAGCCTAAGCGGCCCGGGACGGCGCTGGCAATCGGCGGCGCACCACGCCGTGGCGGCGCGGCTCAGAGATACGAGCGTCGTGAGGGATCGAACACCGGCGGATAGCGATGCACGTCCAGCAGGTCCAGGAACACGTCCAGGCCTTCGTCCGAGCGGACCAGGTCGTACTCCGCATCCGACAGCAGGTGCACCACCAGCGCCTCCACGCCGTGGCCGTGCAGGTGCAGGTTGTCGAACAGGTGCCGGTCGCTGGCCAACGCGGGCGGCAGCAGCAGGAAGGTCGAGAACGGCGAGCCGTCCAGCGGCGGTGCAGGCAGCGGCACGGTATGCCCATAGCCCAGCCAGCTGCCTTCGGCGAACGGCAGCTTCGCCAGCCAGCGCAGCCGCTCGATGAAGGCCGGCTGCGGCTCGCGCACGTACCAGAACAGCTCGCGTGCGGCCGACTCGTCGCCGTCGTAGCGGGCCGGCAGCGTCATCAGCCGGTCGCTCATGCCGCAGGTCGCCAGCATGTAGCCGGGCCGGTCGTCGTCGGGGAAGCGGCGCGCATAGACATGGATGTCGACGCGGTGGCGGCGGTCGTCGTCGCGGTCGATGCGTTCGGGTTCGCCCAGGGCCTCGCGCAGCGCGGCGACCCGCGCGGCCGCGAACGCGGGCAGCGGATCGGGCGTGGCACCCATCAGCGTACGGAGGCGGTGCAGCATGCCGGCTTTCCCCAGGCGGTCAGTGCGTCGCGACTGTGCGGTGAGCGGGAACAGGGGGTCAACACGCGTTTCCGCATCCGTGACGCCGAGCCCGCTTGCATTGCGAGGCCGTTCGCGTCGCTCCCGCCTCAGGTCGTGAGACGCCAGCGGCTACACTGTCGGCATGGATTCCCAGACCCTGCTCGTGCTCCTCCTGATCCTCGTGGCCATCGCCGTCGTGCTGCTGGCGGTGCTGGTGCTGCGCCGCCCCGAGGCGCGCATCGGCGACCTGCTGGAACGCGCGCTGCGCGACGAGCAGCGCGAAGGCCGCAGCGAGCTGCGCGAGCAGCTGGAAGGGCTGTCGCGCGCGCAGGAACTCCGTATCGACGGCTTCGCCCGCAACCTGTCCGACCTGAGCACGCGCACCGACCAGCGCCTCGACGTGCTGCGCGATACCCTGACCGAAGACGCGCGCAAGGGCCGCCTCGACGCGTCCGAGTCGCAGCAGCGCTTCGCCGACACGCTGGGCCAGCGGCTCAACGAACTGACCCAGCGCAACGAGCAGCGCATCGGCGAGATGCGGGCCACGCTGGAGGATCGCCTGAAGGAGCTGCAGGCCGACAACGCGCAGAAACTGGAGCAGATGCGCGCGACGGTGGACGAGAAACTGCAGGCCACGCTGACGCAGCGGCTCGATGCCTCGTTCTCGCTGGTGTCGGAGCGATTGGAGGCGGTCCAGCGCGGCCTGGGTGAAATGCAGCAGCTCGCCACTGGTGTCGGCGACCTCAAGCGGGTACTGAGCAACGTCAAGGATCGCGGCGGCTGGGGCGAAGTGCAGCTGGAGAACCTGCTGGAGCAGGTACTGACGGCCGAGCAGTTTGCGCGCAGCGTGAAGGTGCGTCCGGACAGCAACGAAGCCGTGGATTTCGCCATCCGCCTGCCGGGACGCCAGGAGGGCGAGGTACCGGTGTGGCTGCCGATCGATGCCAAGTTTCCGCGCGAGGACTACGAGCGCCTGCTGGATGCCCAGGAACGCGGCGATGCCGACGCGATGCGCACGGCCGCCACCCAGCTGGAGCGGGCGATCAAGGTGCAGGCCAAGTCGATCAACGAGAAATACGTGGTGCCGCCGTACACCACCGACTTCGCGGTGCTGTTCCTTGCCACGGAAGGGCTCTATGCAGAGGCCATCCGCCGTCCCGGACTGGTCGATGCGCTGCAGCGCGACCATCGCATCGTCATCGCCGGCCCGACCACGCTGGCGGCCTTGCTCAACAGTCTGCAGATGGGCTTCCGCACCCTGGCCATCGAGAAGCGCTCCAGCGAGGTGCGCGTACTGCTCGGCGCGGTGAAGACCGAGTTCGGCAAGTTCGCCACCGTGCTGGAGAAGGCCAACAGCCAGCTGGACACGGTGCAGAACAGCATCAAGCAGGCCGGCGTCCGCACGCGCGCGATCGAGCGCCAGCTGCGCGGTGTCGAAGCGTTGCCGGGTGAGGAGAGCCAGAAGCTGCTGGGCGGCGACGAGGCGGAGTGAGCGAGGAATCGTGGGAGCGACGTGAGTCGCGACGGCAGGTCCGGGCCAATCGCGTGTCCATTCACGAGGAGGGAGACGCGTGGCGTCGGGCGTCCGGTCGACATCGGATGGTCTGACACGTCGATCGCGACTCACGTCGCTCCCACGACAGACAAAAAAACGGCGCCGGGAGGCGCCGTTTCCATTCACCGCGACCTGCCGACCTCAACCGCCGCCGCTGATCTCCGGCATCGGCATGGCATCGACCGGGACGGTCGGGTCGTTTTCGTCGTCCTGCAGGTATTCCGGCAGTTCCTCGTCAAGTTGCTGCTGGGTGCGATGGCTTTCGATCTGGTAATTGCGGCGCTGCAGCCAGGAGTCGCGGACCAGCGCGTAATCGTCCACCGCGCCTTCGCGCAGGCTGTCCAGCGACAGCAGTTGCGCCCGGGTGTCCACCAGGTTCAGGCCCTGCAGGAAGATGCGCGTCTTGTCGTCCTCGATCTTGCTGACCGGACTGAGCGGCATGTCGCCGGCCAGGCCGAGCACGTCGCGCACCGTGCGCGGGCCGAAGAACGGCAGTTCCACGTAGCGCGACCGCTTCCAGCCCCAGGTGCCCAGCGTCTGGCCGAAGTCCTCGCTGCGGCGCTTCATCTTCAGGTCGCTGGCGGGATCGAAGATGCCGCCGATGCCGACCGTCGAATTCAGCAGGAAGCGGCCGAGCGTTTGCGTGGCGTCGCGAGGGCGGCCCTGCAGCAGCTGGTTCACCATCGTCAGAGGCTGGCGCAGGTTGTCGAAGAAGTTGCCCACCCCCAGCCGTACCGGGCGCGGCACCGCCGCCACGTAGGCGCGGGCGAGCGGACGGGCAACGGCGCGGTCCACCGCATTGTTGAAGCGGTGCACCTTGCGGTTGAACTTCTCCCACGGATCGTAGGATTCCGGCCCCTGCACGGGTGCGGGCAGGGTCGGATCGGCGACCGGGTCGTAGGCGCCCTGGCCATAGATCGCGGCGAAGTCGTCCTCGCCTTCCGACGTGGCGGCGACATCGGCCGACGGCGCGGGCGCATCGATGCTGGCGGGGTCGATCGGCGGCTCGGGCGGCAACGGAGCGGCCGCCGTCGCGGTGCTGTCGATCACCACCGCATCGGCCGGTGTGGCCGTCGAGGGGTTGGGTGCCGACGCACAGGCGGTCGCCATTGCGGCCAGCAGGACCACGGTACTGAGGCGGAACAGAGTCATCCTGATTCCTGGAAACGGCGGGGGTGGGGTTACGCCGGGAAGTCCAGTTCCGGCGAAAGGCGATACGCGGCCTGGAGATCGGCCAGGCCAGCGGGCTGGCCTTCGAAACGCGGGGTCGTGCCGCCGGCGCGCAGGCGCGCGGCCAGCTCCGCCAACAGTGCCAGCCCGGCGCTGTCGACGGTAGTGACGTTGGTCAGGACAATGCGTTGCACGCCGGCCAGCTGCGCCGAGGCCTGCGGCCACAGCGCGGCGGCGGCGCCGCGGTCGAGTGCGCCCGTGAACACGAGCGCCTCGCCGTCGCGGCGGAGACCGGCGTCAGTTGCCGCCGGCACTGCCGTTGACCTGCAGCCGGCCGGACTTCAGGTCCGCCGCCACCTGGGCGATGGACTTCTGCCGCAGCGGCGTGTCGAACTGGGTCTTGAACGTCTGCACGAAGGACACGCCTTCCGGCAGCACGTCGAACACCTTCCACTGGCCGCCCACGTTGCGCGCGTAGAAGGTGATCGGGGTGACGGTCTGGTCGGCCTGCACGAACTCGGTGTCGACCTTCACGCCACGGCCGCCCGGCAGCGGGGCCTCGGACTTCACGCGCACCTTCAGGCGGGCGTTGAAGTCGGCCAGCCGGGCACCGTACGCCGACAGCAGGCGCTCGGTCAGGGCCTGGCCGAACAGCTTCACGTCGGCATCGGAGGCGCCGCGGCCATGCACGCCCAGCACCAGGCGGGCGGCGTAATCGCCGTCGAACAGGGTGTTGAACTCGCTGGTGACGAACTGGCGCAGCGCGGCCGGGTTCGACTTGAACTCGGCCCGGCGCTGGTCGAGCGTGGTCAGGATGCGCGTGCTGCTGGCCAGCACGACCTGGCTGGCGGTGTTCTGCCTGGCGGCGGCCGGGGCGGTGGTCTGCGCCGACGCGACGACCGGCGCGCTGGCCAGCAGCGCGGCCGACAGCACGACGGACAGGAAGGAAGGCTTGATCGGGTTCTTCATGGCGTGGGTTCTTCCGTAACGGGGGGAGCGGCGGTCTCGCCGCTGGCCGGGGTCTCCCCGGAGCCTGCACCGGCATTGTTGGCGCCGCCGCTGAACATGTACTTGCCGGCCAGCTGCAGCAGGTCCACGGCGGGCTGGGTGAAGGCGATCTCCTCGCCCGGCTTCAGCACCTCCGGATCGCCCCCCGGCGACAGGCCGACGTAGTTCTCGCCGAGCAGGCCGCTGGTGAAGATGCCGGCGGCGGTGTCGGCCGGCAGGTCCTTGTACCGGCTGTCGATGGACAGCGTGACCAGCGAGTCGAACTTGACCGGGTCCAGCCGGATGTCGGCCACCTGGCCGATCACCACGCCACCGATCTTCACCGGCGCCTGCTTGCGCAGCTGGCCCAGGTTGGAGAAGCGCGCGGTCAGCTCGTAGCTGCCGCCGCCCACGCCGAAACGCTTGTTGGTGGACGCCAGCGCCAGCACCAGCAGCGAGGCCAGGGCCAGCAGCAGGAAGGCGCCGACGGCGAACTCAAGACGGGGTCCACGGACGGACATGGCTCAGCTCCTGAACAGCAATGCAGACATGACGAAATTGAACATCAGCACCAGCAGCGAGGCGTTCACCACCGCGCGGGTGGTGGCCACCGAGGTGCCCTCGATGGTCGGCTCGGCGTGGAAGCCCACGTAGGCGGCGACCAGCGCGGCGGTGCCGCCGAACACGGCCGACTTCAGCAGCGCCACGCCGAAGTCGTCCCAGAAGTCCACGCTGTTCTGCAGCGCCGACCAGAACGTGCCGTTGTCGAGGCCCAGCACGTGCACGGCCTCGAAGTAGCTGGCACTGATCGCCAGCGAGCAGAAGAAGCCGGTCAGCAGCGGCACCGTCAGCACCGCCGCCCAGAAGCGCGGCGCCACGGCCTTGGCGACCGGATCGATGGCCATCAGCTCCAGCGCCTTGATCTGGTCGGTGGCGCGCATCAGGCCCAGCTCGGCGGCGATGGAGCTGCCGGCGCGGCCGATGAACAGCAGCGCCGTCAGCACCGGGCCGAGTTCGCGGTACAGCGACAGCCCCAGCAGCGTGGACAGCGCATCGCTGGCGCCGAACGTGGTCAGCGTGCGGTAGCCCTGCAGCGTCAGCACCAGGCCCACGAACGCGCCGCCCACCGCGATGATCGGCAGCGAACGCCCGCCGATCTTGTAGATCTCGCGGGTCAGCTCGGCCAGGAAGTCGCGGGTCGGCACCGACGCGCGGAACACCGACAGCGAGAACAGTCCGGCCCGGCCCAGCGAACGGATGGCGGCGACGAAGGGCATCAGGACGGATCCCCGCATGCAGCGTTCTGCCCCTCCCCCGCTTCGCGAGGGAGGGTGCGCATCGGGAGCGCTTCGACATTTCCCATCAGGCCACCTCCGCCCGCTTCACCGCATCGAACGCGATCGGCCCATCCGGCTCGCCGCGCAGGAACTGCTTCACCAGCGGATCCGGGGAGCTCTCCAGTTCCGCCGGCGTGCCGGAGAACACCAGCCCGCCGTTGGCGATGACGACGGCCTGGTCGGCGATCGGCAGCGTCTCGTGCACGTGATGGGTGACGATGATGCTGGTCAACCCGAGCGTGTCGTTGAGGCGCTGGATCAGGCTCATGATCACGCCCGAGGCGATCGGGTCCAGCCCGGTCAGCGGCTCGTCGTAGATCATCAGCGGCGGGTCCAGCGCCAGCGCGCGGGCCAGCGCCACGCGGCGGGCCATGCCGCCGGACAGTTCGCGCGGATAGGCGTCCGCGGCGGCGCGCAGGCCGACCGCATTCAACTTGAAGTCCACCAGCCGGCGGATCAGTGCGTCCGGCAGCTTGGTGTGCGTGCGCAGCGGCAGCGCGACGTTCTCGGCCACCGTCAGGTCGGTCAGCAGGCCATTGCCCTGCAGCAGCACGCCGATGCCCTTGCGCATCTCCAGCAGCGCGCGGCTGCGGTGCGGTACCGGCTGGCCGAAGACCTCCACCGTGCCCGCCGCCGGCGGCAACTCGCCGGTCAGCGCGGCCAGCATCGTCGACTTGCCGCTGCCGGACGGGCCGAGCACGGCGGCGATGCTGCCGCGCGGCACGCTCAGGTCGATGCCGCGCAGGATCGTGCGGCCGCCGCGATCGAGGCGGAGTCCGGACAGGTGCACGGCAGGGGCGTCGGCAGGCGTCATGGCGTCTTCGGCGGACCGGCAAGGGAGTTAACGGAAAAACAACGGCGTAGCTTCACGACCCGCGGCTGAACATAAACCGTACCGCGCAGTTCGATTATTGCGGTATCGACCGGCGATGTCGCGCATGGACGTGCGCAGCCGCTCGGCGCTGCCGAATCTTCCAGGGAAGGCTCGATGGGGCGCAGGATGGACATGCCGTTTTAAGAACGTCTTAAGCCTGCGCTCCCGGTGAGGACGACGCCGATGTCTCGGCATTCGCGACAGGCCTGCGGCAAGATGGCGTGATGCCTGCCGCCGCCCCGCCCGACTTCCGCCTGTACCCGTCCAATGCCCTGCAGCTGCTGGCCGCCCTGCTGGCGGACGAACTGCGTCGGCCGGTGCCGGGACAGTCGCCGCTGACGCCGGAGGTGGTACTGATTCCCCAGGTCGCCATGCGCCGCTGGCTGCAGGCCACGCTGGCGGCCGAGTACGGGATCGCTGCCAACCTGGAATTCCTCACCCCCGGCGAATTCGTCGCCCGCGCGCTCGAGGCCAACCTCGGACCGGCGGGCGACGACGATCTCGATGCCGCCTCGCTGCAGTGGCGCCTCTACGGGGCGCTGGAAGCACCGGCCCTGCGCCGCGATCCCGCCCTGGCCATGCTCGATGCCTGGATGGCCGATGGCGATCCGCTGAAGCCCTGGCGGCTGGCCGGCGAACTGGCCGGCGTCTACGAGAAGTACCAGGCGTGGCGGCGCGACTGGCTGCTGCGCTGGGAGGCCGGCGCCGACCGGGACGATCCGCAGGCGCGGCTGTGGCGCGCCGTCGCCGCCGGCCGCGACTACCGCGCGCGCCGCATCGACGCCTACCTGGCGCGCTTCGGGCGCGACGACGGTCCGCTGCCGCAGGGCCTGCCGAAACGGCTGCTCGTCTTCGCCACGCTCAACATCTCGCCCGACGTGCTGCGCGTGCTGGCCACCCAGGCGCGCGTCGGCACGCTGCACTTCTATCTGCCGACGCCCGCGCAGGGCTACTGGGGCGACCTGCAGACGCTGCGCGAGCGTCGCCGGGACGGCGACACCGACCTGTTCGCCGACGACGTGCAGGAAAACCCGCTGCTGCAGGCCTGGGGCGCCGCGGGTCGCGATTTCATGGCCCTGCTCGGCGACTACGACGTGGTGCATCCGCGCGCCGAGATCGATGTCTATGCCGATCCGCTCGCCGACGACGGTCCGGATACGCTGCTGCGCCGCCTGCAGTCGGACCTGTTCAACCGTCGCGCGCCGGCCTCGCCGCCGCCGCGTGCGGTGCCGGACCTGGCCGACGCCAGCCTGCAGGTGCACGCCTGCCACACGCGCCTGCGCGAACTGCAGGTGCTGCACGACCAGCTGCGTGCACTACTGGACGACCCACGCTTCGATCCGCCGCTGCAGCCGCGCGAGATCGCCGTGCTGGCGCCCGACATCGATCCCTACGTGCCGTACCTGGATGCGGTGTTCGGCGGCAGCGGCCACGACGATGCGCTGCCGTGGGCGCTGGCCGACACCAGTCCGCTGGCGAGCGAGCCGGTGGCCGAGGTGTTCCTGCGCCTGCTCGACCTGCCGCTGTCGCGTTTCGGCCTGGACGAAGTGCTGGACCTGCTCGCCAGTGCGCCGGTGGCCGAAACGACGGGCCTCGACACCGACGCCATCGACCGCCTGCACGGCTGGCTGCGCGAGGCCGGCGCGCGCTGGGGCCTGGATGCCGGCCACCGCGCCGCGTCCGATGCGCCCGCCGACGACGCCTACACCTGGCAGTTCGCGCTCGACCGCCTGCTGCTGGGCCATGCCAGCGGCGCGGAGGACATGATCGGGGGCGTCGCGCCGTGGCCGGAGCTGGAAGGCGGCGCCCTCGACGCACTGGATACGCTGGTGCGCCTGCTGCGCGAACTCGCCCGCCAGCGCCGCGTGCTCGGCGAGGCGGCGACGCCCGCGCAGTGGCGCGAACGCCTGCTGCACCTGCTGGTCGTATTGCTGCCGGAACAGCCCAGCGCTGCCCGTGCACAGCGCGCACTGGACCGCCTGCGCACCCTGATCGACCGCTTCGCCCGCGACGCGGAGACGGCGGGCTACGCCGGTGTCGTCCCGCCCGAGGTCGTGCGCGCCCACTTCGCCGACCAGCTGTCGCAGGCCGACACGCGCGCGCCGTTGCTGACCGGCGGCATCAGCGTGGGCCGCATGGTGCCGATGCGCCTGCTGCCGTTCCGCGTCATCTGCCTGCTCGGCATGAACGACGGCGACTTCCCGCGCCGCGATCCCGCCGCCGGCCTCAACAAGCTCACCGCGGAGCTGCATGCCGGCCGGCGCAAGCCCGGCGACCGCTCCACGCGCGAGGACGACCGTTTCCTGTTCCTGCAGCTGTTCGCCGCCGCGCAGGACGTGTTCTACCTCAGCTACCTCGGCGCCGATCCGCGCGACGGCAGCGTGCGCGAAGCGTCGGTGCTGGTGAGCGAGCTGCTCGACGTCGCCGCGCGTTACCACGCCGCGGCGGACGCGAAGCAGCGCCTCGTGGTCCGCCACACCTTGCAGCCGTTCGCACCCGCCGCGTTCGGCGGCGCCGACGAACCGCGCCGTTTCAGCTACCGCGCCGCCTGGCGTCCGGCGGCCGATCAGGTGGGCGGCGTACGCCGGGCGCTGCCGCCCTGGCTGGCAACGCCGTTGCCAGCTGCGGGCAAGCCCGAAGACACGCTGTCGCTGGAGACGCTGCGTCGCTTCTTCGCCGATCCGCACGGCCACTTCCTCGGCCAGCGGCTGAGCGTGCGCCTGCCGGCACCGGTACAGCAGACGGAGGACGTCGAACCGCTGGTGCTGCCCGGTCGTGGACTCGAGCGCATGCAGCTGCAGCAGGCGGTGGTGGAGGCTCTGGATGCGGGCGAGGAAACGGGTCTGCGCGAACGCCTGCGTGCCCGCGGACTGCTGCCCTCCGGCGCGTTGGGCGCGCGCCAGTTCGATGCGCTGCTCGCGCAGGCCCGCCCGTTCGCGCAGGCCCGCCGCGACTGGTTGGCGGGCGAGACCACGACGTCCGAACGCTTCGAGGTGGACATCGATGGCCAGCGCCTGCACGGCCGCATCGCCGACGTGCACCCGCGTGGCCTGGTGCGGTTGCGCGCGGAGGCCATCAACGGCATCACCGCCCTGCGCTGGGGCCTGGACTGGCTGCTCGCCAATGCGTCCGGCGCGCGCCTGCCACTGGTGCAGTTCCATGACGGCGACGGACCAGGTCCGCATGTGATCGACGCGCCGGATGCAGCGCAGGCGCGCGATGCGCTGCGCCAGCTGCTCGCGCAATACGCGTCCGGGCAACACGCTCCGTTGCCGTTCGCGCCCTATACCGGCTGGGACATCTGGAGCGCGGAACCCGGCAAACGCCGTGCCGCCGGCTGGAAACGCTGGCATGCCGACGGCAACGGCGGCTGGGCCGAAGGCGACGGCGAAGCGATCCGCCTGGCGTGGCGCGGTCGCGATCCCTTCGCCAGCGACGTTGACTACAGCGCACTCGAGCGCACCAGCCTGCACATCTACGACCTGGTGCGCCAGGGCCACGTACGCGCAGACGCCACCACGGACGGTGCCGCCGCATGAACGCGCTGGTCCCGGAAAACGAACCCTACCTGACGCGCGCCCTCGACGGTGTGCAGCTGATCGAGGCCAGCGCCGGCACCGGCAAGACGTACACGCTGGCCACGCTGTTCACGCGCCTGATCGTCGAGCAGCGGCTGCGCATGGGCCAGGTGCTGGCGGTGACCTATACCGAGGCCGCCACGCAGGAGCTGCGCAAGCGCATCCGCGAACGGCTGGCGCTGGCCGCCGACCTGGTCGGTACGCCGCCGTGCGAGGACGAGAAGCACGAGCCCGCGCTGACGCGCTTCATCATCGATCGGCATCTCGCCGTGGGCGGGGAAACGGCGGCGCAACTGGCGCGCCGGCTGCGCATCGCCGCCGAGGAAACCGACATCGCAGCCATCTTCACCATCCACGGTTTCTGCGCGCGCGTGCTGCGCGAACACGCACTCGAGGCCGGCCAGGGATTCGATGCGGGCGAACTGCTCGCCAATACGCGCGCGCTGCATGCGGATCTCGCGGCCGACCTGTGGCGGGCCTATGCCGCCGATCCGGCGACCGTCGATGCGCTGGCCGGCCTGTGGAGCGGTCCCGATGCGCTGGCAGAAGACCTGCCGGCGCTATGCGGGCCCTTGCCTCTGCTGCCACCGGCGCCGTCCGGCGACGACAGCGAACGTCAGATCGCCGTCCAGGCCACGCGTGCCGGCCGCGCCGCGCATCTGGTGGACGCGATCGGCCTGCACCTGGCCGACGCTCGGGCGGCGATCGCCGCGGCGTTCGATCACAAGGTCTTCGATGGTCGTCGCGCGCGTCGCCCCAGTTTCGACAAGGCGTTCGAGGAACTGCAGGCCGGTGCCGCGCTGGCCGAGTGGCCGCGCACCGACAAGACGCATGTGCAGAAGTTGCTGCCGGACGCGCTGCGCGGCTTCTGCAAGGACACGGGCGATGCCCGCGTGCCCGCCTCGCCGCTGTTCGACGCCTGGCGCGACTGGTGTGAAGCCGACGACGCCTGGCAACAGCTGCAGCTGCGCCTTCGCGCCGGCCTGCTGCACCGCCTGCGCGACGACGCGCGACGACGGCTCGATCACCTCAAGCGTGTCCGTCGCGTGCAGACCTACGACGACCTGATCGAACGCGTCGCCGTCGCGCTCGACGGCCCGCATCGGCAGGCGCTGGTCGCTGCCCTGCGCGCGCAGTACCGCGTGGCGCTGGTGGACGAGTTCCAGGACACCGACGAACGCCAGTGGCGGATCTTCGCGCGCGCGTTCGGCGATTCCGACGAAGTCCGCGCGCTGGGCGAAACGCCGGCGCTGTTCCTGATCGGCGATCCCAAGCAGGCCATCTACGGCTTCCGCGGCGGCGACGTCGCCACCTACCTGCTCGCGCGGCGTACGGCGGACGAGGCGCCGCGGCTGGCGTACAACTTCCGCTCGCGCCCTGCGGTGCTGCGTGCGGTGCGCGCGCTGTACGACCGCGCGGCAGCGGCCGGGCAGGACGCGTTTGCGCATCCCGACATCCGCTTCGAGCCGGTCGAGCCCGGCGGCAACCGCGGCGACGACGATTACCGCGCCGGCGACCATGCTGCGCCGGCGCTCACCCTGCGGCTGCTGCACAGCGACGACGGCGCGCCGCTCGATGCCGACGGCTCGCGCGAGGCCGCGACCGCCGCCTGCGTGGCCGACATCCATCGCGTGCTCGCCGACGCGCGCGCGGGGCGTGCGCGGATCGACGGACGTCCGGTGCGGCCCGGCGACATCGCGGTGCTCGTGCGCAACCACAAGGAAGCCACCCGGGTGCAGCAGGCGCTCGCCCGTGCCGGCGTGCCGGCCGTGGCGGCGGGAAAGCAGAGCCTGTTCGCCAGCACCGAGGCAGGCGAACTGCGCACACTGCTGCTGGCGCTGCTGCATCCGGCCGACAGCGGGCGCCTGCGCGCCGCGCTGGCCACCGTGCTGCTCGGCGAAGACGCCATCGCGCTCGCCGCGCTGGACGAAGACGGCGAGGCCCAGCGCCAGCACCAGTCGCGCCTGCTGCACTGGCGCGAACGCTGGCAGCGCGGCGGACCGTTCGCGCTGGTGTCCGAGCTGTGCGCCGCACAGGCCGAACGCCTGCTTGGCCTGCTCGACGGCGAGCGCCGCCTGACCAATTACCTGCAGCTCGGTGAACACCTGCAGGAAGCCAGCGCACGCACGCTGGGCCTGCACGGGCTGCTGGACTGGCTGCAGGCCCGCATGGCCGACGCCGATGCCGACGACGAAACACAGCTGCTGCGGCTGGAATCCGACGCGCTGCGCGTGCAGATCGTCACCCTGCACAAGAGCAAGGGACTGGAGTATCCGCTGGTCTACCTGCCGTTCGCCGGTTTGGGCACCTCGCGCCCCGACAGCGGCCGCCATCGCGTGGTCCACGACGGCACGCAGCGCGTGCTGCAGTGGAAGCTCGACAAGGACGATCCCGCCTGGAAGGCCGCCGGCGACGCCGCGCGGCGCGACGCGACCGCCGAAGACGCGCGCCTGCTCTATGTCGGCCTGACCCGTGCCGCGCATGCACTATGGATCGCGGCCGGTGGCGTGAAGGACTTCGACAGAAGCCGTCTCGCGCCGCTGCTCGCCGGCATCGCCGACCTGCGCGCGCACGCCGACATCCGCATCGTCGAAGGCCCGGCCGAACCGCCTCCAGCGCGCCTGCCCGCCGAGCACGACACCGCCATCGTCCCCGCGCGCGTCGCCACGCGCCGCATCGTCGCCGACTGGTGGGTCTACAGCTTCACCCAGCTCGCGCATGCCGAAGGCGGCGGCGATCCGCTGGCGGCATCGACGCAGGCCGATCCGGGTGGCGAGGACGAAACACCCGCGTCCGAGGTCGACGCGCTGCCCGACGTCATCGCCCAGCCCGCCGCGACCGTCGATCCGCGCTTCGCCGGCAGCCGCTTCGGCGTGGTGATGCATGCCGCGCTGGAACATGCCGACTTCGCCGCCTGGCGCGACTGGCGGCCCGGCGAGGCCGCCCCGGCGGGGCAGGAGGCGGTCATCGCCGAGGCGTTGTGCGAGGGCGGTTATGCCGAAGCCGACGTCGCCGACGGCCTGGCCGTGCTGGTGCCGCTGGTCGGCCACACCTTGGGCACCGCGCTGCCCGAAGGCCTCCGCCTGGCCGACCTGCCGACGGCGCAGCGCCGTGCGGAAATCGAGTTCCATTTCGCCATGCAGCCCACCCGCGTGTCCGACCTGCTGGCGCTGCTGCACCGCCACGGCCTGCTGCGTCATCGCAGCGCGTTCGGTACGCGGCAGCGGCTGGAAGGGCTGATGACCGGCCTGATCGATCTCACCTACCTCCACGACGGCCGCTGGTACGTGCTCGACTACAAGTCCAACCAGCTGCCCGGCTACGACGCGGCGGCCCTGCAGCAGGCGATGACCCACAGCGAGTACGACCTGCAGGCGCTGATCTATACGCTGGCGCTGCACCGCTGGCTGCGTTTCCGGCTGGGCGATGCCTACGACTATGCGCGCGATGTCGGCGGCATCCGTTACCTGTTCTGCCGCGGCCTGGACCTGACGCGCGACGCGTCGCCGGGCGTGCATGCACAGCGGTTCCCGCCGGACCTGGTACATGCGCTGGACGCGCTGTTCGCCGGCGCAGCGTCGGGAGCCGCCGCATGAGCCTGCTCGACGCGCTTCACAAAGGGGGCCACCTGCGCACGCTCGACCATGCCCTGGCGCAGAGCCTGCGCCGGCTGCAGCGCGACACGCCCGATGGCGTGCTCGCCGCCGCTGCGCTGGCGTCGCTGGCGGTCGCCAAGGGCCACGCCGGGCTGTCGCTGTCGGCCCCGTGGCAGCTGCTCGAGCACGACGCCGATCTTCCCTGGCCCGCCGGGGACGCGTGGCGTGCGCAACTGGCTGCATCGCGCTGGATCGCAACGCCTTGCGATGCGGTGGCGGCCTCCGATCCGCACGTGCCGCTCGTGCTGGAAGGCGACTTGCTTTACCTGCGCCGCTATCGCGAGTACGAACGCGCGCTGGCGCTGGGCCTGCAGCGCATCGCAACCCACGCACCGACTGCCGGCGACGTGGCGGCGCTGGCGCCGTTGTTCGCCATGCTCTTTCCGCAGGCCACGCACGACGACCACCAGGCGCGCGCTGCTGCGCTCGTGCTGCGGCATGCGCTGCTGTTGGTGACCGGTGGTCCGGGCACCGGCAAGACCACCACCACCGCGCGCCTGCTGGTACTGCTGGCGGCGCAGGCGCGCCATGCCGGGCACGCGGTGCCGCGCATCGCCCTGGCCGCCCCCACCGGACGCGCCGCCGAACGCATGGCCGAAAGCGTGCGCCACGCCGCGCATGCGCTGGCGGCGTCCGGTGTCGACGCCGACCTGCTCGCGGCATTGCCCGCGACCGGCACTACGCTGCATCGCCTGCTCGGCACGATTCCCGATTCGCCGCGCTTCCGGCACGACCGCGACGACCCGTTGCCGTTCGACGTGGTGGTGGTCGACGAAGCCTCGATGATCGACCTGCCGTTGATGGCCAAGCTGGTCGACGCCATCGCCGATGGCACGCGCCTGGTGCTGCTGGGCGATCCCGACCAGCTTCCCTCGGTGGAAGCCGGCGACGTGCTGGCCGCCATCCTCGGCGCCGCCGGCGACGGCGCCGCGCTCGCGCAGGATGATGCGGACGCGTTGCATCCGCTGCTCGGCGAACCGTCCCACCGTCATGCCCGCGAAGTCGTGGAACCAGCGCCTTCCAGCGCAACCGCCGATGCCGGCCCACGCCCAGACGATCGAACGACGTTCCCCGGCATCCGCGTGCACCTGCAGCGCGGCTGGCGTCAGAGCGAAGCGCTGCAGCTGGCACCGCTGGCCGCCGCCGTGCGCCAGGGCGAGGCCGACACGTCGCTGGATCTGCTCCGCAGCGGCACGCTGTCGAACGTGCATTTCCACGAAGGCCTGGCAGATCCGCTCGGTGCGCACCGCGAGGCCCTGCTCGCCCACTGGCGCGCGCTGGCCCATGCCGCGACGCCGGCCGATGCGCTGGCGCAGTCCACGCGTCTGCGCCTGCTCACCGCCGTGCGCGAGGGCGCCCAGGGCGCACGCACGCTCAACGCCCGCATCGAACGCCTGCTGCTCGATACAGGCGCCGGCACATCGCGCAGTGGACCCGGGCATTTCCATGGCCAGCTGCTGATCGTCACCGAGAACAGCTACCGCCACCGCCTGTTCAACGGCGACATCGGCCTCTGCCTGCGCGACGAGCGCGGCGCGCTGGTCGCGTGGTTCCCGGGTGAAGAGGCCGCACAGCCGCGCGCATTCCATCCTGCCGCGCTGCCCGCGCACGAGTCGGCGTTCGCGATGACGGTACACAAGGCGCAGGGATCGGAATTCGATACGGTCTGGCTGCTGCTGCCCGCCCGCAGCAACCGCGTGCTCTCGCGTGAACTGGTCTATACCGGCATCACCCGCGCCCGCCGCGAACTGCATGTCGCCGGCAGCGATACGGTGATCCGCGAGGCACTGGCCCGGCATGCCAGCCGATGGTCGGGGCTGGGGTGGCGGTTGGGCGCGGGTGCATCGCGCTGAACCGTGCGGTCCCTCGCGTGATGGCCGCTGAGATGGAGCGATCCGGAGACTGCGCTCGATCGCAGTGAAAGCGCGTGCCAGTCCCCACCTGGGCGCGCACGCATTTGCGATAACCCGCCCAACCGCGTATACCTGTCCAGGCTGACTGGCAGTCGCCTCCGCCGCCTCCTGCGGGCTGACCTCTCTTCCTCTCGGCCTGACGACGCGATCGCGCGCGTGCCGACGAGGTGCATGTGTCCCACCAGCAGGTCCAGGTTTTCATTCTCCATCTCGGGCAGCAGCAATCCATCGGGCCGGACGATCTGCGGGTGATGTGGGCGACCGCCTGCGAGTCGATGGACATCGCGGTGTCGCGACGCCCGCCGTCGCAAGGCCAGCATGCCAATGGTCGACCCTGCTTCGGTTTGTGGGCAGGCCGGCAGTTCCATCGCGTCCCGGCGGAGAAGCGCATGCGCCGTCTGCTGGAAGCACGCGGTTTCCAATTCACGTTGACGCATACCGCCCTGTAGGAGGGTGCATGACTTTTGATGTCGGGATCGGCAAGTGCCGGTCGGTGCAATCGGATTCGGTGGATGTGTGGGTGGACGGCTCCATCGTCCGGCGGCTTGCGCCGGAGACCAAGTGGCAGCGGGATGGCATCAGCGTGCTGCAGGTGCCGGCGAAGGTGTGCAGTGCGCGCCATCGCGTGGCGGTCGGTGAAGAGGTGTTCCTCGATACGGCGCTGATCAATCCCAACAGCGCGGGCAAGCTGGATGTCGAAGGCAGCGGCGACTACGCCAAGGCGCGCCTGTCGCTGCTGGTGCCCACCCTCGATCCCGCGCCCACCCCGCCCACGCCGTCGCGCAAGGCCAGCTGGCGCTGACACGTCACCGCCCGGCGCGTCCATGCCGTCGGGCACGATCTTCCCTCACGCGCTCCGCACGGGAGCTGTGCGAAGGTGAGCGCCGACGTCGCCGGGGCTCACCGTGAACACGCGCACTCCGCTCAGCTCCGCTGCCGGACGGATTCACCTGGGACATGGGCGAACGTTGCCGCACGCGGGTCCGCCATGGCGTGCGCATCGTCGAGCCGGCCCCGAGCGGCAAGGGTGGATGGCAAGGATCCTGATCAGCGGCACGGACGTGCGCCAGGAACAGATCGCCGTGCGGTCGCTGGACGCAGGCACCGCATGGGCCACGCGCTGGATGCGGGAGCGCCAGGCCGCGCTGCTCCGCCTAGTGGCCGGGCAGATGCCGTTGGCCCCGTGAGCGCTCGCAGTCCGGGTGCCGGCGCTTTTGCGCGAGCATCCCGCCGCCGCGCGTAGTCCGCGCACGGACGCCTGCCGTCCTGCTGCCGATCACCGCGCGCCTCGAAGCGCCAGGGCTTCCGCCATGAACAACCCCCCGAACGGATCGAACATGCGCCTGCTGGCCGGATGCGAACTGACGGTCGAATCGATCGAAGACTGCGCGGTGGTCGCCATGCTGCGTCCGCGCAGCGGCGATGCGCAATGGCTGATCAGCGAAACCTATGCCTTCGATCCCCACGTCCGGCCGACCGAGTTCGTCGACGTGTTCGGCAACCTGTGCCAGCGCTTCGTGGTGCCGCGCGGGCGCATGCGCATCCGCGCCGAACTGGAGGTGGAGACCGAGCGCGATATCGCCCTTGCGCCGTGGGTCGCGCCGGTGCCGGCGGCCCTGCTGCCCGATCACACGCTGCAGTACCTGTTGCCGAGCCGCTACTGCCCGAGCGATCGCACGTTCGAGCAGGCGCAGGCGATCGTCGAGGCGGCCGGTCCGCGCAGTGGCCAGGTCGGCGCCGTCGTGGAATGGATCCGCACGCACATCGCGTACCGGTACGGCGTCAGCGATGCCAGCACGGACGCACTCGGCACGATGGAAGCGGGCGCGGGCGTCTGCCGCGACCAGGCCCATGTCGGCATCACGCTGTGCAGGAGCCTGCGGATTCCGGCCCGCATGGTGGTCGGCTATCTGCACGGACTGGCGCCGATGGATCTGCATGCGTGGTTCGAGGCGTATCTGGATGGACGCTGGTACACCTTCGATCCGACGCAGTCCGCGCCGCGCGGCGGCCGCATCGTGGTCGCCTACGGTCGCGATGCCGCAGACGTGGCGTTCCTGACCCATCACGGCTGGCTGCAGACGTTGGATCTGCAGGTATGGGTCGGTGAGCGAATGGATGAAATACGGCGTTGATTCACTGCAGGACGTCAACCTTAGTGGAGCGGTTTTCCAACAGGTTTCACGCTTTCCGGCCGCTGCGCGACGCGATTTCTTTCTGACGGACGGCCAACGCGTGAACACCGTCTTCACAGCGTCTCGACGTACGCCAATTCCAGCTGAAGGCGGTTGCCGGGGTGAACGAAAAAGGCCGCTATATTCCGGTTCCCCCAGACGAAGGAGGATTGGAATGTTCCAGAAAAAACAACACCTGACGATCGGCGTGGCGCTGCTGGCCACGCTCGCCTTTTCCGGCTGCGCCACGTACGACGACGAGTTCGCGGGCATCAACTCGCGCCTCGACCAGCTCGACACGCGCGTGCAGGGCGCCGCACAGAGCGCCGAGTCGGCCAATCAGTCCGCCCAGCAGGCCAACCAGCGCCTGGACCAGATCGAAGGTCGCGTCCGTCAGCTGGAAGCCGCACCGCGTCGCGTGCCGCGCGGTTGATGTCACCGGACCGGTGGCCCCTGCGGGCCACCGGTCTGCCCATCGTCACCCTTCACTCCCTCACTGAGCCGAGGAACGTCCCATCGGTACGCATACTCATCCCTTGATCCGGACCGCCTGTGGAGCGCTGGCGTTGACGCTGGCATTCGCGTGCGCGGACGTCGCCAGCGCCCGGGACGGCAAGGACAAGGCAGGTGCCGCGCCGCCCGCCGCGGCCCTCGACCAGCTTCCCCCCGGCCAGGACGTGGCCGACACCGTCATCGAACTCGCCGGCTGGGTCGTGGCGAGCAAGGACAGCCAGGGCTATCCGTTCGCGATCATGGACAAGGCCGCCGCACAGATCCTCGTGTTCGACGGCAATGGCCGGCTTCGCGGTGCGGCGCCCGGGCTCTTCGGCTCGGCCGTCGGCGATCACACCGCGCCCGGCGTGGCCGGCCTTGCGCTGCGTGAAATCCCGGGCAGGGATCGCACCACGCCTGCGGGCCGTTTCGTGGGCGGCTACGGTCCGTCCATCGACGCCGGACGCGTGCTGTGGGTCGACCACGAATCCGCCGTCTCCATCCATCCGACCGCCACCGGCGTCCCGGCGGAAAGGCGCGTCGAACGCCTGGCATCGCCGACGCCCGACGACAACCGCATCACGCACGGCTGCATCAACGTCTCGCCCGAGTTCTACGAACAGGTCATGCGCACGACGTTCGAGCGCGGCGGCGTGTTCTACATCCTGCCCGACAAGAAATCACTCGCGGACACCTTTCCCGAGTTCGCGCAAAGCCGCGCGGCGGCCGAACGCGGCGATCGCAAGGGCGCACGCGCCTCGCGCGATTGACGCAGGCCTGATTGCGCGCAGCCCACGCGCGTGCCGGCGATGACCCTCGCGCTTGGCAAAGACACGGCGCGTGCGTCGCGCCGCTGTCCTGCGTCGTTGCAACCTGCTCAACCCAGGTCGCGATCGAGCAGGCAGTCGATGAAGGCCCGGAGCGCCGGCAGCATGTAGCGCCGGCTCGAGTAGTAGAGGAACAGGCCGGGTACCGTCGGCGACCAGTCGGCGAGCACGCGCTTGAGCCGTCCATCGCGCAACGCCTCGGCGATGTCGTCGTCGTTGTACGCGTACAGGATGCCGAGCCCCTGCAGCGCGGCGGGCACGATGATGTCCTGGTGGTTCGAGATCACCTTTCCCTCGCCGAAGAATTCGACCGCCTTGCGCTTCTTCTCGAACGACCAGCCGGCGATCTTGCCGCTGCCGGGGAAGCGCCAGTTGATGCACGCGTGCTGGCTCAGATCCGCCGGCGTCTTCGGTTCGCCGTGCCGGGCGAGGTAGTCGGGCGACGCCACGGCGAGCAGCTCGAAGTCGGGCGTGAGCCGCACCGCCACCATGTCCTTCTGCAGCCGGCCGCCCACCCGGATGCCGGCGTCGAATCCTTCGGCTGCGATATCGCTCAGGCCGTCGTCGATGACGATGTCGAGCACGACGTCGGGATGCGCGAGGGCGAACCGTCCCAACCGTGGCGCGATCACTCGCTTGGCCGCCATGCTCAGCGTGTTGATGCGCAGGGTCCCGGCGGTGCGCGCACGCGTGCCCACGGCCTGCGCCACGGCGTCATCCATGTCGCGGAGCATCGGCGCGATGCGCTCGTGCAGCTGCCGTCCGGGTTCGGTCGGTGACACGCTGCGGGTGGTGCGGTTCAACAATCGAACGCCGAGCCGGGCTTCCAGCTGCCGGATGATCTGGCTGAGGGCCGAGCGCGACAGCCCCAGGTGGTCGGCGGCCCGGGCGAAGCTGGCCCGGTCGACCACGGCCACGAAGGCCTTGAGTTCGGCAAATTCCGAACCGCGCATTGTGTACCGATTCCTACATGGCCTGATCGGATAATAGGCGATTCTCTAATCCTGCAGGGCGCTTCAAGCTGGCTCCACCCACCCCACCGGAGCCCTGCCATGAAAGCGCTGGACCTGCCTGAACCCATTGCCGCCTACTTCGAGGCCGACCGTCAGGACGGCCAGGCCGTCGCCCGCTGCTTCACCCGGGACGGCGTCGTCCTGGACGAAGGCCATACCCATTCGGGCCTCGCCGCGATCGAAGCCTGGAAGACCGCGTCGTCCGCCACGTACACCTACACCGCGACGCCCCACACGCTGGAGACGCAGGGCCGCAGCTACACCGTGACCAGCCAGGTGTCGGGCGACTTCCCGGGCAGCCCGCTGGACCTGCGTTATCGCTTCACGCTGGAGCGCGGCAAGATCGCCACGCTGGAGATCGCGCCATGAGTTTCGACCTCCAGCTGGCTGGCAAGCGCATCCTGGTCACCGGCGGCACGCGAGGGGTCGGTGCGGCCGTCGTCGAACGGCTGATCCAGCTCGGAGCGCGCGTCGCGACGACCGCGCGCTCGGTGCCGGACACGCCGCTCGAGCATGTCCACTACGTGGCGGCCGACCTGGCTACCGCCGACGGCGTGCGCGCGGCGGCGGAGGCGGCCCGGCACGAACTCGGCGGCATCGACATCCTGATCAATGTGGTCGGCGGGTCGTCGGCCCCCGCAGGCGGTTTCGCCGTGCTGGACGATGCGGAGTGGGCCAAGGCGCTCGACGTGAACCTGATGTCGGCCGTGCGGATGGATCGCGCGCTGCTGCCGGCGATGCTCGCGCAGGGGTCCGGCGTGATCCTGCACGTGACGTCGATCCAGCGCGTGCTGCCGCTGCACGACGCCACCATCGCCTATGCCGCCGCCAAGGCCGCGCTGTCCACCTACAGCAAGGCGCTCTCCAAGGAAGTGACGCCCCAGGGCGTGCGGGTGGTCCGCGTCTCGCCGGGCTGGGTCGAGACGGAAGCCGCGGTCGACTTCCTCGGCGGCATCGCGGCCAATGTGGGCACGGATTACGAAGGCGCCAGGCGGATGGTCATGGAGGCGCTGGGCGGCATCCCGTTGGGACGGCCTGCCCAGCCGAGCGAGGTCGCCGACCTCATCGCGTTCCTGGTGTCGCCGCGGGCGGCGTCCGTGTCGGGGTCGGAACACGTGATCGACGGCGGCACCGTCCCGACCGCGTAAGCCCTGCCGCTGCTCCCGGGCCCTCGCTGCCTGTCGCGACCCGGCGGGCAGCTGCAGGGGTGATTGTCGGAGCGGTACTTACGATCAAGTTATCAGGACTATTCGTAACTGAAAGTTCTGCGCGTGCCGGCAAAGTACCCCTGCCGGCCGACGCCGCACCCCGAACGCCACCCACCACCGCTCCGAGGACACGACCATGTTCAAGCTCATTCCCGCCCTGCTCGCCGCCGCGCTGGCCGCCAGCCTGTCTCCCTCTGCCCATGCCACCGAGGCCGTCCGCGACGGCGGCCAGGTGAGGAACGTCGTGCTGGTGCACGGCGCCTTCGCCGATGGATCCGGATGGCGCCCGGTGTACGAGGATCTCACCGCGCGCGGCTACCGCGTCTCCATCGTGCAGAACCCGCTGACCTCGCTGGCCGACGATGTGGCCGCCACGAAACGCGTACTGGACCGCCAGGACGGCCCCGCCATCCTGGTCGGACACTCCTGGGGCGGCACGGTCATCACCGAAGCCGGCGTGCACGACAAGGTCGCCGGTCTGGTCTACGTGTCGGCGCTGGCGCCGGACGCCGGCGAAACCACCGCCCAGCAGTACACCGGCTTCGCGCCCACGCCGGAGTTCGTGATCGAGACCAGCGCCGACGGCTTCGGCTTCATCCATCCTGCCAAGTTCAAGGCCGGCTTCGCCCACGACACCACCGATGCCGATGCCGCGTTCCTGCGCGACTCGCAGGTGCCCATCAACATGTCGGCCTTCGGCACCCCGCTGACCCACGCCGCGTGGCGCAGCAAGCCCAGCTGGGCCGTGATCGCCACCGAAGACAAGGCCTTCGACCAGGCGATGCTGATCCACATGGCCGAACGCATCGACGCGCGCATCACCAAGGTCTCCGCCAGCCATGCGGTCTTCATGACGCAGCCCAAGGTGGTCGCCGACACGATCGACCGCGCGGCGCGCGACGCCGGCCAGGCGGCCAGGTAAGCACGCCGGGGCGCGACGGTCGCACTCGCCGCCGCGTCCCCCTCCTTTCTCCTCTCCCCCACGACGGGTGGCCCCGGCCGGCTGCCCGAAGGTCTTTCCCTGCCCGGAGCCTCTGCCGTCATGTCCATTCCTCCCGCGTCGTACGCGCCCTCCCTGACGACCGGCGCACCCTCCGGCCGTTTCGATTTCATCGTCTGCGGCGCCGGACCGGCCGGCTGCGCCCTCGCCGGCCGGTTGGCCGAGCATCCGGGCGTGCGTGTGCTGCTGGTGGAAGCGGGCGGCGCCGATACGCTGCCGGAGATCCTCGAGCCGACCCAGTGGCCGCTCAACCTGGGCTCGGATCGCGACTGGGGTTTCGTGGCGCAGTCCAACCCGCACCTCAACCACCGCGCCATCCCGCTCAACATGGGCAAGGTGCTGGGCGGCAGCTCCAGCATCAACGTGATGGTGTGGGCACGCGGCCACCAGGCCGACTGGGACCAGTTCGCCGAGGAAGCCGGCGACGATGACTGGGGTTATCGGTCCGTCCTCGGGATCTACCGGCGTATCGAAGACTGGCGCGGCCTGCCCGATGCCGCCCGTCGCGGCACCGGCGGGCCGGTGCACGTGGAAACCCCGCCGCATCCGCAGCCCGTGGCGATCGCCATGGTCGAAGCGGCGAAAACCCTCGGAATACCCACGTTCGACAGCCCCAATGGCGCGATGATGGAAGGCCGTGGCGGGGTCGCGCTCAACGATCTGATCGTCAAGGCCGGACAGCGCTCATCGCTCTTCCGCGCCTACATCCTCCCGAAACTGGGGCAGCCCAACCTGACGGTGATGACGGGCGCACAGGTCAGCAGACTCGTGCTCGAAGGCACTACGGTCGTCGGCGTCGAGATCACCCAGGGTGCGCAGCGCACGCGCATCCTGGCCGATCGCGAAGTGATCCTGTCGATGGGCGCGATCAATACGCCCAAGGTGCTGATGCAGTCCGGCATCGGCCCCGAGGAGGAACTGGCACCGCATGGCATCCCGGTGATCCAGCACCTGCCCGGTGTCGGGCGGAACCACCAGGACCACGTGTCCTTCGGCTGTCTGTTCGAGGCGAACGCGCCGGTGGGTGTGGGCAACGGCGGATCGGAAGCCACACTGTACTGGAAGACCGATGCCGCATTGGCTGCGCCCGACGTCTTCCATTGCCAGCTGGAGTTCCCCGTACCGACGCCGGAAACCGCGCATCGCGGCGTGCCGGCGCATGGCTGGATGACCTTCGCCGGACTGTCGCATCCCAAGAGCCGCGGCTCGGTGCATCTCACCGGTGCCGATCCCGACGCGCCCCCGCGGATCCAGGCCAATACGCTGTCGCATCCCGACGATCTGCGTGACGCCAGGGCGACTGTCGCGCTGGCCCGGGAGATGGCGCACGCCTCGCCCTTCAGGAACCTCTTGAAGCGCGAAGCGATGCCCGGAAACCTGGGCACCTCCGAGATGGACACCTATCTCCGCGACGCGGCCGTGACCTTCTGGCACCAGGCATGCACGGCGAAGATGGGACGCGATGCGATGTCCGTGGTCAACGGCAACCTGCAGGTCTACGGCATCGAGCGTCTGCGCATCGCCGACGCCTCCGTCCTGCCGAATGTCCCGAGCGGCAACACGATGGCGCCGTGCGTCGTGATCGGCGAGCGGGCGGCGGAGATCATCGGGCGTGCGCACCGGCTCTGACGCGTCCCCGCGCGGTCAGCGCAGCGGCGGTCGCTCGCCCGATTCCACCCAGCCGGTCAGCACGCGGAATGCATCCTTGACCTGATCCGCAGAGAATCGGCAATGCCCGCCCGGCGCGTCCGGCAGCGTCAGCGGCACCACGGTGGCGTCCCGCGCCTTCTGCGCATACACCGGCCGGAAGCGGGGGTTGATGGTCGGGTCATCGGCGTTGTACTGCAGCACCAGCGGCTTCTGTGGCCGGCCCGACAGGGCCGGCGCCGCAGCCACGTAGTCCATGGCCGCCACATCGCCGACATAACGCGGCACGCGACGGTTGAATGCGTCGTCGTCGCCGAATCCCGTGTAGCGCACCAGGCGATTGTCCACCGGCATGCCACCGCCGCGCGCGATCAGGTCGCGGATCACCAGGTAGTGCAGGCCGAGCGTGCCGGGCAGCGCCTCGACGGACACCTCCAGCCTGGTCGCGAGTCTCTGAGCGGCGGCCGGATCGCGCGGCAGGGCGGCATCGACGCGGTCCATCACCGTGTTCTGGTCGAGCACCGGCGCGGCGGGATCGGACAGGCGGAACCCCGCTTCACCCTCGTGCGGCGGGAACAGGGCATCGAACGCGACCAGCGAGGTGAACAGTTCCGTCGCCAGCACCTCGCCGGGCAGGTTGGCGCCGCAGAGCGACAGTGCGCCGTCGTAGTGCGCGGCCTGCTGTTCGAGGCTGGCGATGGCGATGCCGCCGCCCATCGACATGCCGACCATCCATGTCTTCGTCGGTTGGCCATGCCGCTGCACGAAGTGCGCGCGCAGGCGTTCGCTGTCGGCAATGGCGTCGCGCACTGCCCAGCCCTGCGTCGCGTAGCCGCTCTGCGCCACCGCATAACGTTCGGAAGTGAACATCGGGGTGGCGGGATCGGCGGGCCAGGGTGTTTCGCGCGCTACGCCGACCGGTTCGAAGCCGTGTGCCAGTACGACCAGCTCGCCGTTCCAGTCAGCCGGGATATCGATGCGGTAGGGCGCGCCGGCCAGCGTGCCGGTGTCCTCCACCGGCGGCGATATCGCGGTGGACGCGTCCTGCGCGAAGGCGGGCGACAGCAGAAGGGACAGGGCGAGCGACAGGCAGGGCAGGCGCATGCGATCTCCGGGGGCGCGAGGCGGTGGCGGTCGGACTAGCCTACCCTGCCGTGCGGGCGCACCAGCCATGGATCATCCCGGCCTGGTGGAAGCGCAGCGGCGACAGGAAGCCACCGGCTTGCGCCAGCGCAGCCACGTGGTCGGGCGGCAGGATGGCGACATCGCGCGCGTAGTTGGCGCGGATCTGTTCCAGCGCGGCGGCGTCGAGGCCGGCGCCGGACATGGTTTCCATCCACAGCTTCAACATGGCCGGGTAGTCGGCCGCCGCGGTGTCCCAGGCGAGATCGGCCCAGGCGAGCGTGCCGCCCGGACGCAGGCGCCGCGCGATCGAGGCGAAGAACGCCGTGCGCACGGCCGGATCGAGCAGGAACTGCGAGACCAGCAGGCAGGTGGCGCCATCGAACGCGGCGGCCTCCGGCAGCGTGTCGACCACGTCGGCATGGAAACCACAGCGGTCGGCGAAGCCTTCGCGCTCGGCGCGTGCGCGGCAGGTGGCGATCATCTGCGTGGAAGGATCCAGTGCGAGGAAGGTCCAGCGCGGGAAGCGCCGCGCCAGGTGCGCGATCTCCGCGCCGGTGCCCGCGCCGACGCACAGCAGGCGCGCGTCCTCGGGCAGGTCCGCGAACACGGTTTCCATCAGGAACAGCAGGCTCTCGCGGATCGGCGCCATGCGCACCCAGCGGGCATCGTAGCCGGCGGCCTGCTGGTCGAAGAGGGCATCGAGTTCGTGCTGCTGCATGGCGGTCTCCTCAGGGGTCTCATTCCACCCTACAGGAGCCGTCAAGCCCGGTCCGGCAGTGCGGCCGTCACCACATCAGGTCGTCGGGCACCTTGAACTGGGCGTAGTAGTCGTCGTCCTCGGAGGTGGATGCCGCAGCATCCGTTCCCTGGGCATGATCGAGCACGATCATGTCGGGATCGCGCTCGCGCACCTTGTCGGCGGCCACGCGCGGCAGCAGTTCGTAGCGGTCGTCGATGTGCGCGATCACCAGCAGGCCGGCGGCCAGTTTCTTCTTCAGGTCGTCGTTGACCAGCACGGTGCGGATGGCGCCGTTCGCGGTGAAGCGGTATTCCAGCTCGCCGCTGCGCGGCACCTTGCGGTCGGCGATGATCTGCCGCGCCTGGGCGCGCAGTTCCGCGGTGCGGGCGTGCGCCTTGCGTTCGGCTTCCAGCGCCCGGTCGCGTTCGGCCTTCTCGGCGCGCGCGCGTTCGGCCTCGCGCTGGATCTCGTTGGGCGCGGCGGGGCCCTTGCCGTGGCGGGCCTTGTTCTGCTCGCGTGCGACCTCGGCCAGCTTGGATTTCTTGACCAGGCCGGCCTTGAGCAGTTGTTCCTGGAGAGGATTTCCCTTCGCCATGTCGCGGTGTCTTGATCGGGTGTGATGGTCAATCATACCCGCCGTCCCCGGCCCTCCGCGTCCGCACGCCACTCCCATGGAACCCCTGAAGTATCTCGCCGGCTATCCCCAGGACCTGCAGGAACGCGTGCGTGCGCTGATCGCGCAGGACGGGCTGGCGCCGATGCTGGCGAAGAAGTACGCCGAACCCCATGCCGTGCGCAGCGACGGCCAGCTGTACGACTACGTGCAGGCGCTGAAGGAGCAGTACCTGCGCCGCTCGGTGCCGCTGGGCAAGGTGGTCTACGACAGCACGCTGCAGGTGATGAAGCATGCGCTGGGTACGCATACGGCCATCTCGCGGGTACACGGCGGCAAGCTCAAGGCCCGCCGCGAGATCCGCATCGCCACCGTGTTCCGCGACGCGCCGGCGGCGTTCCTGAAGATGATCGCCGTGCACGAACTGGCGCATATCAGGGAAGCCGAGCACAACAAGGCCTTCTACCAGCTGTGCACGCACATGGAACCGGACTACCACCAGCTGGAGTTCGATCTGCGGTTGTATCTGACGCTGATGGAGATGCGCGAAACGAAAGAGCCGTAGCGCCGGACAGGGCCGATGCCCGCAGCCGTGAGCCTGGATGCCGCCCGTGGCGGGCCGTCCCGGTCCTGGGCTCATCCGGGGAAGGTGGGCATCCCGGATCCGAGCGGGCGCACGTGCGCGGACCCCGCAGGCCGCACCGGCATCAGTCCGTCAGTTCGAGTATCGCCCCGCCATTGAGCGTCGCCGACCAGCGTCGCGCGCCGGTGGCGCGCAGGTCGTACAGGCCGTAGGGCGTGGCCAGCGCCGCGCGCGCCAGGCTGCCGTCGTCGGCGAGGGCGACGATGCGCAGGCGGCGGTCCGGCCAGGCCGACGCGCTGGCGAAGAACGCCTGCAACGGCGGGGGCGCGATGAGTTCGCCCACGCAGCGTCCGCGTTCCTGCCGGAAGGTCGCGTCGACCTCGAAGCGCTCGCCCTTCAGCAGGCCGACCAGGCGCGTCGCGGTGGGGCAGTCGGCGCGCGCCAGTCCGGGCGGCGGTGCCCGGAACGGCGCGGCGAGCATCTGCGCGGTCGATTCGATGGACGACACCCACATGGCGTTCGACAGCACCGCGACCGCCGTGTCCTGCCCGGGCCAGAGCAACAGCACGCTGCGCGCGCCCGGGGTGGTACCCGCGTGGTGCGCGATGCGGGCGCCGTCGGCATCGCGGCCGAGGCGCCAGCCGAAGCCCACCTCGTAGTCGCGATCCCGCACCGGTGTGCCATCGGCCAGCCGCGCAGGCTGCTGCATGGCCTGCCAGCGCTCGGCGGACACGATGCGGTGTTCCAGCACACGGCCGCCGAACATCGCCAGCGCCTCCGGTGTCGCGGCCAGTCCGCCGCCGGGCCAGGTGTAGCTCATGTCGGTGCGGGGCACGCGGCGTGCGCTGCCGTGCTCGATGTCGTAGAGCGACGACGCGTTCGCACCGTCGGTTTCCCCGTCCGCGCCGATCGCCAGCCCGGGCGTGACGTGGCGTTGCACGTAGTCGACGAACGACGTGCCCGTGCGCGCTTCGATCACCGCGCCGAGCAGCGTGTAACCCCACGAGGAGTAGCGATACGCGGTGCCGGGCGGCGACAGCAGCGCGCGGCCGGAGAAGATGCCGACCGCATCGCGCGAGGTCGGATACCGCACCTTGCCCAACACCTGCAGATCGTTGCCGGCGTAGTGCGGTGCGCCGGACGTATGCGCCGCCAGCTGGCGTACCGTCACCGGCGCCCATGCCGCGGGCAGCCAGGGCAACGTGTCGCCGACCGGTGCGTCGAGGTCGAGCCGGCCATCGTCGACCAGCCGGGCTGCCGCGGTGGTGGCGATGACCTTGGAGACGCTCGCCAGCCGGAACACCGTGTCGCGCTGCACCGGGGCGGCCGCTTCGATATCGCGCAGGCCGGCGCAGCCGGTCCAGGCCACGCGACCGTCGCGCCACACGGCGGCGCCCATGCCGGGCACGCCGTTGGTGGCGACCAGCGCTTCCAGCACGGACTGCGCGGTCGCGGCGGCCGCGTGGTCCGTGGCGCGCCCGCAGGTGTCGCGGGCGAACGCCGGAGTGGCCAGGCACGCGAGGGCGAGGGCAAGCGCGCGGGTGAGCAGGCGCGAACGGCGGACGGACGCGCGACAGGGAGAGGGCATCGACGGGCTCCGGAGGAAGATGCGTCCACCGTAGGAGACGCGAGGGTCCGCTGTCGTGGCGGCCGCGCCCGGACGTGCCTGCGCTGCGCCTGCCCGGTGATCCATGCGCAGGCCATCGCGCGCGCATGCCCCGCCGACCACCCCGTCAGCTGCGCGCGTGCAGCGCCTGCAGCAGTGCGTCGGTATAGGTGCGGCTGACGCGCACCGGCGTGCCGTCGTGCAACCTCAGCATGGCATCGCGGTTGCTCAGGGGCTGGATCTCGGCCACCTGGTCCACCCGCACGATCGAGGAACGGTGCACGCGCACGAATCGTGCCGGGTCCAGCTGCGTGGCGAGCTGGTGCAGCGACTCGCGCACCATGTACGTGCGTTCGCCGACATGCAGCACGGCGTAGTCGCCGTCCGCGCCGATCCACGCCACGCTGTCGGCGCGGATGAGGCGCGTGCGATGGCCGATGCGCACGGTGAACGTCTGCAGGTGCCGCGTCGGCGCGAGCCCGATGCCGGCCGGCGCTGCCGTCTCCAGTTCGCGCAGCCGCAGCAGCCGGCGTGCGCGCGCCAGCGCTTCGGCCAGGCGGGCGTCGTCGATGGGCTTGAGCAGGTAGTCGACCGCGTTCAGCGCGAACGCCGCCACCGCGAAGCCCTCGTGCGCCGTGAGCAGGATCGTCAGCGGCCGCTGGTGCGCGGGCAGCGCCGCCAGTACGTCCAGGCCGCTCATGCCCGGCATCTGCACGTCCAGGAACACCAGGTCCGGCGGTCGCGCCTGCAGGCCGGCCAGCGCCGTGGTGCCGTCCTCGTATTCGCCCACCACCTGCACGTCGTCGAACGCGGCCAGCCGCGACAGCACCCCGCGACGCGCCAGCGGCTCGTCGTCGACCACGCAGACGCGGATCACGTGCCGGCCTCCGGCGCGGGACGCAGCGGCAGCAGCAGCCGCGCGCGGTACCGCCCGGCCACGATGCCGGCTTCCACGCGCGCCAGACCGGGATACAGCTGCGCAAGACGGCCGCGCACATTGGCCAGTCCCACGCCCGTGCGAAGCAGGTCCGTGGTCGTCGGCATTTCCTCGGGCGGGGGCAGGTCGTTGTCGATGCGGATTTCCAGCTGGGCGCCCTCGCGCGCGATGTGGACGTCCACGCGGCCGGGCGTGCGGCGTGGCGCGATGCCGTGACGGATCGCGTTCTCCACCAGCGGCTGCAGCAACAGCGCCGGCACCTGCGCCCCCAGGACGCCGTCGCCGACCTGCCAGGACAGCTGCAGGCGCCGGCCGAGCCGCGCCTTCTCCACCTCCAGATAGGCCTCGGTCATGGCGATCTCCTCGGCCAGCGCCACTTCGTGGCTGGCGCGCGCCTCCAGCACCGCGCGCAGGAAATCGCCCAGTCTCGCCAGCACCTGCCGGGCTTCGCTGCCGCGTTCCTCGGCGACCAGGGTGGAGATCGCGTTGAGCGTGTTGAACAGGAAGTGCGGCTGCAGCTGGTAGCGCAGTGCGCGCAGTTCCGCGTCGCGGGCCAGCGCGCGCGCCGCCAGGTGTTCCGCCTGCTCGTGCCGGAGCGCCGCGTAGTAGGTCACCACCGCGTGGATCGCGCAGTACGCCACCAGCACCAGCCAGGCGCCTTCCAGCCCACGGAAGATCAGGGTCGGGTCGACGACACCGGGCTGGAGCAGCCGCGTCACGTCGCCGGACAGGAACGCCTGCAGCGCCATGCTCAGCAGGCGCGTCGCCAGCGCCATCGCATACGTGGCCAGCAGCAGCGCCACCGCCATCTTCCAGCCCGCCACGCCGCGACGCCACATGCCGCGCTGCATCGCGGTCAGCGGCAGCAGCCACAGCACGAACGCCGCCAGGTACAGCGTGCGCGACAGCGTCGCATTGCCATGGCCGAGGATCGGCAATGCCATCAGCAGCAGGCACGCCCCCAGCGGCAGTCCGGCAAGGACCGGCAGCCAGAAGGGAGGCAGCGCATGGCGCGGGACGGAAGATGTCATGGGCGATCGGCAGGCCTGGGGACGGAACGGGGAACGGCCGCGAGGGTCCGGCCGTGTACCGCGCCACGGCATTCCCATTCCATCATGGTATGCGGACGTCCGCCGGCGACCCTGCGCCCGCCCGGTACTCCGGTGCGCCGCACCGGTGCGGGCCGTCGCCCCGGCGCGCATGTCGACGAGTGTGGCGCGTTGACGGCTCCTGCACGCGTGGCGGCCGATGCTGGCGCCCCCTGCAGACCCTGGCACGACGACCATGAAATCCCGGCATCTCCGCATGGGCATCGGCTTTCTTCCGCTGTTCGAGGCCAACGGCGTGCAGGCGGCGCAGATGGTCATCCGGCCCGGGGACCGCGAAGGCGGGCCGGACAATCGCCACCGCGGCGCGGACCAGTGGCTGTTCGTCGCCGCGGGTCACGGTGTGGCCATCGTCGAAGGCGAGCGGCGTGCGCTGCGGCCCGGCAGCCTGCTGCTGATCGAGCGGGGCGAGCGGCACGAGATACGCGCGACCGGCCGCACGCCGCTGAAGACGGTGAACTTCTATTCACCGCCCGCGTACACGCCGGAAGGCGACGAGCGCCCGGCGGGCCGGCCCTGACACGGACGAGGTGACGACGATGGAAAGCGTGGCGCGCAGCCTGTTCGACCTCGGCATGCCCTGGTGGGAATTCGTCCTGCGGGCCGTCGCGGTGTACGTGGTGGTCCTGCTGATGGTGCGCCTGAGCGGCAAGCGCACGGTGGGCCAGTTCACTCCGTTCGACCTGCTGGTGGTGGTGCTGCTCGGGACGGCCGTGCAGAACTCGCTGATCGGCGAGGACACGTCGTTGCTGGGCGGACTGATCCTGGCCGCGACGCTGCTGGGGCTGAACTGGAGCGTCGGCAAGCTGTCCTCGCGTTCGCGCCGCTTCGACGAGATGGTGGAGGGAAAACCGGTGATCCTGGTGCGCCACGGCCACCTGTTCCGCGACGAACTGGCGCGCCAGTCACTGAGTGAGCACGACTTCGCCATCGCCCGGCGCTCGGCCGGTTACGCCACGCTCGGTGACATCGCGCTGGCGGTGCTGGAGTCCTCCGGCGAGATCACCTTCATCCGCCGCAAGGAGCGCGCCGGCGGCGACGACGCCTGACGGGCGCTCAATGCACCAGGCGAGCCGCCACGCTTTCCAGGTCGTAGGCGAAACCGCCGTCGTCGCGGCGCACGATGTCCGCGCCCGCCGCGGCCTGCAGGAAGGCGGTGGTGATCTGGTAGCCGCCGGCATGGGCGGGGGCCACGTGGCCGGCGATGCGCGTGTCGTGCTCGGCCCGTCCCAGCAGATCGCCGAAGGCCACCACGCGCAGGACCAGCGACGCCTCTTCCTGCGGCGTCAGCCCGTGGCCACCGACCTGCCGGCTGATCGCGTCCATGCCGATGCAGGGCAGGTCGGCGCCGTCATAGTCGTCCACCGGCATGGCGCCCGCCATCACCGCCTGGAACACCTCGATGCCGAAGGTGAGCAGCTCGGAATCCACCGGCACCACGTCGCTGACGGGGTGGGTGGCGGGCGCACCGGGATGGGACATGCGGGCGATCTCAGTGCTTGCGGCCGAGCATCTGCTCGCGCGCCTGCTCGGCGCGCGAAGCGCCGATGGCCGTCTCGACCTGCTTGACCTCTTCCGGTGGCGGCAGCACGGCCGGCATGCCGAGCGACTTGATCCACAGCTCACGGCACCAGCCCATCGTGTGGTACAGGTGGTGGTCCTCGTCGCTCTCGACGGCCTTGTAGGCGGGCTCGAGCACCTTGGCCAGTTCGCCGCCCTGCTCGACGACCTTGCCGATCAGTTCCCAGTTCTGGTGGTCCTTGGTTTCGGCCAGCACGACGCACTCGGCGGCCACCCGTTCGGCGGCGTCCGGTGTGTCGTGCTTCATGGCCATCTGGATGGCCTTCACCAGCGAGGCGCCCTGGTGCGCGACGACGGCGCGACCCGGCGAGGCCTCCTCGGTGTCCATGCCGAGCTGTTCGAAGACGCGCGTGAGTATCTCCTCGTGCGTGCGCGTCTCGTTCAGGTATTCGCCCCATTCCTTCTTCAGGTCCTTGTTGACGGCCGCTTCGATCGCCGCGGTGTAGATCCGGATGCCGCCGCGCTCGGTCTCGAGCGCCTGCAGCAGCAGTTCGTGAACTTGCGCCTTGTTGACGTGGCCGGAACGTGCCATGGCGGGACTCCTGTGGTGGAAGAGCCTTGTTTTTAGGCCTGCAGGAGGAAACACGAGGTGACGAACCTGCATGCACCACGTTCACAACGCGGAACGGAGACGGCGAGGCAACGCACCGCGCTGCCCGTCCTCGACACGGTCAACCTGTTCGATGTCGATGGGCTTGCGTCATTGGGCCGCGCCGCCAATCGCATGACGCCGACATCGCAGCGCCGGCGATCCGCGTGAACGGTGTGCGCTCCGGCGCTACCATGCCGGCATGGGTACCGCCGCCGACATCCGCTTCACGGCCACGCTGCATCGTCCCGCCGAACCGGCCGGCGCCGCGTGGACTTTCCTCGTGCTGCCCCAGGCGGCCAGCGCCAGGCTGCCGGCGCGCGGCATGACGACGGTGGCGGGGACGTTCGCGGGCCAGCCGTTCCAGGCCACGCTGCAGCCCGACGGCGAAGGCAGCCACTGGCTGAAGGTCGAGAAGACGCTGCGCGAAGCCGCCGGCGTCGCGGCCGGCGAGCAGGTCGCCCTGGTCATCGCACCGGTGAAGGAAGAACCCGAACCGGTGGTGCCGCCCGATATCCGCAAGGCGCTCGCCGCCGCACCGGAAGCCAAGGCGGTGTGGACCCGCCTCACGCCGGTGGCGCGCCGCGACTGGATCCACTGGATGACGTCGGGCAAGAAGGCCGAGACGCGCGTGAAGCGCATCGCCACGGCCTGCGACATGCTCGCCGCCGGCAAGCGCCGCGCCTGCTGCTTCGACCGCTCGGGCATCTACAGCAAGGGCAACATGGGCGCGCCGGTCGCGGCGGACTGACGCCACGCCTCTCATCGCCCCAGCGCACCGGACCGCATCACGGCGGCGGTGCGTCGCAGCCGTCACTCGATCAACTGCTGCAGCGCCCACGTGTCGAGGAAAGCGGTGACGCGGACGATGCGGCCTTCGTCGAACACCATGTGCCAGGCATAGCTGTTGCGGTAGGTGCCGCCCTCGACGGTGGTCGCGGTGCCGTCCCACAGGACGACCACCGCGTCGTCCTGCGCCATCACGTGCTTCACGTCGGGCGTGATCGGCGTGGCCAGGCGGGCCGTGATCGGCGCGACCGCGCGGTCCATGAAGACCTGCTTCGACCGGTAGGTGCCGGACACCGGGCTGTGCCCGGCGACGGTCCAGACGGCCTGCGGATCGAGCAGGTCGAAGACGGTGCCGGTGCCGGCACGCCACGCGTCGAACGCGGCTCGGGTCCGGGCGGCGTTCTGCTGTTCCATGGTGGACGCCGCATCGGTGGCCAGGGCCGGTGCGCTGAGCAGCGCGGCCGCGATCAGGCCATGGCGGAGCAGGGGACGGAGGGTCATGGGGAATCTCCTTGGCGTGGACGGATCAGTCGGCGTCGCGGGTGGCGCGCGGGTGTTTCGGCACGGAAGCGCGGCGCAGCACCATGCCGCCGTGGTACAGCACGCCGTCGATGAACTCGCCGTCGGCGGTGAAGCCGGTGTCGTCGACGTAGTCGATGTGGTGGCCGGTGATCGTGTAGCGGCCCCGGTAGGCGCTCTCGCGCTGGCCGCGGGCTTCGTCGTAGCGGCCATTGGGGAGCAGTTCGTGGCGGACGCGGCCGTCGGCGGTGACCCACATGCCGACATAAGGGTGGGGTGGCTCGGCGGGGGTGGCGGCGTCCGTGGCGCCAAGGCCGGAGGCGGCGAGCAGGGTCGGGGCCAGGGTGGCGCCCAGGGCGCGGCGGCGCAGGGTGTCGGGGGAACGGGAGGTCATGGCGGTCATCTCCGGACGGGGTGTGCGAACACCGTAATGCCCGGCCGCTGTCGAGAGAATCCGCCTGCTGCTAACCAGATTGGTTAGCATGACTGGACTATGGAACCCGATCTCACTCTCCTGCGCGTCCTGGATGCGGTGGCCCAGGCCGGCAATTTCCGCGCGGCGGCCGACCGGCTGGGCGTCACCCGCTCGGCGGTGAGCCAGGCGATCCGCCGGCTCGAAGACAGCGTCGGCATCGCGCTGGTGCAGCGGTCCACCCGCAGCGTGCGGCTGACCGAGGCCGGCGAGCGCCTGCATCGCCGGATCGCCACGCCGCTCGCGATGATCGGCCAGGCGCTGGACGACGTGCAGGGCGACGGTCCGCCCCGGGGACTGCTGCGCGTGGCGGTCACCTCGATCGCCGAGCGTTTCCTGGCCGGTCCCTTGGTGGCGCGCTTCGCCGAGGCGTATCCGGGCATCACGCTGGATGTGACCGTCACCGACGAGGAATTCGACATCGTCGCGGCCGGCTTCGATGCCGGCGTGCGCCTGGGCGAAGTGATCGAGCAGGACATGATCGCCATTCCGGTCGGCGGCCCGCAGCGCGAGATCGCCGTGGCCTCACCGGCCTATTTGCGTCGGCACGGCACGCCGACGCATCCGCGCGAGCTGGCGTCGCACCGCTGCATCGGCTGGCGCCGCGCGCCGCAGGTGGCGCCGCACCGCTGGGAATTCAGCGAGGCCGGCCGCGCGTTCGCCGTGGAAGTCGCCCCGCAGGTCACCACCAATGACCTGCAGGTGATGCTGCGCACCGCCCTGGCCGACGGCGGCATCACCTTCGCGCCGGAAGAGTGCTTCCTGCCCTGGCTCGCGAGCGGCGCGCTGGTGCCGGTGCTGCTGGACTACGTGCAGGCGTTTCCCGGCTTCTTCCTCTACTACCCCAGCCGCCACAACCCGCCGCCGAAACTGCGCGCACTTGTGGCGCATGTGCGCGCCTTCAACGACGCATCGTAGTCGTGGCGCGATGGCGGTCCGCCGCATGCGCCGCGCCATGCCGCAGATCCGGCGATGCGATGGCAGGTGCCGTGCGCGCGAGGCAAGGCGTCAGCGTTGAGCGTACGCGTACCGCTCCACCAGGCCGACCGCCATCGCAAGACCCTCTTTGTCCTGCATGGCCCGGCCCAGCGCAGCGGCCGCCCGCTTCGCAGCGGCGCCGTCGGCATGGGCGACGGCATCGCGCAGGAAGGACGCTGTGATCGAGGCGCCCTTCAATGCATGCCGCATCACGCCCGCCTCGCGCAGGCGCGCGTTCCAGAAGAACTGGTCGCCGGCGAACGGCACGATGACCGAGGGGATGCCGGCGCGGCAGGCGGAGTGCGTGGTGCCGGAGCCGCCGTGGTGGATCGCCATCGCGCAGCGCGGCAACAGCCAGTCGTGCGGCACGTGGCCGACCGGATGGAAACTCGACGGCAGACGCGACGCCTCGATGCCGCTCCAGCCGGCATGGAACAGCGCACGACGCTCGCCGAGCGCCCCGACCACGGCGTCCACCAGCCGCACGTTGTCGAAGCCGGCCATGCTGCCGAAGCCGACATAGACCGGCGGCTCGCCCGCATCGAGAAAGGCGAGCAGATCGTCCGGCGGCGCGAACGCCGTCGCCAGCGGCGGTATCCACTGTCCGCAGACATGCGCATTCTCCGGCCAGTCGGCAGGACGCGGCACCAGTGCGGGCGAAACGCCGTACAGCATCGGGTGGTCGGTCCACAGTGAGCGTCGCGGCGGCAATCCCTTGTCCGCGCGTGCGCGGTTGGTGGCCTTGCGGAACAGCTGCCAGCTCAGCCGGCCGAACAGCACATGGCTGGCGTGGTTGAAGAGGCGCGGCGGCGTAAAGGGCAGGAACGGCGAGGCGAACGCGGAGGTCGGCGAGATGGGGATCAGCATCGCGCCGATCGCCGGCACGCCCAGCGCGTCGGCCGCCGACAGGCCGACGAAGACGGCAAGGCCGGAGACGATGATGGCGTCGCAGCCGCGGCCGGCGTCGACCGCCTGGCGCAACCAGTCGCCGCTGTGCGCGATGGTGAGGCGGGCCAGGTTGCGCGTGATGTCGCGCATCGCGCCGTCGGCGACGATCGTCGCGCGGATGTCACCGGCCAGCGCCTGCGACGGCACGCCGAGCGCCTGCGCGATGCCGAGCGTGCTGGCATCGCCGAGCAGCTCGACCTCGTGTCCGGCCTGCATCAGCGCATGGCCCAGCGCGGCCAGCGGGCGCGTGTCGCCCTCGGTGCCGTAGGTGATGATCAGCAGCTTCATCCGCGCAGGATAAGCGCGGCGCGATTCACGCTGCGTCGATGCCGCATGCCGCCGTCAGGGAAGGAACAGTTGCGCGCCGTCGCTATGGAGCAGGACAAGACGCTTGCCGTCGAGCGGCACGCGGACCTCGGTCGTGCGCCCGTCGTCGAGCAGAGTTCCCTTCGCCATCGTCCCGCAATCGCCACGGATCGGGCAGCGGTCGATGGCGATGTGCAGCTCATCGCCCGTCGCGCGGTAGGACACGCCGGCCGCGTAGTACAGGCTTTCCGGTGGCGATACGAAGCGGATCCGCGCTTCGCCGGCAGTGCCCGCCTGCACGACGACAGGCTGCACCGCGTCCCGCGAGTAGCCCGGTGTCAGCTCGGGGCCTGCGCAGGCCAGGAGGGGAGCGAACAGCAGGAAACCCAGCAGGTGGAAGGGAACGGGACGGCGCTCCGTGCCCTGCCTGCCGACGGAGGTGTCCGTCATCGCCTGTCCTCCCGGATGATCGTGGTGTCGATGCATGCAGCCGACTCTAGTGCGTACACCCATGTACGACAAACCATCGCGCCTTCATCCGCACAGGCGCATGCAGGCAAAAAAAAAGGCCCGCGCAAGCGGGCCTTCTTCGTGTCGCCGATGCGGCGCGTGCCTACTTCAGCCCGCGATGCTCCAGCAGCGGCTCGACGCTGGGATCCTTGCCGCGGAACTCGCGGTAGGCGGTGGCCAGGTCGCGCGAGTGGCCGATCGACAGCACCTTGTCGCGGAAGATCTGGCCGTTCTGCCGGGTCAGGCCGCCGTTCTCGCGGAACCACTGGAAAGCGTCGTGGTCCAGCACTTCCGCACCGAAGTAGGCGTAGTAGCCGGCCGCGTAGCCGCCGCCCCAGATGTGGCTGAAGTAGCTGGTGCGGTAGCGCGGCGGCACCGCGGCCAGGTCCACCTTGTACGTCGCCAGCGCCTGCTTCTCGAAGGCGTCTACGTCCTGCTTGCCGGCACCGGCCGGCTGCAGGTGCCAGGCGAGGTCGAGCAGGGCGGCGGACAGGTACTCGGTGGTGGCGTAGCCCTGGTTGAAGGTGCGCGCCTTGACGATCTTGTCGACCAGCGCCTGCGGCATCGCCTCGCCGGTCTGGTGGTGCCTGGCGTAGTGGGCGAACACCTTCGGATCCAGCGCCCAGTGCTCGTTGAACTGCGAGGGGAACTCGACGAAGTCGCGCGGCACGTTGGTGCCGGCCACGCTGGGGTACTGCGTCTTCGAGAAGAAGCCGTGCAGCGCATGGCCGAACTCGTGGAACAGCGTGGTCACGTCGTCGAAGCTCAGCAGCGCGGGCTGACCGGCGGCGGGCTTGGTGAAGTTCTCCACGTTGTAGACCACCGGGATGTCGCCGGTCAGGCCGTTCTGCTCGACGAAGTTGCCCATCCACGCGCCGCCCTGCTTGCTCTCGCGCTTGAACGGATCCAGGTAGAACAGCGCCAGCTGCTTGCCGTCGGCATCCATGATGTCGAACACGCGCACGTCCGGGTGGTAGACCGGGATGTCCTTGCGCTCCTTGGCGGTGATGCCGTACAGCTCGTGCGCGGCGAAGAACACGCCGTCCTTCAGCACGCGGTCCAGCTCGAAGTAGGGCTTGATCTGCGACTCGTCCAGGTCGAACTCGGCCTTGCGCACCTGCTCGGCGTAGAAGTCCCAGTCGGCCGCGCCGGCGGTGAATCCGCCCTGCTGCGCGTCGACCACGCCCTGGATCTTCGCCAGCTCGGCGCGCGCACGTGCGGTGGCGGCCGGCACGGTGTCGGTGAGCAGCTTCAGCGCGACCTCGGGCGTGCCGGCCATCTGGTCCGCGATGCTGTAGGCGGCGTAGGTGGGGAAGCCAAGCAGCTGCGCCTTGCGCGCACGCAGTTCCGCCAGGCGCTGGATGGTCGCGCGGGTGTCGTTGCCGTCGCCCTTCTCGGCACGGCCGAGCGAGGCGGCCATCACCTGCTCGCGCAGCACGCGATCCTTCAGCGAGGCCAGCACCGGCTGCTGGGTCGTGTTCTGCAGGCTCAGCAACCACTGGCCCTCCTTGCCGGCGGCCCTGGCGGCGTCGGCCGCGGCGGCGATGCCGCCTTCGTCCATGCCGTCCAGCGTCGCCTTGTCGGCGACGAACACGCCACCGGCGTTGCCGGCCGCCAGCAGCTTGGTGCCGAAGGCGGTGGTCAGCGAGGATTCTTCGCTGTTGAGCTTGCGCAGCTCGGCCTTGTCGGCATCCGACAGTTGCGCGCCGGCGCGCACGAAGCCGTCGTAGGTGTGTTCGACCACGGTCTTCTGCTCGGGCGTCAGGCCGAGCGTGTCGCGCTGGTCGTAGACGGACTTCACGCGGGCAAACAGCTTGGGATCCAGGTGGATGCTGTCGCTGTGCTCGGCCAGCTTGGGCGCCAGCGCTTCTTCGGCCGCCTGCAGGGCGGGATTGGTGTGGGCGCCGGCCATCGCGAAGAACACGCTGCTCGCGCGTGTCAGCAGCGCGCCGCTGCGCTCCAGCGCCTCGAAGGTGTTGGCGAAGGTGGCGGGCTCGGCGTTGTCGGCGATCCTGCGTACCTCGGCGAGGTGCTGGCGCATGCCTTCCTCGATGGCGGGCTGGTAGTCGGCGTCCTTGATCCTGTCGAACGGCGGCGCCTGGAACGGCAGCGTGCTGGCGGTGAGCAGGGGGTTCGCGCTTTCGGCGGGCGTGGCGGTGGTGGCGGGCATGGCGGATTCGGCAGCGGGGCGGTCGCCGCAGGCGGACAGGGCGACGGCGATGGCGGAGGACAGCAACAGCGTACGCAGCATGGAGGAACTCCGGAACAGGCGATGGCGAGACGACGGGAATGCCCGTCAGGCAGAGGCATGCGTAGCGTGCGCCCGCGCACCCGGTTTGGCGAGTCTCACTTGACGCCTGGCCGTGCCGCCGCGTCGGGCGAAAGCGCGCAGACTGCATCCAGTGCGACGGTGGTGCCGTAAGGGCCCGGCCAGACAGATGCGTTATCCTCCACGCCCCCCGCAGGAATCGATGCGATGAGCCAGTCTCCCGACAATCCCGGCAAGGTCACCCAGGCGCAGGCCGAGGATGCGGTGCGTGTGCTGCTCGAATGGGCGGGTGAGGATCCCACCCGCGAAGGCCTGCTGGATACGCCCAAGCGGGTGGCCAAGGCCTATCGCGACTGGTTCAGCGGCTACCAGATGGATCCGCGCGAGTACCTGGCGCGCACCTTCGAGGAAGTGGCCGGCTACGACGAGATGATCGTGCTGCGCGACATCGAGTTCGAGAGCCATTGCGAACACCACATGGCGCCGATCATCGGCCGCGCCCACGTGGGCTACCTGCCGGACGGCAAGGTCGTCGGCATCAGCAAGCTGGCCCGCGTGGTGGACGTGTACGCGCGCCGCTTCCAGGTGCAGGAGAAGATGACCGCGCAGATCGCGCAGTGCATCCAGGACGTGCTGCAGCCGCGTGGCGTGGCGGTGGTCGTCGACGGCGCGCACGAATGCATGACCACGCGCGGCGTGCACAAGCGCGGCGTCAGCATGATCACCAGCAAGATGCTGGGCACCTTCCGCGAGGACGCGCGCACGCGCGCGGAGTTCCTGCGGTTCATCGAGACCGGTCACGGCAGGCGTTGAGGGCGGGAATGCCTGATGACCGGTGTGGGAGCGACGTAAGTCGCGATGGACTGCCGCGGCGTTCCCTTCGCGACTTACGTCGCTCCCACAGGAAGCACTCCCCGTGAGCCCCTGCCCCTGCGGCACCGCACGCGACTACGCTGCCTGCTGCGGCCGTTACCACGCCGGTGAGCCGGCGCCGGATGCCGAGGCGCTGATGCGCTCGCGCTACTGCGCCTTCGTGCGCGGCGATGCGGACTACCTGCGCACCAGCTGGCATCCCGACACCCGTCCGGCCGAACTCGGCCTAGACACGCCGGGAGCGCCTGCAACCACCTGGCTCGGGCTGACGGTGAAGGCGCACCGCGTCACCGGGCCGGACACGGCCGAGGTGGAGTTCGTGGCGCGCTACCGCATCGGCGGCGGCCGCGCGGTACGCCTGCACGAACGCAGCCGCTTCGTGCGCCAGGAAGGGCGCTGGTACTACCTGGATGGCGAGCACGCCTGAGCGTGCACGAGGGCATTCACGGCAGCGCGGGAGGTGCGCCGCCCTGGCCGAAGGTGTCGATCTCCCGGCGCAGGCGCCGCGTGGCCACGTGGTCGCGGCCGAAGGCCGATTCCATGTGTCTCAGCGCATCGGCGAGGAAGACGCGGGCCTGTGCGCGATCGCCGCGTCCCGCCGCGATCCCGGCGCGCAGCAGCCACAGGTTGCGCAGGAAGTAGCGGTTGTTGGTGACGTTCTGGTGTCGCCGCAGTGCCGGTTCCAGGGCGGCCAGCTGCGCGTCGGCGCCGGCGGCATCGCCTTCGCGCAGCCGCAGCCGGGCCTGGAGGATGGCGTCGTTGAAACGGAAGCTGTAGCCCGGCGGATAGGCCTGCATCATGCGCGCGTTCTCTTCGAGCAGCGTGCGGATGCGGTCGCGGTCGCCGGGGGCGTCGCGTGCCATCAGCGCCTGCACCAGCGACGAGCGGTGCGCCGGTTGCAGCGGCAGTTCGTTGACGATGGGCCGGGCCAGGGCCGATTCCAGGAGGGCTATCCCTTCCTCGCGCAGCCGTGCGCGCTGGTCCGGCGGCGCGGTCGCGCTGGCGAACACCAGGCGCCCGGCGAGCAGCGTGCGGATGCGCTGCACGTTCTCGTGGTCGTCGGGGTAGGCGGCGCGCATGATCGCGTGCGCCCGGCGCAGCAGCGCCAGGACGTCGGACTGCGGCGCCTGTCCGTAGGTGATCAGCAGGGAGCGTATGCGCAGCACGTCCGCGTATTCCGGATGGCCTTCGCCGAAGTGCCGGCGCACGATCATCTCGGCGCGGGCGGTGGACGCGGCGCAGGCTTCCAGTTCGGTGCGCACGCACTCGACGTTGGCGACGATGCGCCAGGCGCGGCCGACCAGCGGGTGATCCTCGCCCAGGCGCCGGCTGGCCTCGTGCAGCAGGTCCGCCGCGATCTGCGCGGCGTCCGTGGCGCGCTCCTGCAGCAGCATCACCGTGATCAGCGACTGGCGCGCATCGTTGGCGACCAGGGGCGCGCGTGGGGACGCCAGCGCGATGGCCTGGCGCAGGTCGGCTTCGGCGTCGCGGAAACGGATCAGGCGGGTCCGCCAGTGGCCGCGCAGGCGGTACAGCTCGGCCTGGGCGACCGCGTCGCCCGACGCCGTGGCCAGCGCTAGGGCGGCGTCGAGCGTGCGCTGCGCCTGACTGCGTTCGATCTGGTCCCATTGGCTGCGCGCCAGCGTGGTCATCAGTTGCAGGCGCAAGCCGGTCTGTTCCTCCTCGTGGGGTCCGAGCGAGTCGAGGGCGGCCTGCGCGAGGCGGCGCGCTTCGGCCGGTTCGCCCTGCAGGGTGAGCAGGGCCGCGAGCGTGGCCTGCTGCTGGACGCGCGCCAGCCGGTCGTTGCCCTGCAGGGCGGCGGCCTCGCGGGCGAGCGCGGTGGCGCGCCGGTAGTCGCCCAGCACGGTGTAGTTGCGCGCCAGGATCGCCAGCCCGCGCGCCAGCACGGCCGGATGGCCGTCGCCGGCGACTTCGCGCACGCGTCGTTCGGTGTCCTGCAGCAGGTCGCGCGACGACAGCGTGGTATCGCCCAGCCCCGACAGCGTGGCCACGCCCAGGGTCTGCTCGAATACCTGCGACAGCGCCATCGTCGCGGCGGTTTCGCGCGTGTTGCGCTCGGCCTGCCAGGCGGCCAGCGCGCCACCGAGCAGCAGGCTGAGGCCGGCCAGGCCGGCCAGTCCCACGACCAGGCGATGGCGGGCGATGAAGCGTCCGCTGCGATACAGGGCGCCGCCCCGGCGGGCCTGCACCGGGCGGTGGCGTTGCCACGCGAGCAGGTCCTCACGCAGCGCGTTGGCGGAGGGATAGCGCTCGGCGGGATCGAAGGCGATGCAGCGCAGGGCGATGGCATCCAGGTCGCCGGCCAGCCGGCGCGCCAGCGTGCGCGCATCCCTGGCGCCCCGTACGTGCGCCTCGGCTTCGGGCAGGTCCACGGCCAGCTGCGACATCGGGGCGGGCGGAGGCGCCGTGGCGGGGTCCATCAGCCACCACCGTGATGCGGTGGTGGGCAGGCGCTCGGACAGCAGGCGGTACATCACCATGCCGAGCGACCAGATATCCGAGGCCAGGGTGGGCCGATCACCGCGCGTGGCCTCCGGCGGCGCGTAACCTTCGGAAACCGCCATGCGCGGCGCCGGCGCGCCGGCCGCCAACGAGGCGGTCAGGCCGAAGTCCAGCAGCTGCACCTGTCCGTCGGCGGTCACCAGCAGGTTGGTCGGCTTGATGTCCTGGTGCAACACCAGGCGCGCATGCGCATAGGCCAGCGCCTCGCAGGTCTGTATCAACAGGTCGACGCGCTGTTCGATGCCGGCACGGCGCGTGCGACACCACGCATCGATGGGCTGGCCATCGACGTAGCGCATCGCGAACCAGGGGCGCCCCGCGCCGTCGACGCCGCCATCCATCAGCGTGGCGATGCCGGGATGGTCGAGCGCCGCCAGCGTTTCGCGCTCGCGCAGGAAGCTCTCCACCAGCCGCGGCGAGGACAGTTCGTGGCGCATGCATTTCAGCGCGACGCGCTGCCGGTACTGGCCGTCGTCGCGCCAGGCCTCGTACACGGTGCCCATGCCGCCGCTGTCGACGATGGCCTCGATCCGCCACGGCCCGAGCCGCGAACCCAGGTGCGGATCGGCGATGGTCGCCCCGGTGTCGGCGAAGAGGACATCCTGCAGGCCATCCATCGCGTGCGCTTCGTCGCCGACGCTGTCGTCGGTGGCCAGCAGCCGTTGCAGCGCGTCGTGCGCCGCCGGTTCATCGCGCGCCAGCGTGGCCAACCGCTCCGCGCGCTGCGCGGGCGCCAGCGCCACCACTTCATCGAACAGCGCGAGCGCGCGGGCGAACGCGATGTTCACGCGAGCGCCCCGGCCGCGTGGGCCGCCGTCGCCGCACCGGGCGGCACGCAAGGCGTGGCGATGGCAGGAGCGACGCGGGCGGCGGCTGCAGCGATGAACCTTCCCTCGGGCAATGCGTGACGCGGCATTGTTGTCCGCGGCAGCCACCGCATCAATCCCTGCGCGCCCGCCTTACTGTGAGGCGAAACGCCGCGCGGTGGCTCGCCCTGGTTACCGTGAGGCGAAACGCCGTGCGGCGGTCAGCGTGCGGTGTGCAGGTAGTCGAGCGTGACCTGCAGCAACGCACGCAGGCCGATGTCGAGCGAGCCTTCGTCCAGCATGAATTCCGGCGAATGGTTGCTGGGCGCGGTGACGGGATCGACACCCTTGGCGGTGCTGCCGACGAAGAAGAACATCGAGGGCACTTCGCGCGCATAGAACGAGAAGTCTTCCGCGCCCATCTGCAGCGGCGGGGTGATGACGTTGTCGGCGCCCACCACCGCCTGCAGGCTGGGCAGCATGCGCGCGGTGAGTTCGGGGTTGTTGACGGTGACCGGATTGCCGTCGTTGTCGGGCACGCTGGCTTCGACCTTGGCGCCGTGCGCGGCACTGACGTGGGTGGCGACGTTCTTCAGGTCGGCGAAGATCTTCTGCCGCATGCCTTCGTCGAAGGTACGGATGGTGCCGACCACTTCCACGTCGTCGGGGATGATGTTGTAGCGGATGCCGCCCTTGATGGCGCCGAAGCTGACCACCGCCGGCAGTTTCGAGATGTCGGTGCGGCGGCTGACGATGGTCTGGGTGGTGCCGATCACGTCGGCCATCGCCACGATCGGGTCGATGCCGCCCCACGGGCGCGACCCGTGCGTCTGCCGGCCGACGACCTTCAGCGTGAAGCTGTCCGACGCCGCCATCAGCGGGCCCTGCCGCACGCCGATCTGGCCGACCGGGATGGACGAGAACACGTGCAGGCCGAACACCGCTTCCGGCTTGAAGTCCTTGAACACGCCTTCGGCCAGCATCAGCGACGCACCGCCTTCCTCGCCGGCCGGCGCGCCCTCCTCGGCGGGCTGGAACACCAGCAGCACCTCGCCGGGCAACCGGTCCTGCATCGCCACCAGCGCCTTCGCCACGCCCAGCAGGATGCCGGTATGCGCGTCGTGGCCGCAGGCATGCATCACGCCGACGGTCTCGCCGCGGTAGGTCGACGTCGCCTTCGAGGCGAACGGCAGGTCGTTGCGCTCGGTCACCGGCAGCGCATCCATGTCCGCGCGCAGGGCGATGCGCGGACCGGGCCTGCCGCCCTTGATCACCGCGGTGACGCCGTGGTGCGCGATGCCGGTGCGCGGCTGCAGGCCCAGCTTCCGCAGTTCCTCGGCCACGCGCCTGGCGGTCTGTTCCTCGCGGTTGGACAGTTCCGGGTACTGGTGGAAGTACCGGCGCCACTCGATCACCTGCTGCTGCACGGCCTTGCCGGCGGCGGCGACCTCGGGGCGCTGCGAGGCCGCGGCGTCCTGCGCGGCGGCAGGCAATGCGGCGGACAGCGCGGCGGCAAGCAGGGAAACGAGCAACGGACGTGCATGGCGCATCGTGTCGGACTCCGGACGGGATGCCGCGATGCTAACCGCAATGGCCTGGCGGCGTGGGAAAGGGCGCCGACGCTTGCGGTCGACGACGAACGACGGCGCCGAACTGCGCGCGTGGATACCGTTCGTGGTGAGCTTGTCGAACCGCGCGGTTTGCCATGAAACGGCGCGCCAGAACGGCCGCTTTCCGCACCAGGCGGAGTTCGACGGGCTCACCACGGACGGAGTTCCGGGGTCCGCCTCAACTAGAATGACGTGGTGTCGTGTCCGTCGACGTTCCGGCGGACGCGCATCGTCGTCACACCGGAACCCCCATGCCCGACCTCGCCCTGCAGGTGCTCCCGCTGCTGTTCCTCGCCGCGATGCTGGCGGGCTTCATCGATGCCATCGCCGGCGGCGGCGGCATGGTGACCATTCCGGCGATGCTGCTGGCCGGCATTCCGCCGCTGCAGGTGCTGGGCACCAACAAGCTGCAGTCGCTGTTCGGTTCCGGGTCCGCGAGCTGGGCGTATGCGCGGCACGGGCACGTCGATCCCAAGGGGCAGTTGCCGATGGTGCTGACGGCGGCGCTCGGCGCCGTCGGCGGTGCGCTGCTGGCGACGGTGATTCCGGTGGAATGGCTGAAGTGGGCGCTGCCGTTCCTGCTGGTCGGCATCGCCGTCTATTTCGGCCTGAAGCCGGACATCGGCCACGTCGACCGCCACCAGCGCATGCGGCCGCAGGTGTTCGCGCTGACCTTCGTGCCGGCGATCGGCTTCTACGACGGCGTGTTCGGTCCCGGCACCGGGTCGTTCCTGATGCTGGGCTTCGTGGCGCTGGCCGGCTTCGGCATCCTCAAGGCCACCGCACACACCAAGTTCCTCAACTTCGGCTCCAACCTCGGCGCGTTCGCGGTGTTCCTCGCCCACGGTGCGGTGCTGTGGAAGATCGGCCTGCTGATGGGTGCAGGCCAGTTCCTCGGCGCGCAACTCGGCTCGCGCTTCGCGATGAAGCAGGGCGCCCGCATCATCAAGCCGCTGCTGGTGACGGTCTCGATCGCGCTGGCGATCCGCCTGCTGGCCGACCCGCAGCATCCGCTGCGGGCGTGGGTGGTGTCGTTCTGACCCGGCTGGTACCAGGCCCCGGCCGGCACTTGTGGGAGCGACGTAAGTCGCGATGCTCTTCCTCGGGCCATACCAAAAGCTCGCGACTTACGTCGCTCCCACAACCATTCGCGATCAAGGCGAGCGCAGGTAATCCAGCGCCACCTGCAGCATCGCCCGGCTGCCGGTCTGCAGCGCCTGTTCGTCGAGCAGGAACTGCGGCGAGTGGTTGATCGGCGCGGTGGCCGGATCGATGCCCTTCGATGTGGAGCCGACGAAGAAGTAGAAACCGGGCACCGTGTGGGCGAACTGCGAGAAATCCTCCGCCACCGTCACCAGCGGCATCTCCACCACGTTCGCCGCGCCGACGGCCTTCTCCAGCGACGGCCGCACGCGCTGGGTGAGCGCAGGCTGGTTGATGGTGGCCGGTGCGTTGTTGGCGACCTTCAGTTCGGCGCTGCCGCCGCTGGCGTGCGCGTAGTCGTCGGCGATGCGGCGGAACCGCGCGATCACGTCCTCGCGCACGGTGGGGTCGAAGGTGCGCAGCGTACCGACCAGCGTCGCTTCGTCTGGAATGATGTTGAAGCGCACGCCGGCCTGGAACTGACCGGCCGTCAGTACCACCGGGCTGGTGGCGATGTTGATCTGCCGCGCGATCATGCTCTGCGTCCCCAGCAGGATCTGCGCGCCCAGGGTGATCGGGTCCACGCCGTCCCACGGCCGTGAGCCGTGCGTCTGCCTGCCCTTCACCACCAGCGACCACTCGTCCGCCGCCGCCATCAGCGGGCCGCTGCGGTAACCCACGCTGCCGACCGGCAGGCCGGCCCACACGTGCAGGCCGAACACGGCATCGGGCGTGAAGTCCTCGAACACGCCGTCCTGCAGCATCAGCGCGGCACCGAACACCTCGCCCGCAACCGGCGGGCCTTCCTCGGCAGGCTGGAAGACGAACATCACTTCACCCGGCAACTCGTCCTTGGCGGCGACCAGTGCCTGCGCCACGCCCATCAGGATGGCGACATGCGCATCGTGGCCGCAGGCATGCATCACGCCGACAGGCTGGCCGCGGTAGTCGGCCTTCACCTTGGACGCGAACGGCAGGCCGGTCTGCTCGGTGACCGGCAGCGCATCCATGTCGGCGCGCAGCGCGATGCGCGGACCGGGTTTCGCGCCCTTCAGTACCGCGACCACGCCGGTCTTGCCGACACCGGTACGCACCGTCAGGCCGAGCGAACGCAGGTGGTCGGCGACGAGTTTCGCCGTCCGCGTTTCCTGCTCGCCGAGTTCGGGGTGCTGATGGATGTCGCGGCGCCACTGCACGAGCTTCGGCTGCACCTGCTCCAGCGCGGCAACGGCGGTCGACTCCGCGGCATGTCCTGGCAGCGGCAGCAGCGTGGAGAGCACGAGCAGGCAGGCCGCCTGCAGGGAACGGCGGTGGCAGTGGGACATGGCAGGGGACGCAGGGTGGTCGGAGCCCGATGCTAGCCCGGTCGACGCGCGCGTCCAATGGCGAATCGCCATGAGCGCATGCGGGCGCGCGGCTCGCATTCGCCGTGCGCGCGTGGCAGGCTCGCAGGCCGCCGACCACCCCGCATGCCCATGACCCGCGACGCCGAACCTGTTCCCTCCCGCCCGTTGCAGGGCGACGCCGCGTTGCTGCGTGCGGTCGGCAGCCTGGCGCTGGCGGCGGCCGTCATCAACATCATCGTCGGCGGCGGCATCTTCAAGATGCCCGCCGCGCTGTCGGCCCAGGTCGGCGCGGCCGCGCCGCTCGCGCTGCTGGCCGGTGCGCTGGTGATGGTGCCGGTGGCGCTGTGCTTCGCCGCCATCGGCAGCCGCGCGTCGGCGACCGGCGGCCCCTACACCTACGTCAGCGCGGTGTTCGGCACGCTGCCCGGCTTCCTGGCCGGCGCCCTGATGTGGATCTGCAACGTGGCCTCCAGCGCGGGCGTGGCGGCGGCGCTGTCGCTGCAGGTCGCCAGCCTGTGGCCGGTCTTCGCCGCGCCACTGCCGCGCGCGCTGCTGCTGCTGGGCGTGTACGCCGCGATCTACGCGCTCAATGCCTTCGGCGTGAAGCTGGGCGCACGCGCGGTGATGACGCTGGCCACGCTGAAGCTGCTGCCGCTGTTCCTGCTGGTGATCGTCGGGCTGGCCTTCGTCGACACCACGCAGGTCAGCTTCGCGTTCGCCGACGTGCCGTCGTGGACCGCACTGGGCGCGGCGATGGTAATGGTCGTGTTCGCCTATTCCGGCGTGGAGACGGCGCTGATCCCCGGTGGCGAAGTGCGCGATCCCTCGCGCAGCGTGCCGCGCGCGGCGATGAGCGCCATCCTGCTGGTGGTGCTGCTGTACCTGGGTCTGCAGATCGTCTGCCAGGGCGTGCTGGGTCCGGCGCTGGCCAGCAGCAGCGTGCCGATCGCCGAAGCGGCGGGCCGCCTGTGGGACCCGGCACGCATCGCCCTGCTGGTGACCGCGTGCATCTCGATGGCGGGCTTCCTGCTCGGCAACCTGCTGGGCTCGTCGCGGCTGCTGTTCGCGCTGGGCCGGGATGGCTACCTGCCGCAGGCCTTCGGCCGGGTCAGCGCGACCCATCGCGTGCCGCTGCTGGCGCTGGCCGCGCATGCCGGCATCGCCTGCGTGCTGGCGGTGCTGGGCAACTTCGAGGCGCTGGTGCTGATCTCCGGGGGCGCGGTCTGCCTGGTGTACGTGATGGTGTGCATCGCGGCCTGGCGCGCGCAGCGCAACGACCTGCGCGAGCGTGGCCAACCGTTCGTGCTGCGCGGTGGTCCGCTGGTGCCGGGCCTGGCGGTCGCCGGCATGGTTGCCATCCTCACCACGCTGAGCACGCGCGAATGGACGGCGATCGGGGTGGCGGTGGTGGTGCTGGCGGTGGTGTATGCGGTGCTGGTGGGATTGCGGCGGCGCGGCGGGGGCTGACGCTTGGACGGATGGGAACCGGTTGTGGGAGCGACGTAAGTCGCGAGCTTTTCCGCTGAGCTGCACGAAAAACATCGCGACTTACGTCGCTCCCACAGTTGTTGATCCCCCACCGGTCAGACTTATCGGAACACCACCGTCCGGTGCCCGTTCAGCAGGATGCGGTGCTCCACGTGGCGGCGCACCGCGCGCGCGAGCACCAGCGATTCGATGTCGCTGCCCATGCGCACCAGTTCCTTGGGCGTCATGGCGTGGTCCACGCGGGCGACGTCCTGTTCGATGATCGGGCCTTCGTCCAGGTCGCGCGTCACGTAGTGCGCGGTGGCGCCGATGATCTTGACCCCGCGCTGGTGCGCCTGGTGGTACGGCTTGGCGCCCTTGAAGCTGGGCAGGAAGCTGTGGTGGATGTTGATGGCGCGGCCGGCCAGCGCGTCGCACAGCTCGGGCGAGAGGATCTGCATGTAGCGCGCCAGCACCACCAGGTCGATCCGCTCGCGTTCGACCAGGTCGACGATCTGCCGTTCCTGCGCGGTGCGGTTGTCGGCCGAGACCGGCAGATGGTGGAAGGCCACGCCGTAGGACTGCGCCAGCGGGGCGAAGTCCGCATGGTTGGAGGCGATGCAGGCGATCTCCACCGGCAGCTGCCGGCTGTGCACGCGGAACAGCAGGTCGTTGAGGCAATGGCCCTGCTTGCTGACCAGCACCATCAGGCGCGCCTTGCGGCTGGCATCGTGGATCCGCCAGTCCATGCCGAACATCTCCGCCAGCGAGGCGAAGCCCTCCTGCAGCACGTCGATCTCGGCCGTGCCGGGTACGTCGAAATGCACGCGCAGGAAGAACCGTCCCGATTCCTCGTCGCCGAACTGCTGCGCGTCGAGGATGTTGCAGCCGGATTCGTACAGCAGCCCGGTGACGCGGTAGACGATGCCGGTGGTGTCGGGGCAGGAAAGGGTCAGGATGTGGTCGCGGCGCATGGGGGTATCGGTAGGATCATTCGCAACGTGCGGCGGTGATGCGGTTCTGCGCATCGAGGTAGACACGCAGGCGGTCGCGGCGGGCGTCGTGCTTGACGGCGGTGGTCGGGCCGATCGGATTGACCAGTCCGGCACCGCTTTCGCTGGACAGCCGCTTGAGCGTGGCTTCGTCCGCCGGTCGCCCGACCGCCCAGCCCAGCGACGCATCGCTGCACAGGCCGTCCCCGGCCACCTGCGGTCCCGGCGTGCTGACGCAGGCGGACACCGCCAGGGCGCCGGCGATCGCGCCGACGACACGGAGGGACGAACGAAGGAAGTGATGGGGGAAGGCCATGGCAGCGTCTCCGGGGCGGTGAGGCTCGCTGTTTAGCACATCGCCGGGACGGCCGCTGTGGCGGCGCATGCCTACAGATCGAACGCCAGCAGGTCGTGCCCGGTGGCCGCGCGTACCACGCGCCGGTACAGCACGTTGCCGCTGCCGCCGTTGGTCAATGCGACGAGCGCGCGCCGGCCGCGGGCATCGCCCAGGGCGAAGTTCTTGAAGATGCCGCCGTTGCTGCCCGAGTGGTAGAACACCGGGCCGCGCGGGGTGACTTCCAGGTTCCAGCCCAGGCCCTTGTCGGTCCAGCGGCCGGGCGCGTCGATCTGCTTCGTCAGCATCGCCGTGCGCGTGGCCTCGCTGATCTGCCAGGGCTCGCGTTGCGTGCGCACCATCAGCGCCATGAAGCGCGCGTAATCGGTCGGCGTGGTACGCAGGCTGGCCGCCGCATTGGCGAGGATATCGCCGGGCCAGTTCACCAGGCCTTTCGGCGTGATGGCCTGCACCTCGGGCAACGCCCGCTGCGCGTCTTCGTACCGCCATGCCGACAGCGGCTTGCCCCAGCGCTCGGCGACGGTCTGCGCGGCGTTCCAGGTGTCGCGCAGCATCTGCGGGGGCATGCCGTGCCCTTCGTCATCGACCGCGCGATGGCCATACACCGAACGCGTGGCGAGGTCGGTATTCCAGGTGTAGCTGCTGTCGCGCATGCCGGCGGGGCCGAACAGCAGGCGCTGCATCGACGCGTCCAGGCTCTCGCCGGTCAGCGTCTCCACCACCAGCTGAAGCCAGAAGATCGCTTCGCCGGAGTAGTCGATGCGCGTACCTGGCTTCACTGCGGGCACCAGCTTCTCGTTCGCCGGGTCTTTGCGCCAGTTGGGCATGCCGGTGGAATGGCGCAGCACGTCGCGGGCGGTGACCAGGTCGGTCCACGGATGATCGGCCAGGTAGTCCATGCGCCGGTAGCGCACCAGCGGTGCATCCAGATCGATCACGCCCTGGTCCGCCAGCTGCAGCACCAGGTAGGCGAACACCGGCTTGCTGAGCGAGGCGTCCTCGAACAGGGTGTTGTCCGCCACCGGCGTTCGCGTTTGCGCATTCAGCACGCCGAGGTTGCGCGACCACACGACGTCACCACGCTCGACGACGGCCATGCCGATGGCGGGCACGCGCAGCGCCTGCATCAGGCGAGGGAGATCGGCGAGAAAGGCGTCGGGTGGAACCCAGTCCGCGGCATCGTCGCAGGCGGCGGCCGATGCGAGGGGTGGCCAGACACCTGCCGCCAGCTGCGTGGCCACCAGTGCGGACAACCAGCGGCGGCGGTGGGGGCAACGTGGAGCGGCGTCAGGCGTCATAGGGCTGCACGAAGAAGGAGCCTGCAGAAGCATGACGAACGACCTAGCCGAACCCCGCTCCGGGTCCGGAGCGATCCCCGATGCGATCACGCTCGGCGACCTGTATCGCGCAATGGCCTGGTCCGGGGCATGCAGGGTGTCGCGGTGGCGGGCCAAGGCCCGCCCTACGCGTCGGCAGGGACCAGGGGCGGCGCCTGCGTGGGTCGGCCCAGCGGGTCGAGCGCGATCATCACGAAGTGGCCGCGCGTGCACAGTTTGCGCTCGCCGGTCAGCAGGTTCTCGGTGATGACCTCGACGTCGACGTTCATCGAGCTGCGCCCGACCTTGACCACGCGCGCGACCACTTCCACCAGATCGCCCTTGTGGATGGGCTGGTTGAAGTCGACCTGTTCCGAACGCGCGGTGACCACGGTGGTGCGCGCGTAACGCGACGCGGCGATGAAGGCCGACATGTCCATCCACGCCAGCGCCTGGCCGCCGAACAACGTGCCCAGGTGGTTGGTGTGGTCGGGGAAGACCATGTGCAGTAGGCGCGCCTCGGTAGGGCGCGCTTCCGCGGTGGGCAGATCGGTCATGGTAATGCTCCGGTATGCGTGCTCCCGGCGGGAGCATAGCGCGGAGGATGTTGTGCTGATGTAGGAGCGACGTGAGTCGCGACCGCATGAACGAATGGCCAGGATACCTGGAGGACGGCTTATGACGCGGTACCCAGCGCCGATCTCGCAGGGGCGACGCTGCGACATGGGGGTTTCATTGCCGCGGTCGCGACTCGCGTCGCTCCTACAACGCGTGCATGCTAGAACGCGTGGTCGAAGCCGACTTCGCCCTGCACGCCCAGCTGGTACGCGGAGACGCGGCGCTCGAAGAAGTTGGTCAGTTCCTGCACGTCCTGCAGCTCCATGAAGGGCAGCGGGTTGCGCACGTCGTAGCGCTTGGGCATGCCGAGCTTGGCGAAGTGCTGGTCGGCGCAGTGCTGCAGGTACTGGCGCATGTCCCGCGTGGAGATGCCGGCCACCCCGCCGGACAGCACGTCCTCGGCGAACTGCACTTCGCACTCGATCGCCTCTTCAAGCATGTCGTAGACCTGCTGCTGCATGCGGTCGTCGAACAGGTCCGGCTCTTCCTCGCGCACGGTACGCACGCACTCGAACGCGAACTCCATGTGGCAGCTCTCGTCGCGGAACACCCAGTTGGTGCCGCTGGCCAGGCCCGGCAGCAGGCCGCGCGAGCGGAAGTAGTACACGTAGGCGAACGCGGCGAAGAAGAACAGGCCTTCAATGCAGGCGGCGAAGCAGATCTGGTTGAGCAGGAACTGGCGGCGCTGCTCGCGCGTCTCGATCCGTTTCATGTCCTGCAGCGAATCGATCCACTTGAAGCAGAAGTCGGCCTTCTTCTTGATCGCCGGGATGTTCTCGACCGCGGCGAACGCCTTGAAGCGCTCGGACGGATCGGGCAGGTAGTTGTCCAGCAGCGTCAGGTAGAACTGCACGTGCAGCGCTTCCTCGTACAGCTGCCGCGACAGGTACATGCGCGCCTCGGGCGCGTTGAGGTGCTGGTAGAGGTTCAGCACCAGGTTGTTCGACACGATGGAATCGCCGGTGGCGAAGAAGGCGACCAGCCGGTGGATCAGGTGGCGGTCGGCCGGCGTCATCTTCGAGTGCAGGTCGGTGATGTCGATCTGGAAGTTGATCTCCTCCACCGTCCACGTGTTCTTGATGGCGTCGCGGTACATGTCATAGAACTGCGGGTAGCGCATCGGGCGCAGCGTCAGTTCGAAGCCGGGGTCTAGCAGCATCTGCTTGGGGTGTGCGGACATGGTGCGGTGGTCTCTTGGTTCCTTCTCCCTCCGGGAGAAGGTGCCCGTAGGGCGGATGAGGGTGCGGCGACGGCAGCGGCGGCGACACGTCGTGACGCCGCCGTACCCTCACCCCAACCCCTCTCCCGGTGGGAGAGGGGCTCGATCGAGAAGGTGGCGCGTCCTTGCGCCGGGAACGTCCGTGTTCCTGTTCCAGGGGTCGTCGGCCGGAGCCGGCGCAGGGGAGCGGTTACTGGCAGGCCTCGCAGGCTTCGGGGTTCTCGAGCGAACACGCAATCGCCTCCGCCGGCGTGTATTCGCGCTTCGGCTCCGCGGCGGCGGCGCTGCTGACCGTGGTCTTGGCGATGCGGGTGGCCGGGCGCGAGCGCAGGTAGTAGGTGGTCTTGATGCCCCGCTTCCAGGCGTACATGTACATGGACGACAGCGCGCCGATGTTCGGGCTTTCCATGAACAGGTTGAGCGAGGCCGACTGGTCGATGAAGGCGCCGCGGTCGGCGGCCATGTCGATCAGCGAGCGCATCGGCAGTTCCCACGCCGTGCGGTAGACCTGCTGCAGCGTCTCCGGGATCTGCGCCATGCCCTGGATGGAGCCTTCCGCCAGCTTGATCGCATCGCGGGTTTCCGGCGTCCACAGGCCGAGCTTCTTCAGCTCGTCCACCAGGTAGCGGTTGACCTGCAGGAAGTCGCCCGACAGCGTCTCGCGCTTGAACAGGTTGGACACCTGCGGCTCCACGCATTCGTAGCAGCCGGCGATCGAGGCGATGGTCGCGGTCGGGGCGATGGCAATCAGCAGCGAGTTGCGCAGGCCGTGCTCCCTGATGCGCTCGCGCAGCGCGTCCCAGCGCTCGCGGTTTTCCGGTACCACGCTCCATGCGTCGAACTGCAGCTCGCCGTTCGCCGCGCGGGTGTCGGCGAAGGACGGATGGCGGCCGCGTTCCTGCGCCAGGTCCACCGACGTCTCCAGTGCGTGGAAATAGATGGTTTCGGCGATCTTCGCCGACAGCGCGCGCGCCTCGGCGCTGTCGAACGGCAGGCGCAGCTTGAAGAACACGTCCTGCAGGCCCATGCAGCCCAGGCCCACCGGCCGCCAGCGCAGGTTGCCGCGGCGCGCGGTCTCGATCGGATAGAAGTTCAGGTCGATCACGCGGTCCAGCTGGCGCACGGCCAGACGGACGGTTTCGGCCAGCTTGTCGAAATCGAACCACTCGCGGCCGGTCTCGGCATCGCGGTCGAAATGGCGCGCCAGATTGATCGACCCCAAGTTGCACACCGCGGTCTCGTCCGCCGAGGTGACCTCCAGGATCTCGGTGCACAGGTTCGACAGGTGGATCACGTTGCCCGGCCGCAGCGTCTGGTTGCTGGCGGCGTTGCACTTGTCCTTGAACGTCATCCAGCCGTTGCCGGTCTCGGCCAGCGTGCGCATCATCCGGCCGTACAGCTTGCGGGCGGAAACGGTCTTGATCGCCTTGCCCTGCAGCTCGGCCTGCGTGTACGCCAGATCGAATGCCGCGCCATACAGATCTGTCAGTTCCGGCACCACGCGCGGATCGAACAGCGACCAGTCCTGGTCGGCCTCCACGCGCTTCATGAACAGGTCCGGCACCCAGTTGGCCAGGTTGAGGTTGTGCGTGCGGCGCGCTTCGTCGCCGGTGTTGTCGCGCAGTTCCAGGAAATCCTCGATGTCGGCATGCCAGGTTTCCAGGTACACGCAGGCCGCGCCCTTGCGCTTGCCGCCCTGGTTGACCGCCGCGACCGAGGAGTCCAGCGTCTTCAGCCACGGCACGATGCCGTTGCTGTGGCCGTTGGTGGACTTGATCAGCGAGCCGCGCGACCGCACGCGCGTGTAGCTCACGCCGATGCCGCCGCTGAACTTGCTCAGCTGGGCGATATCGCCGTACCTGGCGTAGATCGATTCCAGCGTGTCCTGCGGCGAGTCCAGCAGGAAGCACGAGGACAGCTGCTCGTGCGTGGTGCCGCTGTTGAACAGCGTCGGCGAGCTGGGCAGGTAGTCCAGGTGGCCCATGCGGCGGTACAGCGCCAGCGCTTCCGGCACGTCCTCGCTCAGCGCGCAGGCGATGCGCAGGAAGAACTGCTGCGGCGTCTCGATCACCTTGCGCGTGTGTGGGTGGCGCAGCAGGTAGCGGTCGTACAGCGTGCGCAGGCCGAAGTAGTCGAAGTGCAGGTCGAGCGAGGCGTCCAGCGCATCGTTGAGCTTGCGCGCGTTGGTCTGCACGAAGTTCAGCAGGCGCTCGTTGATCAGGCCGACCTCGTGGCCGCGCGTCACCGACTGCGAGAACGCATGGATCTCCTGGCCGGTGACTTCCTTGGTGATGTAGCCGGCCAGCAGGCGCGCGGCCAGGCGGCTGTATTCGGGCTCCTCGCCGGTCAGCAGCGCGGCGGTGCGGATCGACAGTTCGTCCAGTTCGCGCGTGCTGGCGCCGTCGTACAGGCCGGAGATGGTGCGGGTGGCCACGCGCATCGGGTCGATGGCATGCAGGCCTTCGCAGTTGCGCTGCACCGCGCGCACGATCTTGTTGAGGTCCACCGGCTCGCGGCTGCCGTTGCGCTTGGTCACGCTCATGGCGGTGGCGGTGGGCGGCGGGGTCAGGGCGAACGCGTCCTTCTGGGACGGGATGGTGCCGGCGTCGGCGACGGCGGTGTCGGTCGGGGTCATGCGAGTCCTCCATGCGTGGTGCACGCGGCGGCCCGTCCCTCGCAGGGCTGCGCAAGGCCGGATGGAGGATCACAGTGGGGAAGCGGCGTCGCAGGGGACGCGACCGCGCAGACGGACTGCGGGCGCCCTGCTTCGCCAGCCCTCTCCCCCCGGAGAATCCGCGGCCGGCACCGCGCGGTGTGCATCGCGCGGCTGTCGGCAGGTCTTCGGACTCATGGGCGCGAAGGGCGAGCCTTCTTCCTACACCCACCGCTTCCCAAGGCATGGCGCCTCAGTGCTGGTGGCGGGTTCGTTCCCAATTACCGCTGCGGGGCAGTGCCGGAGTGGCGCGAACGCGTCACCGGCTTCCCGTTTTAATCCCGTGGCTTGCGACCACCGGAACCGACGGCCACAAGATAGTGGGGGTGCCGGGAAGCGTCAACACGAAATGTTGTGTGGAACAGCGCTCGTCGGTGCCATGCGGGTTTCACGGTTTCGCATTGCTGCGCTGAGTCCTTCTCCCCGCTGGGCGGGGAGAAGGTGCCCGAAGAGCCTGCCCCGTACTTGATACGGGGGCGGATGAGGGGCAGGCGCGGTCACGACTCGCGAGTGGAGCGCTTCGTTATCAACGGAATGTTGTCCCGATCCAACGAAGTGAGGTGTCCGGACTCCGTTCGCCCCTCACCCGCCCGTTGGGCACCCTCTCCCCGTTGTACGGGGAGAGGGAGTAAGACGTCAGGCGTCAGCATCGTAGGGTGGGCCTTGGCCCATCGCACGCGTCGAGTGCCGTGGAGAGGTGGCGACACCGCCGATCGCCGGGTCGCGTCGTGAGGCCCGGCGTGGCAATGGCGGGCCGGGGCCCGCCCTACGTCAGCGCCGCAGCGCGGCGATTGAGGCATCCTGCGCCCGCGCGTACAGCGCGAACGGATCATGGATCGCCTTGCCCAGCGCAGCCTCGAACGCCTCCTGGTTGGCATGCGCGTCGTAGGCGCGCTGTTCGCCGCCGCCGAGGTTGGACTGGAAGATGCCGGCCGCGCTGACCGGCAGGAAGTCCTCGTAGACGATGGGGTCGGCGACGGCGAAGCCGGCGTCGACCAGCGCATCCGGCGTCAGCGCGGCGCGTTCGCTGGCCGGCATGGCCGCGCCGGCATCGATCAGGCGGTAGCGGAAGTAGCCCAGGCCATCGCGGCGCAGCGCGGTCTCGTCGTCCGGAAATTCCGCGAACGCCTCCGCCAGCCGCTGCGGATAGTCCGCCGCGGTATTGCCGGCGCCGCCCGCCTGGCGCACCTGCGCCAGCAGGCGGTCGTAGAGCTCGCGCCCGGCCGGGGTCAGCGCCAGGCCGCGCTGTTCGATCTCGCCGAAACGCGCGCTGTGGCTGCCGGGCACCAGCGTGCCGGTGGCGTCGGGGAAGGCGACCTCCTCTTCCAGCGCCTTGAAGCTGGTCTGCCGCAGCAGGATGGGCACGGCGCGGCGCGGTGGGCCTTCGATCAGCGCCTTGGCCTGCAGGCCGCGTTCCAGCATCGCGGCCTGCGCGGCGTCGATGTCCAGGGTGCGCGGGGTGAGGTGGTTGATGTGCGGGCCGCGGAAACTGACCACGTCGGCGACCAGGCGGTGCAGGCCATGCAGCGCGCGGTAGGTCTCCAGCGAGACGGTCGCATCGCCATGCCAGCGGAAGGTTTCCAGCACCTCGGCGACGAAGCGCTGCGCATCGGCGTCGGACAGGCCGCCGTCGCGTTCGGCCTGGTCCACCAGCGCGCGCGCGCCGGCGGTGAAGATGTCGCGCCGCGCCAGGATCGCCTCCGCTTCGGCACGCAGCGCGGCATCGGCGATCAGCTCCAGCCGCAGCAGCGAGGTGAAGATGCGGAACGGATTCGCCGCCAGCGCTTCTTCGGTCAGCGGCCGGAAGGCGGTGGCGTGCACCGGCACGCCGGCCACGGTCAGGTCGTAGTAGCCCACCGGGTGCATGCCCATCAGCGCGAACACACGGCCCAGCATCGCCAGTTCCGCCGGCGTGCCCACGCGGATGGCGCCATGGCGCTCCAGGTCCAGGCGCTCGGTTTCGCCGGTGCGCTGCAGGCGTTCGGCCAGCGCCGGATCGCGTTGCAGCGTGTCGGCGTTGATGTCGCCGACCAGCGCGATCAGGTCGCCATACAGCGGCACCTCGGCGCGGTACATGTCGGACATGGCCTGGGCGAACAGGCAGCGGATGCGGTCGGGCGAAACGAAGGCGGTCATGGGGCTCGGCGTGCGGGCGGCGTGGGGCCGCCGGGGGCGCGTATTGTCGCCGGCCGCGCCGGCCCGGGCCACTCTCAACCCCTCGGACGACCGTCGTCCGTGCCGCCGGGGACATACCCGGGCGGACCGAACAGGGTCATGCCCACCTGCCGCAGGCCACGCGCGCGCCGCAGGTCGCGCAGCAGCTTCACCCAGGCGTGGAAGGCGATCTTCACCGGGTTGTAGCTGCGCACCGGATCCACCAGTCCATAGCGGATCGGCACGCCGGGGCGTTCCTCGCGGCAGGTACCGAACAGGCGGTCGAACACGATCAGCACGCCGCCGTAGTTGCAGTCCAGGTATTCCGGATTGCTGGCGTGGTGCACGCGGTGGTGCGCCGGCGTGTTGAACACGAACTCGATGGGGCGTGGCAGGCGCGGCACCAGTTCCGTGTGCAGCCAGTACTGGTACAGCAGGTTCAGCGCCAGCGCGCCGACCACGTACGGCACCGGGAAGCCCAGCCAGACCAGTGGGCCGAAGAACACTGCCGCGCCGGTCAGCTTGCCGGTCCAGCCGAGGCGGTACGCCGTGGACAGGTTGTACTGCTCGGCCGAGTGATGCACCGAATGGTTCAGCCAGAACCAGCGCACGCGGTGGTCGGCGCGGTGCATCCAGTAATAGCAGAACTCCTGGCCGACGAAGAGCGCGATCCAGTGCCAGGGGCGGTCCATCGCGATCGTGGTCAGGCGGAATTCCCAGATCGCGAACAGCAGCACGCCCACCAGGCCGCCCTGGATCAGCAGGCCGAGCAGCGCGCGGCCGGCCGCATCGCCGAACGAGGCCCAGTAGCCTTTCCAGTCGTAGCGCACGCCGCGCCGGGCGAGCCACGCCGCCTCCAGCGCGGCGATGGCGACGAGGATGAGCAACGGCAGCGGCAAGCCGGCGAACAGGCGGAGGTCCTCCATCGCTCGGACTCAGCGCGTGCGCCGCGCGGCCATCTTCTGGCCCGCCGCGCGCATTTCGTCCGGCGACAGCGTGCCGTTGCCGTCGGCATCGAGCGTGTCGAAGCGCTTGGCGAGGCGCGGCAGTTTCGCCTCCGCCTCGGCCTTGTCGATCACGCCATCGCCATTGGTGTCGGCGGCTTTCAGGCGTTCAAGCAGGGCGGCCTTCTGCTCGTCGGTGAGCGCGCGCTGCTGCGCGGCGACGGGGGCGGCCAGCGCGAACACGGACAGCGCGGTGGCGAACGGAAGCAGGATGGAACGCGACATCGGGAATCTCCAAGTGAAGGAAAGAAAAGGTGCAGGCGCGGCGGCGCGGGAATGCATCCGTGCGGCAGGGGGGAGTGCCCTGCCACCGCGCCTGCGGGAAAGCAGGTGCCGCCGTCCGGTCAGTGGCCGCGCGGACAGGCGATGACGTCACCGGCGGCACTGGTGCAGCTGCGGCTGTGCACCAGCGTGCCGTCCGAGACCGTCGTGCTGCCGGTATAGCCGTTGCCGTTCGCACCGGTGGCGGTGGTGGTGCGCGCGCCGGTCACGTTGCCGTCGGCATCGCGGCTGATGCCGCCGCTGGTACTGGCGCTGCCGCCGTTGGGGCCGTTCGCGTACGCGCTGCCCTGGCGGCCGGCGCTGCCATCGGCGTTGCGGTAGGCGCTGCGCTCGGCACCGGCGCTGCCTCCGTGGACGCCGGCGATGCGGCCGTTGCGCGACGCGCTGGCGTTGCCCTGGCCGTCGGCCTGCCACGCGCGCTGGCGCTGGCTCTCGAAGCGCGCGTTGCTGCGCTCGACGGCGACGCTGCCGCCCTGCGGGGTGCGCTGCACGGCGCGGCTGCGCTCGCGGGCGTCGGCGTGGCCGGCGAACAGCGCGGTGGCGCACAGCACGAAGGCGGTGGCGATCAGGAGCGGGGTCTTGCTCATGGCGGAATCCTCGTCGGGGAAGGGAAGGCCGCACGGGGAAGCGGCGGCAGCGCCACGGTAGGCCGGGCCACGCGGGCAGGTGTGTCGTGGTTGCCAGCGGATGTGTCTGCCGGCCATGACGGACATATCTGCTTACAAACGGGCCGCTGACAGGGTTTGCCGGCCGTCGCGACGGCGGGCGATAGTGGCCGCATGGACGACACCCTGCCCCGTGTGTTGCTGGTCGACGACGATCTGCGCCTGCGCGAGCTGCTGCAGCGCTACCTGCAGTCGCAGGGCTTCGACGTGCGCGGCGTGGGCGATGGCGTGCAGCTGCGGCAGGCGCTGGACCGCGGCCACTTCGACCTGATCGTGCTGGACCTGATGCTGCCCGGCGAAAGCGGCCTGGACATCTGCCGCCGCCTGCGCGGCCAGGGCGATGCCACGCCCATCGTCATGCTCACGGCGAAGGGCGACGAGATCGACCGCATCGTCGGCCTTGAGATCGGCGCGGACGATTACGTGCCCAAGCCGGTCAATCCGCGCGAACTGCTGGCGCGCATCCGCTCGGTGCTGCGGCGCACGCGCCCCGTCCCGGGCGCACCGCAACCCGAGGGCGGCGAGGTGGCGTTCGGTCCGTTCCGTCTCGACCTCGGCCGGCGCGAACTGACCCGCGATGGCGCGCTGCTGCGGCTGACCGGCGGCGAGTTCGCCGTGCTGTCGGTGCTGCTGCGGCACCCGCGCCAGCCGCTCAGCCGCGACCGCCTGATGAGTCTGGCGCGCGGGCGAGAGCACGACGCCTTCGAGCGCAGCATGGACGTCACCATCGCGCGCCTGCGCCGTTTGCTGGAAGACGATCCGCGGCAGCCGCGCCTGATCCAGACGGTCTGGGGCGTGGGCTATGTGTTCGTGCCGCCGGAGGCCGCGCCATGAGGTCGCCGCTGCCGCGCAGCGTGTTCGGCCAACTGGTGCTGGTGATCGCGCTGGTGCTGATCGGCGCGGGCGTGCTGGCGCTGGTGCTGGGGCGCGAACTGGCCACGCGACCGGCGGCGGACCAGTTGCTGCGCGCCATGCAGGGCTTCGCCGACGTCGTCGAAGCGCTCGATCAACACCAGCCGCATGCGCGCACCGTCGCGCAGCTGCGCGATGCCGGCCTGGAGGTGCGCAGCACGCCGCCGGCCGACGCGCGGCCGCGCTTCGCGCCGTTGCTGCGTGAACTGCGCGAACAGGCCGCCGGCACGCTGGGCGCCGGTCGCGAGCTGCGCATGGATGCCGGCCGTGGCTTGCGGGTGATCTGGCTGAAACCGGCCACGCGTGAACCGCTGTGGGTCTCGTTCGCCTACGACCGCCCCGGCACCGGCGTGCGCCGGTTCTCTGTGTTCATGCTGATCGGCTGCGTGGCGCTGGTGTGGCTGGCTGCGGCGTACTTCGCCCGTCGCCTGGTGCAGCCGCTGCGCCGGCTCGCCGCCGCCGCGCCGGCCATCGTGCGCGGCGATGCGCCGCCGCCGGTGCATGCGCGTGGCCCGCGCGAAGTGACGGACCTGGCGCAGGCGCTGGGCGATGCCAGTCGCGATGTGCGGGCCGCCGCGGACGAGCGCGCGCTGCTGCTGGCCGGCATCTCGCACGACCTGCGCACGCCCTTGACGCGCCTGCAGTTCGCGCTGGAGATGGTCCCCGATAACGATCCCGACCTGACCCGCAGCATGCATCGCGACATCGCCGAGATGGACGCCATCCTCGGCCAGTTCATCGCCTTCGCGCGCGACGGTCGCGACGAAGGCAGCGAGACCGTCGACCTGGCCGCGATCTGCCGGCACGCGGTCGCCGCGTCCTCGAAGGGCTGGCGGGTCGACCTTCCCGAGCACGCGCTGCTGCCCGGCAAACCGATGGCGCTGCTGCGCGCGGTCGAGAACCTGCTGGTCAACGCCGAGCGGCATGGTGCGTTGCCGCTGTCGCTGCGGCTGTGGGCCGAAGGATCGGCCTGGGTGGTCGAGGTCGCCGACGGCGGCCCCGGCCTGTCCGCCGAGGCTGCCGAACGCGCCCGCCAGCCCTTCGTCCACGACCAGGCACAGGGCGGCAGCGGCCTGGGCCTGCCGATCGTCGACCGCGTCGCGCGCCAGCATGGCGGCGCGCTGCGACTGTTGCCGAACACGCCCCACGGCCTGCGTGCGCAACTGGTGGTGCGCGCCGGCTGAATCGATGGCCCCACGAGGTGATGCGATGAAGAAGCCGTTCCGCGCCGGCCTGCTGGCCGTCGCCCTGATCGTGATGCTGCCGCCGCTGGCGGCCCAGACCTTCCGCGAACGCCTGCAGCAGGCGCGCGAGGCCTCGCGGCAGCCCGCCGCGCGCGCGCCGGCCCTCCCGGCGGGCGCGAGGGCGCTGCGCGATGTCGCCTATGGCGACGATCCGCGCCAGCGTTTCGATGTCTACCTGCCGGCGCAGCCGCGCAACGCGCCGATCCTGCTGTTCGTCCACGGCGGCGGCTGGGCCAACGGCAACAAGGACAATCCCGGCGTGGTCGAGAACAAGGCCGCCTACTGGCTGCCGGAGGGCTACATCCTGGTCTCCACCAACTACCGCCTGCGGCCGGACACCGCGCCGCTCGACCAGGCACGCGATGTCGCCCGTGCGTTGGCCGCCGTGCAGCGGCGTGCACCCGGGTGGAACGGCGACGCCTCGCGCGTGCTGCTGATGGGCCACTCCGCCGGCGCGCATCTCGCCGCGCTGGTCGGTGCCTCGTCCACGCTGTGGCGCGAGGCCGGCGCGACGGCACCGCGCGCCGTCGTGTCGCTGGACAGCGGCGCGCTGGACGTGCCGCTGACGATGAAGAAGCCACCACTGCCGCGCATCTACGACACCGCCTTCGGCAGGAACCCGGCCGACTGGATCGCCGCCTCGCCGTACCACCAGCTCACCCGCGACGCAGTGCCGATGCTGTTCGTCTGCTCCTCCCACCGCAGGGATGCCTGCCCGCAGGGCCGCGCGATGGCCGAGAAGGCCGAGACGCTGGGCCTGACGATGGCGGTGCTGCCGCAGGATCTCTCGCACGCGGAAGTGAACCGCGAGCTCGGCTTGCCGTCGGATTACACGAACGCGGTGGATGGGTTCATGCGACGCCACGTGCCGTAACCGACGCATCCCCGTGGGAGCGACGTGAGTCGCGATGGCCATCGGTAAAGCCTCATCGCGACTCACGTCGCTCCCACAACAGCGCCCCTCATCCGCCTTCGGCACCTTCTCCCCGTCGGCACGGGGAGAAGGAACGACGAGACACCTCAGCGCATGATCCGCACCGCGCCGAGGGCCTGCTGCAGGCGTGCCTGTGCCGTGGCCTCGTCGAACGGCGGCGTGGTGGCCGGGTCGTGCGTGCCGGTGACGATCAGGTCGATGGCGAGGCAGTGGCCGTTGCGCACGCTGCGGTAGGCGTCGAGCGTGCGGTAGTGGTGCGGCGAGGATTCGGCCACGTGGACATGACGGAAGGGTTGGCCATCGATGCGGACATCCTCGCCCCTGGCCACACCCGGCACCGCGGGAATCTGCCGGCAGGTCACCACGGCGTGCGCATCGCGGCTGGCGCCGATGCGGAATTCGGCGGCGGCCGTGCGATCCGATCCCTCCAGCACCAGGGCCAGCAGCGGCGCGCCACCATCGCGCTCGCGTCCCGGCAACGCATTCCATCCCGCGTCGCCGCCGGGCAGGTCATGCCGGTCTTCGTGGCGCGGAACGAAACCGGGCACGGGGGCGAGGGCGATGCCGCGCGTCGCGTCGGCGAACTGCGCGTCGGGCGGCGGGGCCTGCGGCGGTGGCCGGTGTTCGGCGATCACCAGCGCCGTTTCCAGCGCCGCGACCACGTCGCCGCGTTCGGGTGGGCGTTCGCAGCCCAGCGCCAGCAGGGAGGCCAGGGCGGCGGCCAGACAGGCCGGAAGCGGCGGCGTTCTCATCGCATCCTCCTCGACGGAGACCCGGGCGCAGTGTCGCACGGCGCGCGTTAAACATCCGCTGCGGCAGGGGTCAGTGTCCGGCGCCTGCCAGCAGTGGCAAGGCCATGGCCGCCGTGGCGCGCCAGACGTGGTCGGCCTGCGCGGACAGCGCGGTCGGCTCCGGATTGATCTCGACGACGACGGCGCCCCGGCGCTGTGCAAGGGCGGGCAGTCCGGCCGCCGGATACACCAGCCCCGACGTACCCACCACCAGCATCAGCGCGCAACCGGTCGCCGCTTCCGTGGCGGCCTCCCACGCATCGTCCGGCAGCGCTTCGCCGAACCACACCACGCCCGGGCGGATGCGGTCCCCGCAGCCGGTGCAGCGCATCGGTTCGACCCGCTGCGCGCCGTCGACGCAGTCGTCGAGCGGGCCGTCATGTGCGCGCCCGCAGGCGAAGCAGCGCAGGGCGAACAGGCTGCCGTGCACATGCGCGTCGACCACGCTGCCGGCGCGCTCGTGCAGGTCGTCCACGTTCTGGGTGACCAGCGACAGCGGCAGGCGACGCGCGAGATCGGCCAGGGCGCGATGCCCCGCATTCGGCTGCGCATCGCGCACCCCTTGCATGCGCCAGCGATACCAACCCCAGACGAGTGCGGGATCCTCGCGCCACGCCTCGGCGGTCGCCAGCCGCATCGGATCGAAGCGCGACCACAGGCTGTCGTGGGTGCCGCGGAAGGTCGGGATGCCGCTTTCGGCCGACATACCGGCGCCGGTCAGCACGCACACGTTGCCGCCCTCGTCGATGGTCCGCTGCAGCGCGTGTGCGATCGCGGCGGGCACGCGCTCCATCGCTCAGGCCTTGTGCGGCGTGGCCAGGTACTCGGCGCTCTGCATCTCGATCAGGCGCGAGGCCGTGCGCTCGAACGCGCCCTGCAGCCGGGTGCCGTCGTACAGTGCGGTCGGCGCGGCGGCCGCGGTGCAGACCAGGTTGACGTGGCGGTCGTACAGCTCGTCGATCAGGTTGACGAAGCGGCGCGCCGCGTCCTCGTTCATGCGGTCGAAGGTGGGAATGCCGCCCAGCAGCACGGTGTTGAACTCGTGCGCGACCTCGATGTAGTCCGTCGTTCCGCGCGGACCTTCGCACAGCGCCGCGAAGTCGAACCACGCGATGCTCTTGCCGCGCCCCCGCACCGGGATCTTGCGGCTGTCGATCTCGATGTTGCCGCCCTGCGCCGCGTCGCCGCCGCTGAGTTCGCGCCAGCGCATCGCCAGCCAGTCGTCGGCGGCGCCGTCCAGCGGCGTGCGATACACCGGCGAACGGGTCAGCGCGCGCAGGCGGTAGTCTTCCTGCCCGTCCGAGCGCAGCACCACGCAGTGCTGTTGCAGCAGCTCGATGGCCGGCAGGAAGCCCGCGCGCTGCAGGCCGTCCTTGTACAGGTTCTCCGGTGCGGTGTTCGACGTGGTCACCAGCGCAATGCCTTCGGCGAACATGCGTTCCAGCAGCCGGGCCAGCAGCATCGCATCGCCGATGTCGGTGACGAAGAATTCGTCCAGCACCAGCACCCGCAGCTTGCCGCGCGCCTCGCGCACGATCTTCGCCAGCGGATCGGCTTCGCCCGCATGCAGGCGCAGGCGCTCGTGCACGCCGCGCATGAAGCGGTGGAAGTGCGTGCGGTACTTGCCGCCGCCCTCGCCGTGCGCCTTGTTCTGCGACACGGAATACGTCGGCAGCGGCAGGTTGTCGTAGAACAGGTCGACCAGGAAGGTCTTGCCGCGGCCGACCTCGCCCCAGTAGTACAGGCCCTTCACCGTCTCCGGAGGCTTGCCGAACAGGCGGCCGAGCAGGCCGGGCGCGCCGTCGTCCGCCAGCAGCGCCGCATGGATGCGGTCCAGTTCCGCCAGCGCCGGATGCTGCGCCGGATCGTCCTGCCACTGGCCCTGCGCCGCGCCGCGCGCGTACACCTGCGACGGCGTGGGCGCCTCGCCGTTCGCTTCGTCCGTCATCACGCCGGCACGTAGCCTTTCATCGCGTGCTTGATGGCGCCGCGCAGGTCCATCAGCTTGCGGTGGAAGAAGTGGCTGGTCTCCGGCATGCGGATCAGTTCCGGCGGCTGCTTCAGGCTGTCGATCCAGTCGTAGACCGCCTGCGGCTCGACGATCTCGTCCTCCTCGCCCTGGATCACCAGCCACGGACAGGTCGGGGGCACGATCGCGGCGAAATCCCAGCGGCCGGCGGGCGGCGCGATCGACAGCAGCGCATCGGGCTGCAGCGCGTCGGTCGCGCGCAGCGACACGTACGCACCGAAGCTGAAACCGGCCAGCCACAGCTGCGTGCCGGGCCGGTGTTCGCGCACCCACCGCACCACCGCGCGCAGGTCGTCCACTTCGCCATCGCCATGGTCGAACAGGCCGGCCGACGCGCCGGTGCCGCGGAAGTTGAAGCGCACCGTCACCGCGCCGAGTTCGCGCAGGCTGCGCGCGGCCATCACCACCACCTTGTTGTGCATGGTGCCGCCTTCGGTGGGCAGCGGATGGCAGACCACGGCAGTCAACGGCGCGACCGGCTCGCCTTCTTCCGGCCAGTCGACGTGGGCTTCCAGCGGGCCGTCGGGGCCGTCGAGGGTGATCGGGCCGGACGCGGAGGGGAAGGCGGGATTCGTCATGCCGCCATGATAAGCCCTGGCTGCGCACGGCGATGTCAGTCCCAGCTTCCGTCATTCCGGCGGCTCGCAACAGCCGAACGGCTGGTCAAGCCGGAAGCGCTTTACAACGACCGCATGGCCGGTCACCCGGCGACGTTCCCCGGGGAGCAAGAAGCGTCACTGGGCCCCGGCCAGCGCCGTGGTGACGCGCAAGGAATGACGGCGTCAGGCGTGCGACCAAGGTCCCGCAGCGCCGCGCGCAGCGCTGTGCGATCCTGCCGTCCCCACGCCGCACCCGCCGCACCATGGCATTCGATGCCTTCGCCCTGATCCTGACCCTGCTGGCGCTCGGCATGCTGTTCGCGCGCCTGCGCGTGTTCCCCGACAACGCCGCCGACGTGCTCAACCGCGTGGTGCTGTACGTCTGCCTGCCGGCGGCGGTGCTGACCTACGTGCCGCGGCTGCGCCTGGACATTTCGCTGGCCGGCGTGATCGTCACGCCGTGGCTGTTGACCGTGGCCACCGTCGCGCTGGTCGCGCTGGCCACGCGCGTGCTGAAGTTCCGCCGCGACGAGCACGCCGTGCTGCTGCTGTGCGTGGCGTTGTGCAACAGCAGCTTCATCGGCTACCCGATGGTGCGCGCGCTGCTGGGCGAGCAGGCGCTGCCGTATGCGGTGGTGTACGACCAGTTCGGTACCTTCATCCTGCTGTACACGTTCGGCCTGTACGTGCTGGCGCGGTATGGCGGCGATGCGCCGCCGACGGCACGCGAGATCGGCCTGCGCATCCTGAAGTTCCCACCGGTGTGGGCGCTGCTGTTCGGCCTGACGCTGATGCCGGAACAGCCGCCGGCGTGGATCGGCTCGGCGCTGCAGAAACTCGCCGATGCGATGCTGCCGCTGGTGATGCTGGCGGTCGGCCTGACCCTGCAGCTGAAGCTGCCGCGCGACGAACTCAAGCCGCTCGCCGTCGGCCTGCTGCTGCGCCTGCTGGTGATGCCCGCGCTCGCGGTGCCGCTGTCGCTGGCGTTCGGCATGACCGGCGGTATGCTGCAGGCGAACGTGCTGGAATCGGCCATGCCGCCCATGATCACCGCCGCCGCGCTGGCCATCGCGCACCAGCTCGCGCCACGGCTCGCGGCCGCACTGGTCGGCTACGGCATCCTGCTGTCGCTGGTGACGTTGCCGCTGTGGGCGTGGGTGGTGGGACAGCTGGTGCGCTAGCGACGGTCTGGACCACCGCCGTCGTTCCCGCGCAGGCTGGGATCCAGCGACTTCATGGCAAGCGAGGACACCGGGTCACCGGTCAGTCGGCTGTCGAGGCGCGCGTCACGCCTTACCAGACGTGCGTCTGTTGAAAGCCGCGGGAATGCCAGAGGCAGAGGCCGCTGGCGCAGGATGTATCGTTCGTGCGAACGTGGCCGCCGTTCCCGACAGGAGTGGGCAATGCGCAAGGCAAGGCAGATCGGTGCGTGGCTGGTATTGATGGCGTCGGCTTTGGTTTCATCGCCGTCCTTCGCACAGGAAGGTCCGCCCCCGGAGGTGCCGGGCCGGGTCGAATCCGATCCAAGGCTCGCGGCCGCCAGCCAGGCCTGGCACGACGCATGGCGCGTCAACATCGAAACGCACCTGCGCACCGTCGCTGCGCGCGGTACGCCGCGCGACCTCTTGATCGCGGGATGGCTGTGGCCAAGGAGTGGCGACGATGTGGACATCCAGGCGCGCGCCTGGGACCAATCCCGTACCTGGATCCAGGCCGCCTACGACGCCTCCACCGGCGACGATCCGCTGGTGGACTGGGCGCTGCTGAATGCCTGCCCCAAGAACCATGCCCGCTGCGACCGCGACCGTCTGCTGCAGTGGTTGATGGCGGTCGATGAGGGCAACGCCGAACTCCTGCTCACGGCCTACCACGACGCCGTCGAACGCAAGGACATGGCATCCGCCGAGCGGTACTGGCAGGCAGCCGCCGATGCGACCCACTATCGCGGGCATTTCAACAACGTCGGCCTGCTGATGGCCGCGACGCTGCGACAGGTACCGGCGCCGCCGCTGGATCCCGCGTTGGCGGCCGCGATGGGCGAGGACTTCCGGATCGGTCGGGCCGTCACGCCGCAGGAGCTTGCCGACATGGGGGTGATGGGCATCAATGCGGCGATCGCCATGCCTTCGCTGCTTCCGGTCACGCAACGATGCCGGCCGCAGGTCGGTGAATTGCCGGCCGATGCGCGATCCACCTGCAAGCACCTCTACACGCTGATGGCCGCCGACACATCCATGCTGATCATGCCCGCCGTCGCGTTGCCGCAACTGGTGCGGTGGGCCGATACGGAGGTCGAACGCACGACCGCACGCGAGCGCCTGCGCCAGTTCGCCTGGGTGTACGAGAACGTCATGCAGCTGTACCAGCGACCTGCAGAGGCGCGACGCTTGCCGGACGATCATGTCGATGTCTTCCTGCGCGACGGCGAACTCGCCGCCATGCGCCACCAGCTGCAGGCCAACGGCATCGCCGGCGAACCGCCCGCTGGCTGGCAACCGGCCGACCCGAACTACCGCGCCCTGCTGACCGGCACGCCGCCAGCCCCCTGACCACCTTCGCATCGCGTTGACCATGCCGGTGGAAGCATCGGCTGCGGAGGTCACGCCATGTTCGATGGATGGGAATCGCAGGTGTCGGTGGTCGCGCGCATCGCCTTCGCGATGCTGCTGGGCGGCATGATCGGGCTGGAACGCGAGATCAAGGACCGGCCCGCCGGCTTTCGCACGCATACGCTGGTGGCCGCCGCCGCCGCGATGCTCACCGGCATGGGCGAGATGATGCTGGCGCAGGCGCAGCACAACGAAGAGCGGGTGCAGATCGATCCGTTCCGGCTGGTGGAAGCGGTGATCGCCGGCGTCGCCTTCATCGGCGCCGGCACCATGATCGCGCAGCGCGGCCGCACCATCGCCGGCATCACCACCGCCGCCTCGCTGTTGATGGTGGCGGTGATCGGCGTGGCGGTCGGCTTCGGCCATGGCTGGCTGGCGCTGCTGGCCACGCTGCTGACGCTGGCCGTGCTCTCGGTGCTGGCGTGGATCGAGCGGCGCGTGTCGCGGGGCAAGGCGCGCGACGACCTGCCCGACCGCTGAGCGACCGGCCGCGACAGCGCGACGCCGCCGGCATCACGCGATCAGCCGCGTTCCGCGTCGCGACGGCACGCCCGGCTCCTGCGGGCGTGCCGACCATGCGTCCGCCATCACCCGCACCGCCTGCACCAGTTGTTCCTCGGGTCGCGCGAATGGAATCCGCAGCCACTGGTCGGCACCGCCTTCCACGCTGAAGACCGGCCCCGGCGCCAGGTGCACGCCGCGGCGCTCCACATCCACGGCCAGTTGCGTCGCGCTGCCGTGCGGCATCCGCACCCACAGCGACATGCCGCCGTCGGGCAGGCGGAAACGCCAGTCGGGCAGGTGCTCGCGCAGGGCGCCGGCCAGGGCGTCGCGGCGTTGCCGCAGCTGCTCGCGGCGTGCGGACAGCACGTCGTCGGCATCCAGCATCTCCGCCACCACCAGCTGGTCGAACAGCGAACTGCCCAGGTCCATCTGCACGCGTGCGGCGATCAGGCGGTCCACCGCCTCGCGTGGTGCGCGGATCCAGCCCACGCGCAAGCCGCCCCAGCACAGCTTCGAGGCGCTGCCGACGGTATAGGTGTCCGGTGCGTGCAAGGCGAACGGCGCCGGCATGGGTGCGTCGCCCAGGCCGGTGGACTGCAGCGTCTCGTCGACGATCGCCACCGTACGCGTGGCGTGCAGCGCGGCGGCATAGCGGGCGCGCTGCGCGTCGTCCATCAGGAAGCCGGTGGGGTTCTGGAAATCCGGAATCAGGTAGGCGATGCGCGGCGCGGTCTGCCGCAGCGTCGCGTCGATGGCGGCCAGGTCCCAGCCTTCGTCGCCCAGCGCATCGGCCAGCGGCGCGCTGACCAGGCGTCCGCCGCCGAGCCGCAGCGCTTCGATCGCGTTCGAGTACACCGGCGATTCGATCATCACGCGGTCGCCCGGCCGCGTCAGCGCCCGCGCGATGATCGCGGTCGCCGACAGCGCGCCGGTGGTGATGACGATCTGTTCCACCGCCGTCGGCAGGCCGCGCTGCGTGTAGCCCGCGGCGACGCGTGCCCGCAGCGCCGGCAGTCCCGAGGGCAGGTAGCCGTCGCTGGCCAGGTAGGCGGGCAGTGCGTCGAGCGCGCGCGCATAGGCGGCGGCAACGCCCGGCGTGGCGGCACCGGCCGCGCAGTTGAGGTCGATCACGCCATCGGCCGCGTGCGCCCGGTCCACCGTGTGCAACGCATGGTCGTGCGCGCGCCGGCGGTCGATGGGCACGGTGGCGTAGGTGCCGGCGCCCTGCCGCGCGGTGGCGAAGCCGGCCGCCACCAGGTCGGCGTAGGCGCGGGTCACGGTGTTGCGCGAGACGCCCAGTGCCCGGGTGACCGCGCGCTCGCTGGGCAGTCGCGTGCCCAAGGGAATGCGGCCGTCGCCGATCAGTTCCTGCAGCGCCTGGCGCAGGCCGCGATAGGCGGGCGAGCGAGGAAAGTCGCCGACCAGCGTGGCGAGGCGATCGGGGGCCAGTGAGCGTTCCATGGGGCCACTATCGCAGGATTGGCTCTGGAGAAAAGGGCCAATATTGGAGATGGTGGCCCCATGAAACCGCTCACGCCGCCCAACGGCCTCGCCAATCTCGGTCCCCTCGCCCAACTGAAAGCCGGCCGCCTGCCGGAACGCCTGCTGCGCCTGCTGGTCGGCCTGTGGCTGTACGGGCTGGCCATCGCGCTGATGATCGAAGGCGCGGTCGGCGCCTCGCCGTGGGACGTCTTCCACCTGGGCGTGTCGCGGCACGTGCCGCTGTCGTTCGGCATGGTGATGGTGCTCACCGCCGTGGGCGTGCTGCTGGCGTGGATTCCGCTGCGGCAGATGCCGGGCGTGGGCACGCTCGCCAACACGCTGCTGCTGGGTCCGTTCGCCGACCTCAACCTGGCCCTGCTGGGCACGCCGGAGGGACTGCCGTTGCGTATCGCTTACCTGGTCGCCGGTGTGGTGCTGTGCGCGATCGCCACCGCGCTGTACATCGGCGCGCAGCTGGGCCCGGGTCCGCGCGACGGCTTGATGACGGGACTCGCGCGCCGTACCGGCTGGTCGATCCGCCGCATCCGCACGCTGATTGAAGTCACCGTGCTGATCATCGGCATGCTGCTCGGCGGCGTCGCCGGTGTCGGCACCGTGCTGTTCGCGTTCGGCGTGGGCCCGCTGACGCAGTTCTTCCTGCGCTACCTCGTGGTGCGCCTCGATCCGCCCGTCGCCGTCGCCGGAGAAACGCCATGACCGCTGCCGTGCTGCGCTACAGCGCCTTCACCACCGACCCGCACGGCGGCAATCCCGCCGGCGTGGTGCTGGATGCGCGCGGCCTGTCGGCCGATGCCATGCAGCGCATCGCCGCCGACGTGGGGTATTCGGAAACCGCGTTCCTGTCGCCGCGCGCGGACGGCGATCTCGATGTGCGCTATTTCAGTCCGCTGGCCGAAGTGAGTTTCTGCGGGCATGCCACCATCGCAGCGATGGTCGCGCGTGCGCACAAGGAGGGTCCCGGCGATGTCCTGCTGCACACGCAGGTCGGCCCCGTGCGGGTCACCGTCGATGCCGGCTTCACCGCCACGCTGACCAGCGTCGCGCCGCGCGTCGATGCGTTGTCGTCCGCCGATCTCGACGCACTGCTCGCGACGCTCGGTTGGCATCACGAAGATCTCGATCCCGCACTGCCGCCCGCGCTGGCGTATGCGGGTGCATGGCATCCGGTCATCGCCGCCGCCTCGCGTGCACGCCTGGCCGACCTGCACTACGACTTCGATGCCCTCGCCACCCTGATGGCCGCACGCGGCTGGACGACCATCAACCTGGTCTGGCGCGAAGACGCGCACACCCTGCACGCACGCAATCCCTTCCCGCCAGGTGGCGTGGTGGAAGATCCGGCGACCGGCGCGGCGGCCGCGGCATTGGGTGCATATCTGGCGTCGCAGGATCTGTTGTCCGACCAACGCAGGTTCACCATCCACCAGGGGCATGATCTCGGGCGACCGAGTGTGTTGCGGGTGGCGGTGCCGGTGGATGTAAGCGAGGGGGTAAGGGTGAGTGGGACGGCGGTGGAGATTGGGGTGGGGGGTTGAGGCAGCCATCACCAAGGTTGGGGTTGATGGCTGACGGGTGAAGCATGTCTGTGGCGCTTCTGCACTCCACGTTCCGGCATGCGCCCAACGCCGGCGTGCACTAACGCATCGCCTGCCTTGACGCATGATGGGTAGGGCGTGAACATCCACACAGCCCTGGGAATGGGGCCTACTGGGCGTTAGCCGCGCATGGGGGATTTGGGTGTCTGACGTCTACGTGGGGCTGACTGGCTTGGAACTCGCGTCAGATGCCATTGACCTCGGCGAAGGGGTTCTAATCCAGCGCACAAGCGCCCGCTTCCTCACTCCGCTCACCTTAGAAAATCCAGACAAAACTGTTCGCCTAGAAGACATACGCCCAGCGTATTGGCAGTTCGGGGCTAGGCGCATGGATATAACCGCTGAGCTGAAGCTCTCGTCTGCGGGTGAACCGGACATCGCGAAGTGCATAGAACGCGCATCGATCATCGTTCTCACCATCAGGTTATGGTGCGACCCTTCCGTCACCATGGCGGTTGTCGCAGATCGACCGTTTGGCCAGCTGACCGAGATGAGAGGCAACGATCATGCAAAGGTGTTCCCGCTAGAGGTCTCGCCTCGCTTCTTTGCTCTTGAGCCGGCGAATCGTGAGCAAATGGCTGAAAAGCTTGAGTGGGTGCAGCAAAATTGGGTGAAAGCAGAGGTCCTCTATCGGCAGAGCCAAGAATTTAGACTCGCAGCTGATGCATTGAGCGCTGGCCAGTTCATAAAAAACGACGCTTTGGCCCTGATCTCGTTGTGGGGAGCACTGGAAGCTCTTTTTTCTCCGTCCACGTCTGAGCTTAAATTCCGCGTTTCCGCCCTGATCGCCGCCTATCTAGAGCCGTTGGGACCCGCCCGCCTCGCAAAGCAGAAGGAGATCGGAGCGCTTTACGATAAGCGATCGGCTGCGGCGCACGGGAAACCTCGTCACAACGCAAGTGATCTACTGAGCACTTTTGATCTCGTCAGAACGGTGCTGTTGCGCATGGTTAGAGAAGAAAAGATTCCTTCAAAACAGAAGCTTGAAGAGCTGCTGTTTGGATGCAGCTAGCGACCCTCTGCGCGGCGCAGCTAACAATTCGCCCAAGCCGACGCCGTTTCGCGGCGGAGTTAACTAAGGTATTAAGCGGCATGGACAATATCAGGCAACGTGTAGCAACTTGGGTCGCATCTCTTCCTCTAGAGGTTGACGCTGGCTCGTTGTATGCACGTTGTCCTATAGCTCACAAATGGAAAGCAACATTCCGGAGCGTCCTCGTCCGTGAAGCGTCGTTGTGGCGCATGGCAGATCTCGGAGCGGCGTTTATCGACTTGGTTGATTCAAGTAGGTACTTGTCTGCCCGTATAGTTCTGCGCAGTGCTTGTGAGACGTCTGCGCTGCTCGCTTATCTAAACAAGAAGCTAAACGATGTGGTCTCTGGCCAAATTGACTTCGATTCTTTTGATGAAATTACAAAGCAGTTGCTGCTCGGCGGAAAGAATGAAGATTATTTTCAGCCAGTGAATGTTCTTACGGCTTTGACGCACTTCGCCAAGGATCATCCTATGATCCTTGAGATCTACAATAGGCTGAGTGAGGATGCTCATCCAAATGCTGCTGGGATGATCTACGGATTTAGCACCAGCCAGCCCGAGATCTTCTTGACCAGCTTTTCAAACAGATTCTCTGCAATAGACCCCATTAGAAATCACACGATCGCTTCTGCGGATTTGGTGTTCTTATGCTACGAACAGCAGTACAACGAGATTTGGCCTCATAGATTTGAGGCACTCGAGCAATGGCTACGGGACAATGATCAGAGGCTTGAGGCGTTGCGAACTCGCGCCTAGCGATTCGACTTCGCTTCGCGGCGCATCTTTATTCATGCATTAACCAGGACTGATGGAAGAATACGAGCGCAACATCCTCCAGCACATCGAAGAGCACGGGTGCAGCGTCACCTCCGTCTTCGACCCGGACGGGAAGGAGCCGCCGTTCTCGTACTCCATCGGCATCGCCAGGTCATCCGGCGCGCCGGAGATCATCGTCCTCGGGCTCAACGGTAAGCTGTCGCACGGGATGATCAACGACTACAACCGGCGGTGCCAGGCGGGCGAGCGGTTCCAGCCCGGCGTTCTCTACCTCGGCTTCCTCGACGGATTCGCCGTTCAATTCGGCGCGGTCGCGCGCGAGCATCGCGCCGGCTACATGCGGTCCGCCTGCTGGCTGCACGACGGCCCCGATTTCGAGGCCGTGCAACTCATCTGGCCCACCACCTCGGGCGTATGGCCGTGGGAGCCGGCGGCATCGGAGTGGTTCCGCGACAACCAGCCGTTGCTTGCGAGTGAGGCCGCATGACGCACGCTGATGCCGAGCCCCCAACCATCCTACGAATCCGACTCAGAGGCGTCATGAAGAGACTCGTCGCCATCCTGCTGCTTGGCTTCTCGCCGGGCATGGCCTTCGCTCACCAGGACCGCATCCTGCCCATCAAGCCAGACGGCACACTGGCGGATCTTCCTGCCGAGTACGGTCCCGTCCGGATCAGCATCGTCCGCTCCAAGGACAACGCGAGCAAAGTCCAGCAGGTCGTCCTTTCTTCACCGAAGTTCCGGGTCGCCCTCAACAAGTGCGTGATCGATCTCCTTGGCGATGTCACGCACGTTGAAGCGAGCGGTTCCTGGTACCACGAGCGAGGGATTCTCCCTCCTTACGTGTCGCTGGACTTCTACTCGGGACCCTACAATCCGAGAAGCCACGACAACCAGTATTCCTCCGTCACCTACTCGCTCGTGGACGGTCGAATCCTTATGGGTACACGGATGTGGAAGCCGCTGATCGGCGGGACACGTGGCCGGATCATCAACCCTGCCGACAAGTGTTCCCACTGGCAGCAAGCCAAGTGAGTTGAGACTTTTCCGTAGGATGGGTGGAGCCGAAGGCGATACCCATCGCGTGGATGGCGGACGTCACATGTTTCAATCGTGGGCGCGAGCCTCGACCATAGGTGGGCACAGGGCGCTGGCTCACCGCAGAGATTCGATGGGTATCGCCTTCGGCTCCACCCATCCTACGACGGCGTGACGGATCGCTTCTTCAGTCATGCCGCAACGCCGCGATCGGGTCCAGTTGCGCGGCCTGCCGTGCGGGGTACACGCCGAAGCCCAGGCCGACCACGGCGCAGAAGCCGGCCGACAGCAGGATCGGCAGCGGCGCCCACGCGACCTGCCAGCCGGCGAAGGTGGCGATCAGATAGGCCAGCACGCCGCCGAACAGCAGTCCCAGTCCCGCGCCGGCGATGCAGATGACCGTGGCCTCGCGCAGGAACTGCGCGATCACGTCCCGCCGCCGCGCGCCGAGCGCACGCAGCAGGCCGATCTCGCGGCGCCGCTCCAGCACGTTGGCCAGCATGATGTTCATGATGCCGATGCCGCCGACCAGCAGGCTGACGCCGGCGATCGCGCCCATCACGATCTGGAAGATGCGCTGCGTCTGCTGATGCTGCTGGAACAGCTGCTGCGGCACGATCAACTGGTAGTCCGCCATGCCGGCGTGGCGCTGGTCGAGCACCGCCGCCAGCACGCCGGCTCCGGCGGCCAGCCGCTGCGGATCGTCGAGGCGCAGCAGGAAACGGTCCACCTCGTCTTCCTGCGGCTGGAAGCGGAAACGCGCGCGCACGCTGGCCAGCGGCGCGTAGATGCGGTTGCTTTCCGAACCCAGCTGCACGCCCTCGAAATCGTCCTGGCCCAGGTCGCGGTCGGCCAGCACGCCGATCACTTCCAGCCAGACATGATTGACCTTGACCAATCCGCCCACCGCATCGCCTTTCGGGAACAGGTCGGCCGCCGCCTGGTGGCCCAGCACCGCCACCGCCGCCAATGCGGCTTCATCGTCGGCGGTGAACGCGCGACCCTGGGCGATCTTCAGCGAGGACAGCTCGAACCAGTGGGCGCTGACGCCGCTGGCCTGCGCGTCGCTGCGGCCGGTATCGCTGAACACCGTGTGCGTGCGCACCTGTTTCTCGGCGGCGTGGCGTTCCGCGCCGGGCACCACGCTCAACGCCGCATCCGCATCGGCGACGGTCAGGCCCAGGCTGCGCTCGCGGGTTTCCTTCAGCGTGTCCTCGTCCTGCGCCTTGGCCTCGGCGATCAGGTTGTGCAGGCCCAGGCCTTCGACCAGTCGCAGCGCTTCGCGCCGGCTGCCTTCGCCCACCGCCTGCATCGCCACGATCGCGCCCACGCCGAAGATCATGCCCAGCAGCGTCAGCAGCGTGCGCAGGCGGCGCCGCCACAGTTCCTCCACCGCTTCGCGCCAGACCGTGGGCAGGCGGTTGAACAGGCCGGTCATGCGCTCTTTCCTTCTGCGTCATCGGTGGCGGCGTCTTCGCCGTCGGTCGCGTCCTTGTCCTTCGCGTTGCCGTCGTCACCCGGCGCGGGCACCTCGACCTGCGACAGCCGCACCTGCTCGCCTGGCGTCAGGCCCGACAGCACCTGCGAACGCGCGGTGCCGCGCACGCCGAGTTTCACTTCGCGCGCCACGTAGTCGTTGCCCTGCTTCACCTGCACCCAGTGGCGGTCGTCGCGCTGCTCGATGGCCACGTTCGGCACCGCCATCGCATCCTTGGCGTCGAGCAGCACCACCGAGGCGGCGAAGCGCTGGCCGGGGATCAGCCGGTAGCGCTCGATCGCGTCGGCCGGGATCGGCGCGCGCATCGACAGGAACTTCACCGGGCTCTCGCGGTTGCGCACCTTGGCGGCGCTGGCCACCCACGAGAGCGTGCTGTCGATGCGCTGGTCCGGGCGGCCGAGCGGATGCAGCATCGCCGGCCTGCACGCCCTGCGCCTCGATCTGCGGCAGGTCGATCTCCACTTCCATCGCCGAGGTGTCCGGCAGGCTGCCGAACTCGAAGCCCGCGCGCAGGTTGGCGCCGACCGTGGGCTTGTCGCCCGACCAGTTGGCGGCGAGCAGCAGCACGCCGTCGTTGGGCGCGCGCAGTTCCAGCGCTTCCAGGTCGTCCTTGCGCGTCTTCGCGTTCATGTCGAAGGTGGCGCGCTGCGCGTCCAGCACCGCCAGTTCGGCGCCGCCGCGCACGCCGGACTGGTCGCGCTGCCATTGCAGCACGCCCTGCCGCACCTGCAGGTATTCCTTGTCCTCGATCGCATCCAGCACCTGGTTGCGCGCCACCGTGCTGAGGTCGGCATCGGCATAGCGCTGGGCGATGCCCAGTTGCACGGCCACCCGCGACAGGTCCACTTCCACGCGGCCCTGCGCCGAATCCAGCCCGCTTTCCTTGGCCGCGCGCGCCAGGGCGTTGCGCTGCAGGTCGATCATCGCCTGCGCCAGTTGCTGCTCGCCCTCGGGCGAGACGAAGCGGGCCAGCACGTCGCCCTTCTTCACCAGGCTGCCTTCCGGCAGCATCCATTCGACCTGTCGCTGCGCCCAGTTCTTGCCGGGCACGTTCAACGGCGTGGGCTTGGCCGAACGCAGTTCGCCTTCGCCGCGCACACTGATCGTCAGCGGGCCCTGCACCACGGTCTCGCTGGCCACGGGCGTCTCGTCGCTGCCGCAGGCGGCCAGCGCAGCGGCCAGCGCCACCATCCACGCGGATCGCAGCACGCGCTTCATTTCGCACCTCCGGCGATGTCGGGCACGGTCAGCTCCACGCGCACCGCCTGGCCGGGACGCAGCTTGGCTTTCGCATCGTCCAGCCGGATCTCCAGGTCGAGCACGGGCACCGGCTGCACCTGCGACTTGCTGCGCACCGCGCGGCCGATGCCGGCCACCTTGCCGTGGTACGCGCTGCCGCCACCGCCTTCCACCACGATGCGTGCGCGCACGCCTTCCTTGACCCGTTGCAGGTCGCGCTCGGGCAGCTGCGCGCGCACGGCGAGGGTGGCGGGGTCCGGGATCTCGGCCACGGTCTGGCCGCGCCAGACCTGCGAGCCGACGTCGAACTTCTCGCCGTTCCAGTTGCTCTTGTGCATGATCACGCCGTCGCGCGGCGCAGGCAGGGTGAGCGCGGCGATCGAGGTCTGCAGGCGGGTGACGTCGGCCTGCGCCTGTTGCAGTTCCGCGGTCACCAGGCGCAGTTCCTGCCGGCGCTGTTCGGCGGCGGCGCGCTCGGCCTGCTGCGCCAGCACGGCCAGGCGCTCGGTCCGGCGGCGGTCCTCCACCAGCTTGTCGTAGTCCAGCGCGGCGATCAGCTCGCGCGGCTGCTGGGTCTTGCGGGCGGCCTTGTCGCGCTCGGCCTCGGCCTCGGCGGTGGCCAGGCGCTGGCTGCGTTCGCGTTCGGCCACGTCCAGGGTCAGGTTTTCCAGCTCGCGCTTCTTTTCCTGCAGCAGGCTCTGCTTCTCGGCCAGCTGGCGCACCAGTTCGTTGGTGTCGAAGGCGACCACGATGTCGCCCTTCTTCACCGTGCTGCCGTCGGGCGCCAGTTGGGTCAGGTTGAACTGCCACAGGCGGTCCACCGCCGGCGGCACCAGCTGCACGCTGCGCTGTGCGTACACCTCGCCGTCCACGCGCAGGGTGGCGGCGTGCGCCACCGGCAGGGCCGCCAGCAGCGCCAGTGAAAGCATGCAGGCACGCGCGTTCATGGCGCCTTCCCCTGGCCGGCCGGCGCCTGCGCCGGGGTCGCGATCACGCGCACGCTCATGCCCGGCATCAACGCCAGCGTGTGCGCGTCGAGGGTGATGTCGAGGGTGAAGTAGCGGCCCTCGCCCCATTCCGGGCGCCGCTCGGGCGCGCCGGAGATGAAGGCGATGCGGCCACCCAGCTTGCGCCCCGGCACCGCATCGAACGCCAGCGTCACCGGCTGGCCGACGGCCAGGCCGCGGCGGTCCGGTTCCAGCGCCCAGGCGCGCACGTTCATGCGGCCGCTGCTGACCACTTCGCCGGCCTTGCTGCCGGGCATGGTGGAGGAGCCTTCGTCGATGCGGCCGCCGATCCAGTTGTTGTTGAAGCCGTGCACGACCACGCCATCGCGGTCGGCGATCACTTCCGACGTACGCACGAGGGCGGCGTGGTAGTCGCGCTGCAGCACCAGTTTCTCGATCTGCAGGCGGCCGTCCTGGATGCGCCGCTGCACGGCGGCGTTGGCGGCAGCCAGGTCCTTGCGCTTCAGCGCGACCTCGCGGGTGGTGCGGTCCAGTTCGCCCTGGTGGCGGTCGTAGTCCAGGCCGGAGATCAGGTCGCGCGGAATGGTGGCGTCCAGTTTGGCGGCGGCCAGCTCCGCTTCGGCTTCCACCAGCGCCATCTCGGCCTGCACCGCCTTGACCTGCAGTTCGGCCACGTCCTTGGCGTCCTTGGCGCGGCCCTGTTCGATCTGCGCCTCCAGGTCGGGAATGCGGCTGGCGGACTGGCCGGGGTCGATGCGCAGCACCACGTCGCCCTTCTTCACCCGCTCGCCTTCGGGCACGTAGTAGCGGATCACCACCGGCGCGCTGTTCGACTGCGGGGTGAGGATCTGCTGCGCGTCGATCGCGCGCACTTCGCCGGTCAGCACCACCGCGTGCGCGGGAGCGGCGGCCAGGGCCACGGCGATCAGGACGGACTTACTGCAGCGCATCGGATTCCACCTTGCCGTCGCGCAGCTTCACCTGGCGCGGCGCGTGCGCGGCGATGTCGTGGTCGTGGGTCACCAGCACCACGGTCTGGCCACCGGCATGCACTTCGTCGATCAGCGCCAGCACGTCGGCGGCGCTCTTCGAGTCGAGGTTGCCGGTGGGCTCGTCGGCCAGCAGCAGGGCCGGTTGCAGCAGCAGGGCGCGGGCGATGGCGGCGCGCTGCATCTGCCCGCCGGAGAGTTCGCTGGGGCGGTGGTCGCGGCGCTCGGCCAGGCCGACGCGGTCGAGCAGGGCGAGCGCGCGCTCGTGCGTGCCCGGCGGCGGCTGCCGGTGGAAGCGCAGCGGCAGCAGCACGTTCTCCAGCACGGTCAGCCGCGGCAGCAGGTGGAAGCTCTGGAACACGAAGCCGATGCGGCGGTTGCGCAGGTCGCTGCTGGCCTCGTCGTCGAAGCTGGCCACGTCGCGGCCCTCGAACCGGTAGGTGCCGCTGCTGGGGTGGTCCAGGCAGCCCAGGATGTTCAGCAGGCTGGACTTGCCCGAACCCGAGGCGCCGGTGATGGCGACGAATTCGCCCTGCCCGATGTGCAGGTCCACCCCGGCCAGGGCCCGCACCGTCTGTCCACTCATGGCGTAGTGCCGCTGTACGCCCTGCAACTCGATCATCGTGTCCCCTTCGTTCCTTCGTGGTGATCGACCGCCCCGGTCCGCCAGGGTTCCCGACCGGTGGGTCGGAACGCGGGCGGCGGTCGAGTGTCCTGTGCGTCGAACCGAGAGCATCCCAGATGCCTGCGCGGGGGTGCAACTGCGGGAGGGTGGTGAGCGCGGCGGAGTAGGGAAGAAATTTTTCGCCGCCGGGATGGTCATGCGCGGCGAAGGATGGCAAGTTCACCCATGTAAGGACGACAGCACAGGGGCTGACAGTCCGACCTTGGAGGGTGCCGGAATCGTGAAGGTGAAGAGGCTTCTGCTCATCCTGTGTCTGGCTGGATGCGCACACAGCGCACCGCGCACCGACTCTTCCAGCGTTGTCAAGGACATGATCCTGCCGCTGGGCGCAGTGCGTGAGCAGTTGCGGCAGAACCAGGTGTTCTTGGCGCCAGTGCCGATCAACGAGCCCATGCCGGACTTTCCGGACGGGTATCCGACACAGGGCGATGCGGATATCGACATCTGTGTAGAGCTGTCGGTTTCTTCCGACGGCGCCATCGATGATGTTAAGCAGATATCCGCTGCGGACGGCTGTGAACCGCCCGGGTCCGCTGCCAGTGTCCTGTTTTATCCGCAGGTGGCGGCTGCGGTTGGACAATGGACCTACTTCGGTGCCGCCATCTGCACATTCGAGTCGAGGGAAGGCGAGTGCGATTCGACCGATGCGGCGCTCCAGGCGGTTCCCGTGAAGCTCGCGTACCGCTTCAAGTTCCGGGTCGTCGATGGACGTCGATCTGTAAGAAGGGCCGAGCGCTGACGAAGAGCGCGGAGAATATTCTGGCTCGCAGGCGATACCCTTCATCGTCGTTTGCGATTGAGGGAATGCGTGTCGGACCAGCGCGACCCTGAGGCAATCGTCTGTGCCGGGGTTTCCCGATTGCGCGATGGGGATCCCATCCCGCGGTTGGTTTTCGGTGCCTTGACGCGGAAGTGTTCCTTCTTGAGCATCCGCATCATCACCCCGGCAACGGGATCCATCACGCGTCGGGGCGTACAGATGCCGTCATGCATGCTCAGGGTTTCCGGATCTACTGCCAAGGTACGCAAGTTCCTTGCGGAGTCGTCACTTCAGCCGGTTCGCGTATTCTGGAAGGGACAGCCGGGCGTTATCCAAAGCCGTGGCCCGATCCAGACCTCCGGTTTCAACATCACGCTGTCTCGCGCCGAGGGCTTGCCCGCCCAGGCAAGGCGAGCGGTCAGGTTCATGCGAAAGCACCGGGACGACATGCTGCTCATCAGGAGCCTTGGCTTCTCCTCTGTGACGTTGGATTTCGGTCTGTACGACCTGGCGACCGAGGACAGGCCGTGGCCGTCCTACCGACTGCCAACCACGCTCGTCCAGCTGGCAGCCGAGCTCGGCTGCAACATCGACCTTTCGTTCTATGGGGCGGCGCCGCATGAGTCGTAGCGCCCCCTGCTATTTCCGGGTCCCATCCATGGATCACGCACGAAATGCGATGAAACCACTCTCATGGCTCTGCCTGCTGTTGCTCGTCGTGACCCTTGCCGGCTGCGCGCCGTCGCTTCCACGCGACCATGCGGAGCGTCTGATCGCCGTACGCGACGCGCTGCTTGATTACCCGGAAGGCGAGATACCATCGTCGAATTGGCCCCAAGCCGTGGCAGAGTTGAAGCCCAAAAGGGTCTATCGAAATGATGAAGGCCTCTACATCATCACGTATGAGTTCTTCGTCGAGCAGCGCGGCGTCTTCATCCTCGACCCGGCGTCCTCGTTCATTCCCTCGGAGCTCCAGGATCCGAGCTATGACGTGGTGATTGCGGGTGTTTTCTTCTACCGCAGCGCGGGCTAGAGGGATACCCGCTGATTGATGGGCGCTACCGAACCAGCAAGCAACCCGAAAGACTTGGGGCGACAAGGGGGACAGGTGGACTTCAGCGATCTCGAAAAAGCGGCACTCCAGTTGAACGCGCTGTACGAGCAGCTCGAGACCCTGCGGTATGGCCGTGTATGGACGACGCAGGAACTTGCGCTGGGCTTCGTGGGGGATGTGGGCGATCTGGCGAAGCTCATCCAGGCCGAGGCGGGCGTCCGGACCATCGACGACCACAAGGCGAAGCTCGGCCATGAACTGTCGGACTGCCTGTGGTCGATTCTGGTCCTTGCCAATAAATGCGGCATCGACCTGGAGGCGGAGTTCGTCAGGAATACCCGGGAGATCGCCGCGCATGTGGCGGGCGAGCTGGAAGGCCATACCAGCACCGGCTGACCATTCGCGCACACTAGCGTCGCTTGAAAGCCGGGTCTCAGGCGCCGCATCCTTCAAACTCCGTCCAGCACCACACCACAGGGGACACCAGCATGGCCAGGGAAGATCTCGTTGCCGTTGCAGTACGCATCTTCGCCGTGTTCCTGCTGGTGACCGTCGCGCGCTCGTTCCCGAGCGCGATGGCGCTGCTCGATCAGCCGGAGTCGCGACCCTCGCTGGTGCTGGTCGGGCTGGTGCTGGCGGGCAGCCTGTCCGTGTGCGCGGTGCTCTGGTTCTTCCCGCTCACCCTCGCCAGAAGGCTGCTGCCTGCCATGCGCGAGCCACGCTCCGAGACCGCGATGAGCGGCCCGGTGGCGCTCTCGGTCGGGCTGACCCTGCTGGGCGTCTGGGTGCTGGCGTATGCACTGCCGGACGCGCTGTACTGGGCCACCCTGTTCCTGCTGTCCCGCCAGGTGGGCGCGGCGTACGTCCCGTGGGGTTACGAGCAGATCGCCAGTGTCGTCACCACGGTGGCGGAACTGGCGCTCGCCGCCTGGCTGATCTTCGGCAGCTCGGGCATCAAGCGGCTCATCCTCCGCTACCGTCACGGGCCGCTGGCGGATGTGGCCTGACCATCCGCCAGACATCCGCTGCCGGAGTCAGACCTCATGGCCGAATCCCATCCCCGCGCCGACCGCATCGGACCTGTCGCCAGAGTCGCGTACCTGGGCATGGCGCTGCTCTGCATCCATCTGGCCGTAACGCTCGAACTGGACCATCCCATGCAGCTGACCATGGACGTCCTGGCGCCGATTCCGCCGCTGCTGTTGGCCGCAGCGCCGTCGTACCGGAGCGGCATGGCCAGGCTGGCGCTTGCGTTCGCGCTGCTGGCCTGGGCCGCCATGATCACCGCGCCGTCGGTGTTCCCGTCGCCGCTGCGGTACTGAGTCGAAAGCGGCTTGCTATGCTTGCGGCGGGTCAGCACTCCGAAGCACGGCCCGTACACGCACATCCCCTCCAACCACAAGGAAGATCACGATGAAGCACCGTTTTGCTGTCGCAGCACTGGCCGCCCTGCTTGCCGTATCGACGGTGTCGGCGAAGGAGCCCGTGCGGCTCGATGCGTCATCGGACGCTGCCGCAGAGGCGAGTTGGAAGGCCATGCATGAGGAAGCCTCTCCCGAGCAGAAGCGGGAACTGCCGCTTGCGCTGCTGAAGATCAGCCTCGCCGGCGCGAACTCGGCGTATGACGTGGTCGGCGCCCCCGACCTGCAGACCCTCGGCATCACCCGCATCAAGGACAAGGTCTCGGGCATGACGGCCGAGGAGATCATCGCGTTGGGCAACCGCGTGTCTACGATCAAGCTCGAACAGGCCAACGAGTGACGCGATCGGCCAGCGCGGCATGACGGCCCTCCTCCTGTTCGTCCTGCTGATCGGTTTCTGCGTCATGGCGGCGGTCTTCCTGCTGGCCTCGCGCGGCGTGAACAGAAGGGGCGCGTGGCTGGGACTGGCGGCGATCGTCCTGGCCGCGCCGTTCTTCTTCTGGCTGGGCGCGTTCTCCGAGCAGTTCACGGCCGGGCAGTGCTACACCGCCACCATCCATTCGATCGCCAATGCGGTCGCCGCGACGGACGACCCGGCGGGGCTTGCCGGGCAGATCAGGGCGTTACCGCTGCACGGGTACGAAACTGCGTGTCCGCAGGTCAAGGCGGCTGCCGTGAAGCTGCCGCACGCGTACGTGCGCTGACTCGATACGCGGCAAGGCGATTGGCGATAGGTGCGTGCCGGCTTGTGGAGGTGGTGGGACGCGAGGCTTGATGGGGCTGTAGGCGTGCGGTCGCGACTGACGTCGCGCCTACAGCGCTACGCGCTTGCCGATCACCGGCGCGGTGTGCGCTTGCTCAGGCGGCGGTGGTTGGCCACGGCGATGCGACGGTAGGGCTGCACGCCGGCGGAGGCCATCGAGATCAGCGCGTCCTCGGCCGACGGCAGCGGCTTGGCGGCGAAGACCCACGGCAGCCAGAACGCCATCGCGGCCTGCGTGGCCGCCGTATTCAGTGTCATCGCGTAACCGGCCATCGCGCCCCACGACTCCCAGGCCGCGGTCACCTTCTCGCTGGACATGCGGGTGAACTCGCGGCGGTCGCGCGCGGAGGGGGTGGCGCCGGCGGTGGCCATCTGCATCAGGCGCCGCGATATGACGGGCGCGGACGCGGCTCCCAGATCGATCAATTGCGTGCCCAGGACACGTGAGGGGCTGCGCTTGCGGGGCATGGCGGTGTCTCGATGGGAACGCCAGCATGCGTCCGTGACCGTATGCGGTGGGTGAAGCGGGGAGCTCTCCGCTGGCTGCTACCGCCTCGCGTGCTGACCGGGGCTGCCGAAAAGCTCGCGACTTACGTCGCTCCCACAGAGGGTGCGATGGCAGCGGCGCGCTCAGTCGGCGGGCACGGTGCGCTCGCGCGCCCATTCGCGCAGGGCCTGCACTTGTTCGGCCATCAGCACGGACAGGGGGCGGGTGCTGCGGATCTCGTGCATGACCAGGTCGGTGTCGAGGGGCTTCTGTTCGGCATGCGCGGCGTACAGGGCGGAGACGATGGCCTGTTCCAGTTCGGCGCCGGAGAAGCCGTTGGCCGCGGCGGCCAGTGCCGGCAGGTTGAAGGCGTCCGGGTCCAGCGCACGACGCGACAGGTGCACGCGCAGCACGTCGACGCGCGCCTCCGGCGAGGGCAGGTCGACGAAGAAGATCTCGTCGAAGCGGCCCTTGCGCAGCAGTTCCGGCGGCAGGTCCTGCACCTGGTTGGCGGTGGCGACGAGGAAGACCTGACCGCTGGTGGCGCCGGCCTTGCGTTCGGCCATCCACGTCAGCAGGTAACCGAGCACGCGGCGCGAGACGCCGCCGTCCTCGTCGCCGCCGCTGGCCAGGCCCTTCTCGATCTCGTCGATCCACAGCACGCACGGCGCCAGCTGTTCTGCGGAAGCCAGTGCGGCGCGCAGGTTCTTTTCGGTCTCGCCGTGGTACTTGTCGTACAGCGTGCCGAAGTCCAGGCGCAGCAGCGGCACGCCGAAGCCGGCGGCGGTGGCCTTGGCCAGCATCGATTTGCCGCAGCCCTGCACGCCGAGCAGCAGCACGCCCTTGGGCAGGTCCAGGCCCGGCGGCGGATTGCCGGCGACGAACACCGCGCGGCGCTGTTCGATCCAGCGCTTGAGGCGTGAGGCGCCGGCGACGTCGGCGAACTTGGCGGTGTCGTATTCGTAATGCAGGTGGCCGCTGCGGTTGAGCAGCTCGAACTTCAGCTTGTTCAGCGCCGGCAGGTCGCTGGCGGTCAGGGCGCCGTCGGCGAAGATCAGCTGGCGGGCGATGCGGCGCGCGTCGACCAGGCTCAGGCCCTGCAGGTTGCGCACGATCTGCTTGACCGCCTCGCCATCGGCCTCCACGCGACGGCCGCCGTGTTCGCGGGCGTAGTGCTCGGCTTCCTCGCGCACCATCTTCAGCAGCGTGGGGCCGTCGGGCAGGCGCGGGTTGAAGCGCACCGCCAGCGCTTCGAGTTCGGCCGGCAGTTCGATCTTCGCGCCGACCAGCACCACCACGTGCGGCAGGCTGTGGCGCCGCTGCAGGATGTCGCGGAGCTGGCGCTGGCTGCTGGCGTAGCCCAGGTAGGGATGGAAATCGAGCAGCAGGTAGATGCCGCGCTGCTCGGCCTGCCTGATGGCCTGCAGGGCGGCGCTGGCGTCGGGCGGCCCGACGGCGTCGTCCTCGCGGTCCATGTCCAGCCGGCGCAGGCCCTCGGTGATGCTCCAGCGGAACAGCGCCCGCCACACCTGGCCCAGCGCCTGCCGGAACAGGTCCACCACCCGGCCCTCGTCCTGGGTCTCGATGACGATCAGCGGGGTATTGGCGCGGATCAGCGCGGTGAGGTCCTGCAGCTCGTTCATGGGGCGTCCGGTCCGTGGGGACGGAACGATAACAGCAAGGAGTGAGTGGGGAGGAGTGAGGAGTGAGCGAAGGCAAGACCCGGCTTCCCCTCACTCCTCACTCCTCCCCTCACTCCTGCCTCCCCGCCTTTCTGCTTCACCGCCCCCGGTGTACCCTCCGGGTTCTCCAGCAACGAGGTGCGCGCATGAAGACGATTCTGGTCGCCAGCTCCAAGGGCGGCGCGGGCAAGACCACCCTGGCGACCAATCTGGCCGCGTACTTCGCACTGGATGGCAAGCGCACCGTGCTGGTGGACGTGGATCCCCAGCATTCCTCGACCCGCTGGGCCGAGCGCCGGGCCGAACTGGAGACGGCGGTGCTGCCGATCGACGCCAGCGGCAAGCGCGCCTGGCGCGCCTGGCTGCCGGAAGACGCCGAGCGGGTGGTGATCGATGCCCCGGCCGGCGCGATGGCCGACGACCTGGACAGCTTCCTGGAGCACGCCGACGCGGTGGTGGTGCCGGTGCTGCCGTCGGCGCTGGACATCGAGGCCACGGTCGGCTTCCTCAACACCATGGCCAAGGTGCCGCGCGTGCACAAGCGCAAGCTGCCGGTCGGGCTGGTGGTCAACCGCAGCAAGCCGTGGACCAACGCCTCGCAGCAGGCGGTGGAGATGCTGAAGACCTGGCCCTACCCGGTCATCACCCAGCTGCGCGACACCCAGGCCTACGTGGTCATGGCCGGCCTGGGCCGCAGCCTGTTCGACTACCGCTCGGCCCAGGTGCGGGAGCACCAGGCCGACTGGGAACCGTTGCTGAAATGGATCAAGAAGGCCTGAGGCCTGAGGAGAAAGTACCCCATGCGTGAACTGATCCTGCTGCGCCATGCCCATGCCGAACCGGCCATCACCGGCCAGTCCGACCTGGACCGTCCGTTGTCGCCGCAGGGCCTGGCCGAGGCCGAAGCCGCCGCGCGCTGGCTGCTGGAGAAGGGGCTGGTGCCGGATCGGGTGCTGTGCTCGCCCGCACGCCGTGCCCGGGAAACCCTGGAAGCGGTGCTGGGCGCGGTGGGCTACGTGGAGCAGCGGCTGGAAGAGCGCATCTACGAAGCCACGCCCGGCACGCTGGCCGATCTGGCCGACCAGCACCGCGAAGCCGAGCGCCTGCTGATGGTGGGGCACAACCCGGGCTTCGAGCAGCTGGCGGCGCTGATGTATTCCGGCGTGACCAGCGAATACCGCGGCATGCCGCCGGCCGGCGTGGTGGTGCTGACGCTGCCGGTGGATGCGGCCATCGAGCCGGGAGTGGCGCAGCTTTCCGCTTTCTGGTGGCCATGACGCCGTTCTTCCCCGGCATGGTGCGGTTTGCCGTGCTGGGGCTGGGGGCGCTGCTGGCGACACCGGCCCTGGCGGACGGGCGCAACGATTTCGATCCCGCGCACACGCGCCTGGGGTTCGAGCTACGCACGCGCTGGGGCCAGGTGCTGGACGGCGTGTTCCCGCGCTACGAAGGCTCGGTGGAGCACCTGCCCGACGGCCGCCAGCAGGTGCGCCTGCGCATGTACACGCGCGAGGTGGAGATCGACGGGCACCCGCGCTACAGCGAGTGGGCGCGGGGCGGGCAGTTCTTCGACGCCGACCGCTATCCGGTGGTCACCTTCACCTCCAAACCCTATGACCCGATGCTGCTCTACGACGGCGGCACCCTGGAGGGCGACCTGAGCATCAAGGGCATCAGCCGGCCGCGCAGCCTGCAGGTGGCGCCGGCGGAGTGTTCGTTGCCCGCGATCGGCTGCGACGTGGTGGCCACGGGCGCGGTGCGCCGCAGCGACTACGACATGGACGACTGGATGCTGGCCGTCAGCGACCGCGTGGTCTTCGTGCTGCGTGCACGCATCCGGAGCGCCAGGACCCCGTGAATTCCGAGTTCCCCAGATTGGCCGCGCGCTGCGTGGTGCTCTGCCTTGCGCTGCTGGGCACGGCCTGCGCCAGCCTGTCCGACCGCCAGCGCGACCGCGCCGCCGCCATCGCCGCGTCCGCCCGGTCCACCGTGGTGGAATGCACGCAGGCCGATGCCTGTGCGCTGCCGTCGCCGCTGTACGACCTGGCCGGCCAGGCCGAGGCCTCGTCCACGCCGGCCGCGCCGCGCCACTACGCGGTGATCCTGGACCAGGGCTCGGATGCGCTGCTGGCGCGCCTGAACCTGATCCGCAGCGCGCGCCAGCGGATCGACCTGCAGACCTACATCTTCGACAAGGACGACAGCGCGCGGCTGGTGCTGGACGAACTGCTGGCGGCGGCGCGTCGCGGCGTGCAGGTGCGCGTGCTGATCGACCAGCTGTCGGCGATCGCCGACCTGGAGATCCTGGCGGCGCTGTCCGGCTCGCACGAGAACTTCGCCATCCGCATCTACAACCCCAGCTTCGGCAAGGCCAAGCTCAACTACTTCGACTATGCCGGAAGCGTGCTGTGCTGCTTCCGCCGCTTCAACCAGCGCATGCATACCAAGCTGCTGCTGGTGGACGACCGCATCGGCATCAGTGGTGGGCGCAACTACCAGGACGACTACTTCGACTGGGATGCGGAGTACAACTTCCGCGACCGCGACGTGCTGGTCGCCGGCCCGGAAGCGGCGGCGATGGCGGCGAACTTCCAGGCGTTCTGGGATGCCCGCCGCAGCGTGCCGGCCGAGCGCCTGAACGATGTCGGCCGCACGCTGCTGAAGACCGGCGTGCCGGCGATGCCGGTGCCGCGCTACCTGCGGCCGGAGCGGGTGGAGGCGGCGCGCGTGGAGGCCAGCGACCCGGCGGTGATGCGGGAGCGCTTCGTCGAACCCGCCTTCGCGGTGGGCGCCGTGCGCTACATCGCCGACCTGCCGCAGAAGCACCGGCGCGAGCGGCGCGACGACGATGCGCCGGCGGCGCCCGAACTGGAGGCGCTGATCCGCAGCGCGCGCGACGAAGTGCTGTTGCAGACGCCGTACCTGGTGATGTCTAAGCAGGCGCAGACGATGTTCCGCGAGATGCGCCAGCGCCAGCCGCCACCGCAGGTGATCGTGTCGACCAACAGCCTGGCCGCCACCGACAACCCGATCGTCTATTCGATGTCGTTCAAGTACAAGCGCCGCTACCTGCGCGAGTTCGGCTTCCGGATCCACGAATACAAGCCGTTCCCCGAAGACGCGCCGGTGGACTACGCCGCGCTGATGCCGGACGGCCCACCGGTGGCGTCGCCGGACGAGGGCGGGCGCGGCGGCAGTGGTGGTATCCGCGGCCCGTCGGGCTCGATCGGGCCTTCGTCCGGTAGCGCGTCCGAGGCGGGCGGCGAGACCACGCGCCGGTTGCAGCGTACCGAGTCGCGTCCGTCGTTCTTCAGCAGCGGCGCGGCCGCCGAACCGTTGCCGCTGAAGCGCGCCGGCGTGCGCATGGGCCTGCATGCGAAGTCGATGGTGATCGACGGTCGCGTCGCGGTGATCGGCACGCACAACTTCGACCCGCGTTCGGAGAACTACAACACCGAGGCGGCGGTGGTCATCGAGGACCCGGTGTTCGCGCAGGCGCTGGCGGGCAGCATCCGCCGTGACATGTCGCCCGAGAACGCGTGGGTGATCGCCCCGCGCGCCAAGCCACCGGTGTTCTCCGGCCTGGACTACAGCCTGGGCAAGGTGTCCGAGGCGCTGCCGATCTTCGACATCTGGCCCTGGCGTTATGCCACCAGCTACGAGTTCCAGCCCGGCCCCGACTGTCCGCTGCCGGTCACGCCGAAAGACCCGGCCTTCCACCGCTGCTACGTGGCGGTGGGCGACTTCCCGGAGGTCAATGTCGGCGCGAAGTGGTTGTACACGCGCGTGCTGACGGCGTTCGGTGCGGGCCTGGTACCGATTCTGTAAGGCAGTAGTGAGGGGAGAGGAGTGAGGAGTGAGTAACGCTCGCGCTCCTGCCCCCTCACTTCTCACTTCTCTCCCCTCACTCCTCCAGAGAACCGCCATGGCCTTCCGCGCTCCCGTCGATCTCGCCGCCGTCAACGCCCATGCGGCCGGCACGCTGGTGTCCCACCTGGGCATCGTCATGACTGAAGCCGGCGACGACTGGCTGCGCGGGACCATGCCGGTGGATGCGCGCACCGTGCAGCCGTACGGGATCCTGCATGGTGGCGCGTCGGTGGCGCTGGCCGAAACGCTGGGCAGCGTGGCCGGCAACCTGTGCGTGGACATCGAAAAGGAGATGGTCGTGGGCCTGGAGATCAACGCCAACCATGTGCGTGCGATGCGCGGCGGGGTGGTCACCGGCACGGCGCGCGCGCTGCACGTGGGCCGCAGCACGCAGCTCTGGGAGATCCGCATCGAGAACGACGACGGCAAGCTGGTCTGCGTGTCGCGGCTGACGCTGGCGGTCGTGCCGCGGAGCTAGTGGGAGCGGAGAGGAGTGAGGAGTGAGCGAAGGCAAAGGCGGTGGCTCTCCTCACGCCTCACTCCTCTTCACTCACGCCTGCCCTTCACCCCCTCACTCCTGCTATCGTGACGGCATGACGCCGCCCCCTGTTCATGTTGCTGGCGGCAGCGGCGTGGCGCGGGTGTTCCGCTACGCGTACCGCGTGCCGTTGCTGCTCATCCACCTGCTGATCTTCCTGCCGATCACCCTGCTGTGCCTGTCGCCGCTGCTGGTGTGGATCCGCGTGGGCGAGGAAAGCCTGGGCGACGTGGCGGTGCGGCACTGGTCCGGGGGGTTGATGCGGATCTTCGGGTTCCGCCTGCGCCGCGTCGGCACGCCGCTGCCGGGCGCCACGATGTTCGTGGCCAACCACGTCAGCTGGATCGACATCGAGGCGCTGCACAGCCAGCGCATGATGGGTTTCGTGGCCAAGCAGGAGATCCGCGGCTGGCCCGTCGTCGGCTGGCTGGCGGCCCAGGGGCAGACCATCTTCCACCAGCGCGGCAGCCAGGAGTCGCTGGGCGGCGTGCTGCAGGCGATGATGCGCCGCCTGCGCGAGGGCCGCTCGGTCGGCGTGTTCCCCGAAGGCCGCACCCGCGACGGCCACGCGGTCGGTCCGTTCCATGCGCGCATCTTCCTGGCCGCGGTCGAGGCCGGCGTGCCGGTGCAGCCGGTGGCGCTGCGCTACGGCGCCAGGGGCAGCGCGCAACCGGTGGTGGCGTTCGGGCCGAAGGAGAGCTTCTTCGCCAACTTCGTGCGCCTGCTGGGGGAGCCGGCGCGCGCGGCCGACATCTGCTTCCTGGAACCGATCCGCGTGGCCGATGTCGAAGGCCGCCGGCGCATCGCCGAGCTGTCGCGCGAGCGGATCGTGCAGGCGATGGCGGACGCCTGAGCGGCCGGCTTGACGGTCCTGCGACGTATTGGAGGGAATACTCGGTCCGTGGGTGCCACCCTCGTGCCGACGCTGCCGCGATGACCCCATGATCACTGCCGCCGATTTCCGACCGCCGCGCTGGCTTCGCAACCCCCACCTGCAATCGGTGCTGGGGTCCAGTGCGCTGCGCCGCCGGCGTGCCTTGCGCGCGTTGGCCGGCAGTGGCGCGGTGACGCTGGAGCACATCGTGGACGGCGGCGACGGCGTGCGCCTGCAGGGCTTCCACAGCCAGGTGCCCGGCCGCGAGGCGCAGGGACTGGTGCTGCTGCTGCACGGCTGGGAAGGCAGCGCCGATTCCAACTACATGCGGCTGACCGCCGCGCAGCTGCTGGCGCGCGGCTTCGACGTGTTCCGGCTGAACTTCCGCGACCACGGCGATACCCACCACCTCAACGAGGACCTGTTCCACTCCAACCGGCTGGACGAAGTGGTGCACGCCGCGCTCGATGTGTCGCGGCGGTTCGCCGGCGGGGCGCCGATGCGGGTGGCGGGCTACTCGCTGGGCGGCAACTTCGCGCTGCGGCTGGCGCTGCGCGCGCCGGAGGCCGGGCTGGCGCTGGCGCACGTGGCGGCGGTCTGCCCACTGCTGGACCCGGCCATCACCATGGACCGCATCGAGCGCGGCCTGCCGCTGTACGACTGGTACTTCTCGCGCAAGTGGCGCCGTTCGCTGGAGCGCAAGCGCAGCCTGTTCCCGCAGCGGCACGATTTCGACGACACCGTGCTGGCGCTGGACATCCGCGCGCTGACCGACTGGCTGGTGCAGCGGCACACCGCGTTCGGCACGCTGGATGCTTACTTCGACGGCTATGCGATCTCGGGTGACCGGCTGGCGGGCCTGACGGTGCCAGCGCACATCCTGATGGCGGAAGACGACCCGGTCATTCCCTTCGACACGTTCCGCGACTGGGTGCTGCCGGCCCAGGCCACGCTGGAGATCGCGCCGTGGGGCGGCCACTGCGCCTTCATTGAGAACGCCGCCGGCGACGGCTACGCCGAGCGCTGGGTGGCCGAGCGGCTGGCCGGCAGCGCCGCCTGAGCCGGGAAGCCCCGCTACAATCGGCGTTTGACCGAACGCTGGTAACCGCAATGTACGACCCGATTCTGGACGCCCTGCGCCGTGGCGCCGTGGCCGAGGCCCTGACCGCCGCCGAGGCTCTGGTGGCCGAACGCCCCGACGACGCGCAGGCGCTGCGCTGGCTGTCCACCGCGCAGATGCAGGGCGGCCAGCCCGATGCCGCGCTGGCATCCATCGACCGCGCCATCGCGCTGGCGCCGGACAACGCCGACCTGCACCTGGCCCGCGCCGGCGTACTGGTGGGCAGCCGCCGCCACGAGGACGCGCAGGCCGCGCTGAGCCAGGCGACGGTGCTGGACCCCAACCAGTTCACCGCGTACGTGATCCAGGGCCAGCTGGCGCTGGGTCGCGGCGACCTGGACGAGGCCGAGCGGCTCAGCCGCCTGGCCGGCCGCGTGGCGCCGGACCATCCGCAGCTGGCCGCCATCGACGGCATGGTCACCCTGCGCCGGGGCAAGGCCGACGATGCGCTGAAGATCGTCTCGGCGGCCCTGCAGCGCGCACCGGACGATGTGCAGCTGCGCTACGCGCTGGGCTTCATCCACATGGCGCTGGGCCACTGGGCGTTCGCCGAACAGGCCTTCCGCGGCGTGATCGAGAAGGTGCCCGGGTCGGACAATCTGCGCAGCCTGATCGCCGACCTGATCCGCCGGCAGGGACGCCCCGCCGATGCGGCCGATGAGCTGGTGCCGCTGGTGGCGATCAACAACGCACCGGCCCTGCACCGCTACATCGGCCACCTGCGCCTGGCCGCCGGCCAGAACGAGGAAGCCCTCGCTGCGTTGCGCATTGCCCTCGCAGGCCAGCCGCGCGACCGCGACACCGTGCTGGCGATCATCGAAGCCTGGCGCCGCCTGGGCGCGCAGGACGACGCGCGCAACACGCTCGATGCCGCGCTGGCCACCGCCACCGACGTGCACTACCTGTGGCTGGCGCGCCTGCTGTTCGAGGCCGTGGGCAGCGCCGAGGCGCGTGCGGTGGTCGAGCGCTGGGTGGCGGCGATGCCGCAGCACGTGCCCGCGCTGGAAGCGCAGATGTCGGTGCTGGACGCGGCCGACGACGAGGAGGCCGCCGAAGCCGTCGCGCGCCGCATCGTGGAACTGGATCCGGGCCGCGCCAGCGGGGAACGGCGCATCGTCGAAGGCCTGCTGCGCCGCGATCCGATGGCGGCGATCGCCCATGTCGGCGAGCTGGCGAACAAGGCGGACGATCCCGACCAGCGGCGCGGCCTGCGCAGCTGGCAGGCGTTCGTGCGCGACCGGGCAGGCCGCTATGCCGATGCGGTCGACACGTGGGCGGCGCTGGCGCGGGAAGCGGCACCGTCGCGCCTGCCGCTGTGGGCTCGTACCGAGGCCCCGCCTGCCTGGCCCGAGCGCGCGGTAATGCCGGACGGTCCTGCCGTGCGTCCGTTCCTGCTGTGGGGCGCGCCGGGCACCGTGGTCGAATCGCTCGCCGGCGTGCTCGGCTACATCACCGACGAGTTCCGCGGTGACCGCTACCTTCCGCAGCCGCCGAACGACGGCTTCCAGAACGTCTTCTCGGCGGCGGCACTGCAGTCGGGCGAGATGTCCGCCGAAAGCTTCATCGGTGGCTGGCGCGAGGCGCTGCCCGCGCGCGGCGTGAACGAAGGGCGCGTGGTCGACTGGCTGCTGGTGTGGGACAACGCGTTCCTGATGGCACTGCGTCCGCAGTTGCCGCAGGGCCATCTGCTGCTCGCCGTGCGCGATCCGCGCGACGCGTTCCTCGACTGGCTGGCGTTCGGCTGCCCCGCGCCGCTGGCGCTGGACGGACTGCAGGAGGGCGCCGAATGGCTGGCCGGCCTGTTCGAGCAGATCGCGACCCTGCACGAGCAGGACCTGTATTCGCACAGCCTGATCCGGATGGACGCCATCAAGGACGATGCCGGCGCCGTGGCCGCCGCCCTCGGCGACGCGCTTGGCGCGCGGTTGCCGGTGCCGCCCTCGTCCGGCGCGCGCCGCTTCCCCGAAGGCCACTGGCGCCACTACGCACAGGCACTGGCCGGTCCGTTCGCCGCGCTGACGCCGGTGGCCGTGCGCCTGGGCTATCCGGCCACCTGATCCCCCCTGTCGAAGGAGAGAACGCATGCGCCTGTGGAGTGACAGTTTCGAGCACACCAAGCCCATCCCGGCCGAGTTCGCGATGGGCCAGCCCGACGGCTTCGCCGCCAACCGCAACCCGCACCTGGCGTGGGATGAGGTGCCGGACGGGACGAAGTCCTTCGCCCTGCTGTGCATCGATCCCGATGCGCCGACCGTGCCGGACACGGTCGGCCGCGACGACCTGCAGATCCCGGTCGAACAGCCGCGCGCGCACTTCATCCACTGGGCGATGGCCGACATCGCGCCGGACGTGCGCGAGATCGCCGCCGGCAGCTGCAGCGATGGCGTCACCGCCAAGGGCAAGCAGCAGCCGGCCGGGCCGGCCGGCGCGCGCCAGGGACTGAACGGCTACACCGGCTGGTTCGCCGGCGACGCGCAGATGGGCGGCGAGTACTACGGCTACGACGGCCCGTATCCGCCGTTCAACGACCTGCGCGTGCACCGCTACTTCTTCCGCCTGTTCGCGCTGGACGTCGCCACGCTCGACCTGCCGGCGCGCTTCACCGCCGCCGACGTGGAGCGCGCGATGCAGGGGCACGTGCTGGCCGAGGCGCTGGTGTACGGGACCTACACGCTGAACGCCAACGCTTGATGCGAGGGCACCGGGCACGTGGTGCGCCCGGTGCCAGTCGACATCAGGGGGTCACGCGCTCCGACTCCACCACCATGTCCAGCACGTACGCCTGCGGCGACGCGTCGGCCGGCGGGTTCTTCACCGTGTAGCGGTCCACGCGCAGCACGTTGCGGATGCCGGGCTCGTGCGTGTAGCCCTCGATGCTGTCGTGGAAGGGCTGGAACTCGCCCGGCGTGCCGATCTTCAGTCCCTTGTCGTCGTACGTGATCTCTCGCACCTGCAGGCATCGCTTGTCGGGGATCAGCGGGTGGCTGCAGGGCGTGGTGTCGGCGGCGACTTCGAGGAACACGCGTTCGCCGGGGCCGCCGTAGCGCGTCTCGGCGGTCGGTTGGCCGGCGAACAGCAGCCGGTCGCCGGTCGCGGTGGTCAGCGTGAGCCGGGCGACGCCGTCCTGGCTGGCGGCGAGTTTCAGCGTGCCTTCCAGCCGCTTGCCGGCTTCCTGGTCCAGCGCCATCAGGGCGGTGTCGGTGCAGGCCATCATCGTGGACGTCAGGCGGCCGAGGGTCAGGCTGGCGTCCGACAGGGTGTAGGTGCCACCCATCCGGTTGCAGGTATTGGCCACGCCCAGGCGACCGTCCTTGAAGTCCAGCTGCAGCGGCTTGTCGGCGCGCGCGAACAGGGCATCGATGCGGTTGCCCTGCGCGTCGGTCGCGTCCGTGAGCTGCCAGTGGTACTGCGGGAGCAGCGTGGAGAGGTCCGCAGACGCGGTCTCGGGCGTTTGCGGTGCCGTGGCCGCGACGGGTGCAGGCGCATCGGCCTGTTCCGCCGGCTTGGGGCAGCCGGCCAGCGCCAGCGGCAGGGCGAGCAGCAGCAGTCGTTTCATGGCGTTCTCCGTCAGGGTGGCGGTATGCAAACGCGCGGCGGGTTGGAACGGGGTGAAGGTCCAGCATCGCGCTTGTCGTGGGAGCGACGTCAGTCGCGACCGCGCCCCGATGGCGGCGCTCCCTGCAGGAACAGGAGCGCGCCCGGAAGGAGAACCACCGGCCTTCCACGCAAACGGTGGCTGTGCGGTCGCGACTGACGTCGCTCCTACAGGGAGCAGGGAGCGCGGCGGCTCAGCTGCCCACCGGCATCAGCAACAGCAGCAGCGCGCCCAGCACGATGCGGTAGATCGCGAAGCCGGTGAAGCGGTGCGCCTTGATGAAGCCGAGCAGCCACTTCACCACCACGAAGCCGGTGGCGGTGGCGGCGGCGAAGGCCAGCGCCACTTCACCCCAGTTCTCGCTGCCCAGGGCGTCGTCCTTTACCAGTTCCAGGAAGGCGTAGCCGCTGGCCGCGAACATGGTGGGAATGCCCACCAGGAACACGAACTCCGCCGCCGACGAGCGCCGGCTGGTGCCGGCCAGCATCGCCATGAAGATCGCGGCGGCCGAGCGCGAGGTGCCGGGGAACACGCCCGCCACCACCTGTGCCAGGCCGACCAGCACCGCCACCTTCCAGGTGATGGTGGCCACGTCGCCGCGCTTCTCGGCGAAATGCTCGGCCACCAGCATCCACACGCCGCCGATGATCAGCGCCCACGCGACCGGCGTGACCGTCTCCGGCAGTTCCCAGCCGGCCAGGCGCACCGGCAGGCCGACCACGGCGGTCACCAGGAAGGCGGTCGCCAGCTTCAGCGAATAGTCGCGGGCCTCGGCATCGCGCCAGCAACCGGTCGTCAGCTCCCAGATGCGGCGGCGGAACACCAGCGTGGTCGCGAGGATGGCGCCGGCCTGGATGACGATGTTGAAGAAGTCCGAGCGCTCGCCCAGCCAGTGCTGGGCGATCAGCAGGTGGCCGGTGCTGGAGACCGGCAGGAACTCGGTCAGGCCTTCGAGGATGCCGAGCAGCAGCGCGGCGAGCAGGTCGGTCATCGGGGGCGCGGACAGAGGGGCGGCGGCAAAGAATAGTGGAAACCGCCATGCCCCGCTTTGGTGCCCAGTGATGAAATGTCGCACCAGAACGGGGATAAAGAGTGATGATCGTGTCAATGGCACCTTTACGGATCAATCATTTACGTCGCCCAGAAGGTTGGCACGGCGATTGCTCTAACCCGTCACACACTTATCCAACCCGAGGTTCCCAAGATGTCCCTGGACAACGTTGAGAAGCTGATCAAGGAGCACAAGGTCGAGTTCGTGGACCTGCGCTTCGTCGACATGCGCGGCATCGAACAGCACGTCACCTTCCCCGCCAGCATCGTCGATGCGTCGCTGTTCGAGGATGGCAAGATGTTCGACGGCTCGTCGATCTCGGGCTGGAAGGGCATCAACGAATCCGACATGGTGCTGCTGCCCGACCCGAGCACCGCCTACCTTGATCCGTTCTACGCCGATCCGACGCTGGTGCTGGTCTGCGACATCCTCGACCCGGCCACCATGCAGGGCTACACGCGCGACCCGCGCGGCATCGCCAAGCGCGCCGAGGCCTACCTGAAGTCCAGCGGCGTGGCCGACCTGGCGTTCTTCGGCCCGGAGCCGGAGTTCTTCATCTTCGACTCGGTGCAGTTCGCCAACGAGATGGGCAACACCTTCTTCAAGGTCAATTCCGAGGAAGGCGCTTGGAACAGCGGCAAGAGCTACGACGGCGCCAACAGCGGCTACCGTCCGGGCATCAAGGGCGGCTACTTCCCGGTGCCGCCGACCGATTCGCTGCACGACCTGCGCGCCGAGATGTGCAAGACGCTGGAACAGGTCGGCATCGAGGTCGAAGTGCACCACCATGAAGTCGCCACCGCCGGCCAGTGCGAGATCGGCGCCAAGTTCAACACGCTGGTCAAGAAGGCCGACGAACTGCAGCGCATGAAGTACGTGGTGCGCAACGTCGCCCACCGCAACGGCAAGACCGCGACCTTCATGCCCAAGCCGATCGTCGGCGACAACGGCAGCGGCATGCACGTGCACCAGTCGCTGGCCAAGGGCGGCCAGAACCTGTTCTCCGGCGACGGCTACGGCGGCCTGTCGCAGCTGGCGCTGTGGTACATCGGCGGCATCTTCAAGCACGCCCGCGCCATCAACGCCTTCTCCAACTCGGGCACCAACAGCTACAAGCGCCTGGTGCCGGGCTTCGAGGCCCCGGTGATGCTGGCCTACTCGGCGCGCAACCGGTCCGCGTCGTGCCGCATTCCGTGGGTGGCCAATCCGAAGGCGCGCCGCATCGAGATGCGCTTCCCCGATCCGCTGCAGTCCGGCTACCTGACCTTCACCGCGCTGATGATGGCCGGCCTGGACGGCATCAAGAACCAGATCGATCCGGGCGCTCCGAGCGACAAGGACCTGTACGACCTGCCGCCGGAAGAAGAGAAGAACATCCCGCAGGTCTGCTCCAGCCTGGACCAGGCCCTGGAGGCGCTGGACAAGGACCGCGACTTCCTCAAGGCCGGCGGCGTGATGACCGACGACTTCATCGATGCCTACATCGCGCTGAAGATGCAGGAAGTGACCAAGTTCCGCGCGGCCACGCACCCGCTGGAATACCAGCTGTATTACGCCAACTGATGCCGGCGTACGCGCACATCGCCATGCACGCGGAGGGCCCCGCACCGGCCCTCCGCACCGCAGCGGCAGCGCACTGAGTTCTCGCGGCGATGGCGACGGATCTCCCCTCCCACCCGTCGCCATCGCCGCACCTTATTGGGCGCATCGTCCTGCGATGCGTTCGACCGGTTGGGGAACCGGGGCACCACCCGTCTTCGATTCACGGAGATCGCACCAACGCTGTACCGGGGAAACACAGGAGAGGTCCATGAACCGCAGCTCCCTCCCACGTCATCCGTTCCCGCCGCAGACGACCGCGGCGGGCACGGATGCGGTTCATGCATCGCTCCGCACCGATCACGTGCTCGCGACCAGGGGGTTGCGCGCACCGGTGACCTGAAACCGCCGGCCGGCTCCGGCCGGCCGGTTCCATCCACCATCGGGGTATGCGCATGAAACTGATCACCGCCATCATCCGGCCGTTCAAGCTCGACGAGGTCCGAGAGTCCTTGTCGCAGGCGGGCGTGTCCGGCATCACCGTGACCGAAGTGAAAGGCTTCGGCCGGCAGAAGGGCCACACCGAGCTGTATCGCGGCGCCGAGTACGTCGTCGATTTCCTGCCCAAGATCAAGATCGAGACCGTCGTGACCGACGAGCGACTGGAGGCCGTCATCGAGGCCATCCAGCAGGCCGCCGGCACCGGCAAGATCGGCGACGGCAAGATCTTCGTCACCACCATCGACCAGGTCATCCGCATCCGCACCGGCGAAGTCGGCGCGGACGCGCTCTAACACTCGGAGCCCCCACATGAAGACTCGACTGTTGTCCGGGTGGAAGACCCGTGCGCACGTGCTGTGCCTGGCCGCGCTGTGCGGCCTGATGACCCTGGGCGTGGCGGCGACCGCCATCGCGCAGGACCCCGCGCCGCCCGCGGCGGAAGCGACCGCCGAAGCCGCACCCGCCGCTGAAGCGGTCACCGAAACGGTCGTCGAGACGGTGACCGAAGCGCCTGCGCCCGAAGCGGCGCCGGCCGAAGAAGCCGCTGCCGAACCGACCGTCGACAAGGGCGACGTGGCGTGGATGCTGACCTCCACGCTGCTGGTGCTGCTGATGGTGGTGCCGGGCCTGGCGCTGTTCTACGGCGGCATGGTGCGGGCCAAGAACGTGCTGTCCGTGCTGGTGCAGGTCATCACCGTGTTCTCGCTGCTGGTGGTGCTGTGGATCGTCTACGGCTACAGCCTGGCGTTCTCGGGCGAGGGCGCGTGGCTCGGCAACCTGGACAAGCTGTTCCTGACGGGCGTGACGCCGGAAACGCTGGCGGCCACGTTCACCGATGGCGTCAGCCTGCCGGAGTACGTGTTCATTGCGTTCCAGTCGACGTTCGCCGGCATCACCGGCGCGCTGATCGTCGGCGCGTTCGCCGAGCGCATCAAGTTCGCCGCGGTCATCCTGTTCTCGGTCATCTGGTTCACCTTCGGCTACCTGCCGATCGCGCACATCGTGTGGGCCACCGGTGGCTACCTGTTCGAGCTGGGCGCGCTGGATTTCGCCGGCGGCACCGTGGTGCACATCAACGCGGGCGTGGCCGGCCTGATCGGCGCTTACTTCGTCGGCAAGCGCCTGGGCTACGGCCAGACCGCGCTGAAGCCGCACAATGTGACCCTGACGTATGTCGGCGCCTCGCTGCTGTGGGTGGGCTGGTTCGGCTTCAATGCCGGTTCCAACCTGGAGGCGAATGCGGGCGCCGCCCTGGCCTTCATCAACACGCTGGTCGCCACCGCCGCCGCGGTCATCGCGTGGGCGCTGACCGAGAAGATCTTCAAGGGCAAGTCGTCCGCGCTGGGAGTCGCCTCGGGTGCGGTGGCCGGCCTGGTCGGCATCACCCCGGCCGCCGGCCTGGTGGGTCCGTTCGGTGCGGTGGCCATCGGCTTCATCGCCGGCGTGGTCTGCGTGTGGGGTGTCACCGGCCTGAAGCGGCTGTTGAAGGTCGACGACACCGCCGACGTGTTCGGCGTGCATGCGGTGGGCGGCATCGTCGGCGCCCTCCTGACCGGCGTGTTCCATGCGCCGTCACTGGGCGGCACCGGCGGCGAGGACTTCGACATGGTGGCGCAGGTCATCAAGCAGGCCACCGGCGTGGGCCTGACCATCGTCTGGATCGGCGTGGTGTCGGTGGTCGGCTTCCTGATCGCCAAGCTCGTGTTCGGCCTGCGCGTGGCCGAGGATGCCGAGCGCGAGGGCCTGGACATCGCCTCGCACGGCGAATCGGCCTACGAGGCCTGAGGGATTGCCGGGGACGGCTTTGCACTAAACTGGTGCAATGTCGTCTCCGGCCCCGTCCCCGATGCGTTTCGAACCCACCACCGACGCGCTGAGCACGCCGGTGGCCTGGGCGGATGCCGCCGGCCTGATCCGCGGCGTGAACCCTGCCTTCGCCCGCTGGCTGGGCGTCAGTACCCGCCGCCTGATCGGGCAACCGCTGGCGGCCCTGGAGATCGAAGGCGACGCCATGGCGCGGTTCCTGGACAACACCGACCGCGATGTCCTGCGGTTGCACCGGCTGGCGCTGGGCATGCCCGGCGAGTCGCCGTGCTTCGCCGAAGGCTGGCTGTCGCGGCTGGACGGCGGCGGCTGGCTGCTGGAAGCGCACCCGGTGGACGAGTTCCCCGCACTGGATCCCACCCAGGCCCTGCCGAACGCACTGAGCGCGGCGCTGAAGGGGCTGGCGCACGAACTGCGCAACCCGCTCGCCGGCCTGAAGGGCGCCGCGCAGCTGCTGGCGCGCCGGGCCGCGCACCGCAACGACAACGACGACGAGCGCGAGCTGATCGAGCTGATCGAATCCGAGATCAACCGCCTCAACACCCTGCTGGAACAGCTGCTGTCGCCCTCGCCGCAGCGGCCGCATGCGCTGCTGAACATCCACACCGTGCTGGAGCGCGTGCTGCGCCTGGCCGAGAACGAGGGCGGCTGGTCGGTGCGCCTGCAGCGCGACTACGACCCCAGCCTGCCGGAGCTGTCCGGCGACGCCGACCGCCTGACCCAGGCGGTCTGGAACCTGGTGCGCAACGCCCTGCAGGCGGGTGCGGCCAACATCATCCTGCGCACCCGGGTCGAACACGGGTCGCGCATCCACGACCACCTGCACGCGATGGCGCTGCGGCTGGAGATCGTCGACGACGGCCGCGGCGTCCCCGAAGCGCTCGCCGAGCACCTGTTCCTGCCGCTGGTCAGCGGCCGCGCCGAAGGCAGCGGCCTGGGTCTGGCGCTGTCGCAGCAGGTCGCGCGCGAACACCGGGGGTCGCTGACCTACCGCTCGCGCCCCGGCCACACGGTCTTCACCCTGCTGCTGCCGCAATCGCCGCACGACACCGACGAGGAACGTCATGTCCACTGATCGCCTGACCGTCACCACGGCCGCCGACGCACGCCGCATCTGGGTGGTCGACGACGACCGCTCGGTGCGCTTCGTGCTGGCCACCGCCCTTCGTGATGCGGGATACACGGTGGACGGCTTCGACAGCGCCGCCGCCGCCCTGAGCGCGCTCGGCGCACGCGGCGCGCCCGACCTGCTGTTCACCGATGTCCGCATGCCCGGTGACGACGGCCTGGTGCTGCTGGACAAGCTCAAGGCCACGCATCCGCAGCTGCCGGTCATCGTGATGTCGGCCTACACCGATGTCGCCAGCACGGCCGGCGCCTTCCGCGGCGGCGCGCACGAATTCCTGTCCAAACCGTTCGACCTCGACGATGCGGTGGCGCTGGCCGCGCGCACGCTGCCGGATGCGGAAGAAGCCGCCGAGGCGGCGCAGGAGAGCGACGCGACGCCCACGCCGCAACTGATCGGCGACACGCCGGCCATGCGCGCGCTGTTCCGTGCGATCGGCCGCCTGGCGCAGGCGCCACTGTCGGTGCTGGTCACCGGCGAGACGGGCACCGGCAAGGAACTGGTCGCGCACGCGCTGCACCACGAGTCGCCGCGATCGCGAAAACCGTTCGTGGCCCTGAACACGGCCGCCATCCCGTCCGAGCTGCTGGAGAGCGAGCTGTTCGGCCATGAAGCCGGCGCGTTCACCGGCGCGCAGAAGCGCCATATCGGCCGCTTCGAGCAGGCCGACGGCGGCACGCTGTTCCTCGACGAGATCGGCGATATGCCGCTGCCGCTGCAGACGCGCCTGCTGCGGGTGCTGGCCGAGGGCGAGTTCTTCCGTGTCGGCGGACGCGAACTGATCCGCGTGGACGTGCGCGTGATCGCCGCCACCCACCAGGACCTCGACGGCCTGGTCGCCGAAGGCCGCTTCCGCGCCGACCTGCTGCACCGGCTCAACGTGGTCCGCCTGCAGCTGCCGCCGCTGCGCGAGCGTCGCGCCGACGTGCCGCAGCTGGCCGAGAACTTCCTCGCCATGGCCACGCGCAAGCTGGATATCGCGCCCAAGCGTTTCAGCAATCCGGCGCTGGACCTGCTGCAGGCCCACGACTGGCCGGGCAACGTGCGCGAGCTGGAAAACGTCTGCTGGCGGCTGGCGGCGCTGGCGCCGGCCGACGTCATCAACACCACCGACCTGCAGGGCGCGCTGTCGCATGCGCCCATCGCCGGCGGCCGCGGCGAGTGGGACCATGCGCTCGGCGAATGGGCGCGCCGGCGCCTGCTGGAAGGCGCGGAGTCGCTGCATGCGGAAGCGCGCGAGCGGCTCGACCGCACCCTGCTGGAAGTGGCGCTGGAGCTGACCCATGGCCGCCGCGCCGAAGCCGCGGCCAAGCTCGGCGTGGGACGGAACACGGTGACGCGCAAGCTCGGGCCGGGCCGCAAACGCGCCTGAGCGGGGGCGCCGGCTTTCATTGAACGTGAAGGTAGCGCTGGTTACGGTAGCGGGCCACGACCTGCACCCGGAGCTTCCCATGCGCATTGCCCTGCTGGCCGCCGCGACGGCCCTCACGCTCGCCGCCTGCGGCACCACGCCCGCTCCGTCATCGTCGTCGCCAACCGCCACGACCGTCGTGCCCACCACCAGCACCGCCAAGCAGGCGGTCGCCGTGCTGGCCTCAGCGTCCGGCAGTCTCGTCAGCGGCAGCGTCACCCTCACGCAGATGGGCAAGGGCCTGCACCTGACCGGTGAAGTCGGTGGCCTGCCCGCCAACGGCACGCATGCGTTCCACATCCATGAGAAGGGCGACTGCAGCGCCGCCGACGCCAGCAGCGCCGGCCCGCACTTCAACCCGTTCAACGCCGCGCACGGCAAGGCCGGCAGCGGCGCGCACCACGCCGGCGACATGAACAACCTCACCGCCAATGCGGATGGCGTGGCGAAGGTCGACGCACACATTGAAGGCGTCACGCTCGGCGGTGGTGCCGTCAACGATGTCGCCGGCCGTGCCCTGATCGTGCACGCCGCGCCGGACGATTACGCCAGCCAGCCGGCCGGCAACGCCGGCGCGCGCGTGGCCTGCGGCATCATCAAGGTCACCCAGTAATACCCAAGACCGTAGCGTGCGCCGCGCGCACGACCGCACGATGTGTCGTTCAAGTGGTCGTGCGCATAGCGCGCGCTACGACTGCAGGGTTTCCCGTGCGTCGGTCTTGCCCGGGCAATGCGCGAAGGTCACCGGGATGCCATGCGCTTCCAGCACGGCGGCGATCTGCTGCTGGCGCGCCTGGAAGTGCTGGTAGGCGCGCTCCAGGCGTTCGTCGGTGGCCTCCTGCGGCGCATAACGCGCGCGCCAGGCGGCCGGCTCGAACAGGGCGATGTGCACTTCCCCGTTCGCGTAACGCAGCAGGGGCTCCGGCGGCGCATCCAGCCACTGCTCGTCGGTCGGCGCCATCAGGGCGGTTTCGATGACCGGCCACAGCGCGCCGAGGCCGCCGTGCTCGTACTGCATGGCGGTCATGGCCGCCAGATCGTGCAGGGTCATGTAGCGCGCGTGCTCGATCTGCGCGCCGAACGCGGTCTGCGCGAGCAGCGCGGTATCGGCCTGGGCCATGCCGGTTTCCAGCAGGACGGCTTCCAGCCGTTCGCCGACGGCGTCGACCGTCGCGTCGTCGCCGGTCAGCAGGAATGGGACCACGCGCAGCAGCCCGCCACGCAGGCCCTCGTCCGCCTGCAGCGGCAGTGGAACACCACCCTGTTCGTCCGCGCCGAACGCGATCAGGCGTGCGCCCTCGCCGCGGCCGGGCGCGCGCTGGTGCAGCTCGCGCAGCCGCTGGTGCAGCGACCAGCCGGGGCGCAGCGCCTCGGCCGGGTCGAAATGCGCCGCGGCCAGGACGAGATCCAGATCGCGGACCTGGGAGGCGTGTGCAGCGAGGTCGCGACCGAGCTTGTCCGCCAGCTCGCTGGCCTCGGCCGCCCCGAGCGCCGCGCGCTGCGGCGCATGGCCGGCGGCCAGTTCCAGGGCCATCACGCCCATGACGACAGGGCCGGTTGGGGATCGAGTCATGTCAGCGGTTGGAGGCGATGGAGGGGCGCATTACACTCCCCCATTATGCCTGCCGTACGCAGGCGCATCTTCACCCTCCCGTCATCGCCATCCGTACCGAGGTCCCCATGCCCGCTCCCCGTCCCGTCGCCATCCTCGGCGGCGTCCGCATTCCGTTCTGCCGCCAGAACACGGCCTACGCGGATGTGGGGAACCTGGGCATGTCGGTGCGCACGCTGGGCGCCCTGGTCGAACGCTTCGGCCTGCACGGCCAGCAGCTGGGCGAAGTGGCCATGGGCGCGGTGATCAAGCATTCGTCCGACTGGAACCTGGGCCGCGAAGCCGCGTTGTCGTCGGGCCTGTCGCCGCTGACCCCGGGCATCACCCTGCAGCGCGCCTGCGGCACCAGCCTCGACACGATCATCCACATCGGCAACAAGATCGCGCTGGGCCAGATCGAGTCCGGCATCGGCGGCGGTTCCGACACCACCTCCGAGGTGCCGATCGTCTACGGCAAGAAGCTGCGCGCGCGCCTGCTGGCCGCCAACCGCGCCAAGACCACGCAGGACAAGATCAAGGCGCTGGTCAGCGGCTTCAGGTTCGGCGAGCTGAAGCCCGAGTTTCCCGGCGTGGCCGAGCCGCGCACCGGCAAGAGCATGGGCGAGCACTGCGAGGACATGGCGAAGGAGTGGAGCATCTCGCGCGATTCGCAGGACGAACTGGCGGTGGCCTCGCACAAGAAGCTGGCCGCCGCCTACGAGCGCGGCTTCTTCGACGACCTGATCGCGCCGTTCCGCGGCCTGGAGCGCGACAACATCCTGCGTCCCGACACCTCGCTGGAAAAGCTCGCCACGCTGAAGCCGGCGTTCGACAAGACCTCCGGCCGCGGCACCCTGACCGCGGCCAACTCCACGCCGCTGACCGACGGCGCGGCCGCCGTGTTGTTGGCCAGCGACGAGTGGGCCAGGGCACACGGCCACGAGCCGCTCGCCTACCTCAAGGATGCGCAGGTATCCGCCGTCGACTTCGTCCATGGCGAAGGCCTGCTGATGGCGCCGACGGTCGCCGTGCCGGAAATGCTCAAGCGCCACGGTCTGACGCTGCAGGACTTCGACATCTACGAGATCCACGAAGCCTTCGCCGCGCAGGTGCTGTGCACGCTGCGCGCATGGGAGAGCGAGGACTACTGCCGCAACCGCCTGGGCCTGGACGCGCCGCTCGGCAAAATCGATCCGGCCAAGATGAACCCGAACGGCTCCTCGCTGGCGACGGGCCATCCCTTCGCCGCTACCGGTGCGCGCATCGTCGCGACCGTGGCCAAGGAACTGAAGCAGCGCGGCGGTGGCCGCGCGCTGGTGTCCATCTGCACCGCCGGTGGGATGGGCGTGGTGGCGATCATCGAGCGTTAGTATCGTTTGATTGTTTGGCAAGGAGGCTGCATGCCGGTTCCGACCTACGATCAATTGATGTTGCCTCTCCTGAGGTTGGCGGCTGCCCGGCTCGCAAACGACCTACCAACCGCCGAGAGGCTGTTGGGCGACGAGTTTGGGCTGACCTCGGAAGAGCGCACGACAATGCTGCCGAGCGGTCAGCAGACGGCGCTCAGAAACAGGACAGGCTGGGCCAGTTTCTATCTGATGAAAGCGGGCTTGCTGGCCAAGCCGAAACGAGGGTACTTCGAGATCACCGAGCGAGGTCGCGAAGTACTTAAAGCACCGCCTGTCAGTATCGACAAGACGTTCCTTGCGAGCTTCCCGGAGTTCAGGGAATTCCTGATGGGATCCCCGGAGCAGTCGGTCGCGAATGTCACCCAGGTGTTGTCCCAGTCGACGGCAACAGACCAAGTGACGCCGGATGAGGCGTTACAGGGCGCTTATCAACAGTTGCGAAGCGAGCTCGCATCGCAAGTCCTTGAGCGGCTGCTGCAAGCCAACCCCGAGTTCTTTGAGCAGATTGTTGTGGAGTTGCTGGTCGCCATGGGATACGGCGGATCCAGGCGGGACGCGGGAGAGCGTATCGGGCGATCCGGTGATGGCGGGATCGATGGCATCATCAAGGAGGATCGTCTGGGCCTGGACGTGATTTACCTGCAGGCCAAACGCTGGCAAGGAACCGTCGGCCGTCCCGAGATCCAGAAGTTCGTCGGCGCGCTGCATGGTCAGCGCGCGCGAAAAGGCGTCTTCATGACGACCAGCGCTTTCTCCGCAGAAGCCAGGGACTACGTCTCGCACATCGACGTCAAAGTGGTGCTTCTGGACGGCATCCAGATTGCCAGTCTGATGATCGATCATGGCGTCGGTGTAACACCCGTGGCGACCTACGTGGTGAAGCGTCTGGATTCGGACTATTTTGAAGAAGTCTAGATCCCTGGCTTTGCGGAGCCTATTCGATCACCTCAACCCGAGCAGCCGGATTCTGTGTGGGTCATCTGGCAGGCGTCTGCACCCCCGCACTCCCCACCCCATGCCGACGGCCTTCGCTCACCGCCGTCACCGTGCCGTCCGCATTGAACACCAACGCGTTCGCCGCACCGATGTCCTCTGCCTGCGCTGACCAGCGTTGCCCGCGCGCCATCAGCGCCTTCGCCTGTTCGCTGTCCGAGTAGCCCGGCTCGATGTCGGTGGCCGCGCTGTTGCGCTGTGAGAGCCGCGGCGCGTCGATGGCCTGGTCCATCGGCATGCCGAGATCGATGTAGTTGACGATGGTCTGCAGCACGGTGGTGATGATGGTGGAGCCGCCGGGACTGCCGATCGAGAACGCGGGCTTGCCGTCCTTCAGCGCGATCGTCGGCGTCATGCTGCTGCGCGGGCGCTTGCCGGCTTCGGGCACGTTCGGGTGTGGGCCGGTGAAATCGAAGTCGGTCAGTTCGTTGTTGAGCAGGAAGCCGTAGCCCGGCACCACCATGCCGCTGCCGCCCCAGTCCTCGATGGTGAAGGTGTAGGCGACGACGTTGCCCTCCTTGTCGGAGACGGTGAGGTGCGTGGTATGCGCGCTTTCCGGCTGCAGCGTGCGCGGTGCCGGACGCAGTGGAGGACTGGGATCGTGCTGGAACGGGTAGGGGTCGCCGGCCAACACGACGCCTGACGCGGCCCGGTTCGGATCGATCAGCGCGCGGCGTTGTGCGGCGTAGTCCTTGCTCAGCAGGCCCGCGACGGGTGCGTCGACATATTCGGCATCGGCCAGGTAGGCATCGCGGTCGGCGAAGGCCAGTCGGCTGGCTTCCAGGTACAGGTGCTCGACCTCTGCGCGTGGCAGCGATGCGAGGTCGTAGCCTTCCAGGAGGTTCAAGGCCTCGAACACGGTCACGCCGCCGCTGCTCGGCAGCGGCATGCCGTAGAGCTCGTAACCGCGGTAGGTCGAACGCACCGGCAGGCGCACGCGCGCATCGTAGTTGGCCAGGTCCGCCAGCGTCATGCGGCCGCCGCGCACCGAGACGCCGCGCGCGGTCGGTGGGCGGTTGACCGTGTCGACGATCGCGTTGGCCAGCGGACCCTGGTAGAACGCGTCCACGCCGCCGCTCGCGAGCAGGCGATACGTGCGTGCGAGATCCGGATTGCGAAGCATCGCGCCGGCCGGAATCGCCTTGCCATCGCGCAGGTACAGCGCGGCCGTGGCGGGGAAGCGGGCGAACTTGGCTTCATTGCGCGCGACCAGCCCCGAGAAGTTCGCATCGACGCGGAAGCCGCGTTCGGCTACGTCGATGGCCGGGGCAAGGACCTGCGCGAACGGCAGGGTGCCGTAGCGCTGCAGTGCCTCATGCCAGCCGCGCACGGTGCCGGGCACGCCGACGGACGGGCCGCTGGCGACGGCCGTGTCGTAGTCGATCTCCTTGCCGCCTTCGACGAACAGGGTCGGCTGCGTGGACGCCGGCGCCGTCTCGCGATGATCGAGGGTGATCACGCGCCGGTCCTTCGCCAGATACACCACCATGAAACCGCCACCGCCGATGCCGCAGCTGAAAGGATCGGTGACGCCGAGCGTGGCGGCAGCCGCCACGGCGGCATCCACCGCGTTGCCGCCCTGGTCGAGAATGGTGATCGCCGACTGCGTGGCCTGTTCGCTGATCGTGGCGGCCGCGCCTCCCGTTCCCCGGGCCACCGGCGTCTTCGCGTGCAAGGTGACCGCGAACAGCAGAACCAGCAGCGGCCAGAGGCGCAGGCGTCGGATCATGATCGGTCACCGGAGAGGGGATATCCGGATTGTCACACGCGTCCCCGGGTCATGCCGGGTCAGCGCAGGTGGCCTGCCTGAAGCGCGCGGAACCCGCCAGATGCGCGGCACAGCGTCCGGATCGCGCCGCTGGAGCGAGCGCGCGGCTGCCATCGCCGTCACTCCTTCAGCCGTGGCAGCCCATGCGCGTCGCGCTCTTCGACGACGGCGGCGTCATGGATCTCCTGCCGCATGTCGCGCACCGGCAGTTTCACCGGCAGGTCGCCGCGCGCGGCCCTGACGGCGTTGGCGTGGCATTGCTGGGCCGATGCGGTGTCGCCGGCTTCGTTGAAGCCGATCGCCAGTTCTTCCCACGCCTCCGCCCCTGCGCCCTGGGCAACCGCGCGATGCAGGAATTCCTGTGCCGCCGTCCACTGACCCTGCTGGCGCGCCAGTCGGCCCAGCGTCACCAGCAGCGCCGGACTCGAAGGATGCGCGTGCAGCCAATGCTGGGCGCTGGCGCGGCGGGAATCCAGCTTGCCGACCGGCAGTCGGCCGTACAGCGCCACTAGATTTTCGTCCCAGCGCGATTCCAGCGCCTGTTCGATGCTGCGCGTGGCCGCATCCTCCCAGCGTAGCGCCGCGGCGCGTTCGGCATAGGCGGCCACCACCGACGGCTGCAGGCGCAGCGGCTTGGTGAGGACTTCCCAGCGCTCGGCCAACACGTTGGGATCGGCCGCTTCGCGGAGCGACTGCTCGGCCAGGCGTACTTCCAGGGCATCGAACGCGGCGGGGGCGAGGGCCTGCTGCTGTTTCAGAGCGCCCAGCAGTCCGTAGGCCTCGCCTGCGCGCGCGGTGCCGGCCAACGCGTCCGCGCGCAACGCCAGGCCGCGCGGCGGCAGTGGTTGCACCTCGGCCGCATCCAGCACGGCCAGCGCCTCCTGCGGGCGGCCGGCGTCGATTGCGATCTGCGCCGCGGTGATCGCATGCGCCTGGACGGAGCGCTCGCGCAGGGCGAGCAGATGTCGCTGCACCGCTGCGTCATCGTCGCGGGCCTGGGCGGCGCGGACGGCGGCAGCGCGTGCGACGGTGCCGACCTCGGCATCCTCCGACGCGCGCTCCAGCAGTTTCTCGGCTTTCTGCCAGTAGCCGGCGTGCAGCGCATCCAGGCCATCGATGAGGCGTGCGCGCGCCTGCTTGCGGCGATGGCGACTCCAGGCGCGGAACGGCAGGCTCAGCAGGCGCCAGGCGATCCACAGTGCCGCCGCCACCAGCACCAGCGAAAGCAGGGCGCGCGGAACATTGGTGTGCAGGTCGTAACCGCCGAGCCGGACGAACACCTCGCCCAGGTCGCGATCGGTCGCCGCCATCCATTGCGCGGCCAGCACGCCGGCCAGCAGCAGCAACAACAGCATCACGACGGTACGGAATGGCTTCATGGCGCGACCTCCGGTGTATCCGAGGATGGCGTCGGCACCTGCAGCCTCAGGCCCGCACCACGCAGCGCACGCAACTGCTGCAGCGTGCTGCCCAGTTCCGTGGGGCGAGGCGCCGACACCGCCTGCAATGTGCGCAACTGCGCGTGAACCTGCCGTCGTTCGGGTGAATTCGGCCACAACCGCGGCAGCCAGCCGTCGATGCGCGCCAGGGCCGCGCGCCAGGCCGCCTCGTCGTTGCGTTCCAGCGCGGCGCGCGCCAGGCTGATCTCGACCTGCAGCGCCGTCTCGGCCGTCGTGCGCGCGTCGGGCGCCACCAGCGTGGTGTCGCGCGTGGGACGCACATCGACCAGCGGCGCCAGCCAGCGCTGCCAGGTCGGCCGGGCGGTGGCATCGGCGGCCGGGGATGTATCGCGGGGCAGACCGGACAACGCCGCGGCGATGGCGTCCAGGCGTTTCGCTGCGGCGGCCTGCGGTCCCTCTCCCAGCGCGTCGAGCGCACTGCGTTCCTGCGCCAGCGCCTGCTTGAGATTGAGCAGGCGATGGTCGTCGATGCCGTCCAGCGCGCCGGCCGCCAGCGCGTAGGCACGACGCGCGCCGGCGACGTCGTGGGCGATGTCCAGGCGCTGCGCCGCCAGCGAGAGCAGCAGTTCCACTTCGTCCAGCCGCAGCGCCTGCGCGCCGTGGCGGGTGGGGTCGGAAAGTTTGGCGACGCTCTCTTCCAGCAGGGCGCCGCGCTGGCCGAGGCCGAGCACTTCGTCGCGCAGCACGCGGTTGGTCGCGGCGGCGTCGAGCAGGCGTTGCGCCTGCGCGCGCTGGTCGCGACGCAGCGCCTCGGTACGGGATTCCAGCGCGTCGAGGCGCTGTTCCGCCGCCGATTGCATCGATTGCGCCTGCGCACTGCGTGCCTGCCACCACGCCCAGCCCCGCCAGGTGCCGATGGCGACGACGATCAACGCCAGCGCGACGAACGCAAGGCGTGCCCGATGGTCGGCGCGGGGCGGAGAAGCGGACTGGTCGTTCACAGGCGTCCTTGGCGACAGGCAAAACGTGATGGGTGCCGCAGATGCTACCGGATGCCGGCGGGTCCGATCGTGCACGCCGCCTTCATCAGCTGCGCGGGGCGGGGGCCGTCGGCGAGCACGACACGCGCGAAGCCGGCTTCGTCCGCTGCCCGCGCCAGGCGTTCGCTCGCGGCGACGACCGGCATCGTCCTGAGGCGTACGGCCAGCGGCGCGCTGAGCTGCGACAGGACTTCGTGCAGGGCACCGCCGCTGCTGAGCAGCAGGCAGGCGGGCGCCTGCAGGGCCGCGAGCGCCGCCAGCGCGGGAGCGGCCAGCGGAATCGGCTCGCGCCGGTACACCTCGGCGCGTTGCACGCGCGCGCCACGGGCTTCGAGCGTCGGCACCAGCAGATTGCGGCCGTCCGGCGCGGTGACGAACCCCAGTCGCTGGCCACGGATCGCGGCCAGCGGCGGCAGCGCGAGCAGGCCTTCGCTGTCCATGCGACGGGGAAACCCCACGTCGTCGATGCCGCAACGACGCAGGGCCGCCGCCGTGCCCGCACCCACCGTCAGCCAGGTCTGCCCGGCGCCCGCCCGCAGGGGCTGCAGTGCGTGCGCGGCGGACACGGCCGCCGGGCTGGTGAAGACGACGATCGGACACGCGAGCGCATCGCGCAGGGCGCGCCGGGTGCCATCGTCGTCGCAGCGACGGATGCGCCATGGCGACAGCGCCAGCAGGCCCGCCCCGTGTCGCCGCGCGGCGCGCCTCAGCGCATCGTGCCCGCCCTGGGGCCGCAACGAGATGACGTACCATGCCGGCGGCGTTGGATGTCCCATACGCGGATTATGAGCGATGAGCCCGGAGCAAGCCCTGCAGGAACTGCGTGACTACTGTCGCGGCATGCCGCCGGTGGCGGCGATGCGCGTGGAGGTCGACGGTTTCCACGACGACGCCCTGCGACTGACCGCGCCGCTGTCCGCCAACGTCAACGACAAAGGCAATGCCTTCGGCGGCAGCCTGACCTCGCTGATGACCGTGGCGGGCTGGGGCCTGGTGACGCTGAAGCTGCGGCTCGCCGGACTGAAGGCGGAGGTCTACGTGGCCGACAGTCAGATCCGCTATCTGGCACCCCTCTACGGCGACCTGGTCGCCGAGGCCCGGTTCGCCGAGGGCCAGTCGCTGGAGGCCTTCGTCGACACGCTGGTGCAGCGCGGTCGGGCCCGCATCCAGGTGGACGCGTACGTCCGCCTGCCTGAAGGCGGCATGGCGACCACGCTGAGCGGACGCTTCGTGGCCATCGCGAAGCGGTAGCATGGGGCCATGACGAAGGGGACGCGCATGCATCGGATCGGAACGTGGCTGCTGGCGATGGGCCTGTTGGCGGTGCTGGTACCGGCAGCGGCGCAGAGCCGGCTGCAGCGCGGCAAGCTGCAGCCGATGCAGGATGCCTACGCCGCCGCGATCCGCTGGGGCGACTTCGAGACCGCCTGGCAGCTGGTCGACCCGGCCTACCAGGCCGAGCACCCGATGACCGAGCTGGAGTTCGAGCGTTACCAGCAGGTGCAGATCTCCGGCTACCGCGACCTGACCACAGGCAGTGGCCCGGACGGCACGGTCGAACGGGTCATCGAGCTGCGCGTCATCAACAAGCACACCATGGCCGAGCGCACGATGCGCTACCGCGAACGCTGGCGCTGGGACCCCGAAGCCAAGCGGTGGTGGCTGGTCGTGGGCCTGCCGGACCTGTGGAACGGCGAGTAGCCGTCCGGCGCCCCCTCGGCGTCCTGTGCGACAATCGCCGCCCGCTCGAAGATCGCCCGCCCTGTGAATTTCGAAGAAGTCCTGGCTTTCGCCACCCGTTCTCCCTACAACCAGATCCTGTCGCTCGGCCTGGTGGCCCTGACGGTCGGCATCGTCTACACCGAAGTCGCGCGCCTGTTCCGGGGCTACAAGGTGCTGCGCCCCGCCGAGCTGACCCACCTGGTCAACAGCGAAAACGCCCTGGTCATCGACCTGTCGGCGAGCAACGACTTCGAAAAGGGCCACATCGCCGGCAGCCGCAACGTGCTGCCCAGCGCGTTCGACCCGGAAGGCAAGCTGCTGGCCGGGGCCAGGTCCCAGCCGGTGGTGCTGGTCTGCCGCACCGGGCAGGCGTCCGGCGCCGCCGCCAAGCGGCTGAAGAAGGCCGGCTTCGAAAAGGTTTACGTGCTGGAAGGCGGCATCGCCGCCTGGCAGCAGGCCGACCTGCCGCTGATCAAGGGCCGCTGAGCCCCCGGGTGGCCGCGGACCCGCCCTTGAAGCGGGCCCCGCGTGTCGCCATGACATACTTTCCATTCACCGCCGCAATCCAGATTCCGGAGTCAAAGAAATGTCCGACGAGACCACCAACGGCGCGGTTGCGCCTGCCGCCGAAGCCGCTGGCCCCGCTTTCACTGTCGAGAAGATCTACGTCAAGGACGTTTCCTTCGAAGCCCCGGGCGCGCCGGCCGTGTTCGCCGAGAACGTGCAGCCGGAACTGCAGCTCAACCTCAACCAGCGCGTGCAGCGCCTGGGCGAGAACGCGTTTGAAGTGGTGCTGGGCGTGACCCTGACCTGCAAGGCCGGCGACAAGACCGCTTACGTGGCGGAAGTGCAGCAGGCCGGCATCTTCGGCCTGATCGGGCTGGAGCCGCAGGCCGTCGACGTGCTGCTCGGCACGCAGTGCCCGAACATCCTGTTCCCGTACGTGCGCCAGCTGGTCAGCGACCTGGTGCAGGCCGGCGGCTTCCCGCCGTTCTTCCTGCAGCCGATCAACTTCGAAGCGCTGTACGCCGAGTCGCTGCGCCAGCGCGCCAACCAGGGTGGCGACGCCAGCCTGGCCAACTCGGAACCGGCCGGCAACGCCTGATCGCCGGTGCGTGGTCCTGTCAGGGCGGCGCTGCCGCACACAGGGGTGACGGATGTCTGACCCGAAATCCGCCGATGTCCTGAAGATCGCGGTGCTGGGCGCCGGATCCTGGGGCACCGCCCTGGCCGCGCTGATGGCGCGGCACGGGCACCAGGTGACGTTGTGGGGTCGCGACCCGGTGGTCGCGGCCGCCATCGACGGCCAGCACGAAAACACCCGCTACCTGCCCGGCATCCCGTTGCCGGACAGCCTGCGCGCCACCACCGACCTGGCCGCATCGCTCGCCGATGCCGACCAGGTGCTGGTGGTCGTGCCGTCCCATGCCTTCACCGAAACCCTGCGCAAGCTCGCGCCGCTGCGCCCGGCCAGGGCCGGCGTGGCGTGGGCGACGAAAGGCTTCGAAACCGGCTCCGGCCGCTTCCTGCACGAGGTCGCCGAGGAAGTCCTCGGCCCCGACGTGCCGATCGCCGTGGTGACCGGCCCTTCCTTCGCCAAGGAAGTGGCGCTGGGGCTGCCCACCGCGGTGACCGTGCACGGCGCGGACCCGGTGTTCGCGCAGGCGGTGGCCGACGTGATGCATGGCCCGGCGTTCCGCGCCTACACGGGCGATGACATGGTCGGCGCCGAACTCGGTGGCGCCATGAAGAATGTGCTGGCCGTGGCCACCGGCGTGGCCGACGGCATGCAACTGGGCCTCAACGCCCGCGCCGGCCTGATCACGCGCGGACTCAACGAGATGCTGCGCCTGTCCGCCGCCATCGGTGCCAAGCCGGAGACCCTGATGGGCCTGGCCGGCCTGGGCGATCTGGTGCTGACCTGCACCGGCGACCTGTCGCGTAACCGCCGCCTGGGCCTTGCGCTCGGTCGCGGCCAGTCGCTGCAGGATGCGGTGCGCGACATCGGCCAGGTGGTCGAATCGGTGCAGACGGCTGACGAAGTCATGCGCCAGGCGGACCGCCACGGCATCGACCTGCCGATCTCCAGTGCCGTACGCGCCGTGCTGCACGGTGACCTGACCCCGCGCGATGGCTTGCAGCATCTGCTGGCCCGCGAACAGAAGCCGGAGTACCCCGAGACGCTGTTCAAGTAGGACGCGTCCGTATGCGAACAGACGAGCCCGGCGATGCCGGGCTCTTTTGCGCCCGTCATCCGGCCAAAGAAAAGCCCGGCCACGAGGGCCGGGCTTGGGGTGCGACGCGGGGAGAGAGGGGACGCGTCGCGGGGGAGAGCGCCTTGCGGATTACCAGGTGAAACGCGGGCCGACGAACCACTGGGTGTCGTTGTCGGCGAACTTGACGTCGCCGCTCAGGCCCCAGTTCTGGTTGAACTTCACCTGGGCGCCGAGGCGGCCGTAGAAGTCACCGTCGAAGTCGCTGCCGTCTTCGTAGCCGACGGTCGCATAGCCCTCGAACTTCGGCGCGATCGCACCACGCACGCCGACTTCGGCGCTGTAGCCGTTCAGATGGTCGCCCGGCACCTTGTAACGCTCATAGGCCACGCGCGTGATCAGATCCGCGCGCTGGCTGATCTCATGGTTGTAGCCCAGGCCGAACCGGTAGTTGTCGATGTCGACGTTGGTGTTGTCGAACTCCTGGGTGGTGTAGTCGCCGAACAGATGGAAGTTCGGCGCGATCGCGACCGAACCCTTCACGCCCCAGCCATCGGCATCCGGCAGGCCATCGCTGAGGTTGGAGGCGACGTAGCCGCCTTCCACGTAGTTGTAGGAAACGCCTTCGGCCGCCGAAGCGGCAAACGGAGCGGCGGCCAGCAGGGTCAGGGCAAGCAAGGACTTCTTCATGGGACGTGTTTCTCTCTTGTTGTTGTGTGTCCGCAGCCTCGCGGGAAGCGGCGGTGGGCGAAGTATCCGCCTCGCCTCACAACACCTCCTGAATATCAAACTGACCGGTACATAAATTCAGCGCGGACAGGGGAACTTCTGGCACACGCGTGATGACCGTCGCCATTGACGCATGACGCGTGTCCGCTTTTTCTATCGGATAGCGAGTCGAAGAAAAAAGCGGATGGATTCCGCGGCGCGTGGATACGCGCAGGCTTTTTCCGGGCGTCAGGAGATACTCGATGATGGAAGAACGGAGCTGGGAGCAGGGGATCGGCGCCGGCGATGCCGAGATGATCGATTCGTTCGCGGTGGTGCAGCTGGACCAGGCGCGCTGGGACGCGATCGTCGCGACGCTGCCGCGGCTGGTGCGTGCGCGTGCCGTCAATGGTGAGCGCACGCGGGCGTTTCTTGAGGCGGTGCTGTGGGTGGCGGTGACCCGGCAGCCGTGGGGGCGCCTGCCGCGCATGTGGGGTCCGTGGCACAGCGTCTATGTCCGTTTCACCCGCTGGGCGCAGGACGGTATCTGGGATGAAGTGATCGCGTCGCTGCACGCACACGCGGACATCGCCGAACCGCTGCAGCGACTCGTCAATACCTACCTGGAGTCGCGGCACCCCGCCTCGGTCGCGCGGCGCGAAGGCCCTCGATTCCGTCCGTTCTGACGGCCGACGATCTGGCCGCAGGCTCGCACCCGAGAGCCGACAGGACCGCCTGCGACATCCTCATGGTGAGCGAAGCGGCGTCCTGGCCGGTCACTGGCATCCCGCCTGTCCGGCGAGCAGGCGGTCATCTGTCGATGCATGATTTCATGGGCTTCGCATCGTCTACTTGCGCGATGTGGCAACCGCCGGGCGCGGTGGTGGATCGAGTAGAGATGGGATCAATCGAGAGCGATTGATCCGAGCCTGCAGACGCCTGTCAGCCGGCTGCATCCCCATCGCCATCGCGGGCATCCGGCGATTGGCGTGCCACGATACTGGTGGCGGTGAGATCCCCGGTGACGTTGCCGGTGGTGGCGAACACGTCGGGAATCGTGTCCACTGCCAGCAGCAGGCCCAGCGGCTCGATCGGCAGGCCCATCGACTGGGTCACCGGCATCACCGTGGCCATGAAGCTCACCTGCCCAGGCAGGCCGATCGAACCGAGGCTGATCACGACCGCCAGCGCGGCGCCGGCCGCCAGCGTCACCACGTTCACGTCGATGCCGTAGGCCCATGCGACGAAACAGGCGGCGACGATGTACTGGATCGGACTGGTGATGCGGAACAGCGTCACCGCCATCGGCAACACCAGGGCCGCAACGGCGCGCGGATGACCCAGCCGAAAGCGCGCGCTCTCCACCATCGCGGGCAGCGACGCCAGCGAAGACTGCGTACTGGCCGCCACCACCTGTGCGGGCAGGATGGCCTTGGCGAACGCGAGCGGCGACTGCCGTGCCAACACCGCCACGAGCACGTAGCAGATCAGCGTCGCACCCAGGTACATGCCGCACTGCAGGGCGATGTAGCCGGCGAGCGCGCCGATCACGCCGATGCCGGCCTGTGCGCACACCGCGAGCACCAGCGCGAACACGCCGACGGGCGCGGCCAGCAGCATCCAGCGCACGATCACGATCATGGTGTCGGCGATGCCGTGGCAGAAGCCGATGACCTGGGCGCGGCGATCCGCCTGCACCCGCGTGAGCGCGAAGCCGAAGAACAGCGCAAACACCACCACCGGCAGCATCGCGCCCTGCGCCGCCGCCATGATCGCATTGCTCGGCACGATGGATCCGATCCAGTCGGCGAGCGCCGGCGCGCCGCCCGCACCGGCGGGCGGAAGCGTGCCGTGCAGGGTGGCCGTCAGCGCTTCGCTCGGCGGCACCATCGCCAGCACGAGGGGCGCGACGATGGCCGCATACGCGGCGAACAGCGACAGCAGGGCGATGAACACCACCATCGCGCGACGCGCGACGCGGCCGGACGCGGCGGCATCGCTGGCGGTGGCGACGCCGAGGACCACCAGCGACAGCACCAGCGGAACCACGGTCATCTGCAGGCCACTGAGCCACAGCTTGCCGATCGGTTGCGCGATGGCCACGGCCGTGGCGGCGGTCGCGGGCGACCAGTGCGCCAGCGACAGGCCGACGATCGCGCCGGCCGCGAGTCCGAGCAGAACGCGCGCGGTGGCGCCCGGCCACCTCATCGCGCCGCCTCCGGCAACCGCCAGTCGCGGGCCAGGCGGCGATATTCGGCGCGGGGCAGCAGCACGAAGACCGGGCGCGCCTCCGGACGCAGCCACGCCAGCAGACGGTTCATCGTCTCCGAGGCCATCGCCGTGCAGCCGGCGGTCGGCTCCCCGGGCGTCCGCCACAGGTGCGCGAAGATGCAGCTGCCCGCACGCGGTGTGGCGGTCGAGTTGTGCCCGATCACCAGCCCTTCGCGATAACGGACATCGCCGTCGTTGTGCAGGTCCAGCCGCATCGGCTCGGTCGATCCCTGCGCGGCGGCCTCGCCCTCGGTGCGCGTGTCGATGATGCGGTTGTACAGCGGCGAATCCGGGACATCGATGCAGTAACTGGTCGCCTGCATCGCGCGGTACGGCATGGCGGTATCGATCTTGTCCGCATAGCCGAAGGCCTCGCCCAGGGTGAACACGCCTGCCGGTGCACGGCCATCGCCTTCCTGCTTCTGTGGTCCTTCAACTTGCACGGGGTGAAGGCCGAGACCCCACGCGGTGCCGTTGCGGCCCACCGAGATCGGTGCCGCTGCCGCGTCCGCACGCCAATGCCCGTCGCGCAACTCGAAACGCTGCAGCGTGCCGGTCGTGGCATTCCAGTCATCCGTCAGCACCAGCACCAGCTGGCGGGCATCGCGCCAGGGATACGGCGTCGGCGGTTCCACCGCATGGGCGCGGATGCTGCAGGCGAGCAGCACGGCGGCGAGGGCGAGCGAGCGCAGCGGAACAGGCGGTAGCGACAGGGTCGGCATCACGACTCCAGCAGGTGATGGATGCGCTCGAGGTTGATGGCGAGCTGGCGGTGACGGTCCGGATTGGTCTCGCACAACAGCACGAAGACGAAATCCAGCAGGGACTGCAGCGATGAGCGGTAGAGCAGCTGTTCGACGTGCGGCGCCGGATCGTGCGCCGAGATCACCAGCGCGGCGTCCGCATGCGCGCGCAACGGGTTGGCGGTGTGGCGGGTGATCGAGATGACCTTGCCTTCGCAGGCCTGGAACTGGCGACTGACCTGCGACAGCTCCGGCAGCTTGCCGAATTCGGAGAACATCAGCAGCACATCGCCGGGACGCGTGGCCGCCAGGTTGGCCATCATCAGGATGGGGTCGGCGTGATGCACCGTCAGCAGGCCCAGCAGCGAGAGCCGCATGGCGAACTCGCGCGCGAACAGGCCATCGTCGCCCAGCCCGCAGACGAACACCTTGTCGGCCCGGTCGATCAGGCCGACGATGGCGTCGATGTGGGCGCGCGGATTGAGGCTGCGGGTTTCTTCCTCGGCCGCCATCTTGCTGCGGCGCAGGCCCTCCTGCAGCCGCTCGTAGGCATCGCCGGCATCCGCCTTCTCCGCGTCCGGTGGCCGCGCGTGGCTGCCGCCATTGCGGGCGACCGCCTCGCCGATCGTGTACTTGAGGTCCGGATAGCCCTTGAAGCCGAACTTCTGCGCGAACTTCACCACGCTCGACTGGCTGATGCCCAGCGCACTGGCCAGCTGCTGCGAGGAGTAGTCGCGCAGCAGGTGGGCGTTGTCGAGGATGAAGTCGGCGATGCGGCGTTCGATGGCCGACATCTGGTCGCGTTCGGAGCGGATCTTCACCAGGGGCGCTGTCATGGAGTGAGTGTGCTGGCGGGAGACGGGGCTGACAACGGGCCATCGCCGCCGGGCTCAGCCCGGCAGCATCTCCAGGCCGCGGATCTCGCGGATGCCCAGGCCGGGCGCCTCGGTGATGGTGATCTCCGACTCGTTGAAGATCACCCCGCCCTCGACCGGGTTGAACTGGCCCAGCGACGGACCGTCCAGGTCCACCTTGGTGATGACGCTGGCCTTCGCCGCGGCCACGTGCACGGCGGCGGCCACGCTGATGCTGGTCTCGATCATGCAACCGATCATGCATTCCACGCCGTAGAGCGAGGCGATGTCCGCGATGCGGATGGCGTTGGAGATGCCGCCGGTCTTCATCAGCTTGATGTTGATGATGTCGGCCGCGCGCATCTTGATCAGGTCGATGACCTCGGCCGGACCGAACACGCTTTCGTCGGCCATCACCGGCGTGTGCACGCGGTCGGTCACGTACTTCAGGCCCTCCAGGTCGCGCGCCTTCACCGGCTGCTCCAGCAGTTCCAGCACCACGCCGGCGTCTTCCAGGTGCTGCATGGCGAACACCGCCTGCTTGGCGGTCCAGCCCTGGTTGGCGTCCAGCCGCAGCAGGGCGCGGCCTTCCACGGCGGAATAGATGGCCTTGACGCGTTCGATGTCCAGGCCGATGTCCTTGCCCACCTTGATCTTCAGCGATTCGAAGCCGCGCTCCACTGCGCTGATGGAGTCGGCCACCATCTTGTCGATGTAGTCCACGCTGATGGTGATGTCGGTGGTGATGACCGGATCGCCTCCCCCCAGCATCTTGTACAGCGGTGCGTCGTACAGCTGCGCCCACAGGTCGTAGACCGCGATCTCGACCGCCGCCTTGGCGCTGGTGTTGCGCTCCAGCGCGGTCTGCACCAGCTCGGTGATGTGGTTGAGGTTGGCGATGTCCTGGCCGATCAGGCGCGGCCGGATGAACTTGCCGATGGCCTCGATGATCGAGCCGTGGGTATCGCCGGTGATCACCGCCGTGGCCGGCGCTTCGCCATAGCCCACGTGGCCGGTGTCGGTCTTCACGATCACCACGATGTCTTCCACCGTATCGACGGTGCGCAGCGCGGTCTTGAACGGGGTTTTCAGCGGCACGCGCAGCATGCCGAAGGTGATCTCGGTGATCTTCATGGTGCCCCTTGGGGACGGATGCGCTGGATGGCGGTGATGCGGTCGACGGTGGACTGTTCGGGGTTGAACAGCAACGGTTCCAGCGGCGTGACCGCCACCGAATTGAGCGTGGTACGGACGACGTTGCCGTCGGCATCGCGGTAGCTGATGCCCGTCGTGTCGTGGATGGTGTAGGTGATGCCATTGTCGTGGCCGATCACCATCATCACGTGGCCGGGGATGTAGACCAGGTCGCCGACCTGCAGCGTCTGCAGCACGGCCAGCCGCTTCTCGTGGCGGTCGCCGGCGTCGAAGCCGATGCGGTCCAGCGCCGGACTCACTGCCTGCGCGCTGGTATTGCGCGGCAGGACGATGCCCATGCTGCGATACACCTCGGACACGAAGCCGCTGCAGTCGCGGCTGTCATAACGGTGTCCCCAGCCGTAGCGCTCGCCCAGGAACTTGAAGCTCTGGTGGAGAAGGTTGGCGGCGGTGTAAGGCAGGTAGTCCGATGCGACATCGGCGGTCCGCGGCAGCAGGGCCGGCAGCAGCTCCAGCGAACCGTCGGCACGACGAACCGGCAGCTGGATCACGTGGGAGGTATAGGGATGTTGTCCGTTCACCGGCTTGTCGGCCTGCCAGTCGGCCAGCAGCGGAACGCGCACGCCCATGTCCAGCTGCAGCGCGGACAGGCCGGGTTCCTCGGGGTTGTGAACGGTCCGCACGGTGGCGCCGGTCACCACCAGCGCGGCGTCGCCTTTGCCGTAACCGAACACCGTGTCGCGGCTGCCCTCGCCGACGAACCGCTTCTCGATCCACGCCGCGTACAGCGGGCTCACCACGAAGTACCAGTCGCCATCGGCGCTGGTGTGCGCGATCACCACCGGCGTACCGGGGAACAGCGCGCTCTCCTGGAAGCGGTCGATGTCGGTGTCGTCCGGGCTGCTGAAGACGCGCTGGCGCGTCGGGAACGTGCGCAGGTCAGCGCGCTGCACCACCAGGCCGTAGCGCGCAGGGGCCTGCGCGGGGATGGCGACGAGGTTCGCGTTGGCGACGACGCGGTTCACCTGATCGGCGGTCAGCACCTGACCCTGCGCGTCGTAGAGCGCGCGTGTCGGCGGTGACGACAACGGGACCAGCCATGCCCGCACGTCGGCGTCGCGCAGCTGCGCGGGTAGCGCCTCCAGTCCGTTGACGTGCGTGTCGGTGGCCTGCATGCGTGCGTTCTGCTCGGCGATCTCGGCGCGGGTCAGGCGTGGCCGCTCCGCGTGCGCTTGGCGGGAGATCCAGTAGTCCGGCGAGAGGTGCCGGTCGGCGACGCCGATGACGCCGTGGTCCGGCACGGCATCGCGGGCGTGGCTGACGCCGGCGATGGCCAGCAGTGCGCCGAGCAGCCACCCCACGCGGCGCGCACGCGCCCCGTCGCGCCGGCGTTTGCACCGCATGCCTGCCTTCATCCCGCCCCTCCGCATCGCGATGTCCGCGCGAAGGGGGAATATTTATTTCTCGATCTGAAAAAATCAAGAATAAATTATTGACCCCCTCGCCGAGGTCATGGTACACAGCCAGGACGGTTGGCTTGGGGCGTTCTGCGTGGACAGCAACAACATCGACTCGGGCGGCGCACGAATGCGCGTCCGCTGGCGGCGCGTCCTGCTCGCGGCGCTGATCCTGCTGCTGGGCGCCTGCGCCCATTCCGGCCCGCGCAATCCGCTGGCCACCTGGGTGCCGTCGAAGAATTTCGACGAACGGCGGCCGGTGGTGATCGTGCTGCACTACACCGAACAGGATTCGGTCCAGCAATCGCTCGACACCCTGCGCAGCCGCAACAGTGGCGGGCGCGTCAGCTCCCATTACCTGCTGGGCAAGGACGGCAAGGTCTACCAACTGGTCAGCGATACGAAGCGCGCCTGGCATGCCGGCGCCGGTCGCTGGGGCGCGATCACCGACGTCAACAATGCCTCCATCGGCATCGAGATCGACAACGACGGCAAGAGTCCGTTCCCCGATGCGCAGATCGACAGCCTGATCGTGCTGCTGCGCGACCTGACCCAGCGCCTGCGCATTCCGCCTGCGCAGATCATCGGCCACTCGGATCTGGCGCCGTCGCGCAAGATCGACCCGGGCCCGCTGTTCCCGTGGAAGCGCCTCGCGGAAGCGGGCTTCGGCGTGTGGCCGGCCGCCGACGCCGGCGATCCGCCGCCGGGGTTCGACCCGTGGCTGGCCCTGCAGGCAATCGGCTATTCCGTCGACAACCGCGCCGACACGGTGCGTGCGTTCCATCACCGCTTCCGCGGCATGGAGGGCACGGAACTGGATGCGGAAGACCTGCGCATCCTGCATGCCCTGACGGCGCCCGCAGCGTCCGCGCCATGACGGGCAGGAATATTCAAGTCGATTTTTTATCGGCGCAAGAATAATTTATTGACTACGGTTAGGCTGCGTGCTACACCGCCGTCACAGGGGTTTTGCCGGCAGGGGTGCCGGAGTGGTTCCGTTTCACTGGGCAATCTGTGGTGCGCATCCGGGATGGAATGTGCAGCAAGGCGCGAATGGGGAGCCATCCGGGCCGGGGATCGACGAACGACCGCGACGCATGCCTGAGCAAACGAGGGCGTCGCACCCGGAACGGCGCGTCGAGCGCATCGCAGTTGCCGTACATCCGTCGCGCGCACCGCGCGTCCAGACTTCAGAGGAGATCCGCATGTCCGCTCGACGCCGTTCGCCCAGGCCCACCCATCTCGCCACCGCCGTCCTGCTGGGACTGGCCATTCCGGGCGTGGTGTTCGCGCAGGAAGAGCCCTCCACCACCGGTGCACGCACCCTGGACACGGTGACGGTCACCGGTTCGCGCATCAAGCGCACCGACGTGGAAGCCGCGTTGCCGATCACCATCATCCAGAAGGCCGAGATCGAAGCGCAGGGCATCACCTCGGCCGAGCAGCTGCTGCAGTTCCTCAACATCGCCAGCAACGGCTCGGACAGCCTGGCGTCCAATGCGGGCATCGCACCGGCCGACCTGCGCGGCAACAACGGTGTGTCCGGCGCCAACCTGCGCGGCCAGGGCGCCGATGCCACGCTGGTGCTGCTCAATGGCCGTCGCGTCGCCACCCACGGTCTGCGTGGCCAGGCGGTCGACCTGAATTCCATTCCCTTCGCGGCCATCGATCGTGTCGAAGTGCTGCGCGACGGCGCGTCGGCGGTCTACGGCACCGACGCCATCGGTGGCGTGATCAACTTCATCACCCGCAGCGATTACCAGGGCATCACCGTCAACGCCGGTTTCGACGTGACCCAGGAAGGCGGCGGCAACATCTACACCTACAGCGTGCTCGGCGGCATGGGCGATATCGATGCGGACGGCTGGAACGTCTGGGGCACGATGAACTACCGCGAAAACGAGATCCTGCTGGGCACCGATCGCGATTTCTCCAACACCTTCCAGCCCGAACGCGGCCTGTCGCCGGATACGCGCGGCACGCCGTTCGCCACGGTGACCAATGTGGCCGGCGGCATCATCACCGGCACGCTGACCGATCCGGATGGGGGCGGTGGGCAGGGCTTGATCAACATCCTCAACCTGCCGGGCGCTGCCGGCTGCGAAGCCGGCGGCGACCTGATGGGGCCTTACGCCTACCGCCTGTGGGGCGTGGCGAATTCCAAGTACGCCTGCGCCTGGGACTATCCGGCCGCGCAGGTGATGCAGCAGCCGCAGGAAAGCATGCAGGCGCTGGGTCGTGCGACGTTCAAGATCAGCGACAACCATCGCTTCTACGCCGAAGCGATGGCGTCGCGCTCGGAATCCAACCGCCAGTTCGAGGCACAGCAGATCAGTTCCAGTGCATCGACCGCTGCCACCGCGCTGGGTCCGAGCACCTGGTATCCGCTCAACGCGAACACCCAGGCCACCTACGACATGGTCTATAACGCGCTGGCCAGTTATTTCGGCACCGCGAACCTCGTCTACGGCAATCCGATTCCCTACCGCTGGCGCTGCGAGATCTGCGGGCCGCGCCAGATCGAGACCACCACCAAGGCTTACCGCTTCCTGGTGGGGATGGAAGGCACCATCGGCAGCTGGGACTACGATGTCGGCCTGTCGCGCGCGTCCAGCGAAGCCGAATCCGTGCTGGGCAGCGGCTACTACTTCACCCCCGCGTTCAAGGCGGTGCTGGGCAGCGGCCTGCTCAACCCGTTCCTGATGCCGGGGCAACAGCACGATCCGGCGGGCGTGGCGGCATTGCAGGCCGCCTCTGCCGCGGGCGTCACCCTGTATGGCGGCGAGTCGACGGTCACCACGCTGGATGCGGCGTTCTCCGGCGGGCTGGGCTTCAACCTGTGGGGCGGCGAAGTGATGGCGGCGGTCGGCGTGGACCTGCGCCGCGAGGAATTCGAGTTCGGCTCGACCAAGGACGGCATCGTCCTGGACAACAGCTACATCTTCGGTGCGCCGTTCGATGCCACCAACAACCTGCCCAAGGTGTCGCGCGACGTGAAGGCGGTCTATGCCGAAGCCTTCCTGCCGGTGTTCGACAGCCTGGAAGTGAGCCTGGCCGTGCGCCGCGACGATTACGACGGATTCGGCAGCACGATCAATCCGAAGTTCTCCTTCAAGTGGCAGCCGATCGATTCGCTGGCGTTCCGCGGCGCGATCAGCGAAGGCTTCAAGGTGCCGGAGTTCACCAAGCTGTTCAGTGGCGTCACTGAAAGTCCGTACACGGGCTTCGACCTGGCCGATCCGGCGACCTGTCCTTCCGGTGCGGCGAATCCTGCCGTGCCGGGCTGCGAAGCCATCCAGCCGGCCATCCTCACCGGCGGCAAGGTCGACCTGCAGCCGGAAACGTCCGACCAGAAGAGCTTCGGCGTGGTGTTCGCGCCGAGCGACTGGTTCAACATCAGCCTCGACTGGTGGGAGATCGAGCGGACCAACACCATCCGCACGCCCAACCAGGCCACGCTGATCTCCAACTACGACCTCTTCGTCGACAACTGGATCCGCGACGCGGGCGGCGAAGTGGTGGCGATCGACCGCCGCTTCATCAACTCCGGCGGCACGCTGATCAGCGGCGTGGAAGTGGACGCCAACCTGACTGGCGAACTGGCCGGCGGCATGTGGCGGCTCAACCTCAATGGCAGCTACATCGACAACTTCCAGGAAAAGGCGCTGGAAAGCTCGCCCTACGGCGACAACCTGGTAGGCAAATACGTCCGTTACTACAGCCTGCCCCTGAAGTGGAAGCACACCCTGGGCTTCAGCTGGGCCAAGGGCGACTGGTCGCACACGCTGACCCAGATCTACCGCGATGGCTACAAGGACGAGTTGCCGGTGAGCGTCAGGAACGGAAGCTTCATTCCGGAAGACTGGAACCCGGACGTCGACGACTACATCACCTACAACTACAGCGTCGGCTGGACCGGTCTGGAGAACGCCAAGTTCACTCTCGTCGTCCGCAACCTGCTCAACGAGGATCCTCCGTTCACCGCGCACCAGAACGACTTCGCGTCCGGTGCCGCGTGGGAACCGCGTGTCGCCGATCCGCGCGGCCGTTCGTTCGCGCTGATGGTCGAGTACAAGTTCGACTGACCTGATCCGCCAGCGGATCGCCCGCAGGTCAGGGCCGTCGCCGCCAGCCGGCGACGGCCTTCCCGCATGCGTGTTCCGGCGCTGCCGGCACGCGGAACCGAGTCATGCCATGAAGCGTCTTCTTGTCCTGCTGGCGGTGTGGTCGCCCGCCGCGCATGCGGCACCCGACACTGCCAGCGTCGACACGGCCGTCCAGCAGACCTTCGAGCGCTACCAGCTGCCCGGCCTGGCGGTGGGTGTCATCCGCGACGGCGAGGTCGTCTACACGCGCACGCTGGGCGAGCTGCGAGCCGGCAGCGGTGAGAAGATCGACCGGGACACGCTGTTCAAGATCGCCTCCAACAGCAAGGCGATGACCGCCGGTGTGCTCGCGCGCCTAGTCGATGCCGGCAAGCTGAAGTGGGACGATCCGGTCACGAAACATCTGCCGCAGTTCCGCATGCACGATCCGTGGGTCACGCAGCAGATGCAGGTCCGCGACCTGCTGATCCACAACAGCGGCCTGGGCCTGGGCGCCGGCGACCTGATGCTGTGGCCGGAGCCGAACCGGTTCACCCGCGACGACATCATCGCCGGCCTGCAGCATCTCAAACCCACGCACAGCTTCCGCTCGACCTACGCCTACGACAACCTGCTGTACGTGGTCGCAGGTGAAGTCGCGGCCGCGGCCGGTGGTGCCCCGTACGAGGAACTGGTGAAGCGCGAACTGTTCCGGCCGCTCGGCCTGTCGCGCTGCCAGGTCGGCGAATGGAACAGCGCCGAGGTCGGCAACGTGGCGCAGCCGCATATGCGCACGGCGCAGGGCAACCGCGTCATCCGTGAAGACGGCGAGGTCGTTCCCAACGTCACCTCGATGGCGGCGGGCGGCATCCGCTGCAGCCTGGACGACATGCTGGCGTGGATGCGCATGTGGCTGTCGCCCGACGCGACCCCGGCCTGGCTGTCGCCGGCGCAGCGCAAGGCCGTGTGGGCCGCCCACATGCCGATGCCGGTCAGTGCGCGCATGCGTGCCTGGGACAACAGTCATTTCTCCGCGTACGGCTACGGCTGGCGTCTGTCGGATGTGGACGGGGCGTGGAAGGTCGCGCATACCGGCACGCTGGCGGGCATGTATTCGTCCGTCATCCTGCTGCCCGACCAGCGTGCCGGCATCGTCATCCTGATCAACGGTGAAGGCGAAGCAGCGCGCACGGTGCTGGGACAGGTGCTGACCAAACAATTCACCGCACCCCAGTCCTCGCCCACGGTGGCGCACTACGCCGACCTGCTGGATCGGGAAACCGCTGGCGATCGAGCCGCCAGACCCGAGCCGGACACCAGCGCGCGCGAAACCGCCAATATTCGATCGCTGTGGGCATGGACCGGGCACTATCGCGACCCCTGGTTCGGCGAGGTGACGCTGTGTCCCGATGGCGATCGCGTCCGGTTCGCCGCCGCACGTTCGCCGATGCTGACGGGCACGGTGATGCGCGTGGGCGAACGCTGGCTGGTGGACTGGGACGACGACAGCGTGGATGCGGAGCCATGGCTGCACTTCGCCGCCGCGGCGGCTGGCGGCGGCGCCGGACTTACACTGTCGCATGTCGATCCCGACGCCGACTTCAGCTACGACTATGCAGATCTCGATTTCCAACGCACGCAGGCGTGCCGCTGACATGCGTGGCGTCTGGCTGCTGCTGTGCGTGCTGCCGTGGCTGGGTGCCTGCGCGTCGACGCCGGGCGTGCAGGTCTCTCCGGCGCAACGCGCGGCCGAAGTGGATCTCGTCGACGTCGGCAGCGTCGTGCCCGGGCTGCGACAGGAGATCCGGTATGCCGGTGGCCAGAATTTTGTCGGCACCCCCATCACGGGTTACGAGGCGCCGAAATGCTTGCTGCTGGCGCCTGTCGCGCAGGCGCTGGCGCGCGTGCAGCAGGACGTGCAGCGCGAAGGCCTGTCGCTGAAGGTGTTCGATTGCTATCGCCCGGTACGCGCGGTGCAGCACTTCGTCCGCTGGGCGCGCGATCCGGCCGACCAGCGCACCAAGGCGGTGTACTACCCCAACCTCGAGAAGGCCAGCCTGCTGGACGGGTATATCGCCGAGACCTCCGGCCACAGTCGTGGCGCGACGCTCGACGTGACGCTGGTGCGCTGCATGGACGACGACTGCGTGGAACTGGACATGGGCACGCCGTTCGATTTCTTCGATCCCCGCGCCAACACCGCGCATCCGTCCATCACCGATGAACAACGCCGCCATCGCGCGCAGCTGGTCCAGGCGATGGCGCGGCACGGTTTCCAGAACTATGCGATGGAATGGTGGCACTTCACCTTCCGTCCCGAACCCACCCCCCGCACCGCCTACGACGTTCCGATCCGATGAGCGCTTCCCCTTCCTCCACCTCGCCGCGGACGACCGACGTCGCGGTGATCGGCAGCGGCATCGTCGGCCTGGCCACCGCGCATCACCTGCTCGATCGCGGACTGTCCTGCATGTTGATCGATGCCAAGGGACCGGCGGGCGAAACCTCGTTCGGCAACGCGGGGTCCATCTCGGTCGGCAACGTGATGCCGCAGTCCACGCCGGGCATCGTGGTCAAGGCGCTGCGCATGCTCGCCAATCCGCTGGCACCGCTGAAGCTGGACTGGGCGGTCAGTCCGTCCTACGCGCGCTGGCTGCTGCAGTTCCTGAGTCAGGGTCGCCGGGAACACGTGTTGCCCATCATCGACGCGCTGCACGCGATCAACACCGCGTCGCGCGGTGCCTGGCTGGAACTCGGCGAACGGATCGGCGCGAGCGGATTGATCGCCCATACCGGCTACCTGCACGTCTACAGCGAGGACGCCACGTTCGCGAAGGGCGAGTGGGAGCGCGGACTGATGCGCGAGCGCGGCGTGGCCTTCGACGTGCTCGACGCGGCGCAGCTGCGCGATCTGGAACCGGGCATCGGCGCAGGCTTCCAGCGCGCGGTCTTCCAGCGCGAGTCGCTGGCGATGCGCGATCCGGGCGAATTCTGCCGTCGCCTGTTCGACGACCTGCGCGCGCGCGGTGCGGCATCGCTGACCGCCAGCGCGTCGGCCATCGTGCGGCAAGATGCGGGTTATCGCATCGATACCGACCGGGGTCCCGTGCATACGGGACGCGTGGTCGTGGCCGCCGGTGCGTGGAGCAACGCGCTGCTGCGTCCGTTCGGGCTGAAGATCCCGGTGATTCCCGCGCGCGGCTATCACCTGATGTACCCGCAGACAGCGGCCGTCGTGCAGCGCCCCACACTGTGGGCCGAGCGCTACATGGTGGTGTCGCCGATGCAGGCGGGCATCCGCATGACCAGCATCAAGGAACTGACCGCGCTGGGACGCGATCCGCACTATGCGTTGATCCACCGGCTCGATCCGGAAGCGCGCAAGCTGTTTCCGGGCATCACCGGCGAACCGGTGTCCGAGTGGGCCGGCAATCGTCCGTGCACGCCGGATTCGCTGCCGATCATCGATCGCGTGCCGGGCGAGGACATCTTCGTGGCGACCGGCCATGGTCATCTAGGGCTGACGCAGGGGCCGGTCACGGGGAAGCTGATCGATCAGATGATGGCCGGCGAGGCGCCGGAGATTCCGCTGGCGCCGTATGCGCTGGCGCGGTTCGGATGAACGATGTGGCGGTGGATGTGGGAGCGACGTAAGTCGCGATCGCAGATATCGGTGGTCAGCGCGTCTCGATCGAGACGCGCGTTCTCGGCAAGGTGGAAGCCTTCTTCGCCTTGAGGGGCGCCCGGCCGGGCACATGGTGTCTTGCGGTCGGCGTTCGCGACTTACGTCGCTCCCACAAGGGCGAACTGCGCGTCACGCGCCGCCGGCGAACCCGGCCTGCCGCCACGCCTCGAACACCACCACGGCGACCGTGTTGGACAGGTTGAGGCTGCGGTTGTTCGGGCGCATCGGCAGGCGCAGGCGCTGCGCTTCCGGCACACCGTCCAGCACCTCCTGCGGCAGGCCGCGCGTTTCCGGGCCGAACAGGAAGGCGTCGCGCGGCCGATAGGCGGGCTGGTCGTAACGGACGGTGCCGCGCGTGCTCAGCGCGAACAGGCGCGCAGGGCGGATGCGCTGCAGGGCGGCATCGAGCGAGGCGTGGACCTGCAGCGTGGCGTACTCGTGGTAATCCAGGCCGGCGCGCTTGAGCTGCTTGTCTTCCAATGCGAACCCGAGCGGTTCGATCAGGTGCAGCCGCGCGCCGGTGTTCGCGCAGAGGCGGATGGCATTGCCGGTATTCGGGGGAATTTCCGGCTGATACAGCAGGACGTCGATGTCCAGGGTGTCGGTCATGGCGCGCATTCTACGCGGCGCTGCATGGCCTCACGGGCGGGGGTGCGGTGGAACTCCGGCCGGCCGGCTTGCGTGAAGACGCAGGTGGAACGTGTACCGCTTGCGACTCAGCGCGAAGCCAGCTGGCCGGCCAGCGCGCCCGCCTGCACCGCGATCTGCTGCATGTCCTCGGCCGAGGGACGCACGGTGACCACCGGCATGTCGACCACGCGCACCGCCTGCTGGGCGAGGAACTGGGCCAGTTCGTCGGCGCTCGGGGTCACGGTGATGGTGGCCAGGTCGACGATCTTGGTGTCCTTGTACGTCTGGTAGTGCGCCAGGTCGGCGGCGTCCGGAGTCACGGTGACGGTCGGCAGGTCGACGATGCGCGCAACCGGGGCAACGGTGCCGCGGGAGGTATCGGCGTGCGTGGCGGAGACGACCATGGCACCGGCGCACAGGGCGAACACGGCGGCGGCGGTCAGGGGGAGGAGGTTCTTGGCGTTCATTGTCATGCCTCTGTAGTGATGTTGTTGAGTGGTGTGGTAGTAAGGTAGTACACCTAAACGCAGCGATCAAGCAAAACGGGTTGTTTTGGTGAGTTGATTCAGGCTTCAGTCAGCTTTGATGGGGTGCTGCGCGTTCTTGTTCTGGGTTACGCAGAAACCATGCCAGCTTCAAGTGGTTGATTCTTATGTGTTTCGTTACGCATCCTGCGTGTCCGCTCTCCGGAATCGCTGTCCGTCCGGCTGTCCGTCCTGCTTGAATCCAGACGTAGCGGGGCGTGCTTTGTGACCTCGAACACGCCGCTTCGCCCCGTGTCCGGTCAATCCGGTGCACACGGGTTTGGATGCCGTTCAACTCGGAAGCGTTGCGCCGTTGAGGGAGGTGCGCGGCGAACGTTCAGCTTCACCAGGGCAGCGGGTCGCCCTGCCAGTCGAGGAAGCGCCCGCTGTCCTCGAGGCCGAGGTGGTCGATCACGTGCAGCAGGCCGTTGGCGGAGTCCGCCACGGAAAGTGCGGCGTTGTCGCCGCCCATGTCGGTGCGCACCCAGCCTGGGTGCAGCGCGACCACCTTGATGCCGCGCGGCGCCAGCGCCTGGGCAAGCAGCGACGTCACCATGTTCTGCGCCGCCTTGCCGATCGCGTAGCTGGGCGTGCGGAACTCCTGGCGCAGGGCGATCGAACCGATCTCGGAGGAGATGTTCGCCACCACCGCACCGTCGGCGAGCTGCGGCGCCAGCGCCTGGGTCAGCAGGAGCGGTCCGCTGGCGTGCGTGTGGAAGCTGAGGTCCAGATCGGCGGCGGCGACCTGGCCGAAGCGTTCGCCGCCGCGCAGCACGCCGGCATTGTTGATGAGCAGGTGCAGCGGCGCTTCGTCGATGACCAGCGGCAACTCGCGCAGCAGCACGTCGCGGCTGCGCGCATCGGTCACGTCCAGCGGCAGTACATGCAGGCGGCCGGGGTGCTCGCCGGCCAGCCGGTTCAATGCCGTCGCCTTGCCGGGATGGCGGCAGGTCGCCACCACGTGCCGCTGGCGGGCCAGCAACTGGGAAGCGAGTTCCAGTCCGAGGCCGCGATTGGCGCCGGTCACCAGGCAGTGCTTGCGGTCCATGTCGCCTCCGCGTCAGGGGTTCGAGGGCATCGGCGCGGCGACGGCCGTGCCGAAGGTCATGGCTTGTGGCCTAGTGTAATGACCGCGGACGGGGGCTAGCATCGGGGGTTCTGCAGGCCCATTCAGTATCGAAGGAGTGTCCATGTCCCTTTCCCGCCGGCCCCGCGCCGCCCTGCTCGCCGTCGTCCTGTCCGCCGCCCTCGGGGGCCTGGCGTACGTCCCGGCCGCCACGTATGCAACGCCGGCCGTCGGTGCGGACATCGTCATCCCGTACGAGGAGTTCACCCTGCCCAACGGCCTGCGGGTGATCGTGCATACGGACCGCAAGGCGCCGATCGTGGCGGTCAACATCTGGTACCACGTGGGCAGCAAGAACGAGACCCCGGGCCGCACCGGCTTCGCGCACCTGTTCGAGCACCTGATGTTCCAGGGCAGCGAGAACCACGACGGCGAATTCTTCACTCCGTTCGAGCTGGTCGGCGCCACCGACCAGAACGGCACCACCAACCAGGACCGCACCAACTACTTCCAGAACGTGCCGACCACCGCGCTGGACATGGCGCTGTGGATGGAGTCCGACCGCATGGGCCACCTGCTCGGCGCGATCGACCAGAAGGCGCTGGACGAGCAGCGCGGCGTGGTGCAGAACGAGAAGCGCCAGGGCGAGAACCAGCCCTACGGCCGCCGCATCAGCGCGCGCATGTTCGAGGCGCTGTACCCGGCCGGGCATCCGTACAGCTGGCAGACCATCGGCTCCATGGCCGACCTCGATGCCGCCACGCTCGATGACGTGAAGACCTGGTTCCGCAGCTGGTACGGCCCCAACAACGCCGTGCTGGTGCTGGCCGGCGACATCGACGTTGCTACGGCGAAGGAGAAGGTGACGCGCTACTTCGGCGACATCCCGGCCAGCGCCACGCTGGCGGACATGAAGACCAACATTCCCAAGCATCCCCGCGACACCAGGGAGGTCATCCCCGACCGCGTGCCGCAGGTGCGCGTCTACCGGGGCTGGCCGGTCGCCGAGATGGGGACCCGGGACGCCACCCTGCTGGACCTGTTCGCCCAGGTGCTGGGCGGCAGCGCCGCGTCGCGCTTCGACACGCGCCTGGTCCACGGCGACAAGATCGCCGACCAGGCCAGCGCCTACCAGTGGAGCAGCGAGATCAGCGGCACCTTCTTCCTCATGTCCACGGTGAAGGAAGGCGTCGACCCGGCCAAGGTCGAGGCGGCGCTGGACGAAGAGCTCAAGCGCCTGATCGCGCAGGGTCCGACGGCCGAGGAACTGGAGCGCGCGCGTGTCTCCGGCGTGGCCGCCTTCGTCCGGGGCATCGAGCGCATCGGCGGTTTCGGCGGCAAGTCCGACGTGCTGGCCTCGTGCGCCGTGTATCAGAACAAGCCCGACTGCTACCGGGACGAACTGGCCGTCTACGCCAGCGCCACGCCGGCCGAGGTGCAGGCCGCCGCGAAGAAGTGGCTGAGCGGCGCCTCGCACACCATCCTGGTGCAGCCCAGCGAGACACCGGCCTCGGCGCTGCCGGAGACCGTGTTCGCGGCACCCGCCACCACGCCGGCGGCCACGCCGACGGTGGACCCGAAGTTCAAGACGGTGAAGACCGACGTCGACCGCCGCCTGGGCGTGCCGAAGACCACCACCTTCCCCGACCTGAAGTTCCCGGCCGTGCAGCGCGCCACGCTGTCCAACGGCATGCAGGTCACGCTGGCCGAGCGCCACGAAACGCCGGTGGTGCAGATCAACGTGGAATTCCCGGGCGGTTACGCGGCCGACGTCGGCAAGAAGCTGGGCACCGCCAGCTTCGCGCTGCAGATGATGGACGAGGGGGCCGGCGAGTACGGCGCGCTCGACTTCGCCGCGCGCAAGGAAGCGCTGGGCGCCGAACTGACCACCGGCGCCGGCCTGGATTCGGCGTCGGTCGGGCTGTCGGCGCTGACCGACAAGCTGGCGCCCTCGCTGGACCTGCTGGCCGACGTGCTGCGCCGTCCGACCTTCGCGCCGGCGGAAATCGAGCGCGTGCGCGCCACCTGGATCGCCGGCATCAAGCAGGAGAAGGCGCGTCCGCAGACCGCCGCGCTGCGCACGCTGCCGCCGCTGCTGTACGGCGCCGGTCATCCCTACGCGATTCCGTTCACCGGCTCGGGCACGGAGGCCTCCATTGCCTCGCTGACGCGCGAGGATCTGGTCGGGTTCCACCGCGACTGGCTGCAGCCGTCGCAGGCGCGCATCACCGTGGTCGGCGACACCACGCTGGCCGAGATCGTGCCGCTGCTCGAAGCCCGTCTGGGCGACTGGACGTCGGCGCCCAACGCGCCCACGCTGGCCGCCGTGCCGACGGTGGCCAACCCCGCCAAGCCGCGCGTGTTCCTGATCGACCAGCCGGGCGCCATCCAGTCCAACGTGTATGCCGCGCAGCTGGTGCCGCCGACCGGCGATGCCGGCACCATCGATTTCGACTTCGCCAATGGTGTGCTGGGCGGGCAGTTCAGCTCGCGCCTCAACATGAACCTGCGCGAGAACAAGCACTGGGCTTACGGCTCCTACAGCGGCGCCCGCAATGCGCTCGGCCAGCGTCCGTGGTGGGCCAGCGCCGCGGTGCAGAGCGACCGTACGGCCGATTCGATGAAGGAGCTGCAGAAGGAAATCAGCGAGTTCGCCAAGGGCCAGGCCCCGGCGCGGCCGGACGAGATCGCCAAGATCCGCGCCGCCAACACGCTGGAACTGCCCGGCGCGTACGAGACGGCCTCGGCGGTGCTGGGCCAGATCGCCTCCAACCAGCGCTACGGCCGGCCGGACGACTACATCCTGCAGTACAAGGCCCGCAACGAGGCCATCGGCGCCGCCGATGTCGCCAAGGCCGCCGCCACCCTGTCCCCGTCCTCGCTGACGTGGGTGGTGGTCGGCGACCTGTCCAAGGTGGGCGACTCGGTCCGCGCGCTGCAACTGGGCGAGGCGGTCGAGCTGGATGCCGACGGCAACATCAAGAAGAAGTAAGCCCGTGGCTTGCGCCGCTCCCCGTGGCCGAGGGGCGGCGCATGGCCCGGATCGATTCATCCGGCATCGGCCAGAATGGCCGCGACTCACACCAAGGTGATCCCGATGCGTTTCGTCCTGCTGGCTGCGGCTTCCACCGTCTTGTTGTCCGCCTGCACCTGGGTGCACCTGGCGCCCAACGCCAAGGCCGTGCGAGTGGTGGCGCCCGGCGCCGCCCCCGCCGGTTGCGAGAAGCGCGGCGAGGTGTCGGTCTCCGTCAAGGACAGCGTGGCGTTCTACGAGCGCAATGAACTGCGGGTGCGCGATGAGCTGGAAACGCTGGCCCGCAACGAGGCGCCCGGGTTGCAGGCCGACACGCTGCAGGCGCTCGGCGATCCGGCCAATGGCGAACAGCGGTTCGCGGCCTATCGCTGCGGCAGGTAAAAATGTGACGATAATCACATTTGAAGTCGGGTCTGGCCGATGCCGCCCTCCCGTAAAGATGCGGTGAAGGCGGGAAGCCGTTACCCTTGTCGGCCCCCTCGCCTGAGCCTTGGCGCTAACCTCGATGCTCTTCAAGAATGTCTCCATCGCGGGACTGGCGCACATCGATGCGCCGCACACGCTGACGTCCGCCGAAATCAACGCCCGGCTGCAGCCCACGCTCGACCGCCTGGGCATCAAGACCGACGTGCTGAACGACGTGGCCGGCGTGCACGCCCGCCGCCTGTGGGACGACGACACTCAGGCCTCCGACGCCGCCACGATGGCGGCGAAGAAGGCGCTGGCCGACGCCGGCATCGGCGCCGACAAGGTCGGCCTGGTGGTCAACACGTCCGTCAGCCGCGATTACCTGGAACCGTCCACCGCCAGCATCGTCTGCGGCAACCTGGGCGTGGGCGACCACTGCCAGACCTTCGACGTGGCCAACGCCTGCCTCGCCTTCATCAACGGCATGGACATCGCCGCCCGCATGCTGGAGCGCGACGAGATCGACTACGCGCTGGTCGTCGATGGCGAGACCGCCAACCTGGTATACGAGAAGACCATCGAGCGCCTCAACGCGCCCGACGTCACCGAGCAGCAGTTCCGCGACGAACTGGCCGCCCTGACCCTGGGCTGCGGTGCCGTGGCGATGGTGCTGACGCGCCGTGCGCTGGCTCCGGAAGCCCCGCGCTACAAGGGTGGCGTGACCCGCTCGGCCACCGAGTGGAACAAGCTCTGCCGCGGCAACCTGGACCGCATGGTCACCGACACCCGCATGCTGCTGATCGAGGGCATGAAGCTGGCCACCAAGACCTTCGCCGCCGCGAAGGTCGCGCTGGGCTGGGCGGTGGACGAACTGGACCAGTTCGTCATCCACCAGGTCAGCCGTCCGCACACGCAGGCGTTCGTGAAGTCCTTCGGCATCGACCCCAAGAAGGTCATGACCATCTTCACCGAACACGGCAACATCGGCCCGGCCAGCGTGCCTATCGTGCTGAGCAAGCTCAAGGAACTGGGCAAGCTGAAGAAGGGCGACCGCATCGCCCTGCTCGGCATCGGCTCGGGCCTGAACTGCACGATGGCCGAGGTGGAGTGGTAACGACAGGCGAATCAGCCGTTACTTAAAATCCACCATCACCGCCTAAGTAACGGTAGCGATCCTCAAGAAGCTCGCCTTCCATTTAAGTAACGAAAATAATAGTATTCGTTACTTAGATGGATGGTGGGATGTATGGAGCGGCAAACCGGAAATTACATTCTCAGCAGTCTGAACGGGCAAGCTTACAAAGCATTCGTTCCTGCACCGCTGCCTCCCCTGCCTCCGCTGCAGCTGGATCACGCTCTGGTCGTGCTGCGGGACCGTGCGCTCGTGGCATTGGGCGAGTTAAAGGGCATCACGCGTATTCTTCCTGATGCAAGGTTGTTCCTTTATCAGTACGTGCGAAAGGAAGCCCTGTTATCGTCACAGATCGAAGGCACTCAATCTTCCTTGTCCGATCTGCTGCTTTTCGAGCTGGACGAGGCTCCCGGCGTCCCCTTGGACGATGTACGCGAAGTGTCCAACTACATGGACGCGCTGGAGCACGGTCTGTCGCGTCTTCGCGGAGAATTTCCACTCTCGCTGCGATTACTGCGGGAGATGCATGAACATCTGCTGCGAAGGGGGAGGGGCAGCTCGAAAGCGCCGGGTGAATTCAGGAAGACGCCGGTCTGGATCGGAGGCCCGAGTCCGGACCGCGCACAGTTCGTGCCGCCGCCGGCAGATGCCCTTCTCGAATGCCTGGATGCCTTAGAGCGATTCCTGCACGCCACCGAAGATGGCATTTCACCTCTCGCACGGGCTGGCTTGGCGCATGTGCAGTTCGAGACCATCCACCCATTCCTCGACGGCAATGGAAGGCTGGGGCGTCTTCTGATCGTCCTGATGCTATGTGATGCTGGACTGCTGGATGAGCCGTCGCTCTACCTTAGCCTGTACTTCAAGTCGCGGCGTGACGAGTACTACCAGCGTCTGGATGCTGTACGCACGCAAGGCGACTGGGAGGGATGGCTGCGCTTCTTCTTCGATGGTGTCGCTGCGACTTCGGGTCAAGCGGTGGACACCGCGCAGCGACTGTTGCGTCTGTTTCAGGACGATCGCGAACGTCTGCGGGCAACCGGCAGGATCGCGGGTACGGTGTTGCAGCTGCATGAAGCGTTCACTCGCAATCCCCTACGTACCATTCCCAGGCTGGTCGATGAGTCGGGCCTTTCCAAGCCGGCAATATCGCGCGGCCTTGATGTCATGCGGAAGCTCGGCATCATTCGTGAGATCACGGGGAAGCAGCGCTACATGATCTTTGCCTATCAACCTTATCTCGACATCCTGAGTGAAGGTGCACAGCCCCTCTGACATGACGTGGTGACCCATCCCATGAACCTTCCCGGCTACCCCTCCCATCCCAAACGTTTCGAGGTCCGTCCGGGCCTGTCGATGAACTACCTCGACGAAGGTCCGCGCGATGGCGAGGTGGTGGTGATGCTGCACGGCAATCCGTCGTGGAGCTATTACTGGCGCACGCTGGTGGCGGGGCTGTCGGACAAGTACCGATGCATCGTGCCCGACCATATCGGCATGGGCCTGTCCGACAAGCCGGACGACAGCCGCTACGAGTACACCCTGCAGTCGCGCGTGGACGACGTCGCCGCGCTGCTGAAGCACCTGGGCATCACCGGCCCCGTGACACTGGCCGTGCACGACTGGGGCGGCATGATCGGCTTCGGCTGGGCGCTCTCGCACGCCGCGCAGGTGAAGCGCCTGGCGGTCACCAATACCGCCGCGTTCCCGATGCCGGCCGCGAAGAAGATGCCGTGGCGGATCGCACTGGGTCGCGACTGGGCGGCGGGCGAATGGATCGTCCGCGGTTTCAATGCGTTTTCCGCCGGCGCGTCGTGGATCGGCGTGAAGCGGCGCATGCCGGCCGACGTTCGCCGCGCCTACGTGGCGCCGTACGACACCTGGGCCAACCGCATCGCCACCATCCGCTTCATGCAGGACATTCCGCTCGGCCCGCAGGACAAGGCATGGCCATTGCTGGACGCCGCCGGCAAGGCGCTGCCGTCGTTCGCGGACCGGCCGGCATTCCTCGGCTGGGGCCTGCAGGACTTCGTGTTCGACAGGCACTTCCTGGACGGTTTCCGCGCCGCGTTGCCGAACGCGGAAGTGCATGCGTACGAAGACGCGGGCCACTACGTGCTGGAAGACAAGCACGAGATCCTGGTGCCGCTGATCCGCGATTTCCTGGATCGCCATCCGCTGGATTGAATCCTTGCCGAGGGCGCGTAGCCGGGGAAGGCCGAAGGCCGCACCCGGGGAACCAGGCGCCACCGCATCGCATCCCGGGTTCGCTGCGCTTACCCGGCTACCCAGTCTTCCTAGACCGCCTGCCGTCGAATCGATCCGTCGTCCCCAAAATGATGAGGGACCGATTCGCTGCTGTCGTAGAGCCGAGCTTGCTCGGCTGCTCCTTGCTGACGCGGGGAAGGCAAGGAGCAAGCTCCGCTCTACGATGGCCGGTCAGAACTCCGGCAACGGGTTCTTCTCCGCCTCCACCACACCCACCCAGTCCGCGTCCACCAGCAACGGCAGGCCATGCGCCAGCCGCGCCTTGTCGCACTGTGTGCTGCGCTCGCCGAACTCCAGCGACGCCGGCACCAGCGCGCAGACCGAGGGCCGCCGGTCGTGGATGGTGCAGCGGCTGTAGCGGCCGATGTCGGCGTCCAGCGCCACGCAACGCGGATCCTTCTGGGACGTGCCGCGCATCACGCGCTCGTGCACGCGCAGCGGCTCGGTCAGCTCGATCGGCACCACGCCGCCCTGGTCGGGGTCCGCCTCGCTCCAGTGGAAGCTGACGCGGAAGTGGGCGCAGCAGGCGCCGCAGGTCAGGCAGGGGTGCATCGGCGTGGGCGGGCGTCAGGACGCGGGCGGGACGCGCATTCTGCCAACGCCGCGGGCTGACGCAAGTACCGCCCAGCGGCGACAATGCCCGCATGACCGATCCGTGCAACATCGCCGCCAGCCTTCCGCGACTGGCCCGCGAGCAGCCCGACCGTGTGGCCATGCGCTGCCCCGATGGCGCCGGCCGCTACACCCGCGCGCTCACCTACGCGCAGCTCGATGCCCGCAGCGACGCCATCGCCGCCGGCCTGGGCGCCTACGGCATCGGCCGCGGCAGCCGCGCCGTCGTGATGGTGCGGCCCACGCCGGAGTTCTTCCTGCTGATGTTCGCGCTGTTCAAGGCCGGCGCCGTGCCGGTGCTGGTGGACCCCGGCATCGACCGCCGCGCGCTGAAGCAGTGCCTGGACGAAGCCGAGCCCGAGGCCTTCATCGGCATCCCGCTGGCCCACGTCGCGCGCTGCGTGCTGGGCTGGGCGAAGTCGGCGAAAAAGATCGTCACCGTCGGCACGCGCTGGGGCTGGGGCGGTACCACGCTGGCGAAGATCGAGGCGCGCGGTAGCGGCGCGGGCCAGCAGCTCGCGGACACCTCGCCCGACGATGTCGCCGCCATCCTGTTCACCAGCGGCTCCACCGGCGTGCCGAAGGGCGTGGTCTACCGCCACCGCCATTTCGTCGCCCAGATCGACCTGCTGCGCAACGCGTTCGGCCTGCAGCCCGGCGGTGTCGACCTGCCGACGTTCCCGCCGTTCGCGCTTTTCGATCCCGCGCTGGGGCTGACCTCGGTGATCCCCGACATGGATCCCACCCGACCCGCCAGCGCCGATCCGCGGAAGCTGCACGCCGCCATCGCGCGTTTCGGCGTCACCCAGCTGTTCGGTTCGCCCGCGCTGATGAAGGTGCTCGCCGACCACGGCGCGCCGCTGCCCACCGTGCAACGCGTGACCTCGGCCGGTGCGCCGGTGCCGCCGGACACGGTGGCGAAGATCCGCACGCTGCTGCCCGTCGGCGCGCAGTTCTGGACGCCGTACGGCGCCACCGAATGCCTGCCCGTCGCCGTCATCGAAGGTCGCGAACTGGAAGCCACGCGCGCGGCGACCGAAGCCGGCGCCGGCACCTGCGTCGGCCGCCCCGTGCCGCCGAACGAAGTCCGCATCATCCGCATCACCGATGACGCCATCGCCGACTGGACCGGGGCCGAGGTGTTGCCCGAGGGCGGGATCGGCGAGATCACCGTCGCCGGTCCCGCCGCCACCGACACCTACTTCCGCCGCGAGACGGCCACGCGCCTTGCCAAGATCCGCGAAGCGCTGCCCGACGGCGGCGAGCGCATCGTGCATCGCATGGGCGACGTTGGCTGGTTCGACGGCGACGGCCGGCTGTGGTTCTGCGGGCGCAAGACGCAGCGCGTGAAAACCGCCGCCGGTCCGCTCTACACCGAGCAGGTCGAACCCGTGTTCAACACGCATCCGCAGGTCCGCCGCACCGCGCTGGTCGGCGTCGGCGATGCGGGCCGGCAGCGGCCGGTGCTGTGCTACGAGCTGATGCCCGGCGCCAGCGTCGACCGGGCGCAGATGGAAACCGAGCTGCGCGCCATCGCCGCGCGCCATCCGCATACCTCGCGCATCACCACCTACCTGCCGCATCGGGGTTTCCCGGTCGACATCCGCCACAACGCCAAGATCGGCCGCGAGACGCTGGCCGCATGGGCCGCCGGCCAGTTCGCGCGCGAGTCGCAACGATGACCGGTACGGTCAGCCTCTTCCTCTCGCGCACCGGCGGGCCGCCGTTCCTGGGATCGGTGGGCTATGTCAACGACGCTGTCCGGCCGCTGCTGGAAGCACGCGGGATGCAGGTGGACAGCTTCCAGCCGCCGCTGGCCGGCGGCGGGACCGAAGAAGCCATGCTGCCGTTCGCCCTGGCGGCGGAATACGCACGCCACGCGGGGCGACCCCGCGCCGACGTCGCGCTGTACGACGGCGCCGGCACGCTGGTGCTGCCGCCGGACCGGACGCACGCCGGGCGCAACGTGGTGCTTTACCACGGCCTGGTGTACGGCACAGGCAACTGGCTGACCAATCCCGACGTTGACCTGCATCTGGGTAATTCGCCCTATCAGGCGGCCGTGCTGCGTGCCCTGTTCGCCACACCCGACTGGACCCGGCGCCGCCTGCTGAATCCGGGCGGTTTCAGCGTCACGCGCGACGTGCGCCTGCCGGTACCGTGTGTGGAAGCGCCCGACGGCCATCCCGGTTTCGCACGGGGGAACGACCTGCCGCCCGGTGTGCTGGCATTGGCGGACAAGGCGGTGCTGGGCCATGCCCTGCAGCACGACAAACAGGATCTCGTCGCGACCGTCGCCATCCTGTACTGGCTCAACCTGCGGGCGAGAGAGGCGGGCACCCCGCACGTGATGCTGCTGATCTCCGATGCGTCGCTCAGCCACGAGCGCTACGCCGCCCTCGACGGCCTGCTCGCCGGAACCGGCTTCCGCTGCGCGGATTTCCTCGTGCCGCTGCCGCACCTCACCCAGCGCGCGGTCGTGCAGGTCATGCGCGCCTGCCGCTTCGCGCTTGCGTACAACCGTTTCCCCGAGCCGTTCGGTTTCTACCCGCTGGAATCGGTCTACCAGGGCTGTCCGGTCTATACGAATGGCGTTGGCAACAATCGTCACCTGCTGCCCGCGGACCACGGCATCCAGGTCCTGGAAACCGCCGGCATGGCGCCCGTGCCCGGACGGGGGCCGGACCTGCGCGCCTATCGCGCGGTGGCCGAGCGGATCGCGCAGGACCTGGCGGCACCCGGAGAAACGCACCGTGCCTGCGCCAGGGGGCGTGACAGGATCGCAGCGACCTGGTCGATGGAGAATTTCGGCGACGATCTCGCGCAGGCGCTGACGTCGCTCGACGAAGCCGCCCCGGCGGTGCCCGCTTTCGACGCGCTTGAGGTGGCGACCAGCCCGCTGGTGCGCAGTCTCGACCTCGACACCGGCGTGTGTTTCAACGATTACGCCACCACGGTGCTGGAGGCTGCCGAATGCGCGCTTCTCCGCGACCTGCTCGGCCGTCCCGCGCACGCGCTGTCGGGCGAGGAGATGGCGCGAATCGAGCGCCAGCATCGCTTCTTCGCGCGCGGCCTGCTGACGCTGCGCCCGCCCACTCCGTCATCGCATTCCTGAGGAACCCGCATCATGAAGATTCTCGTCACCGGCGGCGGCGGTTTCCTGGGACAGGCGCTGTGCCGCGGCCTGGTCCAACGTGGGCACGAGGTCATCAGCCTCAATCGCGGTTATTACCCGGCGTTGCGCGAACTCGGCGTAGGGCAGGTGCAGGGCGATCTCGCCGATGCGCATGCGGTGCGGCACGCCGCCGATGGCGTCGATGCGATCTTCCACAACGCGGCCAAGGCCGGCGCCTGGGGCAGCTACAGGAGCTACCACGACGCCAACGTGGTCGGCACGCAGAACGTGCTGGATGCCTGCCGCGCGCACGGCATCGCCCGCCTGGTCTATACCTCGACGCCCAGCGTGACGCATCGCGCCACGCATCCGGTCGAAGGCGGCAGCGCGGACGACGTGCCGTACGGGGAAGGCTTCAAGGCGCCGTACGCCACCACCAAGACGATCGCGGAGAAGGCGGTATTGGCCGCCAACGACGCCACACTGGCGACGGTCGCACTGCGCCCGCGGCTGATCTGGGGGCCGGGCGACCACCAGATCCTGCCGCGGCTGGTGTCGCGGGCGCGCGCCGGCCGGTTGCGCGTGGTCGGCAGTGGCGAGAACCACGTCGACACCACCTATATCGACAATGCGGCGCAGGCGCACTTCGATGCGTTCGATCATCTTGCGCCGGGTGCCGCCTGCGCGGGCAAGGCCTATTTCATTTCCAACGGCGAGCCATGGCCGATGCGCAAACTGCTCGACGCGTTGCTGGAAACGGCCGGCGCGCCGCGCGTGGACAAGCAGTTGTCGTTCAAGGCTGCGTACCGCATCGGCGCGGTCTGCGAAACGTTGTGGACCGTGCTGCCGCTGAAGGGCGAGCCGCCGATGACGCGCTTCCTGGCCGAACAGCTCAGCACCGCGCACTGGTACGACATGGCGCCGGCGCGGCGCGACTTCGGCTACGTGCCGCGGGTGTCGATGGAGGAAGGGTTCGAGCGATTGCGCGCGTGGCTGCGCGATCATCCCGTGTGATGCGGGCCCTCCACGGCGCCGATGCCTTCACGCCCGGATCACGACGCTGAAGCCTGTCCATATCGCCGCGGACGACGCTCACGCGATGACGACTCCCCCCGTTTCAGCATGCGCACGCCACTACCGGCTGCACCACTGGCCAATGCCAAAGGGAGTTTCCATGCTGCGCTACGCCATCATCTTCTTCGTCATCGCGCTCATCGCTGCCGTGCTGGGTTTCAGCGGCATCGCCGGCGCCGCCACCAACATCGCGTGGGTGCTGTTCGTCGTCTTCGTGATCCTGGCGATCATCTCGCTGCTGCGCGGCAAGCGCGTCTGACGCGTCACCGTTTCCCTCCGCCGGGACGGCAGGACGCCGTCGAGCCCGCCCCGAGCCCGCACGATGCGGGCAGAAGGGCGGGCGGGGCGTACAGGCCCTAGAATGGCGGCATGGACCTGTCCCCGTTCGATGCCCTGAAACCCCTCGCCAGTCGCGCACTGGAAGCTGCACTCAACCAGGCGCTGTCACTCGACCCCGATACGTCCGCCGCGTTGCTGCCGCTCGAAGGCCGCCGCATCCAGCTGCAGGTCGAGGCACCCCCGCTGGCGATGGACATCACCGTCGGCGGCGGCCGCCTGCAGGTCGGGCCCGCCAGTGAGGTCCTTGAAGTCGACCTCGCCGTGCGCAGCACGCTTGGTGGCCTGCTCGGCCAGCTTCCCTTCTTGCGTCGCGACCACGCCACGCCCGTGGGCAAGGTCAAGGTCTCCGGCGATGCCGATCTGGCGCGTCGCCTGCAGACGCTCGCGAGCCGCTTCGATCCGGACTGGTCGCTGCCGTTCACGCGCGTGTTCGGTGACGTGATCGGTGTGCAGGTCGCCAATGCGGTCCGCGCCGGCCTGCAGCAGGTCCGGGTCGCCGCGGGCAACCTGGCCGAAAGCGCCGCCGACTACATCACCGAGGAATCGCGCGACGTGGTGGGACGCGAAGAACTGAATGCCTTCCATGACGATGTCGATGCGATCCGCGACGACGTCGAGCGCATGGCCGTACGTGTCGGCCGCCTGGCGGCCCGCGTGGAGCATCGCGCATGAAGTCCGTGTTGCGCGCCAGCCGCATCGGCCGGGTACTGCTGCGCTATCGCCTCGACGACCTGCTCGACGGCACGCTGGTCGAACGCTGGTTGAAGCTCGGTCGTCCGTTCGTGCCACGCGCCTCGGCCGAGATCGCCGCCCAGCCGCGCGGCGCGCGTCTGCGGCTGGCGCTGCAGGAGCTGGGTCCGATCTTCGTCAAGTTCGGCCAGATCCTGTCCACACGTCGCGATCTGATCCCGCCCGACATCGCGGAAGAACTCACCCTGCTGCAGGACCGGGTCGCGCCGTTCGATGGCGATCGTGCGCGGGCGCTGGTCGAGGAGGAACTCGGCCGTCCGATTCACGAGGCGTTCGAGCACTTCGACACCACCCCGCTCGCATCCGCGTCCATCGCCCAGGTGCATGCGGCCACGCTGCCCGGCGGGCGCGAGGTGGTGGTCAAGGTGCTGCGCCCCGACATCCGCCAGCAGATCGCCGGCGACATCGCGCTGCTCGAAAGCGTCGCCGCCATCGTCGAGCGCGCCCATCCCAACGCCGACAAGATCCGCCCGCGCGAGATCGTCGCCGAGATCGAGAACACCCTGGCCGCCGAGCTCGACCTGCAGCGCGAGGCGGGCAATGCCAGCGTGCTGCGGCGCAACTGGGCCGAGTCGCCCGACCTCTATGTGCCCGAGGTGATCTGGTCGCACACCGCCGAGCGCGCGATGACGATGGAGCGCGTGCGCGGCATCCCGTCCGACGACATCGCCGCCCTCGACGCCGCCGGCATCGATCGCCGCGCGCTGGCCGCCAAGGGCGTGCGCGTGTTCTACCAGCAGGTGTTCCGCGACAACTTCTTCCACGCCGACGCCCACGCCGGCAACATCTGGGTCGATCCGGAACGGAAGACCGATCCTCGCTTCATCGCGCTGGATTTCGGCATCATGGGCCAGCTCTCGCGCGACGACCAGTACTGGCTCGCCGAGAACTTCATGGCGATCTTCAACCGCGACTACCGCCGCATCGCCGAGCTGCACGTGCAGGCCGGCTGGATGCCGGCGCACATCCGCATCGACGAGCTGGAAGCCGCCGCGCGCGCCGTCTGCGAGCCGTACTTCACCCGCCCGCTCAGCGAGATCTCGCTGGCCGAGGTGCTGGCCAAGCTGTTCCGCACCGCGCAGCGCTACGAACTGACCCTGCAGCCGCAGCTGATCCTGCTGCAGAAGACCCTGCTCAACATCGAGGGCGTGGGGCGCCAGCTGGATCCGCAGATCGACATCTGGGCCGTCGCCAAGCCGGTGCTGGAGCGCATCCTGCTGGAGCGCTACAGCCCGCAGCGGGCCGCGCAGGAATTCCGCAAGCGCCTGCCGGAGATCATGACCCACGCGCCGGACATGCCGCGGCTGGTGCACGCCTGGTTGAGCCAGCAGGTGGACGGCCGGCACGAGCTGTCGCTGCGCTCGAAGGATCTCACCGACCTCGCGCATACGATGAAGGGCATGCAGCGGCGCGTGGTCGCCGCCATTCTCGGCGTGGGCCTGCTGATCGTGGCCGCCGTGTTGTACGCGCTGGAAGCGGGCGGGCCGCGCCTGTTCGATGTTCCCGCGGCGGCATGGATCGCGGGCATCGGCGGGTTGTGGGCGCTGCTGGCGGCGTGGCCGAGGCGGTGAGGCAGGAGTGAGTTGGGAGGAGTGAGGTGGCGGCACTTGCTTTCACTCACTCCTGACTCCTCTCCCCTCAGGTCTCGCTCCATTGACGTGGCGGCAACGATTCCTTCGCATGCCTTGCGCACGACGCACGCTACGGTGGGTACTCATTCGTACGGAGTTCCCCCATGAGCCACCTGACCGGAAAACGCGTCGCCATCCTCGCCACCGACGGCTTCGAGCAGTCCGAACTGACCGAGCCGATGCGCGCCTTGAAGGAACATCAGGCCCAGGTCGACGTCGTCTCGCTGGAAAGCGGGCACATCCAGGGTTTCAAGCATTTCGACAAGGGCGACGAGGTCAAGGTGGACCACGTACTGTCCGAGGTCAGCGCACAGGACTATGACGCGCTGGTCATTCCCGGCGGCCTGTTCAATCCGGACGCGCTGCGCGTGGACGACAAGGCGCTCGCCTTCACTCGCGGCTTCTTCGATGCCGGCAAGCCGGTCGGCGCGATCTGCCACGGCCCCTGGGTGCTGGCCAATGCCGACGTGCTGAAGGGACGTACCGTCACCTCGGTGCCGAACATCCGCAAGGACCTGGAGAACGCCGGCGCGACCTGGAAGGACGACGAAGTGATCGTCGACAAGGGCCTGGTCACCAGCCGTACGCCCGATGACCTGCCCGCCTTCTGCGCGAAGCTGGTGGAAGAGATCGCGGAAGGAACGCACGACGGCCAGCGCCGTTCGGCCTGACCAGCGCACGACCCGCGTTGTCGCTGGGTGCGGCAACGCGGTCTTTCAGCCGTCCCCTGAGCGTAATCGACACTGCGGCAGCGGAAGGGGGCCATACACCCTGAACGTGCCCGCAAAACCGCCCTGTTCGACCACATACACGGCGCGTGCCTCGGTATCGACATGGAGCGTATGACGGTAACCGTCGGCCACCATGCCCGTATCGGAAAGCGGTGTGCCCAAGGTGTGCTGCAGTGCCTCCGGGGGGGATGCGATGATCGGCCATGCCTGCTGCACGCCGTAGGGGCCGACGAAGGGTCGTAGACGCTCCGCCACGCAGGCGGTGACCGGATCCACGACGGTCGACGGTGCGCCGCTGTCGATCGTCAGGATCACGGGCGGCGGAACCGGCTCGCCGGACACGGCCACGGCCAGCATCGCCGACAGCAGGTTGCCAGGCAGGAGGTTCTCCTTTTCTGTTGCCCGGGCACATCTTGCCTCACTTCCGGGCGCGGGAGCGTCGCCACACCGTCCGTGCGTCCTCACCGTTCAAGCGCCGCCTGCGCGACAATGGCGGCCCGCCTGCCTGGAGCCGCTCATGCGTCGTTGGCGTTGGATACTGTCGATCCTGCTGGGCGTCGGGTGCATGCCCGTGCATGCGACCGATCTGCTGTCCGTCATGAGCTTCAACATCCGCCTGCCCGCCGAGAGCGATGGCGTGGATTACTGGGAAACGCGCAAGCCGCTGGCGGTAAAGATGCTGCGCGAGCAGGCGCCCGACGTGATCGGCCTGCAGGAACTGGTGAAGGCCCAGGCCGAGTACCTGGCGCGTGAAATGCCGCAGTACGCGTGGTTCGGTCGCGGGCGCGAGGCCGATGGCGGCGGCGAACACATGGGCGTGTTCTACCGCAAGGACCGTCTGAAGGTGGTCGATGCCGGCGACTTCTGGTTGTCCGACACACCTGACGTGCCGGGCAGCATCAGCTGGAATCATCCGCACCCGCGCCTGGTGACATGGGCCCTGTTCGAGCGGCGCGGCGACGGCAAGCGCTTCTATCTGCTCAACACCCACCTGCCATATCGTGACCAGGACGAAGCCGCGCGCGTGAAGGGCGCGAAGGCCATCGCCGCGTATCTGGCCACGTTGCCCGACGATGCGCCGGTGGTGCTGACCGGCGACTTCAACACCACGCCCGACAGCGAGGTGCATGCCGTGCTCGCCCGCGCGCTGCAGGATGCATGGACGGCCGCGCCCCGCGTCGAAGGCAGCGAGGCCACGTTCCATGGGTTCACCGGCAAGGCCGGCCGCCGCATCGACTGGATCATGGTCAAAGGCGTGCAGCCGGAATCGATCACCTCGGTGACCACGCGCTGGAACGGCCGCTATCCGTCCGACCACTTCCCGCTGGTGGCGACGCTGCGGCTCCCGTAGCGGCGGAACCGGGAGATCGCACCCGGAGCTCTCGACGCGAAGGCGACGGGCCCGCCATGCCTTCCTTCGCCCCGCGGGGCGGGGAGCAGATGCCCGAAGGGCTGATGAGGGAGGGGCGCGCGTGACAGCGAAGCGCGCGACAGGCTGCGATGGACATCGCTTCAGGTATGACGGCGAATACGGGTAAATCACGGCTCCACCCGTCCCTCACCCGCCTCCGGTACCCGCTGCCCGTTGCACGGAGCGAGTGGGTGACGCTCGGCGCATCATGATGACCCCGTCGTCGCGGGAGGTCTTCGTGGGAGCGACGTCAGTCGCGATGAGTGATCGCTACCGCTTCATCGCGACTGACGTCGCTCCCACGGCGGCAAAGGCGCCTCCGGCAGCATGCGGAGAACATCGGCGCACGCGGTACATGCCGCACAAACGGCAACGGCCCCTTGCGGGGCCGTTGTCGATGCGGTGGATCATCGTGCTGACGCTTCGTCAGCGCTCCGCTCGCTCGCGGTGCTTTTCCGCCATGAACCACATCGCGCCACCCCAGACCAGGCCGCCGATGGGGAAGCCGATCAGCGCGGCGGTCGCCAGCGGTACGAACTCCCTGTCGGTGAACACCATCATCAACCCGCACCACAGTACCGCGGTGGTGAGGCCCCAGCCGAGCATGCCGCGGTAGACGATGAAGCGCAGCGGCCCCTGGTCGCGGATCTTCTGCCAGCGGGCGAGGGCCGCGTCCCGCTTCGCATCGCTCATGGCGTCGATCCCGGGGCGGCGGCAGGCGCACTCGCCGCCTTCTTCGCGAAATCCCCCGCCACGAACACGCTCAGCGCCTCCGGCTTCAGGTGCTTGCGGATCGCCGCATTGACCTGCTCGCGCGTCAGCGCGGCGTATTTCGCATCCAGGTCGGCGGTGAACTGCATGGTGCGGCCGAAGTAGAGCTGGTCGGTCAGCATGCCGGCGACCGTACCGTCCTCGGCGCGGGCCTGCTGGCGCTCGGTCAGCGTGCCGGCCACGGCGTCCTTCAGTTCCTCGTCGGTGACGCCGTCCTTCACCAGCTTCTCCAGCTCCTCGCGGACCAGCGCTTCCACTTTCGCCATGTTCTCCGGGGCGGCAATGGCCTGCACGGTGAAGCTGCCGGCATCGTCCTGGCCGCTGCGGCTGTCGTCGGCGCGGATGCCGCTGGAGACGCCGTAGCTGAGGCCTTCCTGCTGGCGGATGCGATCGCCCAGGCGCGACTTCAACGCGCCGCCGCCGAAGATGCGGTTGGCGACGATCATCGCGGGGTAGTCCGGATCGGTCACCCGCAGCGGCAGGTTCTGCCGCGCCAGCAGCACCGCATTGGGCTTGTCCGGCGTCTCGAAGCGCTCGCGCTTGGCGGCCACATCGGTGTGGCGGGTATCGATGGAGGCGTACGGCGTGACCGCGTTCCAGCCTGCGAACAGCTGCTCCAGTTGCGTCCGCACGGCGACCGGGTCGAAATCGCCGACGATGGCGATCTCGCCTTCCGACGTGCCATAGAGATCGCGGTGGAACGCGCGCACGTCGTCCAGCGTCAGCGCCTTCATCATCGCGATGGATTCGTCCAGCGTGCGGTTGCGCAGCGGATGGCCGGCCGGCCACGGATCGAAGTACTGCGCCAGCGCCCGGCCGGCGATCGCGCCCGGCTCCTGGCGCGAGGCCTCCATGCCGGTCAGCGCCTGCACCCGCAGCTGCTCGAACTCGTCCTGGGGGAACGCCGGGTTGCGCAGCACGTCCGCGGCCAGCGCCAGCGCGTCGGCCAAATGCTCGCGCCGCGTCTGCAGGCCGATCGATGCGCCCTGCAGGCTGCCGCCGATGTTGCCCTGCGTCTTCAGCTGCTCCAGCCGCTGGTCGATCTGCGCGCGGGTCATCGTCTTGCTGCCGCGCATCAGCATGGCGCCGGTGATGCCGGCGGCGCCTTCGCGGCCTTTCAGTGCGGCCTCGTCGGCGAAGCGGAAGTTGGCGTCGACGATCACCGTGCCGCCGCGCGTCTTCTTCGGCAGCAGCGATACGCGCAGCGCCTTGCCCAGGGTGAAGGTCTGCGTGCGCGATTCGATGTTCCGCGGCGAGGGATCGAACTGCTCGCCCGCGCTGACCGCGGCCCGGCCGGTATAGCCGTCCACGAGCGTGGCGACGGCGGGCGCGGCCGGGATCTCCACGCGCTCCGGCGTTTCGCTGGGGATGAAGCGGCCCAGCGTGCGGTTGCTGGCCTTCAGGTAGGTCGCGGCGACGCGGTTGACGTCGGCGGCGGTGACCTTCTCGATGGCGTCGCGCGTGGTGAACAGCAGGCGCCAGTCGCCGGCGGACTGGAACTCCGACAGGCCCATGCCGACCGCGTTGACGTCGGTGAAATACAGTTCGTAGGCGTTGCCGATGCGCTGCTTGGCCTCGTCCACTTCCGCCTGCGTCACCGGCTGCGCGGCGATCCGCTCCAGCTGCTTCAGCAACTCGGCCTCGGTCTTCTGGGCATCGCCGTCGTTGGGGATGACCGCGACGGCGGTCAGCAGGCCGGGATCGCGCATGGATTCGCTGTTCGCCCCGCTGCCGGCCGCCAGCTTGCCCTCCACCAGCGCCTTGTGCAGGCGACCGCCGGGCGTGTGGCCCAGCACGTTGGCCAGCACGCTCAACGGCGCGTTGTCGGCATGCGCCACCGCAGGCACGTGGTAGGCGGCGGCGACCAGCCGCAGGTTGCCCACGCGGCGGACGTTGACTTCGCGCTCGCCGTCCTGCGCGGGCTCCACGGTGTACGAGCGCGGCAACACGCGCGTGGGCTTCTTCAGCGGGCCGAAGTGGCGTGCGACGCGTGCCAGCACGTCGGCGGTGTCGATGCGGCCGGCGACGATCAGCGTCGCATTGTCGGGCTGGTACCACTGGCGGTAGAACGCCTGCAGCCGGTCGATCGGCACGCCTTCCACGTCGCTGCGCGCGCCGATGGTGGTGTTGCCGTAGTTGTGCCACAGGAAGGCGGTGGAGCGGATGCGCTGGAACAGCACGCCACCGGGATTGTTCTCGCCGGCTTCCAGCTCGTTGCGGACCACGGTCATCTCGCTGTCCAGGTCCTTCTTCGCCACGTTGGAATGGACCATGCGGTCCGCTTCCATCTTCAGTACCCACTCCAGCGTGTCGGTGTTGGCCGGGAACGACGCATAGTAGTTGGTGCGGTCCAGCCCGGTGGTGGCGTTGAAGTCGATGCCGCGCTTCTTCATTTCGCCGCTGATGTCGGACTGCGTGGGCGTGCCCTTGAACAGGAGGTGCTCCAGCAGGTGCGCCATGCCCGTCTCGCCGTAGTTCTCGTGCACCGAGCCGACGTTGTAGACCAGGTTGACGGTCACGGTGGGCTTGGTGGCATCGGGAAACAGCAGCACGCGCAGGCCGTTGGCCAGGGTGTACTCGCTGATGCCCTCGATGCTGGGACCGGCAGCGACGCCCTTCGGCAGCGCGGTCTGCGCCTGCAGTGCGACGGGGTGGCCCAGCGCCAGCGTGATCGCCAGGCCGAGTGCGACAATGAAACGGGGTGACTTCATCCAGAATCCTCCATCACGGCCGCGGGCGTCCATCGCCGGCGGCGTGGCACGAGTTTCGCAGATTCGGGAGGGACGTAGATTCATGGATTACGGTGAGACGACGATCGACGACGGCGCATTGCCCGTGCTGTACGCCGATGCGCAGATCGCGGTGGTCAACAAGCCCGCAGGCGTGATGGCGCACGACAGCAAGCTGGCGCGCGGCGAGACGGACTTCGTCGCCGACCGCCTGCGCGTGCAGTTCGGCAAACCGATCTTCCTGATCCACCGGCTCGACCGCGCCACCAGCGGCTGCCTGCTGGTCGCCTTCGACCGGGACAGCGCCTCGACGCTGGGCAAGGTGCTGATGTCGCGCGAGGTGGAGAAGGACTACCTGGCCGTGTGCCGGGGCTGGCCGGAGCCGGATTTCATCGTGGACCACGCCATCGACGGTGGTCCGGGCAAGCCGGAGAAGAAGCCCGCGCTGACCCGCTTCGTGCGGCTGGCGACCGGCGAGCTGCCGTTGCCGTCGGGCGATTTCGAGACCTCACGCTATGCGCTGCTGCGCTGCCAGCCGGAGACCGGCCGCTTCCGCCAGATCCGGCGACATCTCAAACACGCCTTCCATCACCTGATCGGCGACACCAGCCACGGCGACGGTCGCCACAATCGCCATTTCCGCATGCACGGCGTGCACCGCATGCTGCTGCACGCGGTGCGGCTGTCGTTCCCGCATCCGTCGACCGGCGAGCGCATCGAGGCGGTGGCGCCGCTGGATGCGGAGTTCCGCAAGGCGTATGCGCTGTTCGGGTGGGAAGCCGATCTGCGCTGACGCGGCTGTGCTGTCTGTAGGAGCGACGTCAGTCGCGACCGCAGAAACGAAATGCCTGGATCGTGGGATCCAGGGGCAGCAGTATCGGCGTGTGTCCTCGCGCTGAAACGCCAGTAGCTGCCAAGGCGTGTGGTCGCGACTGACATCGCTCCTACAACGAACAACCAACCCGCAACGTCAGGCCACCCGCATCGCCGCCAGCACCATCAGGGCCACGGCGCACAGCATGCCGAGCAGCCAGACGAGGCTGCGCAGCGACTGCTTGTCGGCCAGGTAGAACACGCCATGCAGCACGCGTGCCACCACGAAGGCGATGGCGAGCGGGGTAATGGTGTCGGCCGGCACGCCGGCCAACTGTGCCATCAGCACGCCGGCGACAAAGGCGGGGAACGCCTCGAAGCCGTTGAGGTGCGCGGCGTTGGCGCGCTGCACCTTGTAGTTGCCGTCCTGCTTGGCCATCCACGCGCGCGGGTTGCGGTTGTTGTAGCGCTCGCCCGAACGCTTGGCGATGAAGACCCACAGGTACGGCAGCAGGGCGGTGATCAGGATGCACCAGTAAGCGATCGACATGACGTTTCCCTCCGAGGATGGCGAAGCCTAGTGCGTGGGGCGGGTGGGCGTCCATGGGAGGTCTCCCTCCCCGGGCGCCGGGGTGGGTGTGAGGGATGGCGGAAGTAGGGCGTGGGAGCGACGTAAGTCGCGATGGGCGCATCGGTAAAGCCTCATCGCGACTTACGTCGGTCCAACAAGAGAGCTCACCGGCTGATCGCGGGAGTGGGGCAAAGAAAACGGCGCCCTGCGGCGCCGTCTTCGTATCGCATCACGGTAGCCGGATTACTGCTTCGCCGGCTCCGCCTTCTTCATCATCGCGTCGCGCGCGGCCTTGAACGGGTTGCCGTCGTACCAGTTCGGCCACGTGTTCTCGACCGCCAGGTCCTTGCCCACGCCGTACAGCGCCTGCAGGTCCTGCACCACGCCGTCCAGCTTCCAGCCGTCGTGCACTTCGTCGCTGGCCTGGTGGTAGCGCTTGGCGTACTCCTCGCTCGCCGCCTTGCCCGCCTCAACGCCGCCGTCGAGCAGGTCGTTGCCGCCCTTGGCGTACAGCGCCGGCACACCGGCCTTGGCGAAGTTGAAGTGGTCGCTGCGGAAATAGTAGCCGCCGGCCGGGTTGCCTTCCTCGGCGAGCACGCGGCCCTGCTGGTCGGCATAGACCTTCAGCATGTCTTCCAGCTGCGAGTTGCCCTTGCCGGTGACGACGAAGTCGCGCGACTTGCCGCCCACGCTCATCGCGTCGAGGTTGATGACGCCGGCGATCTTGTCGAGCGGGAAGGTCGGGTGCGCGACGTAGTACTTGGAACCGAGCAGGCCGGACTCTTCCAGCGTCACCGCCACGAACACCACCGAGCGCGCCGGCTTCGGATCCTGGTGCGCGAAGGCTTCGGCGATCTCCAGGATGCCGGCCACGCCGGTGGCGTTGTCGACGGCACCGTTGTAGATGTTGTCGCCCTCTTCGCCTTCATGCTTGCCCAGGTGGTCCCAGTGCGCCATGTACAGTACGGCCTCGTCCGGCTTGCTGGCGCCGGGCAGCACGCCGATGACGTTGCGCGAGGTCTTCTCGGTGATGGTGCTCTTCACCGCGGCGGACAGCTGCGCCTTCAACGGTACCGGCTTGAAGCCGCGCTTGCCGGCGCTGGCGTAGGCGGCCTCGAGATCGAGACCGGCATCGGCGAACAGCTGCTTCGCGGCCTCGGCGCTCAGCCAGCCCTGCAGCGGGATGCGCTTCTCCGGGTCGTCCTTGGCCGGCAGGTCGTACTGCGCGCCGGACCAGGAGTTCTTCACCACGTCCCAGCCGTAGCTGGCGCCGGCGGTGTCGTGCACGATCAGGGCGGCAGCGGCGCCCTTGCGTGCGGCTTCCTCGAACTTGTATGTCCAGCGGCCGTAGTAGGTCATGCGGTTGCCGCCGAACAGGGTTTCGTCCTTGGCGTGGAAGCCCGGGTCGTTGACGAACATCACCACGGTCTTGCCGGTCCAGTCCTGGCCGGCGTAGTCGTTCCACTGCTGCTCCGGCGCATCGACGCCGTAGCCGACGAAGACCAGGTCGCTGGCATCCAGCTTGACTTCGGTCTGGCCGGTACGGGTGCCGATGACGTAATCGGTGCCGAACTTCAGGTCGCGCTTGCCGGCGGACGTGGTCAGCGACAGCGTGGTCGCGGCCTCGTCGGCGGTGGTTTCCACCATCGGCACGTCCTGGAAGTAGCTGCCGTTGTTGCCCGGCTGCAGGCCGATGCGCTTCATCTGCGCTTCCAGGTAGGCGGCGGTCTTCTCCTCGCCGACCGAACCGGGGGCGCGGCCTTCGAACTCGTCCGAGGCCAGCGTGTTCACCATCTCGGCGAAATCGCCTTCGGTGATGTCGGCGGTGAAGGCATGCGCCGCGGCGGGCAGGGTGGCGGCGTCGGGCGCGACGGCAGGGGTCTCGGGCTCGCGCTTGCACGCGGCCAGCGCGGCGGCGGTGGCGAGCACCAGCATCAACTTGCGGGACATCGGGATTCCTCAACGGACGGAATCCCGATTCTAGCGGTAACGGGGGAGTCCGGCTTTGCGCGAACAGCGCCCCCATCCCAACCCTCCCCCGCGAGCGGGGGAGGGGCAGAAAGGCTTATTCGGCCGGTGCGGTATCGGTGCTGTACGGCTTGGCGGTGGCGCCGGTCACCGGGCCGATCTTCGCGCTGGTGTGCACGTACAGGGTGACCGGGCGCTCGAACACCAGCGGGCCTTCGACCACGGCGTTCGGTCCGATGATGATGCGCGGGTCGCGCTTGGGCTTGAGGCTCCAGCCCTGCGGCTTCTCGACCTTGATGCCGCCCTTTACCTGCGAGCCGATGCCCACGGTGATGTCGCCGTTGACCGTTTCGATGCCGCCGGCCAGCTGGGTGGCGACCAGGCCGATGGCGCCGTTGACGGTCTCGATGCCGCCGCCGACGGTGGTGCCGCGGTCGGTGAAGATGCTGCCGTTGACGGTTTCCACGTCCTTGCGGACCTGCACGTCCTTGCCGACGCGGATGGAGCCGTTGACGGTCTCCAGCGAATCGACGCGTGCCTTGTCGCCGACGTTGATGCTGCCGTTGACGGTGCTGGCGTCTTCGGCGGTGGCGCCGTCGGCGATGCGGATGCTGCCGTTGACGGTGTCCAGGTCGCCATAGGCCTGGCCGGCCTCGGCGGTGATGCTGCCGTTGACCTTGGAGATTTCCTGCTGGGCCAGGGCAGGCGTGGTGGCCAGGGCCAGGGTCAGCAGCAGCGCGGTACGGGGACGGATCATGGGGTTGCCTCTCGGGTGGTCTCGTATCGGTCTGATGCGCCGGTGCGGAAGAGGGTTTAAACGCCGGCGTGCGGACAAGGATGGCACCATGCTTCGCTACAATCGTCACCTGCCTGAAGTCACTGGAATCCTGCCGTGTCCGCATCCCCTGCGTCCGTGAAGCGTCCCAAGCCCGTCGTGCTGCTGATCCTGGATGGCTGGGGGCATCGCGAAGACCCCACCGACAACGCGCTGGCGCAGGCCGACCTGCCGAACTGGCGCCGTCTGCTGGCCACTGCGCCGCACACGCTGATCCACACCGAAGGCCGCCACGTGGGCCTGCCCGACGGGCAGATGGGCAACTCCGAAGTCGGACACATGAATCTCGGCGCGGGCCGCATCGTCTACCAGGACCTGACCCGCATCGACGCCGCCATCGAGGACGGCAGCTTCTACGCCAACGCCGAACTGGTCGCCGCGTGCGACGCCGCCAGGGCCGACGGCAAGACCCTGCACGTGTTCGGCCTGCTGTCGCCCGGCGGCGTGCACAGCCATGAGCTGCACCTCTTCGCGATGCTGGAACTCGCCAGGCGCCAGGGCGTGCCGCGCGTGGCGGTGCATGCCTTCCTCGACGGCCGCGATACACCGCCGAAGTCGGCCGAGCCCAGCCTGCGTGCGCTCCAGAACCTGTGCACGAAGCTCGGCAACGCGCATATCGCCTCGGTCAGCGGGCGCTACTACGCGATGGATCGCGACAAGCGCTGGGATCGCGTGCGGCTGGCCTGGGATGCGATGGTTGAGGCGAAGAGCGAGCACCATGCCGCCAGCGGCATCGCCGCGCTGGACGCGGCGTACGCGCGCGGCGAGAACGACGAATTCGTGCTGCCCACCGTCATCGACGGCGCGCAGCCGATGGCCGACGGCGACGCGGTGGTCTTCATGAACTTCCGCGCCGACCGCGCGCGCCAGCTGACGGCGGCGTTCGTGTCGCCGGCGTTCGACGGCTTCGACCGTCGCGTCCCTGCGCTCGCGCGTTTCGTCTGCCTGACCGAATACGACGCCAAGCTGCCGGCGCCGGTGGCATTCGCGCCCGACGATCTGCGCCGTACCTTCGGCGAGCTGCTGGCCGAGGCCGGCCTGGCCCAGTTGCGCATCGCGGAGACGGAGAAGTACGCGCACGTGACGTTCTTCTTCAGCGGTGGACGCGAGGACGTGTTCGCCGGCGAGGAGCGCATCCTGATCCCCAGCCCCCAGGTCGCCACCTACGACCTGCAGCCGGAGATGAGCTGCCCGGAGCTGACCGAGAAGCTGGTCGATGCCATCGGCTCGGGCCGCTTCGACGCGATCGTCTGCAACATCGCCAACCCGGACATGGTCGGCCACAGCGGCGACCTGCAGGCCGCGATCCTGGCCGCGCAGGCGGTGGACAAGGCCGTGGGCGCGATCGACGCCGCCGTGCGCCAGGCGGGCGGCGCGATGATCATCACCGCCGACCACGGCAACCTGGAAATGATGCGCGACCCCGCCACCGGCCAGCCGCATACCGCGCATACGGTCGGTCCGGTGCCGCTGATGCTGGTGCAGCCGGAAGGCGCACCGGCCGCCACGCTGCGCAGCGGCGGCGCGCTGCGCGATGTCGCGCCGACGCTGCTGCAGCTGCTCGGCCTGCCGCAGCCGGCCGAGATGAGCGGTCGCAGCCTGATCGACGCCTGATGCCGCATCGCAACCGGCTCGCATGCGGCGTGCTCCTGCTCACGGGGCTGACGCTGGTCGCGCCGGCCCCGGCGCAGTCCCCGCGCGAGGCCGAGCAGAAGCTGCAGCGCGTGCGCAGCGAGCTGAAGTCGATCGCCCAGGAACGCCGCAAGCTGGAAGGCGAGCGCGGCGCCGCCTCGCGCCAGTTGCGCGAAGCCGACGAACAGGTCGGCCGTACCACGCGCTCGCTGGCCGAGACCGAGGCGGCGCTGCGCCGCGAAGCCGCCGCCCTGGAAGACCTGCAGCGCAAGCGCGACGCGATGCGGGCCCGCCAGGCGACCCAGCGCGCTCAGCTGGCGGGACTGGTCCGCGCGGCCTACCAGCGCGGCGACGATGCACCGCTGAAGGTGCTGCTGTCGCAGGATCGCGTGGCCGATGCCAACCGCCTGCTCGCCTACCACCGCTACGTGCAGCGCGACCAGGCGCGCCGCATCGAATCCCTCAATGCCGAGCTGGCCGCGTTGGACCAGGTGGAGCGCGACATCGTCGCCCGCCAGGCCGAACTGGATGCGGCGCGCACGAAGCAGCGCCAGCAGGTGTCGCAACTCGAGAAGGATCGCAAGGCGCGCGCCCGCTTGATGGCCGACCTGGACCAGCGGTACCAGGATCGTGCGAGCAAGGAGAAGGCGCTGGGCCAGGATGCGCGTTCGCTGGAACGCCTGTTGGCGAACCTGCGCGCCGCCGCCGCGCGTGCCGAAGCCGAACGTCGTGCCGCCGCACGTCGCGAAGCCGCTGCCGCCGCGGCGGCACAGAAGCGCGAGGGCGGCAGTGCGGCCGCACGTACCTCGCGCGCCCCGGCGCCGCGCCCCGCCGTGGCATCCGCTCCACCGCTGAAAGTCGGCGGCCTGGGCTGGCCGGTGTCGGGCAATCTGTTGGCGCGCTACGGTGGCCGCCTGCCGGACGGGCGCGCCAGTACCGGCGTGCTGATCGGCGCGCCCTCGGGGACCCCGGTCACCGCGGTCGCCGACGGCACGGTGGTGTTCTCCGAATGGATGACCGGCTACGGCCTGATCCTCATCCTCGACCACGGCAATGGCTACATGAGCCTCTACGCGCACAACGACAGCCTGCTCAAGGACAGCGGCGACCGGGTGAAGCGTGGTGACGCGGTCGCGCGTGTCGGTACGTCCGGTGGCCAGGGGCAGGCCGCGCTGTACTTCGAACTGCGTCGCAACGGCCAGCCGGTGGATCCTTCCTCGTGGCTGCAGCGGCGATGAACGGCGTCGCCGGCCGTAACCCGGCTTGAACATCCCGTCCGCGCGCCTTCACGCATAATCGGGATGAACTCCGCGGGCGTTCGCGGTGTCCATCGTCCGCCCTATCCGGAGCTCCGCGCATGCTGCAGCGTCTTCCCCTGGCCCTCCTGACCGTCGCCCTGCTCGCCGCGCTGCCGGCGCAGGCGCAGCAGCAGGCACCGCGGCCGGAGACGCCGCCGGTGGTCGCGCCCAGCGACGATCCGGATGCCGCCGAGAACGCACCCAAGGTGCCGCTCGAGGAGATCCGCCGTTACGTGGCGGTGTTCAATGCGGTCAAGGAAGCCTACGTCGAGCCGGTCGAGGACAGGAAACTGATGCAGTCCGCCATCCGCGGCCTGCTGCTCGATCTGGATCCGCACAGCACCTATTTCGACAAGGCCGATTCCGAAGCCTTCGACGAGCAGGCCAACGGCGCCTATGAAGGCATCGGCGTGGAGTTGATGCAGCAGCCCGACCGCACGCTGCTCGTGGTGTCGCCGATCGACGGCACGCCGGCGGCCAGGGCCGGCATCAAGTCCGGCGACCTGATCACCGCGATCGACGGCAAGCCGATCAGCGCCCAGGACGGCATGGAACCGCTGCGCGGTGCGCCGGGCAGCAGGATCGTACTGACCATCGTGCGCGAGGGCACGCCCAAGCCGTTCGACGTCAGCCTGGTGCGCGACACCATCCGCGTGGCCAGCGTGCGCAGCCGCGTGCTCGAGCCCGGTTACGGCTACGTGCGCATCAGCGCGTTCCAGACCGACACCGCCGCCGAGTTCCAGAAGCAGGTCGACACGCTGCAGCAGAACGGCAAGCTGCGCGGACTGGTGCTGGACCTGCGCAGCAATCCCGGCGGCCTGTTGCTGGCGGCCGTGCAGATCGCCGACGACCTGCTCGACACGGGCAATATCGTCAGTACGCGCGGACGCCTGTCGATCAGCGATTCCAAGTTCGATGCCACGCCCGGCGACCGCCTCGGTGGCGCGCCGGTGGTGGTGCTGGTCGATGCCGGTTCCGCCAGCGCCTCGGAAGTGCTGGCGGGCGCGCTGCGCGACAACGGCCGCGCCCGCGTGGTCGGCAGTCGCACCTTCGGCAAGGGCTCGGTGCAGACCGTGCTGCCGCTGGACAACGGCGACTCGGTCAAGCTGACCACGGCGCGCTATTACACGCCCAGCGGCAAGTCGATCCAGGCCAGCGGCATCGTGCCGGACGTGGTGGTGAAGCCGGAGGCGGGCGGCAAGCCCGGTTCGGTGGTGGAACAGGACGGCCAGCTGTACGTCACCGAAGCCACGTTGCCCGGTCACCTGCGCGGCGATGATGAGGGCGCGGCCGGCTACGTGCCGGGCGACGTGCTGGAGGGCGACGCGCCGATCACCGCGGCGCTGGCGGAATTGAAGAAGGTGGCGGCGACGGCGCGGGGGCCGTCGGATCCGCAGCGACGCTGAGCAGTGCGGTGTGGGAGCGACGTCAGTCGTGAACTCCGTCAGGCTGCATCGCGACTGACGTCGCTCCCACAGGATGAACGACTTTGCTGTTCAGCGCGGCTTCGCCGGCATCGGGAACGGCGTGACCACCTTCTCGCCGGTGGCGGCATCGCGGATCGCCGACTGGCCTTTCCGTTCGACCTCTTCCACCCGGATGATGCTCTGCATCGGCAGGTGCAGCACCAGGGTGTTGCCGAACTCGTCGCGCAGGCGTTCTTCGGTGGGATCGACCACCAGCCCCTCGTGCATGTCGAACACCAGATCCGCGACTTCGGTGAAGCCCCACAGCCCGCTGGCCGCCACCTTGTGCGCGTACAGCTCGTAGACCTTGGTGTGGTTGTGGAAGGTGATCTTGTAGAGCGTCTTCTTCATGCGGCGATTATAGGAGTGAGGGGAGAGGAGTGAGGAGTGAGCGACGGCCGCCGCTTTTGCTCACTGCTCACTCCTCTCCCCTCACTCCTGCCTTCAATACCCTTGCCGCTTGCGCATCCGCCGCGCGATCGCGGCACGCACGAACAGCGCGAACACCACGCCGAACAGGAAGCCAGCGATATGCGCCCACCACGCCACCGCGCCGAAGGCCGGGCCGGTGTAGGCGAACACCACCTGCAGCAGCGCCCAGATGCCGATCAGCAGCGAGGCGGGCGCTTTGACGAATTCCAGGAACAGGCCCAGCGGCAGCACCACACCGAGCTTGGCGGTGGGAAACAGCGCCAGATACGCACCGATCACCGCCGAGATCGCGCCGCTGGCGCCGATGATGACGCGGTCCGGCGTGCCGATGCTGAGCACGGCGGCCACGTTGGCCACCGCACCGCCCACCAGGAACAGCAGCAGGAACCGCCACGGCCCCATCGCCCGCTCCGCCGGCAGGCCGAAGATCAGCAGGAACACCAGGTTGCCCAGCAGGTGCGCCCAGTCCGCGTGCAGGAACAGGGCGGTGAACAACCGCAGTACCGTGCCGCTCTGCAGCGACGCCAGCCAGACCTCCGGCGCCACCATGCCGCCGGTGAGCGCACCCCAGCGGTTCAGCAGATGGCCCTGGGCCGCGTCGCCCAGCGTCAACGCCCAGCAGAAGGCGGCGGACAGCAGGACCAGCAGCGCCGGTGTGGCCCAGCGGACCGGCGGTTTGCGGCGGGAAGGCAGGGAGACGAACATGCGGCCCGCACTGTAGCGGGTCGGCGCCGCACTGCCCATGGTGCGGCGCAACGAAACTGAATAGGGGCAATGACTTACGACGGATTGTTAGAGTTTAGTTAGCGGGTATACTGCATACGGCGTCGTATGTCGGGAGGGGCTTCCGGCAGGCCGAACGGGTGGACCACAACATCCGCGGCCTTGAACGACGCAGGTGCTCATTACCCACGTCTCCGGAGACATTCCATGGAATTTGCTAAGAACCTCACCCGCGTCTCGGCGCTGGCCCTCGGCATCGCCGGCGTCCTCGCCTATGGCGACGTCCACGCGGCCGCCTTCCAGCTGAAGGAAAACAGCGTCAAGGCCCAGGGCCGCGCGATGGCCGGTGCCGCGTCCGCCAAGGGCGACGCCTCGGTGGTGGTCAACAACCCCGCCGTCATGTCCACCTTCACCGAGCGCACCCTGCAGGCCGACGTCACCGCGATCGACCTGTCCTACGAATTCACCGGTACGGGTACCGCCGCCACCGGCACCCCGTTCCAGCAGCCGCTGACCGGCGGCAACGGCGGCGACGCCGGTGACGTGGCCGCCGTGCCGGCCGCGTCCTTCATCCTGCCGCTGAGCGGGGACTTCGAGTACCTGACGCTGGGCATGATGATCAGCGCGCCGTTCGGCCTGAAGACCGAATACGACGCGGGCTGGAAGGGCCGCTACCACGCGTTGGAATCGGACGTGAAGATCGTCGACCTGACGCTGGCCGCCTCGCTGGAGCTGAGCGACAGCTTCTCGGTCGGCGCCGGCCTGATCTACGAACACGCGGACGTCACCCTGTCCAACGCCGTGGACTTCGGCACCATCATCTGCGGCCGCAGCCCCGCCGCGTGCGTCGGCCCGACCGCGCAGTTCGGACCGCAGCGCAACGACGGCTTCGCCAGCATCAACGGCACCCACAATGGCCTGGGCTGGATCGTCGGCATGAACTGGCGTCCGACCGACAAGCTGTCGCTGGGCTATTCGCACCGTTCCGAGGTCGACCATGAGCTGGACGGCGACGCGGTGTTCGAAGTGCCGGCCAACGTCCGTGCGGCGCTGGGCAACGGCATCTTCATCAACGGCGGCGGCGGTGCCGACCTGACCACCCCGGCGATCGACGCGTTCAGTGCCACCTACTACGCCACCGACCGCTTCACCGTGATGGCCGAGGTCACCCGCACCGACTGGTCGTCGCTGCAGGAAATCCGCATCGAGTTCGACAACCCCGCCCAGCCCGACTCGGCCGAAGACTACAACTGGGACGAGAACTGGTTCTATTCGATCGGCGGCGAGTACAAGTTCAGCGACACGTTCACCTTCCGCGCCGGCGTGGCCCGCGACGACTCCCCCGTCAGCCGTCCGTACCGCACCCCGCGCCTGCCCGACCAGGACCGCATGTGGTACTCGCTGGGCATGACCTGGAACGTGTCCGAGCACTTCGAGCTGAGCGCCAGCTACGTGAAGATCGACATCGTCGACACCCCGGAAGTCGACCTGACCACCAGCACGCGCGCGCGCCTGGTCGGCGACTTCGAAGGCGGCGCCGACCTGTTCGGTGTGTCGATGCAGTACAAGTTCTGATCGCAGCACGGATCCGGACCACGAGAAACCCCGCTTCGGCGGGGTTTTTCTTTGCTGCGCAAGCGTGCGGTCCGTAGCGTGCGCCGTGCGCATGAAGGGTTCATGCATCGTGCGAACGGCGCACGCCACGTCAGCACCCTCCCGGCATGGTGCTTTGAAGCCCCTCCCCCCTCGGGAGAGGGGTTGGGGTGAGGGTCGGCGGAGTGGCGAAGGCTCAGCGGTCCGCACACCCTCATCCGGCGCTGCGCGCCACCTTCTCCCGCAGGGAGAAGGATCAGGCAGGCGTAGCGTGCGCTGTGCGCACGACACGCGATGACGGGTTCATGCATCGCGCACGCTACGTCGGCACCCGCCCGGCATGGCGCTTTGGAGCCCCTCTTCCCTCGGGAGAGGGGTTGGGGTGAGGGTCGGCGGGGTGGCGAAGGTTCAGCGGTCCGCACACCCTCATCCGGCGCTGCGCGCCACCTTCTCCCGAAGGGAGAAGGATCAAGCAGCCGTAGCGTGCGCTCAGCGCACGCTACGTACGCCTGGCGTTCGAGCCCATCTCCCGCCGAGAGCGCCTGGCGCACAGCGCACGCGATGCCGTCAGTACGGCAGCCCCGCCACGTCCAGGTCGATCGACCACAGGCTGGCCGCGCCGGTGAGGAACAGCGTGCGGCGGTCCGCGCCACCGAAGGCCGCGTTGGTGATGTTGGCATCCACGCGGATGGTGGCCAGCACCTTGCCGGCGGGCGAGAACACGCGCACGCGCCGGTCGCCGTGTTCGGTGACGTACACGTTGCCCAGGCAGTCGATGGCCAGCCCATCGCCGCCGCTGATGCGTGCCAGGTCGCGTCCCTTGTCGGGGGCGCCGTCGTGCAGCGGGTAGGCGCGCAGCACATCGCCGTCGTCGGTGCCGCCGGCCACGTACAGCGTGCCGCCGTCCGGCGACAGGGCGATGCCATTGGGATTGCGCAGGGTGTCGTCGACCACCGTCGTGGTGCCGGCATGGTGGCGGTAGACGCGCGTGCGCGGCTGGCCACCGGGCGCGGCCTTGCGCTGGTAGTCGGGATCGGTGAAGTAGAGCGTGCCGTCGGCTGCCATCACCAGGTCGTTCGGCGAATTGAACGGCGCACCTTCAAAGCTCGATACCAGTGCCGTGCGCGTACCGTCGGCCAGGTCCACGCGTGCCACCTGCTTGCGGTCGTGCGTGGCGGCGATCAGATGGCCCTCGGTGTCCAGCGCCAGGCCGTTGCTGCCGCTGTCCTCGACCACCGTCTCCCAACGGTCCGGCGGGGTGAATCGCCGGATGCGCGAAGGAAACGTTCCGGTGTGGACAAAGTCGGACAGGTACAGCGATCCCTCCTTCCACACGGCGCCCTCGTACAGCCGGTCCTGGTCGTCGTCGACCTTCGCCGCCGCCACGCGCGTGGCGGTGAGGTCGCCCGAGGGCGGCCGGCCCGGATCGGCAGGGCAGACCGAGCGGTAGGCCGAGGCGTGCGCGAGCGGCGCGATGCCGCACAGGAGCAGGGCAAGGGCAAGGCGATGGCGACGTGGCATGCAGGGGAGTCTCGGGTTCAGGCGGGGTGCCAGCGTACCTCGATCCGGTTGCGCCCCTTGTGCTTGGCCGCATACAGCGCCTCGTCGGCCAGCCGCATCAGCGTTTCGTAGGGCGCATGGCGGTCGGCGGTGAACGAGATGCCCAGGCTGACGGTCACGCGGATGGTGCGGCCGGCCGGGGCGAACTCCAGCGCCATCACCTGCTGGCGGATGCGTTCGGCCAGTGCGTGCGCGGTGTCGGCGGACGTGTCGCGCAGCACCAGCATGAATTCCTCGCCGCCCAGCCGCGCGAACACGTCCTCGCTGCGGATGCAGCCGCGCACCACGTCGGAGAACCGCCGCAGCACCAGGTCGCCGGTCTCGTGGCCGTGATCGTCGTTGACCATCTTGAAGTGATCCAGGTCCAGCACGATCACCGCCAGCCCGTACTCGGACGGCATCCATTCGCGCTGCACCTGCAGTTCGTTGTCCAGGCCGCGCCGGTTCAGCGCACCGGTCAGCGGATCGAACAGCGCGCTTCGCCGCAACGGCTCCGCCGCGCGGAAGCTGGCCAGCATCAGCATGCAGAAATTGAGCATGAACCAGATCGAGAGGTCCAGGTTCACCCACAACGGATTGGGGCCGTAGCGGCCGGTCAGCGCCGCCAGCAGGTCGCCGCCATACAGCCACAGCAGCACCACGCAGCCCGCCATCATCAGGCGCGCCGGCACGTGGTCGGGCGCCGCGCGCAGCACGAACAGGTGCCGCAGCATCACCAGCAGCACGATCACTTCGGTGGCGCTCATCGCCGCGCCCTGCGCATCCACGCCGCCGTCCACGACGATGCCGACGAGCGAGAAGCCCAGGCACAGCGGCAGCAGTGCGCGCTCCCAGCGCATCAGCGGACGCTGCTGCACGAACTGGATCATCGACCACGCCAGCCCCACCAGCCCCGCGCACGCCAGCAGTCCACCGGCGCCGGCGATCCCGTCGGCCAGCGCCTCGCTGCCGGCGCGCTCCAGTGTCTGTGCGGTGCCGTCCAGCATCGCCGCACCGAGCGAGTAGAGGAAGTGCGCCACGCCCCATGTGGCGATGCCGCGCACCCCGCGCGAGACCTTGCCCACGTAGAAGAACAGCGCCAGCAGCACGGCGGCGAGCGCGCAGTCGCTGAGCAGCAGGTTGTAGAAATCGGTGGTCATGCGGTGGGGGATCTTGCTCGCGCAGGCGCATCCTGTCGCTGCCAGAACGCAAAAGGCGACGCGATCCGGCAGCACGCGTTCCGCTGAGTGGTCGGTCGCCCCAGCATCACCGTGCGCGGTGGCGCCTGTCATTGCCGTGGGTCACGCCCAAAGAAAAAGCCCCGCGCGAGCGGGGCTTCGTGGGCAGCGGGGTGGCGGCGTGCGCCGCCGCGTCAGTCGCCCAAGGTGAGCAGCGAGGCGTTGCCGCCGGCCGCCGTGGTGTTGACGGTCACCGTCTTTTCGGTGGCGAAGCGGGGCAGGTAGTGCGGCCCGCCGGCCTTGGGGCCGGTGCCGGACAGGCCCTGGCCGCCGAAGGGCTGCACGCCGACCACGGCGCCGATCTGGTTGCGGTTGACGTAGACATTGCCCACCTTCACCCGTGCCGCGATGCGGTCGATGGTCTCGTCGATGCGCGAATGCACGCCCAGGGTCAGGCCGTAGCCGGTGGCGTTGATCTGGTCGATCACGGCGTCCAGCTGGTCGGCCTTCCAGCGCACCACGTGCAGGGCCGGCCCGAAGATTTCCTTCTGCAGCTGGTCCAGCGATGTCAGTTCCCACGCGCGCGGCGCGAAGAACGTGCCGTGCGCGGTGTCCTCGCCCGCGTTGGCCTGCTTGATCAGGCGCGCCTCGCTGGCCATGCGCGCGGCGTGGTCCTCGAGGATCTTCAGCGCGTCGGCGTCGATCACCGGGCCGACGTCGGTCGACAGCAGGCCGGGATCGCCGACCTTCAGTTCGTCCATCGCGCCGGCGAGCATCGTCATCACCTTGTCGGCGATGTCGTCCTGCACGAACAGCACGCGCGCGGCCGAGCAGCGCTGGCCGGCGGAGGTGAAGGCCGAGCCCATCGCGTCCTTCACCAGTTGCTCCGGCAGCGCGGACGAGTCGGCGATGAAGGCGTTCTGGCCGCCGGTCTCGGCGATCAGCGTGGCGATCGGACCGGCCTCGCGGCCGGCGAGCGCACGGTTGATCGCACGCGCGGTCTCGGTGGAGCCGGTGAAGGCGACGCCGGCCACGCGCGGATCCTGGGTCAGCGCAGCGCCGACGGTGGCGCCGTCGCCGGGCAGGAACTGCAGCACGGCCTCGGGAATGCCGGCTTCGTGCAGCAGCTTCACCGCCGCGTGGCCGATCAGGTTGGTCTGCTCGGCCGGCTTGGCGATCACGCTGTTGCCGGCGGCGAGCGCGGCGCTGACCTGGCCCAGGAAGATCGCCAGCGGGAAGTTCCACGGACTGATGCAGACGAACACGCCGCGGCCCTGCAGCTGCAGCTGGTTGGATTCGCCGGTCGGGCCGGGCAGCTGCTCGGGCGCGCCGAACTGCATGCGTGCCTGCGCGGCGTAGTAGCGCAGGAAGTCGACCGCTTCGCGCACTTCGGCCACGCTGTCCGGAATGGTCTTGCCGGCTTCCTTCACGCACAGCGCGATGTAGTCGGGCATCCGCTGTTCCAGCAGGTTCGCGGCGTGCTCGAGGATCGCGGCGCGGCTGGCGGCCGGCGTGCGGTCCCAGGCCGGCTGCGCGGCCACGGCATTGGCCAGTGCCTTCTCGACGGTACCGCTGTCGGCCGGCTGCCATTCGCCGACGGTCTGGCGGCGGTCGGCCGGATTGGTCACCGGCAGCGCCGCCGTCGACACGACGGCGCCCGGCACCAGCGGCGCGGCGCGCCACGGCTTGACGGACGCGTTGATGCGCTCGGCCAGCGCGCGCAGGTCGTTGTCGTTGGCGAGGTTGGCGCCCATGGAGTTGTTCCTGTCAGAAGAGGCGATGGGAGCCGGCTGGCTCCGGAAAAGGTCGACCGGCAGCGGGATGCGCGGATGGGGAATGGATTCGAATTCCGACACCGTCTGCACCGGGTCGCGCACCAGGTCCTCGATGGCGACGTTCTCGTCGGTGATGCGGTTGACGAAGCTGCTGTTGGCGCCGTTCTCGAGCAGGCGGCGCACCAGGTAGGGCAGCAGGTCCTCGTGCGAGCCGACCGGCGCGTACACGCGGCACGGCGTGTCGAGGCGGTGCTTCGGCACCACCTCGGCATACAGGTCGTCGCCCATGCCGTGCAGCTTCTGGTGTTCGTACGGGCGGCCGTCGGCGATGAAGCGGATCGCCGCGATCGTCTGTGCATTGTGGGTGGCGAACATCGGGTACAGCACGTCGCCGTGGTCGAGCATGCGGCGCGCGTTGGCCAGGTAGGACACGTCGGTATTCGGCTTGCGGGTGAACACCGGGTAGCCCGGGTGGCCGTCGATCTGGGCGCGCTTGATCTCGGCGTCCCAGTACGCGCCCTTCACCAGGCGCACCGGCATGCGGCGGCCGACGCGGCGGGCCAGGTCGGCGAGGAAGTCGATCACGTACGGCGTGCGCTTCTGGTAGGCCTGCACGGCCAGGCCGTAACCTTCCCAGCCGTCCAGCGACGGATCGGAGAAGGTGGCTTCGATCAGGTCCAGCGACAGTTCCAGCCGGTCGGCCTCCTCGGCGTCGATGGTGAAGCCGATGCCGTAGGACTTGGCCAGCTGCGCCAGCTCGAGGATGGCCGGCGCCAGTTCCTTCATCACCCGGGCGCGCTTGGCGTGCTCGTAGCGCGGGTGCAGCGCGGACAGCTTGATCGAGATGCTGGGGGCGGCGAACACGTCGGCGAAGGGGCCGGTACGGCCGATCGCATGGATGGCCTGGCGATAGGCCTCCAGGTAGCGGGCCGCGTCCTTGGTGGTCAGCGCGCCCTCGCCCAGCATGTCGAAGGAGTAACGGTAGTCGGCGTTCCCGCCCTTGCGGCTGCGCGCCAGCGCCTCGTCGATGGTGCGGCCCATCACGAACTGGTGGCCCATGATCCGCATGGCCTGGCGTACGGCCAGGCGGATGACCGGCTCGCCCACGCGGCCGACCAGGCGCTTGAAGGCGCCGGGCACGTCGGCACGGGTCAGGTCGTTCAGGTTGACCAGCTTGCCGGTCAGCATCAGCCCCCAGGTGGAGGCGTTCACCAGCACCGAGTCGCTCTGGCCCAGGTGCTTCTCCCAGTCCGCGTCGCCCAGCTTGTCGCGGATCAGCTTGTCGGCCGTGTCCTGGTCCGGGATGCGCAGCAGTGCCTCGGCCACGCACATCAGCAGCACGCCTTCCTCGCTGCCCAGGTCGTACTGCCGCATGAAGGCCTCGATGGCGCCCTGGTCCTGGGCGCGTGCCCGGACTCGCTTCACCAGGTCGACGGCCAGTTTCTGCGCCTGGATCTGCTCGCCGGCCGGCAGGCGGGCCTGTTCCAGCAGTTCGCGGACGTGCGTGGTCTCGTCGCGCAGCCAGGCGGCGGTGATGGCGGCCCGCAGGACGGACGGCGGCGCGGGAAGCTCGGGGGAGATGATGGCGCCGGCCGCCGGGGCGGCGGGCGACGGGACGGGCGAAGGGGTCGGCATGACGGCAGGGCAGTCCAAAGGCAGTCCATTAGTTTAGGGCCGCGCGGGCAGCCCGGATATGCCCGCCGTGCCGGCTTCGGGGGGTGCGGCGGGGCGCATCGGCGAAGCGGTGATCGTGGTCGCGGAAACCTCCCCGGACGACGGCGGAGGGCGCGCGTGCGGGGCCGGCGCGCCTTGTCCTTGATCAATGCAACTTGCCGCGCCATGTGCCCGGGGGCTACCATTTAACGGTTTTCCGCAGCCCGGAGCGCGTGGCGGGCGACATGATCGAAGTGGTGCCGTCATCGTGGGACGGACACGGCGCGCAGCTCAGGCTGCGGCCGCCGCGGGCGCTGACGCGCCGCCAGTTCGTGATGTTGTTCGGGGCGCTCTCGGGTGCGATGTGGATCGTCGCCATGCTGGGCTGGTGGGGAGGCAATGCCTTCGCGCCGGCTTTTGCATTGCTCCATTCGGCCATCGTGGCCACGGCGCTCCGCACGCTGTGGCGCAGTGGCGAGCGGGGCGAGGAGATCCGCGTCGGCCCCGATGCGGTGGAGGTGGTCACCTCCGGTGCCGGGGTCGTGTTCCGGGCGCATCCTTACTGGGTCCGCCTGTGCATCGAGCGGGGAAGCGAAGGGATTTCGCTGGCATCCAGCGGCAGGCGGGTCCGGGTAGGCGACTTCCTGGGACCGGCCGAGCGCCGGGAGCTGGCGGACACGTTGCAGGATTTACTGGCGGCCGCGAGCGGCCGCAACCGATGACGCATTGGGGTCTAGGCAATGACGCAAGTGAATGGGATGTGGAAGCGGTTGATGACGGCGTGCACGCTGCTGGCGATGCCGGCGCTGGCCTGGGCGCAGTCGGCCGACCCGAAGCCGTGGCAGCTGAACATGGGCAAGGGCGTCACCGCGTCCTCCCAGCACGCCTACGACGCGCACATGATCGCGCTGTGGGTCTGCATCGTGATCGGCCTGATCGTGTTCGGCGCGATGGGCTACGCGATGTTCAAGTTCCGCAAGTCCAAGGGTGCGGTGGCCGCGCAGTTCAGCCACAACACCACGGCCGAGATCATCTGGACCGTCATTCCCGTGCTGATCCTGGTGGTCATGGCCTGGCCGGCGACCGCCAAGCTGATCGCCATGTACGACACCCGCAACGCCGAGATGACCGTCAAGGTCACCGGCTACCAGTGGATGTGGAAGTACGAGTACCTGGGTGAGGACGTGTCCTTCACCAGCCGCCTGGACCGCGAGTCCGACCGCATCCGCCAGAGCGGCGAGAAGCCGGACCTGGCGAAGAACCCGCACTACCTGCTGGACGTCGACAACCAGCTGGTGCTGCCGACCGACACCAAGATCCGCTTCGTGATCACCGCCGACGACGTCATCCACGCGTGGTGGGTGCCGGCGCTGGGCTGGAAGCAGGACGCCATTCCGGGCATCGTCAACGAGGCCTGGACCGACATCAAGCAACCGGGCATCTACCGTGGCCAGTGCGCCGAGCTGTGCGGCAAGGACCACGGCTTCATGCCGATCGTCGTGAAGGCGGTGCCGAAGGCCGAGTTCCAGCAGTGGCTGGCCTCCAAGAAGCCCGCTCCGCCCGCCGAACCCGCTCCGGCCGCCCCGGCGGAACAGGCCGCGCCGGCCGACGCCACGACGGCCCCGGCCGTTGACGCCGCCCCCACCGCCGAGACGCCCGCGCCGACCGCGCAGGGCTGATCGACCGTCCGCACAGTTGCAAGAGAGTACGAACATGGCCAACACCGCTGTCGATCATCACGACGATCATCACGGTCACCAGCAGGGCTTCATCGACCGGTGGTTCTTCTCCACGAACCACAAGGACATCGGTACCCTCTACCTGATCTTCAGCTTCGTCATGTTCATCATCGGCGCGGGCATGTCGGTGATCATCCGTGCCGAGCTGATGGTGCCGGGCCTGCAATGGGTCAGCCCCGAATTCTTCAACCAGATGACCACGGTGCATGCGCTGGTCATGATCTTCGGTGGCGTGATGCCGGCGTTCGTCGGCCTGGCCAACTGGATGATCCCGCTGCAGGTCGGCGCGCCGGACATGGCGCTGCCGCGCATGAACAACTGGTCCTTCTGGATCATGCCGTTCGCCTTCACCCTGCTGCTGATGTCGCTGTTCCTGCCGGGCGGCGCGCCGGCCGGCGGCTGGACGCTGTACCCGCCGCTGTCGCTGCAGGGCGGCTACAACGTCGCCTTCACCATCTTCGCGATCCACATGATGGGCATCAGCTCGATCATGGGTGCCATCAACATCATCGCCACCGTGCTGAACATGCGCGCGCCGGGCATCGACCTGCTGAAGATGCCGATCTTCTGCTGGACGTGGCTGATCACCGCATTCCTGCTGATCGCGGTGATGCCGGTGCTCGCCGGTGCCGTGACCATGCTGCTGACCGACAAGTTCTTCGGCACCAGCTTCTTCAACGCGGCCGGCGGCGGCGACCCGGTGATGTACCAGCACATCTTCTGGTTCTTCGGTCACCCCGAGGTCTACATCATGATCCTGCCGGCGTTCGGCGTGGTGTCGGAAATCATCCCGACCTTCAGCCGCAAGCCGCTGTTCGGCTACCAGGCCATGGTGTACGCGACCGCCTCCATCGCGTTCCTGTCGTTCATCGTGTGGGCGCACCACATGTTCACGGTGGGCATGCCGCTGGGCGGCGAGATCTACTTCATGTTCGCCACCATGCTGATCGCCATCCCGACCGGCGTGAAGGTGTTCAACTGGGTCAGCACCATGTGGCGCGGCTCGCTGTCCTTCGAGACGCCGATGCTGTGGGCCGTGGGCTTCGTGATCCTGTTCACCATCGGTGGTTTCTCCGGCCTGATGCTGGCCATCGTGCCGGCGGACTTCCAGTACCACGACACCTACTTCGTGGTGGCGCACTTCCACTACGTGCTGGTGACCGGCGCGCTGTTCTCCATCATCGCCGCGACGTACTACTGGTGGCCGAAGTGGACCGGCCGCATGTACAGCGAGTTCTGGGGCAAGGTCCATTTCTGGTGGACGATCGTGTTCGTCAACCTGCTGTTCTTCCCGCAGCACTTCCTGGGCCTGGCCGGCATGCCGCGCCGCATCCCGGACTACAACCCGGTGTTCGCGGACTGGAACCTGATCAGCTCGATCGGCGCGTTCGGCATGTTCGTCACGCCGTTCATGATGGCCGCGATCCTGTGGTCCTCGCTGCGCAGCGGCCAGAAGGCCGAAGCGCGCGCCTGGGAAAACGCCCGGGGCCTGGAGTGGACCGTGCCGTCGCCGGCGCCGCACCACACCTTCACCACGCCGCCGGTCATCAAGGATGGCGACCTGGCGCATGGCGACGTGACGCACTGAGACGCCTGAGCGCCTGCGCATGAACGTGCCCGCCTTCACTCCCGAAGAACTCGCACGCCGCCGCAGGGCGGTGCTGCGGACGGCATGGGTGATCGGCGGCATCGCCTTCGCGATCTTCGCGGCCTTCATCGGCCGCGCGGTGCTGAGCGCATGACGGCCGCCAAGTCCAACTCGGCGGGCCTGTTCAAGCTGGTGGGCGTGGCGATGGCCGTGTTCGTGCTGACGTTCTCGCTGGTGCCGCTGTACCGCATCGCCTGCGAGAAGGTGTTCGGCATCCGCCTGGAGCAGGGTCCCGGCCAGGCCGCGGCGGCGGCCGCCGCCAAGGCGAAGCGCACGGTCACCGTGCAGTTCGACGGCGGCGTGAACTCCAAGCTGCCGTGGGCCTTCAAGCCGGAACAGCTGACCATGCAGGTGGTGCCCGGCGAGCTCTACGAAGCAAAGTATTTCGCCCGCAACGACAGCGACAAGGCCGTCGTCGGCAGCGCGGTGCCGTCGGTCGCGCCGGCGCGCGCGTCGGGCTACTTCACCAAGACCGAGTGTTTCTGCTTCACCGCCCAGACCCTGCAGCCCGGCGAGAGCCGCGACATGCCGGTCCGCTTCATCGTGGACCAGGACCTGCCGGCGGAAGTGAAGACGATCACCCTGTCGTATACCTTCTTCAAGAACGACGCCCTGACCGCGCAGATCGGCACGGGCACGGCGTCGCCTTCGCCGCTCGCGGCACCCTGATCACGCCTTAGCAACCGGAAGCAACGCCATGGCAAACGCCTCATCGCCAGACGCCAACATCTACTTCGTGCCGCACAGCTCCAAGTGGCCGTTCGTGGGCTCCATCGCCATGTTCATCACGATGGTCGGCGTGGCCAGCTGGCTCAACGACATTTCGTGGGGCATGTGGACCTTCTACGCCGGCGTCGTCGGTCTGTGCGCCACGCTGTTCATGTGGTTCGGCGACGTGATCCGCGAGTCGGTGAGCGGCCACTACAACCGCCAGGTGGACGTGTCGTTCCGCATGGGCATGGTGTGGTTCATCTTCTCGGAAGTGATGTTCTTCGCGGCCTTCTTCGGCGCGCTGTTCTACGCGCGCACGCTGTCGCTGCCGTGGCTCGGCGGCGAAGGCGACGGTGTGATGACCAACAGCCTGCTGTGGGAAGGGTTCTCTGCGGCGTGGCCGAGCGCCGGCCCGGGCCAGGTGGGTGGTCAGTTCCAGACCGTGTCCGCTTGGGGCTTGCCGCTGGTCAACACGCTGATCCTGCTGACCTCGGGCGTGACCATCACCATCGCCCACCATGCCTTGAAGGCGGGCAACCGCAGCCAGCTGCTGATCTGGCTGGGCGCCACCGTGCTGCTGGGCTGCGTGTTCTTGTATTACCAGGCGGTGGAATACATCCACGCGTACAAGGAACTGAACCTGACGCTGGGTTCGGGCATCTACGGCTCCACGTTCTTCATGCTGACCGGCTTCCACGGCCTGCACGTGACGCTGGGCACGATCATGCTGGCGATCATCTGGTTCCGCTGCGCCAAGGGCCACTTCACCAAGGACGACCATTTCGGCTTCGAAGCCGTGGCGTGGTACTGGCACTTCGTCGACGTGGTGTGGCTGGGCCTGTTCCTGTTCGTCTACGTGTTGTGATTTCGTGATTCGTGATGGGTGATTCGCTGACAGCGAAAGCACCACACACAGCGAGAGCGACGGAGATCCCGTCGCTCTTTGCTTTTACGAATCACGCATCACGAATCACGAATCACGAATCACGGCGCTCAGCCCGGATTGATCCCATGCGGCTGGATCCAGCCCATCTTGATGGCCACGACCACCAGCAGGATCAGGCCCACGGACAGTGCGATGCGGCGGGTCAGCGCATTGACCGTGCGCTTGCTCTCGCCCTTGTCCACCAGCATGTAGTACAGGCCGGCGCCCAGGTTCCAGACGATGAGGATGAGGAAGGCGATGATCAGCAGGGTTTTCAGCGAATCGTTCATGGCGTCCTTGACGGGGCCGGGGCGGTGAGGCGCGCATTATCGCGCCATTGGCGTGAGCCGATGGTGGGTGCGGCAATCGGACGCAGTCCGTGAGCCGCCGCATGCCGCTGCCGGTCGGCTGGACTTTGGCCGTGCTGGCGATGTCGCTGTTCGGCAGCCTGGGCGCCTGGCAGTGGGGCCGGGCCGAGCAGAAGCAGGCCATGCTCGCGGACACCGCCCGCATACTGGCCGAGCGCCGGGCGCAGCCGCTGGCGCTGGCAGCGGATCCCGCGCGTGCGCAGGCCTACGACTGGGTCGAGGGCGATGGCGAATTCCTGCCCGCGCCGGCCATCCTGCTCGACAACCAGACCCGTGACCGTCGGGCCGGCGTGCGTGCTTATCGCGTCTTCCAACCTGCCAGCGCGGGCGCGCCGCTGCTGGTGGAACTGGGCTGGCTGCCCGTGCCGGGCGACCGCGCCATGCCCGCCGTGGCGGCGCCGCCCGGGCAGCGGCGCATCGCGGGCTTGCTGGTCCCGCCCCCCTCGGAGGGCATCGCCCACGCGCCGCCCAGCACGCAGCCGGATGGCAGCCTGCTGGTGATCGCGTTGCAACCGCCGGCGCTGGCACAGGCGCTGGGGCTGTCGTCGCTGGCGCCGCGGGTGTTGAAGCTGGATCCGGACCTGCCGCTGGGCCATGCCCGCGACCTGGAGATCCTGCCCAATACCCTGCCGCCGGAGCGCCACATCGGCTACGCGGTGCAATGGTTCGGACTGGCCGGGGCGGTGCTGGTGACCGCGCTGCTGCTGACCTGGCGCAGCCGGCGGGTTGCGCTACAGGGTCATTGAGCGGCCACGGGACAGGCGCGTGGAATCCCCCGTAACCCCGTTCGTGGTGAGCCTGTCGAACCACGCGCTTTGCGCTGGATCGACCTGTCACGATGGCCTTGTCTTGCCGTCGAGAGGCGCGGTTCGACAGGCTCACCACGGACGGTATCGGGGAGTGGTGGGCGACGAGCCGCGTCGTCCGCACCTCGGATAGCGGCAATGACCGCCCGGGCGTGAGAAAATGCCGCGCATGGACCCCAAACCATTCGATCCCGCCCAGCGGCGTCGCGGGCGGTGGATGCTCGTCGGCCTGTTCGCCCTGTTCTTCGGCACCGTGTTCGGCGCCGGCATCCTGCGTTTCTCCGGCTGGCAGCCGGCCGCGCACAAGAACCACGGTGTGATGCTGCAGCCGCCCGTGGACGCACGTGATCTCTCGCCGGCGCTCGCCGGTGGCGGCCGCTACGGCTGGACGCCGGCCGAGCGCCGCTGGCGCATCGTCGCCGCGCCGTCGCCCGGGTGCACGCAGGCCTGCACCGCGCTTGCGCAGGATCTGGACAAGGTCTGGCAGCTGTTCGGCCACAACGCCGACGAGGTCGACATCCTGTGGATCGGCGACTATCCGGCCGACGCCCCGCGGCACTCGGCGCTGCGCCTGGTGCGCGCCGACGATCCGTTGCGCACGCGCCTGCCGCAGGTGGACGACGCAGCGGGCACGCCGGTCTACGTGATCGATCCCCATGGCTTCATCATCCTGCGCTATGCCCCGGGCTTCGATCCGGGTGGCCTGCGCACGGATGTGTCCAAGCTGATCAAGCTCATCTGAGCCCCCGCTAGAACGACAGATGATGAACACCAGTGCGCGCCCCGTGATCTACCGACACTTCCACCGCATCGCCTGGCTGGCGGTCGCCCTGACGCTGTGCGTCGTGGTGTTCGGCGCTTTCGTGCGCCTGTCCGACGCCGGCCTGAGCTGCCCCGACTGGCCGACCTGCTACGGTCGCGCCGCGTGGCCGAAGGCGGTGGACGAGGCCGCTGCCCACGTGGCCAGCGAGATCCGTCCGTTCGAGACGCACAAGGCGTGGCGCGAACAGGTGCACCGCCACATCGCCGCCGCGCTCGGCGTGCTGGTGCTGGTGCTGGCCCTGCTGGCGGCGCGTCGCCGCCGCTGGGGCATCGCGCAGATCCTCGTCGCCGCAGGCCTGGTCGGTGCGGCGATTCCGCTGTACATGCACGGCGAACACGTGCAGGCGTCGGTGTTGGCGATCATCGGCGAAGCGATCCTGCTGTTCGCCGCGTTGCGCTGGTCGAACATCGATCTCGCGCGCGCTGGCGCATTGACGCTGGCGGTGATCATCTTCCAGGCGCTGCTCGGCATGTGGACGGTGACGTGGCTGCTGAAGCCGATCGTGGTGATGGGCCACCTGCTCGGTGGCCTGACCACGTTCTCGCTGCTGGTGTGGATGGCGTGGCGCGCAACCGACCGGCCGATCCGGCTGGCCGACGCCGTCGTGCTGCGGCGCTGGCTGATCGGTGGTCTGGCGCTGCTCGGTATCCAGATCGCCCTGGGCGGCTGGGTCAGTGCCAACTATGCGGCGCTGGCATGCGGTCTGGATTTCCCCAAGTGCGTGGGCCAGTGGGCGCCGCCGGCGGACTTCCGCGAGGGCTTCGTGCTGTGGCGGGGGATCGGCGTGGATTACGAGGGCGGCGTGCTCGATGGCGCGGCGCGCATCGCGATCCAGCTGGCCCACCGCATCATGGCGGTGGTGGTGGCGCTGTACGTGCTGGCGCTGGCGCTGCGCCTGTTCCGCACGCCGGGCATGCGCAGCTGGTCGCTGACGCTGCTGGTGCTGATCGTCGCGCAGGTCACGCTGGGCATCCTCAACGTCAAGCTCAACCTGCCGCTGCCGGTCGCGGTGGCGCACAACGCCGGCGCGGTGCTGCTGCTGTTCACCCTGGTGTCGCTGACCGCGCGCCTGCGCAGGCCCGATTGATGGCCTCGACGTTCCGCCAGTACTGGGACCTGACCAAGCCGCGGGTGGTGGCGCTGATCGTGTTCACCGCGATCGTCGGCATGTTCCTGGCCATCGATGGCCTGCCGGACGGGTCCGAACTGCTGCGCGGTGCGCTCGGCTTCCTCGGCATCTGGCTGGCCGCCTCCAGCGCCGCCGCGATCAACCAGCTGCTGGATGCGCGCATCGACGCGAAGATGGCGCGCACGTCGTGGCGCCCGCTGGTGCAGGGCCAGGTGAAGCCGTGGCAGGCGCTGGTGTTCGCGCTGGTGCTGGCGGCGCTGTCGATGGGCATCCTGGTGCTGTGGGTCAACACGATCACGGCGATCCTGACCTTCGCCTCGCTGATCGGCTACGCGGTGATCTACACCGTGTTCCTGAAGCGCGCTACGCCGCAGAACATCGTCATCGGCGGTATCGCCGGCGCGGCGCCGCCGCTGCTGGGCTGGGCGACGATGACCGGCATGCAGGGCGAGTGGGACTGGCCGCACGCGCTGCTGCTGGTACTGATCATCTTCGTGTGGACGCCGCCGCACTTCTGGGCGCTGGCGATCTTCCGCCGCGAGGACTACGCACGCGCGCTGGTGCCGATGCTGCCGGTGACGCACGGCGTGACCTATACGCGCTGGCAGATCCTGTTCTACACCGTGCTGCTGGTCGAAGTGACCGTGCTGCCGGTGGTGTTCGGCATGAGCGGCTTCTTCTACCTGGGCGGCGCGCTGGTGCTGGGCGCGGTGTTCCTCTGGTACGCATGGCGCCTGCTGGATCCGCCGGACGACTTCTTCCCGATGCGGGTGTTCAACTATTCCATCGTCTACCTGATGGCGTTGTTCGCGTTCCTGCTGGTCGATCATTGGGTGATGCCGATGCTGCGGCCTGCCGCATCGGCGGCCGGCATCGAGTTCGTGCCGGCGGGGTGATCCCCTGTAGGAGCGACGTCAGTTGCGACCGCACGCCATTGGCATGCACGGCAGTGACGATGTGCATGGTCTTGCAGTGTCCGCCAGCAGGGTCCGAGGTCCACGCAACGCCGTTCGCACGGTCGCGACTCACGTCGCTCCTACAACGGCTCGGCTGCGTCCGGCTCCGCCAGCTGCTCCAGCACCACCGGCTCCAGCGAGGTCAGTCCTGCCGCGCGGCCCAACGTCAGCGCATCCTCCTGCGATGCGCCCTCCAGGGCCGCGCCCAGCGCGAGCAGCGCACCGACGCGATTCCCCGAGGCGCAGTGCAGCAGCACGTCGCCTTCCTGCGCCTTCAGCAGATCCTGCAACGCCCTGGCATTCGCCGGCGAGATGTCGTCCTTGCCGGCGATCGGCAGCGCGACGTACGCCATGCCAAGGCGGCGTGCTTCGGCGGCTGCGTCGTAGCCACGGTCTTCCTGCGCGCCGCGCAGATCGATCACGGTACGCACGCCTTGCGATTGCACTCGCGCGAGGTCTTCCAGTGACGGCTGGCCGCCGGTATGCAGGCCAGCCCTGGGTTGGGTGAAGTCGGTGGCGTGCGCCGCGAGCGACAGGCCGCCGGCCAGCAATGTGGAAAGCAGAAGCGCAAGACGTGTCATCACGGACTCCTCAGTGGCGGCCGATACGGGCCTGCAGCAGGGTGCGCAGCTCGTACTTGTCGGTTTCGTCCAGGCCTTGGCTGCGCTGCTTGGCCTGCAGTTCGTCGAGCCGTTGCTGCAGCATCTGCTTTTCGAGCTGCACGGCGGCGTCGAGCACTTCCATGCGCCAGCTGTCCTCGTCGCCGGGCAGATCCTGCATCGCCAGCTTCTGCAGCGCGGCGGCTTCCTCGCGCTCGGCGAAGTGTTCCAGCAGCACGCCGGTGGTGATGTCCGGACGCGCGTGCACCAGATCGATCAGTTCGAGCAGCAGTTCCATGCCGGCCAGTCGCAGCGCGGAAAAGCCATGCGTCGATTCGATGGCCAGCGCCAGCGCCGGTTTGTGAAGCAGGCGCACGATGAGGCTGCGGACCAGGCTGGGTTTCTGGCCGGCCCGCGACGGCGCCGTCCGCCGGGCAGGCGTGGGCGCGGCCGGGGCGGGGTTGGCGTTGCCGGCGCCCACGCCGGTGATCTCGGTCAGGCGCTGGCGCATCAGGTCGCCGAACGCGCCGTCGGGGATCTGCGCGAGCAGCGGGCGCGCGCGCTCGGCCAGGCGCGCCTTGCCGTCGAGCGTGGACAGCTTGATGTCCTTGGCCAGTTCGTCGAAGAAGAACTGCGAGAGCGGTGTCGCCTGCTGCAGGCGCGTGTCGAATCCGGCCGCGCCTTCCTGCCGCACGATGGTGTCGGGATCTTCGCCGTCGGGCAGGAACAGGAAGAACGCCTGCCGTCCGTCCTTCATGCGCGGCAGCACCGACTCGAGCGCACGCCAGGCGGCACGCTGGCCGGCGGCATCGCCATCGAAGCAGAAGTAGACATCCGGCGCGTTGCGGAACAGCAGCTCGGCGTGTTCCGGCGTGGTCGCCGTGCCCAGCGTGGCGACCGCTTCCGTCACGCCGAACTGGAACAGCGACACCACGTCCATGTAGCCCTCCACTACCACCAGCCGCGCGATCTTCTGGTTGGCCTGCTTCACCTGCCACAGGCCGTACAGCTCGCGGCCCTTGTGGAACAGCGCGGTCTCCGGCGAGTTGAGGTACTTCGGGCCGTCGTCCTTCTGCAGCACGCGGCCGCCGAAGGCGATCACGCGGCCACGCCGGTCGTGGATGGGGAACATCACCCGGTCGCGGAACTTGTCGTACACGTGGCCGCGGTCGTTCTTCGAAAACAGGCCGGCGCGGTCGAGCAGCTTCATCCGGCGTTCGTCGGTGCCCAGCGCGTCCTTCAACGCGGAAAAACCGTCCGGCGCGTAGCCGATCATGAACTGCGTGCGGATGGCCGCATCCACGCCGCGGCCGTCGAGATAGGCCTTGGCCTTGTCGCTGCCGTCCAGGTGGCGCTGGAAGAAGCGGGCCGCCGCTTCCAGTGCGTTGAAGAGGTCGCGGGTATCGTTGTTCTCGTTGCGCTGCTGCGTCTCGCGCGGCACTTCCATGCCGGTGCGCCGCGCCAGCTCTTCCACCGCATCGAGGAACTCGAGGCGGTCGTAGTTCATCAGGAACGACAGCGCGGTGCCGTGCGCGCCGCAGCCGAAGCAGTGGTAGAACTGCTTGGTGGGCGACACCGTGAACGACGGCGAGCGCTCATCGTGGAACGGGCAGCAGGCCGAATACTCCTTGCCCTGCCGTTTCAGCGGCACGCGCGCGCCGACCACCTCGACGATATCCGTCCGGGCGAGCAGTTCGTCGATGAAGGCGTCGGGGATGCGGGCCATGGAACGCATAGGATGCCACGGCGGGCCGCGCGGCCGTCGCGCTACCATGCCGGCATGCCTGTTGACGCTCCTTCCGATGAGGCCGTGCTGGCGCAACTGCGCGACGCGGTCGGCCGCGGCCATGTGCTGACCGGCGACCGCGCCACGCGCCGCTACCGCAAGGGCTACCGCTTCGGTGAGGGGCCGGTGCTGGCCGTGGTGCGGCCGGGCACGCTGCTGGAGCTGTGGCGGGTACTGCAGGTCATCGTCGCGGCGGGACGCATCGTGCTGATGCAGGCGGCCAATACCGGGCTGACCGGCGGTTCCACGCCGGATGGCGACGGTTACGACCGCGGCATCGTGCTGGTCAGCACACGACGCCTGACCGGCGTGCAGCTGCTCGATGGTGGGCGCCAGGTCGTCTGCCTGCCCGGCGCGACGCTGGACGTGCTGGAGAAGCGGCTCGCGCCGCTGGGCCGCGAGCCGCATTCGGTCATCGGCTCCTCCTGCATCGGCGCGTCCGTGCTCGGTGGCGTCTGCAACAACTCCGGGGGCGCACTGGTGCGGCGCGGGCCCGCCTACACCGAGCTGGCGCTGTATGCGCAGCTCGGCGAAGACGGAGTGCTGCGGCTGGTGAACCATCTCGGCATCGCGCTGGGCGACACGCCGGAAGTCATCCTGTCGCGGCTGCAGGCCTGTGACTACGGCGCCGACGACGTCGACCACGATCCGGCGCAGGCGGCCTCGGATCCGCACTACGCCGACCACGTGCGACAGGTCGACGCGCCCACGCCGGCGCGCTACAACGCCGATCCCTCACGGCTGCACGAGGCGTCGGGGTGCGCGGGACGGCTGGCGGTGTTCGCGGTGCGGCTGGATACGTTCGAACAGGATGCCGCGTCGGTCTTCTACCTCGGCAGCAACGATCCGGACGATCTCACCGAGGTGCGCCGGCACCTGCTGACGGCCTTCGAGCGGTTGCCCATCGCCGGCGAGTACCTGCATCGCGACGCCTTCGACATCGGCGACCGCTACGGCAAGGACACCTTCCTGCTGATCGATCGTTTCGGCACGGGCCGGGTGCCGGCGGCGTTCGCACTGAAGAGCCGCGTGGACGGCTGGTGCGAACGGCTCGGCATGCCGGGGCTGGCGGACCGCGTGCTGCAGTCGCTGACGGCGATGCTGCCGGACCACCTGCCGCCCCGGCTGCGCGCGTACCGCGACCGGTACGAGCATCATCTGCTGCTGAAGGTGTCGACGCGCGATGCGGAGGCGACGCGCGCGTTCCTGGAGCGCTTCTTCGGTGAGAGCTACGGCGATTTCTTCGCCTGCGATGCGGACGAAGGTCGAAAGGCCTTCCTGTTGCGCTTCGCGGTCGCGGGCGCAGCGGTGCGTTACCGCGCCGTGCATGCCGCGCAGGTCGAGGACATCGTCGCGCTGGATATCGCCCTGCGCCGCGACGACCGCGCGTGGGTGGAAACCCTGCCGGCCGAGTTGGCCACCACGATGGTGGCGCGGCTCTACTACGGGCACTTCTTCTGCCACGTGTTCCACCAGGACTACATCGTGAAGAAGGGCGTCGATCCGTTGGCCGTTGAGCATCGCCTGTGGGACCTGCTCGACGCACGCGGCGCCGAATATCCGGCCGAGCACAACGTCGGCCACCTCTACCGCGCCAAGCCGGCGCTGGCCGGGTTCTACCGCGCGCTGGATCCGACCAACACGTTCAACCCCGGGATCGGGCAGACCAGCAAGCGGGCGGCTTGGGAAGGGCAGGTGTGAGTGGAGAGGGTGAGGAGTGAGAAAAGGCGGCTTTCGCTGACTCCTCACTCCTCTGCACTCGCTTCTCGACTCCCGTGCTCGTCGATCACCGCCGTGATCAGCGCGCCGACGAAGAACACCACGCTGGCGTAGTAGATCCACACCAGCAACAGGACCAGCGCGCCCATCGAGCCGTACGCACTGCCGGGCGCGGCTTCCGCCAGGTACAGGCCGATCAGGTAGCGACCGGCGGCGAACAGCAACGCGGTGATGGCGCCGCCGAGGAAGGCCTGCTTCCACGCCACGCGCCGGTCCGGCAGGTAGTGGTAGAAGAACGCGAAGGCGAGCGTGTACAGCAGCAGGGTGGTGGTGTAGCCGAGCGCGGGCAGCAGCGACGGCAGGCGCGCGAACACCACCTGCAATGCGGTCGTGGCGACCATCGACACCACCAGCAGGAAGCCGATGGCCAGCACCACGCCGAGCGAGAACACGCGCTTCTTCAGCCATGCCGCCAGTCCGTTGAGTCGCTGGGCATCGGTGCGGAAGATCAGGTTGAGGGCGCCCTGCAGTTGCGCGAAGACGACCGTGGCGCCGACGAACAGCAGCGCCGTGCTCCACCAGCCGGCCAGCGACCCGATGTCGGGCCGGTCGCTGGCGTTGCGGATCACCGTCTCGGCCACGGTGCCGGCGCCGGGACCGGCCAGCTGCTGTATCTGGTCCAGCAGCGACTGCTGCGCGGGCGGATACAGCGAGGCGGTCAGCCACAGCAGCAGGATCAGCAGCGGCGCCAGCGACAGCAGCGCGTAGAACGACAGCGACGCCGCCTGCGTCATCAGGTCGGTTTCGACGAAGCGCCGCACCAGCGCGGCGGGCAGGCTGCGGTTGAGGCGTTCGCCGGCATGGCGCGCCCGTGCTCGCAAGGTACTGAAGCGGGTGGCATGTTCCATGCCCCCAGCGTGTCGCGGGTCGCGTCAGCGGTTCGTTATGCCAGCGTGGCCGCTGCGTTCACGCGTCGTCGCGGGCGAGCGCACGTAATGCGTCGCCGGTGACGCGTTGCACGGTCCAGTCGTCCAGGCCGACGGCGCCGAGCCGACGGTAGAAGCGGATCGCGGGCTCGTTCCAGTCGAGCACGGACCACTCGAAGCGGCCATACCCGCGAGAGACGGCCAGTCGCGCGAGATGCACCATCAGCCGCTTGCCGAGGCCGAGGCCGCGATGGTCGGGCAGGACGAACAGGTCTTCGAGGTACAGCCCCGGCCGGCCGAGGAAGGTGGAGAAGGAGACGAAGAACAGCGCGAAGCCCGCTGGCGTCCCGTCGACCTCCGCGATGACGACTTCGGCGGCGGGCCGTTCGCCGAACAGGTGCGTCTCGAGCAGGGCTGGCGTGGCGACGGCTTCGTGGGCGAGCCGTTCGTACTCGGCCAGGCCGCGGATGAACGCGAGGATCTGCGGGATGTCGGCGCGGGTGGCCGGGCGCAGCGTGATGGCGGGGGTATCCATGGCGCGAGGATGCCACGGATGGAGCGCGGCGCCGGAGGTCCGGCGCCGTGCGGCAGGCTCAGCCTGCGAGTTTCTTCTTGATCAGCGCAGAGACCTGGCCCATGTCGGCCTGGCCGGCGAGGCGCGGCTTCAGCACGCCCATCAGCTTGCCCATGTCGGCCGGACCGGTGGCGCCGGTTTCGGCCACCGCCGCGTCGATGGCGGCCAGGATCTCGGCTTCGCCCAGCTTGGCCGGCAGGTAGGTGTCGATCACGGCCAGCTCGGCGCGCTCGATGGCGGCCAGGTCCTCGCGGTTGGCGGCCTCGAACTGGGTCACCGAGTCCTTGCGCTGCTTGACCATCTTCTCCAGTACGGCGAGCACGGCGGCGTCGTCCAGCTCGATCCGCTCGTCGACTTCCTTCTGCTTGATGGCCGCATTGATCAGGCGGATGACGGCCAGGCGGTCCTTCTCGCCGGCCTTCATGGCGGCCTTCATGTCATCGGTGAGCTGCTGTTTCAGGGACATGGCGGTTCTCGGGACAGGTGATTCGGGATTCGGGATCCGGTCGCAGGAAGGCGGGCGCTGTCGCGAATCCCCATCCCCTCTCCCGAATCCTGCGCCAAAACAAAAAGCCGGCGACGCTCGCGCGTGCCGGCTTCTCGCGAAGCGACGCGGCTCAGTACAGGCGCTGGCGCTTGGTGACGTCGCGCGAGCTGCGGCGCAGCTGGCGCTTCACCGCGGCGGCGGCCTTGCGCTTGCGCTCCTGGGTCGGCTTCTCGTAGAACTCGCGCTTGCGGGTTTCGGCCAGGACGCCGGCCTTCTCGCAGGTGCGCTTGAAGCGACGCAGCGCAAACTCAAACGGCTCGTTTTCGCGGACTTTGACGCTGGGCATACGTAATCTCGGTGAAGTAAACGGCCCGGTCAGACCGGGTGAGCCGCGTATTATAGCGGCAGTCTCACGCGCTGCAACCCGCCCGGTCAGTCCGCCGGCGTGTCCCCCTCCCCAGCAACCCCGGATTCCCGTCATGAAAGTCCTCGGCATCGAAACCAGCTGCGACGAAACCGGCGTGGCCGTCTACGACACCGGCCGGTCCGGCGCCGCCGGGCTGCGTGCCCACGCGGTCTACAGCCAGATCGCCCTGCATGCCGAATACGGCGGCGTGGTGCCGGAACTGGCCAGCCGCGACCACGTCCGCAAGCTGCTCCCCCTGATCCGCCAGACCCTGGCCGAGGCGGAGCTGACGACCGACGACCTGGACGGCGTGGCCTATACGGCCGGCCCGGGACTGGTCGGCGCCCTGCTGGTCGGCGCCGGCGTGGCCCGGTCCCTGGCGTGGGCGCTGGACGTGCCCGCCGTGGCGGTCCATCACATGGAAGGCCATCTGCTGGCGCCATTGATGGAAGACGATCCGCCCGACGCGCCCTTCGTGGCCCTGCTGGTGTCCGGTGGCCACACCCAACTGGTGGCCGTTGAGGCCATCGGCCGCTACCGCCTGCTCGGCGAGACGCTGGACGATGCCGCCGGCGAGGCCTTCGACAAGACCGCCAAGATGATGGGCCTGCCGTACCCGGGCGGTCCGCAACTGGCTGCCCTGGCGGAAAAGGGCACGCCGGGCCGCTTCAGGTTCGCGCGTCCGATGACCGACCGGCCGGGGCTGGACTTCAGTTTCTCCGGCCTGAAGACGCAAGTGCTGCTGGCCTGGCGCGACAGCGACCAGTCCGACCAGACCAAGGCCGATATCGCGCGCGGCTTCGAGGATGCGGTGGTCGACACGCTGGCCATCAAGTGCGAGCGCGCGCTGGACGCTGCCGGCAGCGATGTCATCGTCATCGCCGGTGGCGTGGGCGCCAACAAGCGGCTGCGCGCCAGGCTGCAGGACATGGCGGCCAGGCGCGGCGGCCGTGCCTGTTTCCCCCGCCCGTCGCTCTGCACCGACAACGGCGCGATGATCGCCTTCGCCGGTGCCTTGCGGCTGCAGGCAGGCCAGCACGAGCCGGCCGAAGTGAAGGTCACGCCACGCTGGGACATGGCCACCCTGCCCGCCGTCGCAACGGTCGACTGACGGCCGCGGCCGGCGAATTCCGTTCAGGTTCAAGGCGGTGCGGGTAGGGTGTCCGCTCCGCCAACCGACGCGTCCTCCTGCGCAATGCAGAGGCCAGGGCGTGCATGAACCACCTCAAGGGGTAACGGAATGACCGAACACCTGGACGCCCTGCGCGCGAGCCTCGCACCGTATCCGTGGGCCTATACCGTCGTGGTCGCCTCAGCGCTCGTCCTGCTGGCGTGGCTGGCGAACTGGATCACCAAGCGCGTGCTGCTTCGTGGCCTGCGACGGTTGCTGGCGACCCTGCCGCTCGGTCAGGGCGACCAGCAGGTCCGCCTGCGGGTGATCCCCCGCCTGGCCAACGTGGTGCCTGCGGTGGTGCTGGCTGCCGGTGTCGCCCTGGTGCCGGAGCTGCCGGCGCTGCTGGTGACCGTGGTCCGCAACGTCTGCTTCGCCTTCATCATCCTGACGGTCGCGCTGGCCATTGCCGCGGCGCTCGATCTGGCCAACGAGGTCTACCAGCGCCGTCCGGATGCGGCCGACAAACCGATCAAGGGCTACCTGCAGCTGCTGAAGATCATCGTGTTCGTTGTCGCGGCGGTGCTGATGGTCGCCGCGCTGATCGACCGCTCGCCGGTGATCCTGCTGTCCGGCCTGGGCGCGATGATGGCCGTGCTGATCCTGGTGTTCCAGGACACGTTGCTGTCACTGGTGGCCAGCGTGACCATCAGTTCCAACGACATGGTGCGGGTCGGCGACTGGATCGAGATGCCCAGCCAGAACGCGGACGGCGACGTCATCGATATCGCCCTGCACACGGTGAAGGTGCAGAACTGGGACAAGACCATCACCACCATCCCCACCAAGAAGCTCATCAGCGACTCGTTCAAGAACTGGCGCGGCATGAGCGAATCCGGCGGCCGGCGCATCAAGCGCGCGCTGTACCTGGACCAGAACAGCGTGCGCTTCCTGGGTGGCGAGGAGCAGGCGCGACTGCGCCGGTTCCGCCTGCTGGGCGATTACCTGCAACGCAAGGACGGCGAACTGGACGCCTGGAATGCGCGCCTGGCCGACCACGGCCGCGAGCCCGTCAACCAGCGCCGCACCACCAACCTCGGCACCTTCCGCGCCTACGTCGAAGCCTATCTGCGCGCGCACGGCGACATCCACGACGGCATGACGCTGCTGGTGCGCCAGCTGCCGCCGGGGCCGACCGGACTGCCGCTGGAGATCTACTGCTTCACCCGCACCGTGGAATGGGGGCCGTACGAAGCCATCCAGTCCGACATCTTCGACCACCTGCTGGCGATCCTGCCGGAGTTCGGGTTGCAGGTGTTCCAGCAGCCGGGGGGTGCCGACATGCGCCGGTTGCAGGGACGGGCGGCGACCGTCGCGGCCGCCGCCGCAGGCTGAGTCCGCGCCGATTGCGCGTACCATTCCCGCACCCGCATCCAGAGCCCCCCATGGACATCGTTTTCATCGAAGACCTGCGCATCGAGACCGTCATCGGCATCTACGACTGGGAGCGGGGCATCCGCCAGACCGTGGCGCTGGATGTGGAGATGGCGTTCGACAACCGCGTGCCGGCGGCCAGCGACGACATCGCGCAGACGCTGGACTACAAGGCCGTGTCGAAGCGGCTGATCGCCTTCGTCGAAGCGTCGAACTTCGGCCTGGTCGAGACGCTGGCGGAGCAGTGCGCGGCGATCATCCGCGAGGAGTTCGGCGTGGCCTGGGTGCGGCTGAAGCTCAGCAAGCCCGGCGCCGTCACCGGCGCGCGCAATGTCGGCGTGCTGATCGAACGCGGCGTGCGCCCGGCCTGACGCCATGGGAACGGCCTATCTCAGCCTGGGCAGCAACGTCGAGCCCGAACGGCATCTGCGCGCCGCGGTCATGGCGCTGCGCGAACGCTTCGGCAACGTGCTGCTGTCGCCGGTCTACCGTACGCGCTCGGTGGGCTTCGACGGTACCGATTTCCTCAATGCCGCCGCGGTGATCGACAGCGACCTGGATCCGTTCGCGCTGAACGACTGGCTGCATGCACTGGAAGACGCGCACGGGCGCGACCGCAGCGGGCCGAGGTTTTCCGACCGCACGCTCGACATCGACATCGTGCTGTACGACGACCTGGTGCTGCAGGGCCCGGGAAACCTGCGACTGCCCCGCGATGAGCTGAAGCACGCGTTCGTGCTGCTGCCGCTGGTGGACATCGCGCCGGAGGCGGTCGAACCGCGCAGCGGGCGCACGCTGGCATCCCTGTGGCGCGAACACCCCGACCACGCCACGCCACCCCAGGCGGTGCCGTTCCCGTAGCGTGCGCTACGCGCACGAGCTTCGGGACCCGAATCATCGCGCCGCACCACCCACCGCACGACCGGGCTACGCTGCGGTCGTGCGCATGGCGCACGCTTCGGCATCCGTGCGCTACGTGATGTGCCGGCCGCCGTCGACGTGGATTACCTGGCCGGTGACGTAGCCGGCGGTGTCGCCGAGCAGCCAGGCGACCGTGCCGGCGATGTCGGCCGGGTCGCCGATGCGGCCCAGCGGTGTCTGTGCCAGCAGGCGCGCCTGCACGTCGGGATCGATCCCGCCATCCGGCCACAGGATCGCGCCCGGCGACACCGCGTTCACCCGCACCTCCGGTGCCAGCGACACGGCCAGCCCGCGCGAGACGGCCAGCAAGGCGTCCTTGGAGGCGGCGTAGACCGCCAGGTCCGCGCGCGGCCGCTCGGCATAGACGTCGGCGATGTTGACGATGGCGCCGCGGGCGGCGCGCAGGTGCGGTGCCGCCGCCTGCGCCAGGAAGAACGGCGCGCGCGCATTGACCGCGAACAGCTCCTCCCACTGCGCCGGCGTGGTGGCGCCGGCGGGCGTGGGATAGAACGCGGACGCATTGTTGACCAGCGCATCCAGGCGGCCGAAATGGCCGACGGTCTGCGCCACCAGTTCCGGCAGCCGGTCGAACACGGCGAGGTCGGCCTGCAGCCTCAGGGTGCTGCCGCGGCGCGCGGCTTCCAGCTCATCGACAAGCGCCTCCATGTCGGCGGACGAACCACGGAAGTGCAGCGCGAGGTCGTGGCCGTCGGCGTGCAGGCGACGCGCGATCGACGCACCGATGCGGCGCGCGGCACCGGTGATCAGGACGACACGACGCGGCGTGGACATGGCGGACTCCAGGAAGCGGATCCGCATTGTCCATGCTTTGCACCGGAATGGCGCACGACGCCGACGAAAATGTGAGGCGAATGCGGCGTCGTCCCGATGCTTGACGGCGTGCGCATCCACCATGCATGTTGCAACGCATTACTCCCGCGCCGGATGTGCCGGCGGGGACAGCGGGATGGCGAATGGACTGGGCGAAGTACCGCACCACGACCTTTGACGAACTGATCCAGTCCGATGGACGGCCGCGCCCGGCCGCACGCCGGCTGGTGGAATACCTGGCCGGGCTGTCCGGCCGCGAACTGGCCGAACGCCAGCTCGCCGCCGACGTGGTGGCGCGCGTGCAGGGCATCACCTTCACCGTGTATTCCGACGGCCGCAACGTCGATCGCACGCTGCCGTTCGACCTGATCCCGCGCATCATCCCGCTCAGCGAATGGCAGCGCACCGAAGCCGGCCTGAAGCAGCGGATGCGCGCGCTCAACCTGTTCATCGGCGACATCTACGGCAGGCAGCAGATCGTCAAGGACAAGGTGTTCCCGGCGATGCTGCTGAAGGACTCGGTGAACTTCCGTGCGCAGTGCGTGGGCATCACCCCGCCACTGGGCGTGTGGGCGCACATCTGCGGCTCGGACCTGGTGCGCGATGGCGACGGCACGCTGTACGCGCTGGAGGACAACCTGCGCATTCCGAGCGGCGTCAGCTACATGCTGGAAAACCGCATGGTGGCCAAGCGGGTGTTCCCGGAGCTGTTCGAGACCAGCTCGATCCTGCCGGTGGACGAATACCCCAGCCAGCTCTACGACACGCTCGCCGCGCTGTCGCCGCGACCGGGCGACACGCCGGTGATCGCGCTGCTGACGCCGGGCGTGTTCAACAGTGCGTACTTCGAACATGCCTACCTGGCGCAGGCGATGGGCATCGAACTGGTCGAAGGCAGCGACCTGTTCGTCGCCGACGACGACTGCACCTACATGCGCACGGTCTACGGCCCCAAGCGGGTGGACGTGATCTACCGCCGCGTCGACGATCTCTTCATCGATCCCGAGGTGTTCCTGCCGGAGTCGGTGCTGGGCGCGCCGGGCCTGATCCGCAGCTGGCGCGCGGGCAAGGTGGCGCTGGCCAATGCGCCGGGCGCGGGCGTGGCCGACGACAAGGTGGTGTTCGCCTACGTGCCGAAGATGATCAAGTACTACCTGGACGAGGATCCGATCCTGCCCAACGTGCCCACCTACCTCTGCCACAACGCGAAGGAACGCAAGTACGTGCTGGACAACATCGAGAAGCTGGTGGTGAAGCCGGCCAACGAATCCGGCGGCTACGGCATGCTGATCGGGCCACGTTCGACCAAACGGCAACGCGAGAAATTCAAGGCGCTGATCGAAGCCAATCCGCGCAACTACATGGCACAGCCCACGCTGGCGCTGTCCACCGCGCCCATCGTCACCAAGCAGGGGCCGTCGCCGCGGCACATCGACCTGCGGCCGTTCGTGCTGTCGCGCCAGGACACCTACGTCACCACCGGCGGCCTGACCCGCGTGGCGATGGTGAAGGGATCGCTGGTGGTGAACTCGTCGCAGGGCGGCGGCGCCAAGGACACTTGGGTCGTGGACCTGTCCGACCAGGAAGGGGAGGACGGCTGATGCTGTCGCGTGTCGCCGACAACCTGTACTGGTTCAGCCGCTACGTGCGCCGTGCGGAGAACACCGCGCGCCTGGTCGGCGTGGGCAGCCAACTGCAGCTGGACATGCCGCGCTCGGTACGCTTCGCGTGGCGGCCGATGATCGACACGGTCGGCGCCGGCGAATGCTTCGAGCAGTGCCATCCGGACGCCGGCGACGCGGCGGGCGACGTGGACGTGGTCCGCTTCCTGCTGCTGGACGAGCGCAATCCCTCGTCGCTGCGGACCTCGGTGGATTCGGCGCGCGAGATCCTGCGCGGCATCCGCGACACGCTGCCGCAGGACGTGTGGGAGGCGATCAACGACCTGCACCTGTACATCGGCGCGCAGGGCGAGCGCAGCCTCAGCCGCCGTTACCGCATCGAGTTCCTCGCCCGCATCATCGACGGCTGCCTGAAGGTATCCGGACTGCTCAGCGCCAACGTGAGCCGCGACATCGGCTACCAGTTCCTGCGACTGGGCACGGCGCTGGAACAGGCGGACATGACCACGCGCATCATGGATGCGGGCGCGTCCGGGCTGGTCACGCCGCGCAACGAGGACGACCGCGAGACCTTCCAGAACATGCAGTGGATGAGCGTGCTGCGCTCCGTCGCCGGCTACCAGATGTACCGCCGCCACGTGCGCCAGCGCGTCACCGCAGAGCTCGCGCTGCGCTTCCTGCTGCAGAACAACGAGTTCCCGCGCAGCGTGCATTTCTGCCTGACCCGCGCGCAGAGCGTGCTGCCCACCATGCCGCCGCGGCCGGGCGTCGACCGACATCTCAATCGGGTGATCGGCCTGACCCGCAATGCCGATCCCGCCGTGCTGGCGGCGCGCAATCCCGCGCAGTTCATGGATCAGATCCAGATGCACCTCTGTGCGCTGCACGACGCGATCGCGGAAGGCTACTTCCACGGCTGACCCGCCTGGACGGTGGTGTCAGTGCTGCCGTTCGCGCCAGGCGGCCGCGGAGACGGCAGCCAGTTTGCTGGCGACCACGATGCCCGCCGCACCCGCCACGATCCGCCAGGCCGGGGGTACCCACACGGCCACGCAGACGCCGGCGACGCCGGCGGCGAGACAGAACACCAGCAGCGCCACCGCCCAGGCCTTCATGCGAGGCGCCGGGCCATCGTCGACTACTGCTGCTGGCCCTGGGCGTCGCCCGGGTCCTGCCGCGACGGTGCGCGTCGCGGCGGCATGGCCGGCAGGCCTGCGGGCTGCGCGTCGGGTTCCTGCGCCGGCTCCCACGGGAAGCGCGGGAGGCTGTGCACGGCGGCTTCGAGCTTGCGCGACCAGGTGTCGTGGATCTCGGCGTACAGCGGCGTATCCGCTTCCATCCGCATCTTCTGGCTGATCCTGAGGTCGCCGTTGCGCAGCAGTGCCATGTCCACCGGCATGCCGACGGACAGGTTGGAGCGGATGGTGGAATCCAGCGACACCAGCGCGCAGCGCGCCGCGTCCTCCAGCGAGGTTTCCGGGCGGATGATGCGGTCGAGGATCGGCTTGCCGTACTTGGATTCGCCGATCTGCAGGTAGGGCGTTTCCGGCGAGGTGGCGATGCAGTTGCCCAGCGGGTAGATCATGTACAGGCCGGGACGCTCGCCGGCGATCTGCCCGCCCAGGATCAGCGTGGACTGCACGTTGACGCCGCTCTGCTGCGCATCGTCGACCACGCGCGCCTGGCTGGCGACGAGCATCTCGCCGACGTACTCGGCCACTTCGTACAGGTGCGAGAACGTGCGCAGGCTGCGCGGCGCGTTCGGATCGTCCACGTCGCGCTGCAGCTTGGACAGCGTGAGCTGGGTGGTGGCCAGGTTGCCGGCCGACATGATGACGAACACGCGCTCGCCCGGCCATTCGAACACGTGCATCTTGCGGTACACGCGCACGTCGTCGAACGAGGCGCTGGTGCGGGTATCCGCGGCGAAGACCAGGCCTTCGTTGACTTCGATGCCGACGCAATAGGTCATGGCGTGTCCGTTGCTGCTGTGCATCACGATTCTATGCGTGGCCCCGGGGGTTGGCTAGGGCCGGGGTCGCAGTGTGAAACGACACGTACAATGACGCGTTTTCCCGCTTCCGGTGCGACATGCACGCCGATCTGCCCCTTCCCGACACCGCCGCGCTCGCCCACAGCGACGACCTTGCCGCCGTGATCCGCGCGGAGATCGCGGCCGAGGGCGGCAGCCTGCCGTTCTCGCGGTTCATGGAGCGCAGCCTCTACGCGCCCGGGTTGGGCTACTACAGCGCCGGCAGCACCAAGTTCGGCGAGGCGGGCGATTTCACCACCGCGCCGGAGCTGGGCCCGTTGTTCGCCAGTTGCGTGGCGCAGGCGGTGGCGCCGGTGCTGCAGCAGCTCGGGCCCGAGGCCGGATTCGTGGAGATCGGCGGCGGCAGCGGCGCGTTCGCCGAGATCATGCTCAAGCGCCTGCTGGCACTGGACGCGCTGCCGGCGCGCTACGCCATCCTGGAACCGAGCGCCGACCTGCGCGAGCGCCAGCGCGAACGGCTCGGACAACGGCTGATTCCGCCGGTCTTCGACCTGGTGGAGTGGCTGGACGGTCCGCCGTCCGAGGCGTGGAACGGCGTGCTGTTCGCCAACGAAGTGATCGATGCGCTGCCGACGTCGCGCTTCACCCTGCGCGACGGCGAGGTGTTCGAGGAAGGCGTGGCGCTGGATGCGGAAGGTCGCTTCGTCCGCACCGACCGCCCGGCCGATCCGTTGCTCGCGGCCGCCGTGCGCCATATCGAGCGCTATCTCGGGCAGCCGTTCCCCGACGGCTACCGGTCGGAACTGCTGCCGCAACTGCCGTACTGGATCCAGGCGGTGATGGGCGGACAGGGTCGCGGCGCGATGCTGTTCGCCGACTACGGCTACCCGCGGCGCGAGTACTACCAGCCCGACCGCGACACCGGCACACTGCGCGCGTACTACCGCCATCGGGTGCACAACGATCCCTACCTGTGGCCGGGCCTGCAGGACATCACTGCATCGGTGGATTTCACCGCGCTGGCCGAGGCCGGCACGCAGGCCGGATTCGATCTTGCCGGCTACACCACGCAGGCCAACTTCCTGCTCGGCAACGGCCTGCAGGAGCGCTTGAGCGAAGCCGAGGCGCGCGCGGACGACACCACGCTGCTGCGCCTGCGCAACGAGGCCAAGCGGCTGACGCTGCCCAGCGAGATGGGCGAGCGCTTCCAGTTGATGGGCTTCTCCCGCGAGGTCGAGTTCGGTACGGCCTTCCTGTTCAACGACCTGAGCTGGCGTCTCTGATGCGCGTATTCGCACTGAAGCCGTTCCGGCGTCCGCGCTTGTGGCTGGGACTGTGGCTGGCGGCGGTCGTGGGCGTCACCGTCCTGTCGCTGGTCAGCCTGAGCGGATTGCCGCCGGTGCCGGAAGGCGGCGACAAGGTGGAGCATTTCCTTGCCTATGCACTGCTGTCGGCCTCGGCGGTGCAGGTATTCGCGACGCGTCGTGCCTGCATGGCCATCGCCGCGCTGCTGGTGACGTTGGGCGTCGGCCTGGAGTTCGCGCAGGGGACGCTGACCACCACGCGCATGGCCGATCCGCACGACGCGCTGGCCAACACGCTGGGCGTGCTGGCGGGATTGGCAACGCTGCCGACGCCGTTGCGCGGTTTTCTGCTCGCGCTGGATACCCGCTGGCGGCCCGCGCGCGCCTAGCGGAAGGGAAGCCGGAACATGCCCGGCGTTCCCCGTGATGCCGGGCGAATGACGGCGCGGTTCAGCGCGGCTGCAGCGTGATCCGGTCCAGCACCCACATCTGCGGTCGGGTATCGCCGGTGAAGCGCACGCACAGGTCCTGCCTGCCGGTGGTGCCGGCGGGCAGCGACGCCTCGAGGTCGAGGAAGCCGTCGGCGTTCGGCGCGGCCGGCAGCGGCACGGTCGCGAGCAGGTGGCCCTTGCAGCCGCCGCCCAGGATTTCCAGTTCGCCCAGCGGCGATTTCGCCGGCTCGAACGTGCGGGCCGGTTCGTCATGGGCCAGCTGGAAGTAGTACGGGATGCGGCCGGCCCGGACCTTGATCGAGCCGATGCCGTCCAGGTCCGCCTGGTTCCACTGCCAGCACGGATAGAAGATCGTGGTGTTGAAGATGGCGCGCTCGCCCTCCAGCGGGCCGTCGTCTTCCAGGCGCAGCAGCAGGCGCCCGGCATCCGGGCATACCGACATCGCTTCGTCCGTCCGTGTCAGCATCGAGGCGGGCGTCAGCTCGAACGTCGAGGCGGGTGCCAGCGCGCGGCCGTCGGCGAACGCGGCCGCACGCACGGTGGCAGGCAGCTTCACGTCCAGCGGCGTGCGGAAGGCCGGCGAGGCTGGCGTCGGTTCGCTGCCATCGGTGGTGTAGTGCACGGGATAGTCGAGCGGGTTGGACAGCGTGACCTTCGCGGTGCCGGCCTTGCGGTCGTTCTCGGTGGCGATCAGCGGCTCGAACGGTGTCTTCGCGTAGCCCAGGCCGATGGCGTCGTAGCGCTTCAGCTGCGCGGGCAGGCGTGCGGCGAAGCTGGCGAAGTCCTTCTTCGCCGCCGGCGTCCAGCCGGTTTCCGCCACGGCGGCCAGGCGCGGGAAGGCGTTGTGCTGCAACCGCGCGAACGTGCGCGTGTGTTCCGTCCACAGGTTCGCCTGCAGGCCGAGGATGTGATGGCGCTGGCTGTCCTCAAGCTCCGGCGGCACGGGCTCGAAGCCGTAGACGTCCTGAAGCGTGATCAACGCCGGACGACCCGGCGGTTCGTTCGGCGATGCGGTCTGCAGGTAATCCAGATAGGTCTTGTTGGAGGGCGACATCACCACGTCGTGGCCCTGGCGCGCGGCCTGCAGGCCGCCTTCGATGCCGCGCCACGACATCACCGTCGCTTCCGGCGGCAGCTTCGCTTCCAGGATCTCGTCCCAGCCGATCAGGCGCTTGCCGTGCGTCGACAGGTATTTCTCCAGGCGTTCGACCAGATACCCCTGCAGGTCCATCTCGGTCTTCGCGCCGACCTGGCGCATGCGTGCCTGTTCGCGCGCGGAGGCTTCCCACTGGTCCTTCACCGCCTCGTCGCCACCGATGTGGACATAAGTGCCCGGGAACAGCTGCACCACTTCGCCCAGCACGTTCTCGAGGAAGGTGATCGTCGGCTCCTCCACGTTGACCAGGTTGGGGAAGACGCCCCACTCGTTCGACGGCACCAGTGGCGTGTCGATCGAGCCCAGCTCCGGATAGGCGGCGATCGCGGCCGTCGCATGGCCGGGCACGTTGATCTCGGGCACGACGGTGATGTGGCGTTCGGCGGCGTACTTCACCACGTCGCGGATCTGGTCCTGCGTGTAGAAGCCGCAGTACGGGCGCGGCTCGCCGGTCTTCGGATCCCTGCCGCCGTCGCCGGCAGGAATGCGGCAGCCGCCGACTCCAGTGAGCTTCGGATACTGCTTGATCTCGATGCGCCAGCCCTGGTCGTCGGTGAGGTGCCAGTGCAGGGTGTTGAGCTTGTGCAGCGCCATCGCGTCGATGATCTTCTTGACCTCGTCGACCTGCTGGAAGTGGCGCGCCGGATCCAGCATGAAGCCGCGCCAGCCGAAGCGGGGCGCGTCCTCGATGTGCATCGCGGGCAGCGTGACGCGGCCCGCGTCGCCCGGGGTGAGCAGTTGCCACAGCGTTACCGCGCCGTAGAACAGGCCGCGCTCGTCGCCGGCTTTCACGGTGACGCCATCGGCCGTGACGTCGAGCGTGTAGGCCTCGGGATTCTTCGCCGCGGCAGTAGAGGGTTCCAGCACGAAGCGGATCAGCCCCTTGCCTTCGTCCTGCGTGGTGGCCAGCGCAGGTCCGCCGGCCGATTGCAGATAGGCCGCGAACTGCTGCGCGACGCGCGTCGCCGCCTCGCTACTGGCGGACAGGCGCGTGTCCACGCTGATGACGAAGGAGCCTTCACCTGTCTTCAGTTCGGCGGGCGCCGGAATCAGTGAAGGCGTGATCGGCGTGGATGCGGCCGCATCCGCGGCCGTATCGCCGGATGGCTTCTTGCAGCCGGACAGCGCCAGCAGAGTGAAGGCCAGTCCGGCCAGGGCGCGATGGGCGAAGGGTCGTTTCATCGGGATCCTCGATAGCGTGGGCACAGCATGCCCAAAAAAAAGCGGGCCAGGAGGTCTCCGGGCCCGCAGAGGGAGAGTGTTCCCTTACATCGTGGTGCTTAGAACTTGAAGCGGAAGTTCAGGTAGTACTGGCGGCCGTTGCTGTAGAACGCGTGCGGCAGATAACCGGGAACGGCGTCGTTCTCGGTGTAGTACTTCAGCTTGGGATCGTTGAGGTTCAGGCCGTCCAGGCTGATGGTCAGCCAGTCGGTGGCCTTGAAGCCCAGCGACGCCGATACCGTGGCGAAATCGTCCTGGTAGAAGTTGTCGGCGCGGCTGACACCGGCATAGAACGAGCTGCGGTAGCTGTAGTTCACGCGGGCGTTGAAGCGCGCGTTCTCGTACCAGGCCGAGAAGTTGTAGGTGTTCTCGGAGGTGCCGTTGAGCGGCTTGCCGCCGTCGGCTTCGCCGTCCACGTAGGTGTAGTTGGCGTTGATGCCGAAGTTCTCGCCGATCGGCTGCTCGTAGGTCAGTTCCAGGCCGCGCGCCTTGCCGTTCGAGTTGACCGGGATCGACACCAGGTAGTCGCTGTACACGTCGGTGCCGGCGGCCTGGCTGGCCTGCTGGTCCTTGTACTGGACGATGACGTTGCCGAAATCGACGTAACCATCCAGGTCCATCGAGAACACGCTGGCGGCCAGCAGGGCACGCGGCGCGAAGTACCATTCCAGCGAAGCGTCGAAATTGGTCGATACCAGCGGGTCGAGGTTCGGGTTACCGCCGCTGCCTTCGTGGGTCAGGTCGTTGAGCGTCAGCGAGCCGGCCAGCGCCGAGAAGTCCGGACGGGTCATGGTCTTGCTGCCCGACACGCGCGCCACCAGGTCGTCGGTCAGCTCGAACTTGAAGTTCACGCTGGGCAGCAGCTCGTTGTAGTCGTTGTTGACCACCACCGGCAGGTAGTCGCCGAACGCCGAACCCACGACGGCACCGGGGATGCCGGAGTTGGGCAGCAGTCCCTGGTTGTAATGCACATCTGTCTGCGTCCGCACATAGCGCAGGCCCGCATTGCCGCTCCAGCGGTCGCCGCGGAAGTTCAGCTGCGCGTACACCGCATTGATGTCTTCCTTCACGCCGTAGACGTCGGAGAAGTAGAAACGCTCCGGATTGTTACGGTTGGCAAAGTCGGCGTTGATCTGCGCCAGCTGGCCGGGCGTGTAGTACCAGATACCGGACGGGACGTTGCCGCCCACGCCGAAATCGCCGGGATAGAAGCCGCCCGCCGCCGGATAGGCGGTGATGTCCTGCCAGTTGCTGGCCCAATTCGGTCCCTGCGCTAGCGAGAAGTCGTTGCTGCGCTCATGGGTGGCGTAGCGGTAGCCGAAGTCGAGCGAGGACAGCACATCGGACTGGAAGAAGAACTGGCCGTCGGCCGAGGCCCAGTCTTCCTTGTCCAGTACGTCGATGCCCTGCGCGCCGAAGATCCAGCCTTCCTGCGGCAGATGGTTCGCAGCGGTATTGGTACCGCCCAGCGACCAGTCGATGGGGTTGCTGACGCCATTCATGCGCCAGCTCGCGCCGGCATTGCCGGCGATGCCGGTCTCCAGCACATCCTGGGTCGGGCTGCTGCCGTTGCCCTTGGTGGTGCCGAGCTGGAAGACGAACTTCAGCGCGTCGCTGGCATTCCATTCCGCGTCGAGTGCGATGTACTTCGACGTCGATTCCGCACCCGGGCGGGAGATCATGTCGTATACGCCGTAGGGAGTGACAGTCGTGCCGCCGGTGACCGGTGAGTACGTCGCACTGGTGAGCACGCCGTTCTCGACGGTATAGCTGCTGGGCGTGCGGTTGACGAAGCGGCTTGCCCACATCATGTAGTTGCGGTTGTAGTTGTCCGCTTCCAGCTTGGAATAGAACGCGTTGACGTTCAGCGTCAGGTTGTCGGTGACCTTGGCCTCGATATTGGCCACGCCGCCCTTGCGCTTGCGGACCTGCTCGAACAGCGCGGCGCCGATCAGGTTGGGATACAGCACGCCCACCAGTTCCGGGTTGCTGATCGAGACTTCCGTTGGCACCCCATTGACCGTCCCGGGAATCGCGCTGTAACCGCCGACCACTTCCTGGCCATCGCGGCGCAGGCTGCGCTCCTCGTTGAACACCTGCACCATGAAGCCGGCGGTGCCTTCGTCGTTGCGCCAGTTGAGCAGCGCATCGAGCTGCGGCTTGGTGTCGCCCGGCAGGTCGGAGTGCACGGCGCCGATGGAGCCCTGGATGGTGAGCGGCTCGGCGAACTGCAGCGGACGGCGGGTGATGATGTTGACCGATCCGGCGGTGCCGCCTTCGACCAGCTTCGCCTCGGAGGTCTTGTGGACCACGACGCGGTCCACGATCTCGGACGGATACAGCGAGTAGCTCACGCTGCGGCCGACATTGCCGACCTGGCTGAGCACGAACCAGTCGCCTGTGCCGATCGTATGGCCGTTGACCAGCGTCTGGGTGAGGCTGGGATTGGTGCCGCGCAGGCTGACGCGGTCGGCTTCGTCGAAGCCGCCCTCGCTGGCGCTGGACGAGGCGATGTTGACGCCGGGCAGCTGGCGCAGGGTGTCTGCCACGTTCTTGGCCGGCAGCTTGCCGACGTCTTCGGCGGTGACGACTTCGACGTGCGTGGCGGCGTCGCGCTTGGCGTCGAGGGCCTTCTCGATGCTGCCGCGGATACCGGTGACGACGACCGTGTCGAGGTCGGTCGCGTCGGGGGTGGTGGATTCCTGTGCGCTGACCTGCATGGAGAACGCGAGTCCTGCGGCGATGGAGGCCGAAAGGATCGAGGTGCGGTACTTCATGATGTCTCTCCCATCATTCGTTTTTTAGTGTTCCGGCAGCCGTCGCTCGCGCTGTTCCGCCGTGCCTGGTACTGCGTTGTTGCCTGGCGTTGCACGTGTCCCCTGCACCCCGCCCCTTTGATGCACGCGCCTGTACCGGCGCTTTCCTTCAGTTGCCGTCGTCCCGGTCCAGGTACCACCGGGCCGCGCCGATCACGCCCAGCTGCCCGTGTTCCACCAGCTTCACGGGAATGCGTTCCAGCGCCTCGCGCATCGATCCCTTGTTGAGGAACCGCGGCACGAAGGGGCTGTCGATCAGGACGTCGCGGATCTTCGGCAGGATGCCGCCGGCCAGGTACACGCCGCCCTGCACGCCGTACAACAGCGCCATGTCGCCGACCACGCTGCCCAGCAGGCCGCAGAACACCTCCAGGCTTTCGCGCGCCAGAGGGTCGTCGCCCGATCGTGCGGCCGCCGTGATCTGGCCCGGATGTGTGTAGGCCGACGGCGCCGCGCCGCGTACCGCGCACAGGGCGGCATGCAGGTTCATCAGGCCGGGGCCCGACAGCGCGTGTTCGACCGGCACGTGCGTGCGCGTCTTCAGCATCTCCGCGAGCAGCGCCATCTCCAGCGCATTGCCGGCGGTCAGCGCAGCCTGGCCGGCCTCGGTGGCCAGCACCACGGCGCGCTTGCCGGAGGGAATCCAGACCGCGGCGCCCAGGCCGGTGCCCGGCCCGAGGATCAGGGTGGGGCCGTGCTTCGGCGCGATGGCCGGACCGGCGAGCTGCAGCACCTCGCTGGCGCCCATCTGCGCGGCGGCATGCGCCACGGCCTCGAAATCGTTGACCAGGCGCACGTCATCGAAGCCCAGCTGCGCGCGCAGCTCGGCCAGCGACAGTCGCCACGGCAGGTTGTTGGTGATGACGGTGCCGTCTTCCAGCGCATACCCGGCGCTGGCGATCACCGCGCGGGTCACCCGGGTCGAGCCCAGGCCGGCGAGGAAGTCCGCGACGATGTCGCCCAGGCCGGCATGGTCAGCGCAGGCGTACTTGCGGTACTCCAGCATGCGGACCGGCTCGCCCGGATCGTGGCTGCCCCGGACCAGGCCGATGCGGACGTGGGTGCCACCGACGTCCGCCGCGATGAAGGCGTCGTGCGCCCCGCTGATGGCATCCGTCGGCATTGGATTCGCTATGGCGACCACACGTCTCCCCACATGTTCGCGGCCGGGACTCCCGCATCCCGATGTGGCCGGAGTGTGGAAAGGGTTTGACAACGTTGTCAAGACTCTGTCATGAAATAACCGTCCCGCAGGCGAGAGGCCATCATGAAATGGAAACAATATCCTTATTCAGCTCACTATTGTCGCCATTGTTGTCGGTAATGAGCGCTCCGATGGGGACAATTTCGCCAAGTCCGACAGGACTTCATGCTGCAGCGCACGAGCCGTGCGGCTCACAGAAGCGCGGCCAGGGCGGTCGCGCGCGTCATCCGGCGTGGCCTTGCCTGGAGGTCTCTGACAACGTTGTTCCCGATTGCCGGCCGGGGGATGCCGGCCCTCGACAGGCCAGGGGGATTGCATGACCACCGCGCCAAACGCCAGCGCCCTGCGCTCGCTCGCCATCGTCGGCGTGCTGTTCTTCATCATCGGCTTCTTCACCTGGATCAACGGGCCGCTGATCACCTTCGTCAGGCTGGCCTTCGATCTGGACGAGGTGAACGCCTTCCTCGTGCTGATGGTGTTCTACCTGTCGTACTTCTTCCTGGCGCTGCCGGCGGCCGCGCTGCTCAAGCGCACCGGCATGAAGAAGGGACTGGCCGCCAGCCTGTTCGTGATGGCCGTGGGGGCGGCGATGTTCGGCGAGTTCTCCACCCAGCGCTGGTATCCCGGCGCCCTGGCCGGCCTGTTCGTGATCGGTGGCGGCCTGGCGCTGCTGCAGACGGCGGTGAATCCCTACGTCAGCATCCTGGGCCCCATCGAAAGCGCGGCGCGGCGCATCGCGCTGATGGGCATCTGCAACAAGGTCGCCGGCATCCTGGCGCCGGTCGTGCTGGGCACGCTGGTGCTGCATGGCGTGGGCGACCTGGCCGCGCAGGTGGAGGCCGCCGATGCGGCCGGCAAGGCGGCGCTGCTGGAGGCGTTCGCCGCGAAGATCCACCTGCCGTACCTGGTGATGGCGGGCGTGCTCGTCGTGGTGGCCGTCGGCATCCTGTTCTCGCCGCTGCCGGAGCTGAAGCCTGCGGAGGTCAACGCGGCGCCCGCCCGCGCCGGCGGCGAACGCGGCCTGTCGCAGTACCCGCATCTGTGGCTGGGCGTGCTGTGCCTGTTCGTCTACGTCGGCGTCGAGGTGCTGGCGGGCGATGCGATCGGCGCGTACGGCAACGGCTTCGGTCTGTCGCTGGACCAGACCAAGTTCTTCACCTCGTTCACGCTGGCGGCGATGCTGCTGGGCTACCTGGCCGGACTGGCGGCGATCCCGCGCTTCGTCCCGCAGGCCCGTTACCTGGCGATCTCCGCGGTGCTGGGGGTGCTGTTCGCGCTCGGCGCGCTGCTGACGCACGGCTACGTGTCGGTCGGGTTCGTCGCCGCGCTGGGCTTCGCCAACGCGATGATGTGGCCGGCGATCTTCCCGCTGGCGATCAAGGGGCTGGGCCGCCACACCGAGACCGGTTCGGCACTGCTGATCATGGGCATCGCCGGCGGTGCCATCCTGCCGCAGGCCTTCGCGGTGCTGAAGCAGCACTACGACTTCCAGGCCGTGTTCGCCGCGCTGGCCATTCCCGGCTACCTGTACATCCTCTACTACGCGCTGGCCGGCCACCGGGTGGGTGTCGCCAAGCCGTCGGCGACGGCCGTCGCGGAACGCGGCATCATGGCGGACTCGCCTCCATGACGGAAACGCCCATGCGCCGACCCACCATCAAGGACGTCGCCGAACGCGCGAAGGTCTCGCTGAAGACCGTGTCCCGGGTCATCAACAACGAACCGTCGGTGCTGCAGGGCACGCGCGCGCGCGTGCTGCACGCCATCGCCGAGCTGGACTACGAACCGGACCAGTCCGCGCGCAACCTGCGCAGCGGCACGCCGTTCGTGATCGGGCTGGTCTACGACAACCCCAACCCGTACCACATCATCGGCGTGCAGAACGGTGTGCTGGCCGCGTGCAAGGAAACCGGCTTCGGCCTGCAGATCCATCCGGTGGATTCCACGTCGCCGCTGCTGGCGGAGGAACTGGTGGAATTCGTGCAGCGTTCGCGGCTGGCCGGGCTGGTGCTGACCGCGCCGATGTCCGAGCGCGCCGACCTCGTGACCGCCCTTGCGGCGCGCGGGGTGAAGCTGGTGCGCATCATCGCCGCCACCGAGGATCCCGAGGACGGCCTGCCCTGTGTCTACGTGGACGACCGCGACGCCGCCTACGAGATCACCGAACACCTGATCCAGCTGGGCCACCAGCGCATCGGATTCCTGTGGGGCGGGCTGGCGCATCGTTCGAGTACCGAGCGCTATGCCGGTTACGAGAAGGCGCTGAAGGATTACGGCATCACGCTCGACAAGCATCTCGTGGTGCCGGGCGACTACACCTTCGACGACGGTTTCCGCGGTGCGCGCCGCCTGCTGGCGCTGCGCGAGCCGCCGACCGCGATCTTCGGCTCCAACGACGAAATCGCCGCCGGCGTGCTGGCCGCCGCCAAGTCAGCCGGCATGAACGTGCCCTACGACCTGTCCATCGCCGGTTTCGAGGACAGCCCGTTCTCCAAGCAGTCCTGGCCGCCGCTGACCACCGCCAAGCAGGCCACGCAGGACATCGCCAAGCAGGCCGCACGCCTGCTGATCGCCGGCCTGCGCACCGACGCCTACGACGACAACCCCACCCCCGTGCACAACCAGGGCTTCGTGCCGCAGCTGGTGGTGCGCGGCTCCACCGCGCCGGTCCGGCCGCGCACGGAACGACCCGAACCCCTCTCGCCATGACCCCATCGCTTCCCGCTCCTTCCGACACCCTGATGCACCAGGAGGCCGCCCAAGCCGCCGCGATCATCGCCGACCAGTACGCGCGCAACGCCGATACCGTGAAGGCGCTCGCCGCCGACCTGCGCCGCACGCCGCCGCCGTTCGTCGTGACCTGCGCGCGCGGCAGCTCCGACCACGCCGCCACCTACGCGAAGTACCTGTTCGAAACGCAGCTCGGCGTGGTGACCGCGTCCGCGTCGCCGTCGGTCGGTTCGGTATACGAAGCGAAACAGCGGCTGGCTGGCGCGCTGTACGTGGTGATCTCGCAGTCGGGCAAGAGTCCCGACCTGCTGCGCAATGCGACGGCGGCCAAGGACGCCGGTGCGCGCGTGGTGGCGATCGTCAACGTCGCCGACTCGCCGCTGGCGCAGCTGGCCGATACCGTGCTGCCGATGCACGCGGGGCCCGAGCGCAGCGTGGCGGCGACGAAGAGCTATCTCGGTTCGCTCGCCGCGATCCTGCAACTCGCCGCGTACTGGAAGGACGAGGCACCACTGCACGATGCCGCGCTGGCCTTGCCCGACGCGCTGCAGCGTGCGTGGCAGGCCGACTGGTCGCCGCTGACGGAGGGGCTGGTCGGTGCGCACAACCTGTTCGTGTTGGGGCGCGGCCTCGGCCTGGCCGCCGCGCAGGAAGCCGCGCTGAAGTTCAAGGAAACCTGCGGCCTGCATGCCGAGGCCTACAGCTCGGCCGAAGTGAAGCACGGGCCGATGGCGCTGGTCGGGCCCGGTTTCCCGGTGCTGTGCTTCGCGCAGCCGGATGAAACCGAAGCCGGCATGCTGGCGCTGGCGCAGGAGTTCCGCGGGCGCGGTGCGCAGGTGTGGGTGGCGTCGCGGCAGGGCGATCTCCCGCTGGTCGACGCACCGCATCCGGCGTGCGCGCCGCTGCTGACCATCCAGAGTTTCTACCGTGCCATCAACGCGCTGGCGCTGCGGCGTGGCCACAATCCGGATGTGCCGCCGCACCTCAACAAGGTCACCGAAACGGTATGAACGCGCCCCGCCTTGCCACCGCCCTGTGCAACGCCCGCGTGCTGACGCCCGACGGCTTCGTCGAGGGGCTGGCCGTGCTGATGCAGGACGGCCTGATCGCCGATCTCGTGGCCGTCGAAGCGCTGCCGGCCGACGCCATCCGCCATGACCTGGACGGTGCCGCACTCGTGCCGGGCTTCATCGATGCGCAGGTGAACGGTGGCGGTGGCGTGCTGTTCAACAACGACACGAGCGTCGAGGCGATCCGCGCCATCGCACAGGCGCATCGCCGCTTCGGCACCACCGGCCTGCTGCCGACGCTGATCAGCGACGACGCGGAAGTGATGGCGCGCGCCGTCGAGGCGACCCGCGAGGCCATCGCGCAGGGCGTGCCCGGCGTGCTCGGCCTCCACCTGGAAGGGCCGTATCTCGCGCCTGCGCGCAAGGGCACGCATGATGCCGGCAAGTTCCGCGTGCCGGATGCCGACGAGATCGCGATGGCCACCTCGCTCGACAACGGCGTGACGCTGCTGACGCTGGCACCGGAACAGGTGCCGGCCGACACCATCCGCGCGATGGTCGCGCGCGGCGCCATCGTCGTCGCCGGGCACACAGCGGCCACCTACGAGCAGATCCGTGCCGGCATCGAGGCCGGCGTATCGGGCTTCACCCACCTCTACAACGCGATGTCGCCGCTGCAGGGACGCGAGCCCGGCGCGGTCGGCGCGGCGCTGGAAGACGATGGCTGCTGGTGCGGCGTGATCGCCGACGGCGTGCACGTGCATCCGGCCAGCCTGCGCGTGGCGCTGGCGGCCAAGCCGCGCGGCAAGGTGTTCCTGGTGACCGATGCGATGCCGATGGTCGGTTCCGACGATCCGGCGTTCGATCTGTATGGCGAAACCATCACCGCCGTCGACGGGGTGGTGCGCAACGCCGCCGGTTCGCTGGCGGGTTCTGCGCTGGACATGGCCACCGCCGTACGCAACAGCGTGCGATTGGTCGGTGTGCCGCTGGAGGAAGCCGCACGCATGGCATCGACGTATCCGGCGGAGTTCCTCGGGCTGGGCGATACGCACGGCCGCATCGCGCCCGGCTATCGCGCCGACCTGGTGGCCCTGGATGCGGACCTGCAGGTGACCGGTACGTGGATCGGCGGCGAGTGAACGTCGCCGCATGAGTGTCGTGCCGGCCCGGTTCGCATCCGTCGATGCGCTGCGGGGCCTGACGGTCGCGGCGATGCTGCTGGTCAACACGCCGGGCGACTGGTCGCATGTGTACGCGCCGCTGTTGCATGCCGAATGGCATGGCGTCACGCCGACCGACCTGGTGTTCCCGTTCTTCCTGTTCATCGTCGGCGTCTCGATCGCACTGGGCGTGGTGCCGCGGCGGGAGGCAGGCGTTCCGCGATCCGTGCTGGTGCGCGCGGTGCTGTGGCGGGCGGCGAAGATCGTCGCGCTGGGTCTGGCGCTGCACCTGCTGGCCTACCTGCTGCTGGACCGGCCCTCCTTCCGCCCGTGGGGCGTGCTGCAGCGGATCGGCCTGTGCTTCGCCATCGCGGGTCTGGTCGCGCTGTACACGACGCCGCGCGTGCAGTGGGCGTCGATCGTGGCGACGCTGCTCGGCTACTGGGCACTGCTGGCGCCGTGGGGCTACGACCCGTACACGAACCTGGCGGCGCGGGTGGATACCGCGTTGTCCGGGCCACGGCTGTACCAGTGGGATGCGGTCGCGATGCGCGGCCAGGATCCGGAAGGGCTGTTGAGCACGCTGCCCGCCCTCGCCACCACGCTGCTCGGGGTGCGCGCCGGTACCTGGTTGCGGTCGGGCGCGACCCGCGCGCTCGGCGGCGCCGGTATCGCCATGGTCCTGCTCGGATGCGCGTGGTCGCTGGTGTTTCCGTTGAACAAGGCGTTGTGGACCTCGTCCTACGTGGTGTTCGCCGGCGGCTGCGCCATGCTCTCGCTGCGGGTGGCGCATGGGCTGGTGGACCGTCGTGGCTGGCCGGCGTTCGGCCGTCGCTTCGGCGTGAACGCGATCGCCGCCTACGTCGGTGCCGCCGTGATGACCTATGTGCTGCTTGCCCTCGGCTGGATGGGGCCGCTGTACGAAAGCGTGTTCGCCGGCTGGATGACGCCGCGCTTCGGCGCTTACGTGCCTTCGCTCGCGTTCGCACTGGCATTCGTCGGCGTCTGGTGGCTGGTGGTCCGGGCGATGGATCGTCGCGGCTGGTACCTGAAGGTCTGAAGGCCTGCCTGCCGTCACGCTTTTCTTCGGACGGGCGGCGTACAAAGACAGCCACCCCCGCCGGAGCCGCCCGCATGAGAGTGCCGTTGCTGCTTGTCTGTTGCCTCGGCATGGCCGCGTGCCAGCGGGCCGCCGTGAACGAGCAGGGCGTGGAGGTCGTGGTCGCATCGCGCGCTGCGCGCGTGGCGCCACCACCCGCGCCCGTCGTGTCGGTGACCCCGGCGCCGGACGCCGCGCCGTCCGATACCGGGCGCGTCATGGCTGGACTGTCGCGCGCCCGTGCCGTGCCCGATCCCCCGTTCACCAGCGCGCCGGTGGCCACCTTCAACGAGCCGTGGGCGATGACGTTCCTGCCCGATGGCCGCCTGCTGGTGACGGAGAAGTCCGGCAGGCTGCGCCTGGCGAACGTGGCCACCGGCCAGGTCGGCGAGGTCATCGGCGTGCCGGCGGTGGCGTACGGCGGACAGGGCGGGCTGGGCGACGTGCTGCTGCACCCGCGTTTCGCCGACAACCGTCTGGTCTATCTCAGCTACGCCGAAACGGGCAGCGGCAGCACGCGCGGCGCGGCGGTGGCGCGCGCGACCCTGCAGCTCGATGCCAGCGGCAACGGCGGCAGCCTGTCCAACCTGCAGGTGATCTGGCGCCAGCTGCCGAAGGTCAGCGGCGGGAACCATTACGGCCACCGGCTCGCCTTCGGCGCCGACGGCAAGCTGTGGATCACCTCCAGCGAGCGCGACCAGCAGACGCCCGCCCAGGACCTGCAGTCCTCGCTCGGCAAGCTGATCCGCCTCAACGACGATGGCAGCGTGCCGCCGGACAATCCGTTCGCCGCGCAGGGCGGCATTGCCGCCCAGGTATGGACGCTGGGCCACCGCAACATGCTCGGCATCGCCTTCGACAATGCGGGGCGGCTGTGGACCCACGAGATGGGGCCGGCGGGCGGCGACGAACTGAACCTGATCGAGCGCGGCACCAACTACGGCTGGCCCGTGGTTTCCAACGGCAACCACTACGACGGCACCAACATCCCCGACCATCCCACGCGTCCGGACTTCAATGCGCCCGAGGCGTGGTGGACGCCGGTGATCGCGCCGGCCGGCTTCGTCATCTACTCCGGCAACCTGTTCCCGTGGTTCCGTGGCAAGGGCTTCATCGGCGGGCTGGCGTCGCAGGCGCTGGTCGAGATCGAGTTCACCGGCACGCAGGCGCGCGAGTCGCGGCGCTATCCGATGGGTCGGCGCATCCGCGAGGTCGAGCAGGGCCCGGACGGCGCGCTGTGGCTGCTGGAGGACGGCGGCGGTGGGCGCCTGCTGAAGCTCACGCCGAACCGCAGTTGATCAGCGCGCAGGATGGCCCGCCGCGTTGCGCGCGGCGGCCTTCTGCTCGCGGCCGTGGCGTACGTCCAGGAACAGGCTGTAGGCGGCGGTGAACGCCGGCAGCAGGTTCTGCAGCACGCCGACCGCGTCCTGCTTCGACGAGAACAGGAAGTAGCTGAGCGCCATCAGGCTGCCGGCCAGGCTCATGTACCAGAACGCGCGCGGGATCACCGGCCGCCGCGCGCGCCGCGAGGCCACGAACTGCACCAGCCAGCGCGCGCCGAACAGCGCCGCGCCGGTCAGGCCGATCAGTTTCCACGGCGTCATGTGCAGGCCGGTCCAGCCCAGCCAGAGGAGTTCCTGGTCCATCGCGCTCATGGCTTGCGCCCCGCGTTGAGCTCGCTGACCGGGGTCACATGGCTGCGCTGGATCAGCCAGGACACGCCCATCAGGTCGCGGATGCCCACCAGGGCGCGGCCGAGATTGGTGTACTTGGACTGTCCGGCGCGCCGCGGACGGTGCGAGACCGGTACGCTCACCGTCTTCCATCCCGCGCGCTGCATCAGCGCCGGCAGGTAGCGGTGCATGTGGTCGAAGTAGGGCAGTTCGAGGAAGGCGGCGCGCTCGAACAGCTTGATGCCGCAGCCGGTGTCCGGCGTGTCGTCGTGCAGCAGGCGCTTGCGGATGCGGTTGGCCCAGCGCGACGCCCAGCGCTTGCTCGCCGTGTCCTTGCGGTCGACGCGCCAGCCGGCGAACAGCTTGGTCTGCGCATCGGCGGCGTCGCGCGCGGCGAGCAGCTTCGGGATGTCGGCCGGATCGTTCTGCCCGTCGCCATCGAGGGTGGCGATCCACGGCGACAGCGCCTGCTTCACGCCGGTGCGGATCGCCGCGCTCTGCCCGCCGCGCTGCAGGTGCAGCAACACGCGCAGTTCCGGCACCTCGGCCTTCAGCGCCGCCAGCACGTCGCGGGTATCGTCGTCGGACCGGTCGTCCACGCAGACCACATCGAAGGCGACCCGGCCGCGCAGGTGCTGCACCACTTCGTGCACCAGCGGACCGATGTTGTCGCGTTCGTTGAAGACGGGGATGACGACGGACAGGCTCATGGCAGGCGAGGGTGGAAGGATGGCCATCAGCGTGCGCCCCGGCAGGTCAGGAAAATGTCGTGGTCCGGGCGGTACAGCGCGGTCCTGACGTCGGTCAGCCCCAGCACGGTGTGGAAGAGGTCGTCGTGCGAGTGCCCGGCCGCCGCCTGTCGCCGCAGGCAGCGCTCGTCCAGGTCCATGGAACGTCGCCAGCCGTCCGAGAACCACGCGACCATCGGCACCTCCAGCTGTTCGCGCGGGGCGATCGAGTAGGGCATGCCGTGCAGATACAGCCCGTTCTCGCCTAGCGATTCGCCGTGGTCGGACACGTACAGCAGGGCCGTGTCGTAGCCCGGCAGGTCCGTCAGCCGGTCGATGGCGGACGCCAGCAGGTGGTCGGTGTAGCGCAGGGCGTTGTCGTAGGCGTTGGTGATCTGCGCGCGCGTGCAGCGCTCCAGGTCGGAGGTGGTGCAGACGGGGGTGTAGACGCCGAAGTCCCGGGGATAGCGCTCGGCATAGGTCGGCCCGTGGTTGCCCAGCATGTGCAGCACGATGACCTGGTCGCCGTTCACCCGCCGCGCCGCCTCGGCCAGGCCCGACAGCAGGATGCCGTCGTGGCAGCGCGTGCCGTCGCAAAGGCCTGCATCGGTGCGCGCACGCAGGTCTTCGACCGGCAGCCCGTCGCAGACGCCCTTGCAGCCGGACTGGTTGTCGCGCCAGCGCGTGGCCACCCCCGCGCGCTGCAGGACATGCAGCAGCGACTGGTGGCTGCGGATCTCCTGTTCGTCGTAATGCTCGCGCCCCAGCGGCGAGAACATGCAGGGCAGCGAGACTTCCGTGCTGCTGCCGCAGGCGGCGACGTGCGGGAAGTTGAGGACCCGGCGCTTGGCCAGCTCCGGCGTGGTCTGCCGTGCATAGCCATTGAGGCCCCAGTTGGCCGCGCGCGCGGTCTCGCCCACCACCAGCACCAGCAGCCGCGGGCGGCGCATCGTGGCGGCGGGCGACTGCACGGCATCCTCGCCCATGGGCAGCAACGCACGCACGTGGCCGGGCGGTTCCTCGCTGACCACCTTGGCCAGCGATACCAGCACGTTCGCCGGCGTCACCAGGTAGCGGACTTCACGCTGGTTGCGCAGGAAGGCCGTCAGCTGCTGGGTGGAGGGCAGCACGCCGAGCACGCCGACCGCGACCACGCCGGCGAGGAAGGCGGCGCGCATGCCGAGCGCGCGCCGCCACGTGCGCTCGCGTATCCGCACGCGCCAGATCACGACCAGGGCGGGCATCGCGGCGAGCACTGGCAGCGCGGCGTCGACGCCCATCAGTTCGCTGGCTTCGCGCCAGTCGGTGTGCAGCACGTTGCGCACCATGTCGGCGTCGATGTAGATGCCGTAGGCGGCCATGTAATGCCCTGCGATCGCCGCCACCACCACCAGCGCCGACAGCACCACGCGCGCGGTGCGCCGCCAGACCAGCAGCGACAGCCACACGCCATGCGCAGCGGTGACCAGCAGGAACAGCGACAGCGTCCATCGCCATTGTGTCCAGGGATGCGGCGCGGCGGACTGCCAGAACACGCCGTTGGCGAACAGGCTGAAGTAGACGCAGGCGAGCAGCATCAGCCCCTCCTGCGATACCTGCGGACGGACACGCAGCAGGGCCAGCAGGCGACGCGGGCGGGAGCTCCGTGCCGCGTGGTCGAGGACGGATGTGCTCACGTGCCCATCTCCCCACCGCTGCAGGGGCCACGCCGGTCGCCGAGACGATCCACGCAGCAGGCCACCGCCCAGCAGACCGCAAGGCTGGCGATGTCGTGCGACAGGAAGTGCGCACCGCGCAGCTGTTGCGCCAGCCCGAACACGGCACCGGCCGCCAGCCCCACCGCCAGTCCCAGGTGGCGCCAGCGCGGTGCCGCGTGCAGGAAGAAGAAGTACAGCGCCACCCACACATAACCGGCGGCCGCGTGCGCCGCCGGAAAGCAGGCCGGTGCGCCCAGCCCCTCCGGCCGAGGGGCGAACAGCGGCACGAAGGGACGATCGCCGCCGAAGCCGGCCAGATCCCACGGGCAATCCATGTGCGTGGTGGCCTTCAGCCAGGCGACACAGGCGGTGGAGAGCAGGACCGCCACCAGCAGTCGCGCGGCGGGACGGGTCCAGCGGACCGCGGACGGCGCACGCCAGCGCAGCACGGTCGCCACCAGCACGCCGGCCCACGCCAGCTGGCTCGCCAGGCGGCCGCCCCGGTGCAGCACCGTCTCCAGCAGGATGTCGCGCTTCAGCGACCACGCGTCGCCCTGCCAGTGGAACAGCCACGACGACCACGCCTGGTCGAGCGCTTGCGAGGCCAGCCAAGCCGCGGCCAGCAGGATCAGCGAAACCCACGGCAGGCCGGGCAGGCGCTGTCCGGGAAGCACGGGAAGGGACGTCGGGGAGGCGGACATGCGAAGCGCGCGGCACAAGGTGCGCGCATGCTCGTCGCCACAGTGTCGTAGCGCGGTCGGACCGGCGTCGGAACCGCGTTAAGCCGCGCGCACCTACGCGTTCGGCGCCGAGCGCGTTGCCCAGTATTCAGTCTTCGCTGACGTCGGCGGACCAGCTCGCCGGCACGTCGCACCCGTCGATCCACGCCGCGCCGGGCGCCAGGATCCATTCGCGCCGGTTGGACGCACCGATGTCGATGACCTTGGCCGGATCCAGGCACGGACCGATCGCCTGCTTGCGCAGGAACAGCCAGCGACGGTCGGGCGCGGCCACCAGCCAGGCGTGCGCGTGCTGCCACTGCTCGACCCACGGCCGCTTGAAGCCGAAGTCGGTCACCGGCCGGTCCGCCTGCAGCAGGTGCTGCTCGCGCCAGCCCAGCATCGCCAGTTCCGCGTCCGGTCCGATGCGCTCACCGACCCGCTGCATCAACGCCCGTGCCGAGCTGTCGGGACTGAGCGCGGGCATGAAGCCCATGCCCCAGGCCGTCCACAGTGCCGCCGTCACGGCGACCACCGCCACCACGATGCGTCGCCGTGCAGCGACCATCACGACCACCGCGACCAGCGCGAAGCCGAGCAGCCACCGCGCCAGCTGCGCCACCGTGTCCAGGTCCATGCCACGACCCTCGACCAGCGCCTGCACGCGTTCCGGCGATGCCGTCAGCAGCCACAGTCCCAGCGCAGCGGCGACCGTCGCCAGGACGGCCAGGTAACTCCACAGCACGGCACGCACGCCGCGACGCCGCAGCAGCCCGGACAGCAGGGGCGCTGCCGCCACCGCCAGCGCCGGCAGCATCGGGAAGATGTAGACCTCGCGCTTGCCCGGACTGGCGCTGAAGAACAGCAGCACCAGCAGCGCCCAGCCCAACAGCAGCGCGTAGCGCGGATCGACGCGGCGCAGACGTCGCCACCAGGCCGGCAGCAGCCAGGGCGCCAGCAGCACGCCCGGCAGCCACAGCGTTGCCATCGTCTGCAGGTAGTACCAGGCCGGCTTCACGTGGTGCCAGGCGTTGGCATAGCGCGTGCCGGTCTGCTTGAACAGCATCTCGCGCGCGTAGGCGTGCAGGGCGGGGTCGGCGGAGGTGAGGGCGACGGACAGCATCGGCACCAGCCACACCCCCGCGCCCAGCAGGAAGCCCGCCACGCCCGCCAGCGCGTCGACGCCACGGTGCGACGGCAACGCCCGTCGCGATCTCCCTCGCACCCACAGCCACGGCAGGAAGACCAGCAGCGGCAGGAAGCCGACCCCCTTCGTCACCGTGCCCAGTCCTGCCGCGAACGTGCCCAGCGCCAGCAGCCACGCGCTCGGCCTTTCCAGCAGGTAGCGCAGCAGCGCCCACAGCGACAGCGTGGTCATGCCCACCAGCACCATGTCGATCTGTGCACGCTTGGCCTGCAGCGCGAACTGCAGGCAGACGAACAGGCCGAAGACCGCATACGGCACGGCGCGGCGTCCCCACAGCCGGCGCGCGAGATCGCCCGACAGCCATAGCGTCAGCAGGCCGGCCAGCAGCGACGGCAGCAGGAACGCTACCTGCCAGTCGCGCACCAGCCCGTAGCTGGCGGCCTGCAGCCACATGAAGGTCGGCGGCTTTTCGGCATACAGCTGGATGCCGCGATGCGGGAACAGCCACTGGCCCGTGTCCACCATCGTGCGCGCGGCGAGCACGAAGCGCGGCTCGTCGGCCGGCATCGGTTCGCGCAGTCCCAGGCCTGCCAGCAGGGCCCACACCATCAGCGCGAGCAGCAGCGGCGTCTGCCAGTGCGGGGCGTGTCGGAAGCGGAGGGATCGCATGGGCGGGGTCGGGCAGTCGGCAGGCGGGCGCGCGATGGTGGATCATGCGACGTAAGAGAACCGTCGTAATTCCGACGGCGCTTCGACGTCCGGCCTGCGATGCTGCCGGCCTCCCCTTGGTGCGGATGCTCCCATGCGGCTGCTGGTGATCGAAGACAACCGGAACCTGGTGGCGAACCTGTTCGACTACTTCGAGGCGCGCGGCCACACGCTCGACGCCGCGCCCGACGGCGTGACCGGCCTGCATCTGGCCAGTACGCAGCCCTACGACGCGGTGGTGCTGGACTGGATGCTGCCGCGGCTGGAAGGCCCGGAGGTGCTGCGGCGGTTGCGCGAGGACCATGCCTCCGACGTGCCGGTGATCATGCTGACCGCACGCGACGAGCTGCCGGACAAGATCGCGGGCTTCCGCGCCGGTGCCGACGACTACCTGACCAAGCCGTTCGCCCTGCCGGAACTGGAAGTGCGGCTGGAAGCGCTGATGGCGCGCCTGCACGGCCGGCAGCGGCGCAAGGTGCTGGAGGTGCACGACCTGAAACTGGATCTGGCGACGCTGGAGGTCACGCGTGCCGGCCAGCCGCTGCACCTGTATCCGGCCTGCCGCAAACTGCTGGAGACGCTGATGCAGGCCAGCCCCGCCGCCGTCACCCGGCAGCAGCTGGAGCACGCCGTGTGGGGCGACGATCCGCCGGACGGCGACATGCTCCGCTCCCACATCTACGAGCTGCGGCGCAGTGTCGATGGTCCGTTCGCGGTCAAACTGATCCAGACCCTGCCGCGGACCGGCTATCGCCTCGCGGTGCCGCACGGGGCCGGGCCCGCATGACGCGCCATCGCAGCCTGCATGCGCAGATCCGGCGCCTGCTCGGCGGCTATGCGGCGTTGCTGGCCGTGGTCATCGTGCTGGTGTTCGCCGACGATTTCCTCGAAGACCGGATCTGGAAATCGCTGCTGCAGCGGGAGATCGCCCAGCACCTGCAGCGGCAGGCCGACGATCCCCGCTACGCGTGGCTCGACACCGGGACACTGCGGATCTACCAGGTGCCGGGCCGTCCGCCGCCGCCGGGCCTGTCCACGCTGCCGCGCGGCGTGCACGACGACTTCTGGTTCGGGGGCCGCGAGAACGTGGTGCTGGTCAGTCGCGTGCGCGACGTGGATTACTTCGTCGTGCGCGACATCACCGGCATCGAGACCGTGGAGGAGGTGCTGATCGCCGGGTCGCTACTGCTGGCGCTGGTGGCGCTGGCGGTGATCGGCGTGCTCGCCTCCCGTGGCGTGCGCAAGGCGCTGCGCCCGCTGTCCGAGCTGGCCGGGGACATCGGCGCGCTGTCGCCGGACCATGCCGGCCAGCGCGTGGCGGTGGCCGACAGCGCGAGCTCCGAATTGCACGTCATCACCAATGCCCTCAACGACTACCTGCGGCGGCAGGATGACTTCGTCGAGCGCGAGCGCGTGTTCATCGATACCGCCAGCCACGAGCTGCGCACGCCCATCGCCATCATCGCCGGGGCCAGCGAACTGGCGCTCGGCCAGCCGGACCTGCCGCCGCCCGCGCGCCAGCAGGTCGGGCGCATCCACCGCACCGCACGCGATGTCGAACGCCTGATCGCCCTGCTGCTCGCGCTGGCCAAGGATCCCGCGCGCCTCACGCGCAGCAACGAGGTCGTGCCCCTGCACGAACTGCTGCCGGAGATCATCGAGGACCATCGCCACCTGATGACGGGCAAGGACCTGACGGTCGTGGTCGAGTCGCTGGAACCCTGCAGCGTGTCGGCCCCGCTGCACATCGTGCAGGCGGCGATCGGCAACCTGCTGCGCAACGCCATCGAGAACAGCGACAGCGGCGAGATCCGCATCGGCCTGGACGCCGACGCCACGGTCACCGTGCAGGACCCCGGCCACGGCATGACGCCGGAAGCCATCAGCCGCCTGTATGCGCAGATGGCGCGCGGCGGCGGTCGCGAGGGCGGCGGCATCGGCCTGGACCTGCTCGCGCGGCTGTGCGAGCACCTGGGCTGGACGCTGTCGATCCAGTCGGCACCCGGACGCGGCACCCTCGGTCGCCTCCGCCTGTCGCGTTGACGCCCGTCCTCACGGCGGCGGCGCTAGCATGCGCCTCCGCCCTGCCGGAACCCGACCATGAAAGCGTTCCTGTCCTGCATCGCCCTGTGGCTGCTCGCCGGTTGCACCCGCGAGGCCGTTCCTCCCGCCGCACCGGCGCCCCGGCCGGCGGAGACGGGGTCGGCCACCGCCGCGCCGACCCGCGACGTGCCCGCACCGACCGCACCGCCCGCTGCGCCCGCGATGGCGCCGCCGTCCTTCGACTGCGCCAAGGCGGCGAGCGATGCCGAGAAACTCGTCTGCGGCGATGCCGAACTCGCCGCGCTGGATCGGCAGTTGGCCGCGCGTTATGCCGAGCGCAAGGAGGCGGACCCGGCGGTGCAGCGTGGCTGGGCCATGGGCCGCGACGATTGCTGGAAGCAGGCGGACCAGCGCCTCTGCGTGTTGGAGGCCTATCGCACGCGCCTGGTCGAACTGGCCATCGGTGCGCCGGGCATGGTGGTGCCGACGCCGGTCGAGTACCGCTGCAGCGACAACCGCCTGCCGTTCACGATGGTCTACTACCACGACATCGATCCGCCCGCCGCGGTGATGACCTGGGGCAACGACCAGGCGATCGTGTTCCCGCAGCCGGCCGCCAGCGGCGCCAAGTACGGACGCGTCGGCATCGAGTACTGGGAACACCAGGGCGAGGCCACCGTGGACTTCTTCGGCAACAAGCTGAGCTGCACGCCGGTGCCGTGAGGCCGGGCGGCTGGCGTGGTCGCCTTGATCGCGGCCACGCCAACGATGCGCTCGCGTCTCAGCGGACGCGGCGGTAGCGGACTTCGTTGTGGCGGTCGCCGACCTGGGTGGTCACCAGGCCGTCGCGGGACTGGTCGATGTCGAACGAGGTGTTGCCCACGTTGAGGCGGCCGTCGTTGATCCAGCCGTTGACCGTCTGGTCGCGCGCGCGCGCGGTGGCGCGTCCGTCGCTGCTGATGGTCAGGGTGACGTCGCGGTCGTACACCGGGTTGTAGCCCTCGAACGTGCCGATCATCCACGACGGCACGTACGAGCTGTGCCGCGCGCCCTGGTAGCGCTCGTCGTCGTACTTGTCGTCGTTCCTGTTGGCGTTGTGCGCGATGGCGCCCAGGATGGCGGCGCCGATCAGCACGCCGGCGGCGACCTTGGCATCGTGGTTGTCGTCGTGGTGGCCCGACGAACTGGTGTGCACGCGGAACGTGGCGCGGCAGCCGTCGTCGACCCAGATCTCGCGGCGGTTGTAGTCCCAGGTGCGGCCCTGCGTGCAGGCCGTGCCGGACAGCTGGCGGTCCAGCGTCACGTAGCCGGCCGTATCGATCGGACAGCTCTGGTAGCGGTCGTTGCGGCTTTCGCAGGTGATGTAGTCATCGGCCCGGGCGTCGACGCCCCACAGGCCGGCGCCGGCCAGGCCGACATAAAGCAACGTGCGTGCGCGTTCCATGGCGTTCCCCTTGGGTGGCGATGCGCGGACCCGACGCCGCGAGCGCGACGATACCCTGTCCGCCACCGCGATGGCGCGCGCGGATCAGCCGCCCGTCCGACGGGCGCGATGCACGGCCGCCACCCGCGCAGCCTGCACGGCCGCCCCGACCTCCGGCCCCTTCATGCCGTCGCGGACCACGTCGCGGGCGCTGACCTGCAGCGCGGCCTGGTGCAGGCGCACCAGCTCGCGGCCCTGCGGATACTCGGCATCCTCGTTGCCGCCGCGCCCGCGCTTGTCGGCCTCGCAGACGGTGGCCAGCCACGGGATGCGTTCGGGTCGGCGGAATGCGTCGCAGCGGGTGAGCAGTTCGACCACGGTCGCATCGCGCAGTTCGGACAGGCGGTGCACGTTGAGGTGTTCGCGACAGGCCATCACCGCCAGCTCGCGATGATCGAGCGGCACCCTGAGGCGCTCGCACAGCGCGAGCACCGGCTTCACGCCGGCATGTTCGTGGCCGATGTGCTTGGGCAGCACCTCGGCCGGCGTCAGCGCCTTGCCCAGGTCGTGCACCAGCGCCGCGAAGCCGATGCGCGCGTCGCCCGGCGCCAGCCGCGCCGCCATGTCGCTGACCATCTCCTGGTGCACGCCGGTGTCGACCTCCGGGTGGTACTCCGCGCGCTGGGGTATGCCGTACAGCGCATCGACTTCGGGCAACACCACGGCCAGTGCGCCGCAGGCGCGCAGCGTGGCGAGGAAGGCCGAGGGCGTGGCGGAGGCCAGGGCGCGCCGCAGTTCCTGCCAGACGCGCTCGGGTACCAGGGCGTCGAGTTCGCCGCTCGCGACCATGCCGCGCATCAGCGCCATCGTCTCCGGCGCGACCGTGAACCCGAGCGATGCGAACCGGGCCATGAAGCGCGCCGCCCGCAGCACGCGCAGGGGATCCTCGGCGAAGGCCGGGCCCACATGGCGCAGCACGCGCGCTTCGATGTCGCGCGCGCCGCCATAGGGGTCGACCAGGGCGCCGTCCGCATCCTCCGCGATGGCGTTGACGGTGAAGTCGCGGCGCTGCAGATCCTGCTCCAGCGTCACCGAGGGATCGGCGTCGACCACGAAGCCCCGGTAGCCGCGCCCGCTCTTGCGCTCGGTGCGCGCCAGCGCGTGTTCCTCGCCCGTCTCCGGATGCAGGAACACCGGGAAGTCGCGGCCGACCGCCTTGAACCCCAGCGCTTCCATCTGCGCCTGCGTGGCGCCGACCACGACCCAGTCCCGGTCGCCGGGGGGCAGGCCCAGCAACCGGTCGCGTACCGCGCCGCCGACGAGATAGGTCTTCATGCCGGCATGATGCCGGATTGAAGCCACCATGCGGTCGTCCTGTAGGAGCGACGTGAGTCGCGACCGCAGCCGGTGCCGGTCATGGGCTTGCGATCGTGCGCAAGGGAGCCGCGGATGACGTGACTTCCTGGTGCGGCACGTGGGCCGTTCTGTTTCCGCGGTCGCGACTGACGTCGCTCCTACAGAGGAGCAGCGTCATCAGCTCTTCGGCATCTGCGCGGTCGGGCAGGTGAAGGCCTTCCGCTTGGCCTGCACGCGGCCCATCAGGCGGTCGCTGACCGGCAGCGCGGTGCCGTTGAGGCGCCAGTCGTAGATCACGCTGAAGGCGAGCACGCGCGCCACGTATTCGCGCGTCTCCTTGTAGCTGATTGTCTCGATCCAGATGTCCGGATCGAAGCCGGGCCGCTGCGCCTGCCAGCGCGCGGTCGGCGCTGGTCCCGCGTTGTAGGCGGCGATGGCGACGTAGGGCACGCCGTACTTGTCCTCCATCTCGCGCAGGTAGGCGGTACCGATGGCGATGTTGGTGTCGGCGTCGTACAGGCTGGCCGCGCCGGCATACGGGATGTTCCATCGCTTGGCGACGCCCGCCCCGGTGGACGGCAGCACCTGCATCAGGCCCATCGCGTTGGCGCCGGAGCGCGCCTTCGGATTGAAGATGCTCTCGGCGCGGATCTCGGCCGCGACCCAGGCCGGGTCGATGTCGTGCTTCGCGGCTTCGCGCCGGATGGTGTCGCCGTGGTGCAGCGGAAAGCGCAGCTGGTACAGGCGCTGTTCGTCCGGCTGCTTGCCCAGCGAGAACACCGCGCGGTCGAACCAGCCGTTGTCTTGCGCCACCTCCACGGCGATGCGGCGCTGGGTGTCGTCGAAGCGCGACAGCGCGTCGTTCCATTCCGCGGTCGCCCAGCCCGGCCGCTCCAGGCGCCACAGTTCCATCGCACGCACGATGGCGGGGTCGCGCGCGACCGCCTGCTTGGCGGTGGCGGCATCGTTGGGGATCCAGGCGCACAGGGCGTACGGCTGTTCGAGCCGGTCGGCGGCGAGGAAGCCATGGAAGGTCGGGCTGGACGCAGTCTCGCGGAACAGCCGCTGCGCGCCGGCGCGGTCGCCGGTCTTCTCGCTCATGCGTGCCTCGAAGTAGCGCCAGCGCGAATCGTTGCGCTGCGTCGCCGGCATCTTCCTCAGCGCGGCCAGCGCCGCCGGCCAGTCGCCGCGCGACAGCGCGTCGCGCACGCGCCATTCGTGCAGGCGCTCGTCGTACGCCGACTCCGGTACGTTGCCGAGCCGGCGCGCCGAATCCGGGCCGTACGAGGCGACCGTCCACAAGGCGATCTGGTAGAGCACCTGGCCGCGCTCGCGCTCGCCCATGCCCAGCGCATCGGCGTACTGCGGCAGCAGGCGTTCGGCGGTGTCGGGATCGTTCTGGGCCAGCTTCGCCAGGCCATGCGCGGCTATGCGGCGGCTGCGGTCGGTCTTCGGCCAGTTCAGCGCACGCGGATGGACGGTATCGATGAAGGCGGCATAGTCGTTGGCCAGCGCGGCCTCGTCGCCCGGCAGGCCGCGGGCGGCGCTGCGCATCACGCCGGTCTGACGCTCGACGGCCGCGGCTTCGATGCGTTCCCAGCGCACCGCCGGGGCCAATCCGCCCTGGCTGGCGAGCACGTTGAACACCGGATCGCAGCCGTCGGGCAGCGACTTGGCGCCCTTGCGCCAGAGCGCCTGCGCCTGTTCGGTCCACGCCGCGTCGGTCCGGCCCGTCGCCTGCCGCGCCTGCAGGTGGGCGCACTGCAGCGCCACGCTGTCGGTCGGCTTCCACGCCGCGAGGAAGGTCGGCCAGTCCTGGCGTCGTGCGAGCGCGGCCAACCAGAGATTGCGGAACTGCGTGGCGACGGCCTGGCCGTCGTAGCGCGCGAGGAACGCCTGCGCCTGCGCATTGGTGATGGCGTCGGTGTCGCGGCGCAGCGCAGCGAGTTCCAGCCAGCCGTACAGCGGATGACGGACCAGCGACGACGATGCGGCGGCGTCCAAGCGGCCGGCCTCCGCCGCGGTGAGCGCATCGCGCATCGCGGGGCGCTGGGCGTCGAGGGATTGCGCATGCAGGGACGGGGCGGAACACAGGCCGGCGAGGGCAACGAGTACGATGAAAGGCGAAGGACGGATCATCCCGGGACTATACCCAAGCCGGCTGAACCGGCCTGTAGACAGGCCATGACGACGAGGTGGTGCGTGGAAGGTGTGTGGATGTTTCCGTTGCTCGGCGTGCTGGCCGGCATCCTCGCGGGCCTGCTCGGCATCGGTGGCGGCCTGGTGCTGGTCGCCGCGCTGGCGTGGATCCTGCCGATGCACGGCATCCCGAAGGAGGCCGCGATGCATGCGGCGCTGGCGAGTTCGCTGGCGAGCATCGTGCTGACGGCCACGTCGTCGGCGTATGCGCATCACCGTCGCGGCAGCGTGCTGTGGCCGACGGTGGCGTGGATGGTGCCGGGGCTGTTGCTCGGCGGCTGGCTGGGCAGTGGCCTGGCGGTCTATCTCGATGACGATGTGCTGCGCTGGATCGTGGCCGGCTACTGTTTCATCGCCGGCGCGCAGATGATGCTCGGCGGGCATGCGCATCCGGAAGGGCGGGGCGTGCCCGCGCCACGCGGACCGGGGATGAGCGTGGCCGGTTCTGCCATCGGCGCGGTGTCGGCCGTGGTCGGGATCGGCGGCGGCAGCATGACCGTGCCCCTGCTGGTATGGCGCGGCGTGCAGCCGGTGCGCGCGGTGGGGACCTCGAGCGCCTGCGGCGTGGCCATCGGGATGGCCAGCGCGCTGGGGTATGCGCTGCATGCGCCGCCGGGCGCGTTGCCGGCGCACGCGGTGGGCTATATCTATCTGCCGGCGGCCATCGGGGTCGCGATCGCGTCGGTCCTTGCCGCGCCGTACGGCACCCGGCTCGCACACCGCATCGGGGGCAAGGCGCTCAAGCGCGTGTTCGCGGTCTTCATGGTGGTGATGGGCATTGCGATCATCGCCAGCGGATGACGTCCGCGCCTGCTACACGCATGTAGCTGTTAATCCCGGTGACGATGACGTGCATAAACTCCGGGTAATCGTATTTACCAACAGATAATCGTTGTTACGATTTTCAAAAAGGTGACTTGTTTCCGTTGTCGGCGTTTTACAGATTCTTTACAAGGATGGGCGAGCCGCTTTAGGCGTTGGCCGTGCGGCCCCACCACACCCTTCGGAGAGAGAATCATGAAAGCGCGCCGCCGCACCCTGGCCTCGGCCATTCGACTTGCCGTGCTCCTCGCCCTGCCTGCGACCGTCATGGCGCAGGAGGCCACCACCCTCGACACGCTCACCGTGACCGGCAGCCGCATCAAGCGCGCCGAGATGGAGGGCCGCGTGCCGGTGCAGACGCTGTCGCGCGAAGAGATCGAGCGCACCGGCCTGACCTCGATCGGCGACATCCTGCAGGAGCTCACCGGCTCCGGCTCTGCGCTCAACACCAAGTTCAATTCCTCGGGCAACTTCGGCTTCTCGCCGAACGGCGATGGCGTCGGCGCGGGTTCGGCGCAGGTCGACCTGCGCAACCTGGGGCCGAAGCGCGTGCTGGTGCTGGTCGACGGCATGCGCTGGGTCAACGAATCGTCCGCCTCCGGCGTCAGCGCCGCGGTGGACCTCAACACGATTCCGCTGGCGCTGGTCGAGCGCATCGAAGTGCTGGAGGACGGCGCGTCCTCGCTGTACGGCTCCGATGCGATCGCCGGCGTGGTCAACATCATCACGCGGCGCAATTTCGACGGCGGCCAGGTCACGCTGAACTACGGACAGTTCGACAAGGGCGATGGCGAGGTCACCGGCGCCGATCTCGCCTGGGGCTTCGACAACGAGCGCAGCAACCTGTTCCTCAGCCTGAGCTACACCGAACAGAAGGAAGTCAGCTCCGCCGACCGCGACATCTCCGCCATCCCGCTGCAGGGCGGCAGCTCGCGCATCCTCGGTGGCCGTTTCGCGTTCACCGATCCGAACGGCGTGAGCTACGACCTGTCGGTGAAGCCGGGGCAGACCAATCCGGTCTACACGCCCGGCCAGCCGGCCTGCGCCCCGGGCGTGGTGCGCAGCGACGGCTTCCAGTGCTTCGACTTCAACCGCGACGCCTTCAACTACGCGCCCTTCAACCTGCTGATGACGCCGTCCAAGCGCATGGGCGCGTTCGCGCAGTATCGGTTCTCGATCACCGACGAGCTGAATTTCTACGCCAAGGCGCTGTACAACCGGCGCGAATCCACCAACCAGGCCGCGCCCGAGCCGATCGACCTGGGCCCCGGTGCCGGCACCAGCTACACCGCGGACCTGGTGATTCCGGCCAACCATCCGTTCAATCCGTTCGGCTTCGACCTGATCGGCAGCGGTCCGAATGCCAACATCGGCACCATCCGCCGCCGGCCGAACGAGGGCGGTCCGCGCATCTTCGAACAGGAAGTCGATACGCAGTACATCGCCGCCGGCCTGGAAGGCTCGTTCGGCGGCGCGCGGACGTACTTCTGGGACGTCAACGCGGCCTTCAGCAAGAACGAGGCTGACCAGACCAACCGCGGCAGCTACAACGCGCGCAACATCGCCATCGCCCTGGGCGACCCGGCCGTCTGCGCAGCGACGAGCGGCTGCACGCCGCTGGACATCTTCGGCTTCGACACCATCACGCCGGCGATGCTGGCCTACATCAGTCCGCTGTTCCGCGACCGCAGCGAGCAGAAGCTGACGCAGGTGACCGCCAACCTCAGTGGCGCGCTGTTCCCCGCATGGGCGGGCGACGTCGAGTTCGCCGCCGGTTACGAGTACCGCAAGTACGAAGGCAGCTACAACCCGGATCCGCAGACCGTGGCCGGCGAGTACAACGGCGTGCCGTCGCTGCCCACGTCGGGCGAATACGACGTCAACGAAGCCTATGTGGAATTCAACGTGCCGCTGTACGCGCAGCAGGACGGCGCCGGCAAGATCGACCTGAGCCTGGCCGGGCGGTATTCGGACTATTCCACGTTCGGCGGCGAGTTCACGCCGAAGTACGGCCTGCGCTGGCAGGTGGCGGAAGACCTGCTGCTGCGTGCGACCTATGCGGAGGGCTTCCGCGCGCCGTCGATCGGTGAGCTGTACGGGTCGCAGAGCCGCTTCGACGCCCTGCTGGTCGATCCCTGCCTGGTGCCGCCGAGTGCGCCGGCCGGTTCGCTCGCCCCGGTCGCCTGCCCGGGCGTGCCGGCCGGTGCGCGCCAGAACGATCCGCAGATCCCCGTGCTGACCGGCGGCAACCCCGCCCTGCAGCCGGAGACCGCGCGCAGCTTCAGCGCCGGCCTGGTGTTCAGTCCGTCGTTCGCCGAGGACGTGGCCTGGTCGGACAAGCTGGACTTCGAGCTGACCTTCTACCGGCACGATCTGGAAGGTGCGATCCAGGCCATCGACGCGCAGACGCAGCTCGACCTGTGCGCGACCACGCAGGATCCGCAGTACTGCACCGGCATCAACCGGCTGGCGTCGGGCGAGATCGATACCTTCGCCAACTTCCTGATCAACCTGGGTTCGATCAAGACCGACGGCTGGGATGCGGACGTGTTCTGGACCCTCCCGGAATCGAACCTCGGCCGCTTCAAGCTGAGCTGGCAGAACACCTTCGTCACCCGCTACGAGGCGCGCGGTGCCGGCGGCCAGGCGCAGCCGCAGGGGCCGGGCATCGTGGTGAACGACACGGCGATTCCGGAATGGACGTCGACCGCCACGCTGGACTGGAGGCTCGGCAACTGGAATGCGGCATGGAGCATCCGCCACCTGTCCGAGATGGAAGAGGCCTGCCTGGCGGCCGACCCGGCGGCCTACTGCAGCACGCCGACCACCAACACGCTGGCCGCGACGACCTACCACGACCTGCAGCTGGGCTACGAGTTCGAGTGGTTCAAGGGCCTGCAGCTGACCGGCGGCGTCAACAACCTGTTCGACGAGGATCCGCCGGTCTGCACCTCGTGCTCGCTCAACGGCTACGAGGCGTCGACCTACGACATCCCCGGCGGCCGCTTCTTCTACGTGCGGGCGAACCTGCGGTTCTGAGTCCGCAGAAAGGGAAGACGGGAAGCCGGCGCAAGCCGGCTTCTTCGTGTCCGGGCCCCGCATCGGCGTACGGGCGGCGGCGTGCGGCCGGAGGGCGCGCGCGCGACGGGCGGTCGCGGGCATGCGGCGCCCTGTGACTTGAAAAACAAGAATCATTCGCATTTAATGGCGATCTTGGCGGTGGCCCCCCGTCCGGCAGTCTTGGCTTGCCGCGATCGGGCTTCGCGCCGACTCCTCTCCCACGTCCTCCCCCAGGTCACTCATGCGTCGTCTGCGTCCGTCCCTTCCGCTCCCCGTTTCTCCCACGCACCGCGTGGCGCCCCGTGCGCTGCCGTCGGCCATCGGCCTGGCACTCGCCTGCCTGTCCGGCATGGCGCTGGCGGCACCGCAGGACAGCGCGCCGGCGGGCGGCGGGGCCGATGCCACCGACCTGGACACGGTGCTGGTGGTCGGCCAGCGCGCCAACCGCGTCAGCAACGGCGCGACCAACCTGGACCTCGCCATCAAGGAGACCCCGCAGTCGATCAGCGTGGTCGGCAGCGAGCAGATGGCGCAGTTTGGCGTCGACAACCTCAACGATGCGCTGCGGCTGGCCACCGGCATCCAGGTGGAGGAGTGGGAAACCAACCGCACCAACTACCTGGCGCGCGGCTTCGAGATCAAGAGCACGCAGATCGACGGCGTGGGCATGCCCAACGACTGGGGCATCGCCACCGGTGCGATGGACGCCTTCGGCTACGAGAAGCTGGAAGTCATCCGCGGCGCGAACGGCCTGCTCACCGGCGTCGGCAACTCGGCCGGCACCATCAACTACGTGCGCAAGCGCCCGACCAACGATGCCGAAGGCTCGGTGGGCGTGAAGGTCGGTTCGTGGGGCGAGCGCCGCGTCGAATTCGACTATTCGATGCCGTTCGATGAGAACGGGACCTGGGCCGGTCGCGTGGTGTTCGCGCGGGAAGAGGGCGATTCCTACCTGCGCGACCTGGAGAACGAGCGCACCTTCGGCTACGCCGTGATCGATGGCCAGGTGGGCGAGAACGGCACGCTGACCTTCGGCTACTCGTGGCAGCAGGCCGACACCACCGGCAACATGTGGGGCGCGCTGCCGTTCGTGAACACCGACGGCACCCAGCCGTCGTGGGACGTGGGTGCGTCGACCACGGTGGACTGGACCTACTGGGATACGAACACGCAGGCCGCCTTCGTCGAATACACGCACCAGCTGGGCGACGACTGGCGACTGAAGGCGACCTACAACCGGCGCAAGGGCGAGAACGACGACGAGCTGTTCTTCGCGTACTCCCTCACGGGTCTCGATCCGGTCACCGGCACGGGTCTGCTGGGCTGGGCCTACAAGGGCCAGGACGAGCTGACCTCGGACCTGGTGGACCTGAGCGTCAACGGGCGCTTCCAGCTGTTCGGTCGCGAGCATGAGGCGATGTTCGGCCTCAGCCAGGCGGAGAGCGAGCAGGAATACTGGATCAATCCGGCGCCCTCGGATTCGCCGGCGTTCGGCGCGCTTCCCGGGTTCCCGTACGCGGGCGATGCCGTGCCGGAACCCATCTGGGGCGCCCGCGAACGGTCGAGCTTCTTCAACCAGCGCCTGCGCCGTGCGTTCGGCGCGACCCGCCTGTCGCTGACCGAGGACTTCAAGGCGGTGCTGGGCGTCAACTACGCCGAATACCACCGCGACGGCGCCAACGGCGTCGAGCCGTTCGACGAAACCGAAAGCAACACCAGTCCCTACGCCGGCCTGACCTACGACTTCAGCGAGGACCTGCTGGGCTACGTCAGCTATTCGGACATCTACCAGCCGCAGGACCAACGCGACTTCGACGGCTTCTACCTGGCGCCGTCCAAGGGTGTGAACTACGAAGTGGGCGTCAAGGCCGAGTGGTTCGACAAGCGCCTGCTGACCACGCTGGCGTACTTCACCGCCGAGCAGGAGGGGCTGGCGACGTTCGCCGGTTACAACGCCGACACGCTGATGAACTACTACGTGCCCAAGGACGTCGAGTCGAAGGGCTGGGAGTTCGAGGCCACCGGCAAGCTCAACGACTACACCGACCTGGTGTTCGGCTACACGCACCTGAAGATGGATGGCGAGGAAGGCACGCTGACCTACAACTGGGTGCCGCGCCGCACCGCCAACCTGATGCTCAGCGCGCGCCTGCCCTCGTACAAGGCCGTGTCGTTCGGCATCGGCGGCCGCTGGCAGAGCGCAATCTCCAACACCGAGAGCTACAGCGGCCAGACCGTGCGGCAGGGCAGCTATGCGGTGGTGAACGCGTTCGCCGCGTGGGACTTCGTGGAGAACGCGACGCTGCGCGCCAACGTCGGCAACCTGACCGACGAGAAGTACATCAACACGCTGTACCAGATCGGCTACTACGGCGCGCCGCGCCATGGGTCGCTGAGCCTGGAATACCGCTTCTGATGTCGTCCCGCCCTGTCCATCCCTGGTAGCCGCCGCCACCATGTCCACGATCCCGCATCCCGTCGCACCCCGATCGCCACGCCTGCATCTGGCGGCGCGCATCGTCGCCGCCATCTTCGGCGGCTACGGCTTTGCCTGGGGCATCGTCGCCGCCGGCGCCAGCCTGATGTACGCCGCCGGCATGGACTTCCACGATGCGGAATTCCTCGCCAGCCTGTTCGGCGTGCTGGCGTTCCTGGCGGTGTTCCTGTGGACGTTCGCGGCGCGCCGGCTGTGGGTGGTGTGCACGGTGCTGCTGGGCGGTGGCGCATTGCTGGCCGCAGCCGCGTCGTTCGTGCAGTCGCAGCTGGTCTGAGTTCGGAGGAGGTCGTCGTGATGCAGAGCTTCCGCCAGGCGATGGCCTGGCTGCATACCTGGTTCGGGCTGGTCCTCGGGTTCGTGCTGATGGCGGCGTTCTTCTTCGGCGCGCTGTCGGTGTTCGACCGCGAGATCGACCGCTGGGCGATTCCGTCCACGCGGTTCGAGCCCCAGCCGATGCCGTCGTACGAGAAGATCCTGCGGCCGGCGTTCGAACGCATGCAGCCGCTGCCGGCCACCGTGGATGCGATGCGCCCGCGGGTGAACGGTCCGATGCCCGAGCGCTTCGATACCGTGGTCAGCTGGAGTGCGTACACCACCCACCGCGATCCGGTGCTGCAGCTGTTCGCCGGCTACGAGGTGCCGAACGCGAAGGATCCGGAAGAGGCCATCTGGGCCGACGCCACCATCGATCCGCGCGACGGTACGCCGTTGCCGAACGACCGCCTGAAGGTCGGCAGCGGCTTCTTCTATCCGATGCACTACGGGCTGACGCTGGACTGGAAGAACCTGGGCATCTGGATCGTCGGGTTTTCCGCGCTGATGATGCTGGTGGCGCTGGTCACCGGCGTGGTGATGCACCGCAAGATCTTCCGCGAGTTCTTCACCTTCCGGCCCGGCAAGGGCGGCCTGCGCAGCGTGCTGGACCTGCACAACCTGACCGGCGTGGTGGCGTTGCCGTTCCACTTCTTCTTCGCCTTCACCGGCCTGCTGATCTTCGCGGCGACGTACTACTTCCCGGTCGGTCACACGCAGCTGCACGACCTGCACGACCTGCACGCGGACGTGGAGGCGCGCGAGACGGGCCTGCCGCACCAGCGCGCGGGCGTGCCCGCCGGGCTGGCCAACGTCGATGCGATGGTGGCCGACGCGCAGCGGCGCTGGCAGGCGCAGGACAAGGCCGGCGATGTCGGCTTCCTGGTGCTGCAGCATGTCGGCGATGCGAACGGCTACGTCAGCGTGTACCGCGCCGGTACCGACCGCATCGCGCTGGTCGGCGACGGCATCCACTACAAGGCGTCCACCGGCGAACTTATCCACGAGGATCCGCCGCCGAGCGCGGCGGGCCGCGTGGCCGAATTCCTCACCGGCCTGCATCTGCAGCATTTCCGCCACTGGCTGCTGCGCTGGATGTACGTGCTGGGCGGCCTACTCGGTGCGGTGTGCATCGCCACCGGCTTCCTGTTCTTCGTCGAGAAGCGCAAGCGCCAGCACACGCGGCAGGGCCAGCAGGGTGCGCGCGTGGTCGACGCACTGGCGGTGACGACGGTCACCGGCATGGTGCTGGCGGCGCTGGGCATCCTGGTCGCCAACCGGCTGCTGCCGGAAGACCTGCCGGCACGCGGCGACTGGGAACGCTATGCGTTCTGGGGCACCTGGCTGCTGGCGATGCTGCACGCGGCATGGCGCAGCGCGCCGGTCGCGCGCGGCCTGGCCAATCCCGCATGGCGCGAGCAGTGCACGATGATCGCGTTGCTGGCGCTGGCGGCCGTGCTGTTGAACTGGATCACCACCGGCGACCACCTGCTGCGCACGATCGCCGCGGGCTACTGGCCGGTTGCGGGCGTGGACCTGACGCTGCTGGCGGGCGGCATGGTGGCGGCGTTGACGGCGCGCGCGCTCAAGCGCCGCGCGGCGACCGCGGCGGCCTCGCCGCTCGCGGAGGCGGAGACGACCCATGCATGACGGCGTATCTGCCGCCCTGCTGCTGCTGGCCGCGCTGGCGGCGAGCGTGGCCGGCATGGGATGGCTGGCGTTGTCGATGCCCGTGCACGCACAGCAGGTGTGGCGCGTGCTTCCCGCGCCGACGACGCGTCGTGGACTGAAGATCGCCGGTGTCCTGGCGCTGCTGGCGGCGCTGGCGCTCTGCCTTGTCGTCGATCACGCCACGATGGCCAGCCTGGTCTGGGTGATGGGCCTGACCGCCGCAGCGGTCGGCGTGGGCATGACGCTCGCCTGGCGGCCGCACTGGCTGCGCGTGCTGGCGCCCTGGGTGGCCCCTTCCCTGCGCGACTGACTGCAGCTCCGGTTGGCGGGTCCAATCCGGCCAGCGGCCACGTGTCCGGTGATGGATCCGGTGTCTGCAAGTACGGCTTCGCATGCGGGGCCGTCGACGGCGCCCGCGTGCGGCTTTGCGCGTGGCCGGCTGCCGGTCGCCTGCGATCGATGACCCTGTGGCGTCAGCGCAACGCGCTGTCCGGCACGTCGATGTCCATCGCCAGCGCCAGGTGATCCGAGTTGGCGGCGGGCATGGCGCGGGCGTTGTCGCCCCGCAGGCCTTCACTGAGCAGGATGTGGTCGATCGCGCGCTGCGGGCGCCAGCTGGGGAACGTGGGCACGCAGAACGCCGGCGGAACAAGACGGGTGCGCTTGTAGAGCAGTTCCATCTCCGGCGTATCGGGCACGCAGTTGAAATCGCCCATCAGCACCGCGTGCGGGTGGTCGGACAGCAGTTCGCCGATGAAGGCCAGCTGCGAGCGGCGCGAGTTGGCGCCCAGCGACAGGTGCGCCACCGCCACGGTCAGGCCTTCGTCGCCTTCGCCGAAGCGCGCCATCAGCACGCCGCGGCCGCTGATGCGGCCGGGCAGACTGTGGTCGGTCACTTCGACCGGCTCCAGTTTGCTGAGCAGGCCGTTGGCGCTGCCCGCCACGCGCGCGACATTGCGGTTGGGCTGGTGCGTCCAGTAGTCGAAGCCGGCACGCTCGGCGAGGTAGTGCGTCTGGTTGGTGAAGCCCGAGCGCAGGCTGCCGGGGTCGGCTTCCTGCAGGCCGACGATGTCGTGCTCGCCGGCCAGCTGCGCGATCGCGTCCAGGCTGCCGCGCTTGTTGCCCGCCGGCAGCGCATGCGACCAGCTGCGGGTCACGTAGTCGCTGTAGCGGCGGGTGCTGGAACCGGCCTGGATATTGGCGCTGAGCAGCCGCAGCCGCCGCGTGGCCGGAGTGTCGGTCATCGACGTGGGGACGTGGCCGCGACTCAGCGCTGCGCGCGCTCCATCGCGACCAGGTGATCGGCGATGCGCAGCACGTCGGCGTAGGTCTGGCCGCCGGTGACGCGGTACTTGCCGTTGACGATGATGGTCGGCGTGCCTTCCACGCCGGTGCTCCTGGCGAACTGCATGCCGCGGTTGACCTGCGAGTTGGTGCCGAAGCTGTTCATCAGCGACACGAATTCCTTCGCGTCCACGCCGTACTGCTGCGCGTACCAGGCGGCGATGGTGGCCGCATCGGTCGGCGGCCGGCCTTCGCCCGGCAGCGTGCGCTGCAGGTGGATGGCGGCGAACACGGCGTCGTGGCTGCGGTCGACCAGGCCCTTGCTCTGCGCCGCGTAGAACGCGTGGGCGTAGGGCTTCCAGACGGGGCCGAAGACGACCGGCACGTAGGTCACGCGCACGTCGGCGGGCTGCCTGCGCTTCCATGCCGAGACTTCCGGCGCGAAGCGGGCGCAGGCCGGGCAGACGTAGCCGAACACCTCGACCACTTCGATCTTGCCGTTGAGCGGCGCATACGGCTGGCCGTTGGGGATCACCACATAGTCGGTGCCCGCCACCGGCGCCGGGCCCTGGGGCGGCACGACGGGATTGGTGTTGGCAGCGGCGGCGGTGTCCGTACTGGCGCCGTCGGTCGGCGTGGCGGTGGTGGCGTCGGCCGGCGTGGCCGCGGCGTCCGTGGCCGGCGCGGGTGCGGCATCAGTCGTCGTGGCGGCGGGCGTCTCGGCGGCCGGGGTGGCGTCGGTGGCCGGCTTCGGACCACAGGCGGCCATCAGCGGCAGCAACAGGGACAGCATCAGGACGTGGCGGGATTTCATCGCGCGAACTCCATGGATCTGAGGAAAGAGGTGCCGGCCAGGGGCCGGAGACATCGCATTCTGCATGGCGCCCGTGGCGGTCGCCATGACGGAATCGTCACTTGCGGGCGCGCTCGCGGGCGACCAGGCGATCGGCGATCTCCAGGCGGTCGCTGTAGTCGCGGCCGCCGGTCACGCGGTACTTGCCGTTGACGATGAGCGTCGGCGTGCCTTCCACGCCGGCGGCGGCGACCCAGTCGCGCGCCTTCGCCAGCTGCGCGTCCACCTCGGGTCCGCGCAGGGCGGCCATGAACTTCGCCCGGTCCACGCCCTGGCTGGCGTAGAAGGCGGCGATCTCGTCGGCCGACGCGTTCTGGATGGGCAGGCTTCCGGTCTTGTGCAGGGCATCGAACACGGCCTGGTGGGTGCGTTCCTGCACGCCCAGCTGCTGCGCGGCGAAGAAGGCGCGCGCATACGGGATCCAGTAGCCACCGAAGGCGGCCGGGACCGGCGTCAGCTTCACGTCGCGCGGCAGGGTCTTCTTCCAGGTGGCGAGGATCGGCTCCAGGTGGGCGCAGTGGATGCAGGTGTAGCCGAACACCTCCGCCACCTCGATCCTGCCCTTGGCCGGCGCGAACGGCTTGCCGTCCGGGATCACTTCGTAGTCCCGGCCTTCGACCAGGGCGGGTGCCGGCGGTGCGGCAAGGGTGGCGACCGGCAGCAGGGCCAGCAGGGTGATCAGCACGGGCAGCAGACGCGACACCATCGGGACTCTTCCTTTGCATACGGGCCCGGCGAGCGGGCATCGCGGAAAAAAGAAACGCCGGCCATGGTGGGGCCGGCGCGATGAACAGGAGCTTGAACGTCCGGCCGCGCAGGCGGCGGACGTCGGGGATTACTTGCTGCCGGCCTTGGCCGCGGCGAGGTCGTCGGCACGCGCATGCAGGCCCTGCAGGTAGCTGGCCAGCGCCTGGATCTCCTGCTCGGTCAGCGGGGCGGCGACCTGCGCCATGATGTTGAAGTGCGCGGCATCCTTCAGCGTGGTCGTGCCGGCCTTGTACTCGGTCAGGCGACGCACGGTGTAGTCCTGCATCTGGCCGCCGATGTGCGGGTAGGCCGGGCCCGGGTTGCCGCCGCCGGTCGGGCCGTGGCAGGCCATGCAGGCGGGGATGCCGCGCTGGGCATCGCCGCTGCGGTACAGCTGCTGGCCCACTTCGTAGAACTTCATGCCCTTGTACGGACCGTCGGCGACGACGCTGTCGTCGGCCAGGCCGGCGCCCGACTTCTGGGTGGCGAAATACGCACCGACATCGCGCATGTCCTGCGCGCTGAGGGTCTGGGCGAACGGGGCCATCACGGCCGCCATGCCGGTGTTGCGCTCGCCCGAGGCGAACAGCGCCAGCTGCTGCGCCACGTAGCGCTCGCTCTGGCCGGCGATGCGCGGGTACTGCGGGTCGGTCGGGTTGCCGTCGGCGCCGTGGCAGGCCGCGCAGGCGGCGGCCTTGGTCTGGCCGGCCTTCGCGTCGCCCCAGGTGGTCTTGGCCAGGTCGATCTCCAGCGGCGCGGTTTCCACCGGCGCGTTGTCCGGCACCGGAACCACCGTGGTCTGTGCAAAAGCGACTGCGCCCACGGCCAACACGGCCAGTCCGGCAAGTCCCATAACGCGAGCGTGGCGCATGCTAAAGCTCCGAAACCCTTGACTGAGGCGGCACCCGGAGGGCCGCGAAACCCGCGAATTATCGTCGCGGCGGCCCGTTGCGGTCAATTCAGCACGGCGCGCGGGCCCGCCCGTGCGATCCTAGTGCCATGTCGAACCCCCTGAATTCCGCCACCTACCTGCTCTCCGCCCATACCCCGCGCCAGTTGCCCGAGGATGGTGGATTCGAAGTGGCCTTCGCCGGCCGTTCCAATGCCGGCAAGTCCAGTGCGCTCAATGCGCTGGTCAACCACAACCGTCTGGCCCGCGTGTCCAAGACGCCCGGCCGTACCCAGCAGCTGGTGTTCTTCCAGGTGCAGCCCGAGCGCTACCTGGTGGATCTGCCCGGCTACGGGTATGCCAAGGTGCCGCAGGACCTGCAGGCCCACTGGCAGGCGTTCATCGACCGCTACTTCCGCACCCGTGAGGCGCTGAAGGGGCTGGTGGTGGTGATGGACATCCGCCATCCGCTGAAGGACTACGACCGCCAGATGCTGGGCTACGCGGTGCAGCGCGGCCTGCCGGCGCATGCGCTGCTGACCAAGGCCGACAAGCTGGGGCGCGGCCAGCAGGGCAATGCGCTGCAGGCGGTGAAGAAGGACCTGTTCTCCTCGTTCGGGGACACCGTCAGCGTGCAGACGTTTTCCGCCGAGTCCAAGCAGGGCGTGGACGAGGCCCGCACGATCGTGGGCAACTGGCTGGAACTGGCCTGAGCAGGGTGCTCAGGCGCTGACGTGGAACAGGCGGCCGACCAGCGCCGCCGCCGCCATCGCCATCGCGCCCCAGAAGCCGACCCGCCACGCGCCGCGCAGCACCGGTGCGCCGCCGACCCGCGCGGCCAGGCCGCCGGACAGCAGCAATCCCACCAGCGTGGCCGCCGTGGTCACCATCGCCACGCGGTCCGGCGGGGCCAGCAGCGTGGTCGCGATCGGCAGCAGGGCGCCGACCGTGAACGCGCCCGCCGAGGCCAGCGCGGCCTGCACGGGACGCGCGCGCAGGGTCTCGGTGATGCCCAGTTTGTCGCGCATGTGCGACGCGAGCGCATCGTGCGCGGTCAGCTGTTCGGCGACCTGGCGCGCCAACGCCGGCTCCAGTCCGCGCGCGACATAGATCTGCGTCAGTTCGGCCAGTTCCCCGTCCGGCATCTCGCGCAGCTCGCGCGTTTCCAGGGCGAGCGCCGCGGCCTCGGTATCGGCCTGCGATTGCACCGACACGTATTCGCCTGCCGCCATCGACATCGCGCCGGCGACCAGTCCTGCCACGCCGGTGACCAGGATCGTCGACGGCGTCGCGCCGCTGGCCGCCACGCCCACCACTAGGCCCGCCACGGAGACGATGCCGTCGTTGGCGCCGAGCACGGCGGCGCGCAGCCAGCCGACGCGATCGGTGCGATGGCGTTCGAGGTGGCGCAGCATCGTGTCGCGGACAGGACGGGGCATGCGGGACAGCCTACGCCCGGGCGCGTATGGCGTCACCACGCCGTCCGCCATCATCGCCATGGATGGGATGCTGCGGCGTTGCGGTGGCGATGAACGCGTGAGGGCGGTCACGCTATAGTGCCGCCCTCGCCACGCCGCCCGATCGGTGCGGCTTTCCCCCTCTGCGAGTTCCGCCCTTGTCCAGTCCCAGCCACGTCGCCGACACGCTGATCACCGACCGTACGCAACTGGTCGACTACATCGCCTCCGGCGAGAAGCCGGTACAGGACTGGCGCATCGGCACCGAGCACGAGAAGTTCGGCTTCCGCCTCGACGACCTGCGGCCGCCGACCTTCGACGGCGAGCGCGGCATCGAGGCCCTGCTGAAGGGCCTGACCCGCTTCGGCTGGGAGGCGATCGAGGAGAAGGGGCGCGTCATCGCCCTGTCCAAGGATGGTGCCTCGGTCACCCTGGAGCCGGCGGGCCAGCTGGAACTCTCGGGCGCGGCCCTGGAGACGATCCACGAAACCTGCGTCGAAGTCGGCACGCACCTGAAGGAAGTGAAGCAGGTCGCCGACGAGCTGCAGCTCGGCTTCCTCGGCATGGGCTTCCAGCCCAAGTGGCGTCGCGACGAGATGCCGTGGATGCCGAAGGGCCGCTACCAGATCATGAAGGCGTACATGCCCAAGGTCGGCCAGCTCGGCCTGGACATGATGACGCGCACCTGCACGGTGCAGGTCAACCTGGACTACGCCAGCGAAGCGGACATGGTGAAGAAGTTCCGCGTGTCGCTGGCGCTGCAGCCGGTGGCCACGGCGCTGTTCGCCGACTCGCCGTTCACCGAGGGCAGGCCGAACGGCTACCAGAGCTACCGTTCGCATATCTGGACCGACACGGACGGCGACCGCACCGGCATGCTGGACTTCGTCTTCGAGGACGGCTTCGGTTACGAGCGCTACGTCGACTACCTGCTCGACGTGCCGATGTACTTCTCCTACCGCGACGGCATCTACCACGACGCCAGCGGCAAGTCGTTCCGCGCGTTCCTGCGCGGCGAACTCGACGTGCTGCCCGGCGCGCTGCCGACGCTGCGCGACTGGTCCGACCACATGACCACCGCCTTCCCGGAAGTGCGGATGAAGAAGTTCCTGGAGATGCGCGGCGCCGACAGCGGCCCCTGGAACCGCATCTGCGCGCTGCCCGCGTTCTGGGTGGGCCTGCTGTACGACGACGCCGCGCTCGATGCGGCGTGGGACCTGGTCAAGGACTTCTCGCTGGCCGAGCGCCACGCCTTGCGCGACGGCGTCCCGAAGCATGCGCTGAAGCTGCCCTTCCGCGACGGCACCGTCCGCGACCTCGCCCGCGAGGCGGTGAAGATCGCCATCGGCGGCCTGCAGCGCCGCGCGCGCCTCAGCAGCAAGGGCGTGGACGAGAGCGGCTTCCTCGATGCGCTGGTCGAGATCGTCGAGGCCAACGAGACCTCGGCCGAGCGCAAGCTCGCGCTCTTCCACGGCGAGTGGAACGGTGACATCGACCGCGTGTTCCGCGAGTTCGCGTACTAGGTAAACGCGGCTCATGCTTCAGCGGTTCCGCCACGTGCGGGGGGGCGCGTTTTCCGCTGGTTTGCTGTCTTGTCTCGCTGAGCCTGATGATTCGAGGCTGCCTGCACACGGAATCGGCGCACGAGCGATGGGCGGAGTGGATCGACACACTGCAAGTTGGACGACCCCTGATCGAGCGCCTGCTTTTGCGCTTTCGTGTTGATCGCGCGTAAGCAATGATCGGGTGATCAGAAGTCCAAAGTTGGGCCCGTTTGGTTAGGCATAGTTAGGCCATAGCTGCCCTTAAGGACACTGACTATGCCTCTGGCCGCGGCCATAGTTGGGTCCTATAGGGCCTCTGACGGCTAGAGAAAGGTTGCAGGCCCCGTTTGCTGGGCTGTGAGAGTATTCGAGGGCGCGATAGGAGCCAGCGATGAACTCTTCGATCAACAGAACTTTGTACGCTTTAGCCCGCGAAGTGATTTCAGGGCGTATCGCAGTTCTGTCGGGCCAGCTTTCGCGTGAGCGGAGTAGGCCAGATCAGGACGGCGCTTTATGCACTGAGATCCAGGAGAGCATGGCTCAACTGTTCTTGGAGCGAGAAGCCCTGTCGTCTATCGACCGCGCCCCACTAGAAAAAGCGATCCGCAAACATGCGAGGTCTATTGCAGGGGCGACGTCGCGTGCACGAGAAGCACGATGTCCCGCGTATAGTAGGAACTAGCGGACAGTGGCTCGTGATCTTCGTGACCCCTACGAAGACGTTGCCCATGAGCGGTATACGGCGTAGGAGGAAATCAGCCGGCAACATGCTTGGGCAGGCATCTAGTTTACTCCTGCAACGGTTGCAACATGCTGCGCATCAACGCGCCGCCGGGAGCGCCTGCACAGCGGTTCACGCATCGTCGGTCCGGGTGCTTGCCATGGCCCCAGAGAGCGCATTCGACCCACGGCCACTGACTGAGCCAGCAGCCATGCACGTTGGCACTGCTGTTCGCCGCGCACAGTGTCTCGCGCAGCACCTCATCGGTGTGCCGCCGAGGCGTACAACGCGGAGCGCGGGGGTTGAAGATGCCATCGACAATTCGGCGGGCGTGGCGTGCATTGAGGTGGGCGCCCGTACTACGTAGGGACGGAAAGATGTATTCGTGGGGTTGCCGTCGGGCCAGTCCGACCCAGGTGGCCAGCACCGAAGTGGCCTGATCATCCAGGTGAACTCGGCGACTGCCACGACGTCCGACGAAGTTGAGCACGAAACTTTGCGTGGGGTCCTCACGCTCCAGTTGGTGTACGCGACACTTGACTAGCTGCTCCATGCTCAGCGGCGTGCAAGCATACAACTCCACCAAGGCCGCATCACGCAGCCTGCCTTCGCGCAGGAGCATGGACAGCGCTTCTGGCACCTGGTCATCGGAAAACTCCACTCGCGTTCCCACTGCCGCATCCTCGCTGTCTTCAATCACGTCTCGTGCGCTCATCTGGGCGCACTTCCCTTCTGTGGGAAATACGCAAATCGGTCGTCGGTGGAGGCAGGCCCCCCGGTGATACGGGCGGGTGAACTCTAGTTTGTAGTGGCCGTTACACAATTCCGGCATGCTCGGGCTCAGGCTTCTAGGAACCGTTGCAGGCTGTCGGCGGCCGAACGCGCCGCGGCTAGCGTAGGGCCTAGCGCCGCGGCAGAAGCCGGTCGGCCGATCAGGTACCCCTGGACGGCATCGCACTCCATCTGCGCCAGCAAGGCCTGCTGGGCGTGCGTCTCGACGCCTTCGGCCACGACGTACAGACCCATGGCCTTGCCCAGTGTGATGATGGCCCGCACGATGGCGGCGTCTTCCTCGCAGTCCACGATGCCGTCGACAAAGCTGCGGTCGATCTTGAGCTCCTGGATCGGCATGCGCTTGAGGTGCGCCAAGCTGGAATGCCCCACCCCGAAGTCATCCAGGGCGATACACACGCCGCTGTCGGCCAGCTGGCGCAGCACCATCATGCTGCTCTGGGCCTGTGTCATGGCGTTGGACTCGGTGACCTCGATGCACAAGCAACTGGGGTCCAGTCCGTGACGCTCCAGGGCCGTGGCCACATCGAAGACGAAGGAGGTCGAGTTGATCTGGAAGACCGAGGCATTGACGGCCACCTTGCAGTTCACGCCCAGCTCATCGCGCCAGCTGCGCATCTGCCGGCAGGCCTCATCGATCACCCAGCGGCCGACTTCCACTATCATGCCGGTCTTCTCGGCCACCGAAATGAAGTAGTCCGGGGCGATCGCGCCCAGGGTGGGATGGTCCCAGCGTAGCAGCGCTTCCACGCCCACGACCACGCCGCTTTGTAGGTCCTGCTTGGGCTGGTAGGCCAAGTACATCTGCTGCTCCGATAGCGCCTTGCGCAAGTCACCGATCATGAGTTCGATTTCGGCCGCGTTGCCCGAGAGCGCGGCGTTGAACAGGCAGAAACGGTTACGACCCGATTCCTTGGCCTCGGCCAGCGCCTGGCTTGCATTGGCCAGCAGTCGGCGGCGGTGGTCGCACTTGGCGTTATCTACCGCGATGCCGATGCTGACGGTCAGATCTACCGTGGTGCCTTGAATCACGAAGGACGGCTCCATGCACCGCAGCAGACGGCGGGCCATCGTCTTGAGCTGGACGGCATCCTCGAAGGGGGCCAGCACGGCGAACTCATCACCGGGCAGGCGCGCAAGGAAGGCGCCGGTGCCTACCTGAGCGCGAATGCGCGCGGCGATCAGCATCAGCAGCTTGTTGCCGAATTCATGGCCGCGCAGCTGGTTGATGGCACGAAAACCGTCGGCGCCGAGGACCAGCAGCCCTTCGGGCCTGGCACCGGGTACCGCACGCAGGCGCTGTTCCAACTGCAGCTGGCCCGGCAGGCCAGTCAGCGCGTCGTACATCGGATTATCCGCCACCGGCGCCGCGGGCGCTTTTGTTTGCAGGCTGATCTGCGGGGCCACGGCGGCCGCTAGGTGGCGCTGCCACAGCGCCAACACAGGAAGCAGCAGGATCCAGCCGTGGACACTGGAGTCAGTGACCACGCTGCCTACGGTGTGCATTACAACCTGCAGAGAGGAAAGAATCTGTGTGGCAATCATGGCGCACCTCAATGACGAGCGCGGATAGCTCACAGACATTGTTGAAGGCATCATTCGTGCGCCCAATACAACATCTCTGAATCCCAGTCCTTGGGCGCTACGACGTTTGTTCAGCCCGGGGCGGCGTGCGAAACCGAAGCAACCTCATCGCGCAAGCCCAAGCGCTCGATCTCCAAAGCAAGCAGGAGCTCCAGGTTGTCCAACGACTGACGGATCTCCAGATTGGCCTGACGGTGCTGGTGGTCGTGGTCAAGATGCGTGTGTAGCAAGGACGCCATGACGGGAAAGAGCACGTCGGGATCGATGCTCGCCGCCTGCTTGAGCAGCTGCACCAGCACACGCGTGCGGCAAGGGGCCGCGTTGGCCGAAAATGAGTCGCGGGTGACGATGTTAACCATCTGGTTCATGACAGGCTCCAGGCAAAGGCGCTTTTTTCTTTCGAGGGCCCCACCTTGCGCCCGCCACGGGGAGCGACCTATGCAATTTCTACGAATGCTGAGGCCAGTCGCGCATCACTGCTCAATTTGGTTCAGAAGATCCAAGATCTCCGCTTGTTGAATAGGCGCTGCGCATAGATTGAGCTAATCTTGTAGACGATGCGCTCGCTTGGCTAGCGCACGCGCGCAATAGTGTTCAACCCCGCCTGTGATGCGATGCACAGCTCGGGCACAGGCAGCGGCTCCTGCACGATTAACGCCGCGCGCGGTCGGCCTTCGCGCTCAGCCCGGTCTGCCCACGCGTCACTGCTGATGCCGGGTGTTTTGCGCAGGTTCAGGCGCTCCAGGTCTGGGGTCAGCTCAGGGTCGTCCAGCGCCTGGCGGATGCCGACGTTGGTCTGTGGATAGTTGCGCGCGTGGTCGAGGTGCAGCGCAGCAGCGTGGCCATGACTGGGAACACTACGTCGGCGTCGCCGCGGGCGGCCCATTGCAGCAGTTCGACAATGGCCTGCGCGGCGTGCGTGTCGGGGGCGACCACCGGATTCATGGCAGGGCTCCGGAAGGCGAGCGGATCGGTTCCTCTGCCACCTTGCCCCCGAGGCCGAGGGCGCCGATGCAATCCCTACAAATCCGACGCCCACGCCGCCAGGCCGGCGCTCAGTGCATCCAGGAACGCGGCGACCTCCTCGACAGGGAGCGGCGCGTCCGTGGCCTCCAGTCGCGCCTGCAGCGTGCGGGCGCGCGTGGCCAGTCCGGTCGCGCCGACCGCGCCCAGGCCGCCGGCCATGCGATGAAGATGTTCGGCGGCGCGCGTTCGGTCGCCCTCGGCCAAGGCCGCATGTGCGGCCCGCATGTCCGCCTGAGTCGCGGTGGCGAGCGATCCGACCATCGCGTCCACGGCGGCGGCCGAGCCGAACCGGGCCAGCAACTGCGCGCGTTTCGGCAACGTGGAAGCCGCCGGGGCTTCGGCGTCCTGGGGCGGTGGAAGCGCGGGATCGGCCGGCATGCGCCAGCGCGCCTCGGCCGCCGGTTCGCCCACTTGCGCGTCCTCGGCGTCCGGCAGCCAGCGCAGCAGCATCGCGCGCAACGCGCCCAGGGTGAAGGGCTTGGCCAGAAAGTCGTCCATGCCGGCGGCGCGGCAGCGCTCGGCTTCCTCGGCGGACGCGTTGGCGGTGACCGCGACAATCGGCACCGGGCGCGAGGCGCCTTGCTCAGCTTCGCGCTGTCGGATCGCGCGGGTCAGCACGTAGCCGTCCATGCCGGGCATGCGGCAGTCGGTGAGGACCAAGTCGAAGCGGCGCTGCGTCCATTGCGCCAGCGCATCGTGGCCGTCGGTGGCCAGGGCATGCGCGAGGCCGAGCTGGCGCATCCGCCAGCGCATCAGCTCCTGGTTGGTAGGATGGTCCTCGACCACCAGCACCTGGCGATCGTGCAGGCGCTCGGGCAGGCGCTCGGGCAGGCGGTCGGCCGCCTCTCGGGCCACCTCGTCCACCGCGCGCGTCTCGTCGGGCAGCACCGGCAGCGCCAGTTCGAGCGCGATTCGCGTGCCCTGCCCGGGCGTGCTGTGCAGTACCAGCTGACCGTCCATCAGCGCCGCCAAGCGCCCGCAGATGCTAAGCCCCAGCCCGGTGCCGCCGTAACGCCGGGTGGTGGAGGCGTCGGCCTGGGTGAACGGCTCGAACAGGCGCGCCTGCTGCTCGGGCGGGATGCCGATGCCGGTATCGTCCACGCTCAGCCGCAGGCGCTGGCGCCCTTCGCTTTGATCCAGGCATTCCAGCGCTACCTCGATCCCGCCGTGCGCGGTGAACTTGATGGCGTTGCTTATCAGGTTGAACAGGATCTGTCGCAGCCGCACGCCGTCGCCTTCGTGGCGCGGCGCGACGCGTTCGTCGATCCGCGCGGTAATCCGCAGCCCCTTGCCGGCCGCCTGCGGCGCAAACATGCGCACCGTGTTGCGGACCAACCCGGCCACGTCGATCGGCGTGCGCTCCAGCGACAGCGCGCCGGCTTCGATCTTGGACAGGTCAAGGATGTCGTCGAGGATCTGCCGCAGCGTCTGCGCCGAATCCTCCACTACCGCCAGGATATGGCGCTGCTCGTCGTCCAGGCCGGTCCCGGCCAGGGTTTCGAGCATGCCCAGCACGCCGCTCATCGGCGTGCGGATCTCGTGGCTCATCGTGGCCAGGAACGTGGACTTGGCCTGCGCAGCCTGCTCGGCCAAGCCCCTGGCCGCTTCCAGCGCTTCGGCCTGCGCGCGCGCCTGGGTGACGTCGATCCAGTAGCCGCTCCATTGCGGCGTGCCGTCCTCAGCGCGGTTGAACTGGCCGCGCGAACGGATCCAGTTCACCCCACGCGCGGACGGCACGCGGAAGTAGATCGCGATGTCGGACAGGTCGCGATGCGCCTGCTCCATCGCTTCGGTCAGCGCGGGTCGGTCATCCGGATGCACGCGGTCGAACAGGGTGCGCTCGTCGGCCAGGGCCTGCTCGACGCCGACGCCGAACAGCGCCTGGATGTCGCCGGCGATGAAGGCGAACCGGAACTGCCCGCCGGGCGTGCGCTGCAACTGGTAGACCACCGCCGGCAGGTTGTCAGCCACTGCCTGCAGCCGCCGCTCCAGGCGCCGCCGGCGCACCACTTCGCGGCGCAGGCGCAGGTGCCCGGCGCCGTGCACCAGCGCGGCCGTGCCCAGCACCAGCAGCAGCGGCACGGCCCACTTGGCCACGCTGCGCCAGGCGAAACCGCTGTGGTATTCCACCGCCAGCCAGTCGCTTCGGATCGCCGCGCGCTCGCGCGGGGACATCTGCAGCAGCATGCGGTCGAACGCGCTGGCCACCGGTGCGTAGCGCTGGCGCACTGCCAAGCCGAGCCGGTCGTCGACGCCGGCCGGAGCGGCGACGTGCAGGTCGCCGGAGTAGGACTGGCGCAGCAGGTAGTCCACCGCCGCCAGGTTGCCGATATACGCATCGGCCTTGCCGTCGCGCACCAGCCGCAACGCGGCCGCGGCGCTGGCGGTCGCCACGACGGTCGCGCCGGGCGCCTGCGCTCGCAGCAGCGGGCCCAGGCGGTCGGGATCGGACAGCGCCACGCGCCGGCCGCCGAGGTCGCCCATGTCCAGCACCGGGTCGCTGCGGTCGCCGACCACGATCACGTTAGCGATGGTGAGGAAGGGGCGGCTGAAGACCCAGCCGGCCTGCCGCAGCGCGGCCTGCTCGGGCACGCCCATCACCACGTCGAGCTGGCCGTTGACCATGGCCTGGCGGATGTCGCGCCAATTGGCGTGCCGGCTCGCGGCCAGCTTCTGCGCGCCGGCCGCGCGGAAACGCTGCAGGTAATCGCCGGCCACCCCGGAGGGCTGACCCTCCTCGTCCACGAAGGAAATCGGCGCCCATGCCTGCGCGAAGCCCAGCCGCAACGGTTGCGCCAGCGCGGCCCGTTCCTCGGTGCTGAAGGCCGGGCCGCCCTGATTGCGCCAGCCCAGCGCCGGCAGCCAGCGCGCCTGCGTCGCCGCGACCGCGGCCGGGTCGGCCGCTGCCAGCGCCGCGTCCAGCGCCTCGGCCAGCGGCTGCTTGGCGTTGGGCACGGCGAAATGCAGTGCGCGCTGCGGCAGGTCAGCCGGCCGCAGCAGGCCAATACCGCGCAGGCTGGACTGCGCGATCAAGGCCGAGGCAACGTAGGCATTGCTAACGAACACGTCCGCGCGGCCTTCGGCTACGCTGCGCAGGCCCGACATCGCATCGGCGGCCGGCAAATGCATGGCCTGCGGATAGCGCCTTTTCGCATCGGCTTCCGCTTCGTGGTCGGCGATCACGCGCAGGCCTTCGAGCGCGGGGCTGGCCTGCGCGCGCGTGTCCTGCAAGCGCGTCACCAGCGCCACCGGTGCGTCGAGGTAGGGGCGGGTGAAGACCATGCAGCGCGTGCGCTCGGCCGTGAGCATGGCGTTCATCACCACGTCGATTTCACCGGCGCACGCGGCCTGCCGCAGCTGCTCCCAGCTGCCGAACCGGCGCGTGCGCAGCGCCAGCCCCAGCCGGCCCGTGCTCTGTTCGAGATAATCGTAGGCAAGCCCTCGCGGCTTGCCGTCCTGCCATTGCTCCAAGGGCGGACGTAGGTTGTCGTACACTCCCACCGTCACCGTGGGGTGGTCGCTGAGCCAGCGTTGCTGGTCCTGCGAAAGCGGAACTGCAGTCTGCTGCTGGGCGAGGGCGCTCGCCGCGCTCAGCCAGGCCACAAGGAGCAAGCCATAACGCAGTGCGCGCTTTTGAGCTTGGCTTGAACGGCTCATTCAGCTTTCCTCAGGTCCTTCGGCCTACTAACCGAGTCTAGCTCATGCGCGTTCGAGTCATCCTTGCAGACGATCATCCGGTGGTGCGCATCGGCGCCAAGGCGCTGATCGAGAACAGTGGCGTGGCCGACGTGGTCGCCGAGGCCAGCGGCACAGACGAACTCTTCAAGGCGCTGGATGAAACCGTCTGCGACGTTTTGGTCACCGACTTCTCGATGCCCGGCGGGCAGCAGCCGGACGGGCTGGCGATGCTGAGCTACATCCGCCGCCGCCATCCCAAGCTGCCAATCCTGATGCTGAGCATGGCCAACAACCTGGGCATCCTGCGCCTGGTGGCCGCGCAGGGCGTGCTCGGACTGATCGACAAGGCCGCTTCGCTGGATGAGCTACCAATGGCCATTCAGACCGTGCATCGCGGCAGCACCTACGTCAGCCGCGGGCTGAAAGACCGTATCGCCGAGATCGGCAGCGAAGCGGTGACGCCGGCCGGCACCAAGGCTCCGTCGCCACGCGAGATGGAGGTGCTGCGGCTGCTGGCCACCGGTCTGACGGTAACCCAGATCGCCGCGCAGCTCCACCGCAGCGTGACCACGATCAGCCGCCAGAAATCCGATGCGATGCGCAAGCTCGGCATTCACAATGACGCCGAACTGTTCGAGTTCCTGCGCGAGGAAGGGCTGGGCGGCTGAACCTGCGTCGTTCTTCGCCCGGCGGCCCGCGAACCGGCGGGTGTTCGCGCGAAAGGTGGAGCGCCGCCGCACTCGTGACGAATCGTTGTCGGCGTCAGCGTGTCGTTCTTGGTGGACGTGGATTGTGGGCCGCGCAGCCAAGCGCTCATCGGGCAATGTCGCGCAAATCGCACGCGGCGCCCGGCCGGCGGCGATCGACGACCCGGTCGTGCGCGCGCGAGAGAGAGAACGGCACTTCCCGGCATGCGCGAACACATCGCGCCGACACCGGCGCTGCATGCGGCGCGCACGGTCCGCCTATCGATGCGAGTGGTCTCTGTGGCGCTGCGACAAGCCCGCGCGAATCGGCGCTCCCGGCGACCGCACTGGCGCACTCTGGCTGCCGCATGGAATGCAACTTTTTGTATGTCGGCCCTGGTTCGTGCGCCACAACATGGCGTCGCTGCACGAGCAGCATGAACCAAGAGGAAGACAACAATGGTTGAGATGTCGATGAACGACGCGGCGAACGTCCGCGGCGGGTTTCCCTGGCTGATCGGCTACGCCCTGCTGGCCGCGGCGACCGCCGCCTTTGCGATGGTCATCACCGGCAATGGCAGCAAGCTGTTGCCGTGGAACTGGTGCTGATCCAGTGAGCTCGTGGCGTGGCGCCAAAAACGTCGTCGCGCCACGATTGAAGCCATGATAGAACTCGGAAAGATCGCCCCGCGCTCAACGCTGTCGCTGGCTGCTGTCGCCGGCCTGGTGCTGGTGCTGGCGCTTGTGCTCATAGCGGTGCTGACCCATGGCCGCTACGGCCGCACTGAAGAGGTGGGCGGCTACGTGGTGACCGGCAACATCGCCCGCGTTGGCGTCGACCGCCCTGGATTCATCGAGCAGCTGCTGGTCAAGCGCAGCGCGGCCGTCGTTCAGGGCCAGCCGCTGGCGCGCGTGCGCACCGCCGAATCCGATACGCTGGCCGGCGCCGGCACCGCTTCTTCCGCGGCATCGGTCGAGCGCTTCGAAGAGCTGCTGGTGCGGATCGACGCGCGCATCGCGCAGGCGCGGTCGGCGCACGCATCCGAGTTGCGCAGCTTGCAGGGCCGCCTGCAGCAGCTCGACGAGGAGACGCGCGCGCATGCCGATTCGCGGCGGCTGCTGGAGCGCCGCGTGGAGGTCTCCGCGAGCACGCGCGAGCGCTACCAAGCGCTGCACCGGGAGCGCTACGTTTCCACCGCGCAGCTGGAGGACATCGACGCCACGCACGACGCGTTGCTGCAGGAACTTACCGCGAACCGCGCGGCCGTACATGCGCTGACCCAGCGCCGGTATGAACTGGGCCAGGCGCGGATCAGCGCCGACAGCGCACTCGAGGCCCAGCTGACCGACCTAGTAATGCAGCGCAGCGACATTGCCGATCGGCTCAGCACCGCGCAGGGCCGCGGCGCGTTCTTCGTATTTGCCCCTGCCGCCGGCACCGTGGACACGGTCCATGTACGCGCAGGGCAGGAAGTCGCGCCGGGTCGGCCCATCATGTTGCTGCGCACCGGCGCCCCTTCAGAGCCGTTCGTGCTGCTCGACGTGCCGTCAAGCGCCGTCGGTATGACTCAGGTGGGCGCGCCGGTGACACTGCGCGTGGACGCGTTCCCCTACGAACGCTTTGGGCTGCTGCGCGGACGGGTCGCGCACGTCGCCCCGGGCACCACCCAGCGCCGCGAAGCGGGCGGCTCTTCCGACGAGGCGTCCTACGAAGTGCGGGTCCGGCTCGACGACGCCTCCTTCGACCGTATCCATCCCGATCGCCTGCTCGACGGCATGACCGTCGGCGCGAGCGTCCGACACGAGAAGCTCAGCCTCGCCCAATGGCTGTTCCTGCCAGTAAGCAAGGGCCTGGAGCGCAGGCAGGCGCACGCATCTTCGGCGCCGGCGGAGAAATGAAATGAACCAAGCGGACCCCCTATTCGACGAGGCGCTCCCGCGCGAAGCCACGCTGCGCAAGATCGCCCCGGTCATGCAGTCGGAGATGGCCGAATGCGGCCTGGCGTGCCTGGCGATGGTGCTGTCCGCGCACGGCAAGCAAGTCCCGCTGGCCACGCTACGCGCGCGCCACAAGGTCTCGCGCGACGGCCTGTCGCTTTACCAGCTGATCCGGATCGCCAGTGAATACGGCGCGACCGCGCGACCGCTCTCGCTGGGCATGGAGCACCTGCGCCAGCTCCGGCGGCCGGCAATCCTATTCTGGAACAATCACCATTTCGTGGTGCTGGAAGCGGTCCGCCACGACGGCATCGAGATCGTCGACCCGGCAATTGGGCGCCGTCGCTACGGCTGGGGTGAAGCGGCACGCTACTTCAGCGGCGCAGCGCTGGAACTGATTCCCGGTGCGTCGTTCACGCGCGAATCCGCGCCCGCCAGCGCCAAGGCCCAACCGTTCTCGCTCGGCGCACTGTTGCGCGCCAATCCTTGGATCGCGCGCCACCTGGCGCTGCTCGCTGCGCTGGCGATCCTGGTGCAACTGGTGGGCGTGGCCGCGCCCAAGCTGTTCTCGATCACCGTGGACGAGGTGATCGTCAAGAGCGACACCGACCTGCTGTACGTGCTGCTGTACGTGTTCGGCGCGTTCTTCGCCATCAAGTTTGCCGCCGCATCGCTGCGGGTCTGGCTGGAATCGCGCCTGCGCGTGGCGGTGAACCTGGATGCCTCCACCGGGCTGCTCGCCAAGCTGCTGCGCGCGCCCTACGCCTTCTTCGAGCGGCGCAGCGTGGCCGACCTGTTGCGGCGCACCCAGGCGGTGGACATGCTGCACACCAGCCTTATCTCCGGCTGGATAGACATCGCCATCGACTTGGTGTTCGGCGCGGTGTTCCTGGTGCTGATCGCGACCATCAACCTGGAATTGGCCGCAGTGTCGCTGCTGGTCTGCACGGTGTTCCTGGCGCTGCGCAAGGTGACGATGCCGCTCATGGAGCGCCTGCATGCCAGGTCGATCGACGCCCAGATCGAGCGCGACGGTACCTTCATCGGCACCCTGGTGTCGATCGACACGATTAAGCAGTACGGCTACGAGTCAGCCAAGGTCGCGGCCTGGGCCAACCAGCAAGCGGCCACCGAGGTCGCGCGCGCCAAGGTCGAGCGCATGCAGCAGATGACCTCGGTCATCCACGAAGCGCTAGGCCATGCGCATTCGCTGCTGCTGTGCTGGCTGGGCGCTAAGGCGGTGCTGGCTGGCGACAACAGCGTCGGCGACCTGTTTGCGTTCGTCATGTACAAGGACCTGTTCATGAACTGCGCGCTGCGCTCGATGGAGCGCTACTCGGGCCTGCGTATCCTGGAAGTGGAGAAGCGGCGGCTGGATGACGTCGTCCATTGCGAGCAGGAAAACCAGGTGCCGCAGGGCTACCAGGGCAACGCCAACCCTGGCGCGGACCCGATCGAGCGGCTGGCGATCGAGAACGGCACTTTCGCCTACGGCGCCTACGAGACGCCGGTTTTCGAGCGTGTCTCGCTGGCCATCGAAAGGCGCGGCAAATGCGCGATCTATGGCGCGTCCGGCTGCGGCAAGAGCACGCTGCTGCGCGTGCTCGCCGGGCTCTATGCGCTCGACGCCGGGCGGGTGTCGGTGAACGGCATCGAGCTGGAGCGGGTCGGGCTGAGCGCCTACCGGCGCCAGGTCGCACTGATCGCGGGCAACGAGGAGATGCTCGACCGCAGTGTGCGCGACAACATCACCCTCGACGAAGAGCTGGACGTCGAGCGGCTGGACGGCGTGGTGGCGCAATGTGGCCTAGCCGAAGCGATCCGCCAACTACCCAACGGCTACAACACCCTGCTCGGTGCGGGCGGCGTGCAGCTCTCCTCCGGGCAGCGGCAGCGGATCCTGTTGGCGCGCGCGTTGTATCGCCGGCCCGAGGTCCTTCTGCTGGACGAGCCCACCACGCACCTCGACGGAGCCTCTCGCGACCATATCGTCGCCACGATCACGCAGTTGCAGATCAAGTGTGTCATCGCCACGCACGATCCGGCGTTGGCCGGCGCCTGCGACCAGGTGTACACGATGCGCGATGGCACCCTGCACGCGCGCGGCGCCGATGTGCGGCGGCCGGCATGAGGGCGCTCGGGCTGGCCGCCGCCGCGGCCGCGGCCCACCTGCGCGAAGGGCTGGTGCGCGCGCTTGGCGCGCTGGACGAGCGCACGCCGCTGGATGTCGCGCGGCTGGCTTCGGCGATCGCCGCGCTGCCGGCGGCGGCGCGCGGGGGCCACTACCGGAGCTGCATCGCTAACCTCGGGCTGCTGGGCATCCGCGACGAAGCGGCCGAGCGCGGCGCCACACGCCACGTCGCCACCGCGCTGCTGCGTGACGCGCGTTTCCTGCAATACGAACAGGACCAGCCGGCCGCCCTGCTGCGGCGCGCGCGCCGTCCGGCCTGGCACGCTGCGGACGGCGTGTGCGAAGGCATCCACGGCCGGCCGCCGCTCATCGGCGTGGTGCACACCGGCGAGTACCGGCTGACGGTCGCGCACCTGATCGAGCGCTACGGCAAGGGGCGCCAGGTGTTCGTGCCGGTGGTGGACGGCATCAGCGAGCGCGTGCATCGCTCGCTCAAGAGCTTGGAACACCTGGGATACCGCGTGGACGTCAGCGAGTTGAAGGATCCGACGCTCGCGCTGACGGTGATGCGTCGGCTGCGCAACGGGCAGCTGGTGATCGGCTTCGTAGACCTGCCGTCAGCCATCGGCAGGATCCGCTTCGGCGAGCCGCGCGCTTGCGGCATATTCGGGCGCCAGGCGCAGTTGGCCGGCGGGCTGGTCGCGCTGGCGCATCGCGCGAAGGCCGACTGCATGCTGGTCGGGCATCGCATGGACACCGGTCCTGTAGGCGCGTTCCACGCGTTCGCGCGGATCGCCCATGGCGGCGAGGAGTGCATGCAGCAGGCTATCGCCGAAGCGGTGACCGGCTTCGTCGACGATGCGCCGCACGAGTGGCACTACCTGCCTTTCCTGGAGGCGTACTTCCATCGCCAACTGTCTTCCGGCGCGCTGCGCAAAGCGGGCGTGCCGGCGCTGTCCAGGGGCGGCACGCCCTGGCCCTGAGCGAAGGTCGCGGCGCAGCCGAGTCGGACGCAAGCGTCGCGAACCGCGCTGACCGGACCGGGCCCGCGCCGGATTCGTAGTAGTTGCATTTATCTGCCAGGCGCGTGATCGCAGCATTCACCGCAACAGAAGCAGCGGTTCGCGGCGCAGGCGCCCGATGCGCTGGCAGGGCTTGAAGGCCGGGAGTGACACCCATGATCGCCAAGAACAAACGCTCGCAAACTACGCATGCCAGGCCGGTCCGCCGGGAACTGGCGCTGGCGATCCTGCTGATCACGTCCGGGCTGCCTTTCGCCGACGTCCAGGCGAGCGCGGCGGGCGCGGGCGAGGAGGTCGAATTCAACAGCGCGTTCCTGATCGGCGCCCAAGGGGTAGACCTGGAGCGATTCTCCCGCGGCACCTCCGTCGATCCGGGCACCTACTTGCTGGACATCGAAGTCAACGGCACCCGGCTGGCGCGGCGCGAAGTGACGTTCCTCGCCGAAGAGGGTTCGGCGCAGGCCAAGCCTTGCCTGACCGCGGACGTCCTCGCGCTGGCCGACCTCAAGCCTTCGCTGCTGGCGGGCGTCGCCGAGCAGGCCGACGCCTGCGTGGACCTGGAATCGCGGGTGCCGGGCGCGAACGTCGACTACGTGGTGTCCGAGCTCAACCTGGTGCTGAGCATTCCGCATGCCGCGTTGAACGGCTCCCCACGCGGTCACGTGCCGGTCGCGCTGCTCGACCACGGCGCCAGCACCGCGTTCGTCAACTACAACCTCGGCCTGCGCCGGTCGCAGAATGGTACCGATCTGTCGGCCAGCGTGAACAGCGGCATGAATCTGGGTGCCTGGCGGATCCGCCATCGCGGCGCTTGGCGGCACAACGGCGAGGTCTCCAGCTACCAGCGCGTGGCGACCTACGCCGAGCGTGCGCTACCCAAGTGGGGCAGCCGGCTGCTGATCGGCGAGAGCAGCACGCGTGGCGACCTGTTCGACAGCGTCGCGTTCACCGGCGTGGATTTCTCCAACGACGACCGGATGCTGCCGGACGCGCTGCGCGGCTACGCGCCTGTAGTGCGCGGCAATGCGCGCACCGACGCGAAGGTCGTGATCCGCCAGAACGGCTTCGTCGTCTACGACATCGACGTGGCGCCCGGCCCGTTCGAAATCGACGATCTCTACCCCACCAATTACAGCGGCGACCTGGAGGTCACCGTCGAGGAGGCCGACGGCGGCAAACAGAAGTTCACCGTCGCCTTCTCCGCGGTGCCGCTGGCGCTGCGCAAGGGCTCGACCCGCTTCGAGTTCGTCGCCGGCCAGCTGCGCGATCCGTACCTGGCGGCCAACGACACGCGCTTCGCGCAGGCGAGTTGGGCCCGCGGCCTGAGCAACCGCTGGACGCTGATGGGCGGCGCCCAGACCGGACGGCACTACGCCGCGGTGGTCGCCGGCGGCGCGCTCAATACCGCCTGGGGCGCGTTCGGCGCCGACGTGACCGTATCGCGCGCCGACCTGCTCGGCGGTCAGCGCGTCGGCGGCACCAGCATGCGCCTGAACTATCAGCGCCACATCGCCTCCAGTGGCACCAACTTCGGCATCGCCGCCTACCGTTATAGCACCTCGGGCTACCTGACCCTGGCCGAAGCCGCCGCGCTGAACGCGGCCGGCAACGGGATCGAGGACCTGGTCCGCGCGCGCCACCGCGTGCAGATCGATTTCTCCCAGCGCATCGGTGAGCGCTCGACGTTCTTCGCGCGCGGCGGTTACGCGTCGTACTGGGCCAATGCTGGCCAGTCCAGCGATTACCAGATCGGCTTCCAGTCCGGCTTCCGCTCGGTCAACTACAGCTTCACCGCACAGCGCGTGACCGACCAGTACGGCCGGCGCGACGACAGCGTGCAGCTTTCCTTCAGCCTGCCGCTGGGCCGCGGCGAGCGCGCCCCGCTGTTCCACGGCAGCACCCAGCACGCCCGCGACGGGCAACTCACACAGTTGGACCTGAACGGGCGTGCCGGCGAGCGCCTCAACTACCACGCCGGGGTCGCTCATGACGAGGCCGGCACCTCCTATCGGGTCGGCGCGCACTACCGCACCTCGGTGGGCGATTTCAGCGCCGCCTACGCCAACAGCGCGGGCAACGGCCAGGTAACGGCCTCGGCCGCGGGCGCCATCGTCGCCCATCGCCAGGGCATCAACTTCGCGCCGCCGCTGGGCGAAACCTTCGCCATCGTGCAGGCGCCCGGCGCGACCGGCGCACGCCTGGGCAGCGGCGTCAGTCGCATCGCTGGCAACGGCGTCGGCATCGTCAGCCAGCTCTCGCCGTATCGCTGGAACGAGGTGAAGCTGGATCCCAACGGCATCCCGCTCGACGTCGAACTGCTGCAGACCGCGCAGCGCGTCGCGCCCACCGCGGGTTCGGCGGTGTTCGTCCACTTCCCGACCCGCACCGACGCCAACATCTTCATCCAAGCCAGCACCGCCGACGGCCAGCCGCTCTCTCCTTTCGGCGCGCAGGTGCGCGACGACAGCGGAGAGGTCGTGGGCATGGTCGGCCAGGGCGGCCTCATCCAGATCCGCGGCCAGCTCGAAGGCCGGTTGCAGGTCGAGGGCGAGGACGGCAGCTGCGTCCTGCAATACGCCGCGCCAGCCGAAGCCGACGCGGACGGTCTGCGCTGGATTGAGGCCCGCTGCGAACCGGCCGGGCTGCAGAGCGCCGGGCTCGCCCGGTGATCGATTCGCCCGAACGACTTCGTGGAACTTGCATGGTCGGCGGCGGCCGTCGAGCCCGCCATCGAACCACCCGTTGAAAGCCTCCAAGCATTCATAGGGTCCAGGCCATGAAAATCCTCATCACTTTGTTGGTCGCGCCGCTTGCGGCGTTTGTCGCGACGCTGGCGAACGCGCATCGCCATAAAGGGGTGGGTCACCGCCGGCACCTGCAGCGTTGACGACGTGTCGGTGACGCTGCCGGACGTCTCGCTGGCCGATCTGCCTGCGCAGCCTGGCGTGTTTAGCGGCATCCGCGAGCACGGGCAGCTGGTCTTCTCCGGCTGCGCAGCCGTCACCGGCATCGAGATGACGTTCCGCGGCGGCGCGCATCCTTCCGATACCTGGCGTTTCGTCAACGAAGCGTCCACTGGCCCGCAGGACATCACGGTCTGGCTACTTACCGATGGGGAGACGATAAGCCCGGGCAGCACCCGCACGCTCGCCGTGTCAGGCGCGGACGCGGTGTTCGATTTCTATACCGGGTACTGGTGGGTCGGTGGATCAGCCCCGTCGCGCGGCGACGTGCTGGCCAACATCACCGTGGAGATGGCATACCAGTGATGCGCCGCGACGCCGCGCGCGCCGATCGTCCGCTGCGCAGCGGCGAAGGAGTTCGCGGTTTCGTCGTCGTCCGCGCACCCGACGCGCCCGGACAACTTCGTACAAGTTGCATTTCGAGCCACGCCGCCGCCGCCTAACCTTTCAACATCAAATCATCGATCACACTGCTAGGGCAGCCCCATGAACCTCAAACTCGCTGTGATGGCCGCAACGCTGGCGGCGCTCTTTCCCGCGGTGGCCGACGCGCAAAGCCGGATCGCCATACAGGGGCGGGTCACCGCCGGCACTTGCAGCGTTGACGACGTGTCGGTGACGCTGCCGGACGTCTCGCTGGCCGATCTGCCTGCGCAGCCTGGCGCGTTCGGTGCGCATCGCGAGCCGGCGCAGCTGCTCTTCTCCGGCTGCGCCGGCGTCACCGGCATCGAGATGACGTTCCGCGGCGCCGCAAACCCTGTGGATGCCGGGCGTTTCGCCAACGAAGCGTCCACTGGCCCGCAGGACATCGCGGTCTGGCTGGTGGCCAAGGGGCAGACGATACGCCCGGGCAGCACCCACGCACTCGCCGTGTCAGGCGCGGACGCGGTGTTCGATTTCCATACCGGGTACTGGTGGGTCGGTGGATCAGCCCCGTCGCGCGGCGACGTGCTGGCCAACATCACCGTGGAGATGGCATACCAGTGATGCGCCGCGACGCCGCGCGCGCCGATCGTCCGCTGCGCAGC